>TARA_R110000751_G_scaffold272940_1_pt1 | contig 199399 bp, 188 predicted proteins | sample TARA_R110000751 | Tara Oceans TARA_R110000751 (sample SAMEA4398001) | marine metagenome | biome: Polar Biome; feature: [MES] marine water layer (ENVO:01000295) within the mesopelagic zone...; material: water (ENVO:00002006), including particulate matter (ENVO:01000060) such... | reverse complement strand
GGGGTCACGACCCCGCCACAGCTTTGTCTGACGCACAAAACGTCTAGAGCGCGACCTTGCCACCCAGTTCGTCGGCAATGTGAATTTCGATAATTTCGTCAAAGCTGGCGTCACCCACAAAACCCATGGACCGGGCGCGCTTGGCCTCAAAGGCCTTGGGCCAGCCGGCGACCATATCGGCAATGACCGCATCGGGTTCGCGCCGGATCAGCGCCACAGCCTTTGGCCCGGCGACCCGCTCAAGCGCTGCAATCTGTTCGCCGACTGTCACGGCAAGGCCTGGCATCGACAGATTGCGTTGACTGCCCAACTGCGCAGTGTCCATCGCAGCGCCATGCAACAGAAACCCCACTGCGGCGCGCGGACTGGCAAACCAGTGGCGCACCGTATCGGCAACCGGCAGCACCGCTTCAAGTCCTGCAAGAGGCTCACGGATGATCCCCGAGAAAAAGCCTGAAGCCGCCTTGTTCGGCTTGCCCGGTCGCACCGCGATTGTTGGCAGACGGATGCCCACGCCATCGACAAAGCCGCGTCGCGAATAGTCGGAGAGCAATAGCTCGCAAATGGCTTTCTGCGTGCCATAGCTGGTGAGCGGCGTCTGTTGAAATTCATCACCAATCACGGCCGGGAGAGGCTCGCCGAATACCGCGATCGAGGAGGTGAACACCAGTCGCGGACAATAGGGTTCGGACTGGCTGGCGAGCCTGATCGACTCCAGCAGCGCACGCGTGCCTTCCAGGTTGATCCGGTAGCCCTTCTCAAAGTCCGCTTCGGCCTCTCCCGACACAATTGCCGCGAGATGAAAGATCATGTCCGGGCGTTCAGCGATCAGGCTGGCAGCCGCACCCTCTTCCGACAGATCAGTAGCAATCACGGTGTGCGCGATATCAATGCCCAACCCCGGAGGCTCAACCACATCGGCCAGAGTCAGCGACGAGATGGCTTTGTCATTGATCTGTCCGGCAGCAAGCAAGGCCGCAACCAGCTTCCGCCCAACCATACCGGCGGCGCCAATAACCAGAACTTTCATATTCATCCTCCCAGAACCACTAGAGGTGTGCACAGCCCACCTGCCCCTGTCCAGCAGCCTGACAGCAAAAAGCCGGCGCCCTTTTGGGACGCCGGCCAATTCTAAGTCAGAGGCGAGCCGTCGTGGCTGGCCCGCCGACCCGATTAGTTGAAGCGGTAACGCAGCGTGCCGCGCACTTCGTGCAGCCAGTTGTGATCGGTAGTCACCGTGTCAGGGAAGGCCACGTCATTGCTGATGCGGTTGATATAGACGGCGCGGTAGCCGACATCGGCGACCAGAGCGCCGAAATCGTAACCAACGCCGACCATGCCGGCTGCAGCAAAGCTGACATTGTCGCCCGAGGGGACAGTCACGCCAGCAGGTGAGCTGACTTCGAAATTGTTGAATGCCACACCGGTACCGGCGCCGACATAACCGAACGCGCCGCCGGCAGCGCCATAGCCGTAGTCACCGCCAAACGAGAAATCGTAATAGGCGTTGGCCAGCGCCAGGGTGGACCGCAGCTTGAGGGTGTAGTCACCCTGGCGAGCGCCGTAGGTCGCGTCCTTGGTGACCTTGAGGCCTTCATTGCCAATCAGGTCGACGGTGGCGTCAACGCGCAGACCAGTGCCGGTTTCATAACCGACGCCAGCACCGACGCTATAACCATAGCCCATGGCCACGAATGGGAAATTGGTGATCACCGAGGTGCCACCGCAGGCAACGCACTCATAAGCCGAGGCTTCCTTTGCCCACAGCGCATTACCGGCCGCGCTACCGCGCAGATAGAATGAACCCTGCACACCGTAGTCGACATCAGGGATCTCGATAACAGGTGGATAATACGGAAGATCGGCGGCGATTGCCTGACCGCCAACAAGGGCGGCTCCTGCCACCATGATCGCAGCGATGAGCTTGCGCATGAGAAAATGTCCTTTGGTTGCCACGACAATTGTCGATTGCGCCCAATATCGAACAACTTCCTTAAATGTGACTTAACCTAAAGATTTAACCCTACCGGCACGACAGTGCCGTTTGCAGACGTTATGCATCCGTTAACAATTGTTACTGCCGTATTACACTTGTTAAGAACTTCAAGCGATATCCCGAATAGCCGCCTCGATCTGCTCAACCACTGTCGAAACCAGGCCAGCATCGTCAGCCTCGCCCATTACGCGGATAACAGGTTCAGTGCCCGAAGCCCGCACAACAAGACGTCCACCAGCACCAAGCATGGCCTGACCATCAGCAATGGCCGCCATCACCTGCTTGTCCTCAAGCGGCTTGCCTGACTTGAATTTCACGCTGCGCAACAACTGCGGAACCTTGGTGAAGCGCGCACAGATTTCCGACACAGGCCGATCCTGCGCCTTGAGCACAGACAGCAGTTGCAGCGCAGCAACGAGGCCATCGCCCGTCGTCGTGAAGTCCGACAGGATGATGTGACCGGACTGCTCGCCACCAACATTGAAGCCCTTGCTGCGCATCGCTTCAAGCACATAGCGATCGCCCACCTGAGTGCGCTCCAGCGTCAGCCCCAGCGAGCCCAGATAGCGCTCAAGACCCAGATTGGACATCACGGTAGCGACAATGCCGCCGCCGACGAGCACTTCGCGCTGTAGCCAGCTTTCGGCGATCACGGCCATGAACTGGTCGCCATCGACCACATTGCCTTTTTCATCAACGATGATGACCCGGTCGGCATCACCATCCAGCGCAATGCCGATATCGGCCCGCATTTCGCGCACCTTGGCCGCGACAGCCTCAGGCGCGGTCGAGCCGACCTTGTCGTTGATGTTGAACCCATCGGGCTTGTCGCCAATGGTGAACACTTCGGCACCCAGTTCCCAAAGCGCGATCGGCGCAACCTTGTAAGCCGCGCCATTGGCGCAATCGAGCACCACGCGCAGGCCAGCCAGGTCGGTATTCCGCGGCAGGGTGCGCTTGGCATATTCAATGTAGCGCGTGCGGGCTTCTTCATCGCGATGGGCCCGCCCGATATCGCGGCCATGCGCCAGCGTCTTGCTCAGGTCACTATCGATCAGCCGCTCGATCTCAAGTTCGATCTGATCGCTCAGCTTGTAGCCATCGGGCCGGAACAGCTTGATGCCATTGTCTTCAAAGGGGTTGTGCGATGCCGAGATCATCACACCCAGATCGGCACGCAGCGAACGGGTCAACATGGCCACGGCCGGCGTGGGCATCGGCCCGAGCAGATACACGTCCATACCCACCGCAGTGAACCCTGCAGTCAGCGCCTGCTCGATCATATAGCCCGAGCGTCGCGTATCCTTGCCGATCACCACGCGATTGCGATGATCGCCACGCACAAATTTCTGTCCGGCGGCCATGCCGACCTTGAGGGCCAGTTCAGGGGTGAGCTTGTTGCCATTGGCCAGGCCACGAATACCATCGGTGCCGAAATATTTGCGTGCCATGATTATCTTACCCCTCGTCGCGCCACCGCACGGTCGCTTTGAATAATACCACTTTCTGGCGGCATAGCGGAAAACATTGCAATGCAAAAGGGCCGCCTCGCGGCGGCCCCTTCAAATATTGTCTCTGCCCTAGCTCTCGGGCTGCGGCTCCATACCGCCCTCAGGTGGGGCATCAGGGCGCTTCTTGCCGGGTTTGCCGGCAGAGGGAACACCGCTCGCCTTGGTAGGCGTATTGGTGTCATCGGGACGGATTGGCTGATGCCCTTCCATCAGCGCGCGCAACTCATCACCCGTTAGCGTCTCGTATTCGAGTAGCGCCTGCGCAATGGCTTCCCACTGGTCGTGATAGGTGGTCAGGATGTCCTTGGCCGACGCCTCGCCATCCTCGATCAGCTTGCGCACTTCCTGGTCGATGATGCGCGCCGTGTCATCCGACATATGCTGGCTCTGCGTCACCGAATGGCCCAGAAACACTTCCTGATCATTCGACTTGTAGCGGACGCGACCGAGTTTCTCGCTCATGCCCCATTCCATTACCATCGAGCGGGCAAGGCTGGTCGCCATCTGGATATCACCCGAGGCACCGCTGGTCACCTTTTCAGGGCCAAACTTGATGATCTCGGCCTCGCGACCACCAAACAGCATGGTCAGACGAGCCAACGCCTTCTCGCGAGAGAACGAATAACTGTCGCTCTCGGGCAGGGTCATTACCATGCCCAGGGCCCGGCCACGCGGAATGATCGTTGCCTTGTGGATCGGGTCGATACCGGCGACCTTAAGCGCGATGATGGCATGGCCAGCTTCGTGATAGGCGGTCAGCTTTTTCTCGTCCTCGGACATGGCCATGGTGCGACGCTCGGCGCCCATCATGATCTTGTCCTTGGCATCTTCGAACTCGGCATGGGTGACGAAGCGCTTATTGCGCCGCGCTGCCATCAGAGCCGCCTCGTTGACCAGGTTCATCAGGTCGGCACCAGAGAAGCCGGGGGTACCACGGGCCAGCACTTTCAGATCCACATCAGGGGCCAGCGGCACCTTGCGGACGTGAACCTTGAGCACCTTCTCGCGACCCGACACATCCGGGTTTGGCACCACGACCTGACGGTCGAAACGACCGGGGCGCAGTAGCGCAGGATCCAGCACGTCGGGACGGTTGGTTGCGGCGATCAGAATGATGCCTTCATTGGCTTCAAAACCATCCATCTCGACCAGCAACTGGTTGAGCGTCTGTTCGCGCTCGTCATTGCCGCCGCCCAGGCCGGCGCCACGCTGGCGACCGACGGCGTCGATTTCGTCGATGAAGATGATGCAGGGTGCGTTCTTCTTGGCCTGTTCGAACATATCGCGGACGCGGCTGGCGCCCACGCCGACGAACATTTCAACGAAGTCAGAACCCGAAATGGTGAAAAACGGCACATTGGCTTCGCCGGCGACCGAACGGGCCAGCAGCGTCTTACCAGTACCCGGAGGGCCCACCAGCAGCACACCGCGTGGAATACGACCACCCAGACGCTGGAACTTGCCAGGATCGCGCAGGAATTCAACGATCTCTTCGAGATCCTGCTTGGCTTCGTCCACGCCGGCAACGTCTTCAAACGTCACCTTGCCTGTGGACTCGGTCAGCAGCTTGGCGCGCGACTTGCCGAAGCCCATCGCGCCGCCCTTGCCGCCACCCTGCATCTGCCGGATGAAGAAGAACCACACGCCGATAATGACGATGAAAGGCAACCAGGAAGACAGCAGGATCGACCAGAACGGGCTCGACTCTGGCGCCTGCGCCGTGATGGAGACGTCCTTGTTCTCGAGCTTGGTGATGACATCGGCGCCATCAGGCAGCACGGTTTCAAACCGTGTACCGTCAGAAAGTGTGCCCGACACCACATTATTGGTGATCACCACGTTCTGCACGCGACCAGCATCGATGTCGGTCACAAACTGGCTGTAGCTCTTGTCAGCAACGGAAATTGAGCGGGTCGACGACTGAAAGACCTGAAACAGGCCCATCAGCATGAAGAGAATGACCAGCCAGATGGCAAAGTTGCGGAAATTTCCGTTCATCAATCCTGTCCCGGAGAAGGCCGCGCTAGGAGGCGCGGTTAGTGTGCCGAATGTAAGTCCGGCATTAGGGCGATACAAGGGCCAGACCTGCGGCGGTTTGGTCCTTCCGTCCAGTCATATTGTCATTACGGGGTTAATACGCTGTGGCCACGGCTTTGGTTTCCTCGGCTTTGGGCTTTTCCCCATACAGCCCCAAATGGCGCAATCAGGCTGAGACGAGTGCACGGCCCAATGCCAGTCCCAGACGACAGCGTGACTAGTCGATCAACAATTGCACCGTGATGCGTTCATCGAACGACCACCCACCAAGCGACAGCACACCACCCTCGGCATCGCGCACAATGGGGGCAGTGCGAATGGCTTCGGCCGGTGCCGTTACCTTGAAGCCCAGAAAATCCTCCAGGCGATGGCGCGGCAGGTAATCGGCCACGCTCGCCGTCAATGTCTTGTCGTCAGACCCGTTGATGATGCGGAACCGCTCATCCCAGACCAGTTCGCCCCGCGGGTGCAACAGGGCATCGGGCGGCAGACTGCGCCCCGGTTCGCGCGCGACAGCAATCGCATCGCCCTTGATCCGGACCACGCATCCCAGCACGGTGGTGGAGCGCGGTAGATCATCATTGGCAATGGACTCGCGTAGCCGTTCGACCTGCCCCAATGCGCGCGGTTTCTGACGCCCGCCCACAATGTTGAGCACCCGGCTCAAGACGCGGGTGGCAATCGCCGCGCTCAGTCCCATAAACGGCAGCAACTCAATGCGCGCGGCACCAAATCCATCCAGTCGCACGATTTCGGAAAAGCAGGCCTCTGCCATCTGCGCAATGGCGGCATCAGCTTCCGACATGCGCGCTGCAAACAAAGCGAGGGTCGCCGCGTCCAGCCCGAGTTCGCTCAACCCCGGCATAGCCTGACGCCAGCGCACGCGCTCATAGTGTGGATCAACATTGGACGGATCAGCCGCAGGCACCAGCCCGGCCGCCTCGACAACACTGATCAGCGCGTCGGGAGGCACATCAAGCAGCGGACGATGCAGCCGGACACCTTCCACCTGTGCCATCGGCGCCATGCCCTTGAGCCCTTCGATACCGCTGCCATGGGCGAGCCGCATCAACACCGTTTCGGCCTGATCATTGCGGTGATGAGCCGTCAGCAAGACCGCAACACCGTCGGACTTCATCGCTGCCCCTATCAGGCGGTAACGCGCCAACCGTGCCGCTTCCTGCAGGCCCGACTGAGGCTTGTCACCATCCCATCGCAGCGCCGTCCCGGCAACGCCCAGTGACTGGCACGCCGCCAGCACCATCGCCACTTCAGCGGCTCCTTCGGGTCGCAAGCCGTGATCGACCGAATAGACATGCAGGCGCGGCGGCTTGGCCAGGCTGGTCGCCCAGCGCTGCGCCAGCACCAGCAACGCCAGACTGTCAGCACCACCTGAAACGGCCAGACCAATGGCCGGCGCGTCCGCTACCGCAGCGAACAGCGCGGCCAGTCCGCCCTCGCTATCGAGATCAAGACCTAGTCGGGCGGGCATTCGGCGCGAGCTTTTTCCTGAGCCAGACGGGTGAGGAACACGGCTGACAGATCGGCATAGCGATTGTCGATTTCCGCCAGCGTTCGACAGGCTGTTTCACGCTCGCCGGCGCCCGACAAACTCATACCCAGCTTAAGCAGCAGATCAGGCGCACGGGGGTGCTCTGGTGCCTTCTGGAACGCATTGAGCAACACATCGGCTGCTTCGCTATAGGCCGCGCGATAAAGCAGCGCGTCACCCAGCAGATTGGCCGCTTCGGTAGCTTGTGGATTGTCGGGATAGAGCGCCAGGAACTGGCTGAACTGATCCTCGGCAAACGGATAGTCGCCGCTGCTGATAGCTTCAAAGCCGGCAGCGAATTGCGCGTCGGCATCGGGGTTGCCGGTAGCAGCCGCGGCCGGATCATAATTGAGATCCAGCGGCTCGCCTGTCACCAGATCAAGTCCACCCATCGCGCCGGTGCCCACAAGCGGGTCAAACGACTCGCCCATATCATCCATGGGCATGCTGCCATCGGTAAAGGTGGGGTCAAATTCGATCTCCCCGGGCAACGGCTGCACGCCCTGGTCGGGAATATCAGTCATTGGAACGCCTTCGGCGTCAGCTGCATTGGCCGGGTCCTGCGGCAACGCCTCAGGCTGCATCGCGCCGCCTGCTTGGGTTGCCGCATCAGTTTTTGGGCTGCCACCGCCTTCCAGCGCTTGGAAGCGGAATTCATTGTCTTCCGCCATGCGGTTGACGATTTCCTGCAGCTGCGTGAGCTGGAAGGTCAGTCCCTCGATCTGACCATTGAGCAGTCGGTTCTGCTCCTCAAGCTGCTGCAGTCGCACCATCAGCTGCGCGGTATCCTGGGACTGCGCCACCAGAATCCGATCTGGCGAAGCATCGCTGATTACCTGTCCGATATTGGCCGGTGGCGTGGAAAACATGGCGGCATTGACCAATGTCGGGGTGGCAACCCCGGCCATCAACACCGCGGCAATCGCCAGCGGGGCGCGCGCCCTGTTTGAAATAAGTGTCTTCAAGATACTGAGCCTCCAGTGGTCTGGTTGTGCACGAAAACCATGAACCGTTGCAGGCCTGCAAATAAAGGCCAATTTTGGTCAAAAGAAAGCGCCCGGGCCATTTACATGGCTCCGGGCGCTCTTGCCTCCAGTTTGCACTGGATAAAATCAGCTCTCCTGTGGGGAGAACCGTTTGTCTAACTACTGGACGACAGTGACCGCGCGGCGGTTCTGGCTCCAGCACGAGATGTCGTTACAGATCGCGACAGGGCGCTCCTTGCCGAACGACTGACTGGTGATGCGGTTGGCACTGACGCCGCGCGACACCAGATAATTGACCACCACCGAGGAACGACGCGCGCCCAGGGCGATGTTGTATTCACGCGTACCGCGCTCGTCGGCATGGCCTTCGATCATGATGCGGTAGTTCTGGTACTGGTTCAGCCAGGCGGCTTGCTTGTCCAGCGTGGCCGTAGCTTCCGATGTCAACGAGCTGGAATCGGTGGTGAAGAACACGCGATCGCCAACCGAGACCAGGAATTCCTGCTGGCTGCCGGGGGCACCGCCGCCGGGGCCCAGATTGCCCACACCCGTCGGCATGGTGTTGGGCGTACGCGAACAGGCCGCGATTGCCACGACGAAAAGGAGCATCGCGGCGGCACGCAATGCGGTGTTGAACGGTGCGGTGATAACCACGGTGGGCTCCTGGAAAGGCGAAAATCTTAAGTTCGGCATTTACCGCACTTAGTCTTAAGGCCGGGTTTGCTGGCGTGGTTAATCATTGCCTATCGCGGCGCCAATGTGGCGGGAATGCTGGCTTTTTTGTGATGATGCTGTGGCGCCACAGCGCCTACTGGCATCACATTAAGGTTAAGCCCTTGGTTGAACAGCAAGATGGCCACCCGCATTGCTGCCGATGGCCATCTGATTTTGTTCGGTGCTGGCGTGGATCAACCGCGCAGTTCGGACCATGACGGGTCCGAGGCATAGCTCTCGGTAGGTACGGTGAGCAGATTGCGCCCCCAGATATCCACGCTCATCAGCTTGGGGCCGTCATTACCGCCCGGATCCTGGAAGAACATGATCACCCGACCATTGGGCGCCCAGCTCGGACCCTCGGCATGGAAGCTAGAATACAGCATCCGCTCGCCCGACCCGTCGCTATTCATGATCCCGATATTGAACTGTCCACCCGACTGCCGGGTAAAGGCGATCAGATCACCCTTGGGCGACCACACCGGGGTCGAGTAACTCCCCTGACCAAAGCTGATGCGCTGGGCGTTACCGCCACCGGCGCTCATCATGTAGATCTGCGGCGAGCCACCTCGATCGCTTTCGAACACGATCCGGCTGCCGTCAGGCGAATAGGACGGGCCGGTGTCGATGGCCGCACCCGATGTCAGTTGCAGCGGCTGCCCGCCATTGACGCCGGTCGTATAGATATTGGTCGAACCGCCCTGCTCTACCGAGAAGGCAACCGTACCGCCATCAGGCGAGAAGCGCGGCGCAAAGGTCATCGCGCCCACATCGGTCAGGCGCTGCTGACGGCCGGTCGACAACTGCAGCAGATAGACCTGCGGGTTGCCGTCCGCGAAATTCATATAGGTGACCATATCGCCATTGGGCGAAAAGCGTGGCGTCAGCGCCATGGAACTGCCATCGGTCAGATACTGCACATTGGCGCCGTCCTGATCCATGATTGCCAGACGCCGCACACGATTGGCCTTGGGGCCGCTTTCGGCCACATAGATCACCCGCGTATCGAAATAGCCCGAACCACCGGCCAGCGATTCATAAATCGCATCGGAAATGATATGGGCGACGCGGCGGCTCGAATTGGCATCGGTGTTATAGCTCTTGCCCACCACCTGCGCAGCCTGCTGCGTATCCCAGACACGCACTGAGGACGAAATCTGCCCCCCGCGCTCAACGCCGCCCATCACCAACGCGTCGACATTGGCAGTCCGCCATGTCGGAAAATCTGGGGTCGCATTGACGTCACCGACCTGCACAGGCAGCGAGGCTGGATCGAGCGGCAGAAACAGGCCCGAGCGGCGCAGATTGTTGCGCACGATCTCGGCGATTTCCCGACCAAAGGCGGGGTCCGAGGACGCGAAATCAGGAATGGCGATGGGCAATGGCTGGAAATTGGCTCCCTCCACCACAATGCGCAATTGCGCCATGGCGAGCGAAGAGCCGGCCAGCAACGCGCCACCGGCCAAGCCAAGTTTGAGCGCCAGGCGCCGGGTAAGCAATGTCATTTATCGTCTCCAATCTCGCCGCAGGTGCGCCATGTTGCGCGCCCAGCGTACCAATTCAAAGTCACGGCCGCAGTTCCACTTCAATCTGCCGCCATTCATCATAAGCGTCTGCCGAAAGCATCTCGTAGGGTCCGCACTGTGTCACCGCACGCTGCGCTGCGCGGGCCACCGCGCCACCTGCCGCAGAGGCATCGGCCGAAATAATCTGTGTGCCGGCCACGGTCCGATCAGGGTTCATGGTCACCATCAGGCGCACATTGAGCCCACTATTGATATCGCTGGGCAACAGGTTCCAGCATGTCTTGATCCGCGCCACCAGACCATCAATGGCCGACTGACTCAAACGCGCAGAGGTACCCGTCGTGTCACCAAGTGTCGGCGTGCCACCTTGTCCGGTGGTGCCACCGGTGGTCTTATCATTGTTGATAATGGCAGAAATATCGTCGGCCAGTGAGGCATCGAGCTGCGGCTTGGGCTGTTGTTGCTGCGCCTGTTGGGCCGCAGCTGCTCGCTTGCGCTCTTCTTCTTCCTTTTTCTTCCGTTCCGCCTCGGCGGCTGCAAACTGCTGCCGCTTCTGATCCAGATTGGCTGGGCGCGATGCCGGCACCGGCGCTGCGACCGCCGGCATCACCGGATCCGGTGTAGGTTCAGGGGTTGGCTCGGGCGTAGGCTCCGGCGTTGGCGCTGGTTCAGGCGTCGGCGCTGGCACGGGCTCAGGAGTCGGCTCAGGCGCAGGAGTGGGTTCTGGCGTTGGCTCTGGAGCAGGCGTGGGTCGCGTTGCTGGCACGGGGGCAACAACAGGCTCAGGTGCCGGCGCAGGCTCGGGCGCGGGATCCGGCTCAGGGGCAGGTTCGGGCTGGCTTTCGGGCGCAGGCGCAGTGTTGGTCACCGGGGCGGGCGTTGGTATGTCGGCGGGCGACGGCGTCACCTGGTCCTGCTCGGTATTGCCCGTAGGCTGGGCAATCTCGGCGGGCGTATCATCTTCAACGATTGATGGCGTCTGGGTATCGACAATCGTGCTGTCGAGCTGGCCGGCGCGAATATTGGAGTATTCCTCCACCGGCACCAGATCGACCGAGATCGACTCCACCGCCGGCATCAATGGCTCCGCCAGACCCAGATTGATCAGGCCGATGGTCAGCACAACGATGTGGGCGATGATCGATGCGGTTACGCCGATGCGCACTGGACTAGCCCGGTTCCCGCTCGGTGATCAGACCGATCTTGGTATAGCCTGCCGCCGACAGAATGCCCATTACGCGCATCACCGAGCCGTAGTCAGCCGTGGTATCGCCGCGCAGGAAGATCCGGTCTTCCGGGCTGGTGTTCATTCCGGTCAATGTATTGATCAGTTCGGCCTCGGCAACCGCATTCTCGTCGACATAGATCACCCCCTCAGGCGTCACTGCGACGGTGACCGGCTGGGTCTGACTGGGCATTTCGTTGGCCGCCGTCTGCGGCAGGTCAATGGGAACGCCAGCCGTCATCATTGGCGCTGCCACCATGAAGATGATCAGCAGAACCAGCATCACGTCCACCATGGGCGTAATATTGATTTCGCTCATCACCGCTTTCTTGCGGCCGCGACGGCGGCGTCCGCCGCCCCCGCCACTGGTTGCTGCGCCCATGCCCATGCTAGTGGCTCCGCGCTTCGAGCTGACGGCTGAGAATGGTCGAGAACTCGTCGGCAAAGCCTTCCAGACGCCCCACCATCTTGGATGAGTCGGAACTCAGCTTGTTGTAGGCGATAACCGCCGGGATAGCCGCGACCAGACCAATGGCGGTCGCAAACAGAGCCTCGGCGATCGGCCCGGCGACCACCGCAAGATTGGTGCTTGAAGACGCCGCAATGGCGGTAAAGGCATTCATGATGCCCCACACCGTGCCGAACAGACCGATAAATGGTCCGGCCGAACCGATAGTGGCCAGAAAGCCCAACCGTTTTTCCAGGTTTTCGCTCTCGCGGGCAATGGCGACATCGAGCACCTTGTCCAGGCGCTGCTGCATGCCCACAAAGCTCGCCGCATTCTGCTCGTGGCTGCGCTTCCACTCCTTCATCGCGGCGACAAACACCGCGCCCATACCGCCCGATGGCTTCTCGGACTGCATCTGATAGAGCTCTTCAAGCGACTGACCCGACCAGAATGTCCGCTCAAAGCGGTTCATCTCGGCATTGGTGCGGCGATAAATGATGGTCTTGTCGATGATGATCGCCCAGCACCAGATCGAGGCGCCCAGCAAACCCAGCATCACCGACTTGACGATCCAGTCGGCAGCCCAGAACAAGCCCCATATGGAAAAATCGGTGTGCGGCACAGCGGCACCCACAGCGTCCATGGCTTCCATGTAGTGATCCTTTTTGGCCCGGTTCACGCACCCGACCCTCTGCCATCAGGCGATGGGGTCGAAATCTGTCAAAATTAAGAGAAATGCCCGGAAACCGGACCGTTGCGGATAGGCAGCCGGGCATAAGCTCGCTTTGCCGCAATTATGGTCAAGGATTGGTTAACAAAGCGATTCGGCGCGCAACAAGCACCGAGATGTGATCAGCCACTCCGCCGGGACGAAGCGCCTAGCTGTCCGGGGTCACCAGCGCACGCACCGCAGCCGGCATGCGAGCAGGTCCACCCGTTGTCTTGATCGCCACTACCATCACGCTGGCCCGCGTCAGTACGGTGTCCGCGCGCATGATGGTCTGGGTCAGCATGAGTCGCGCGCCGGTGGCGGAGGCAACAGCGGTCGTTACCGTCAGTAGATCGTCGATATGGGCCGCGCCGTCGAACTGGATATCCATCGAGCGGACTGCAAATGCCACGCCCTGCGCTGCCAGTTCGGAATGATGGATACCCGCATCACGCAGAAACTCAGTGCGGCCGCGCTCGAAGAATTTCAAATAGGCTGCATGATAGACATTGCCCGAAAAATCGGTGTCTTCGTAGTAGATACGGACCGGGAAGCGATGCACGCTCACGCCTCGGGCTCCTCAAACAGGCTGGACTGCATGCCAACAAATCCCTGCGGCACAACCTTGCCCAGATGCTGGAAAGCAGCGCCTGTCAGCATGCGGCCACGCGGGGTGCGCTGAATGAACCCTTGCTGCAGCAGATAGGGCTCAACGATTTCTTCAATGGCGTCACGGGGCTCACTCAATGCAGCGGCAATGGTCTCAATGCCCACCGGGCCACCATCATAGAAATCGGCAATCGTGGTCAGATAGCGCCGATCGAGCTGATCGAGCCCGCGCGCATCCACATCAAGCCGCAGCAACGCTTTGTCCGCGATGGCTCGGGTAATCTCGCCCGATCCGTCCACCAGCGCGAAATCGGTCACCCGGCGCAGCAGCCGCCCGGCAATGCGCGGTGTTCCGCGCGACCGGCGGGCAATCTCCATGGCCCCATCAGGCGCCATGGGCATGCCCAGCAAACGCGCGCCGCGCGTTACGATCTGCACCAGCTCCTCGGGCGTATAGAAATTGAGCCGCACCGGGATGCCGAAACGGTCACGCAGCGGCGTGGTCAGCAGCCCGGCACGTGTCGTTGCCCCGACCAGCGTGAACTTGGCCAGATCAATCCGCACCGAGCGGGCAGCCGGACCTTCGCCGATGATCAGATCGAGCTGAAAATCCTCCATCGCGGGATAGAGCACTTCCTCAATCGCCGGGTTGAGCCGGTGGATCTCGTCGATGAACAGCACGTCGCGTTCTTCGAGATTGGTCAGCAGGGCGGCCAGATCGCCAGCCTTGGCAATCACCGGGCCCGACGTCGCGCGAAAGCCAACCCCCAATTCCTTGGAAATGATCTGCGCCAGCGTCGTCTTGCCCAAACCGGGCGGGCCGACAAACAACACATGGTCCAGCGCTGCGCCACGCTGTTTGGCCGCCTGGATGAAGACTTCGAGATTGGCACGCGCTGCAGCCTGACCGACAAACTCGGAAAAGCCCGAGGGACGCAGCGACACATCAAGATTGTCGTCGCGCCCGGCGGCTGGAGAGGTCAGATCAGTCAACTACTCAGCTCCCGCAATCCTAGCCGGATCAGTTTCTCGGTGGGGATACCCTCCCCCTCACGCGCCACGATTCGGGCCAGCGCGGCCGATGCCTGCGCGCTCGAATAACCCAGATTGGTCAGCGCCGAAACCGCATCCGAAATCGCGCCCGGCGCAACACCATCACCCAGCGCGGCCTGCAGCCCCAGCGTGCCCGCATCAATACCGGCGCCGGTGGGCACCTTGCCCTTGAGTTCGGTCAACAGGCGCACCGCCAGCTTGGGACCCACACCATTGGCGCGGCCAATCATCGCCTTGTCCTGCAGCGCTATGGCGCTCGACAGTTCTGATGGCGACAGCACCGACAGGATCGACAGCGCCACCCGCGCGCCCACGCCCTGAACAGTCGACAGCAGATTGAACCAGGCCTTCTCGCTCTCGGTTGCAAAACCATAGAGCCGGATCATGTCCTCGCGCACGATGGTCTCGATGAACACCACGCCAGCTTCCCCGACACGCGGCAGGGCCTGCAGCGTGCGGCTCGAGCAATAGGCCTCGTAACACACCCCACCACAGTCGATCAGCACATGGTCATCGCCAAAGCTGTCGATCAGTCCCTTGAGCTTGCCGATCATGCCATTGCCCTCAATCGCTGGTTGGCCACCCGGTGATGGGCGTGACAGATCGCAATCGCCAGCGCATCAGCCGCATCGGGCCCTTTGAAATCGGCCGTCGGCATCAAGGTCCTGACCATCAATTCTACCTGCCCCTTTGCAGCATGACCGGTCCCGACCACCGACTTCTTGACCAGATTGGCGGCATACTCGGCTACCGGCAAGCCGCGTGCTGCCGGGGTCAGCAATGCCACCCCCCGCGCCTGCCCGAGAATCAGAGCCGAGCGCACCCCGGCATTGACGAAGGTTTCTTCTACGGCAGCTTCTGCAGGCACATAGCGGTCCATGACCGCGCCCAACCCGGCAAACAACACCGCAAGCCGTTCGGCCAGCGAACCGTCAACCGGTGGCGTCACCGTTCCTGCGCCAACAAAGGTCAGCCGACTGCCCTGACATTCGATCACGCCCCAGCCGCAGCGGCGCAGGCCCGGATCGATGCCGATGATTCGTGTGGATAAGCTCATGGGGTATCCTTAATCACAGGCGCCAATCCTACCAAGTTCAATGTGAACAAAATGGCAACGGCGACGGTGGATAACCTCCATCTGGCTAAAATTGTATCGATCCCGCCAACACATTCTTCAAGATGCCCCCCTAGCGTCCCGATCAAGGGATGCAGGGATCAATAAATGACCGGACTAAACACCGAGCTGCCGATAAAATCGTGGCGCCGGATCAAGCGTATTGCGGGCAGTGCAACCGCCGTATCCGTGGCACTTTCGGTCATTTTGACCAATGTGATCATGGAGACCTTTTCAGCAGGCACGAGCCTGACCGGACTGCTCGTAGCCATCACCATGCCCATCATCCTGGGTGGCCCCCTGGTATTTGTGCTGACACTGCGTCACGAGCAGCTGCGCCAGGCCAATCTGCAGCTCCAGGCACTGCTCTCGACCGATTGGTTAACCGGGTGCCGCTCGCGCGGCGCTTTTACCCATCAGGCGGCCGACTATCTCGACGCCCCCGCAAACGCTGGCGGCGCTTTGCTCGTCATCGATGCGGACAACTTCAAGACCGTCAACGACCGTTTCGGGCATGACGTCGGGGATCAGGCCCTGCGCCAGATCGCCGATGCGCTTCATGCCGCCACGGCCAACACCGCCGCCATCATTGGCCGCTTGGGTGGCGAGGAATTCGGCATCTTCCTGCCCGGCACCGATGCTGTCGCAGCCGACCGCGTTGCACAGCGCGTGCGCAGTGCCGTCGCGGCCATCGCTTTTTCACCAGCCGGTACCAAATGGCCACTCTCAGTTTCGATTGGAGGCGCTATCTACTCCGCCAGAACACAGTTTTCCGTACTTTACCGTCATGCCGATCAACGCCTCTATCAGGCCAAGAACTCCGGCCGTGATTGCGTAGCGATGATGCAGGCCGCATGACCCAAACCAGCCAACATCTCTGATCGAGGTGAACCACCAGACTTCGTCCTATTTACATCCGCCCGCGCTCAGTTGCGCCGTTCGCAAGCCGGAGATTGTCCGATGTTACCTTCCAAGACTTTGACTGCCCTGCAGAGCTGGTCCAGCGTTGGCCGGTGGACCCTGTTCGGTACTCTGTCGTGTATGCTGGTGTCGGTCGCCTTCAACACGCTGATGTTTGGTGATTTGGGCCCCACCGCCCTGCAGCGCTCGATTTTCAGCGCCACCGTGCTCCCCGCCCTGCTGGGCATTCCGCTGTTTCTGTTTCTGGGCATGCGCGTACGGGGATTGGCCTTGAGCAATATGCGGCTGGGTCTGGTCGCCCGCACCGACAGCCTGACTTCATGCCTCAATCGCGGCGCCTTCACCGCCCGGGTCACCATATTGCTGGCCCAGCGCGACACCACCGCCACCGGCGCACTGCTGATGATCGACGCTGACAATTTCAAGGCGATCAACGATCTGTTCGGCCACGACAATGGCGATCAAGCTCTGGCCATCATCGCCCGCTCGATCCGCTCTGTGCTGCGCACCGGCGATCTGGTGGGTCGCATGGGTGGGGAGGAATTTGCCGTTTATCTGCCGGACCTGGATTATTCTCAGACCGAGGCCATTGCCGAGCGCATTCGCCGCTCGGTCAATCTCGCCGTCTTCAATCCGGACGGGCGCCAGCGCACGCTCTCGGTCAGTATTGGTGGTGCAGTCTTTGAAGGGCGCGCCAGTTTCGCTGAACTGTTCCGCATTGCCGATCAACGCCTCTACAAGGCCAAGCAGACCGGCCGCAACCGGTCGACCGTGGTCAACGTCGCCGACCTGCCCATCCCCAGCCTTCCCTGCAGCGCATAGAAAAAGGGCGGCACCCTTGGCCACCGCCCCCAAATCCTGTTGGCCTGCTGCTGACTATACGTCGAGCTTGGCCATGTCCTCGTCGCTCATCTCGAAGTTCGAATAGACGTTCTGCACATCATCATCTTCTTCCAGGGTCGCGATCAGCTTCATCAGCGTCGCGCCCTTGTCCGCGTCGATTGGCGTGTTGGTCTGCGGCTTCCACACGGCCTTGACCGATTCAGCCTCGCCCAATGCAGCTTCGAGCGCTGCAGCAACATCCACCATCGCTTCAAAAGTCGTGGTGATGTAGTGGCCATCCTCGCTGCTCTCGACGTCATCGGCGCCCGCCTCGATGGCCGCTTCCATGATGGCGTCTTCGGTGCCGGCGCTGGCCGGATAGACAATCTCGCCAACCTTGTCGAACATGAAGCCGACAGAGTTGGTTTCCCCCATTGCGCCACCATTCTTGGAGAAATAGGAGCGGACATTGGAGGCAGTGCGATTGCGATTGTCAGTCAGCGTCTCAACGATGAGCGCGACACCGCCGGGACCATAGCCCTCATAGCGGATCTCTTCGAAGTTCTCGCCGTCCGAGCCGATTGCCTTCTTGATGGCGCGGTCGATATTGTCCTTGGGCATGGACTGGGCACGGGCATTGGTGACGGCCAGTCGAAGGCGGGAATTGAACGCCGGGTCAGGCATGCCCATTTTCGCTGCAACGGTGATTTCGCGCGCGAGCTTTGAGAAAATCTTCGAGCGAACCGCGTCGCTCTTGCCCTTGCGGTGCATCACATTTTTGGCGTGGGAATGGCCGGCCATTCGATAAACCCCGGATCGTCTAAGAGAAAAATTCGCCCGCTTATAGAATCCGGTGCGGCAAAAGAAAAGGCACGAGGCGGGGTCGGCGCCAACCGACCCCGCACTGTTCAGGCGTCGCGGGTCCAGATCGTCTCATCGATCCGCCCCGCCAGTTCGGGATAGTCCGCCGCATGAAAGCTGGGCTCAAGGCCCGCCTTGCGCTGTTGGGCGTAGTCCTTGGTCAACTTGGCGACCGTGCCCGACAGCATGACAATGGCGATCAGATTGACCGTCGCCATCAGACCCATTGAGGCGTCCGCCGCATTGAACACGGTGGCGACGCTTTCATAGGCGCCCCATACCACCATGGCCAAAACGCCCAGTCGCAATGCCGTGATCCACGGCTTGCTGCTCAGCTTGAGGAAGGTCATGGCGTTCTCGGCATAGGAGTAATTGCCGATGATCGAGGTGAACGCGAAGAACAGTATCGCAATGGCGATGAAGTACTGTCCGGCGCCCCCGATATGTACGGTCATCGCCGCCTGTGTCAGTGGCGTTCCGGTCAGTTCGCCACCGGGCACCATCACGCCCGAGAGCAGGATCATCAGGCCAGTGGCTGTGCAGATCAGCAACGTATCGATGAACACACCGAGCGCCTGCACAAAGCCCTGCGATGACGGATGGTGTGGATTGGGCGTGGCGACGGCCGCGATATTGGGCGCTGACCCCATGCCGGCCTCATTGGAGAACAGCCCGCGCTTGATGCCGTTGAGCATCGCGCCGGCAATGCCACCCGTGGCGGCTCCAAAGCCAAACGCATTCTCGACGATCATCACCAGCAGGCCGGGGACCTCCCCGATTTGGCTGAACACCACGAACAGCGCCACGGCCAGATAGATCACCGCCATGAACGGCACCAGCAGTTCGGCAACCCGGGCGATCTGCTTGATGCCGCCAAAGATCACCACCGCCGTCAGCGCCGCAACGGCAATACCGACCCAGATCTTTTCAAAGCCGAAGGCGCCCTGGAAGGCATCGGCAATCGAATTGGCCTGCACGGCGTTGAACACCAGCCCGAAGGCGATGATCAGGCAGACCGAGAAAATGCCACCCGCCCAGGGCGCTCCCAGACCGCGCGCAATGTAGAAGGCCGGGCCACCGCGATAGTCGCCGTCCTGATTTCGGGTCTTGTAAAGTTGCGCCAGCGTGGATTCCGCATAGGCGGTCGCCATGCCGACCAGCGCCACCATCCACATCCAGAACAGCGCGCCTGGCCCGCCCAGATAAAGCGCCACCGCCACGCCCGCCAGATTGCCGGTGCCGACGCGTGAGGCAAGGCTGGTGCACAGCGCCTGGAAAGGGGTGATGCCGGATTTGTCGTTCTTTTTGGAGCCCAGAACCGATTTGAACATTTCCGGGAATTGCAGAAATTGCACAAAGCCTAGCCGGACCGTGAAAAACAACCCGACGGCCAGCAAACCGTAAATGAGGACATAGCCCCAGAAGATATCGTTGAGAAAATTGATAATCGGATCCATGCAGCCCGTGCTCCATAAGCAGTTGGTTTCAACTGTTTTGGGCGTGCTGTGGCGGCCGGGAGGACACGCAAATGGATAATGGCCCCAAGCGATCACCCAATTGTCATTGGGCACTCACAATACTGGCATGTGCAACACAAATGATCGGGTTGTGCATAACTTGCACCACCTATCGAGGCATTAGCCCGCAAAGTGCGGCCCGACGTTCCACCAGCTAGACGCTAGTCAAAGCGTGGTTCAGCCTGGGCCAGTGTACCACCGATACGCAGCGGTTGGACCGTCTTGACCAGCCCCGAGCGCGGGTCGGTCTCGATAACCACGCCACAAAGCGTGGCCTCGCCTTCCGATGGCGAGAACCGGCCATTGGGAATGCCAGTCAGAAACCGGTTGAGCGGCTCATCGGTATCGGTGCCGATAATGGAATCGAAATCCCCGCACATCCCCGCATCGGCCATCAAGGCCGTGCCACCCTTGAGCACGCGGTGATCAGCAGTGGGAATATGGGTATGGGTGCCCACAACCAGACTGACCTTGCCGTCGAGGAAATGTCCCATGGCCTGAATTTCTGACGTCGCTTCGGTATGGAAATCCACCACGATCGCATCGGCCTGTTCGCCCAGCGGGCACGCTGCAACAGCAGCTTCCACTGCCCGGAACGGATCGTCTGCGGGGCCCATGAATACCCGACCCAGCGCATTGACCACCAGCACGCGATGACCATTGCGGCCCTCAACGAACATGGCGCCACGACCAGGCGTGCCCGGCGGCATGTTGATCGGCCGGATCAGCGTATCTTCACGCTCGATATAGGAAATGGTTTCGCGCTGGTCGAACGCGTGGTCACCCAATGTCACCACATCCGCTCCCGCCTGGCGGATCGCGTTGAAATGGCTTTCGGTCAGACCCTTGCCGTGGCTGGCATTCTCGCCATTGACGATAACGAAGTCCAGGCCATAGGTCTCGATGAGGCCGGGCAGGCGATCATTGACCGCGTCGCGGCCCGAACGGCCCATCACATCGCCCAGAAACAACAGTCTCATGCGTTGTCGCCAAAATGGCGCACGCCGGCTTCGGTGATGATGGCATCCAGCGGCACGTCGTGGCTGTCGCGCGGAATGCTGTCCAGTTCCTGCGCCGCAAAGGCCAGACCGATCAGCTTGGGCGACTTTTTCATATGCGCCAGGGTGCGGTCATAATAGCCGCCTCCATAGCCCAGCCTCGTTCCCTGACTGTCAAAGCCCAGTAATGGCATGATGATGACATCGGGTTCGGTCTGCGGTGCCAACTCTGACGGCGCCAGCGTCCCAAAGCCCGCTTCGTAAAGTGAGGCGCCCTGCTCCCAGACGCGTAATTCGAGAGGTTGCTCGGGTCCAAGCACCACCGGCAGCACCACGGTCTGGTTGCTGTCCATCAACCGGACCAGAATGGGCTGACAGTCCAACTCGTCGCGAATGCGCCAATAGGCCGCCACCACATCGGCGGCCTGCAAGTCGATCTCGTTGAAAAACAGATCAGCCACCGTGGCAGCCGCATCGGCGCGCTGTGCTGGCGACAGCGCTGCGCGCGCCGCGTGTGCCTCAAGCCGCAGGGCGGCCTTGGCGTTTTCGATATTCTCGTCAACCATGCGCCGCGCCGTAGCCTATTCTAGAATTCAGGTGCCACCCTGGCCGTGGGATACGCGATCCCGGAACCTACTTTACGTAGGTGGGCGCCGTATGTCCGGACCCACGGGTCCGGTCAGGGACAGCTCCCTTAAGATCGATAAGGCCCCGAGGATATTGGTTTCCACACGTACCGGGCAGCGATGCAGATATAGGCGCTTCATTGTCGTGTGCAAAGCCCCGACAATCGCTTCCCACCCATGTGTGATCACACGGTCAAATCCCAGGTCGTTCAGCCCTGCGGTACGGGCGCGGTGTCGTCCAGCACGCTTGCCACGCCCTCGAGCGCCTTGGCGGCATCAACCAGCTTTCCGGCAAACTTTTCTTCGAGCGCCTCGATTTCAGCGGCCACTTCCTGGCCAGCCCGGGTTAGCACTACAACCTCTGATTCCAGTGCCTTGATCCTGCGCTCTGCCTCGGCCAGTTCATCAACCACCGCAATGCCCGCCATCACGGTCAGCCGCGTATCGCCGATCTCGCCCACCGCGCCCTTGAGTTGCTCGACATGAGCGTCAAAACGCTCGGCCAGACTGATCAGGTGCTTTTGCTGGCCTTCTTCACAGGCCATCCGATACTTACGGCCGTTAATCTCGACATTGACTTCAGGCATACCGCTACTCCGCCTTGGCCAGCACTGAGCGCACCGTCTCCATCGCCTCAACAAGGCGACGCGAAACATCATGGGCGCTGTCATCCAGACGCTTGGCCCGCGCCGCCGATTTATCCAGTTCGGTGGCCAGCCGGGCGCGCTCATGCACCAGCCGCTGGGTATCGACTTCCATGCGATTGTGCTGGCGCATCCGTGTGCCCAGTTCCTGAACAGACTGGTCCAATCGCGCCAATGCGCGATCAAACCGCGCGCTGGCAGCAGTCAAACCGTCTTGAAGTTCCGTGTCACTCATTGCTGCTACGGTCCTCAATGCGCGGCGATTCCGGCGCTGCCAGCCTGCCCCAGCATACGCCGCAATGCAACCAGCGCGACGATGTTGGGGCTTGCGTTGTCATTGACAGGCAATCCCAACCTGTTATGCCTCGAACCCGCCTTTGGGAGGAGGCTTTCGGTACCTCTTCTCCCCAGATTTCAGTCCCAAAGAAAGCGCACGCTCTGATGACGAATACAGCCCAGCAGAATGATCTGGCCAACGCGATCCGTTCCCTTGCAATGGACGCGGTCGAAAAAGCCAATTCCGGCCATCCCGGCCTGCCCATGGGTTGTGCGGACATCGCAACCACACTCTTCACCAAGGTCATGAAGTTCGATCCCGCTGACAGCAAATGGGCTGACCGCGACCGCTTCGTGCTTTCGGCCGGTCATGGCTCGATGCTGCTCTACGCATCGCTCTACCTCCTGGGCTACCAGGACATGACCATCGATCAGATCAAGAATTTCCGTCAGCTCGGCTCCAAGACCGCTGGCCATCCTGAATACGGTTATGCCGAAGGCATCGAGACCACCACCGGCCCGCTCGGTCAGGGCGTTGGCAATGCGGTCGGCATGGCGATTGCCGAAGCCAAGCTGGCTGCCGAGTTCGGCGCCGACCTTGTCGATCACCACACATGGTGCCTGGCCGGCGACGGCTGCCTGATGGAAGGCATCTCCCAGGAAGCCATCGCCTTTGCGGGGCACCTCAAGCTCAACAAGCTCACCGTGATCTGGGACAATAACGACATCACCATTGATGGCGCCGTCTCCAATTCCGACAGCACCGACCAGATCGCCCGCTTCAAGGCATCGGGCTGGAACACGATTGAGATCGACGGCCACGATCAGGACGCCATCGAAAAGGCGCTGCTTGATTCCAAGAAATCCGACAAGCCCACCCTGATTGCGGCCAAGACCACCATCGGTTTTGGCGCACCGAAAAAGGCCGGCACCAACAAGGTACACGGTTCTCCGCTCGGCGCCGAGGAACTGGCCGGTGCCAAGGCTGCACTGGGCATCACCTATCCTGCATTTGAGGTCCCAGCCGAGACGCTCGAAGCTTGGCGTGCCGCCGGTCGTCGCAGCCAGAACATCCGGGGCGAGTGGACCTCACGTCTGGGCGCATCGGCCAACAAGGCAGAGTTCGAGCGACGCATGGCAGGCGAACTGCCAGCTGGCTTCGCCAATGCGATGAACGACTACAAGAAGCAGCTCAGCGCCGACAAGCCAAAGGTCGCCAGCCGCAAGGCCAGCCAGATGGCGCTTGAAGTGATCAACGCTATCGTTCCCGAGACCCAGGGCGGCTCCGCCGACCTCACCGGCTCGAACCTGACCAACACCAAGGAAACCCTGCCTTTCCAGGCTGACAATTATGCTGGCCGCTACATGATGTACGGCATTCGCGAACAGGGTATGGCCGCGGCCATGAACGGCATCGCGCTGCATGGCGGTCTGATCCCCTATGGCGGCACCTTCATGTGCTTTACCGATTATGCCCGCCCGGCAATCCGCCTCTCGGCCCTGATGCACCAACGCGTCATCTATGTGATGACCCATGACTCCATCGGTCTGGGCGAAGACGGCCCAACCCATCAGCCCGTCGAACACATGTCCGCCCTGCGCGCCATTCCGAACCTGCTGGTCTTCCGTCCGGCCGACGCGGTGGAAACTGCCGAATGCTGGCAGCTCGCCATGGAAAGCGACAGCGCGCCATCCATTCTGGCGCTGTCACGTCAGGGTCTGCCGACCGTGCGCACCGAACACACTGCCGAGAACCTGTCGGCCAAGGGTGCCTACACCCTGGCAGGCGATCTCGACGCCCAGGCGGTGATCTTCGCCACCGGTTCGGAAGTCACCATCGCGCTCGACGGCATGAAAGCCCTGGCCGACAACGGCATCAGCGCCCGCGTCGTTTCGGTGCCGTCCATGGAGCTGTTCGCCAAGCAGTCCGACGCCTACCGCGCCGAGATCATCGGCAATGCGAAGGCCCGCGTTGCCATCGAAGCGGGCACCGAAATGAGCTGGAACAAGCTGCTCGGCGACAATGGTCGCTTCGTGGGCATGCATGGCTTCGGCGCATCGGGCCCGATCGACGAGCTCTATGAACACTTTGGTATTACGGCCAAAGCCATTGTTGATGCTGTCACGGCACAGTTGTAAGACAGCCCCGCCTCCCTTCTCCTAACCCCTCCCAAGGAGCGTTTTCTCATGGCAGTCCGCGTCGCCATTAATGGTTTTGGTCGTATCGGCCGCAACGTCCTCCGCGCCATCATGGAATCTGGCCGCACCGACATCGAAGTCGTGGCCATCAATGATCTGGGCCCGGTCGAAACCAATGCCCATCTGTTCCGCTTTGACAGCGTGCACGGCCGCTATAACGGCACCGTCACTGTCGATGGCGACACCATCGACGTTGGTCGCGGCCCTATCAAGGTGACCGCGGTGCGCGATCCCGCCGAGCTGCCACACGCCGACTTGCGCGTTGATATCGCCCTTGAATGCACCGGCATTTTCAACTCCAAGGAAAAGGCCAGCGCCCACCTCAAGGCTGGTGCCAAGAAGGTGCTGATCTCGGCTCCTGGCGACGGGGCAGACCTGACCGTGGTTTACGGCATCAACCACGACCAGCTGACCAAGGACCACATCGTGGTCTCCAATGCGTCGTGCACCACCAACTGCCTGGCCCCCGTTGCCTATGTCCTGCACAAGGAATTCGGCATCGAGCGTGGCATGATGACCACCATCCACTCCTATACCGGTGACCAGCCCACGCTCGACACCATGCACAAGGATCTCTATCGCGGCCGCGCTGCTGCCCTGAGCCAGATCCCGACCTCGACCGGCGCTGCCAAGGCCATTGGCCTGGTGCTGCCCGAACTCAAGGGCAAGCTGGATGGCGTCTCGATCCGCGTTCCCACCCCGAACGTGTCCTGCGTCGATTTCAAGTTCATCACCAAGCGTGATGTGACCGCCGAAGAAATCAATGCTGCTGTTCAGAAATACGCAGAAGGCGATCTCAAGGGCATTCTGGGCTTCACCACCCAGCCAAATGTCTCAATCGACTTCAATCATGACAGCCATTCTTCGACCCTGGCTTTCGATCAGACCAAGGTGATGGGCGGCAATTTCGCCTCGATCCTGAGCTGGTACGACAATGAATGGGGCTTCTCCAACCGCATGGCCGACACCGCCGTGGCGATGGCCAAGACTCTCTAGGCTCCGGCCTCGAACATTGGACTACGAAGGGCGTTCCATCGGGGCGCCCTTTTTCATGCACCCGATTGCCAGGCTCCACCGCAATGGCGAAGATGGTTGCACGCATCTCTTTCGAGTCAGCCATGAGCCTTGATCGAACCATACGCTGGCGCGCGCTTGATCCCGAAGGTCTCGAGCATTGCCGGGTCATCTCCAGCGCCCGCGACACCCGCATCCGCAGCACGGTGATCACCCCCGATTACGGGCTGTTCTACCGGCTCAAGCTGGAGCCGAGTGGTGAAATTCGCCATGCGCGACTCGAACGCACCGATGGCGCGCTGCTTGAATTGTTCAGCGATGGCGCCGGCCACTGGAGCGATGATCGGGCCGAACCACTCCCCGATCTGGCGGGCTGCATCGATATCGACATTTCGGCCAGCCCACTGACCAATTCCCTGCCCCTGTGGCGCTGCGACTGGGTCATCGACCAGCCCCAACGCTTCACCATAGCCTGGATCAATGTCGACACCATGAGCGTGCGCCGCCACGAGCAGATCTACACCAGGCTCGATGATAGCCATTTCCGCTATCAGGCAACTGACGGTAGCTTTGAGCGGGTGATCAAAGTCGATGACGACGGTCTGGTCCTCGACTATCCCGGCCTGTTCACCCGCGTCGGCTAGGCGGCCCGTGTCTGGGCGTTGGCGGCTCTGCGGGGCACGCAGACCATCAAAACACCACGTGTCTAACCACTACCCCTGCGGTTCTCGCGCGCACTTCAGGGCTTGCAAGGCAACTGGCCACCGCTTCAAATCCGGGCGCGCCCGGATAAGGCACGACCAGTGTGGGTGGACTGTGATTGGCGGGACAGAACAGAATCGCCTCGTCCGAAGGCATGGCAGCCAGATCGAGTATGGCGCTCGATCGCGTCATCAGAAACAGCTTTGGCAGGTTACTTGCCCGCCGCAGATAGGCGATCACCGCCTGCTGTGTAGCGTGATCGAGACCATCTTCAACCATATCGACGACAACCGTTTTGGCGCCCGAACCCAGCAAGCCGACCAACAGGGCCTCAAGCGCCGGCGACACGGTGGCATCATCCTCAATGAGCCAGCCAAGCGCAGCGTCGACCCGTTTGCGCAATGTGGCGTCTGCGCTGAGCCGCGCTTGCGCGACAACGCCGTCGTCTTCGAGGCGTGTCAGATCAACAAACTCAGCATCCTCGAGCGCTTCTGCCAGCCGCATGGCCAGCTTGGTCTTGCCACTCCCCAGCGGTCCGATGATGTAGGTCAGCCGGGCCTTTGTCCGCAGCTCAAACCGTTCGCCACCCCAGGGCCAGGGCAGATCAAATCCAATCGTAGGCACATCCTGCGGCCCAATCAGCCCCGACAGCTCCGCCATCTCTGGTGCTTTGCCCTGCAGCAGGTCGGCCCGCAACTCGCGCACCCTACCTACCGCGCCACCGATTTCGCGCAGGCGCGACTCCAACGCGGCCTGATGCGCGCCTAGTGCTGGCTCCAGATCACGCGGGTCGCCGCTCAGCACTCTTTCGATCTCGCTCAGACTGAGCCCAAATGCCCGTAACGCGACGATTTCGGCAGCCCTGACCATGTCCTCGGGGCCATAGCTGCGCCACCCCGCTGCAGTGCGGTCTGGCGTCACCAGGCCACGCTGTTCGTAAAGCCGCAATGCCTTGGCCGAAACGCCCAGCTGGCGGGCAGCATCGGAAGACTTGAGATAGCGCTTGGAGGGCGACACGATTGACCTCTGCATGGGTTGACCGTCCTTCTTATCAGGCCAGCCCCGGGGGCCGGGTCAAGCGCCATTTGCCCATCACGCATCTGTCACCGGTCAGAGACCCGAGAATCCTCTATGCTCTGGGAAAATCAGGTGGAGGCAGTCGTCTTGTTCCACATCATGCCGCGCATTTTCGCCAGCCTGCCCATGGCGTCTCTGTTGATCGGTCTGCTCGGTCAGGCCACGCTATTGCTCCTCCCACCCGCCCTGACAGCGCTCTATGTGCTGCGCCGCGACCGCATCATCCGACGACGCGTCGGACGTACGGCTTGGCCCAGCGATGGATTTGCCCGCCATGTGCTTGTCGATGATCTGGCTCGCCTGATCTGTGTGACCCTGCTCGGGTTGCCGCTATTTTTTGCCGGTTATGCATTGCGCATGATGCTGCCCGCCGCCTGAGGACTGCAGTTTTTTATCTGCCTTGCCTTCCCCCTCTCGCGGCGCTCTGCTACGCCACCGCTGATATTATGACCGGGAGGCCCGATCCATGAGCGCGACTTTCAAAACCCTCGACGAGCTCGATCTCAACAATAAACGCGTCCTGCTCCGCGCCGATCTCAACGTGCCCATGGCCGATGGCAAGGTGACCGACGCCACGCGCATTGAACGTTTGATCCCCACGATCCGCGAAATCGTGCGGCACGACGGCAAGGCCATCCTGCTCAGCCATTTCGGCCGCCCCAAGGGCAAGGTCGATCCCGACTTCTCGCTGGAGCAGGTTTGCTCTGCTGTGGCCGACCAGACCGGCCACCCCGTCGGCTTCGTGCCAACCGACTGGAACGATGTCAGCGACGCTATCAAGGCCATTGAAGACGCTCCGGTCGGTTCGGTCCTGGTCATGGAAAACACCCGCTTTCATCCCGGCGAAGAAGCCAATGACGTTGAGCTGGCCAAGCGCATGGCCAGCCTGGGTGACGTCTATGTCAATGACGCCTTCTCGGCCGCCCATCGCGCCCATGCCTCGACCGCCGCGATCGCGCACCTGCTTCCGGCCGCTGCCGGTCTGGCCATGCAGGCAGAGCTCGAAGCGCTCGAAGCTGGCCTCGGCAAACCCAAAAAGCCCGTGGTCGCCATTGTTGGCGGCGCCAAGGTCTCCTCAAAGATCGACCTGCTGGAAAACCTCGTCACCAAGGTCGATGGCCTGGTAATCGGCGGCGGCATGGCCAATACCTTCCTGCACGCTCAGGGTTATGGTGTGGGCAAGTCGCTCTGCGAAAAGGATCTCAAGGAAACCGCCCTGCGCATCATGGACAAGGCCATTGATAGTGGCTGCGCCATCATCCTGCCGATTGATGCGGTCATGGCCTGGCACTTCAAGGCCGATACCCCCACACGTCTGTACGGCGTCGATGCCATGGACAACGACGCCATGATGCTCGACATCGGCCCCTCCTCGATTGAGCGCATTATCGGCGCCATCGACGACGCCCACACCGTGGTGTGGAACGGCCCGATGGGCGCGTTTGAAATGAACCCGTTTGATGCCGGCACCGTGGCGATTGCCAAGCACGTTGCCAAGCGCACCCATAATGGCAAGCTGATCTCGGTGGCCGGCGGCGGCGATACCGTCTCCGCTCTCGCCCATGCCGGCGTCAAGGACGCCTTCACTTACGTTTCGACTGCTGGTGGCGCCTTCCTGGAATGGATGGAAGGCAAACCTCTGCCAGGCGTGGATGCCCTCAAGAAGTAGGCACCGCTGCCCACCACAACAAAAAGGGCCGCCACCCCAAGGGTGACGGCCTTTTCTTTTGAACGGTTGCCAGACCCTAGAACGACGCTGTCGCGGGGTCAGAACCCAGCCGACCATCGGCGCTATCCAGCGCGGCGATCTTTGCCAGATCATCAGCATCCAGCGCGAAATCGAACACCGCAATATTGTCCACGATCCGGCTGGGCGTCACCGACTTTGGAATGACGATGCGGTTGCCATCAATGTGCCAGCGGATGATCACCTGCGCTGCAGATTTGCCATGCTTTTTGGCGATCTCGCCAATCACCGGATTATCCAGGAACTTGCCCTGCCCCAATGGGCTCCAGGCTTCGGTCAGAATGCCGTGATCCGCATTGGCCTTGGTCCAGGCGTGCTGCTGAAAGCGCGGATGCAGCTCGATCTGGTTCAGCGCCGGCACCACGCCCGTTTCGCCAATAATACGCTCAAGATGCTCTGGACCAAAATTGGATACCCCGATCGAGCGCGCCTTGCCGTCCTTTTGCAATTGCACCAGAGCCTTCCAGGTATCGACATACTTTTCGCGCCACGGCGAGGGCCAGTGGATGAGGTAGAGATCGACATAGTCGGTCTTGAGCCGCTTGAGGCTTTCGTCCATCGCCTTGAGCGTGGAATCGAACCCCTGCGCCTCGTTCCACAGCTTGGTGGTCAAAAAGATGTCCTCACGCGCCACGCTGGCCTGTGCCAGGCCATCGCCCACACCATCTTCGTTCTCATAGACCGCGGCGGTGTCGATGTGGCGATAGCCAGCATCAAGGGCAGTCTGCACCGTGCTGGCAGCCGTATCATTGGGGGTTTTCCACACGCCCAGCCCCAGTTGGGGGATAGTGCGGCCGTCATTAAACGTCATGAGGGGCGAAGTGCTCATTGAACTGATCCATGATGATTTGGGGTTACGATGCGCAACGCATCCGAAGGCTGTTGGATGCAAACACTAGCGCCTTTGTCGCGCCGGTCAAACCCTGCAGGGCACTCTACCATACAAGATTGGACTTTCGTCGCATAACCACAGGTATAATCGCGGGAACGGTGACGAAAGTCTAATCTGCCGGCAATTCCAACGCTTGAGGTTTTGCCGTGACGAAGTCGCTTAATGCCATTGCCCAGAAACTGATGGAGCCCGGCAAGGGCATCCTTGCTGCCGACGAATCCGAAGGCACCATCGCCAAGCGCTTTGCCAAGATCAATCTGCCCAACTCGCTCGATCTGCGCCGCGATTATCGCGAAATGCTGTTCCGCTCGACCGAAGCGATGACCAAGTACATTTCCGGTGTCATCCTGACCGAGGAAACGCTAGAGCAGTCCGCCGCTGATGGCACCGCGTTCCGCGCCATTCTGGCCGATGCAGACGTCATTCCCGGCATCAAGGTCGACCGCGGCGCCTTCCCCATGCCCGGCGATCACAACGAAAAGATCACCGAAGGCCTTGATGGCCTGCGTCAGCGTCTTGTGCGCTATGCTGAACACGGTGCCGGCTTTGCCAAATGGCGTGCCGTAATCACCATCAATGACGTGGCCCCCACCCGCAACAATATCCGCGCCAATGCCCACGTGCTGGCCCGCTATGCCATCCTGTGTCAGGAAGCCGGCATCGTGCCAGTGGTCGAACCCGAAGTCGTCGGCGATGGTGATCCAGGCAATCACTCCATGGAGCGCTGCGCATCGGTCACCGGCGACGTGCTCGAAGCCACCTTCAAGGAATTGCGTCTGGCTGGTGTTGATCTGGGCGGCATGCTGCTCAAGCCCAACATGGTCCTGCCCGGCATCAATTCGCGCGATCGGCCAACGGTCGAGGAAGTGGCCCGTCGCACCGTAGCTGTGCTGCGTGAGCATGTTCCCGCCGCAGTGCCCGGTATCGCCTTCCTCTCCGGCGGTCAGACCGATGAAGAGGCAACTGCGCATCTCTCGGCCATGAACCAGATCGCTGGCAAGCCCTGGCCAATGACCTTCTCCTATGGTCGTGCCCTGCAGAATGTCGCGTTGCGCACATGGGCAGGTCGCCGGGAGAACTTCCCGGCCGCGCAGGTCGCCTTCTCCCATCGCGCCCATATGAATTCGCTGGCCGCCCTGGGCACCTGGACGGGCGAAGTCGACCGCGCCGCATAAGATCTACCTGACGTCCCAACGTCACAACTGATGCGCGTCCTCCTCCCGGGGGCGCGCATTTTCTTTGCGCCCAGGTTTGCCTTCCCCTATTGGAGGGGCGTCCTCTTTATTGCCAAAATGGCCCATCATGAAGAGGCTTCTAGCGTCGAGTATTGAGAACCCATGGCACCCCAGCTCTATCTGATCACCCCAGCCACTGCCGATCTGCACACGGCATCCGCGACAGTGGCCGCAGTGCTGAACGCCGCCACCTTCTCTGCTCTGCTGGTGCAGCGCGGATCGCTGGATGACGCCGCCTATGCCAAACTGGCAACCGAACTGGTCGCCATGGGCCAAGCCGCGGGCTGCGCTGTGCTGGTCGAAAATGACACGGCGCTGGCCAAAAAGATTGGTGCCGATGGTGTGCATGTCACTGAAGGGCCAGTGGCCCTCAAGGCCGCGATTGCGGCCATCAAGCCATCCATGATCGTGGGCGCGGGCAACCTGGCAACCCGACACGATGCCATGACCGTTGGCGAAATGAACGTCGACTACGTGTTCTTCGGTCCGCTCGCCGGCGCCAGCGACACCAATGCCGCCGACCTGGCTGAATGGTGGGCCACGACCTTTGAAATTCCGGCGGTCCTGAGCGATCCGGCCGCGTCGCCCACTACCGACACGCGCGGCGCCGAATTTCTTGCTCTGTCCACCTCCATCTGGTCGGCAGCGGATCCCGTGGCCGCCACCGCCGCCATCGTTGATGCATTGGGCGCGGCATGACCCTGCCCCGGCTGATCGCTGCAAGCCTGCTGGCGCTGCTCGCCACCGCACCGGCAACGGCCCAGGAAGCCGCCACAACAACTGATGCGCTGCAGGAAGGGCCCGCCGAACGCATCAGCGACCAGATCTTTGGCCCGCGCGTGCCGACCGATCTGGCCTTCGGTGCCTTTCAGCGCGGCTATTTCCTGACCGCGCTTGAATTTGCCCTGCCGCGCGCCGAACAGGGCGATGCGGCCGCGCAAACCCTTATCGCCGAAATTTATGCCAAGGGCCTCGGTGTAGCCCAGAACGATCAGCGCGCCGCAGGCTGGTATCAGCTGGCCGCCAATAACGGCGATGTGCTTGCCACGTTCGAATTGGCCCTGCTCTATCAGGAAGGCATCGGCGTGCCCAAGAACCGCGCCCGTGCCGCTGACCTGTTCAACAAGGCTGCCCAGGCAGGCTATGTGCCAGCCAAATACAATATGGCCCTGCTCCATATCGAGGGTGTTTACGCCTCGCCCAGCCTGTCCACCGCCGCGGCCCTGATGCTTGAGGCTGCCGAAGCCGAACTGCCCGAAGCGCAGTACGATTACGGCACCATGCTGATCGAAGGCGCCGGCATGCCACCCGACCCGGTCAAGGGCGCCCGCTATATCGAACTGGCTGCCGAGCAGAACCTCATCGCCGCCCAGATCGATTATGCCACCCTGCTCTATATGGGGCAGGGTATCGACCAGGATATCGAGGCCGCCGTCGCCTGGTATGCCAGGGCTGCAGAGGCCGGTAATGCCGTGGCTCAGAATCGCTATGCCAAGCTTCTCGCTGTCGGCGAGGGCGTGCCGCTTGATTTGCAGGAGGCCGCCATGTGGCGCGCCCTAGCGCGGCGTCAGGGCCTCAGCGATCCCTCGCTGGACCGGCTGCTGGTGTCTATCCCCGCCGAGGATCTTGCCAAAGCCGAGGAGCGCGCCCGCTTCTGGCCGCTTGAGCCAGCAACCGTGCCAAAGATCGAGACCATTTTCGAAGTTCCCAGCGTCACCCAATCGCCAGAACAGACGCCCCCAGCGCCGAGTGACACCGCCCCAGAGGCTAGCGCGTCAGAACCGGCCCAGCCCACCGAACCGCAAAACCCTTGAACCCACCCGCGTTCTGGGGCAATAAGCCCGCCACGCCCATCAGCTCAATCAACCTTCGGCCAGCCGCATCCGGCGCGCGTGGCCCGCACCAACAGTTTGCGCACCGAAAGCACCATCCGCATGGCCAAGATCAACGGCAATGAAATTCGCCCCGGCTTCGTCCTCAACATCCAGGACCGTCTCTGGGTCGCCGTCAAGGTCGATCACGTCAAGCCCGGCAAGGGCGGCGCCTATGCGCAGGTTGAGCTCAAGGCCATCCTGACCGGCACCAAACTCAACGAGCGTTTCCGCTCCGCCGAGACCGTCGAGCAGGTCGAACTCGAATTCCGTGACTTCACCTATCTCTATGAGCAGGGCGACAGCTTGGTGTTCATGGATCAGTTGAGCTACGAGCAGGTCGAGCTGGCCAAGGATTTCGTCGGCGAGCGCGCCGCTTTCCTGTCCGATGGCATGAAGATTACCCTGGAAATGCACGAGGACACCCCTTTGGGCGTGCGCTTCCCACCCAATGTTGTGCTTGAAGTGATCGAGGCCGATCCCGTTACCAAGGGTCAGACCGCCTCCAACCAGTTCAAGCCTGCCAAGGTTGGCAATGGCCTCAAGGTCATGGTGCCGCCCTTTATCGCCGTTGGCGAACGCATCGTCGTCGACACCACCGAAACCACCTATTTGCGTCGGGCGGACTGACAATGGCACGTTCAGCTATCCTCAATGTCATGGTGAGCGCGGCTATCAAGGCCGGCAAATCACTGACCAAGGACTTCAATGAAGTCGAAAACCTGCAGGTATCCCGCAAGGGACCGGCAGACTTTGTTTCCAAGGCCGACCTGCGGGCCGAGCAGATCATCTTTGGTGAACTGCAAAAGGCGCGTCCCACCTATGCCTTCCTGATGGAAGAGGGTGGCGAAGTGGCCGGCACCGATGGCCAGCATCGCTGGATCATCGACCCGCTTGATGGAACCACCAATTTTCTGCACTCGATCCCGCTGTTTGGCGTTGCCATTGCGCTTGAGCGCGCCAACGAGATCGTGGCATCGGTGATCTACAACCCGATCATGGATGAGCTCTACACGGCGGAAAAGGGCGGCGGCACCTGGCTCAATGACCGCAAGCGCCTGCGCGTTGCCGGTCGTCGCAGCCTCTCGGACGCTGTCGTGTGCACCGGCATCAAGACCCAGGGCACGGCCAATGACGCGCTCCAGCTGCGCCAGCTGGGCCATATCAACCCCGCTGTCGCCGGCATTCGCCGTTCAGGCTCGATAGCCATGGACATGGCCTGGCTCGCTGCCGGCCGTTACGACGCCCTCTGGGAAGCCGGTCTGGCGCCCTGGGATGTCGCGCCCGGCATGCTCATGGTCAAGGAAGCCGGTGGCTTCGTCAGCGATTACGCTGGCACCACCGGTTCGGTCTGGAACGGTCAGATCGTGGCTGGCAACGAAATCCTGCAGCCTTTGCTGCTCAAGGAACTCAAGCCCATCCAGTAGGATTGGCTCAACGCGGCGGCATCCATCATGGCGCCGCGTTCACACCCGCGATCGCTTTGACCTTTGTCATTGCCCCATCCGGCAGCTCTGACTAATCTTGCACCAACTGATTTGCGGGCTGGGCAAGGTTTAGGCATAGATGACGCAAGGCTACGATCCCTATCACCTCGCCAGTCCCACTGTTTACCTCATCAAGATTTTGATCTTTCTGGTGTTGGTGGTTCTGGTCGGTGCGATCCTGTTCAGCACCATCACCACCTTTTTCTGGGCCAACCCGTTCATCAACTCGATGATCTTCTTTGCCCTGGCGATCGGCATCTTCCTGAGCATTCGGCAGGTTGCCAGATTGTTTCCCGAAGTGAAGTGGGTCAATTCGCTTCAGGACGGCACCTCAACCAATGTGCGCGCGCCCATCCTTCTGGCGCCTGTTGCCGGCATTCTGCGTGAGCGGATCGGCGAGGCGGTGATTACCCCCTCCTCGATGCGCTCCATTCTCGACAGCGTCGGCAATCGTCTCGATGAAGCCAAGGACACCTCGCGCTATCTGACCGGCCTGCTGGTTTTCCTGGGCCTGATGGGTACGTTTTACGGTCTGCTGCAGACCGTGACCTCGGTAGCAGGCGTCATCAATCAGCTCGATGTGACCGCGGGGGATTCTGCGGCCCTGTTTTCTAACCTCAAGGACGGGCTGACGGCCCCGCTGGCCGGCATGGGCACCGCCTTTTCATCCTCCCTATTTGGTCTGGCCGGCTCGCTTGTGCTGGGTTTTCTCGACCTGCAGACCAGCCAGGCGCAGAACGCCTTTTATACCGACCTCGAAGACTGGATGACCTCCATGACCGAGCTTGATCACCCGGTCAGCGCCATGCAGGCCAATGCCGGCGGCCCCGAAATGCAGGCCATGTTCGACAAGCTCGGCAGCTCCATGCAGAACCAAAACTCCAGCCAGAACGCCATTCGCGCCATGGCCGAACTGGCACGCGGTATCGATGGTCTGGTCAAACATATGCGCACCGAGCAGGACGATCTGCGCAAGCATATCGACGAGCAGGGCGAAACCAATCGCAAGCTGCGCGAACTGATCGACGCCGTGCTGACCCAGTCTGACAACGAGCGGCGGAACTAGGTCCATGCCGGGAGCCCGTTCGCGTCGGCGCATCGAGGCCAATTACTGGCCCGGCTTCGTTGACGCCCTGTCCAGCCTGCTGCTGGTCATTATCTTCATGCTCAGCCTGTTCATGCTGACCCAGTTCTTTCTGGGTCAGGAGATCCAGGGGCGCGATACGGCCCTGGCCCGGCTCAACAGCCAGATCGCCGAGCTCACCGATCTGCTGCAGCTCGAACGCGCCAATTCCGATGATCTTACCAGCCAGATTGCCAATCTGACCGCCACGCTGGGCAGCGCCCAGGCCGAAAACACCAGCCTGAGCAATCAGCTCGCCGGCATCGGCGCGGGCATTGATGGCAAGGACGATACCATTGCCGGTCTGCAGGGTGATTTGCTGGCGGCCCAGGAGCTGTCCAACGAGGCCAATGCCCAGGTTGCACTGCTGAACCAGCAACTGGCCGCCTTGCGCACCCAGATTGGCGCTCTGGAGATGGCTCTGGAGGCCTCAGAGGCGCGTGACGTCCAGTCGCGCACCCAGATTGCCGATCTCGGGCGCCGTCTCAACGTAGCCCTGGCGCAGCGCGTTCAGGACCTGACCCGTTACCGCTCCGATTTCTTTGGCCGCCTGCGGCAAATTCTGGAAGGCCGTGCCGATGTGCGCGTCGTCGGCGATCGCTTCGTGTTCCAGTCCGAAGTGCTGTTCGAAGCCGGCCAGGCCGATGTGCAGTCCGAGGGCCTGCCCGACCTTGATGCCCTGGCTGACGCCATTCTCCAGCTGGAAACCGAAATCCCGGCCGACATCAACTGGGTGTTGCGCATTGATGGCCATACCGACAGCCGTCCGATCAGCAATGCCCGCTTCCCCTCGAACTGGGAACTCTCGGCAGCCCGGGCCATCTCGGTGGCGCAGTATCTGGTCAGCAAGGGCGTCTCGCCCAACCGGCTGGTTGCCGCTGGCTTTGGCGAGTTCACCCCACTCGACCCCGGTGAGAACGACGATGCCTATCGCCGCAATCGTCGCATCGAGTTCAAGCTGACCGAGGGCTGACCCCGGTCAGGCGGGGATGTCTTCAAGCCGGAACTGCAGTTTGGCCAATTCGGCATAGCGGCCGCCTTTGGTCACCAGCTGGTCATGGGTACCCTGGTCGATGATGCGGCCCGCATCAAGCACCAGGATCTTGTCGGCGTCGCGGATCGTTGCCAGACGGTGCGCAATTACCAGCGTGGTGCGCCCCTGCATCAGATGCTCCAGCGCCTTCTGCACCAGCTGCTCGCTCTGCGCATCCAGCGCGCTGGTGGCTTCATCCAGCAGCAGGATCGGTGCGTTCTTCAGAATCGCGCGTGCAATCGCCAGACGCTGCTTCTGCCCGCCAGACAGCATCACGCCGCGTTCGCCGACAATGGCGTCATAACCCAGCGGCAATTCCATCACGAAATCATGCACCAATGCAGCCTTGGCCGCTGCCTCGACATCGGCGTGGCTCGCCTCGGGTTTGCCGAAGCGGATATTGTCCGCGATCGTCCCCGCAAAGATGGTCGGCTCCTGCTCGACATAGGCAAAACGCTGCCGCAACTCCTGCAGCCGCACATCGCGAATATCGATTCCGTCGACGCGAATGGTGCCGGCGTTTACATCATAAAAGCGCTGCAACAGCGACAGCGTGGTCGATTTGCCCGAGCCCGACGGGCCCACCAGCGCGACGGTCTCACCTGCCCCGACCGAAAAACTCACATCGCTGAGCACCCGTTCAAAGCCGCTGGTCTGATAGCCGAAATCGACATGATCAAAATCCACCGTGCCCAGAGCAGGGCTTGGCAACGCAACTGGATTGGCCGGATCGGTAATCGTCGCCTCGGTATCGAGGATTTCCGTCAACCGCTCAGTGGCGCCTGCAACAGTCTGCAAAATGCCCAGCACTTCGCTGACATTGGTCAGCGCGCCCGATGCCATCAGCGCATAGACCAGAAACTGGGTGAGTTGGCCTGCAGTCACGGTGCCGGCAAACACCGAACGGGCACCCCACCAAACAAGGAACACCACAGCCGAGGTACCCAGAAAGATCACCAGACCAACCAGCACCGAGCGGGCACCCAGGCGCTTGATCTCGGCCTGATAGCTGTCTTCGCTACGCGCGTCATAGATCGCCGATTGCGCGTTTTCCTGGGTGAAGGATTTGACGGTGCGGGTTGCGCCCAGCATCTCTGTGGCCATGGCCGACAGATCAGCCAGCGCGTCCTGCGTGCGGCGCGACATGCCGCGCAGCCGGCGCGAATAGGCAATCAGCGGCAGCAGCAGGGCCGGCGCCGCAATCACCACCGCCAGCGTCAGCACCGGGCTGGTGAGGAACATCATCACCAGCGCACCGATAATGGTCACCATGGAGCGCAGGGCCAGCGAGAAGCTCGAGCCCACCGCATTGCGGATCACCGCAACATCGCCGTTGAGCCGGCTGGTCAGTTCACCGACCCGATTGGTATCGAAATAGCGCGCGTCGAGCCGCAGCAGATGCACGAACACAGCCTGCCGCAGATCGGCCAACACGCGTTCGCCAATCACCGAGATAAAGTAGAACCGTGCGCCGCTTGCCAGGGCCATAACCGCGGCAATACCCACGATCAGCCAGCCATAGCGTGCCACGTTCTCCAGATTCTGCTGGATAAAGCCCTCGTCAATCGCCCCACCCAGCACCGCCGGGATCGACAGTGAAGACACCGCCGAGAGCAGCAGGAACAATACGGTCAGTGACAGCCGTACCGGATATCTCAGAATAAACGGCACCAGCCTGCGCAGCGGCTGCAGCTTGCGCGGCGCCGCCTTGGGCTGGTTTTCACTCTTGTTGGAATCGGTCTGGACGGGGACGGCTTGGTCTGTCATCGCTCGGTTACGCCACTCTTGAGAGATGGGTCCAGAATTTCCGGGCCACGCTGTGGCACCGATATAGGCACTGGGGCCTGCTCCGACAACCGCTTTGTCCGGCGCGAAATTGCCGCGCCCACGCCCTTGCAGATTGAGCAGGGTTTCTGTATGAAGCGCCCAACACCAGTTCTAGATGCTCTCCGGGCGCCGCGGCGCCCGTTTGATTTGAGGCGAATACGATGAAGGCTGATACTCATCCGGACTACCACGTCATCAACGTGGTCATGACCGACGGCACCAAATACCAGACGCGTTCGACCTACGGCAAAGAAGGCGACACGCTGCAGCTCGATATCGATCCCAAGACCCATCCGGCTTGGACCGGTGGTACGGGCCAGCTGCTCGACCGCGGCGGCCGCGTTTCGCGCTTCAAGGAGCGTTTCAAGGGCCTGGGCATCTAATCCAGCCTCTGACAGAATTGAAAAACCCGGCCATTCGCGCCGGGTTTTTTCTTGTCCTTTTTCCTCACAAGGCGGCGCCATGCTGATCCTGTCACTGACCTATATCGCTTCTCTTGAACGGGCCGACGCGGTCATGGCCGCCCATATCGACTGGGTCAATGCCGGCTATGACAAGGGTTGGTTTCTCGCTTCGGGCCGCAAGGTACCGCGCACTGGCGGACTGATTCTGGCCAAGGGTGATCGCGCAGCCATTGAGGCCTATCTTGCCCAGGACCCCTTCGTGACTGAAGCTGTCGCGCGCTATGAGGTAATGGAGATCGAGCTGTCACGGACAGCTGAAGGTCTGGATGGATTGGAGGGCTAGGCCTCAGGCCCGCCCGAACGCTGCTTTGAGCCGCGCCAACTGGTCGGCAATGCCATTTGCAGTGCCCGGATCAAGTTCGCTCACCTTGCCGCGCTCCAGCGTATCGAACTGCATGACCCGGTCGAACAGCCGGTCACCCTTGTCGATGTAGTCGCGCAGCATGCCCGGCAATTGGTCATAGCCGGGGCCACCGCGCTCGGACGGTGTTGCCGAGAACTTCACCTTCTCTTTTTCAGAGCGGGCGTTTTCCTTGGTGATCTCGCCCTCATTGACCGCACGCTGCAGAAGCAACCAGGAGGCCAGCTGCATCAACCGCGTCGTCAGGCGCATCGATTCCGTTGCGTAAACGAACGAAGCTTCGCGGCTCAGGATCCGGCTGTCATTGCGGCCTTCGCCATCAAGATAACCCGCCACTTCCTCGATCAGTGACATGCCTTCTCGGTAGAGCAGGTCGAACCCGCCCGCGGCCACGATCCGTGGGCCAATCGCAATGGCTGATCCCGTTTCACTCGCATCTGCCAATTGACTGTCTCCTCACTCGCGCACGCACACACGCCTTGGGCATAAGCCCAACGCGTCGCCCTATCAGGCACTATGAGCATGAAAGGAGCTTTAAGACGAAGGCAACAGGATGAGCAACAGACGCCAGAAAAGAAAAAAGAGCGGGGTGAGCCGCTCTCGAAGTTAACAGGGAGGCGTCAAACAGAGGGAGAAACCACTCTGAAAAATCCAGAACAATCTGAATAATGAGAGGTTAGCGCGAACCGGTTAATTGCGCGTTAACAGGAGTCGATTTCTTAACCCTGTCGCTTGCCGGCCTGTTCACTTGGCGCGCCGCGGAAGGCACTGGATGAATCGAAGATGAACGGGTGATTCCGATAGCGTGCAGCCTGGCTCTGCTGTGCTGTCGTCAACGTCCCTGCCGATTTGGAGATCGATCATGACCAGCCTGTCCCCCGGAGCCGCCACTGGTCTGTTGATGAGCCTGATGGCGGTCACCCCACCCAGACGCCAACAGCATCAACGCCGATCGAACCTGTCCCCGGCACGCCTGCCGCAGGGCAGCCAGGGCCCGGACCAGCGGCCCGATCCGGGCCTGCCCTGCATCTCAGTCTCTAGAACTTGAAGATCGACTCTGCCGCCTGACGGGTTTCACCACGCGCCTCGATGGCGACCCGTAGCCGAACGATTTCGCTCTCCAGCAGGCTAATGCGCCCCTGCAGTTCCTCAACCGACATCGTCTCGATCGGCATGCCGACCTCATGCGTCTTGGGCGTGTTGATTGCGTCTTCGTCCATCGCGGCCTCCTGCACTACGATTGCTCAGCTTATCGTGACAGGCTTGCCGAGCAAGCCCAGTTCGCTCAGCATGCGTCCATGAGCATTTCCGAAACCAATCAAGCTGTCGCCATCACCCGCCCCGGTGATCCTGATGTTCTTGTCCGCCAGCCCTGGCCTATGCCCGAAAGCGGCCCCGGCGATGTGCTGGTCCGCGTGGCCGCCGCCGGGGTCAACGGCCCCGACCTGGCGCAGCGGCGCGGCCATTATGATCCCCCACCCGGTGCCTCGCCCCTGCCCGGTCTCGAAGTCTCCGGCGAAATTATCGGTATCGGGGCCGCCGTGACGGGCTGGCAGCTTGGCGATCGGGTGATGGCGCTGACCAATGGCGGCGGTTACGCCGATTTCGTCGCTGTCCCCGCCGGTCAGGTCCTGCCGGTACCCGATGGCTGGAGCCTGGCTGACGCTGCCGCTTTACCCGAAACCTGGTTCACCGTGACCCAGACTTTGGTGATGCGCGCCAGGCTCACGGCCGGCATGAATGTTCTGATCCATGGCGCCGCTGGCGGCATTGGCGGCGCGGCCATCCAGATTGCCTGCATTTTGGGCGCCAAAGCGATTGCCGTGGTGTCATCCGACGAGAAAGCCGCTTACGCCAGAGCGCTCGGTGCTCATGCCACCATCAACTACAAGACAGAAGACATTGCCGCTCGGGCGCTCGCGCTGACCGATGGCGCCGGCGTCGACCGCGTGCTTGATATTATCGGCGGGGCCATGGCGATCACCAATATCACAGCCTCCGCCCGCGGGGGGCACATCGTGCAGGTTTCGACACTGGACGGCGCCAGCGCCGAAATCCCCCTGCGCACCATTATGGCCAAGCAGTTGACCCTGTCGGGCTCTACCCTGCGCCCGCAGACCGCCGGCACCAAAGCCGCCATTGCCGACCACATCCGCACCCACTTGCTGCCCACTCTGGCCCGACCCGATTTCGTCCGGCCCAGAGTCACCTGCTTCCCTATCGCGGACGCTGCGGCGGCACACCGTGCCATCGAGGGGCGCAACCATCTGGGCAAACTGGTGCTGCTGACGCCCTTCGGCGCCGCCAATTAGCCCATCAGCCAGTGGGCAAAGCCCATATTGCCATTGCGGATCAGCCCATAAATCCATATATTGGCGATGTTCCCCCTCAGCACGAAGCAAAGAGGCGGAGCGGTCCGGAGGAAAACCGGCCGCGCCTGCAGGAGAGATTTATCATGACCCAGCCACTGTTGATGCCCAAGGCGACTGCCGTTTGGCTCGTTGACAACACTGCGCTGTCGTTCGACCAGATCGCCGCCTTCTGCACGCTTCACCCACTTGAAGTTCAGGGCATTGCCGATGGCGATGTCGCCGGCGGCATTATGGGTGCCAACCCGATCCAGAACGGTCAGCTGACCCGCGAAGAAATCGAAAAGGCCGAGGGCGATCCAGCCTATCGCCTCAAGCTGAGCGAGCCCAAGGTTCGCGTTGCCGCTGCCAAACGCAAGGGCCCACGCTACACGCCGATTTCGCGTCGCAATGAACGCCCCAACGCCATCAAGTGGCTGGTGCGCAATCATCCCGAACTCAAGGACGCCCAGATCATGCGTCTGGTCGGCACCACCAAGTCGACCATCGACTCGGTCCGTGAATCCACCCACTGGAACGCCGCCAACCTCGCCGCCATGGACCCCGTAACACTGGGCCTGTGCAGCCAGATCGATCTCGATCTTGAAGTGCGTCGCGCCTCCAAGGGTGGTCCGGGCGTTGACGAATTGGCCGAAGGCACCATGCTGATGACGGCCGAGGAAGCGCTGGCCCGTTCCGGCGCCCGCGGTCACAGCGACGAAGATGGCGAGTTTGCTGCCAACGATCACCGTCCCGCCGAAGCGCAGGACGATTTCGATGCGGACTCGGTGTTCTCCAAGCTCAAGTCGATCCCTAACGACACCGACAACTAAGCAGGAACGGCTGGCAGAATGGAAAACAACATCCTGCTGGCCATTTTCGTGCTCCTGGCGGCCAGCGTTGCGCTGGTCCCCCTGGCCAAGGCCGCTGGCCTTGGCACCGTGCTGGGCTATCTTGCAGCCGGCATTCTGATCGGCCCCTATGGGCTGGGTCTGGTGTCAGACACCGAAACCACCCGCCACATCGCCGAATTCGGCATCGTCATGATGCTGTTCCTGATCGGCCTGGATCTACAGCCCTCCGAAATCTGGCGCATGCGCCACAAGGTGCTTGGCCTTGGGGTGACCCAGATCATTGCCACATCCGCAGTGATCAGCGTGCTGCTGACACTGACCGGGGTGAACTGGAACGTTGCGGTCATCATGGGGCTGGCTCTGGCCATGTCGTCCACCGCCATTGCCATGCAGACGGTTGCACAGCGCGACATCACCACCACCGATACCGGGCGCGCCAGCCTGGCCGTGCTGCTGGTACAGGATGTCGCCATCATTCCGGTGCTGGCCGCGATACCCCTACTGGCCATTGCTGGCAGCGGCGCGGCAATGAACGCCGAAGTGACCCAGGCCGTCGAAGCCCTCGACAGTCCCGTCGACTGGATCATGCCGATTTCAGTGGTCGGGGCCTTTGTCGCCGCGCTGGTCGCAGGGCGCTATGTCGTGCGTCCGTTGCTCAGTTATGTCGCCCGCACCGAGGTACGCGAAGCCTTTACTGCAATGGGGCTGGCCATGGTGGTCGGCGCTGCCGTCATCACCCAGTATCTTGGCCTCTCGCCCGCGTTGGGCGGCTTTATCGGCGGCGTCTTGCTCGCTGATAGCGAGTACCGTCATGAACTCGAAAGCAATCTGGAGCCCTTCAAGGGGCTTCTGCTCGGGCTGTTCTTCATCTCGGTGGGCATGTCGATTGCCTTTTCGGTGCTGGCCACCGATCCCATCCGCATTCTGGTGATCGTAATTGGACTGGTCGTCATCAAGATGGCCATCCTGTTCGGGCTCGCCTCGATGTTCCGCATGCATTTTGCCGATCGCATGCTATTCGCCATCATGCTCAGTCAGGCAGGCGAATTCGCCTTTGTGGTGCTGCAACTGGCCCGCACCGAAAATGCCATTGCTGCCGCCGACTACGACACCATGAGTGTGGCCGTGGCTCTCTCCATGATCACCACGCCGCTCCTGCTGCTGGTCTTTGACAAGCTGATTGCACCGCGGCTTGATGCGCGCAGTCCGGATCGTGCCGATGACGACATTGACGAACATCGCAAGATAGTTGTGCTCGGCTATGGCCGCTTCGGCCAGATTGTCACCCGCATGCTGCGCGCCCAGGGTTTCGACATGACCCTGATCGACGACGATCCGGTGCAGATCGAACTGGTACGGCGCTTTGGCGTCAAAGTGTTCTATGGCGATGCCTCGCGTCTGGACCTGCTACACGCCGCAGGCGTCCAGAACGCCGAACTGGTGGTCATCGCCGTAGGTGGTCGCGACCGCATTCTGGCCATTGCCCGCAATATTCATCGCCACTACCCCCATGTCACCATTGCCGCCCGCGCAGTCGATCGCGGTCACGCCCACGATTTGATGGCCATGGGTGTCGAGGTCTTCGAGCGCGAGACGTTCCGCTCCGCCATCAATCTCGGCACCAAAGTGCTCGTCAAACTGGGACACGAGCCTGAAGAAGCTGAACGCTTGGCCAGCGCCTTTGAGGCGCATGACAATCAGTTGCTCAAGGACAGCTTCGCAGTGCGCGAAGATGAAAAGGCCTATATCGGCATGGTGCGCAATGCCATGGGCCTGCTTACCGAGGCCATGAAGGCAGATAGTTCGGCCACACCGGTTGACAAAGACGAGACGAAGCGTACCGACTAGTACGCGCCTCTCCGGACTGTTTCCATGCCCATATTTGATCCCTACTTCGTGACGATTGCCGTCATCGCTGTGCTTATTGTTGGCCTGTCCAAGGCCGGGTTGCTTGGCAGCCTGGGCATGGTCGGCGTGCCTCTGCTCAGCCTGATCATGCCTGCGCGCGATGCCGCTGGAGTAATGTTGCCTGTCCTGTTGGCCATGGATGCCATCGCCGTTTACGCCTATCGCAAGGAAGTCGACTGGCGGGTGCTGCGCATGATGCTGCCCGGCGCAGCGGTCGGCACCATTGTGGGCTGGGTGCTCTGGGCCTTTGTCTCCGACGCCGCCGTGCTGCTGTTTGTCGGCGTTATCACCCTGCTGTTCATCCTTGATGCGCTGCTGCCCATTCGCAAGAAGCTCGAGGGCCTGCCGCCCTCAAAGCCCTGGGGAATCTTCTGGGGTAGCTTTGCCGGCTTCACCAGCTTTATCAGCCACACCGGTGGCCCACCCTTCCAGATCTATGTGCTGCCCCAGCGCCTGCCACCCGCAATCTATGCGGGCACCTCGGCGGTTTTCTTTGCCATCGTCAACACATCCAAGCTGATCCCCTATTTCTTCCTGGGACAGCTCAACGTGCACAATCTGCAGCTATCGGCGATGTTCATTCCGGTCGGCATTGTTGGCGTTTTCGCCGGCATCTTCCTGGTGCGCCGCATCTCGATGAAGCTGTTTTACCGCATCGCTTACTGGCTGGTATTCCTGCTGGCGCTCAAGCTGGTTTGGGACGGCTTCCGTGGCGTCTTCTTGGGACTTTGAGCCCATAACGCCAGCAAACGGGCAATAAAAAAGGGCCGCAGCTTCTGCTGTGACCCTTCACCCCAACTGGGGGAAATTCCGCGCCGCGGTTTAACTTGTTGTATTGAACCGGTAGATTTCGTCCTTCACTTCGAGTTTTTTGCGCTTGAGAGCGCTAACCATCAGATTGTCGGCCTTGGTACTTTGCATTTCGGCCTGGATCTGGCGGTCCAACTCTTGATGGCGCCGTTCGAGCGCCGCGATATGCCCTTCAGTCGTCATGACAACTCCTTGAAAGCCTCTATGGACACCTGATCGTCACAAAAAATTCACGGCTTGTCGACTGTCTTCGTACAGCGACCGAAAATCGGGTGCAAAACGTCCCGTGATCGGTTAACCAAGGGTATCTTGCACGGCGCTGGGGTGCGTTCGAATTCATGCTGTCGCTGACCAAAGAAGAAGAAGCCCAGTACGGTCTGGAACTGGCCACAAAACGCCAGGAACACTCAGATCTCAACGCTGCCATCGATACGCTGACTGAGTCTCACGTCGCCGATCGCATGCTTTTGCAGCGTCTGAAAAAGCGCAAGCTGGCGCTCAAGGATCGCATCGTTGAACTGGAGAACATTCTCCTGCCCGACATCATCGCCTGATGGTGCCCCGCGCTTGATGTGTGGCAACATTTGGGCTAGTTCCGCGCTTTGCAAAGACCGATAGGGGAATCGGCCGTGCTCACCAAACCACAGATCGCCATCGTCATGGGCAGCCAGTCCGACTGGCCCACCATGCGCCTTGCCGCCGAGACCCTCGAAACACTCGAGGTCGAGTATGAGGCGCGCATCGTCTCTGCCCACCGTACGCCCGATCGACTGGTCGAATTTGCCAGCAATGCCCGGGCCGAAGGCTTCAAGGTGATCATTGCCGGCGCTGGCGGCGCCGCCCACCTGCCCGGCATGATCGCCGCCATGACGCCACTGCCGGTGTTTGGCGTACCAGTGCGCTCCAAGGCTCTGAGCGGCCAGGACAGCCTGCTCTCCATCGTCCAGATGCCCGGCGGCATTCCGGTGGGCACCCTGGCCATTGGCGAGCCAGGCGCCATCAACGCCGCCCTGATCGCAGCCGCCGTGCTGGCCCTGTCCGATGAAGATCTGGCCGACCGCCTCGACGCCTACCGCGCCCGACAGACCGAGTCTGTTCCCATGTTCCCTGCCGATACCGAGTAGCCTGTGGCCCACGATACGACCCCTCTGCCCGCTGGCAGCATGATTGGCATTCTCGGTGGTGGTCAGCTCGGCCGCATGCTGGCTATGGCCGCCGCGCGACTGGGCATGCGCACCCACATCTTTTGCCCCGACCCCGACAGCCCCGCTTTTGAGGTCACGCCGCACAAGACCGTTGCCGCCTATGATGATGAAGCGGCCCTGGCGGCCTTCGCTGACGCCGTCGACGTCATTACCTATGAATTCGAGAACGTCCCGGCGGCAACCGCGGAGTTCCTTGCCGCGCGCAAGCCGCTGCGCCCCGGCGCCATTGCGCTGGCCATTTCCCAGGACCGGCTCGCCGAAAAGACCTTTCTGGCGTCCAAGAACATTCCGGTCGCATCATATCGCGCTATCGAATCCCTGACCGATCTGGAGGCCGCCATCGAGGCGCTCGGCCTGCCCTCCGTCCTCAAGACCACACGGCTGGGTTATGACGGCAAGGGCCAGCGCGTCCTGCGCTCCCCGCAGGACGCTGCAAGCGCCTTCGCGGCGCTCGAACCCAAGCCGCTGGTGCTGGAAGCCTTCGTGCCGTTCGAGAAGGAAATCTCGGTGGTCGTGGCTCGCAATGCCGGTGGCGAGGTCAAAAGCTTCGACGCCGCGGAAAACGTGCACAACAACCACATCCTGCACACCAGCACTGTACCTGCCGATATCCCTCCCGGCGTTGAGAAACACGCAGCCATGCTGGCCAAGGTCATCGTGGTGGCGCTCGACTATGTCGGCGTGCTGGGCGTTGAGTTCTTCGTTGTGCCGGGTGAAGAGCGCCCCAGCCTGATCGTCAACGAAATCGCGCCCCGCGTGCACAATTCGGGTCACTGGACCGAGGCAGTCTGCCTCACCGATCAGTTTGAGCAGCACATCCGCGCCGTGCTCGGCTGGCCGCTGGGCGATCCCGCCCGGATGGCTGATGTCGTGATGGAGAACCTGATCGGCGACGCCGTCAATACGGTCCCGGGCGAGATTGATGGCAACACCCAAGCCCATCTTTATGGCAAGGCCGAAGCACGACCAGGCCGCAAGATGGGCCATGTCAATCGCATCACCCGCCGCCGCTAGGCCTGCTTTAGCGCGCCATCCAGCCGCTCATAGCCGCGACAACGGCTTCAGGTGCTTCCATGGTGGACATGTGACCCGCCTCGGCAAATAGCACCAGTTGCGCGCCCGCGATCGCTGCGGCCATCTCCTCGGCCAGCGCCGGTGGCGTCAACATATCCAGCGCGCCCACCCCCACCAGCGTCGGCACGGCAATATCGGCCAGTGACGGTCGCGAGTCGATTCGCCCCATAATGGCGTGTTGGTGCCGTATATAGGCCTGCGCCCCGGTGCGTTCCGCCATTGTCAGCACGTCAGCGGCAATAGCTGTATCGAGATGCTGTGGCGCCACTAGACCGGCCAGCATGGTGCGGATCACCAGACCATATTTGCCCTGCTCTGCCGCCCCAATACCGGCGCGCCGCGTCTGCTTGCGCGCATCATCATCCGCGCCCGCCGCCGTATCGAGCAGTGCAAGACGCTCAACCCGTTCCGGGGCTTGCCGCATGATTTCGAGCGCCACATAGCCGCCCATCGACAAGCCGGCCAGTGCGAACCGCTCAGGGGCCCTAGCCAGCACGGACGCTGCCATTCCCGCTATGGAATCGGCGGCTCCATAGTCAGCCACCAGCGGCTCCACGGCCGCGTCCAGCCCGCTTATCACATCGCGCCACAGCCGTTCGTCGCAGTTCAAACCGGGCAGCAACACCAACGCACTTGTCATATCCCTGCCTCCATGAGCAAAATCATCTCTGCGACTGTTTCGCGTGCCGGTGCTGTGAACAAGTCCGACCGCGAGACTTCCTTGGTTTTTCTCCACGAGTCGGTGGACAAGACCCCAAGGCTGGGCTATAGACCGCCCCACGGTGATCAGCCCTGCTGGTCGGCGACGGGGTATTTTGTTCCGGCGCCACGATCCAAACCCACATGTCCAAGCTTCGAAAGGGCGGTTGACCTTTGCAAGTAGTCGTTCGCGATAATAACGTAGATCAGGCGCTCCGTGCGCTTAAGAAGAAGCTGCAGCGTGAAGGTGTCTTCCGCGAGATGAAGCTTCGTAACTACTACGAGAAGCCATCTGAGAAGAAGGCTCGCCAGAAGGCCGAGGCGATCCGTCGCGCTCGCAAGCTGGCTCGCAAGCGCGCACAGCGTGAAGGCGGTCTTCCTGCTCCAACGTCGCGTCCGGGTCAGCCCGCGCGTCCAAGTGCAGCAGCTACGCCGCGCAACTAAGCGCCTGAGCGTTCAAGAATTTGAAACGCCGTCCTTCGGGGCGGCGTTTTGTCGTGTCTGATTGAAGCGATGACCCGGCATTGCTGACACTCAGGTCTGCGGCGGGTGGATGCTCTTGGAGCGAAACGCGATCCGGTGCAGCAGTGCCACCGCAATGGTGAGCCCCGCCATTACCGGGATCAGTGTGGTCAACGCGTCGCTGGCGGTGGCAAAGGCCAGGCTTGCCAACGTCGAGCCGACAAAGCCGCCACCGATCTGAAATACCCCTGTCATGGCCCCTGCGGCGCCCGCAATGCTGCCAAAGCCAGCCATGGCAGCAGAGGTGGTGCTCGGTCCGATAAAAGCCATGGCCAGCATCCACAGCGCCACTGGCAGCATCACGGCCAGCACCGCGTCTGGATAGAGCCGCAAGCCGATCGCAAAGCCGATCCCGGCCAGCCCGATCAGCACCAGCCCGACCTGCACCATGCGCGTGCCGGTCAAGCGCGACGCCGCGTAGCCTGCCAGTACATTGCCAGCAATGAACGAGCCAGTCTGGATCAGCATGACCATGGCGAACTGGAACGTGCTCAGTCCAATCTCCCCGATCAGCACGAACGGCAACAGTGCGGCGAAGCCGTAAAAACCACCAAACGACAGCGCCAGTACCAGACCCGGAATCATGAACGCCGAGGAGGTCAGCAACGCCCCGTAATTGCGCATGACGCTACCCAGGCGAAACGGCACCCGCGCAGCTACCGGATGGGTTTCGCGCGTCGCCCATTGCGTCAGCGCAATCAGGCCCAGGCCATAGGCGCCCATTACCAGAAACAGCAGATGCCAGCTGCCAAACAGCAACATGACGCTGCCCAGCGTCGGCGCGATGGCGGGCGCTACCGTCAGGATGAGATTGATCAGGGTCATGATACGGATCGATTCCGCGCCGGTGAACTGATCGCGCACCATGGCCCGCGACAGGGCAACACCAACTGACACGCCTATACCCTGCAACACGCGACCCAGCAGCAGCATCTCGACGCTGGCGCCCAAAGCCGCCACCAGACTGCCAACCACGTAGAACATCAGGAACAGCACGGTGACCTTGCGACGCCCTAGACTATCCGAGAGCGGGCCACACACCAGCTGCGCCAGCGCAAAAGCGCCGAAGTACACCGCCAGCGACAGCTTGCCCATGGCATCGGTGGTGCCCAGCTCGCTGACAATGGTGGGCAGCGCAGGTCCATATAACGAGATCGACAACGGACCAGCTGCCACCATCAGCCCGCCAACCAGCGCGGTGCGCCGCGCCGACATCGGCGTTGCAAATGGTACTGGAGAGCTCACTGTGCGGCCATTGCCCGCTGGAAGAACGCATCAGCACGCGCCCACAGACCCAGCGCCCACAGATCGCTATGCCCAGCCTCTGGCACGATCCACAGCGCGTCCGGATTGGGCGCAAGCGCATATACCCGCTCGCCATTGCTGACATCGATTGTTTCATCGCCTGTGCCATGCGCCACAAGCACTGGCTCGCTGACATCAAGTATCCATTCATTGACCTCAAAACGGTCAGCCATGGCCAGCCCGACTGGCAGGAACGGATAGCGCTCATTGGCCACCGTCAGGGCCGACAGAAAGCCCACCTCAAACAGCAGTGCCTTTGCCTCGCGAATACTGGCCACATAGGTGGATGGACCCGAGCCGAGCGAACGCCCCCAGATCACAACGGGAAAACCTTTCTGACTCACCCAGGCAAAAGCGCTGGTGGCGTCCTGCAGGATGTTGGTTTGATTGATTTCACCCGGTGACATCGGAAAACCGCGATAGTCGAAGGCCAGAAAACCATAGCCGGCATCTGCGAATTGCTCAAAACGACTATGCTCTTCGCTGAAGCTGCCCGAATTGCCCTTGAAATAGAGGATCACCGGCTTGCCCGTCTGAGGTGCCTGGTACCAGCCATTGACAACCCCATCGCCGGAGGCAATCGCAACGGCTTCAGCCGCGCTCAATTCAGTGTCGGCGAGCGCCGTTATCGGTCCGTCGGGAGAATATTGCAGTGCCCGCTGGTTGACGAACACATAGCCAAACACACCGCCATAGAAGATCACCAGCGCTACAACGGCAATGAGCAGAACGCGCAACAACAGCTTCACAAACCAAACCCCGGCAAATCACAGGTGCCGAATTTACACCACTGGCACCATTGCGCCAGCGATCCGATGGCCTGACTTGGCCTTAGAGCTCTTCGATGGTCTGGGCCAGCGCGCGGTCAAACACCTCGTCGGGCTGGGCGCCCGACAGCGCGTACTTTTCACCAAAAATGAAGAACGGCACGCCACGAATGCCCTGTGCCGCTGCGTCCGTGGCCAGCTGCTCGGTAATCTCCAGCTCATTTTCGTCATTGATTGCATCAAGCACATCGCCGCGATCCATGCCGAACGCGACGGCGATATCGGCCAGCACATTGTCGTCGTGGATGTCGCGATGCTCAAGGAAATAGGCATTGGCAATGGCATTGGCCAGTTCATGCTGCACACCCAGTGGCTTGGCCAGCCGGGTCACTGTATGGGCCTTCTTGGTCGGATAGCGACGCTCAGTCTTGCTCAGGTCCAGATCAATGCCCAGCCGTTTGGCCTCACTCTCGACCCGGTCCCACATCTCACGGGGATCGCGGCCGTACTTCTCGCGCAGCATTTCAATCACGTTGACGCCTTCTTCAGGCGTATTGGGGTCGAGATAAAACGGATGGTTCTCCACCACGACCTCGATGTCTTCCGGCAATGCTGCGATCGCCTTGTCCAGCCGCGCCGATCCCACAACGCACCAGGGGCAGACAACGTCGGTGAACACATCGATTTTGAGCATTTTGGTCATGGCAAATCCTTTTCTGCCCCTCACATGGCGCGGATAGGCATGAACTGCAAGCACGCACCCCGGCGTAACCTAGTTCGGCTGCATCGCCTGACCATTGTGATTGGTCAGCCCAAAAGGCGGTGCCCAGCCGGCCAGCAGGCTCAAGCCGATAAAGGCACTCAGCCCCATCCAAAATACGCCGGGCAGCATTACCAGCGCAGCCTTGGGCCACACTTTGGCTACGCGCAGGATTGCCGAAAGAGCGGTTACCAGCAGCGCCATCGCGACCAGGCTCAACATCAGGGAATCCAGCGGGGTTACCAGAAATGGCAGGGTAATGCTGCCAGCCATCAGGCCAACCAGCCACCATCCCGCATGCCGGCCATCGCTACCGCGATCAGCCACCATCCAGCGGGCCACGCCAAACAGCGGCAGGCTGGCGATATGAACAGCTGCACCAAACCAGCCAGGCAGACCGAATGGCGCAAAAAACAGCGGCACAATACCATTGAGCTCGGCCAGACCATTGGCGATCACGAAGAGCGAAAGTGGCAGCGCGCCGCTCAGCACCAGTCCAAGCATATCGCGTCTGTCCGCATCGAGCGTCGACTGTGTCGGGCGTGAAACTGTGTCTGTGTTCGCCATGCGCGGGGTCCGCCATTGCTATTGCTTGGCAGGAATAATCCCCGGCACGCCAAATGGTTTCCCTTTACGTCAATGCGCACGCCAAGGTGAACACCCTCACAAACGGTCCGTGGTGCCTCTGGCTGGGTGGGCGAATGCGCCGCGTTGCGCTAGAACCGGCCAAACCGAAGGATCCGCCATGACCGATATCGCCGATCGCCTGGAAGCGCTGGAAACCCGCGTGGCCTTTCAGGACCACACCATTGACGAGCTTAACGCCACTATCACCGCACAGTGGCGGCAGATCGATATGCTCACGCGCAAGCTGGGCACCATTGAAGAGCAGGTCCGCTCGGGCGTCCATATTGCCGACCCCTCCAGCGAGCCGCCACCACCCCATTATTGAAGCCACCCGGCTTTTGCGCGCCAGCAATTGATTTGGCGCAAGGCTGAACAAGCCCTGCTGTGCTTGATGGTGCCCGTCACCAGTCAGCCGTCAGGAAACCAGCCATGGGCGAGAAGAGCTACCCCGATATCACCAAGGAAATTTCCGCTGGCGCCAAGATCCTGCGCAAGGACATCCCTGATGTGATGGCTGGTTTTTCGGCGATGGCCGCAGCAGCCAACCGCGATGGCGCACTCGACAAAAAGACCAAGGAACTCATGGCGCTGGCCATTGCGGTCGCCATCCACTGCGATGGCTGTATCGGGTTTCATACTGAAGCCTTGATCAAGCTGGGTGTCACTCGGGCCGAGTTTCAGGAGACCCTGGGCATGGCAATCTATATGGGCGGCGGGCCATCGCTGATGTACTCCGCCAATGCCGTAGCCGCCTGGGATCAACTTGGTGGCGCCCAAAGCTAGCCGCGTCCGCACCTCGGCAGACCCGGCGACTATGCCGGCTTCTGGAGCCCCTCACGTACCCAGACGGAGCGCTACTCGGAGTAGGCGAATGTGGTCGGGCACATTGTGCCAGATCAATTCGCGACGCCCGGCTTCATCCGCATTTGCCCTGGCCACATCAGCCGCCGCCGCGTTTGCTGCACTTGGCGCGTAGCTGTCATGCCAGGACCAATACTGCGTATGGGTGAACACCCGCCCCAGAAAACCCGGCAGGCCGGGTCGCTTGATTGAAACCCCATGCTCATGGATGCCAGGGCCGAACTCTCCCGAAAGCCGGCCAGAGATCAGGTCGCCGAGCAGCGGGTTGGTCGATTCATCGTAGATATTGGTCCATTTCACTGCCGCAAACTGGGCCGCGAAGTGCGGAAACTGCGGCTCTTCTGACTTGTCCTGTCTCAGCGCCAGACCGGTGCGCGAGAACAGCATGGTGTCCTTCAGGAAGGAATCCGGGTGTGGCGGCGCGGTCGCGAACCACCGCTCCTTGGCCGCCTCTTCGACCTGCTCGCGGCTGTCGAGCAGCAGGAACTCCGCATGTGTCAGCGGACACCCCAGCGTGATGAAGTCGCTGATCCGCCAGCCCGGGCGCTGCTTCGCCAACACCTCAGACAGCGCAGTCTGCGCGGCCGCAAACCTCGTCATGTCGAACGGCGCACCCTCTGGATCCGCCCAGGCGGATTTCACATAGGCATCGCAGGCTTTGAGGGCGTCCTGCACGCCCGGTGCATCAGGCTCCCAGTCCTGATGGTGGGTGGGGCCGTGCTTCTGCCAGAACAATTGCAGGATATCGTATGCGATGATGGTACCCAGGCTGTGTCCAACCAGCACGATACGGTCATAAGCCGGGCGATTATTGCCGTCGCCCTGGGTGAAGTTCTCCAGCGTCGTGCCATCCAGCCGCCGCTTGTGCAGTGCTTCAAGCAAAGCCAGGCCACGCTCGCGGACCAGTCTGCGACGCTCGACCGTGCTGGGCGTGGCCCTGACATAGCGCACCACATCGCCGGCAAAGGGCGTGACCACGCTATGCAAGGCCCACCCGGAAAACGCCGCAAGCGCCGCCGCCCAGAACGGCAGCGACCCCAGCAAAATCGGTGGTACGGCCGCCAGCGCGGAACCGGCGACGATGATCAGAACCGGCCCGAGCAGTGCGACGCATTTCATCTCGAAACCGACGCGCATGCTCGAAACCAGCAACCACAGCACCCCACCGGCCACCAGTAGTCCCGCCGCCCAGTCGCGGACAATCGCCAGCCGCGACACCAGCGCAGGGTCTGCTGGTGGGCCTTCGGTCAACTGCGTGATCCCGGCGCCAGCAGAGATCAGCGCGGCCCCCGCACACAGGATGAAGATGGCCGCCAGGATCGCCCAGGCCCGTTTGACCTTTGTCGACTCCGGCAAACGCCAGGGGGAGCGCAGCACCAGCATTCGGATCCAGCCGATCACCATGTCGACGGGCGTGCCGTCCATGATGTCCGCCCAGTAGAATTCAAAGAAATCAGTGCGCTTGGCTGGTCCGTCCTTGAGCGTGGTGATCCGGCGCAATTCGGCCGACCCCGTCACATCATCGGGCACCACAGATATGCTGAGCAGCCCATCAGGGCCAGCGGCCATGCTTGCAACTGTGGGGTCGCGGCGATAGACCGTTTCAACGAACTCTCTGAGCGTCTCAAGCGGGCGCTGTTCGCCTATGCCGTGAATGAACACGACAGCCGTCTTGGGCATGGGCCCTTCCGACACGGTTTGTCGCGCTGGTGCCCGCGCTTGTGCAGTTCGTCTCTTGCCTGTTGTCATGCCACCCTCCCCGGCCCCGGAAGAATAGTCGAAACTGCAAAGTAAAAGGGCCGCCCTGAGGCGACCCTATATTATTCATCGACTGGCAACAATCCAGTCAGTGTCCAAGCGCCTTGACGATTTCCTCGGTCATCTTCTTGGCATCACCAAACAGCATCATCGTATTGTCGCGGTAGAACAGTTCGTTCTGCACGCCCGCATACCCGGCCGCCATGCCGCGCTTGATGAACAGCACCGTGCCCGCATCCTCAACATTGAGCACCGGCATGCCATAGATCGGCGATGTCTTGTCGGTTTTGGCCGATGGATTGGTCACGTCATTGGCGCCGATCACGAAGGCCACATCGGACTGCGCGAACTCGGAGTTGATGTCTTCAAGCTCGAACACTTCGTCATAGGGCACATTGGCTTCAGCCAGCAGCACGTTCATGTGCCCGGGCATGCGCCCCGCCACAGGATGAATGGCGTATTTGACCGTCACGCCCTCGGCCTTGAGCATATCGGCCATTTCGCGCAGCGCGTGCTGTGCCTGCGCCACCGCCATGCCATAGCCCGGCACGATGATGACCTTGCCAGCATTTTTCATCAGGAAGGCCGCGTCTTCAGCGGCACCCTGCTTGACCGGACGATCATCTTCTTCTGCAGCGCCGCCAGCGGCGCTATCGCCACCAAAGCCACCCAGGATGACCGAGATGAAGCTGCGGTTCATGGCCTTGCACATGATGTAGCTCAGGATCGCGCCCGAGGAACCCACCAATGCGCCAGTGATGATCAGCGCCGTATTGCCCAGCGTAAAGCCGATGCCGGCAGCTGCCCAACCCGAATAGGAATTGAGCATCGACACCACAACGGGCATGTCCGCGCCGCCGATCGGAATGATCATCAACCCACCCAGCACCAAGGCCAGAATGGTGATCAGCCAGAACAACCATGGCGAAGCCGAAGTAGCGAAGGCCCAGACCAGCAGCAGAAGCACCGCTGCCATCACGATATGCAGCGCATGGCGCATGGGCAGGATGATTGGCTTGCCGCTCATATTGCCGTTCAGCTTGGCAAAAGCGATCACCGAGCCGGTAAAGGTGAAGGCACCGATAGCAACGCCGATACTCATTTCGATCAGCGCCTGCATGTGGATATGGCCCACAGCGCCAGTCACCGGATCAATCTCGGCAATGTGGAAGGCTTCAGGCGCGTAGAGCGCCGCAGCCGCCACGAACACCGCTGCCAGACCGACCAGCGAGTGGAAGGCCGCAACCAGTTGCGGCATGTCGGTCATTTTGACGGTACGCGCCATATAGGCGCCAATGCCGCCGCCCAGACCGATACCACCCAGGATCAACACCCAGCTGATCAGATCGCTTGGCGCCGCAACGGCCAGCGTGGTGAGGATGGCAATACCCATGCCCACCATGCCGAACATATTGCCCTGACGCGACGAGCTTGGGCTCGATAGCCCGCGCAGCGCCATGATGAACAGCACGCCGGAAACGAGATAGAGAAGGGCTGCAATATCTGCAGAGATCATTGGCTCAACCCTTCTTCTTGTACATGGCCAGCATGCGCTGGGTGACGAGGAACCCGCCAAAGATATTCACGCTCGCAAACACCAGGGCGATGAAGCCGAACAGCTTGGAAAGCCAGCTTGAATCGGTCGCCAGATGCACGCCAACGGCAAGCAGGGCACCCACCACGATCACCGAGGAGATCGCGTTGGTCACGCTCATCAGCGGGGTATGCAGTGCCGGTGTGACGGACCACACCACGAAATAGCCGACAAAGATCGCCAGCACGAAGATCGCCAGCCGGAAAGTGAACGGGTCGATGGCTTCCATTACTGGTCTCCCTTGGGTGTATCAGGCTTGGTTTCGGCAGGCGTATTGGCTGGTGCCTTGGCAGCGGCCGACTTGGCGGCTGGTTTCTTGGCCGCCGGTTTCTTGGCACCTGGCTTTTTCGCCGCTGCCGTCTTGGCAGCTGCGGTCTTGGCTGCCGCGTCAGCGTCTGCTGCTGCCTTGCTGCGCACAGGCCGGGCCCGCACGGGCTTGGGCGCTGCCGCAGCGTCGATCAGGGCCTCAGCCTTGCGCTTGGCCGCGATTTTTCTGGCGGTTGGCGGCTTGGCTGTCGCGGTCTTGGCGGCAGCTGGTTTGGCCGCGGTCGACTTACTCGCAGCAGGCCTGGCTGTTGCTGGCTTGGCACCCGCAGCTTTGGACGCAGGCTTCTTGGCTGCGGCCGGCTTGGCATCGGCCTTGGCAGGCGCTGCTGGTTTGGCGTCACCACCGGAAAAGCTTGGATGCACCACCGCACCATCGCGCGTCAGCACGGTCGCCTTGACCAGTTCATCGTCCCAGTTGATGGCGAGCTTCTTTTCCTTGGCGTCGATCAGCGTCGTCAGGAAGGCCAGCAGATTGCGGGCATAAAGCTGGCTGGCGGTGGTCGGGATGCGACCCTGCACATTGGTGTAACCAATGATCGTCACGCCATTATGCTCGATAACCTGGCCTGGCACCGTCAATTCGACATTGCCGCCGCGTTCGGCCGCCAGATCGACGATCACCGAACCCGGTGCCATCGATTCTACCATTGCCTTGGTGATCAGCCGCGGCGCTGGGCGCCCCGGGATCAGCGCGGTGGTGATCACGATATCCTGCTTGGCGATGTGCGCCGCTGTCAGATCGGCCTGCTTGGCCTGATATTCGGCACTCATCTGCTTGGCGTAACCGCCAGCAGTTTCAGCCTGCTTGAACTCTTCGTCCTCAACGGCAACGAACTTGCCGCCCAGGCTCTCTACCTGTTCCTTTGCAGCGGGGCGCACATCAGTGGCCGAAACCACAGCACCCAGACGCTTGGCCGTGGCAATCGCCTGCAGCCCTGCCACACCCGCACCCATCACGAAGGCCTTGGCCGGACGCACCGTGCCGGCCGCCGTCATCATCATCGGGAATGCGCGGTCGAACGCTGCTGCGGCTTCAATGACGCCCTGATAGCCGGCCAGATTGGCCTGACTGGAAAGGATGTCCATTACCTGTGCGCGCGTGATGCGCGGCATGAATTCCATCGACACTGCGGTCACACCGGCCTTGGCCAGCGCCGCAACGTCCTTGTCATTGCCATAGGGGTCCAGCGCGCCGATCACCAGCGCACCCTTGCTGACACCGGCCAGCGATGCCGCGCTTGGGCGGCGCACGGTCAGCACCACATCAGCACTTTTCAGGGCAGCCGCAGCATTGGCCGCAATAGCCGCACCCGCCGCTTCATAGTCCTTGTCCAGAATGCGCGAGCCGAGCCCGGCGCCCTTCTCGACCTGAACGCTGGCACCCAGCGCGATGAGCTTGCCGACCGTCTCGGGGGTAGCCGCAACGCGGTTCTCTCCCTCGACACGCTCGCGGACGATGGCAATTTTCATAAAAGTCTCCTGCCCGCCTGTCCGGCGGACAGGCTCGAATAAAGTGCCTGTACCCGCGCTGAAATCAGGGCTGGATCAGGAAGTAAAGAATGACCATGGATGCTGCCAGGCCAATCACGGCCCACTTCGTGCCGGTAATGAAGCCATTATAGGTGGCCTCGTGCTGGGCGTAGTCCATCGGCGATTCAACCTGCACATCGGAATGGTGTTCGGGGCGGTGCTTGGTGGCCATTTCGTCCTCGTAAGTCCAGTAGTCTATAAGTCTAAGTGCCCGATTGCAGGCACGCAAATTGGCACTCAGGGCGCCGTTGCTTCCAGCTCGTCGATCAGCCCCTCGATCATCGAGAGACCCAGCGACCAGAATTGGGGATCCTTGGCATCCAGTCCGAACGGCGCAAGCAGTTCGGAGTGATGCTTGCTTCCCCCGGCCTTGAGCAGCTCGAAATAGCGCTCGGCGAAGCCTTCACTGGACTTCTCATACTGCGCGTAGAGCGAGTTCACAAGGCAGTCACCAAAGGCATAGGCGTAGACATAGAATGGGGAGTGGATGAAGTGCGGAATATAGGCCCAGAAGACATCATAGCCTTCATTGGCAATCACCGCGTCGCCCAGTGATTCCTGCTGCACATCGAGCCAGATCTGATTGATCTCTTCGGTCTTGAGCTCACCCTGGCGCCGCGCGGTGTGAACGCGCCGCTCGAAGGTGTAGAATGCGATCTGCCGTACCACAGTATTGAGCATGTCTTCGACCTTGCTCGAGAGCAGGGCGAAGCGCTGTTTTGGATCGGTCGTCTTGGCCAGCAGCGAGCGGAAGGTCAGCATCTCGCCAAACACCGACGCGGTCTCGGCCAGGGTCAATGGTGTATTGGCCAGAATGGGGCCCTGCGCTGCAGCCAGCCGCTGATGCACGCCATGACCCAGCTCGTGCGCCAGCGTCATGATATCGCGCGAACGCCCCATATAGTTCAGCATCAGATAGGGATGCGCGCTGGGCACGGTCGGATGCGCGAACGCACCGGACAGCTTGCCATCGCCACTGGGCGCATCGATCCAGCCCGAGTTGAAGAACGGCTCGGCATATTCCGCCAGCTGAGGCGAGAACTGGCCATAGGCCTCCATCACCGTCGACACCGCACTATCCCAGTCCCACACCCGCTCGTCGCTTGTGGGCAATGGCGCATTGCGATCCCAGGCGTTCAGCTTGTCCTTGCCGAACCATTTGGCCTTCATCTTGTAATAGCGATGGCTCAGGCGCGGATAGGCATCCTCGACCGCCTTTTGCAGCGCATCGACCACTTCGCGCTCCACCGAATTGGCCATATGCCGGCTATCGGCAATGTCCTGGTAGCCGCGCCAGCGATCAGAAATTTCTTTGTCCTTGGCCAGCACATTGGTGATGTGGGTGAACAGCCGCGCATTCTGCGCCAGCGTCTTGCCCAACGCCTTGAACGCGGCTTCGCGCTTGGTTTCATCTTTGTCCGAAAGCAGGTGCAGCGCCGCTTCCATACTCAGCGTTTCGCCGTTCACCTCGAATTCGAGGCTGCTCAGCGTCTCGTCGAACAGCCGGTTCCACGCCGAAAACGACGTGGTCGACTTGTCGTGGAACAGCTCTTCTAGCTTATCATCGAGCTGATAGGGCTTGGCCTTGCGCAGTTCGTCGAACCAGGTCCGGTAGCGCGCCAGCTCGCTGTCGCCCGCCATCGCTGCCTCAAGATCGGCATCGGCAATCCGGTTCAGTTCGAGTTCGAAGAACAGCACCTTGGTGGCCAGATTGGTGATCGCCTCATTGGTGTCACCCATGAACTTGGCCCGGTCGGGGTCGGTCGACTTCTGCGCATATTGCAGAAAGGCGAACGAGCCGAGCCGGCCGGTCAGATCGCCCAGCGCTTCACTGTCCTTGATCGCCTTGAGCAGTTGACCCGATTTGGTCAGCGCGACCAGCTTGCCCTTATAGGCCGCCTCAAAGGCCACTGCGTCCGCCTTGGCCTTTTCCAGATCGCCCTTGAAGGCGGCGCTGTCGCCGCCGGGATAAAGGTCCGTCAGATCCCACACCGGCAATGTGCCGAACTCGTTGTGGCTCTTTTGAGCGGGCGTGGTCATGCGGTCTCTCCGGCTGGTCAATGGCGCGCGGACCTTAGCCAGACGGGGGCCTTATGGAAAGAGTGACACTTCAGCCGCCCCGCCAAATACCGGGCTAAACCGGTGCCAATGCCAACAATGTGGCTCAAGCAAAATCACTATGATTAATCCCCTCTTAAGGCCCTCGGCTCATCTTGTTCCCAAAACGGCACACGATTCGATGCCGTAGCAAAAAAGGCCGGAGTTTGAATGACGCGCATTCTGGTAGTCGATGATGATCCGGTTCAGCTGCGCCTGACTGCCGAAGTCGCCAACAAGGCTGGCTTCAAGCCGCTTACGGCAACTGGCGGCGAACAGGCCCTGACCATTCTGCGCGAAGATCGCAACATCGGCGCGATGATCCTTGATCTGGTTATGCCTGATCTTGACGGCATGGGCGTGATGGACGCCATGCGCCGCGAAGGCCTGACCACCCCCGTCATCATCCAGACCGGCAATGCCTCGCTCGAAACCGTCATTTCGGCCATGCGCAATGGCGCCGCAGATTATTTCGTCAAGCCGGTCGCGCCCGAACGCCTCGTCATCTCGCTGCGCAACGCCATGAAACTGGATGCACTCGAGGCCACCATTCGGGCCGAACGTGCCCGCAAGTCGGGCAATTTCAGCGCCACCGACATGATTGCCGAGGCGCCCTCCATGGCCCGCGTCATCAGCCTGTGCGCCAAGGCCGCCAAGTCCACCATTCCAGTGCTGATCGAAGGCGAGACCGGGGTCGGCAAGGAGCTTATCGCGCGCATCATTCAGGGTTCAGGCGATCGGGCCGGCAAGCCCTTCGTCACCGTCAATTGCGGCGCCATCCCGCCCAATCTGGTGGAATCCGTCCTGTTCGGACACAAAAAGGGTGCCTTTACCGGTGCCATTGCCGACCAGCCCGGCAAGTTCTCCGAAGCCCATAACGGCACGCTGTTCCTCGACGAAGTGGGCGAACTGCCCCTCGAAACCCAGGTCAAGCTGCTGCGCGCCCTGCAGGAAGGCGAGATCGAGCCCGTCGGCGCCACCCGCACTGAGCGCGTCAATGTCCGCGTCATTTCGGCGACCAATCGCCGCCTGCTCAATCTGGCAAAATCCGGCGAGTTCCGCGAAGATCTCTATTACCGCCTGAACGTCTTCCCCATTTATACCCCGCCCCTGCGCGAACGGATGGAAGACATGCCCGCAATGGTCTCGATGTTCATCGCCCGCTTCGCGGCCGAGGCTGGCAAGCGCATTCTGGGCATTTCGCCCGCCGCCCTTGAACTGCTGCGCAATTACGACTGGCCCGGCAATGTCCGCCAGCTAGAAAATGCCGTCTATCGCGCCGTAATCCTCAGCGATGGCGCCTTCCTCGAAAGCGTAGACTTCCCGCAGATCATCGCTCAGGCCAGCGGGCGTGAACTGGCCATCAAGGCCATCGAAGCCGCCCCCGTCGCCGCCGCGCCAACCCATATCGACACCGCCACCGCCCGCCAACGCGTCGACTTCACCCCGCCCGCCGCACCCGACCGCTTCCTTGACCCGACCGGCGAAATCGCTGCCCTGGCCGAGATCGAACGTGCTGCTATCGTCTTTGCCATCGCCCATCATGGCGGCCGCATGTCACGCGTCGCCCGCGCCCTCAAGATCGGCCGCTCCACCCTCTACCGCAAACTGCATGAATACGGTCTGGCCGAAGAACTCCTCAGCGACGCGGCCTGAACAGCGCCCGATCGGCGTCTACGAGGACGATCCGCGACCTGCCTCGCCACTTCTTGCCAGAATATCATCGACGACGCGCGCTAGTGGTGCCGTCGCATCGATTGCAGTGCCACGCTCGGGGATATTCTCTTTGGTGGCGTGCAATTGCATGACAAGCGCACGCTCGGCAGGCAGGCCGCCAAACTCATCCTCCGGCCGCCCGACTAGCCGCCGGGTCAACGTCTGGGCATCAATCTCGAGCACGAACACGGCGTCGAAAAGATCAATGAAGTGGCGCGAATTTCTTGAGGCGCCACAGAAGAAGGTTATGGCTTCGCCTTGATCAGCCACCAATGATCGGACCGTGTCGACAGGCCAGATCCAGTGTGCATTCACCCAGGCTGCACTGTCCGCCACCCCAGGCCCACGCGGGGGTTCAAGTCGCGCCCCGGTCTGCGGGTCGCCATGATAGGCCAGTACCCGGTCCCCGTGAATGACATGATAGCCGCGCCGCTGCAGTTCCTCGGCCACGCTGGTCTTGCCGCTCCCCGATACGCCCTCGATCAGATAGTTCCTAATGCCCATTGCATCCTCTTTGATGCGGCGCGCCCACTCAAAGCCCGCTACCCCAGCACGAACCCCGATCTTGCGCCCAAACCAGCGCCGCCATCGCATCCACTCATCCTCGGTGCTCCTGACCTGGGCCTGTTAGCCCACATCAGCCTCACCCCATCCCCCGCACAATCTCCAGAAATGCCGCATGCCCTAGCGCCTGACTGGCCGCAGCGCGGTATTCCTTGACCAGCCCGTCATAGGCCTGCCGCGCAAACTGACGCAGCTTGGGGTCTGCTTCCATTTCCCGCCGCGCAAGATTCTGGTCCAGCAGCCCCAACCCGTCCAGTATCGGATAATACAGCTGGCTCTGGACATGCGGCAGACCGAATAATTGCTCGTCAAAATGCTCGTGCCGCGGCATGGCGGTCTTCCACAGTGCCAGCCGCTCCTGCGTTTCGGGGTGGATACGATTGGCCCGCACCTCGCGCCAGAACGGGGTGTCGTCGCGTTCCACCATGTAGTGCATGTTGATGAAGGTACGGAAATCATCGACCTGCCGCCCCACCCGGCCATTATAGTCGGCCCGGTCAGCATCGCTGATCTTGCTCGGATCTTTCATATGCCGGTCGGCAAACAGCATCATCTGCACGATGGTGCCGTGGATTGAGGTGGATTCCAGTGGCTCGAGAAAGCTCGAACTCAGCCCCACCGCCAGCACATTGCCGATCCAGGCCCGGTCCAGCCGCCCGATGTCGAACCGGATATCGGCCCGCACTTCGATCTCGTGGCCAAGGGAGGCCTCGACCTCGGCCTTGGCCTGTTCGGGCGTGGCAAATTGGTCCGAATACACATAGCCGCAGCCATAGCGGGTCTGTGTCGGCGTTTGCCACATCCAGCCGCTATCCTGTGCCCAGGCCTTGGTGTAGTTGGCGATCTCCTCGCCGGGCTTGATATCGATCCAGAATGGCAGCGCGCGGTTGACCGGCAATTCATGGGCATAGGACGTCCAGGACACCCCCATCTCCTTGACGATCAACTGCTTGCGGAAACCGGTCGCATCAATGACGAAATCTGCCGCCAGCGTCTGCCCGTTATCCAGTTCCAGCGCCGTCACGTCGCCGCTCTCGGCATCGCGCTGCACGCCCGCCACGACCGCATCGATGATCTCGACACCTTTGGACTTGCCGGCAAAAAACCGGCCCACCAGCGCCTGATCAAAATGATAGCCATAGTGAAACGGCCCCAGCGGGATCAGCGAACCGTCAGTCTTGCGGGCAAACGGTGCCTTGGTCTGTGCCAGCAGCGGCCCGAAAAGGTGCATGTCGGTCAGGCTGCGCCCCGCCGCTGTGGCATAGACATTGAGATAGTCCGATGGCGCCCCGGCCGGCGCGCGCAGCACCTGATGCGGATCATCAATGGGCCCGTCATAGCTGTGCCCCTTGCGGCGCCAGTCCTGATGGCGAATCCCCAGCTTGATGGTCGCGCCCGTCTCGCGGATAAACTCGAATTCATCAATGCCGAAATGCTTGAGCAACAGTCGGAATGCCGCTGTCGTCCCCTCGCCAACGCCAACTGTGGGGATTTTGGAGGGCTCGATCACGCTGATCTTGGCGTTCAGCCCTTTTCGACGCGCCGCATCCTGCAGAATGAACGCGGCGATCCAGCCAGCCGTACCGCCCCCCACCACCACAAATTGCGCTTGCCGGTCCATGCTCGTCCTCCTGCATCGACGCTATGGCCGGCCCTGTCGCCGCGCAAGTCGGTCTTAGGAACCCGGAACTCTCCGTGTCTTTATCGGACGCCGCCGCCCCTAGTCGCGGTCGATCGCCTTGGCATACAGGCGCACCATGGAAAGTGCCTGATCAGGATACTGGTAGTAAACCCGCACCCGCAGATCGCTGCGGCGACCACTGCGCACCAGCACTTCGTCAATTGCCTTGCGCGCAGCGTCTTCGGGCGAAGACGCGCTGTCCACCATCATCTCCTGGCCATCGGTCTCGCCACCCCGGCAGTCAACAACTCTGTATTTCACCACGCTGCAAGCCTCTCCGCAAAACCGCGCGCTCTAGCAGCCGCGCGGCCCCGCGGCATTTAACTATGCTTGGTCAAACGTAGATTTTTGCACCCGGATCCCTGCCATCGCGCTTCTCGCCAAAGCGTTGCAAACCGACCACAAAACTGGCTCACAAGTTTGCGAGATGTTGTTCCCGTTAAGGTTTGCAGAGTATTGCTCTAGCGTGCGGTGCGGCCCGCCCAGTCCGGTGCAGGATGCGGGTGTTGCCCCGATGGATTGCCTGTGCTGGAGCACCAATGAACAAGATTCTGGTCTGCCTTGTCGCCGCCCTTGCCGGTGTAGGAAGCGCTTTCCCCGCCACAGCCCAGGATGTTGCCGGCCTGGCGGCCGGAACCGTCATTATCGCGCCCCCACGCACACCGCTGGCCCAAACCATTAAGGGCGGCCTGTCAGTCGCCTATTATGGCGCCAACAAGGACAGCAAGGCCTATAACGAGGCCCAGAAGCTCTATTTCTTCTATGGCGCGCGCCATTTCGAACCCATCTGGCTTGATGAATCGCCGGACGGTCAGGTCGCCTTTTCCCCCTCGGCACAAAAGATCATCAAGCTGTTTGAAGCCGCGGCCAGCGAAGGCCTGCGCCCCAGCGATTATCTGACCGCCGAGCTCGACGTCACAACTGTCGACAATGATCCCATCAAGATGGCGGCACTGGAAACCGCATTTTCGCGTGCCACCATGCGCTACGCGACCCATATCTATACCGGCCGTATCGTCCCCGGCTCGATCAGCTCGCAGCTCGACATCACGCCCAAAAAGCTCGATGAAGCCAGCCTGCTGGTGCAACTGGCCTCCAGCAACGATCCCGTCAAGGTGCTCTCTGCGCTTGAGCCGACCCACCCCGAATTTGTGGCGCTCAAGGCCGCGCTCGCCGATTTCGACAGGATCCAGGCCGAGCGGCCGGTGCAGATTGCCGCCGGCGCCACCCTGCGTCCGGGCATGAGCGATCCGCGCGTACCCGTGCTGCGCCAGCGCTTTGAAATCGCCGATGCCGGTGACAGCGCAACGCTTTATGACGACAGTGTCGTGGACGCCATCAAGGCATTTCAGAAGACCCGCAATCTGGCTGTCGACGGTGTCATGGGTCCGGCGACCCTGGCAGCCCTGAACGGCGGCGCGCCGCTGACCCGGGCCGACATTCTGGCCAATATGGAACGCTGGCGCTGGATGCCGCGCGACATGGGTGCGTTCCACGTGCTCGTCAACATTCCCGAATACCGCTTGTCGATCAATCGCGACAACAGGGAAGAATACACCACCCGCGTTGTCGTCGGCACTACCAAGAACCAGACCCCGGTTTTCTCGGAAAGCATTCGCCACATCGTGGTCAATCCATACTGGAACGTGCCCAGCTCGATTACCAAGGGCGAAATCGCCCCCGCTGTGCTGCGCAATCCCGGCTACATCGACAGCCACAATTACGATCTTCTCTATAACGGCACCGCCATCAGCCCCTATTCGGTGGACTGGAGCCAGGTCAGCGCCGCCAACTTCCCCTTCCGCGTCCGCCAGCGTCCGGGCAGCGGCAATGCCTTGGGTCAGATCAAATTCCTGTTCCCCAACAAGCATAATGTCTACCTGCACGACACTCCGTCAAAGTCTCTGTTCTCGCGCGATTTCCGCGCCTACAGCCACGGCTGCGTCCGCGTGCAGAACCCGCTCGAGTTTGCGGGTGCCCTGATGGCCAATGAAACCAAGATCAGCCGCGCCTCGCTTGAAAGCATGTTTGGCAATTCCGAGCGGTGGGTGAACCCCGAACGGCAGATCCCGGTCCACATCGCCTATTTCACGGTACGCGTTGCCCCCGATGGTTCGCTGCAGTCCTTCGGCGACATCTATGGCCACAATGCCAAGCTGATCGCCGCCATGGGCTTGGACACACCGGCACCGGCCCCTGAAATCATTGCCGAAATTGGCGATGGCACCATCTCGCCATAACGCCCGGTTAACCCCGCGTTTACAATTTCGCCTTGGTTGCGCCCGGTTTTGATCGTAATAACGTCTGCGTGAGCAGGCTGAGAGGGCTGATCACAGCTTGTTAGCGTTAATCGTTTGCATCGGATTTTACGCTAACGTCCGAAGATAGACTGGCAATAACCGGACAGAGTACAGCGTGACGGGGACTTCCTTTTTGCAACGGCATCGTATCGGGCGGCTTTTGCTCGCCGCCATGATCAGCGTTTCCCTCATCATGCCGCAGGCCGTCGTGCCCGCGGCAGCCGCTTCCGAGCGCGCCATCTATCTCTATTACACCCACACCAAAGAGACCGCGCGCATCGTCTTCAAGCGCAACGGTCAGTTTGTTCAGTCCGGTCTGAATGAACTGAACTATTTCCTGCGTGACTGGCGCCGCAACGAGCCCACCAAAATGGACCCGCGCCTGTTCGATCTGGTCTGGGAAGTCTATCAGGAAGTCGGCGGCAGTCAGCCCATCAACGTGGTCTCGGCCTATCGCTCACCTGCTACCAATGAAATGCTCCGCGCCAAGTCCTCCGGTGTTGCTGAAAACAGTCAGCACACCAAGGGCAACGCCATGGATTTCTTCATTCCCGGTGTGCCGCTGTCGCGCCTGCGCGCCGCAGCCATGAAGAAGCAGGTCGGCGGCGTCGGCTATTATCCCACTTCGGGCAGTCCCTTTGTACATCTCGACACCGGCTCAGTCCGGGCCTGGCCGCGCATGACCCGCGCTCAGCTCAAGGACATCTTCCCCGACGGCAAGACCATGCACGTGCCCACCGACGGCAAGCCATTGTCGCAGCAGGGCTATCAGGTAGCGCTGGCCGAATGGAAAAAATGCCACGCCTATCCCTGCAATGGCAGCTCTTCAGGCACCCAGGTCGCATCGAGCGGCAGCGGCCGCACCCTGGTCGACATGCTGTTTGGCGGCAATGACGACAAGCCGGCCAGCGCCACCAAGGCTGCACCCGTACAGGTCGCCTCGGTCGCGCCGCAGCCCTCCACACCAAAGGCTGCCCCCATTCCAGCCATGCGCCCGGCCAGCCTGGCCCTCGCCAGCGCCGAAGCCCCAACACCGGCCCTGCCCTTCTCAACCGATGGCAGCGCCCCCCTTGATGCCGCCGAACTGACAACGCTGGTCAGTGCGCCCATGCCAATGCGCAAATCCGAAGCCCTCCAGATGGCGACGGCCAGCGCTCTGCCTGCCGGTGACGCCGTTATGGCTCTGGCCGCGTTCAGCGCCCCTGTACCGCAGCCGCGTCTGATCATGAGCGAGCCCGAACAGCCCGAGATGATGACAGCCTATCTGCCGCCGCTGCCCCAGGATCCCGATGCCCAGCGCGCGCTTGAGATGATCATTGCTCGCGAAACCGCCCCCACCGTGACGGCATCGATCCCCACCGATCGCCTGCCCGACCTGCCCGTACTCAAGGGCGTTACCGGGGCAACCGGCCTGCGCACCGCTTCGCTCGGCGGCAATGTCGTCACCGATACGCTGGGCAATCTGTTCCGCGGCACGTTCTCGGCCCCCGCGCAGAATGAACCCGTCGCTCAGGCCCTGGCCAGCCACATCGCTAAGCGCCCGACCATGGGCACCATGCGCCAGCCCGATCTGATCATCCCCGATCTCGAGCATGTCGCCGAAGTCTTCATCACCCCGACCGAAATGAGTTCGGATCATTTCGCCGAGATCTGGGACCACGATGAGGCCGATTTCAGCCCCGTCACCGAGATGGGCCGCTATGTCACGGTGATGCGCGTCGGCGATTTCCCAGAGGGTTTGTCGCACACCCGTTTTGTTGGCGCTCAGCCCGTCGCCCTCACGGTCAATTAGCCGGCCCCAATTCAGGCATCATTACAGTGCACTTGGGCGGTTGCGCAGATTGGCGCAGCCGGCTCGGCATTGTTGCAATGCGCCGCATGCGCGCCTAAACAACAGCATTACTGCCCCTTTGGCGAAGGACTGCCCGTTTTGGCCGACAAGCCCGCGACACCGTTGCTCGACACCGTCAATTCCCCGACCGATCTGCGCGCCATGCCGCGCGAGGACTTGCGGCAATTGACCGACGAGTTGCGCGCCGAGATGATCGACGCGGTCTCGGTGACCGGTGGCCACCTTGGTGCTGGTCTGGGCGTGGTTGAACTGACCGTGGCGCTGCACGCCGTGTTCGACACGCCCCATGATCGCATCATCTGGGATGTCGGCCATCAGGCCTACCCACACAAGATCCTGACCGGTCGCCGCGATCGCATTCGCACGCTGCGCCAGAAGGACGGCCTGTCCGGTTTCACCCGCCGTGCCGAAAGCGAATACGACCCGTTTGGCGCCGGCCACTCGTCCACCTCGATCTCCGCCGGTCTGGGCATGGCGGTCGCCAGCGACCTGCTCGACAAGCCGCGCAATGTCATTGCCGTTATCGGCGATGGGGCGATGTCTGCCGGCATGGCCTACGAAGCCATGAACAATGCGGGCGCCATGGATGCCCGGCTCATCGTCGTGCTCAACGACAATGACATGTCCATCGCGCCCCCGACCGGTGCCATGAGTTCTTATCTGGCGCGGCTGGTCTCAGGCCCGATGTATCGCGGCGCGCGCGAGGCAGCCAAGAATTTCGTGTCCAAGCTACCGCAGTTTCTCTACGAGCCTGCCCGCCGCACCGAGGAATTTGCCCGCTCTTTCTTTACCGGCGGCACGCTGTTTGAAGAGCTCGGCTTCTATTATGTCGGTCCCATTGATGGCCACAATCTCGATCACCTGTTGCCCATTCTCGACAATGTGCGCGACGCGGCCGAAGGCCCGATCCTTGTCCATGTCGTGACCAAAAAGGGTAAGGGCTATGGCCCCGCCGAGGATTCCGACGACAAGTACCACGGCGTTTCCAAGTTCAACGTCGTTACCGGCGCCCAGACCAAGACCCCGTCCAATGCGCCCTCCTATACCAGTGTGTTCGCCGAAACCCTGATCCAGGAAGCCAATGACGACCCGCGCATCGTGGCCGTCACCGCTGCCATGCCATCGGGCACGGGTCTGGACAAATTCGCCGAAATCCACCCCGGCCGCATCTTTGATGTCGGCATTGCCGAGCAGCACGCCGTCACCTTTGCCGCGGGCCTGGCCAGTGAAGGCATGCGCCCGTTCTGCGCCATCTATTCGACCTTCCTGCAGCGTGCCTATGACCAGGTCGTGCACGATGTCGCTATTCAGCAATTGCCGGTCCGTTTCGCCATTGATCGCGCCGGCTATGTTGGCGCCGACGGCCCCACCCATGCTGGCAATTACGACAGCGCCTATCTCGGCGCCATTCCCGGCATCGTGCAGATGGCCGCCGCCGACGAGGCCGAACTGCGCCACATGGTGACCACCGCCACCCATTACGACAACGGCCCCATCGCCTTCCGCTACCCGCGTGGTGACGGCATGGGCGTCGACCTGCCCGCTCGCGGCGAGATCCTGCCCATCGGCAAGGGCCGTATTGTGCGCCAGGGCGCCACCATTGCCATTCTCAGCTACGGCACCAGGCTGGCCGAAGTGCTCGCCGCCGCCGACAAGCTGGCCGCGCTCGGCCTCAACCCAACCATTGCCGACGCGCGCTTCATGAAGCCGCTCGACGAAGAACTGATTGCAAAGCTCGCCAGCACCCATGATGTGCTGCTGACCGCAGAAGAAGGTGGACTGGGCGGCTTTGGCAGCCATGTCGCCACTTTCCTGACGACCAATGGCCTGCTCGACGGCAAGCTGCGCTTCCGCCCGTTGATGATCCCCGATCGCTTTGTCGAACATGCCAGCCAGGCCGACATGTATGCCGATGCCGGTCTCGACCGCGCCGGCATCGTCGCCACTGCCCTGACCACGCTGGGCTACGATCAGGCTGCCATGGCAGCAGCACTCGGCAAGTCCAGCTAGCCTCTTTTAGGGCTGACTATCCCAAAGTGATTACACGGCGCTGAGAACGGGCGTGGCCTCACGCCGCCGCGCGGGGTTGGGTCGTGTTTGAAATAGATTGAGCGCGTCGCCCTAAAGGAAACCGCAAGCCTTGTGGCGCTATCTGATGACCTCTGAACTTTCCGTCAGGCCTGCCTCATGACCATTTCAGCCATTGCCTCCGGCGCCGCCGGCATGCACCGCGCCGCTGACCGCCTCGAAGCCAGCGCCAGCCGCGTGGCCCGCTTTGGCACGGGCCTGCAGGACGTCGACCTGACCACCGAAATGGTCGAGACCATGATGGCCCAGACCGACTTCAAGGCCGCCGCCACAGTCGTGCGTGCCGCTGACCGCATGACCCAGACCACCATAGACATTCTCGCCTGAACGTAAAAACGCCCGACTGCCATGGGCAACCGGGCGTTCTGAAATTTGCATGGGGCGTTGGCTCAGTCGTCTGACGGGGCCGCCACCATCCCAAGGGCACTCATATAGAGTTCGAGCAGGGCTTCCTGCTCCATGCGCTCATTGGCGTCCTGCTTGCGGATCGTCACGATCTTGCGCAGAATCTTGGTGTCAAAGCCGTTGCCCTTGGCCTCGGCGTAGATTTCTTTGATGTCGGCAGCAATGGCTGCCTTTTCCTCTTCCATGCGCTCGATGCGCTCGATGAACGCCCGGAGTTGGTCCTGGGCAACGCTGTCTTCAGCCATGGGTCATACCTCTTTGTCTCAAGCGATGCTTGAACCCCAGACTCACCCTCGGTTCAACCCCTTTGTGACCCAATCCACATCACCGCGCTTCTGCATGCCCCCAATTCCGCCAAATCAGGGCATTAGCCATTGACCAATTCCCTCCCATGGGCTCAAAGAAGGCACGTTTTCCCGATGATTTCCGGCTCGCTTTTGCAAACCATTCGTCTCGGCACGACTTTGATCAGCGCAACGCTTGCAGGCTTGGTGTTCTTTGCAACGCCGGCCAAGGCTGATCTACGCATCTGCAACGAGACTTCCAATCTCGTTTCGGTAGCCCTGGGCTACCGTGCCGAGCGTGGCTGGATGAGCGAAGGCTGGTGGCAAGCCCCTCCGGGCGATTGCCGCGTGCTGTATCAGGGTGAACTCCAGCGTCGCTTTTATTACATCTTCGCAGCAGATGATGTGGCAGGCGGCGCATGGGACGGAGCAGTATTCATGTGTACACGCGACGAGACCTTCACCATATTCGGGGTTGAGGATTGTCTTGCGCGCGGTTATGAGCGCACCGGTTTCTTCGAAATCGATACACAGAACCGTTCCGACTGGACACTGCAGCTCACCGAGAACGCCGCCGGACCCGCGATTGTCGGGCCTGATGGTGGTGAAGACCTTGAAGATCCCACTTTCCTTGTCGATCCCAACGATGTGGACGCACCGCAGGACGACATAACGACGCAAGAAACGGACACGCAATGAGACGCATGAGACGCGCAAAGATCGTCGCCACCCTCGGGCCAGCCAGCCACGAGGAAAAGATGATCGAGGAACTGGCCAAGGCCGGCGCGGACGTGTTCCGCATCAATATGAGCCACGCCAGCCACGAAGTGCTCAACACCACGGTCGAGCGCATTCGCAATGTCGAAAAGCGCCTCAACCATCCATTGGGCATTCTGGTCGACCTTCAGGGTCCCAAGCTGCGCGTCTGGAAATTTGCCGATGGCGCTGTCGAACTGGCCGCCGGGCAGAAATTCACCCTGGACAGCGATGACACGCCCGGCACCACCGAGCGCGTTTACCTGCCCCATCCTGAAATCATCGAAAGCGTCTCGGTAGGCGACCGCCTGCTGCTCGATGACGGCAAGCTGCAGCTCAAGGCCACCAAGGTGGGCAATGGCGCCATCGAGACCGAAGTGGTCTATGGCGGCAAGCTTAGCGACAAGAAGGGCGTATCGCTCCCCGATACCCTGCTGCCCACCGGCGCACTGACCGAAAAGGACCACGCCGATCTGGTCGCCGGTCTGGCTGCCGATGCCGACTGGATTGCCCTGTCCTTCGTGCAGCGCCCCGAAGACATCATCGATGTGCGCAAGATCGTCCAGGGTCGCGCAGGCGTCATGGCCAAGATCGAAAAACCGCAGGCTATCGAGCGCCTCGAAGAGATCATCAAGCTGTGCGACGCCATCATGGTGGCGCGTGGCGATCTGGGCGTCGAGCTGCCGCTTGAGCAGGTCCCCGGCCTGCAGAAGCGCATGATCCGCATGGCCCGCCGCTACGGCAAGCCAGTGGTCGTCGCCACCCAGATGCTTGAATCCATGATCACCGCGCCGGTCCCGACCCGCGCCGAGGTCTCGGACGTCTCCATCGCCGTGTTTGAAGGCGCTGACGCCATCATGCTCTCGGCCGAGTCGGCTTCTGGCCAGTATCCGGTTGAGGCCGTCGCCACCATGAACAAGGTGGCCGTGGCCGTCGAAGGCGACGCCAACTATCGCGGCATTATCCGCGCTGCCCAGACCGAACCTGAAGCCACTGCGGCCGACGCCATCTCGGCGGCGACCCGCCAGGTTGCCGAAACGCTCGATCTGGCCGCCATCGTTACCTATACCGCCTCCGGCTCGACCGGCATCCGTGCCGCCCGCGAGCGGCCCTCCAAGCCCATTATCGTGCTCTCGCCCAACCAGCGCACCATCCGCCGCATGTCGGTGGTCTGGGGCGTCCATTGCGTGCAGACCGAAGATGCAGTGAGCCTGGAAGACATGGTCGATCGCGCCTGTGTCATCGCCTATCAGGAAGGCTTTGCCCGTCCCGGTGATCGTATCGCCATCACGGCCGGCATTCCGCTGGGCACACCAGGTGCCACCAACATGCTCCGCATCGCCTTCGTCCGCCAGGACGGCGCCGGCTCCAGCTAAGCCCGCCAGGCATGACCCGATAAAAAGAACCCGCGGCACAACCGCGGGTTTTTCTTTGGCTGATCGCCTATTTCGTTTCCATCAGGGTCTTGAGCACCAGCAGGTCCGAATACAGCCACTCCTCCTCGGAGGCGAAGACCGCGTCGGACACCAATGGCTGCTGCACCGAAGTATGGGTCAACACGCATCCATTGCCATTGCGGATCAACCGCACGCTTGAGGACTGCCACACATGCGGTCCCGACTGCAGCGAGTAGTCGAGCACAAAAAACGCATTGCGTGGCGTAAAGCGGACCAGCACCAGCCCGTGCGGCCCGTCAAACGACCACACCAGTGGCCCTTCTTCGGGCTCTGCCTGTCCGGGGCCCACCAGCGTCCAACGAGCAAGATTGGCGGGCTCCACCAGAAAGTCATACACATCCTGGATCGGTCGATTGATCAGCACGGTTAGTGTCCGGGCCTTGAGCATAAATTACCTCGCGGCGAACGCGAAAAAATGGCGCAAATAAAAAACGGCTGGATAAAACCAGACAATAGATAACGTAACGTACTGATGCACATGTATAATTATGCCAAACGACGTAAACCTTTGCACCATCCCTCACCTGCGCATCGAGCATTAAACGCGGGGTTTTGGGACGGTGGGGTACGTGAATGATGGCCCGCATCGGTATTGCGCGCGGACCGCCCACAGGCAACGCGCCGGAAGGGCCCGGACCAACCTCAAACGCAACAAAGCCCGCTTTCGCGGGCTTTGTCAGTCAATCTTCAGTATCAAGCTTTAGCTTAGCCCTGACGGGCCTTGAAGCGCTTGTCTACCTTGTTGATGATATAAACCCGGCCGCGACGGCGGACGAGCTTGTTCGCGCGGTGGCGAGTCATCAGCGCCTTCAGCGAGTTGCGGATCTTCATCGGACGATTCCTTGGTCAAACAAAAGGGGCGCCATGGCGCCCGGAAACTTGGCGGCATACATAGGGAAAATGCCCCACCCTGTCAACGCGGCTTGGCCGGAGTTTTCACGCAAATGTCGTGAAAAGCTATGGCTTGCATATAATGAACCCGATTAACCGCTCATATGCAAAGCCCTGCTAAGATGCAGGCCTGCGAAGTAAGGGTTTGCGTACCATGGCCACTGAGGAAATTACCAAGCACGGTGTGTTGATCGCCGATCACTCTCCCCACATGGCATCGCTGATTGCGGTGATGTTGCGCAGCTTGGGACGCAGGGATATCCGCGAGAGCTACGACGCCAACCGCGCCATGATTGAACTGCGCCGCCGCGCGTTTGACGTGTTGATCATTGATGATGACCTCAATGGCATGGACGGCGTTGCCTTCACCAAAAAGCTGCGTGCCTGCTCCGATTGCCAGAACCGTCTGGTGCCCATCATCATGATGAGTGCAGCGCCCGACGCCAAACGCATCGCCGACGCCCGCGACGCCGGCGTCACCGAATTCTTGCGCAAGCCATTTGCTGCCAACCATCTTCAGACCCGTCTGACCAGCATCGAGACCAATCCGCGCGGCTTCATTGAAGCTGAGGCCTATACCGGCCCTGACCGTCGCCGCAAGACTGTCGATATCGGAGAGAATGAACGGCGTACCGAAGCCCAGAAGCGCGAAGCCAGCTAGCCATGCGGCTGCCGTTTGATCTGGATGCCCACGTGCAACGCAGCCAGCACGGCCCCTGCTTTATCTGTGAACTTGTCGCCGGCAATCCCGACTACGGCCATCACGTGATCGACCGCGATGATGACACCATCATCTTTCTCAGCAAGTTCCCCACCCTGCCCGGCTATGCCCTTGTGTGCCCTACGCGGCACTACGAAGATCTGGCCGAGGACATGAGCCCTCAGGCCTATCTGGCACTGCAGGCCGTCGTCCACCGGCTCTCACGGGCTCTCAAGAGCGTCTATGACGCCGAACGGATCTATGTGCTCTCGCTGGGCAGCAAGCAGGGCAATAGCCATCTGCACTGGCATGTCGTGCCCCTGCCAAAGGGCGTCCCCTACGACCAGCAGCAATACCACGCCCTGATGGCCGAACACGGTGTGCTGGAATTTAGCGACGCTGAAATGGCAAAGGCCGCCGCCAATATCGCGGCGGCCTATTATGCCTTGGCCGATTAGCCGTTCAGGATAGCCTCACCGGGCACGTCGATCTCGCGCCAGCGATGGCACGCCACCAGCCGACCACCCTCTATCACCTCAAGCGGCGGGCGCTTCTCCGCGCAATAGGGTTTGGCAAAGCGACAGCGTGTGCGGAAGGTGCAGCCCGATGGCGGATTGATTGGCGAAGGAATTTCACCCTTCAGCGCATCGATATTGCGCAGTCGCGCCAGCTTCGGATCGGGGATCGGCACCGCCGTCAGCAGCGCCCGCGTATAGGGGTGCTTGGGGCCGTTGTAGATATCGTCACCGCTTGCCAGCTCGACGATGCGGCCCAGATAGAGCACCAGAATACGATCCGAGACATGTCTCACCACGCTCAGATTGTGCGATATGAAGATCAGCGTCAGCCCGAACTCATCCTTGAGCTCGGCCAGCAGGTTCAGGATCTGCGCCTGGATCGACACGTCCAGCGCCGAAACCGGTTCGTCACACACGATCAGCTTGGGTTCGGTGATCAGCGCCCGGGCAATACCGATACGCTGCGCCTGCCCTCCCGAAAACTCGTGCGGATAGCGATTGATCATTTCGGGCAGCAGCCCGACCGATTCCATGGTCTTGAGTACACGGGCGCGACGCTCGGTCTTGCTCAGCTCGGGCCGCAGCGTGCGCAGCGGATCAGCAATGATCTCGCCCACAGTCATGCGCGGGTTGAGCGAAGCCAGCGGGTCCTGAAAGATGATCTGCAGGTCCTGCCGGCGCTTGCGCATTTCCTCGGCCGGCAGCCGGGTCAGATCCTGCCCCAACCACAACACCTGGCCCTCATCAGGCGCCAGCAATTGCAGGATACAGCGACCCAGCGTGGACTTGCCACAGCCGCTCTCGCCTACAATGCCCAGCGTCTCGCCCTGGTGGATGGTGAAGTTGATGTCTTCGAGCGCCGTCAGCGTCAGCGGCCGGGCAAACAGCCCACTGGCGATCGAGAAGGTTTTCTTGAGATCCTTGATCTCAAGCAGATCAACGGGGGTCTGGTCCATTACGCGACCTCTCCATAGGCCATCGGGCCTTCATAGAAACACGCCTTTTCGCGGCCGTTCTCGGTCTGGGTCAGCGGTGGCCGCTCGACCATGCAGCGATCAAAGGCAAATGCGCAGCGCGGATTGAACGAACAGCCCTTGGGCAGGTGTTCGAGGCTGGGCGGCAGGCCCTGGATCGGATCGAGCCGCTCGGCGCGCTTGGCGATATGCGGGGTCGAATGCAGCAGACCCAGCGTGTAGGGGTGGCGCGGATCGTAGAACAGATCGTCGGTCACGCCCTTTTCCACGGCCCGCCCGCCATACATCACCATCATCCGGTCAGCCACGCCGGCCACCACACCCAGATCATGGGTGATCAGTACCAGCGATGTGCCGAAATCTTCGGTCAGCGATTTGAACAGGTCCAGCATCTGCGCCTGAACCGTCACGTCGAGCGCCGTTGTCGGCTCATCGGCGATCAGGATCTTGGGCTGGCACAACAACGCCATCGCGATCATCACGCGCTGGCGCATACCGCCCGAAAGCTCATGCGGATAGGCATTGGCGCGCTTGACGGGTTCGGGAATACCGACCCGTTCCAGCATCTCGATCGAGGTCTTGATCGCCTGCTGCTGGTTGAAACCGCGATGCTTGACCAGCACCTCGGCCAGCTGCGTCTTGACCCGCAATGTCGGGTTCAGCGAGGTCATCGGATCCTGGAAGATCATCGCGATGTCCTTGCCGCGATGGGTATCAAGCTGCTTGGGCGGCATGCCGATCAGATCGATATCACCCATCATGGCATGGCCGCCGGCCCGGCCATTCTTGGCCAGCAGACCCATGATCGCCAGGAACGCCTGGCTCTTGCCCGAACCGGACTCGCCAACCACGGCCAACGTTTCGCCCTGCGACAGGCTGAAATTCATCTCGCGAACGGCGTGCACTTCGCTGTCATGCAGCTCGAAGGTCACCGACATGTCTTCGACTTTGAGGACTTCTGTCATGTCTATCGATCCTTGGGGTCAAGGGCGTCGCGCAGGCCATCACCGATATAGGTGAGGCACAGCAACAGGGTGACCAGCACGGTGGCTGGCGCCAGCAGCATCCAGGGCAGCACTTCGGCCACCGGCGCACCGGCGGAAATCAGCGTCCCCAGCGACGTCTGTGGCTCCTGCACGCCCAGACCCAGATAAGAGAGGAAACTCTCGGCAATGATGATCTCGGGGATGGTCAGCGTGGCGTAGATCACCACCGGGCCCGTCAGGTTCGGCACGATGTGCCTTGTGATGATGGTCCAGGGCTTGGCACCGCCGGCGCGGGCCGCTTCCACGAATTCGCGTTCCTTGATCGACAGCGTCTGACCCCGCACGATGCGGGCCATGGTCAGCCATTCGATCGCCCCGATACCGACAAACAGCAGCACCGGATTGCGCCCGAACATCACCACCAGAATGATCACGAACAGGATGTAGGGCAGCGCGTACATCACGTCGACAAAGCGCATCATCAGCGCATCGACCCGACCGCCGAGATACCCCGCAACCGCGCCATAAATAATGCCGATCACCACCGACACAACGGTTGCGACCGCGGCCACGATCAGGCTCATCTGCGTGCCCTGCAGCACGCGCGCCAGCATGTCGCGACCATTCTGGTCGGTGCCGAAATAATGGGCCTTGTCGAAATTGGGCGGCTTGCGAATGGCGGTCCAGTCGACCTCCGAATAGCTCCACGGCACGAAATGGGGGCCGATAAAGGCCGCCAGAATGATGAAGATCACGATGGCGATCGAGATCACCGCCGCCTTGTTGCGGGCCAGACGCCGCAGCGCGTCCTGGGTCAGCGAACGTCCCTTGGGCGCGTCCAGCGTTTCCAGCTTCTGCGCGTATTGGCTGAGGACTTCGTCCTTACCTGTAATGCCGGCCATCAGCGGTACCTCACCTTGGGATCGAGCCAGGCATAGACCAGGTCAACCAGCAGATTGAGCGCGAGGATGATGAACATGTAGAGGATCGTCGTTCCCAGCACGATGCCGTAGTCGCGGTTGAGCGCTGCGGTGACGAAATATTTGCCGATCCCGGGCAGGCCGAAAATCTGCTCCACGGCCAGCGAGCCGGTCAGCAGATAGCTCAGCCCCGGCCCCAGATAGGACACAACGGGCAACAGCGCCGGCTTGATCGCATGCCGCGCCAGCACCAGCCGCTGTCCCAGACCCTTGGAGCGCGCCGTGCGCACATAATTGGTACCCAGCACCTCGATCATCGAGCCGCGCATCAACCGCGAAATACGCGCGGCATGGGGCCAGGCCAGCACGGTCACCGGCAACACCAGGTGCCACACCGAGCCATTGACCCAGCCACCCGCTGGCAGCCAGCCCAGATAAACGCCGAACCACAATTGCAGAATCGCGGCCATCAGGAAGTTCGGCACCACAACGCCCAGCATCACAGCCAGCACCAGCACATAATCTGGCCACTTGTTCTGGTTCACCGCGGCGACCATGCCCGCGACGACACCAATGGCGGTCGCAATCACAAAAGCCGTCATCGCCATGGTCAGCGTGAATGGAAAGCCAATGGCGATCAGCTGGCTCACATTGAAGCCATCAATGGCCATGGACGGGCCCAGATCGCCATGCAGCAGGCGCCAGAGATAGATGAAATACTGCGTGATCAGTGGCTGATCGAGATTGTAGTGAGCCCGCAGATTGGCCAGCACGGTCGGCGGCAAGGCGCGCTCGCCGTCAAAGGGGCCACCCGGTGCCAGGCGCAGCACGAAAAAACAGACAGTCACGGCGATCAGTGCAATCGGGATCGCCGAAAGCACGCGCCGCAGGGCATAACCCAGCATGATGCAAAAACCTTTTGTAGTCCGGGCGCAGCGTCCACGGCGCGCTCACCGGCAAAAAGAGATCGTGGGAGCCGCAGCCCCCACGATCAAAGCGTCGTCCTGGCCTATTCGGCCTTGGTCAGCCAACGGGTGCGGTGCACGTCCTTGGCATTGTCTTCAAAGCCAGAGATCTTTGGCGAGATGACATTCTTGGACACGTACCAGTAGATCGGGATCGCACCGAATTCGTCCATGGCGATGGTTTCTGCCTCGTGCAGCATACCGGCGCGCTTGGCCAGATCCTGTTCGCTGGTGGCGGCATCAAGCAGCGCGTCGAACTCTGGGTTCGAGTAGCGGCCGTAATTGTTGCCCCAGTTCATGGTGTCGCCCTGCATCGTGCCGGTCTTGAGCAGATCCAGAGTGTTCGAAGCGTCCGAGTAGTCGAGCAGCCAGCCGGCGCGGCCGACCTGGAAGTCACCGGCGCGCAGTGCGTCGTAGTGCACGGCGGTTTCGGAGTTGAACAGCTCAACCTTCACACCGATTGGCTCCCACATGGCGGCAATCGCCACGGCGATGCGCTGGTGGTTGTCATTGGTATTGTAACGCAGCTGCAGGGTCAGCGGATTATCAGCCGAGTAGCCGGCTTCAGCCATCAGCTCGGAAGCCTTGGCAACGCGCTCTTCATAGGGCATTTCGGCCCATGCTGGCATATAGGCTTCGCCTTCATAGTTGGCGGTGCCATCTGGAACCCAGCCATAGGCTGGCAGTTCGCCAGTGCCCAGGATATCGGGCCCGATCACGTCACGCAGGATCGAGATCGACAGCGCTTCACGAACGCGAACGTCCTTGAGGGCTTCGTTTTCCTGGTTCAGCACGTAGTAGTACACGCCCAGGAATGGCTCGACATGTGCTTCGCCGGGCAGATTGTCCTGGATCCACTGATACTGGTCAGCCGGGAAGTCGGTCAGGATGTCGAACTCACCCGCACGGTAGCGGTTCAGCGCAGCAGCCTGATCTTCGAGCACGTGGTAGTACACTTCGTCGATCTGCACATTGGCAGCGTCGTAATAGTCATCGTTCTTGACCGAGTGGACATAGGAGCCCGGCAGCCATTCGGTGATCTTGTACGGGCCGTTGGCCACGATGTGCTCCATCGAGGTCCAGGCATCGCCGAACTCGTCGACCAGATGCTTTGGCACAGGATAGGCGGTGTAGTGAGTCAGTGCCTGCAGGAAGAACGGCGTTGCCGCTTCCAGCGTGATTTCAACGGTCTTGTCGTCGAGGGCCTTGACGCCCAGCTCGCTGAAATCAGTGATTTCGCCCGAGTTGATGCCGGCAGCATTCTTGATTGGGTACTGCAGGTAGGCGTATTCCGACGCGGTTGCGGGATCCATCAGGCGCTGAAACGCGAAGACGAAGTCTTCAGCAGTCACAGGCTCGCCATCGGTCCAGGTAATGCCCTCGCGCAGGTGGAACGTGTAAACGGTGCCGTCTTCCGAGATTTCCCAGCTTTCAGCCTGGCCCGGAATGGCGTCGGCCTTGGCATCCTCAGTCACCAGACCTTCAATGTAGTCACCAACGATGCGGTTTTCCCAGTCGCCGGAAACCTTGTGCGGATCGAGCGAACCCGGATCGGCACCATTGTGCATCTGCAGCGTCACGGCCGAAGCGGCAGTGCTCATCATCAGCGCCATGGCGCCGGCGGTCGCTACCGCTGTCAGGGTTTGAGTGATTTTCATGCGCGTTCCATCTCCTTGTGGAATTCCTGAAAACATCTTCTCTCCGCGATCATATCGCCGCGGATTTGAATAGCCTTGTGGCCAGCAGGCCAAGAGCCTGCCGGGCAAGATTGTTGGACGGTATTACGCAAATCCGTCCACTGACAAGTAAAAGATTGACCTAAACGTCAAGGCGCCAGCATTTGTTAACATGCTGCGCGCCGGGGAAAACCCGGCACGCCATTGCGCCCAAATCGCAATTTGCAGAAAATTTGCCTAGCCGCCCAGCAGACCGGACTGCTGCACGCCATAAATTACCAGCGCCAGCGCGATCAGCCCGGCAAACGGCGCCCAGCTGGGAAGCTCGGGCTTTTTGCCTGGCGGCTTGGGCTCGGGCTTCTTTTCGATCTTGCGGAATTTGACGACGTTATCGCTCATGCCGCACTTTCTACCAGAGCCGTCACGCCTTGCCCACCAGCAGTACAGACTGAAATCAGCGCCCGCTTGCCCGGCTCAGAGCTCAGCAATTTGGCGGTGACGCCCAGAATACGCGCGCCGGTCGCCGCAAAGGGATGGCCATAGGCCAGGCTTGAGCCCTTCACATTGATCTTGGCCGGATCGATTGGTCCCAGCACGGTGTCACGCCCCAGAACATCCTTGCAGTAGGCCGGATCATTCCAGGCTGCCAGCGTCGAGAGCACTTGGGCGGCGAACGCCTCATGCAGCTCGAAATAGTCGATATCGTCAAAGCTCAGCTTTGCCCGCGCCAGCAACTCGCTGACTGCAATGGTCGGCGCCATCAACAGGCCCTCGCCATGGGCAAAATCATTGCCGGCAACGCGGCCCATCGTCAGATAGGCCAGGATAGGCAGGCCCCGTTCCTTGGCCCACTCTTCACTGGCCAGCAGAACGGCAGAGGCGCCATCTGTCAGCGGCGTCGAATTGCCCGCCGTCAGCGTGCCATTGCCGCTGGATTTGTCAAAGGCCGGCTTGAGCGTCGACATCTTTTCCATATTGGCATCGGCACGCACATTGTTGTCGCGCACTAGCCCGGCGCACTGCACCAACAGGTCGTCGTGGAAGCCCTCATCATAGGCCTTGGCGGCATTGCGATGGCTGGCCACCGCCAGCTCGTCCTGTGCCTGGCGGGTAATGCCCCACTCCTTGGCCATCAGCTCGCAATGCTGACCCATCGACATGCCCGTGCGCGGTTCGTTGACCGAGGGCGCGACCGGCTTGAGCTCACCAAACGAAAACCCTTTGAACGCCCCGAACTTGTCGCCGGTCGAACGGGCCTTGCTCAGATCAATCATGCGGTGCTGGAACTTGTTGCCAAACACGATTGGGCTGTCGCTGACCGTGTCCGAACCCGCAGCAATGCCACTGTCGATTTCGCCGCTGGCGATCTTGGCACCCAGCATCAGCGCTGCCTGCAGGCTCGTGCCACAGGCAATCTGCAGCGTCGTGCCCGGCGTGCGCGGCGATAGCCCGGCATCCAGCGCCGCTTCGCGGGCGATATTGAAATCGCGGCTGTGGGCGATCACCGAGCCTGCCACCACTTCGTCGATCTTCTGGCCCTTGAGGCCAAACTTGTCGACCAGCCCGCCCAGAACGGTACCCAGCATGCTCAGATTGGTTTCGTCGGCATAGGCCGTGTTGCCGCGCGCAAATGGAATGCGCGCCGAACCCACGATTGCGACTTTGCGAAGTTCAGCCATTTCTATGCCTTCCCGTCTTTGCGTGCCTTGATCGGCCCGCCCAGGAACGGCGCGAAACCGGTTCCCATAATCACACCGATATCGGCCAAACCGTCATTGTCGACGACACCTTCAGCCACCACCACTTCGGTCATGTCGACCAGCGGCTTGACCAGTTCACGACCCAGTCCGGCCAGATCGGCATGGCTGGGCACGTCGCCCTTTTGCGCCTTGCCGTCTTCCCATTTGTAAAATCCTTCACCGGTCTTGCGACCCAGCTTGCCGGCCTTGACCAGCGTATCGAAATTGCTGCCTTCGGGCACGGCATGGCCAAGCTCTGTGGCAACCGACTTGCCGACATCCAGACCAACGGTATCCATCAGCTCGATCGGGCCCATCGGCATGCCGAACGCCACTGCGGCGGCGTCGAGTAATTCCTTGCTCTCGCCCTTTTCCACCCGTTCGACGGCAGCCAGCATGTAGGGCATCAGCACGCGGTTCACCAGGAACCCCGGTGCCGATTTGACCACCACGGGCGACTTGCCGATCGCCAGCGCAAACGCTGCGCCGCGGCCAATGGCATCATCGGTGTTAAAGGTGGACCGGATCACTTCCACCAGCGGCAACTGTGCCACCGGATTGAAAAAATGCAGGCCGATCAAGCGCTCGGGCTGCTTGAGCTTTTCGGCGATCCGCTCCAGCTCGATCGAGCTGGTATTGGTCGCAAGAATGGCATCAGGCTTGGCCTTGAACTCCATCTCGCCAAAGATCGACTGCTTGACCTCGAGCTTTTCAACCACCGCTTCGATGATCACATCGGCGCGGGCCGCGCCCTTGCCCTCGGGGTCAGCCTCAAAGCGCAGCATGGCCGCGTCGACCTCGCGCTTTTTCTTCAGCCGCTTCTTGAACAGCTTCTTGCCGCGATCCAGCGCCGGCTGAATGCGCGCCATGTCGAGATCTTGCAGCGTCACGCTCATGCCGCGCAGCGCACACCAGGCCGCGATATCGCCGCCCATCACGCCAGCGCCGATCACATGCACCCGGGCAAACTTTGCGCCCTTGATGCCCTGCTTTTTGAGCGCCTCGGAGGCGAAGAACACCCGGCGCAGATTGGTCGCGGTATCGCTGCCCATCAGCGGCACGAAGCGCTCGATCTCGCCGTGGCTCATCGCCTGCCAGTTATCGCCATGCTGCTCGAACAGATCGATCAGCGCATAGGGTGCGGGGTAGTGTTCCTTGCGCGCCTTCTTGCCAACCTGCTCGCGCATCTTGTTGGCGATATAGCCGCGCAACGGCCCCATCGCCATCACCTTCTTGGCAAAACCGGCCTCACTCGATTCGCGCTTTTGCAGCACGGCCTTGCGCGCTTCCCAGCGCAGCATGTCGCGGTGACGCACCAGCTTGTCGACCAGATTGAACCCGCGCGCTGCACCGGCCCGGATCATCCGCCCGGTCAGCATCAGCTGCATGGCATCAACCGGACCGGCCTGCCGGATCGAGCGACCTGTGCCACCAAAGCCCGGAAAGATGCCCAGATTGACTTCAGGGAAGCCGATCCGCGTCTTGTCGTTATTGACGGCCACGCGGTAGTGACAGGCGAGCGCAAGCTCCAGCCCACCACCCAGACAGAACCCGTGAATACCCGCAACCATCGGCACCTTCAGCGCTTCGATCCGGCTGAACAGCGCATGGGTGCGCTGCAGCGCGCCCGGCAGCACCGAAAAGTCGCTCATCGCGTCGAATTCGCTGACATCGGCGCCAGCAATGAAGCCGCTATCCTTGCCGCTGAGCAGGATCACACCCACCAGCTCGCCACTCTTGGCCAGTTCTTCAAACCGGACCACCAGCGTTTCAAGCTCTTCAATGGCCAGACGGCTCAACGTATTGACCGGCGAATTGGGCGTGTCGATCGTCAGCCAGCCCAGACGTTCCACGTCGATTTCAAAGCGCCAGTTCGTGGTCTCCGGCATGTTCGGCTGGATCATCGTGTCTCCTCAAAATTCCTGGCTCGCGCCATCGCCACCCCGTTCAGGGCGGCACCCGATCTGTGGGCTAACCGGGCGCAGCATCATGCATTTTTGACGCAGCGCCCGTTTCGTTCCATCCCCATAAAGGAGGGGTTGTTGATTGCCAACGCGTGCCGTTACTGCGCTGCCACCTTGTGTTTGGCGTCAGCGGCCAGCTCGTCTGGCGCAAAATCATCCACCTGCACCACGCGGTCGGTCGCTTCGTCAGCCGCCCGCATGATCCCAGCCTCATTGTCGCTCAAGACGCCCGCCGCCACCGCATCATCAACGGCATCACGATCCAGCCGACGCTCGATGACGCCCTTACGCGCCGCCTTGATGAATTTGGCTTCGATTTCCTCGGCCTCGGTCACCTTGATGAACGCGTCTTCGAGAACGCCCGTCACGTCGGCGGGATCCATCGAGACATACAGCCCCGTGGTCAGACGATCGCGGAACGCGCCGGGGCGCAGCACGTCGCGCACAAAGCGATAGTTCATCCGGTCGCTGGCAGGCTTGGCATGGCGACCCAGCGGGAAGCACAGGAAGCGCATGGCATTGGCCACAAAGCCATTGGGGAAATTGGCAAACACTTCGCCAAAGGTCTGCTCCATGGCCGCGATACGGTCAGCCATGATCGCATCTACCAGCGGCTTGTCCTCGGCAATACGACCTTCATCCTCAAACCGGCGCAGCGTGGCCGACATCAGATACAGATCGCCCAGAATGTCGGCCATGCGGCCGCTCAGCTTCTGCTTGCGCTTGAGCTGTCCGCCCAGGATCACCGTGGTCCAGTCAGCGGTCAGCGCAAAGGCCTGCGAATAGCGGTGCAGCTTGCGGTACCAGCCGGCCATTTCCGTTTCGACCGGGGTCGAGGCGAAGGCGCCATTGCTGACCCCGTGCAGGAAGCTGGCCGCGATATTGCGCAGCATGAACTTGGTATGCCCGCCAAACGCGGCATCAAACTGGTCCAGACCCGCCTTCTTGTCGGTATTCTGCGCTGCTTCGATTTCCTTGTAGAGGAACGGATGCGCGCGCAACACGCCCTGCGCAAAGGTCATCAGCGTGCGCGTCAGGATATTGGCGCCTTCCACGGTGATCGCCACAGGCGTCGCCATGTAACCACCAAACAGATAGTTGGTCGGCCCATCCTGAATGGCGCGGCCACCATGGATGTCAAAGCTGTCATCGACACTGTCGCGCATGGCTTCAGTGGTGCGGTATTTCAGCAGCGCCGAAATCACCGCCGGACGCTGGCCTTCATCGACCATCGAGGCGGTCAGCCGGCGCGAGGATTCATAGGTATAGGCGCGCTTGACCATCTCGCCGAGCGGCTCGGCCACGCCTTCCATGATGCCCACGGGAATGCCGAACTGGCGACGGACCCGCGCATAGGCCGAGGTCACGCGCAGCGCCTGCTTGATCGAGGTAGTGCCAATGGCGGGCAGCGAAATGGCGCGACCGGTCGACAGGCACTCCATCAGCATGCGCCAGCCCTGGCCGGCATAGTCCGTGCCACCGATCAGAAATTCCATCGGAATGAACACATCGGTGCCGCGGGTCGGACCATTCATGAACGCCTGGCGCGCCGGGAAGTGGCGACGGCCGATTTCCACGCCCTCATGGTCGTGTGGCACCAGCGCCAGGGTGATGCCGATATCCTTGCCCTTGCCGAGCAGATTGTCGGGATCCTTCAGGATAAAGGCCAGGCCCACCAGCGTGGCGACCGGCGCCAGCGTGATGTAGCGCTTGTCCCAGCTCAGGCGAACGCCGAGCACTTCCTTGCCCTGATAGGTCCCCTTGGTGACCGTACCGATATCGCGCATGCCGCCGGCATCGGAACCCGAATGCACACCGGTCAGGGCAAAGCACGGCACTTCAAGGCCCTTGGCCAGACGGCCCAGATATTTTTCCTTCTGCGCGGGCGTGCCGTATTTTTCCAGCAATTCGCCCGGTCCGAGCGAGTTGGGCACCATCACGGTAATACCCGCCGCCACCGAGCGGCTCGAAATCTTGGAAACCACCATGGACTGCGCCTGCGCGCCAAAGCCCAGACCCCCATGCTCCTTGCCGATCAGCATGCCAAGGAAGCCCTTGTCCTTGAAGAACTGCCACACTTCGGGGCTCAGATCAGCGCGGTTATTGCGCGTGTCCCAGTCGTCGATCATGGCGCAGACTTCATTGGTCGGGCCATCTAGGAACGCTTGCTCTTCCGCACTCAGAGTCAGCGGGCGGATGGCATTGAGCTTGGTCCAATCCGGACGGCCCGAGAACAGCTCGGCGTCCCAGCCGATCGTGCCCGCGTCCAGCGCTTCCTGCTCGGTGCGGCTGACGCGCGGCAGAATGGATTTGACTGCCCCGTAAATGGGCTTGATCAGCAATGGTTTGCGGATGGCTTCAACGCTGAGCGCCAGCATGATGATGCCCGGCAACAGGGCCAGCACCAGGCCGAACCCACCGCCAAAGGCGATGCCGCCATCAAAGTCGAAACGGCCGAACAGGCCGATCACCAGAGCAGCAACACCCCACTGCCATAGCGGGCTTTCCCGCATGGCCAGCACGGCGAAGACAACGAGGCTGATCACGATAAGCGCAAAGATCACGGCATGCCCTCCAAGGCGTTGCTCACGCGTGGCGCCGAGCAACTCAATCCCGAAACGTCAGACCAGTCGCCGAATCGTTCAGCTTGGTCATTGGGCCTGCCGCGCCGGGATCATAGCGCGCGGCGGTCCTGTTGTTGAGGCCAGTTTAGCAAGGTTTACGTATACGTCAACCAAGCGCCCAATACGTCGCCTCTATGCCTGCCTGCCTGCCGAATACGCCAACGCAGGTCCTGTCTAAAAGTTCGGACAGTCGTTTGACGCTAACGTAAAGCCGTGAAATATTCGTCACAAAGGGCATCAAGCCCACGCCGATTATCGGCAACCGGAGGAAACATGGCACCCAAGGCACCGAAAAACACCGCCACCCATTTGCGTCCCTGGATTGCCAGCTATCCTGAAGGCATCGTCTGGGACGCCGAACTCGACACCCGCCCGGTGCACGAGCAGGTTCTGGCGGCCTGTGCCCGCAATCCCTCCGCCACCGCCCTGGACTTTCTGGGCGGCACCACCTCCTTCGGTGATCTGGCGAAAAAGATCATCGCCTTTGCCGGCGCCCTGCAGCGCCAGTTCGGCGTCAAAAAGGGTAGCCGCGTCGCGCTGATGCTGCCCAACACGCCGTTTTACCCCATCGCCTATTATGCCGTGCTGCGAGCCGGCGGCACCGTGGTCAACTGCAACCCGCTCTACACCGTGCACGAACTCAGCCACATCACCGAAAGCGCCGGCGCCGACGTCATGGTGACACTCGATCTGCAGCAGATTTTCGAGAAGGCCGAAAAGCTGGTGCAAGCTGGCCACGTCAAATCTCTGGTGGTCTGCCACTTCCCCGACGCCCTCCCGCTGGTCAAAAAAGTGCTGTTCTCGGTGGTCAAGCGCAAGGACCTGGCCAAGCTCAAATCTTCGCCCATCGCCGACCGCATCAGTCATTTCCACACCATGGTCGAGCGCGGCGAGCCGCCGACCCCTGTGGTTATCGACGCCCACAACGATATCGCTGTCCAGCAATATACCGGCGGCACCACGGGCCTGCCCAAGGGCGCCCAGCTCACCCACGCCAATATCGCGGCCAATATGAGCCAGATCGACAAATGGGGCTGTGGCTTGTTCTACCCGCCCTCCAAGGTCGTGGCCGTGCTGCCATTCTTCCACATCTTCGCCATGACGGTCTGCATGAACGTGCCGTTGTGCAATGGCACCCAGGTGGTCATGCTGCCCCGTTTCGAGCTCAAGGCGCTGCTCAACCTGTTCGAGCGCACCCGCGCCAATGTGTTGCCCGCCGTGCCCACCCTGCTCAGCGCCATTGCCCGCGCTGATAGCGCCACCGCCGAAAAGCTGGCGAGCCTGGAAGTCGCCATTTCCGGTGGCGCCGCCCTGCCCAATGAAGTGCGCAGCGCCTTTGCCAGGAAGTCCAAGGCCGTACTTGCCGAGGGCTACGGCCTGACTGAAGCCAGTCCGGTGGTTTGCTGTGCCGCCCTGCGTGTTGCGAGCAAACCCATGTCCATCGGCATGCCGCTGCCGGGCACCGACATTCGCTTCGTCAATCTCGAATCCAACCAGCCCGTCGGCATCGGCGAAGATGGCGAACTCCAGGTCAAGGGCGCCCAGGTCATGCTCGCCTATCACAACGAACCCGAAGCCACCGAGCAGGCCTTCATGGATGGCTGGCTGCGCACTGGCGATGTCGGCCACATGGATGATGAGGGCTATGTGTTCCTGGTCGATCGCATCAAGGATCTGATCATCTGCTCGGGCTTCAATGTCTATCCGCGCACCATCGAGGAAGCGCTGATGAACCACGAGGCTGTCGAGGAAACCAACGTGATCGGCGTGCCTGACGAATATCGCGGCGAAGCCCCCATCGCCTACGTCAAGCTGCGCGATGGCAAGGCCGTCACCGAGGCCCAGCTCAAGAATTTCATTTCAGATCGCGTCAGCAAGATCGAAATGCCGCGCGAAATCATCTTCAAGGATGCCTTGCCCAAGACCCTGATCGGCAAGCTGTCCAAGAAGGAACTGCGTGAGGAATATCAGCAGTCAAAGGCTTCATCGTGAACCGCCCCGAGACTGATAATCGCGACCTGTTCGCCATTGCCGATCTGGCCAAGGAATTTGGCATCTCCACCCGGGCTATCCGCTTCTACGAGGCCAAGGGCCTGCTGTCGCCCGAACGCGTCGGCGCTACGCGCATTTTTCGCCGCCGCGACCGCGCCCGGCTCATCCTGATCCTGCGCGGCAAACGGCTGGGCTTTTCCCTGCGCGATATCTCGGATTATCTCAGCCTCTACGATGCCAATCGCAGCCAGCAGGTTCACCTGCTGATCGACAAGGTCGATGAACGCCTCGCCTCGCTTGAACGTCAGCGCGACGACCTGGAAACCACCATTAACGAGCTGCGCGAAATCAGACGGCTCGTTGACGAGCGCCCCGCCAAGGCAGGCTAGCGCTTCCCCTTTACATTCCGCGTCATCGAATCGGGTTTTTTAGGCTTCACCCAGCCCTTGGGCGGCTGACGCACCGGCACCTGCGTGCCCAGCCCCATCGATCCCGGCGGGGGCTGACCAACCGTGACGCTGTCCGGATCGCCTTGCTGCAGCGGCGCCTCGCCCTTGATCCGGGCAATCTCGTTGCGCAGCGCTGTGGCGGTCTCAAAATCCATCGCCTCGGCGGCGTCTGACATCTGCTTGTTCAGCGCCACTAGGCGCTCGTGAATTGATCGAGATGACATCAAAATCTCCTAACTTGCCGCCACAAACACGGCCATATCCGCCAGCGTCGCTGCTTCACCCGCCGGCTTGTCCCAGCGGATCCGGCTGATGCGCGGAAACCGCAGCGCCACGCCCGACTTGTGCCGCGCACTCTCCTGCGCGCTGTCGAACGCCACTTCGAACACCAGCTCCTTTTTCACCTCGCGTACCGGCCCGTATAAGGCCAGCGTATTGGCGCGGATCCATTTATCGAGCAGCTTGAGTTCCTCATCGGTAAAACCGAAATAAGCCTTGCCGATCGGCACGATCTCATTGCCCTTCCAGACCCCGAATGTGTAGTCGGAATAGAACGAACTGCGCCGCCCATGCCCGCGCTGGGCATACATCAGCACCGCGTCGACAATATTGGGATCGCGCTTCCATTTGTACCAGTGCCCCTTGGGCCGTCCGGGGACATATGGCGCCTGCCGCAGCTTGATCATCACCCCTTCATGGCCATGCTCATCGGCACCCTGTCGCCGTTGCTGCGCCAGATCATCCCAATCGGCAAACGGCAGCACCGCCGACAGGTCCAGCCGCGTCTGGGGATTGGCTGCAAACCACGCCTCCAGCCGCGCTCGCCGCGCGCTCCAGGGCAAGGCCCGCACATCCTCTTCGCCATCAAACAGCATGTCATAGACCCGGATGAAGGCCGGACTGTCCTTGAGGTGCTTGGCGCTGGCGACCTTCTTGTTCAGCCGCTGCTGCAAATCATTGAACGAGCCGGGTTCGAAATCTTTGCCTACCAGCAATTCACCATCCAGCACGGCGCGCCCCTGGGCATTCTCGACAATATCGGGAAACGCCCCGGCAATGTCGTCGCCGGTACGCGAAAACAGCGACACGCTTTCGCCCATCACCAGTTGCACCCGAATGCCGTCCCATTTCCACTCGGCGGCAAAATCGGCAGGCGCGAACTTGACCAGATCCTTTTCCTCGTCAATCGGATTGCTCAGCATGAGCGGATGAAACCGCGCTGCCTGATCAATTTCCGGGCGCCCGGTCTTACCCTCAAGCCACTCAAATAGCGGCCCATAGGGGACCTTGAGCCCGTGCCAGACTTCTTCAATCGCCTGTAGGTCCACCCCGCTCATTTCCGCCAGTGCGGTCTTGGCCAGCCGCGCCGAAACGCCCACCCGCAAACCGCCCGTCGCCAGCTTCACCAGCGCCCAGCGCTCATTGATTTCCGCCTGCGTCAGCAGCCCGCCAATCAGCTTGGGCAGGTCGCGCTTGGCGCTAGTGTTGAACATCTCGATCAGCGCGGTCAGCGATGGCAATTCACCCGCGCCCCCGTGATGCGGCCAGATCAACGCGATAGTCTCACCCAGATCACCGACATAGTCATAGCTCATGGCAAACAGCGTCGGGTCCACCTCGGCCAGCACGGTTTCCTTGAGCAGGGCAGGCTTCACATTGGCAAAGTTCAATGCACCCGTCAGCACTGCCAGCGCATAGCCACGGTCCGGGTCCGGCGTCTCGGCAAAATACTGGGTCAGCGCCGCCAGCTTGCGGGTGCGCGACGAGGTCAGGGCGAGTAGTTCGAGTAATTGGGCAAACCGCTTCATGCCGCGTCCTCCCCGCCCTCATCCTCAAAGCCCTGCAGGTGCAGGGGTTCGGCGTTCAGGCCCTGGCTTTGACACCAATAGACCAGCGCATCCTCGCGCCCATGCGTCACCCACACGGTCTCGGCCTCGGTTTCGCGTACCGTCTGCTGCAGTTCGCCCCAGTCACAATGGTCCGAAATCACCAGCGGCAATTCCACCAGCGCCTGCCGCGCCCGCTGTTTCACACTCATCCAGCCCGAGGCCTGACACACCACCGGATCGGGAAACCGCCGACTCCAGCGGTCGCGAATTGCTGAAGGCGGCGCGATCACGATCTGCCCCGCCAGTTCCGCCTTGGGCACATCCAGCGCCGGTCGCAGCGCGCCCAGCGGCACGCCCAGCTCTTCATAAAGCGCACACAGCTTGAGCATGGCGCCATGCAGATAGATTGGCGCGTCATAACCCGCGTCGCGCAGCAGCGCGATCACCCGCTGCGCCTTGCCCAGCGCGTAGCTGCCGACCAGATGACTGCGCTCAGGATTATCCCGCACCGATTTGAGCAGTCGCGCGATCTCGGTCTGCGGCGGCGGATGCTGAAACACCGGCAGGCCAAACGTCGCCTCGGTCACCAGCAGATCGCATTTGACCAGTTCATAGGGTTGCGCCGTGCGCTCGGCCAGCCGCTTGTAATCGCCCGTCACCACCACGCGCTGCCCGGCCTGCTCCACCAGCACCTGCGCTGAGCCCAGAATATGCCCGGCCGGGAACAGCGTGATCGTCACATCATCGATCTTTAGCGGCACGCCAAAATCCAGCGGTTCAAACCGCCGTGCGCAGTCCTCGCCATAGCGCGTCTTCATGATGGCAATCGTGTCTGGCGTCGCCAGCACCGAGCCATGCCCGCTCCGCGCATGGTCCGCATGGCCATGGGTAATGATCGCCCGCTCACGCGGCACGCTGGGGTCGATATAGGCGTCTATCGCCTTGATATGCAGGTGCCGGTCGAGGATCTGGATTGCCATGTCCCCACCTTAACGTGCCGCGATCGGAACTGGTTCACGACATATTAGGGCAAGCGCATCGCCAGACAATGTCAGCATTCGCACCCGCTTGCGGTGCGCCTCGCGAACCACCGACCCGGGCACCCACCCTCCCCCTTGTGGGGAGGGTGCCCCCGCAGGGGTCAGGTGGGGACCTCTGGTCCCGGCGCAACTCCCGCTAATTTGCCTACATCACCTTGGTCACATCCAGCAGCCCCGCGCGCGTTTCATTGGCCTTGCTGATAGCGGCCTCACCACCCAGCACAACCACATGGCCATGCTGGCGCACCGCGTCCACCGCCTCGGCCATCGCCTTGAAGTCAGCTGCGCTCGTCGACAGGATTTCGTCACGGCGCTGCTGCCGCAGGTCGTCCGTGGTCCCGGTCAATTGCCGCCACATCGAGGAATAGCCCTTGGCGTCGGGGAATTCATAGCCATCGACATCGCCGATCACCCCGATAATCGAGCGTGTCAGATCATTGGCGCCAATCGCCGCGTGCAGCGCCTTGGCCGCCCCATCATAGGCGTCAAGCGTCTTGAGCAGATTGGGATCGCGATAGCTCAGAAAGCTGAAATTGCCCGAGGTCAGGTCGAACCGCGCCGAGCCGCCATAGGCGCCGCCCTGCACGCGGATTTTGTCCCACATATAGGTGGTGTTGAGAAACTTCAGCGCCACGCTGGACGCCCCCGTCAGCTCAAACCCCAGCGCCTTGAGATTGGCGCCCTTGCCGACATAATTGACCTGGACCGGGATGATCAGCCCTTCGGACTTGGGCGCAAAATCCACACTCCAGTCGGCAAACTCATGTTTGGCGTCCGGCAGCGTCCCAAGGAAACCCTCGATCTCGCCCTTGGCCCGGCCCCACAGCGCACTATCAGCGGTCACATTGACCACCATGCGCCCCCGGTTGAACAACGTATCGCGCATACGCTTGAGCGCGCTCTCCACGCTGTCCCAATCGCTCTCGATCCGCGCCACCAGTTCGCGCAGGAACATCAGATAGCTCACGCCACCCATCTGCTCGGAAATCCAGCTCGCCTCGGTCAGGCTCGACTTCAGCCGCGTATCGACAATCGAATTGCCCGCCGGGATCATGCGCGCTTCAAAGCCCGCCTTTTCCTCGAGCGCCATCTGCTTGAAGCGCTCGCGATTATCCAGTCGTGCATCAAGCAGCACATCGCCCATGATCGCCAGCATCTCGTCGATCTTGTCCGGCACAGCCTTGCCAGACAGGAAGAACCAGGCCGCGCTGCCAGCATCGCCCTGTCGCGACGACAACCCACGGTGCTGGGCAACGCCACCGGTCGAGCGACCAATGCGCTGGGTCAGGCTGACAAAGTCCTCCTTGCTGGTACCGGTCTGCAGCAGCGCCCGGCCAAACATCGGCAGATAGGGCAGCAGTTCCTTGTCCAGCACATGCAGATCGAACCCCATATCGAGATAGACGATCCCCAGTGTCGGCAGGTCGTGGTAGAACAGCCTGGTGTCCGCCAGCGTGCCGATATCGATCGGCACCGTCCGTGTCTGCCGCGGCAGATCAGCCAGCGTCAGCGTGGGGATCTGCGCCAATAGCGCGGGATCATCCACCTCTTCCTGCAACGCCTTGAGCCGTTCGGTTTCGGCCTTGGTGTCTTCCAGCGCCTTGGCATCAAATCCCTTGCGCACATCGGCCAGAATCGAGGCTTCCTTGGCCGCCTCGCGCGCGCCCTGATCGGGGTCGGCCTGCAGGCTCACCGTGGTGCGGTGCATATTGTCCAGAAACAGTCGGCGGATTTCCTTGGCGAAAAAGCCCTGTCCCGCCTTGGCCTTGAGCGCGCTCAGCGCCTCTTCAAAGGCCAGCGGCGCAATCGGATCGCCCTCATGCAGCCAGGTCCCCAGCGCGTTGAACATGTACATCATGCCGCGTGGATAGGACCCGGTATTGTTCTCGCGCAGCGAAAACTCGAACGTGTTGGCCGCCGCTTCCAGCTGCTCGGGCGCGAACCCGGTGTCGGCGATCTCTTCGAGCGTTTTCAGGATCAGCGCTTCGACCTTGCCCGCATCGGCCGGGTCAATGCCCTTCATGCCAAAGCTGGCCATGGGCTGACGCAGACCGCCGCCGATACCGCCGCCCGTCATGCCTTCGCCCAGCCCGCTCTCATTGAGAGCCTTGCGCAGCGGGGCGGCCGAATTGCCCGCCAGCAGATAGCTCAGCATGCCATGGCTGAGCGCTTCGGTACGGTCCGCCGCCGGGTCGATCATCCAGTTGACTGACACCATGCCATCGCGCGCCTTGGCATCGTCCTTGGTGCCGGCATAGGTGGCCTCGATCTGGCGCGGCGCGTTGAACCGCGGCTGCAGCTTGACCTCCGCATCCACCGGCGCCCGCTCGAACTGGCTGAAATAGGCATCCAGAATCGCCAGCCGCTCACCGGCGTCATCATCACCCGAAAAGAACGCGCGGGTATTGGACGGGTGATAATAGGTCTGGTGGAAATTCTTGAACTGCTCGAACGTCAGCTCGGGGATTGCCTTGGGGTCCCCGCCCGAGCTTTTGCCATAGGTCACATCGGGATAAAGCGAGCGCTGCGAAAGATCGCGCATCACCGCATCGGGCGACGAGAACACGCCCTTCATCTCGTTGAACACTACGCCCTTGTAGACCAGCGGTGCGTCGACATCTTCCAGCTCGTAATGCCAGCCTTCCTGCAGGAAGGTCTCTTCGGTCAGCAGCGGAAAGAACACCGCATCCAGATAGACGTCCACCAGATTGTAGAAGTCCTTCAGGTTCTGGCTGGCCACTGGATAGGCCGTCTTGTCCGGAAACGTCATGGCGTTCAGAAACGTGTTCAGCGAGCCCTTGATCAGCTCCACGAACGGCTTCTTGACCGGATATTTCCGGCTGCCACACAGCACCGAGTGCTCCAGAATATGGGCGATGCCGGTAGAATCCGTCGGCGGCGTCTTGAAAGTGATGCCGAACACCTTGTTCTCGTCGTCATTGACCAGGCTGAGCACCTCGGCCCCGGTCTTTTTGTGGCGGAACAGCTGCGCCTGCGAATTGGCCTCCGCGATATGTTCGTCGCGGATCAGTTCGAAGGCTTCGTGATAGGACATGACACTACTCGGCAGGTTTTTTCTTTGTTGATGACAACGTAGGCACCCCCAGCCCGATCCGCTAGGGGGCGTCACGCCTCCAAACAAGGATCGCGCTCGGCACTCACGTGCGTCTCATGCCCACCGCGCGTCACCCTCGGGCTTGACCCGAGGGGCACTTTGCTTGTCGCGAGGGCCGAACCGTAAGGTCGGGCTCAAACGCCGCCCCGGATCTCCGGCTTGACGCTTTCCTCATACCAGCTCTTGAGCTGGCCCATCAGCGCCGGGAACAGGCTGCGCAGTTCACTGGCGGCGACATTGTCGGCCAGCTGCTCGGGCTTGCTCACCCCGGCAATGATGGTCGAGACCTCGGGGTGGTCCAGAATCCAGCGCAGTGCAAACTGGCTCATCTCCATGCCGCCCGGCGCATAGCCCTTGAGCTCATTGACCAGCTCCACACCGCGTTGAAACGGGATGCCGGCAAAGGTCTCGCCCACTGAAAACGCATCGCCATTGGCGTTGTAATTACGGTGATCGCTGGCTTCGAACTGCGTGTCCTTGCTGAACTTGCCGCTCAGCAGCCCGCTGGCCAACGGCAGTCGCACGATAATGCCGACATCCTTCTCTGCCGCCTTGGGCAGCAGCACTTCGGCCGCATCCTGGCGGAACAGGTTGAAGATGATCTGCAGTGTGGCGAGGCCTGGCTGTTCCAGGCAGATCAGCCCTTCTTCAATGGTCTCGACACTGGCGCCCCAATGCTTGATCAGCCCTTCGACCTTGAGCTCATCCATCCAGCCAAAAATCGCGCCATCCTGCAGCACGCCAAGCGGCACGCAGTGCAACTGCGCCAGATCCAGCGACGAGACACCCAGCCGCTCGGCGGACCCCTCAAGGCTCTTGCGAATGCCTTCCTTCGAATAATTGTCGGGGAACAACGCACCGCCACGCCCCAGCTTGGTCGCCACATGCACAACGGCGCCCTTGGCATGACCGCCGATCCGGCTTTCGCTCATGCCGCCGCCATAGACGTCAGCAGTGTCCCAGAAGGTCACGCCAGCCTGATTGGCGGCATCGAGAATAGCTGTAGCCGTCTCGTCACCCACCGGCCCGAAATCGCCGCCCAGCTGCCAGCAGCCCAGCCCGATTTCCGAAACCTCAAAACCCGTCTTGCCCAAACGCCGCGTTTTCATGCCGTGCTGTCCTTTGTGGTTCTCGCGCGAGCGCATTCGCTGCGCGCCCGACAGGCGCTGTGCACCCATCACTGCTTGATAATGTTCTGGATGGCCAACCGATCCGCAGCTGGCCAGATTAGGGCAGCGCGCATGGAGCTCGATGACAAAGCCTGACCCGCAGGGGCTGCCCCGGTCAACCCGGATGCGTCATCCTATTCGAAATAATCGGGATGATCGCCAATGGTCTGGCTGAGCAGCACTTCAGCGCGCGCCAGATGCGCCCGCATTGCCGCTTCGGCGCCCGCAATGTCCCCTTCGGCCACGGCCTTGGCAATCTTGAGGTGCTCGTCAATCGCCACCCGTGAGGACGACGCCCCCAGTGTCAGATAGCGCACCCGATCGAGCTGCATCTTGTGATCATCGATCAGCTGCCACGCATATTCCACGCCCGCCAACCGCGCCATGGTGCGGTGGAACAATTCGTCCAGCGTGTGAAAGCCGCGACTGTCATTGGCCGCCGAGGCCGTTTCCTGATCTGCGATCAGCGCCTTGAGCACCGCCGCTGCCTCGCCCGGATGGGCCGCCAGACGCCGCACGATCTCCACTTCGATGGACTCGCGGATAAAGCGCGATTGCCGCACGCCTTCGGGGGAGATTTTCTTGACCACTGTGGCCCGCTTGGGGCGGATCAGCAGCAGACCCTGCTGCGCCAGCCGGATGAACGCCTCGCGCACGGGCTGGCGGGACACACCGTAGCGGCCCGCAATGTCGCTCTCGGAAATAACATCGCCCGGCTTGAGCGCCATGCTGACGATTTCGTCACGCAATGCGCCAACGACGCGCATTGCCATGGTCTCCTCGGTTACTTCAAGCACCTGGGTCGACACCTTGTTAAATTCCCCCGCTCCGACCATGGGCCGGATAATCGGGGGAATGCGCCCCCCGATTGCGTGCCTTCCACAGATTTCTGGGGGCTTGGTGCCCCCAGATCAGCCGTTACAGCACAATTCCGGCCGCAGCCAGCATCTCGTCGACGAACACCCGCTCGCCATTCTTGGCGATCGACTGATTGGCCGCAATACCGGTCAGGATCGACCAGGCACCCGACACCTGATCCGATGCGCGGCCATATTTGTCCGCTTCCATATTGGCCGGATCAAACAGATAGCCCAGCATGATCGGATCGGCGCCACCATGGCTGCCCGCGCCTTCCCAGACGTCGATCTTCTGCGGCAGCTGGCCCGCCAGATGCAGCTCGGTTGTGACGTTGTCGCGTTCTTCCCTGTCGCGATTACCGCCGGCGAACACGCCGTGCACTTCGATGTGCTTGTGGGTCAGTTCACCCTTGGTACCGTGGAATTTCACCTCCAGCCCTTCCCAGGGGGAATAGGCCACCAGCGTATAGTTCAGTGAGGCACCCGAAGCGTATTGAGCCTGCACCTGCATGGTGTCCTCGATGGTGATGTCCTCGGCAAACACGCATTTGTCGCGCCAGTAACCGTCATCACCCTCGGTATCGAGATAAAGCTCCTTGAGCGCCTCATCGGCCTCAAGGTCCATGCGGAACTCGCACTTGTGGGCCACAGGGCAGGTGTGGCAACGCTCGCCATGGCCTTCCAGGCCCAGCCTGATCGCCATTTCCGGCGTATAGAAATCCCTCTTGCCGGTAGCCGACACGCTCTTGGGCGTTGAAGCGACCCACCAGTTGAGCAGATCGAAATGGTGCGTTGATTTGTGCACCAGCAGCCCGCCGGACTTGTCCTTGTAACGGTGCCAGCGACGGAAATAGTCGGCGCCATGCACCCGGTCGAGATACCAGCGGAAATCCACTGCCGTGATCTCGCCGATCGTGCCGCTCTGCAGAATATCCTTGAGCTGCGTACGCGCCGGTGAATAGCGATAGTTGAAGGTCACCGTCACCGATTTGCCGCTGGCCTTTTGCGCATCCAGAATGCGCTTGAGCTTGGCCACATCGATCGTCATCGGCTTTTCGGTCATCACATTGCGACCGGCTTCGAGCGCCCGCACAATGTACTCGTCATGCAGGTAATCCGGCGTAGTGACGATCACCGTATCAGGGTCCTGCTCGGTGAGCATGGTGTCGAAATCTTCAGCCAGATAGGTGGCAATGCCGTTGCCGGTCTTGTCAGGCACCTTGTGGGCCGACAGGGCCAGACGGCTCTGATTCACATCGCAAAGCGCGACCAGATCGGCGCTCTCTGCATGGGTAATGGCAACCGCATCGCGGAACATCTGGTGACGTCCGCCGGTGCCGACGATGGCGAATTTTTTGGTCATGTCTTGCTGCTGGGATAGAGGGCCGAACGGGCCAGTTACATCTTCCATACAAGATTGATCATATGACTGCGAGTGTCAATCCGCGATATCGCCAAATCACGATCCCTGCTGCTTAACTGCGCAATCCGGGCGCTTCCTGACCGGTACTCTGCACATATTCGCTATAGCCGCCACCATAGGTGTGCACACCCTCGGGCGTCAGTTCCAGCACCCGATTGGACAGCTCGGCCAGGAAGTGGCGATCATGGCTGACAAACAGCATGGTGCCCTCGAACTGGCGCAGCGCGTTGATCAGCATTTCCTTGGTCGCGATATCCAGATGGTTGGTCGGCTCGTCCAGCACCAGGAAATTTGGCGGATCAAACAGCATCAGCGCCATCACCAGTCGCGCCTTCTCGCCGCCCGACAGCACGCGGCACTTCTTGTCCATCTCATCGCCCGAAAACCCGAAGGCGCCTGCCAGCGCCCGCAATGGCCCCTGCCCGGCCTGCGGGAAGGCGTCTTCAAGGCTCTGGAACACCGTGCGATCGCCATCGAGCACATCCATGGCGTGCTGGGCAAAATAGCCCATCTTGACGCTCGCCCCGACATTGACCGTGCCATTGTCGGGCTTGGAATCCCCGGCCACCAGCTTGAGCAGCGTCGACTTGCCCGCGCCATTCACGCCCATGATGCACCAGCGCTCGCGGCGCCGCACATGGAAGTCCAGCCCGTCGTAAATGGTACGGCTGCCATAGGCCTTGTCGACATTCTTGATCACCACCACATCGTCGCCCGAACGTGGCGCCGGGCGGAATTCAAACGCCACGGTATGGCGCCGCTTGGGGGGCTCCACCTTGTCGATCTTGTCGAGCTTCTTGACCCGGCTCTGCACCTGCGCCGCATGACTGGCACGTGCCTTGAACCGATCGATAAAGGCAATTTCCTTGGCTAGCATGGCCTGCTGCCGCTCGAACTGCGCCTGCTGGTTCTTGTCGGCAATCGCACGCTGCTGCTGATAGAACTCGTAGTCGCCCGTATAGGTCGTCAAATTCCCCGCATCGATCTCCACGATCTTGTTGACGATACGGTTCATGAACTCACGGTCATGGCTGGTCATCAGCAATGCGCCCGAGTAATTCTTCAGGAACGCCTCGAGCCAGATCAGGCTTTCCAGATCCAGATGGTTGCTTGGTTCGTCCAGCAGCAGCGCATCAGGCCGCATCAGCAGGATGCGGGCAAGCGCCACGCGCATCTTCCAGCCGCCCGACAGCGCGCCAACATCGCCATCCATCATCTCCTGGGAAAAGCCCAGCCCGTCCAGCACTTCGCGCGCCCGGCCATCCAGCGAATAGCCATCAAGCTCCTCAAAACGCGCCTGTACCTCGCCATAGCGCTCAATGATGGCGTCCATGTCGTCGGCCTTGTCCGGATCGCCCATATCGGCTTCGAGCACCCGCATCTCGGCCATCAGCTCGCTGACCGGACCCGCACCATTCATGGTTTCGGCCACTACGCTGCGGCCCGCCATCTCGCCGACATCCTGGCTGAAATAACCAATCTGGATGCCGCGATCGACCGAGACCTGGCCTTCATCGGGCTGCTCTTCGCCGGTGATCATGCGGAACAGCGTCGTCTTGCCTGCACCATTGGGGCCGACCAGCCCGATCTTTTCACCCTTCTGCAGCGCCGCCGACGCCTCGATAAAGACAATCTGCTTGCCGTTTTGCTTGCCAATGCTCTCGAGACGAATCATGAAATAAACTAACCTGCGCTGGCGGCCACGCGATGGTGCGACCGTCGATTGGCTGTCGTTAAGCACTCGTGGCGCGCTGGCGCAAGCATGCATTGGCTGCCAGAGCGCGCAAAACCCAAAGCTGTGGTTTGATCGGCGCACCCTCGCCCGAATCGGGGCCGGTATGTGCTAACGCAGTGTCAGTATTTTTGCCCAAGGCGTGGTCCCCGACACAATCGGGTGCGACCAGCAATCCGGAGACTTGATGAAGGTAGCAATCGACATGGGTATGGGCAGCGGCAATGTGCCCGCTACGCTCGATCTCGAAGAATTGCTGGCTACCCGTCTTCTGGTGCAGGGCAATTCGGGCTCGGGCAAGTCGCATCTGTTGCGCCGCCTGCTCGAACAGTCCGCCCCATGGGTGCAGCAATGCATTGTCGATCCCGAGGGCGACTTCACCACCCTTTCGGAAAAATTCGGCCATCTGGTCGTCGACGCCACCCGCACCGAATCCGAACTCACCCGGATTGCCGCCCGTGTGCGCCAGCACCGCGTCTCGGTCGTCCTCAATCTTGAGGGTCTCGATGTCGAGCAGCAGATGCGCGCTGCCGCTGCCTTTCTGGGCGGCATGTTCGATGCCGATCGCGATTTCTGGTACCCCGTGCTTGTGGTGGTCGACGAAGCCCAGCTCTTCGCCCCCGCTGCAGGCGGCGAGGTCAGCGACGAGGCCCGCAAGCTCTCGCTGGCTGCCATGACCAATCTGATGTGCCGTGGCCGCAAGCGCGGCCTGGCCGGCGTCATCGCCACCCAGCGTCTTGCCAAACTGGCCAAGAACGTGGCCGCCGAAGCCTCCAACTTCCTGATGGGCCGCACCTTCCTCGATATCGATATGGCCCGCGCCGCCGATCTGCTGGGCATGGAAAAGCGTCAGGCTGAACAGTTCCGCGATCTGGCCCGTGGCCGCTTCGTGGCCCTGGGCCCCGCCATTTCGCGCCGCCCCCTGCCCGTCACCATTGGCGATGTCGAAACCCAGGCGCGTTCCACCAGCCCCAAGCTGACTCCCTTGCCCGAAGCCCCGCTCGATGCCGCCGATCTGATCTTCACCGCCTCTGCCGATGAGATCGCCCGCCCGGTCGTGCGCCGCCCGCCACCACCGCCGCCACCATCTACCAACGAATTGCTCGCCCAGCTCTCGCGCCCCCGGCCCGAGGCTGAAACCGAGCCGCAATCGCTGTTCCCCGAGATCGATGAAGCCGAGCGCGACAGCCAGATCGATGCCATCATGGCCGAACTGCTGGGCGACCCCGATGCCAGCTTCCGCACCGTGGCTGTGCTCTATCAGGATTTTCTGGTGCGCTGCCGCATTCGCCGCGTGCCCGGCGAGCCCCCCGCCCTGCCCGCCTTCAAGCGCAAGCTGGCCGTGGCCCGCGTCGCCCCCGACAGCGAAACCGCCAGTTCCGATGGCTGGCAGCAGGCACTGGCCATGTCCGAAACCCTGACCGACGATGTGCAGGGCGTTTTCCTGGTCATGGCCCAGGCGGCTCTGAGCGGCGCGCCCTGCCCCTCCGATGCCACCCTGGCCCGGCTCTACGGCACCCACTCATCCAGCCGCGCCCGGCGCCTGCTGACCTGGTTTGAAGAACGCGGCCTGCTTGTTGTGCGGCTCGACTTCCGCAACAACCGCATCGTGGCCTTCCCCGACCTCAACGCCGAAACCGCCGCTGGCGACCCCAATGGTCCCGACACCATGATCGACGAGCGCGGCGCAGCGGAATAGCTAGCCGATCATCTCCGCCCTGAACCCATACCGCCCCGTCGCTCCCGGCCCCAGCACCTCGACATAGGGCCGCTCATCAAGCGCGTCCGAACCGCCCACTTCGGCCGCCGTGCCATGCCAGGGCTCCAGACACACAAATGACGCGCCCGGCCTGGACCACAGTGCGAAATTGGGCAGGTTTTCCCATGTGAAGTGGATCGCCTTGTCCCCTGCGCCATAGCGCAGCCCCGCGCCAGCTCCCGCGGGAAACACCATCGCATCGCTGTCGAACAGCGCGCTTTCAAGCCGCAGATGGCCCTGCGCAAAGGGCGAGGGCAGCGCTGCCGGTTTCACCAGCCCACCGCTCAACCGCACCATTTTGGGTTCGGCGCCATTGTCCAGCACCACGCTATGGACCTGCCCGTCGCAACCGGGCAGCGGCCACACAAAGGCGGGGTGGAAACCGATCCCGTAAGGCATGGGCCGGTCACCACTATTGTGCACCTGGGCCGTCACCACCACGGCGCGTCCCTCGACCCGATGCTCCACGCTCAATACGAAATCAAACGGATAGACCGTCCGGCTCGACTGGCTCGCTTTCAACTCATGCCGGCACGACACCGCGTCGCTCGCCACCAGTGTGAAGTCGCTGCGCCGCGCAAAGCCGTGCTGCCCCATGGGATAGCGCTGGCCGTCCACACTGATGTGATCATCGGGAGCCTTGCCGACCATGGGAAACAGCACTGGTGAGCGACCGCCCCAGAATGCCGCATCGCCATCCCACAACCAGGATTGGCCATCGCTGGTCTCGATCGACTGCATCTCGGCGCCCAGTGGCGAGACCACCACGCTTACCTGCTCATTGCCGATCCGCGATAGATCCATCCGTGTACTCTCCCCATTGATACCCTTGCCCTAATCTCGCTGATCCGCCATGAACCGGCAATGCCCAGCGCCATGCCGTCACTGCCAATTGATGATGCCCTGCCCGGCCTGAACGCCGCACTGGCTGCCGGGCCCTATGCGGTTCTGGTTGCCCCGCCCGGCGCTGGCAAGACCACCCGCGTCCCCATCGCGCTGCTCGACGCCCCCTGGCGCGGCGATCGCCGCATCATCATGCTTGAGCCTCGCCGTCTGGCCGCCCGCGCCGCTGCCGGACAGATGGCACGCCTGCTCGGCGAAGACATCGGCCAGACCATCGGTTATCGCGTGCGCATGGACACCCGCGTTTCGGCAAAAACCCGGGTCGAAATCGTCACCGAAGGTGTCTTTACCCGCATGCTGCTCGACGATCCCGAACTGACCGGCATCGCTGCCGTCATCTTCGATGAATTCCACGAGCGCAGCCTCGATGGCGATCTGGGTCTGGCCCTGACGCTGGATGCCGCCGCCCTGCGCCCCGATCTGCGCGTGCTGGTCATGTCTGCAACCATTGATGGTGCCCGCGTCGCCAGCCTGCTTGGTGATGCCCCGGTCATCGAGAGCCTGGGCCGAACCTTTCCGGTACAGACGATCCATGCTGAACCCGACCCGCTCAAGCGCCTTGAGGATCAGGTCACCGACGCTGTCCTGACTGCCCTGCGCGACCATCAGGGGTCGGCGCTGGTCTTTCTGCCCGGTCAGGGCGAAATCACCCGCGTCGCCGAACGCCTGACCGGCCGCGTCCCCGCCAATACCGATATTGCCCCGCTGTTTGGCCAGCTCACGCCCGCCGAGCAGGATCGCGCCATTCGCCCTGCCGAACTCGGTCGCCGCAAGATCGTGCTGGCCACCTCGATTGCCGAAACCTCACTGACCATTGATGGCGTGCGCATCGTCATCGATTCCGGTTTTCGCCGCGTGCCCGTCTATGAACCCGGCACAGGGCTGACCACCCTCGACACCCGCCGCGTTTCCCGCGCCGGCGCCGATCAGCGCCGTGGTCGCGCCGGCCGCACCGCCCCCGGCATCTGCATTCGCCTGTGGAACGAGGGCCAGACCGCTGCTCTGGCACCCTTCGACACCCCCGAAATCCTGGCGGCCGATCTGGCCAGTCTGGTGCTCGACCTGGCCAATTGGGGCGTCAGCGATCCGGCCAGCCTGCCTTTCCTTGATCCCCCGCCCGCCCCGGCCTGGACCGAGGCGACGGCCCTGCTGAAGCGCCTCGACGCGCTTGATGCCGGGGGGCACCTGACACCCGATGGCAAGGCGCTCGCGGCCCTGCCGCTGCACCCACGCCTCGCCCATATGGTCGTTGCCGCAGCCGCCGAAGACGATGCGCTCACCGCCGCCCAGCTCGCCGTCTTGACCAGCGAGCGCGGTCTGGGGGGTGATGGCACCGATCTCACCCACCGCCTCGACCGCTTCCGCCGCGAAACCGGCAAGCGCGCCGCCGATGCAAGATCCCTTGCCCAGCGCTGGGCCCGTCTGGCCGGCGGCGGCACGGGCGGCAATCTTTCCGCAGGCTACCACCTCGCCCGCGCCTTCCCCGACCGCGTTGCCCAGGCCGCTGGCGCCCGCGGGCGGTTCCGTCTTGCCAATGGGCGTCAGGCCAGCCTCGATCAAACCGACGCCCTTGCCGGCCAGCCCTTCCTTGTGGTCACCGACGTCACAGGAGCCGCCGCCACCGGCCGCATCCGCGCCGCAGCACCGCTCGCTCGCGACGAGATTGAAGATCTCTTTGCCCACCGCATCACCGCCACCACCAGCCTGACCTATGACGCTTCATCGGCCAGCGTCCGCGCCCGCCGCACCCGCCAGCTCGATGCCCTCAAACTGGCCGACGAACCCGCGCCGGTGGACGATCCCGAGGCGGCCGCGGGGCTATTGGCACAAGCCGCCGCCCGTCGTGGCCTTGATCTGCTACCTTGGAGCCGCGATCAGGCCGCCTGGCGCGCCCGCGCCACCTTCCTGCACACCACATTGGGCGACGAATGGCCCGATCTGTCCGCCCAGGCCCTTGGTTCTTCGGTCGACGACTGGCTCACGCCAGCGCTGTTTGGTCTGACCAAGCTCTCAGAGATGACCGGCGAACACCTGCGCACCGCGCTCGACCTGCTCCTGCCCTATGCGCGCCGTCAGGATATCGAGGCACTGCTGCCCAGCCATTTCACCGCCCCCACCGGCAATGGCGTCCCCATCGACTACGCGGTCGAAGGTGGCCCGGCGATCGAGATTCGCGTGCAGGAGCTGTTCGGTCTCACCCGCCACCCTACCATCGCCAATGGCCGCATTCGTTTGCTGTTGATCCTGCTCTCGCCCGCCCATCGCCCGATCCAGACCACGCGCGATCTTCCGGGCTTCTGGACCGGCTCCTGGGCCGACGTCGCCAGAGAGCTCAAGGGCCGATATCCCCGCCACCCCTGGCCCGACGACCCCGCCAAGGCCCGCCCCACCGCAAGGGCAAAACCCCGCGGGACGTAAAGCCCCCACCTATCTCCCCCTGAAGGGAGATGAACAGATTGAGTATTTGGCAAATTCACGCCACGCCCACCGCTAGGTCCTTTCCTCTATCAGGGGGAGGCTAGGTGGGGATGCCCAAACAAAAAAGCCCCGGATCACCCCGGGGCCCTCAATCATTCAGCCGGTTCAAACTCCAACGCCACGCCATTGATGCAATAGCGCAGCCCGGTTGGCGGTGGACCGTCGGGGAACACATGCCCCAGATGGCTGCCACAGGTAGCGCAATGGCATTCCGTGCGGGTCATGCCGTGGCTGGTGTCAGAGGACGTTTCAACCGAGCCGGGCAGCGGATCATTAAAGCTGGGCCAGCCTGTGCCACTCTCGAATTTCAGTGTCGCTTCAAACAGCGGCGTATCGCAGCCCGCACAGACAAATGTGCCCTGACGGGTTTCGTGCAGCAGCGCGCAGCTTCCCGGCCGCTCGGTGCCGTGCTGGCGCATCACCTGATATTGCTCCGGCGTCAGCTTGGCCCGCCATTCCGCGTCGGTGCGGGTCACCTTGAAAGCATGGGAATCCATGGCTTTACTCCTTTTGTCGCCTTGTCATTGGTTGGCAATATAAGATCAGTTAGCTGTCGCACCTAGTGCCCGCTCCATCACTTCGGGCTGAAACCACAGGCTCTCCATGTCCTATGTGTCTTCCCTCGCCCAGCTTGAGGCGCTCTATACCCCGGCGCCCGCTGCGGCCTCCACCACCAAGGTGGCGCACACCATGACCCCGCATTATCGCCGTCTAATCGAAGCCAGCCCGTTTGCCGCGCTCGCCACCATCGGGCCAGAGGGCATTGACTGCTCGCCGCGCGGCGACCAGCCCGGCTTTGTGCGCGTCCACGATGACACCACGCTGATGATGCCCGACCGGCGCGGCAATAACCGCATCGATTCACTGCGCAATATCGTGCGCGATGAGCGCTGCGCCTTTCTGTTCCTGCTGCCCGGCTCCGGCACCACCTTCCGCGCCAATGGCCGCGCCCGCATCAGCATCGATCCCGACCTGCTGGAAAGCTTTGCCGTGGAGGGCAAACCGCCGCGCTCGGTGATCGTGATGAAAATCGACGAACTCTATTTCCAGTGCGCCCGCGCCATCATCCGCGCCGAGCTGTGGAACCCGCAAAAACACCTCGACCCATCCAGCCTGCCCACCCCCGGCGAAATCCTCGCGGGCATGACCGACAGTCAGGTCGGCGGCGACGCCTACGACAAAGCCTGGCCTGAGCGGGCGAAGCAGACGATGTGGTGAGCCCCAAAGATACCGCGTCAGGCGACACACCGCCGCAACACATCCCGCGTCAGGCACCATTTGCCTCAGTTTCGTGTTGGGGCGAGTCGAAAACGGTCAGGTTCGAGAACCGGAGCGGAGCCTGCATGAGCAGGCGAGCACCGGAAGCGGAGGACTTGGCCGTTTGCAGGCCGTCCCGGCTCGAAAATTAGGGGAATGGTGGGAGTAACAAGGATTGAACTTGTGACCCTTCGCGTGTGAAGCGAATGCTCTCCCGCTGAGCTATACTCCCGTCGCCATTGGCGAAGTCTGTCAGAGAGATGGTGGGCGTAACAAGGATCGAACTTGTGACCCCCTCGATGTCAACGAGGTGCTCTCCCGCTGAGCTATACGCCCATCTCTCCGGGAAGGCAGCGCCGCTAGGCCCTGCCAGTGGCGCGGATAGACCATAAAACCCGATGGGGGGTCAAGAGGGCAATCCGCACAAATCTGATAGTCTTTTATCTCAGGCGGCCAGCAGACGCTCAACCTCGTTGACGAGGTCCTTGAGATGGAACGGTTTGCTGAGTACCGAAGCGTCCTTCGGAGCCTCGCTATCGGGGTTCAGCGCAACCGCTGCAAAGCCGGTGATGAACATCACCTTGAGATCAGGATCGAGCTCGGTGGCGCGCCGCGCCAGCTCGATACCGTCCATTTCCGGCATCACGATATCGCTGAGCAGCAGCGAAAAGGGTTCCTCGCGCAGGCGCTCATAGGCGGAGAGGCCATTATCAAACGACACCACCTCATAGCCTGCATTCTTGAGGGCGCGCGTCAGGAACTGGCGCATATCGTTATCGTCTTCTGCAAGCAGAATTCGCTTCATCAAATTTCTCCGGCCGTCTGGGCTTGAGTCGCACTCTAGGCTGCGATGTTTAAGGCAAGTTTGCCGTTCTGCAAACGCAACCCGATTCTGGGTAGCAAAATTGCGAGAATGTGGACAATTCTGTCACAAACGGCGAAACTGGGGGCCAAATCAACGATTGGCCGGAAACGGCCTCAGCGCGAGGAGGCAGTGTGCGGTCCGACTATTGGGATCAGCCGGCATTTGAGACCATCCGGCCCCGCCGGTTGCTCGCGCCGCTCGTGTTCAATTCGCCCCATTCCGGTCGCGTCTATCCCGAACGCTTTCTGGCCATGACCCGGCTTGATCATCTTTCCATCCGGCAATCCGAGGATGCCTGGGTCGATGAGCTGTTCGCCCGTGCGCCCCATGTTGGCGCCCCGCTGCTGCGCGCCCATTTTCCGCGCGCCTATCTCGACGTGAATCGCGAGCCCTGGGAACTTGACCCCACAATGTTCGTCGAGCCGCTTTCGGATCGCTTCAACACCACCTCGCCGCGCGTCGCCGCCGGTCTGGGCACGCTGGCCCGCGTGGTGGCCGAGAACAAACCCATCTATCGTGAGCGGCTCACCCTGGATGATGCCCGCATGCGCATTGAGGGTATTTATCACCCCTATCACGCCGCCCTGCAGCGCCTGCTCAGCGAAGCCATGAATGCCTATGGGGTCGCCCTGCTGATCGATTGCCATTCCATGCCGCGCATTTCGCGCTCCAACGAAAAGGCCGCGCCCGATATCGTGCTGGGCGATCGCTATGGCACCACCTGTGCGCCCGGTCTGGTCGATCTGGTCGAAACCATCTTCACCGGCGCTGGCCTGCGTGTCGCGCGCAACCGCCCCTATGCCGGCGGCTTCGCCACCCGCACCTATGGTCGCCCCCAGCATGGCGTGCACGCCCTGCAGATCGAAATCAGCCGCCACCTCTATATGAACGAGGTGACCCTGACCAAAAATGACGGCTTTGATGCCATTCGCGGCGTCATGGAGCGGCTGATTTTTGCCCTGATCGGGCTCGACCTGGTCTCGCTGGTCGGCAATCAGGCCCTTCCCGAAAAGGCCGCTGCCGAGTAAGCAGGGCCTATCCTTCCTGCCTCATTGCCAGCACGGACCACTCATGACCATCGATCTCGCCAAAGTCGAAGCCACCCTGCTGGCCGCCGCCGACGCCGCCGCGGCCAAAACCCTGCCGCTGTTCCGCACCAATCTGGGTGTCGACAACAAGCTCGCCGCTGGCTTTGATCCGGTCACCGAGGCCGATCGCAGCGCCGAGACCGCCATTCGCGCCGTCATTGGCGAAAATTTCCCCGACCACGCCATTATCGGCGAGGAATGGGGCAATTCGGGCGACAGCGAATACACCTGGATCATCGATCCCGTCGATGGCACCCGCGCCTTCATCACCGGCGTGCCGGTCTGGGGCACGCTGATCGGCTTTGCCCATGATGGCGTTGCCATTGCCGGCGTCATGGCCCAGCCCTTTATTGGCGAAACCTTCCTGGCCAGCCCCGGCAGCGCCACCTATCACCGCAACAGCCTGACCCGGCCGCTGCGTACCAGCGGCCAGACCGAACTGGCGCCATCGAGCGTCTTCACCACCACCCCCTCGCTGTTCAGCTCGCCCGAGCTGATGGCCAAGTGGAAGGCGCTCGAAGCCGCCACCCAGCTGCAGCGCTTTGGTCTGGATTGCTATGGCTATGCCCTGCTGGCGGCTGGCCACGCCGACATTGTCATCGAGCCATTTCTGAACACCTATGACATTGCCGCCTTGGTGCCCATCATCCGTCAGGCTGGCGGCGCCATAGCCTGCTGGGACGGCAGTGAACCCACTGGCGGCGGCAATGTGGTGGCCGCAGCCACCCCGGCCCTGCTCGAAAAGGCGCTGGCCGTAGTCAACGCCGCCTAGTTCTTGAACACGATCGAGCCGACAAAGCGCGGCCGCTGCACGGCCCGATAGTGAAACGTGATCTGGTCCAGCCCGAACCCGCTGACCAGCGCGCTATAGGGCACGAAGGTTTCGGTCACCAGCACCGAGTCGCCATTGGCGATGTCGGGCACCACGCTGAGCGGCAACGCCGTATTGCCCACCGCAGCGGTCTTGCCCGCCGTCTTGGTCCAGTCCACCACCAGCCCGCTGCCGACCCGCGAAATGCTGGTTACCCGCAAGGCCCCGTCGCGCACAATGGCCACCGAATGGGTGGTCAGGCTGAGCATGTTGGTCATCACATCATTGCTCACCACCGTCTGGCGCGACAGGATATCACCCACCGTATAGGTGGCCTTTTCCAGGTTTTGCGCCGTGCGGAACATGTGAAAAATGGTCACCGATCCCAGCAGCAGCATCAGCAGCACCGGGGCAAACAAGGCGAACTCCACCGCCGACGCCCCGCGCTGATCGCCTATCCATGCCGATAGCCCGCGCCGCTGTGTGCTCATGATGGCTCGTTCACAAAGGCTGATTTGGCGATGATCCGATAGGCCCCGGTATTGTCCTTGGGCAGGGCCAGCCCCACCCCCAGACCCGGCGTCAGTGGCGAAACCACAAAGCACGCGCGCACAAACACCGTCTGCGAGCGCGACCCCGCATCAAACCGCAACACCGGCGCCACCTTGCTGCCCCGGTTGATGCAGCGCGAGGAATCGGTGGGATAATCGGCTTCCTTGGTGATCGGGATCAGCTCGATGGTCAGCGTGTTGACGCAGTCATTGAGCACCATGGCCTGCTTGCACACCGCCTGACGGATCAGCGTCTGGGTCGGGTTGGCCAGGCTGCCAATGCGCAGCGAACGCACCGTCAGATCCAGCCCCCGCTCTAGCATGATGGTCTGCACCATCGTCCAGCCGACCTCGATGGTCGAAAAGATCAGCGCGAACAGCATCGGCACGATGAGCGCGAACTCCACCGCAGCCGCGCCCGCCTGATGCCGTACAAACCCCCGGCGGATCCGCGTGATCATTGGGTCAACCGGATCTTCTGGATCGCCGAGGCGATCGAGCTGAACGCCTTGGCGATATCAAGCCCGGTCACCGAATAGAAATGGCTCGGGCTCGAGGCGCAATTGGCCATTTCCGTGGCGGCGGTGGAATCCACTTCAAACCCGATGGTGAACACCACCACTCCGTTGGCCTTGGCCCGGTTGCACACCTTGTACATCAGGTCGCGTGCCTGGGTGCGCGACTGGGTCAGCTTGTTGTCGGGCGCCAGGGTAACCGATCGATTGGCGTCCTTGGGGCGGTACTGGTCGCTGATCGCGCCATCCGTCATCAACACGATGAATTTGAGCGTTTCGCCGTCATTGAACGCCGAGGGCCGTCCGGCAAAGGCTGTCGGCACGATCCCGGCCGTGGACGCCCACTGCACAAAATCGCGCGATGACGGGTCCAGCAGCATCAGCCCCCAGTTCATCGCCACCGCCGTGCCGGTGCCGTCATGCATTTTGTAATCGGTGATGCGCTGCTTGAGCGCAATGGCATTGTTGGACAGATAGCTGATCGAGGTGTCCTCGGTGGGACACCACCACCAGTTCATGTCCTTCACGTTCTGGTTGAAATTCCAGTGCGTGAAATGGGGCACCTGCGCCCGGCCGGCAAAGGTGCGCATGCCCGCCGCGTAATCGGCATCGGCAAATTCAAAGCACGACGAATTCTTGTGCAGCCGCGTCCCGCCCAGCCCGGCGAACACCGCGGACCCCACATTGACCTGGCCCGCATAGGGCACGATCGACACCGATGTGTAATCGGCCGTCTTGGCGTTCAGGATCGCATCGATAAAATCGCGCGCCGCCGGCTTGAGCAGGTCAATGCGGCGCGGATTGCCATTGCGCATCGAACCCGACACGTCCAGCATCAGCGAGATTTCGACATTCTTGCGCCGCTCGATGGCGGTGGCCGAGGCGCTCACCATGATGGTGTTGACCCCGATCAGCGGCAGGAAGCCCGTCGACATGGCATACTGCGCCTGCACCGTGACTTCGCGATAGTTCAGCCCGGTCTTGGGCGTGAAGCTCACCTTGACGTCTTTGATGAACGGCACCGACTTCATGTAGTCGGTTACGGTCGCCTCGATGGTGCGGGTTTGCGTCAATGACGCGGCGGCCAGCACAGCGCGATCAACGCCATCCTGCAACTGCACCCGATAGGCTTCGTGGCGGGCGATATCGGTTGCCCCACCAGCCACGACCAACATTGGAATAAAGGCGAATGCACAGATAATCGCAACGTTACCCGAGCGGTCGGATAAGAAGCGCGTCAACAAGCTGCGTATGGGCAACTACTGGTCCTCAAATGCCATGCTGGCATCGACCCAATTCCTATCGCAACATCGTTGAAAATTGGTGAGTTTCAACGTCCACCGTGGCGCCCCACCACGCGATCGTGATGCGACCTCGACAGCACCAAACCCTTCGGGTTTCGACCCCATTTCGGTCGTTCGCTGTCCCAAAGATAAACCCAGAAAGCAGCCACCTACAGTTCTGTTGATGGAAGTCGCCCTTCATTCGGCACGTTCTGAATCCGAAAAGAGGTCAGTCTCTAAGGAAGAGGGGCAACACCCAGCAATAACTCCTGATCTATTTTTCCAGGTTCGAGAAACCGCGGATTTTCAAGGAGGATTTCGATTATGTAACGCAGGATGTCGACCGCAGCATCGCGCTCGATGACATACCGATCTTCCTCGGGAACAACCCTCTTTTTGCTCTTTGAAGTGGTCAATCCATGCACGATCTTTGACCGGGTGGCGTAGATTTTGTTGACTGCCGCGGCCACTTCCGTCGAGAGACGATCACCACGGAACGCCGCCAGAGCGCCGGCGCGCATACGTATCTTGTAGGCGATCGCCATGTTCTCTTTGTCACCGAGCAAAACTTCGAGAGCGATAGTCGCGTCGAGTACTGCGTCCACGGCATCATCGCGACTCATGCAGGTGTTCAGACGCATCAAGGCGATACGCACCCTTTCTTCGGGCCTGGCCAAAATCAGAGTGTAAAGTCGTTTTACGTCAGCCATCTGCTCGGCCGTTACCCGGGATTGGCCGCCATAGGCCCAACCATATTCGTCGAATTCCGCCGGGTAGCGCCTGTAGGTCGCGCCATAAGTAGTCGGCAGATCACAAAAGACGTCGACGACACCGTCGGTCGGCATCATGATCACTTGGGCGTAGCCGGTCTTCGCGCCCGTGGCCCCGCGCAACGCGGCGAAAAATAGGTCAGCTTCGTCCAGCACGTTCTTGGCGGGATTGTTCAGTGACTGGCGAACTTTGTGTCGACTGTTAACTTCGATGCTCCAGTCGGTGGATATAAACGCATGAGTTGCCGCACCGACGACGTTCTTGACCGCGCCAGAACCCCGCATGTCCATTCGGGCGCGAGACAGTTGGATGCCTTTGGGAATGCGGGCGATGTAGGAGCTTTCTGTCAGCCGATAGTGATCGACGTCGAAGTGTGTCAGCGTGATCGGAATGACTATTCGCAATTGAAAGCTGCCAAGGATACTTCCCCAAAGCATCTTCTTCATGGCGTCTCTGCGTTTCTCCTCGTCGAGGGGACCCGTGCCGAAACGTTGAAAGTAGCTCTCGACCGTACTCGAAATCAGCGCCTCGACTTCGTATCTCGAAACCTCGTCGTCATGATCGCTCTTGAACCCTTGCCCTAAAGCATCCCCCTGCAGGAACTCATACAGTTTGTCACACTCGGGGAATTTGTTGTTATCTCGGTCAAGCATGAGCATGCTTATGATGCCAGTGCCCCTCAGCGTTTGGGTATAATACTTGGGTCCATTTTTGTCGTAAAATCCGGTTTCGAAGAACAATGGGAAGCCACTGTCGCTCATACTACAGTATGGATAGTCGTGGTGGTTGGGGATGTACTGCGCAGGGATTTCGATTTTCTCGAGAACCGCTGCGTGGAACTCGTCGAACGCATTGAATGACAGTTCAATGAACGTGCCGACGCTTTTGGAAAAATTCTCTTGCGCTTCGGATTGCTTGATTTTTTTGTCGTCCATGCGGCCCCCGAGAATATCGCCCTAGTCAGCTATATACTGGTCGCGCAGTTGATTGAACAACGTGAGTGCCTCTAGCTAGGGGGCGGTTCGTCCATCAGTCGAATGTCCGCTTACTCAGTCTTGTCGCCGGTAACCCGCCAGTCCGCAAACCACCCCGGACCGGCCCCCACTCACCCGCTCTGCTCGGTAATGAACGCATCAAACGCGGCAAACACCTGGCCGCGGATCGCGTCGCTTTCCATGAACAGTTCATGCCGCGCGCCGGGGATCACCATGTGGCGCCCGGTCCGCATCCGCAGGCCCAATTGCTCAATGGCATTGGTCGACACCACCGCATCGCGTGCCGCGCCCAGCATCAATAGCGGAATGCGCACACTGGCGGGAAAGCTGTCCCCACCAGCCACTGTCATCGCCCCAAAGGCCGACGCCGCCCAGCGCACCGTCGGCGCACCGATTTCCAGCATCGGGCGGGCATTGAGCACATCGACCATGCGCAGATAGCGCAGCATGTCCCCGGTCAGCGGATTATTGGGAAATGTCGCCTCTGACGCGGGCTTGTCGGCCTTGCGGCTCACCGGCATCCGGCCCAGCCCGACAAAGCTGAGCACCTCGGCCACGCGCGCCATCCCCGCCATGCTCAATGGCAGGCCGTCCAGCGCCAGCATCGGGGCCGACAGAAAGATCCTGTCAAACATCAGCCGGTCCGGGGCGCCGGCCATCAGCGAGGCCAGCCCGCCCATTGAATGGCCCACCAGATAATAGGGCGGCGGGCATTCGGGCAGCAGGATATGGCCGTGAAAGCTCTTGAGGTCCGTCCAGTAATCCTCGAACCGGTCGACATAGCCCAGCGCTGGATTGTCGATCAGCCGGTCCGAGCCGCCCTGTCCGCGCCAGTCAAACGTGGCCACCGAAAACCCCCGCTTGCGGAAATCGGCAATGGTCTCGAAATACTTCTCGATGAATTCGGCACGCCCCTGCACCAGACAGATCGTGCCGCGATGCTTGCCTTCCGACTTCGGCCAGAACGCATAGCGCAGCTGCACATTGTCGGGCGTCTTGAAATAACCCACCCGCGCGCCCTCGGGCATGGGGTTGGATGCAATATTGACCAGGCTGGGTCCATTGGGATCGACGACGTTCATGAGAGACCTGTTCTGGAAGGCACAATTTGCTGTAGCGGGATTCGCGGGCCGCCGAGTGGAAAATGGGGGGTGATGAGAACCGGCGCGCAGCGTACTTGAGTACGGGAGCGCCACAAGCGCAAGAGCCTGCCATTTGCAGACCGGCAGATTGCCAGAACCGCTGCAGCAAAAAGAAAACCAGCATCCCGGGGGACACTGGTTTCCTTCATGACGGCCCGTGCGGGGGGCGGAAGACGGGCCGCTGTTTTACCGTGCCGGGATTGCTCTCGGCACACCCGCACTTCTAGCGTTCCCTGCCTGAACGCGATTGGACCAGATCATTCATTTTCGGTTCATGCCCGGTGCAATCCTGCACCCCTTGAACCCGACATCTGGCCCCCCATATTTCAATTGTTCGCCGGCACTCGCCGGGGACCCCGGCCTCGATTTTCACGGCTTGCCTAATGTTGGGAGCCTGCACGAGACCACCGGGAAACCACGTTGCTTTACGGAGAATGTGACTATGCAGACCATTGATTTTTCCCCCTTCTACCGCTCGACCGTCGGCTTTGACCGGGTCTTCAATCGCCTCGACAATCTGGTCGGGCAGGAAGCCAAGACCTACCCTCCCTACAATATCGAGCGCACCGGTGATGACACCTACCGCATCTCGATTGCCGTAGCCGGTTTTGGCAATGGCGACATCGCCATTGAGACCAAGGAAAACAACCTTGTGGTCAAGGGCGCCAAATCCGCCGAGACCGCCGACAAGGCCCGCGAATTCCTCCATCGCGGCATTGCTGAACGCGCCTTTGAACTGCGCTTCCAGCTTGCCGACTATGTCGAGGTTCACGGCGCCACCCTCGAGAATGGCTTGCTCCATCTCGAACTCAAGCGCGAATTGCCCGAAAGCAAGAAGCCGCGCTCGATCGAGATCAAGTCTGGCGAGCAGCCAACCATTGAGGACAAGTCGGTCAACTAGACGCCGGCGCTTGCGCAAAATCGCTCCCCTGGAGCGGTTTTGGGCGGCTGGGCCATCAGGGCTGAGCTCGTATGGCCCCGTTGTCCAGCCTGCATGATCGGAGGCGCAGTCAGGCTCTGACTGCGCCTTTTTTGCGCCCCGATAACGGAACCTCAGCCCACCCCATTGGTTGATGACTCACATCATCAAGCGTCAACAGCGTCAAAGGAACTCATTATGAAGACCCCCTCGATTGCTCTGAAGGCCAACGCCAAGTCGACCGTTATCGACATTCTCAATGCCCGTCTGCTCGACGCCATTGATCTGGCCCTGATCGTCAAGCAGGCCCATTGGAACCTCAAGGGTCCCAATTTCATCGCCGTGCACGAAATGCTCGATCCCATGCGCACCGCCATTGATGGCCATGTCGATGTGATCGCCGAGCGCGTGGCTCAGCTGGATGGCACGCCCGTTGGCACCAGCCAGGCCGTGGCCAAGTCGAGCACGCTCGACGCCTACCCCACCGATATCAAGAAGGTCCCCGACCATCTTCAGGCGCTTGCCGATCGCTTTGCCAGCATCGCCAATCAGGTGCGCGAAGATATCGACGCCACCGACGAAGCCGGCGATGCTGATGCCGCCGATATCCTGACCGCCTTTTCGCGCGAGCTCGACAAGGACCTGTGGTTCATCAAGTCCCATCTCGAATAGGCAATTGCCGCATCAATTGTGATCAAGGGGCGCTTCCTGACCGGAAGCGCCCCTTTTTTGCGGCGTCAAACCGCCAAAATGCCTATTATTTCCTACACCTCAGTTGGTGATTTCCTATTTTCTGACCCCTCAGCGCGGCAAAGGCGCTTGCTCCCAGTTTGGAATTATGCAAATGTGCGGTCGATAGGGCAGTACAACTGTCCTATATGACGCGTCGCCCCGCTCTCCGCGGCCAGCACGCACGCTGGTCCGGCTGGACCGCTAGACGATAGCGGAAACGGGCAGGCGGGGCTAAACTAGCCCGAATTCGAGTGGCCATTTGGATGCAGTGCCACTCCCCACGCATGGACGTATTTGCTCATTCGAGCCGTACTGTGTACGACCCGCGTGAGCAGCGCGCCCACTAGAGGATCGAGACCGCATCCAAACCGTCGGGCAACTGACACCACCAGGATGCACACCATATAGTGACATCGCCCGGCGACGGGCGCGACCAACCAACGAGGAACACGCCATGGCACACACGCGGAACGGATCCATTTCTCCCGTCACCACGAAACCTGCCACGGCCAAAACCCTGATTTTGGATGGCAAGCGCGTATCGCACGGCCGCCCCGAGGCGCAGGGTCTGTATGATCCCGCCAACGAGCATGATGCCTGCGGCATCGGCATGATTGCCAACATCAAGAACAAGGCCAGCCACGAAGTGGTGCAGAAGGGTCTCGAAATTCTCGAGAACCTTGAGCATCGCGGTGCCGTGGGCGCGGATCCCCTCATGGGCGATGGCGCCGGCATTCTGGTGCAGACCCCTCATGACTTCTTCAAGAAGGTCATGCCATTCGATCTGCCCGAAAAGCACCACTACGCCGTGGCCATGCTGTTCTATCCCAACACCGATGGCCTGCGCGATCGCGTCGCCAAGCGCGTCCATGCCTGCCTTGAGCGCGAGGGCCTGAGTGTCCTGGGCGAGCGCGTCGTGCCCACCGACAACTCGGCCCTGTCCGCCGGCGTGATCGCCACCCAGCCCATCATCGAGCAGCTGGTGATCGCCCGCCCCGATGGCCTGAGCCTTGATGAGTTCGAGCGCAAGCTGCTCATCGTGCGCAAGGTCATCTCCAACACCGTCTATGCCGACATTCCCGAATCCGCTGGCGATAACGGCTTTTATGTCGTGTCCATGTCGGCCCGCACCATTGTCTACAAGGGCATGTTCCTGGCCTTCCAGCTGGGCGCCTTCTATCTCGACCTGCATGACGAGACGTTCCAGAGCGCCATCGCTCTGGTGCATCAGCGCTTTTCGACCAACACCTTCCCCTCCTGGAAGCTGGCCCACCCCTATCGCATGACCACCCACAATGGTGAGATCAACACCATTCGCGGCAACGTCAACTGGATGGCGGCGCGCCAGGCCTCGGTCTCCTCGCCCAAGTTCGGCGATGACATCACCAAGATCTGGCCGATTTCCTACGAAGGTCAGTCCGATACGGCTTGCTTCGACAACGCGCTCGAATTCCTCGTGCGTGGCGGCTATTCGCTGCCCCATGCTGCCATGATGCTGATCCCCGAAGCCTGGGCCGGCAATCCGCTGATGGATGAGACGCGTCGCGCCTTTTACGAATATCACGCTGCCCTGATGGAGCCATGGGACGGTCCGGCCGCCATGAGCCTGAGCGATGGCCGCTACGTCGTGGCAACGCTGGACCGCAACGGCCTGCGCCCCGCCCGCTATCTGGTGACCAAGGAAGGCCATGTGGTCCTGGCCTCGGAATCCGGCGTGCTGACCATTCCCGACGAGGACATCGTCGAGCGCTGGCGCCTGCAGCCCGGCCGCATGCTGCTGATCGACCTTGAAGAAGGCCGCATCATCTCCGACGAAGAGATCAAGCAGACCCTGGCTACCAAGAACCCCTATGCCGAATGGCTCGCCCGCAGCCAGATCGTGCTTGAGGATCTGCCCAAGACCGAGCTTGAGACGCCCAAGACCACCGAGTCCCTGCTCGATCGCATGCAGGCCTTTGGTTACACCCAGGAAGACATCAAGATCCTGATGACGCCTATGGCCACCACCGGCCAGGAAGCTGTCGGATCCATGGGTACCGACACGCCCATTTCCGCGCTGAGCCAGAAGTCCAAGCTGCTCTACACCTATTTCAAGCAGAACTTCGCGCAGGTAACCAACCCACCCATCGATCCGATCCGCGAGGAATCGGTGATGAGCCTGGTCAGCTTCATTGGCCCGCGCCCCAACATTTTCGATCTCGAAGGCGTCTCCAAGGAGAAGCGCCTAGAGGTGCGTCAGCCCGTTCTGACCAATGAGGATCTCGAAAAGATCCGCGCCATTGGCGATATGGCCGACAACCAGTTCCGCACCGAAACCATCGACATCACCTACTCTGCCGACAAGGGCGCAGTGGGCATGGAAGCGGCCATCAATGCCATTTGCGAGCGCGCTGAAGCCGCCGTGCGCGGCGAGTTCAACATCATCATCCTGTCCGACCGCCTGGTCGCGGCTGACCGCATCGCCATTCCGGCGCTGCTGGCCACCGCTGCCGTGCATCACCACCTGATCCGCAAGGGTCTGCGCACCTCCTCGGGTCTGGTGATCGAGACCGGCGAAGCCCGCGAAATGCACCAGTTCGCCATGCTGGCCGGTTATGGCGCCGAAGCCATCAACCCCTATCTGGCGTTCGAAACCCTGGCCGCCATGCATGCTGAAGGCGAGTTCCCGGCCGAAGTCGACGCCCAGGAAGTGGTCAACCGCTACATCAAGTCGGTCGGCAAGGGCCTGCTCAAGGTCATGTCCAAGATGGGCATCTCGACATACCAGTCCTATTGCGGCGCCCAGATCTTCGACGCCGTCGGTCTGAGCACAGAATTCGTCAAGCGTTTCTTCTTTGGCACCGCCACCACCATTGAGGGTGTCGGCCTGGCCGAGGTCGCCGAGGAAACCGTGCGCCGGCATACCGACGCCTTCGGCGCCAAGGCCGTGCTGCGCAAGGCCCTCGATGTGGGCGGGGAATACATGTACCGCATCCGCGGCGAAAAGCATGCCTGGAGCCCCGACGTCGTCGCCGATCTCCAGCACGCCGTCCGCACCAAGGATGACGCGCCCGAAACCGCGCAGGAACGCTACAACAGCTTTGCCGAGCGCGTGAACTCCGGCGAAAACGGCTACCTGGCCATTCGCAACCTGTTCGACATCAAGCCCATTGGCGCCGCCGTGCCGCTGGACGAGGTTGAACCCGCTGCCGATATCGTCAAGCGTTTCGTCACCGGCGCGATGAGCTTTGGCTCGATTTCGCGCGAGGCCCACACCACGCTGGCCAAGGCCATGAACACCATTGGCGGCAAGTCCAACACCGGTGAAGGCGGCGAAGAGCCCGATCGCTACAAGCCCCTGCCCGATGGCTCGCGCAACCCCATGCGCTCGGCCATCAAGCAGATCGCCTCGGGCCGCTTCGGCGTCACCACTGAATATCTGGTCAATGCCGATCAGCTGCAGATCAAGGTCGCCCAGGGTGCCAAGCCCGGTGAAGGCGGTCAGCTGCCCGGCCACAAGGTCGACTGGATCGTCGCCAAGACCCGTCACTCCACGCCCGGCGTGGGCCTTATCAGCCCGCCGCCGCACCATGACATCTATTCCATCGAAGACCTTGCCCAGCTCATCTACGATCTCAAGAACGTCAATGAGCAGGCCGATATTTCAGTCAAGCTGGTCTCCGAAGTCGGTGTCGGCACGGTTGCCGCTGGCGTTGCCAAGGCGCGCGCTGATCACATCACCGTTTCGGGCTATGATGGCGGCACCGGCGCTTCGCCGCTGACCTCGCTCAAGCATGCGGGCGGTCCATGGGAAATCGGTCTGGCCGAAACCCACCAGACCCTGGTGCTCAACCGCCTGCGCAGCCGCGTCCGGCTGCAGGTCGATGGCGGTCTCAAGACCGGTCGCGACGTGCTCATTGGCGCCCTGCTGGGTGCCGACGAGTTCGGCTTCTCGACCGCGCCGCTGATCGCGGCAGGCTGCATCATGATGCGCAAGTGCCATCTCAACACCTGCCCGGTTGGCGTTGCCACCCAGGATCCGGTGCTGCGCAAGCGCTTCAAGGGCACGCCCGAACACGTCATCAACTACTTCTTCTTCATCGCCGAAGAGCTGCGTGGCCTGCTGGCCGGGCTGGGTGCGCGCACCCTCAACGAGCTCATCGGCCGTTCGGACCTGCTCGATCAGCGCAAGCTGGCCGATCACTGGAAGAGCGAAGGCGTTGATTTTACCAAGCTGTTCTTCAAGCCGGAACTGCAGGGCGAGGACACGCTCTATCACTCCGAGACCCAGAACCATCATCTGGAATCGGTGCTCGATCGCAAGCTCATCGAACTGGCCCAGCCCGCGCTTGAAAACGGCACGGCGGTCCATATCGATCTGCCCATCCGCAGCCGCGACCGCTCTGCCGGCGCCATGCTCTCCGGTGCAGTGGCCAAGAAGTATGGCCATGAGGGTCTGCTCGATGACACCATTTCGATCAAGCTGAGCGGCACCGCCGGTCAGGCCTTCGGTGCGTTCCTCGCCCGCGGCATTTCCATCGATATGGTCGGCGATGCCAATGACTATGTCGGCAAGGGCCTGTCGGGTGGCCGCATCGTGGTGCGTCCGTCCGAAAAGGCCGCCTTTGATCCCAACAAGTCCATCATCGTGGGCAATACCGTACTCTACGGCGCCATTGCCGGTGAGTGCTATTTCCGCGGCGTGGCTGGCGAACGCTTTGCCGTCCGCAACTCGGGTGCCATCGCCGTTGTCGAAGGCACCGGTGATCACGGCTGCGAATACATGACCGGCGGCGTTGTCGTGGTCATGGGTCAGACCGGCCGCAACTTCGCAGCCGGCATGTCTGGCGGCGTGGCCTATGTGCTCGATGAAGACGAGACCTTCCGCGAGCGCTGCAACCTGGCCATGGTCGATCTCGAGCCCGTGCCCGAGGAAGAAAACCTCATGCGCCGGCTGCACCATCACGGTGGTGATCTGGAATGGCACGGTCGTGTCGACATCTCTGGCGACATGACGCGCCATGATGACGAGCGCCTGCACCAGCTCATTTCCAACCATCTGCACTATACCGGCTCCACCCGAGCCAAGCAGATCCTCGATAACTGGGTTGAAATGCGACCCAAGTTCGTCAAGGTCATGCCCGTCGAATATCGCCGTGCCATCCGCGAGATGGAACAAAAGCGCGCGTCCGGCGGTCTTGGCGCACCGGCAGAATAAGGAGAGAGCACATGGGTAAGGTAACAGGCTTTCTCGAGATCGAGCGCGAAGAGCCCCGCTACGAGCCAGCGTCCGATCGCATTCGCCACTTTGGTGAATTCACCATTCCGCTTTCGGAAGGGCGTGTTGTCGATCAAGCTGCCCGTTGCATGGATTGCGGTATTCCGTTCTGCCATGGCGATACCGGCTGCCCGGTCAACAACCAGATTCCGGACTGGAATGACCTTGTCTATCACGGCAATTGGGAAGACGCGGCGCGCAACCTGCACTCGACCAACAACTTCCCCGAATTCACCGGCCGCATCTGCCCCGCCCCCTGCGAGGAAGCCTGCACGCTGAACCTGGAAGATGTGCCGGTCGCCATCAAGACCGTCGAACAGGCCATTGCCGACCGCGCCATCCGCGCGGGCTGGATCAAGCCGCAGATCAACCCCGACAAGACCGGCAAGTCGGTGGGCATTATCGGTTCGGGTCCCGCTGGCATGGCCGCGGCCCAGCAGCTGGCCCGCGCGGGGCACGATGTGCACCTTTATGAACGCGAGCCCAAGGCCGGCGGCCTGATGCGCTATGGCATTCCCGACTTCAAGATGGAGAAGGAACACATCGACTTCCGCGTCACTCAGATGGAAGCCGAAGGCGTCACTTTCCACTACGGCGTCAATGTCGGCGTCACCACGCCACTGGCCGAGCTGCAGGCAAAGCACGACGCCGTGCTGATGTGCGGCGGCTCCGAAAAGCCGCGTGATGTCGATGCCGAAGGCACCGATCTGGCGGGCGTGCACTTCGCCATGCCGTTCCTGGTGCAGCAGAACCGTCGCCTCGGCGGCGAGGATGTGTCGGGTCAGGCCCAGCTAACGGCCGCGGGCAAGCATGTCGTGGTTGTCGGCGGTGGCGATACCGCCAGTGACTGCGTGGGCACCTCGTTCCGTCAGGGCGCCATTGCGGTGACCCAGCTGGACGTGCGTCCCATGCCACCAGAGCTTGAGAACAAGCTGACCAACTGGCCCAACTGGGCGGTCAAGATGCGCACTTCCTCCAGCCAGGCTGAAGGCGCCATCCGCGAATTTGCGGCAGGCACGATGAAGATCATCGGCAATGCCAAGGGTCAGGTCACCGGCGTTGAATGCGCCCGCGTTGATCGCAAGCGTCAGCCCATTCCCGGCAGCGAGTTCATCATCAAGGCCGATCTGGTCCTGCTCGCCATCGGCTTCGCCTCCCCCGTCAAGGAAGGCATGCTGACCGAACTGGGCGCTGATCTGGACAAGCGCGGCAATCTGTTTGCTGACACCATCAGCTACAAGACCACCGTGCCCAAGGTCTACGCAGCCGGCGATATGCGCCGTGGCCAGTCGCTCGTCGTCTGGGCCATCCGCGAAGGCCGTCAGGCCGCCCGCTCCATCGATTTCGATCTGATGGGCAAGACCAACCTGCCACGCTAGCAGCATCGGAGGTGGGCCCCGGCCCCATCACCCACCGCGCGCATTCCTCCCCCTGCCCAAGGGGGAGGCCGCAAGGGGTACGCTTCCAATCGCCCAGTCAGGGCTGGTGAGCCCGTGTCCGGAGATCAAACACCATCTCACGCCACACGCCAAAGTGGTGCCTTCCCCTGTTCAGGGGGAGGTTAGGAGGGGGTACTCTTCCACACACCACGCCAAATCCCCCTCAGCGAAGCCCAAAAAAAGCCACCGCCACCAGCGCTACCGTGCCGACACACATTCTGCTATCAGCTTGGCCGATCCGCGCTGTCGCATCGCATGCCAAGTTAGAGAACTGCCATGACCCAGAAGCCCTATGTCGTCGATGAACTAATCTCGGCCAAGTCCATCGCCGCCCGCGTCGAAGCCCTGGCAAAAGAGATCTCCACCCATTACGCCGATACCGACAAGCTCGTCGTCGTCGGCCTGCTGCGCGGCTCATTCATCTTCATCGCCGATCTGGTGCGCGAACTCGGCCTGCCGGTTGAAGTCGACTTCATGGAAGCCTCTTCCTATGGCAATGCCATGGAATCGAGCCGTGAAGTCCGCATCCTCAAGGATCTGCGCGGCGAGATCGCCGGCCGCGACGTGCTGGTGGTCGAGGACATTGTCGACACCGGCTACACGCTCAAGCATGTGCTCGAAATTCTGGGCACCCGCCATCCCCGCCGCATGGAAGTGTGCGCCCTGCTCAACAAGCCCAGCCGCCGCGAAACCGACGTGCAGGCGCGCTGGATCGGCTTTGATATTCCAGACAAATTTGTGGTTGGCTATGGCATCGATTACGGCCAGCGCAATCGCAACCTGCCCCATATCGGCGCGGTCCGCTTTACCGACTAGCGGCCGCTGCCGTTTTCGACCACGGCTGCAGGGTCGACCCCCACGCCAAACGCATCCACCCGACCGATCGGGGCGCTCATCAGCGCCTCCAGCGTAAAGGGTGCAGGCGCAGCAGGCGCGCCCGACGATATCAGCAGGTCATTGGAGCGCGCCGGCACCCGGCTGATCGGGATCACTGCCCCGGCGATTTCCAGCAGACGCGTCTGCCCCAGCCCCTGATAGGGCGGGCGTACCATGGCCGCTGCATCGGTGCCCAGCAGCGGATCGGCCACCGCACTGACCACACCGCCACCGCGATAGAAGGTGCGGATCGACTGGCTGAGATAGAACGCCAGCTTGTCCGATCCCGCCGTTGCGAAATGGATGCCGTCATCCTTGCGCATGCGCGCATTCTGTCCGTTTACATCGGGCCCATACGAGCTGTACTTGCCGTCTTCGCCCAGGAACCGCTCATAGATGTCGACATATTCCGCGCCGCCCGAAAACGTCGCCAGCCGCTGCACATTGGCAATCTGGCTGATCGCTGCGGAATAGGACGCCTTGCTCATGGGCGGCAGCCCGACCCAGATGACCGGCTTGCGTGCCGCCCGCAACTGCCCCAGGAACCGGGTCAGTCGCGCCTGATATTCCGCCGTCCAACCTTCGGTCAGCGATGAATAGGTCTCCCCTTCCGCGCGGATCTCCTGGCGGTCATTAATGCCGATGATCACCACGGCCATGTCAAAGCTGTCCGCCGCGATCTGCTCAGCTAGCGCCTTGTTCCAGTCAAAGAAGTCATCGCGCACAAAGCCGGACGAGCTGACCCCCTGATTGATCACCACCAGATTGGCGTCCTCGGCATAGTGCCGCTCAAGCGCCTTGCTCAGATCAATCGCCAGGGAGTCGCCGAACACCGCCAGTCGCGTCGCGTCGGCAGACTTCTCTACCTGCGGCTTGGGCGGCGGCAGGCTGGCCGCGGGTGCCTGCTGGCGCGTGGTGCGCTGTGGCTGCTGCACCGGAGCAGGCTTGGTTTCTTCCTCACCGAACAACAGGTCAAACAGCGTCCGGCGCTTCTGCGCCTGTGCCATCAGCATGGTGTCGGGGCTTTGGGCGAGCGCGGGCGCCACGTCCACAAGGACGAACATCCCGATCAGCAATGCCAGAAACAGACGGGTCATGCTCAACTCACGCGCCAAACCTGTCCCCTCCTAGCAAAAGCCAGACCGCAGCGCCATCACACGCACCGGGAAGTTATCAGCGCACAGCCGCCAGCGCATTATAGGCAGCCTTGGTGATGAAGCCATCTGCAACAGCGCCCTGGCTGGCCTGGAAGCGCGCATAGGCTTCCTGGGTAATCGGCCCCAGCCGACCATCCACACTGCCGTCATAGAGCCCCAGCGCCCCCAGCGCGCGCTGGATTGCCTCGCGCTCGGCCAGATTGGGAAACACCGTGCCGCGCGGCCAGTCATCGACAAACGGCCCACCGCCCTTGAGCCGGTCGGTCATATGCGCCACGCTCATCGCGTAGCTGTCCGAGAAATTGTAGCCCTTGAGCACCAGATAGTTCTGGGTCATCAGAAACTTCGGCCCATCCTTGCCCGCTGGCACATAGAGAAACACCGGCAGGCTCGGATCGCTGAACTGACGCCCTGCCACCCGCGCAATGCCCCTCTCGGCAAAAAACGACACCGGACGCAATTGCGTGCGGCTGGCCAGCAGATAGTCGAACCCGCTGGGCACAACCACCTCCATGCCCCAATCAACGCCGGGCTGGTAGCCCAGCCCTCGGATGAACCGCGCACTGGTGGCCAGCGCATCGGCCAGCGAATTGTGCAGGTCCACCCGACCATCGCCATCGCCATCCGTGCCATGCGCCACCACATTGGAGGGGTTCACCTGCAAATGCCCGATGGCACCGGCCCAGGATCCCACCAGGGCATCCGCACTGGTCTGCCCCCGCTGCAGCAGCACCAGCGCTGCAATCAGATCAGCCTCATCCTCGACCAGCCGGCTGCGGCGCTGATGCACCAATGTCGCCAGCGAACGCACGATCGGGCGGATCAGGCCAGCATTGCCCAATACCGCGCCATAATCGGTCTCCATGCCCCAGATCGCGCCCAGCAGATAGGGATCGACGCCATAGGCTTCACTCACCGCCGCAAACAGCGCCTGATTGCGCGCAATCGCTGCCTTGCCCCGTTCGATCCGTCCGGCGGTCACCCGCCCGTCGATATAATCCCAGATCGGCGTGGTGAATTCGGGCTGTGCTGTCACCAGTTTTGGCACGCGCGGGTCCGGCGTCAGTCCACCCATCACTGCGTCATACACCTGCCGGTCGACGCCCGCCGCAGCCGCCTTGCTGCGGAAATTGGCAACAAAGCTGTCAAAGCTCTCGACCGGCTGCCCAAATGTGGCAGTGGTCAGGCTCAGTGCTAACAATGCGCTAGCCAATAGGAGCTTGAGGGTGTCCATCGGCTAGCGGTTTCGCACCATCAAATGCTTCTCCCAGGCAAAGGCCGATTGCACGATTTCGGTCAGGTCAGCATGCTGTGGCACCCAGCCCAGCGTCGCCCGGACCTTCTCGCCTGTCGCGGTAATCGAGGCCGGATCCCCGGCCCGCCGCGGCCCCTCTTCGGCCCGCAGATCAACGCCGGAAACCTTGCGAACCGTCTCCACCACCTCGCGCACCGAATAGCCCTGACCATAGGCGCAATTGAGCGTTGTGCTGTCCCCACCACCGCGCAAATGCTTGAGCAACAGGGCATGGGCGGCAATCAGATCGCTGACATGGATATAGTCGCGAACGCCCGTGCCGTCAGGGGTTTCGAAATCCGTGCCGAAGATATCCATCTTCTCGCGCTGCCCCAGCGCCGTCTGGCAGGCCACCTTGATCAGGTGGGTCGCCTCGGGCGAGGACTGCCCGCTACGACCCTGCGGATCGGCGCCGGCCACATTGAAATAGCGCAGCACACCAAAGGTCATCGGATGCGCCGCGGCCACATCGGCCAGCATCATCTCGGTCATCAGCTTGGAGCGGCCATAAGGCGACATCGGATTGAGTGGAGTGGTTTCCACAACCGGCGCCAGCCCTGTCATGCCATACACTGCAGCCGTGGACGAGAAGATGAAATGCTTCACCCCACCCTTGACGGCGGCTTCGATCAGATTGCGCGAGGTCGCGGTGTTATTGCCGTAATATTTCAATGGGTTGGTCACCGATTCCGGCACCACGATGGAGCCAGCAAAATGCACAATCTCGGTGATGCCGTGCTTTTTGATCAGCCCGACCACGAAATCGATATCGCCAGCATCGCCCTGTTCGAACAGCGCCCGCCCATCAATGGCCCAGTCAAAACCAGTGACCAGATTGTCCAGCACCACGACGTTTTCGCCCGCATCACTCAGGCTGAGAACCATATGGCTGCCGATATATCCAGCGCCACCCGTTACCAATACCGCCATTGCCTAGCCCTCTGCATTTGCAACCAAATTTTCTGTCGTGATATTATACAAGCATTGCGATAGCTTTACTTTCGTCAACAGCACGGAGAGATACCTTTGTCCAAACGCGTCAGAACGGCCGTATTTCCGGTAGCCGGTCTCGGAACCCGATTCCTGCCCGCCACCAAGGCAATGCCCAAGGAGATGCTGACCGTTGTGGACCGGCCGCTCATTCAATACGCGGTCGATGAAGCGCGCGAAGCGGGCATTGAGCATTTTGTCTTTGTTACCGGCCGCAACAAGGGCGTGATCGAAGACCATTTCGACCGCCAGTTCGAGCTCGAAACCACGCTGGAAGCGCGTGGCAAGACCGAGGCTCTCGACGAGCTCCGCAAGGATTTGCCTTCGGCCGGCCACAGCAGCTTCACCCGCCAGCAGGAACCGCTGGGTCTGGGACACGCTGTCTGGTGCGCCCGCGAAATCGTCGGAAATAATCCCTTTGCCCTTCTGCTGCCCGACATGATCTTCCGCGCGCAGCCCGGTGTCCTGCGCCAGATGATCGACGCCTATGAGGACGAACAGAATGGCGGCAATGTTATTGGCGTGGAGGAGTGCGCCTGGGAAGACGTATCCTCCTACGGCGTAGTCGTGCGCGGGGAGGGCCCCGATACCGGCTTCACCATCAATGGCATGGTCGAAAAGCCCAAGCGTGAAGAGGCGCCATCGAACCTGTTTATTTCGGGTCGCTATATTCTGCAGCCGGAAATCTTTAACCTGCTGGCCGACCAGGCCAAGGGCGCTGGCGGAGAAATCCAGCTGACCGACGCCATGCAGGTGCTGATGCAGGAGCAGCGTTTCACCGGGGTAAAATACGAAGGCAAGGTCTTCGACTGCGGTTCAAAGCTGGGTTTTTTGACGGCCAATGTGCTGTTCGCCCTGGACCGGGACGATATCCGCGACGGCTTCATCAAGGAACTGCGCAATCTCGATTTTGGCGACCAGCTCTAGGTCTGTATCAGCGCGATACCGTAATCCCGACGCTGACCTGGTGTGCCTCTTGCGGGCCGTTGGTCGAGCTGTCTGACTTGTCGAAATTGTAGTCGGCAGTCAGCGCGGTATGGGCATTGACCTTGTAGTCACCACCGGCGCCGAAACCATAACCGGTTTCGGTGTCAGTGCTGCCGATATAGCTCGCACTGCTCCAATTGGCGAGCGCGCGCAGGGAGACCCAGCTATTGACCGTATAGGCGACTTCACCATCAGCTGCGTAGCCAATGCGCGTTGATCCTAACCCGCTTGGGCCCGGAGGCGCTACAGTCGTCGACAGACCAGCGGTCATCTGGATGGTCGGATCGGGCCGGAATGTCAGCGAGGCGTCGTAGGTCTGAGCGGTCACTTCACCTAGGTTAATGGCATCAAACCGTCGCAGCGTCACTCCCGTCGACGCACTTGCCTCGAGCACCTCGTTCCACTTGCCCGTCACACCAGCCTCAAACGAGCTGGTGGTTGCGTCAGGTTTGAGACCCAGCGATGCCGACTGCACGTCAAATATATCGCGGCCAACGCTGGCTCTGCCGAACACTTCAAAGATCGGCGTGATCTGAAAGCCCACCCGCAATCCTGTGTTGAGCGCCCAGGCGTCCTGATCGGCATTGTTGACGCGTGTGCCATCGCTCAGGGTCGTCTCCTGATAAACCGTGCGATCAGCCGAGCCGGTTAATTCGACATTGAACTTGCCGAATTGCCGCGTCACACCCAGATCGCCGCCACCGCTGATCGTCAGGGGGGCAACCTCGATATTGCTGGCGACGCCCGGCGTCCCTGCTTGTGAACGTGTCACCGACAAGCTGCCCGCTGCATCCAGTGTCGTGTCACTATCCAGCGCATAGCCAAGCGAACCCGACAGGCGCAGGGCGCTGACATCAATCTGACCATTGATCGGCTGCACGATTTCGGCACTGCCGGTAGCACTTACATTGGAGCGCGAGCCGGCATGGCTTAGCGTCACCGAGGGAATTGTGCGGACATCAAAGCGTTCGCCGCTGGTGGATTTTGTATAGCTGCCGCGCAGCGCCACCGACCAGTCGACATCGAAGAACGGATCGTGGGGTTCGCGCAGCCAATTACCATTGGCCAGCACCGGGTCAGCCGGGTAGATGCCCGGCGTCAGCCGATCATTATCGCTATGCGACCCGTCGCCGGTAAACACATCCGATTGCGCGATAGCGGGCGCTGCCAGGCACAATGTGCACCAGGCGCCAGCCCGCCAGATCGTGTGCCGTAACCGCAAGGACAAGTTCCGCTCCGCCAGCCAGTGAACAGGCAATCGGCGTACCGATCGACACCTGCGGACGCAATTGTCCGAGGCGTCGTGATCTTTCCATCTTATGGTTAACGAAGACTTGCCCGGCGCTAAGAGATCGCCTCGACCTTGAGCACCGCCCCATCGCTCCCCACGATCCGCACGCGCTGCCCGACAGGCAGTTCGGGCCCCGATACCCGCCAGACCGTATCGCCCAGCACCACCCGGCCATAGCCCTGGGCAATAGCCTGCTCCAGCACTGTCTCGTGCCCGATAAAATGGTCAGCGCGCCTATTTAGAAAGGGACGATCGGTCGGTGTGGGCCGATTGCGGCTCCAGCGCACCCAGGCAAAGATTGTCAGCAGGCTCAGACCGCCAAAGATCAGCCACTGCAGCGGCCACGGCATGGGCTGCACCATGGTGAGCAACCCGGTAATGATCCCCGAAATGCCCATCCACAGCAAAAACCCGCCCGGCAGAACGAGTTCGAGGCCCAGCAAGACCAATCCGCCAACAATCCAGGACCAGTGTCCATTGGCAACAATCAGATCAACGATCTGCATCACCGCCTCCTATTGCGCCGACCCTGCCGAGGGTGGACGACCCGGACGTGCCGCGGCTTGTCCCTTGTCACCGAAGGTTTCCTTGGCGATTTCAGCGATGCCGCCAATAGCCCCGATGACGCTGGCCGCTTCCATCGGCATCATCAGCAGCTTCTGGTTCGGCGATTTGGCGATCGATTCCAGTGCTTTGATATAGTTATTGGCGACGAAATAGTTGATCGCCTGCACACTGCCCGAGGCGATGGCCTCGCTCACCACCTGGGTCGCCTTGGCTTCGGCTTCAGCCGAACGCTCGCGCGCTTCAGCATCGCGGAACGCGGCTTCTTTACGGCCCTCGGCTTCAAGAACCTGGGCCTGCTTGGCGCCTTCCGCCTGCAGGATCGCACTCTGACGACGGCCCTCAGCTTCCAGAATAGCCGCACGCTTTTCACGCTCAGCCTTCATCTGACGCCCCATGGAATCCACCAGATCCTTGGGCGGGTCGATATCCTTGATCTCGATGCGGGTGATCTTGACGCCCCAAGGCGATACGGCCGCATCAACCACCCCAAGCAGGCGCTGATTGATCTCGTCGCGATTGGACAGCAACTGATCCAGATCCATCGAGCCCATCACCGTGCGGATGTTGGTCATGGTCAGGTTGAGAATGGCGTTTTCAAGGTTGGAGACCTCATAGGCCGCCGCTGCCGCATCCAGGATCTGGTAAAAGGTCACGCCATTGGCCGTAATCGAGGCATTGTCGCGGGTGATCACTTCCTGATGGGGCACATCGAGCACCTGCTCCATCACATTGATGCGCTTGCCGATGGCATCGATGAACGGCACGATCAGGTTCAGGCCGGGCCTGAGAGTACGGGTATATTTGCCGAACCGCTCAATGGTGAAGTTGTAGCCCTGCGGTACGATCTTGGCACCGGCAAACAGCACCAGCAATGCCAGAATACCCAGACCAATCAGCGTGATACTGAGGCCGTCCAACCCGAAACTGTCCATTCTCGATTCTCCCATGCCGCATTTTGCCGAGACCTTATGGACGTCTTGAGGCACGCGCAACGCCGACCGCGGCGGAACAAAGGCCCAATCGGACTCGTTGTTGGCAAAAGTCGTCAGACCAGCGAGCCCGCCATGCCAGCGTCACGTCCCATCTGGAAAGGCCAGTTGCGCCTCTCCCTCGTCTCCATTGCCGTGGAGCTTTACACAGCGACAAAGTCGAGCGCCAAGCCCAGCTTCCGCCAGATCCATGAGCCGACTGGCAAGCCGATCCACTACGAAAAAGTAGTGGCGGGCGTCGGTCCCGTCGACAAGGACGAGATCATGAAAGGCTTTGAGTACGAAAAGGGCGACTATGTCCTGCTCAGCAATGAGGAAATTGACGCGGTCAAACTCGACACGCGCAAGACCCTGGAACTGACGCAGTTTGTCGGCGCATGCGAAATCGATCCGATCTATTTTGATAAACCCTATTTCATCGTTCCCGCTGACGATCTGGCCGAAGATGCCTTCCGCGTCATCCGAGATGCCTTGCGGGCCAGCGAAAAGGTCGGGCTCGGTCAGCTGGCCCTGCGCGGCAAGGAATATCTGGTTGCCATCAAACCAACCGGCACGGGCCTGCTGCTTGAAACCCTCCACTACGAGGAGGAATTGCGCAAAGCTGATCCGTATTTTGCCGAAATCTCGGCAAAGAAGGCCGACGCCGAACTGCTCGAAGTTGCAACCGCCCTGATCGAGAAAAAGACCGCGCCCTTCGACGCGGGCGTGTTCAAGGACCACTATCAGGCCGCCCTGCGCGAGCTGATCGCCACCAAGCTGAAATCCAAGAGCAAAAAGGTGTCCACCAAGGATGAGCCCGCCGAGGCTGCACCCAGCGGCTCCAATGTCGTGGATTTGATGGCAGCGCTCAAATCGAGCCTTGAAGGCAGCTCCGGCGGCAAGAAAAAAACACCGGCCAAGAGCGCGCCACGCAAGAAAGCCAGTTGATCCATGGCCAGTAAAGCCGACACGCTGCTCAAGGACTATCAGGCCAAGCGCGACTTCACCAAGACGCAGGAACCCTCGGGCCAGAGCGCCGTAGCTGCCGGCGGCAACCGCTTCGTGGTCCAGAAACATGATGCAACGCGGCTGCACTATGATTTCCGCATCGAGCTTGATGGCGTGCTCAAAAGCTGGGCTGTGACCAAAGGACCTTCCGACAACCCCAGTGACAAGCGGCTTGCCGTTCGCGTCGAAGACCACCCCCTTGCCTATGGTGATTTTGAAGGCACGATCCCCGCCGACGAGTATGGCGGCGGCACCGTGATGCTCTGGGACCAGGGTACCTGGGAGCCCATTGGCGACCCACATGAAGCGCTGGAGGGCGGCGACCTGAAAATGCGCCTGCATGGTCAGCGCATGAAGGGCGAATGGGTTCTGGTTCACATGAAGGGCCGCGACACCAAGCGCAAATCGGGTCCCGCTCGCCAGAACTGGCTCCTGATCAAACACCGCGATGAGCAGGCAAGGAACGAAGGAACGCTTACCACTCGCTTCACAAGATCGGTCTCGACCGGGCGCGATATGGCGGAAATCGCAAAGGGCCTCAAACCCAAAAAGACCACCAAGACCAAGGCTGATGCCGTCTGGCACTCTGACCCCGACAAGGCCGTCGACAATCCCGCACCCAACATGCCCAAGAGCGGCAAGTCGGGCCAACTGCCCGAGTTTCGCCCGCCGCAGCTCGCGACGCTGAGCAGCGAGGTGCCCGAAGGCAATGATTGGGTGTTCGAGATGAAATATGACGGCTATCGCTGTCAGGCCGCAATAGCTGGCGATCAGGTCCGGCTGTTTACCCGCAACGGCAAGGACTGGACCGACCAGTTCGCCACCATCGTCCCGCCCCTGAGCCGCATCACCAAGGGTACGGCGCTGATCGATGGAGAGCTCTGCGCCTTTGACAGCAAGGGGCGCACCGATTTCTCCACCCTCAAACAGCGTCTGTCCGATGGCGGTCCGCTGACCTTCTTCGCCTTTGATCTGATTGAAGAAAATGGCGAGGACACTGCCAAACTCAAGCTCACCGAGCGCAAGCGACGGCTAGAAGCACTACTTGGTACCATCGATACATCTTCGCTCGTGCAACTCTCCACTCATGTCACGGGCAATGGTCAAAAGGTACTCGACGCCCTATGTCGCGAGAACCATGAGGGCATTATCGCCAAGCAGGCTGATGCTCCCTATCGCAGCGATCGCAATCGCAACTGGCTCAAGATCAAATGCGCGCGGCGGCAGGAATTTGTCATCGCGGGCTGGTCGCCTTCGTCAAAGAAGAAGACCTTCGCCTCCTTGCTCTTGGGCACTTGGGATGATGGCAAGCTGACCTATCGCGGTCGTGTCGGTACCGGGTTCAGTGTCGATGTCGCAGAAGAGTTGCAGCGCCAGCTCGACAGCCGCAGCCGCAAGACCAGCCCTTTCGCCCAAGTGCCCAAACCCATCGCCCGCAATGCCCGCTGGATCACGCCAGAGCTGGTGGCGGAAATCGGCTATGCGGAGTTTACCCCGGACGGGATTCTGCGCCATCCCTCGTTTCTGGGGCTGCGCGAAGACAAATCCGCCAAGGACGTCACGCTGGAAAAACCGACCGATCGGCCTGAGACCGCGGCACTGAACGCCAAGGCGGGTATCGCCGCAGCTGACAAGGCCGCTGTCCGCCTGACCAGCCCTGATCGGGTGGTCTATCCCGGACAGGGCGTGACCAAGGCCGAACTGGTTGCCTATTACGCTGCGGTCGCTGAACGCATGTTGCCCTACGTCGCCAACCGTCCGCTCAGCCTGCTGCGCTGCCCACAGGGTCGTGCCAAATACTGCTTCTTCCAGAAACACGACACGGGCGGCTTCCCGGACGCCATGAAGTCGCTGCTGATCACCGAAAAGGACGGTAGCAAGGAAGACTATTTCTATATCGACGATCTGGCCGGCCTGATCGCGGGCACGCAGATGAACGTGCTCGAATGGCATCTCTGGGGGTCACGCAACAAGGATGTCAAAAAGCCCGAGCGCATCATCTTTGACATCGATCCCGATGAGGGGCTTGGCTTTGCCGATGTGCGCGCAGCGGCCACCGATATTCGCGACTTGCTCAATGCCCTGGGGCTCAAAAGTTACCCGCTGGTGTCCGGCGGCAAGGGGGTACATGTCATTGCCCCGCTGACACCAAGGGTTGCGTGGCCCGAGGTGAAAGCCTTCTGCAAGGGTCTGGCGCAACGACTGGCCGACGACCAGCCCGATCGCTACATCGCCACCATGAGCAAGGCCAAGCGCAAGGGTAAGCTGTTTATCGACTATCTGCGTAATGAACGCGGTTCGACGGCGATCGCCCCCTGGTCCAGCCGCTCCCGCGAAGGCGCTCCGGCTGCCGTGCCCGTGAGCTGGGATGAGTTGCAGAACGTCAAGTCCGCCAACCAGTTTACGCTCGCCGCTGCCGCCGAACGCGCCAGTGAAGCTGACCCATGGACAGACTATTTCGAGATCACCCAGTCCATCACCAAGCCCATGCTCAAAGCCGTCACCCAAGCCGACTAGGGCATGGGCACATTGATGCGTCGATCAATCGTCAGCGTCACCGCAATGACCACGAAGGCGAAGACCACCATGCCCAGCGCCAATATATGCGCCTGCCCCCATTGCAGGCGCTCGACATAGTCATAAAGCGCAATGGCCGTGACCTTGGTCTGCCCCGGGATATTGCCGCCAATCATCAGGACTACGCCAAACTCCCCCACCGTGTGGGCAAAGGTCATCACGGCGCCCGTGATATAGCCCGACCGCGCCAAGGGCAGCGCCACCCGCCAGAAGCGTTGCCAATTGCTCGCGCCAAGGCTTGATGCGGCTTCAAGCGGATCATCCCCAATGGCGGCAAATCCATTGCGCAGCGGCTGGACCATGAAGGGCAGTGAATAAAAGAATGAACCGATAACCAGACCGGTGAAGGAAAAGGCCAGCGTGCGCCCGCCCCACAGGCCGGCGATCCAGCCACCCGGGCCGTCAGGACCAAGCGCTATCAGCAGATAAAAACCCAGCACGGTTGGCGGCAGGACCAGCGGCATGGCCACCAGCGCGCCAACCAGTTCACGATAACGGCTCCTGCTGCGCGCCAGCCACCACGCAATCGGCGTGCCCACCAGCAACAGGATCAGCGTATTGATACTGGCCAGACTCAGCGTCACGCTGATCGGCGGCCATAGCTCAGCCAGATTCATTGCGGCGGTCCACTGCTGAAGTCATAGCCCGCCGCTTCTATCACACGATGGGCCGTCTCGCTGCGCAGGAAGGCCAGAAATGCCCGCGCCGCTGCGCTGTCGCGCCCGGGATTAAGCAATACCGCGTCCTGTGCAATGGGCTCGTAGAGCCCTTTTGGCACAATCCAGATACCCGTTTTGCCCGCCACCTGATTCAGCCCGACGAACCCGGCTTCTGCGTTACCGCTTTCAACAAACTGCAACGTCTGGGTGATATTTTGTCCGATTACCAGTTTTGGCGCCAGCGCCGCCGCTAACCCCAGACGATCAAGTGCCTGCTGGGCGGCCAGACCATAGGGCGCCGATTGTGGATCGGCCATGGCAAGCTTGTTGAACCCACCGGAACGCAACAAAGCCGCCCCGTCACCCACATCCATCGATCGGCTATAGAGCGCCAGCGCACCAACTGCATAGGTGAACTGTGTTCCTGCCACGCCAAAGCCCTCGGCAATGGCCCGGCTGGGTCGTGCCGCATCGGCAGCTAGGAGCACCGCATAGGGCGCGCCTTGGCTGATCTGGGCGTAGAGTTGGCCTGTTGCCCCGAAACTATAGACCAGATGATGGTCTGTTTCGGCGGCAAACAGGAGGGCCAATTGTTCGGCCACGGCCGTAAAGTTGGCGGCAACCGCAACATGCACCGTCTCGGCGCGAACGGCACCGGGTAGCGCAAGACCGACGACAAGCCCAATGATCGCTGCGATCCTGCGCGGAGTGATGCTCATGGTTTCAAACGCACCACGGGCAGGCGCATTCAACTAGCCGCGCAGCTGACTGGCTTCGCGGGCCAGCGCTTCGATACGGCCCCAGTCATTGGACGCCAGCGCATCGGCAGGCATGATCCAGGACCCGCCCACGCAGATAACATTGGGCAGGCCCAGATAGACCTTGGCCTTGGCAGAATCGATACCGCCGGTGGGGCAGAAAGTGATATCGGCCAGCGGCGAGGCAAAGGCCTTGAGCACCGGCGCACCGCCATTGGCTTCGGCCGGGAAGAACTTGAGAAAGCCATAGCCCCGCTCGGCAGCCGTCATCGCTTCGCTTGGCGTTGCAATACCGGGCAGCAGTGGAATGCTGATATCGTCGGCGGCGTCCAGAATGCGCGGCGAAATACCAGGTGACACCATGAACTGACAACCGGCATCAACCGACTGCTTCATATGCAGCGCGCTGCGCACCGTACCCGAACCAACAATGGCGCCCTCAACCTTGCCCATCTCTTCCATCACCTTGAGCGCATTTGGCGTTCGCAGCGTCACTTCCAGAATGGGTAGCCCACCGGCAACCAGCGCCTCGGCCAATGGCCGCGCCTGGCTGACATCGTCAAGAATGATCACCGGCACAACGGGGGCCAGCGACAGGATGGAACGAAGGGCAGCGGTATCTTGCGGCATGGTGGGCCTTTCAGCTGTGAGTTGGCCAAGGGTTAGGAGCTTGGCAAAATTCTAGCAAGCCCGTTCATTGAAAAGCGACGCAAAAATCCCTAGGTTCCGGCTCGACCTCGGGAGGATCGTGCATGGTGCAGACAATTAACGCGTTGACGCCTCTAGATGAGGCGCGCGCCATACTCGCCGAGCACTTCGATCTGAAATTCTCCAAGGCCATCGAGCGCGCCACCGCCAAGGTGTACGACAGGGTGCGCGACAAGATCCCCGAGATCGAATGGTCCTTCTATGCCCCGCTGATTTTTGAGATCAACCGGCTCAAGAAGGAAAGAGATGCGGTCATTCTGGCCCATAACTACCAGACACCGCAGATATATCACGGTGTCGCCGACATTGTTGGCGACAGCCTCCAGCTTGCCGTCGAGGCCACAAAGGTCCGCCAGCAGGTCATCGTCCAGTGCGGCGTACACTTCATGGCCGAGACCTCGAAGCTGCTCAATCCCGACAAGACTGTGCTCATTCCCGACAGCCGCGCCGGCTGCTCGTTGGCCTCCTCAATCACCGCCGACGACGTTATCGCCATGCGCGAGATGTATCCCGGCGTGCCCGTTGTGACGTATGTGAACACCTCGGCGGCCGTTAAGGCCGTGACCGATGTGTGCTGCACCTCGTCCAATGCACTCGACATCGTCAATCGGGTCGAGGGTGACAGCGTCATCATGATCCCCGACCAGTATCTGGCCAAGAACACCGCCAAAAAGACCTCCAAGAAGGTCATTACCTGGGCGGGGGCCTGCGAGGTGCACGAGACCTTCACCGCAGAAGACATCTCCGAACTGCGCCACGCCTATCCCACCGCCAAGATCATCGCGCATCCCGAATGCCCGCCCGAGGTTATCGATGCGGTGGATTTTGCTGGCTCGACTGCTGCCATGATCGACTGGGTCAAGACCGAACGCCCCGCCCGGGTCGTGATGGTGACCGAGTGCTCCATGTCCGACAATGTTGCCAGTGAAACCACCGGTGTCGATTTCCTGCGCGGCTGCAATATCTGCCCGCACATGAAGCGCATCAACCTCGAGAACATCCTGTGGTCGCTGCACACCATGACTGAGGAAGTTACGGTGCCCGAAGAAATCATTCCCGCAGCGCGGCTGGCCGTGGAGCGCATGATCGACATGAGCCGGAAGGGCGACTAGGCCCCCAGCACGTGCTGACGGTGGAAGGCCAGATGGGCCGGACTGGGTTGAAACAGCCCCTCCACCGGCACGAGCAGGCGTCGATCGGCGTTGAGCCGCACCAGAACTGCCGGGTCCAATGCGTCGGGGTTAGGCACGGTAATGCCGTAATCGTCCTCGATCAGGATCTGTCCTCGGCGAAAGGCCCGAGCAGCATGCTCTTCAAGCGCAATGTAGTTGTTGATCTGCAGCGGGCCGCCGGTCCCGCGCGGCCGGATCGCCTCGACTGCCAGATGCGGATGCAGCAGCCCCACATCGGCCAGAAACTGCTCGCCAGTCAACGCGCAACGATATCGGTAGGCGCTCAGTACCAGCCGGTAGATCGCCTCATAAGCTTCAAGCGGCGCAGCCGCGGCAAAGCCGCTCTGACGCTCTTCGCCAAGCCCGTTTTCGTCATCAGATCGCGCCGTCATTTTGGCTCCGGTCTTGCTACGCAAAAGACCTTAAGGGCAATTACCTAATTTGAGAACCGCCCGGAGCCGGCCATGACCGTCATCGACAACACCCTCAATGCCGACGGCGCCCTGATTGTGGGTGCCGGACTGGCCGGTCTGTTCACCGCGCTCAAGCTGGCACCGCGACCCGTCACGGTACTCTCACCCAAGCCGTTGGGCATGGGGGCCAGCTCGGCCTGGGCTCAGGGCGGTGTAGCCGCCGCGGTGGGACAGGGCGACAGCTCTCACGCACATGCCGCCGACACCGAAATGGCGGGCGCCGGTATTGTCGATCACGGCACCGCCGAGAGTGTGACGGCAGAAGCGGCTGCCCGGATTGAAGATCTGGCGCGCTGGGGCACTCCGTTTGATCGCGACGATTTCGGCAATTATGCGCTGGGCAAAGAAGCAGCCCATTCGGCCAACCGCATCGTCAAGGTCGAGGGTGATCGCGCGGGCTGGGCCATCATGCAGGCAATCATCGCCGAAGTGCGCCGCACCCCCTCTATCCGCGTCGTCGAAGGCATTACCGCGCTCAGCCTGGCCCGCGACAATGGTCGCATTGTCGGTGTCTTCTGCCGCAAGCTAGGCGACCGCTACTCCGAACCCGTGTTCATCCGCGCGCGTGCAACCGTACTGGCTGCTGGTGGTCTGGGCGGCCTTTACGCTGTCACCACCAATCCGCCGGGCGTACGCGGACATGCCATGGGCATGGCAGCTCGCGCCGGAGCGCTGATTGCCGATGCCGAATTCGTGCAGTTTCACCCGACCGCCATAGCGACCAGTGCCGACCCTGTCCCGCTTGCCACTGAAGCACTGCGCGGCGAAGGCGCCATTCTGGTCAATGATCTGGGCGAGCGCTTCATGCCCGCCATTCATCCCGACGCCGAACTGGCGCCGCGGGACATTGTCGCCCGCGCCAATTTCCGACAGATCCAGTCAGGCCGACAGGTCTTTCTCGACACACGGCAGGTCCTGGGTGCCGATATTCTGACGCGTTTTCCTACCGTCTCCCAGTATTGCCTTGATGCCGGTATCGACCCGGTTGCGGGCATGATCCCGGTTACCCCGGCAGCCCATTTTCACATGGGCGGCGTTAAGGTTGACGAACGCGGGCGCTCTTCACTCCCCGGCCTTTGGGTCTGCGGCGAAGCCAGTTGCACGGGTCTGCATGGCGCCAACCGACTGGCCTCGAATTCGCTACTTGAAGCCACGGTCTATGGCGCCCGGATCGCCGATGACATTGGCGGGCTCGAGCCCGTACGCAATCTTGCCCCGTTCAAGGGCATCGAATGGGACGAAGCCGAAGGGGCCAAGGCCGAGGCCATTTTGCGCGACCTCCCCGCCGTCCAGCAATTGCGCCGGGTCATGACCGATCTGGTCGGCGTAGAACGCGATGCTGCCGGCCTTAGCCTGGCCCTGCAGCAGATCGCCCGGCTCGAAGCCACGGCCGAGCACGTCACCAGTGCTTTTCTCAACATGACCACTTCGGCCACTCTGGTCGCAGCGGCAGCGCTCAAGCGCACCGAAAGCCGAGGTGGCCACTACCGCACCGATTTTCCCGAAACTGACGAGCACTGGGAGCACCACACCACCATGGCGCTCGATGAAGCGCTGGCAATCCGCGCCAACGCCTGATCACTCGGCCAGCAGGAATTCGGCCAGCGCCAAGCGATCTTCCGCGGTCCATTGTGAGGTGCCTTCGGCAACGACTTCGCCCATCGCCCCACCCAGCAGATCAAAACCCGGCGTAAACCCGTCGACAAGCGTTTGCGCCAGTGTCTCGGCGTCATACCCTTGGTCGATCAGCGCGGCACGGGTCAGGGGTGGTGCCTTGCCACCCACACCGCCTGGCGAACCAGTTAGGGCCTGACCCCAGTCGAGCGCCCCCAATGCGTTGCGCGGTGAGTGACAGGCTACGCAATGGGCTGGCCCATAAGCCAGATACTTGCCGCGATTATAGGCGTCGGATTTGTCGGCTTCAGGCACAAATCGGCCAGGAGAAAAGAACAGGTTTTTCCACCCCGCCATGGCAAGCCGGATATTGAAGGGAAAGCCAATATCGCTCGCGGGCGCCGCATCACTCACCGGTTCGGTGGCCATCAGTGCCGCGTAGAGATCGACGATCTCCTGATCGCTCATCAGCGTATAATGCTCATAGGGAAACACGGGATAGAGATTACCCTGCGGCCCCATGCCATTGCTCATTGCGTCACTGAACTGCGAAATGGTCCAGCCGCCGATGCCAGCGGCCTTATCGGAGGTAATATTAGGCGGCACAAAAATACCAAACTGTGTTTCAAGTCCGGCTCCGCCTGACAGGAAGGCCCGGTCATTGGCGGTATCGGTGTGACAAGCGACACAACCGCCCAGACGGATCAGGTAATTGCCACGCGTAACGTCACCAATCAGCGTCATATCGCGTTCAGGCCCGCTAACCGGCTTGAGCATGTAAACGGCTGCACCGACACCAATGACGGCCGCAGCCGCCACACCCCAGATCCACCGCCGCATCATTCACCCCCTCAACTGATCAGGCGATACAAGCAGAGCGAGCCGGTCGGAGCAATCGGCGATGTCCTCACGAGGCCGCGAGATAGGGAGCAGGACGCTCAGCCAGCCAGAACGGCGTCGACTTCGGCACGGGTCGGCGGCTTACAGCCCTTGCGACCACAATTGATACCGGCCACCACCGCGCCAAAACGCAGCATGTCTGCCAGCGCGGCATCGCCCAGAGCGTTGAGCTTGCCCGGCTTGAGAAGGTCGCGCTCGTTCAGCCAGGACAGAATGCCTGCCATCAGACTGTCACCGGCGCCCACTGTGTCCCCAAAAACCGGCGGTGCATAGATTGCGGCCTGCGCGGTTCCCGCAGCGGTAAAGGCATGTGATCCTTTTTCGCCCAGCGTCACCACGACAAGTTCGCAATTGGGACGGGCCAACAGGTCGGCAGCGTGTTGCTCAAGAGCCTTCGTACTGTCGAGCGCTTCGAGGTCTTCCTCGGATACCTTCACGACATGGGCCAGGTCCAGAAAGCTCGACAGCCGCGCCTTGTAGCCTTCGAAATCATCGATCAGGCTGGGGCGTACATTGGGGTCCATCGAAATGGTCGCGCCCTTGGCGATGGCGGCATGCACCACCTGCTGCCATTGTTCAGCTTCCGCTGGCTTGATCGGGCAGAACCCGCCAATCTGGTATAGCTCAAGCTGGTCGGGCAGTGCAGCAATGGCCCTGGCGGCGTCGATAGCGCCATCGGCGGAACGATAAAAGCCATAGCGCGCATTGTGGTTTTCATCAAAATTGATAACGGCCAGCGTCGTATATTCCGACACGCGCTCAGGCAACAAGGCGACAACGCCTGCAGCTTCCAGCGGCCCCAGCAGGTAGTCGCCAAAGGCATCCGACGAAATCGGGCACAGGAAGCCGGTCGAGTTACCCAGCTTGGACAAGGCGATCGCACAATTATAGGGCGAACCGCCCTGATGCGCGGTCATCACGATCTGGTTTTCACCATCGCGTCCGATAAGTTCGCCACCGGGCAGTGCCACCTCGGCCTTGAGATCGATCAGGCTTTCGCCACCAACAACAAACATTCAGGCCTCCTTGGCTGACACTACGCCACTTTCGCGCTGTCGGCTGCGACATAGCATTTTTGCCCAGTTTGTCACCAGCCACACGCGCTCATTCGACCCCCAAAGCCCCGTAGCTGTTGACCTTGGCCCCTTATGCTGCTCAATCCATTTGCAATAGAGCCGGGAATGGAACAAAAACCCTCGGCCACTCGGCGACAAAAGGGGAGGACTGTCTGTTGCAACTACTTGCCTGGATTGTCAGGGGGATCAGCACCATCAACAGGGTGGCTGGCGAAACCCTCTCCTGGTTGGCGCTGGCCTGTGTGCTGGTCTGTTTCACCGTTGTTGTGCAGCGCTACGTCTTTTCAACCAGCGTGCTGTGGATGCAGGACCTCTATGTCTGGCTGAGCGGCGCCATGTTCACCGGCGTTGCCGGTTTTGCGCTGCTGCGCGATGATCACGTCCGCGTTGACATCTTCTACCGCCCCGCCTCGACCCGCTGGAAAGCCATTGCCGACCTGTTCGGCGTGGTGGTCTTCCTGCTGCCCTTTATCTACGTCGTCCTGACCTATGGCTGGCCCGCCATCGCCCGCTCCTGGAGCTATCAGGAGGCCTCGGGCAATGTCGGCGGCATGCCGGGCCTGTTCGTGCTCAAGAGCTTCATCATCGTGTTTGCCGTACTGGTCGGCCTGCAAGGCATCGCCATGGCCTGCCGCGCCATTCTGGTGCTGACCGGACAGCAGGACCTGCTGCCCGCGCATCTGCGCTACGTAGCCAACGAAGAAGCGGAGACCGCCCCGTGAGTGCTGTTCTGATCGGCGAAATTCTCGCCTGCCTCATGTTCGTGGGCGTCATTGGCGTCTTGCTGATTGGTTTCCCCGTCGCCTTTTCCCTGGCTGGTACCGCGCTGATCTTTGGCGTGGTCGGCTGGCTGATGGGGGTCTATGACCCTTCTAACTATGCCTCGATCATTGGTCGCTATATCGGCCTTATGAGCAGCGAAACTCTGGTCGCTGTGCCGCTATTTGTCTTCATGGGCGTCATGCTTGAGCGCAGTGGTATCGCCGAGCGCCTGCTGCTGACCATGGGCAAGCTCTTCGGCAATCTGCGCGGCGGCCTGGGCATCTCCGTCATTATCGTGGGCGCCATGCTGGCCGCTTCCACCGGCGTTGTGGGCGCCACAGTGGTCACCATGGGCCTGATCTCGCTGCCGGCGATGCTGCGGGCGGGCTACGATCCCAAGCTGGCCACGGGCGTTATCTGCGCCTCGGGCACGCTGGGTCAGATCATTCCACCCTCCACCGTGCTGATCTTCATGGGCGACATGCTTGCCGGCATCAACGCCCAGGTTCAGATGGAAAAAGGCAACTTCGCGCCCGAACCCGTTTCGGTTGGCGCACTGTTTGCCGGTGCCCTGCTGCCCGGCATGATGCTGGTCGGCCTGTACCTGTGCTGGGTGATCTACAAAGCCATCACCGATCCCGCTTCGGCGCCGGCAACCCCGGTTCCTGAAGATGAGAAAAAGCACCTGGCCCGCGAAGTCATGGTCGCTCTGGTGCCGCCACTTCTGCTGATCATCGCCGTGCTCGGCTCGATCCTGGGCGGCATTGCCACCCCCACAGAAGCCGCATCGGTCGGCTCGGTAGGCGCCATGGTGCTGGCCATCGCCAACCGCAAGTTCACCTTCAGCATCCTGCGCCAGGCAGTGATTTCCACCGCCACCATCACATCGATGGTGTTCATCATCCTGTTCGGTGCTGCCGTATTCTCGGTGGTCTTCCGCATGATGGGCGGCGACAATCTGGTGCATGCCTTCCTGTCCAACATGCCCGGCGGCGCCATTGGCGCCACCATCATCGTCATGTTGATCATGTTCATGCTCGGCTTCATCCTGGACACCTTCGAGATCATCTTCATCGTGATCCCGATCACCGCACCAGTCCTGCTGACGCTTGGCGTCGATCCAATCTGGCTCGGTGTCATGGTTGGCGTAAATCTGCAGACCAGCTTCCTGACGCCGCCCTTTGGCTTCGCACTGTTCTATCTGCGCGGCGTGGCGCCACCACAGGTGAGCACCGGCATGATCTATCGCGGGGTCATCCCCTTCGTGCTGCTGCAGGTGGTGGGCCTGGCCCTGTTGTTCATGTTCCCCCAATTGGTGACATGGCTACCCGAACTGCTCTACCACTAGGCAGACGCAGTATTCCAAACAGCAAAAAGCCCGGGCGCGAGCCCGGGCTTTTCTTTGTTAGATCCGACTGACAGCTTAGTACTTGATGTACTTCTGACGTGCGGTGAGGAACGGTGCATCCGTACCTTCGGTGCGTTCACGCAGCAGGTTGAAGGCCGAGATAAAGCTCTCTGCCGTTTCCTTGGTGAGTGCATCGCCGCCTTCGCGGATCTCGGCAATCACTTCCATCGATGCCTTGGCGCCGGCTTCCAGGATTTCATCCGGGAATGCGCGGACCTGAACGCCGTGATCATCAACCAGCGAGCGCAGTGCGCGCGGATCATTGGCGTACATGTCCGACGCCACGTCATCATAGGATGCCTGGGCGCAAACGCTGACCAGTTCCTGCAGATCAGGTGGCAGCTCAGCCAGCTTGGACTTGTTGACCACCAGTTCGGTGGCAAGACCCGGCTCAACAAAGCTTGGGAAGTAGTAGTTCTTGGCAACCTGATAGAAGCCCAGTGCCAGATCGTTGTACGGGCCAACGAATTCAGCGGCATCAAGCGTACCGGACTGCAGCGCAGCGAAGATTTCGCCAGCAGCCATATTGGTCACCGAGGCGCCAAGCTTGGCCCAGACCTGACCGCCCAGACCAGGCGTACGGAAGCGCAGACCCTGCACATCAGCAACGCCGGTCAGTTCGTTCTTGAACCAGCCGCCGGCCTGAGTACCGGTATCACCCGACAGGTAGCCCTTGAGGCCGAACTGGTCGTAGATCTTGTCCCACTGTTCCTGGCCGCCGAGATAGCGCACCCAGGAAGCCAGTTCACGGCTGGTCATGCCGTATGGCACCCCCGTGAAGAAGCTCAGTGCCTGACTCTTGTTCTGCCAGTAATAGGCAGCGCCATGGCTCATTTCGGCCGAACCGTCGATCACGGCATCCAGAGCCTGAAGGCCGGGCACCATTTCGCCCGATGCGAACACCTGAACATTCAGGCGACCGCCCGAGGCATTGGTGATGCGATCAGCCAGCTTCTGTGCGCCAACGCCCAGACCGGGGAAGTTCTTGGGCCAGGTGGTAACCATGCGCCAGTTGTAGACATCCTGAGCAATGGCAGGTGTGGCAAGCGTTGTTGCTGCCGCAGCACCGATCGTAGCGACCGAGGCCGACTTGAAGAATTCGCGTCTCTTCATTCTATTTCTCCCTAACTCGCACGCACTTTTGCGTGCGATGCCAGTGTCACGTCCACCCTCTCCCAGATGGCGCGCACCAGTTGGCGCTACAAAAGCAATGTAGCGCCGTCGTGTCCAGCATCATGTTGCTCAGACAGCATAATCGGACCACCCCAATTTCTTTTCCATCGACGGGATTAAACCGCCGCGCCTGGTGTTGATGTCAGTGAAGGTCGCATTCGTGGCCCGAACCCAGAGGGAGATTTCCATGCTTATTCGTTCATTTCTGGCAGGCGCTGCCGCACTCGCCTTTCTGACCGCACCAACCCTGGCCCAGGAGCTTGGTGGCGGCGCGGTCAAAGCAGCCGACATTGCTGGCCAGACAGTGCTCACCGATGCCAATGGCATGACGCTCTACATTTTCGACAAGGACAGCGAAAACGTCAGCAATTGCTACGATCAGTGCGCCACCAACTGGCCCCCGCTCTTGGCCGATGACGGTGCCATGGCAGATGACGCATTCAGCGTTGTCGAGCGCACCGACGGCACCAGCATGTGGGCCTATAAGGGCGCGCCGCTCTATTATTGGATCAACGACACCCAGCCCGGCGAGACCACAGGTGACGGCGTCGGCGGCGTCTGGCATCTTGCAGTTCAATAAGCCCCGGGCGGTCCAGTGAGCGATTTCCTTGATCAGGTCGAAACCTGCGTACCGGCCCTGCGGCGCTATGCCCGGGCGCTGACACGCAATGCCGATCTGGCCGACGATCTGGTTCAGGACTGCCTCGAACGCGCCATTTCCAGACGCGGCCTGTTCCGACCCACTGGACCAGTCCGCGCCTGGTTATTCACTGTGTTGCTCAACCTGCATCGCAATCAATTGCGCCAGGCACAGCGGCGTGGCCAACCGGTGGACTTTGACCGCGTTCCCGAGCCCTCGACCCCCGCCCCGCAACCGGGCCATATTGCACTGGCCGAAACGGCCCGTGCTATCGACACCCTGCCACTGGAGCAGAAGGAAGCCTTGCTGCTGATCGCCCTTGAAGGCCTGCCCTATGCGGAGGCCGCCGCCATTCTCAAAATCCCGCTAGGTACGCTGATGAGCCGGCTGGGCCGGGCCCGCCATGCCCTGCGTCTGGCCACAGGCACACCCGCCGAGCCGCATCTGAGGACGGTAAAATGAGCCTGATCACCCGTGACACACTGATGGCCTTCGTCGATGGACAGCTGGATCCTGCACAGATCCCGGCCGTCCAGGCCTATCTGGCGGCCAATCCCGACGCAGCCGCCGAACTCGCCTTGATGCAGCGCCAGACCCAGGCATTGCAGAGCCTTTTCGACCCCGTGGCTGCCGAACCGGTTCCGGCACGCTTGCGCGCGCGCCGAATTGCCGCCGAACAGATCCAGCACCGTGGCCGGACCTGGCGCTGGGCCGCAGCGGCAGTCGTACTTTTGGCACTCGGTCTGGGCGCCGGCTGGTTTGCCCGACCCGTTTTTGATGCCCCCTCAGCCAGCGCCACGCTGATCGCCGATGCAGTCAATGCCCACACGGTCTTTGTCGCCGAAAACCGTCATGCAGTCGAAGTGGGCGGCGATGACAGTGCCCATCTCTCGAGCTGGCTCTCCAACCGTCTCGACACCAATCTGGGCATGCCCGATCTGAGCGCCCAGGGATTTGTCTTGGTCGGTGGTCGACTACTGCCGGGCGAACCGGAACTGGGCGGCCGGGCAGCCCAGCTTATGTATGAGAATACCAGCCAGCAGCGCATCACCGTCTATGTGACGGCCGCGCTCCCCGACCGGCAACAGGTCACCCAATTGGCCAGTGTGGACAATACCGAGGCCTTTTACTGGGCCAATGCCCGCATCACCTGCACAGTGGTTGGCACCCTGCCCGTCGATCAGATGCAAGCGGTGTCCCAGGCGGTTTACGTCCAGCTCACCGAAGGTGACATCAGCGCCGCACGTTATCGCAGCTAGGCGTTGGCGACCGGCGCGTTGCGGGGAGGAATGTCGTTGGAATAGATATTGTGCAGCCCAACATCGAGAATGTCGCGCTCGCCGCACAGCGCCATGGTGGTGTCGAGTTCCTTGCGCATGATCTCCAGCACCCGGGTCACACCGGCTTCACCGCCCGCGCCTAGCCCGTACAGCATGGGGCGACCGATAAAGGTGCCCTTGGCACCATAGGCCAGTGCCTTGACCACATCCTGACCCGAGCGAATGCCGCTATCGAGATAGACTTCCGTGCGCTTGCCAATGGCATCCATGATCTCGGGCAAAACCCGAATGGTGGAGGGCGCGCCGTCAAGCTGGCGACCGCCATGATTGGAAACAATCACGGCATCAGCACCATTGTCGACCGCAGCCTTGGCGTCTTCGGGGTCCAGCACGCCCTTGACGATTACCGGGCCGCCAAAGCGCTTCTTCACCCAGGCGATATCAGCCCAGTTCAACGTTGGATCAAACTGGCTGGCCGTCCAGGCCGAGAGCGAAGCCAGATCGTGATCGCCCCCCACATGCCCCACAATATTGCGGAAGGTGTGCCGCTTGGTGCCCAGCATGCGCGCGCACCACAAGGGGTGCTGCATCATCTGCCATACCGATTTGGCGTTGAACTTGGGCGGGGTGGAGAGCCCGTTGTGAATGTCCTTGTGACGCTGGCCCAGGATCTGCAGATCCATGGTCAGTACCAGCGCCGAGCACTTCGCTGCCTTGGCCCGATCAATCAACCGTTCGATGAAGTCGCGGTCGCGCATCACATAGAGCTGAAACCAGAATGGCGCGCTCGTGTTATCGGCAATGTCCTCGATCGAGCACACCGCCATGGTCGAGAGCGTGAAGGGCACGCCGAATTTCTCGGCTGCCTTGGCGGCCTTGATCTCGCCATCAGCAATCTGCATGCCGCCCGTCGCAGCAGGTGCAATCGCAACAGGCATGGTGATCTGCTTGCCCAGCATCTCGGTCTTGAGATTGCGTCCCTCGAGATTGACGGCCACCTTCTGCTTGAGGCTGATCTTGTTGAAGTCGCTCTCATTGGCGCGATAAGTGCCCTCGGTATAGCTGCCGGAGTCGGCGTATTCGAAGAACATCTTGGGCACTGAACGCCGCGCCCGGGTTTTCATCTCGTCAACGGTGAGGATCTTGTCGAGACTGGACATGTGCGGCGCTCCTGAACTGTCCGCATGCCCTAGCAACTAACATGTTAGTCGTCAATTGCTGGGTGGGACGCGTCCAAGCACTGCATACATCGCGAGTATTGAGAAACGAGGGCCCTCGCGCTCGTCGGGCTGGGCCGCGACATCTCATGACAGATCGACTTGCCACTCGACACTGCTTGCCATCAAATGCGCACAAAACGAGAGGGGGCGACTATGGCAGTCAGCGGCGACGCACTTGAGATTATCGACAACCGGTTCAAGGAACTCACGATCGGCATCGCGCCCCTCGAAACCCATTACGACCAGTGCCTATGGGCCGAAGGACCGGTCTGGTTCGCCGATGGCAATTACCTGGTGTGGAGCGATATTCCCAACAATCGCATGCTAAAATTTGTGCCCGGACTTGGCGTTACCACATTTCGCGCACCCTCCGATTTCGTCAACGGCAACACCCGCGACCGTCAGGGTCGGCTGATTTCCTGCTCGCACGGTGCCCGCGCCGTACTGCGCACCGAATATGATGGCACGATCACTACTCTGGTCGATAGCTATCAGGGCAAACGCCTCAACTCACCCAATGACGTGGTGGTCAAATCCGATGACACGATCTGGTTCACCGATCCGCCCTACGGCATCGTTTCGGACTATGAGGGCTATCGCTCTGAGCAGGAGCAGCCCGGTTGCTTCGTCTATCGCTTTGATCCCGCAGACAACTCACTGACCGTGGTCGCCGACGACTTTGCCAAGCCCAATGGACTGGCCTTTTCGCCCGATGAATCGCTGCTTTACGTATCAGATACCGGTCGCAGCCATGACCCCGAATGGCCCATCCAGATCCGTCAGTTCAATGTCGAGGGCGCCCGGTTGACCAGTCCCAAGGTCTTCGCCGATATCGATAGCGGGCTCTCTGATGGGTTCCGTCTTGATGTTGCGGGCAATATCTGGAGCAGTGCCGGGTTGGGCGTAAATGTCTATGACCCCCAAGGCACACTGCTTGGCCGCATCCACACCGGCGCCAAGACCGCCAACGTGGAGTTCGGCGGACCAAAGCGGAACCGGCTATTCATCACCTGCAACCAGTTCCTGATGTCGACCCATGTCAATATTCAGGGGGTGCAGCGGCGTTGAGCCACGATGCTACCGCGTTCATAAAAGCCAATTTACAGCTGCAAGCTGTGCCAGGCCTGCCCGAAATCAGTCTTTATATAGCCCACTCGGGCAGCCGCCTGTCCCACTTGGCCAAGGCAAAAACCGGCGACGCGGCGGCTCCCTACTGGGCTTATGCCTGGGCTGGTGGCCTGGCGCTCGCCCACCACTTTAGGGCGCATCCCGAACTGATCGCTGGCAGGACCGTACTTGATCTGGGGGCGGGATCAGGCCTTGTCGGAATAGCCGCCACCATGGCGGGCGCAACGGCCATCGCCGCCGAAATCGACGCCTATGGCCGGGCGGCCATAGCGCTGAATGCGACTGCCAATTGCTGTATGATTGACCTTGTCGAGATTGATCTGGACGGCCCACCGCCGATCGATATCGCTGTGATCGCAGGCGGTGACGTCTTCTACAATGCGGAAACGGCAGGCCGGATGCTGCCTTTTCTGCAGCGCTGTCATGCAGTCGGCATCACCGTGTTGATCGGCGACCCACAGCGCCGCGATCTGCCCGTGGATCAACTCGTACCAATAGCTTCATACGCAGTCGGCGATGTCGGTGACGCGCGGCAGACAACACAACGGCAGGCGTCAGTCTATCGGCTGAGATAATAACCGATCGCCATGTCATTCCGGTCTAAACCGGAATGACATGGCGATCGGTAGGTAGCGCTCGCTACATCGTGGCGCCGACCTGCCAGGGCACAAACTCGTTGTCGCCATATCCCAAAGCTTCCGACTTGGTCTGCTCGCCAGAGGCAGTCTTGAGAATAAGATCAAATATCTCGTGGCCTTTGTCCTCGATCGAAACGCCATCGATGATGTCGCCGCAATTGATGTCCATATCCTCGGTCATGCGCTCATACATGTCCGAATTGGTCGCCAGCTTGATTGAAGGCACTGGCTTGCAGCCATAGGCCGAGCCGCGCCCCGTGGTGAAGGCCAGAACATTGGCGCCACCAGCCACCTGGCCCGTCGCCGAGACCGGATCGAAGCCGGGTGTGTCCATGAACACAAATCCCTTTTCGGTGATCTTTTCGGCATATTCGTAGACGGCCGTGAGCGGCGTGGTGCCCCCCTTTGCCGCCGCGCCGAGCGACTTTTCCAAAATCGTTGTCAGACCGCCCAGCTTGTTGCCGGGCGATGGATTATTGTTCATCTCGCCATGGTTGCGCTTGGTGTAATCTTCCCACCAGTGGATGCGACTGATCAGCTTTTCACCGACCTCGCGCGACACGGCGCGCCGCGTCAGCAAGTGCTCGGCGCCATAGATTTCCGAGGTTTCGCTGAGGATGGCGGTACCACCATTGCGCACCAGAATATCGGCGGCATAACCAAGTGCTGGATTGGCGGTGATGCCCGAATAGCCATCCGAGCCACCGCACTGCAGTGCCAGCGTCAGTTCCGACGCATCGACCGTTTCGCGTTTGGCGCGCGCGGCAATGGGCAGCATTTCCTTCATCTGCTCGATGCCCCATTCGATAATCTTGCGCGTGCCGCCACGCTCCTGAATGGTCATGGTCTGGAACGTGTCGCTTTCGGTGATGCCATACATCTCCTTCATGCGACCGATCTGGAACACTTCACAGCCCAGGCCAACCAGCATGGCCGCCCCCAGATTGGGGTTGGAAGTGTAGCCCCATTGCGTGCGTTTAAGGATATCAAACCCCTCGCCACGGCTTTCCATGCCGCAGCCCGTGCCGTGTACGAACGGTACCACGCCGTCAATCTCGGGATAATCATCAAGGACACCGGAGCGGTTGATGCCTTCGGCAATAAACTTGGCCACGGTCGCCGAGCAGTTCACCGATGTGAGGATGCCCACATAGTTTCGCGTGCCGACACTGCCATTTGCCCGGCGATAGCCCTCAAAGGTCGCGCGGTCTTCCACCGCAATCATCTCGGGCGGCACGGCACCTTCGGCAAAGGCATAGTCATGGCTCAACGTGCCATCGGGACCACCCATGCCGCAATTGTGCTCATGCACCCAGTCGCCGGGAACAATGGCTTCCTTGGCAAAACCGATGATCTGACCGAATTTCAGGATCGGCTCACCTTGAGCGATCTGGCGGATGGCAAATTTGTGCCCCTTGGGCACACGCCGCACGATGGACGGACCCTGCAGCGTGACGCTGCCTACATCAAGATTGCTCAGGGCCACCGCAATGTTGTCGGCCGGGTTCAACACCAGCGTACGCGGCTGTGGACGGGTCATCGTGTCAGACATGGATGTGCTTTCAGGGGTCGGATCTCAACTGTGCTTTACCTCGCCGTCATAAACCGCCAGATTGCGCCGGCAATAGGCAGCGATGGGCGTTGTAAAGCACCACGGCTCTAACTAACATGTTAGCATGAAAACGGAAGCAAGTCCTTATTCTTTTCTGAGCGCACCTATCGTGCTGACCAGAGGCAATGTGACCACCGAGGTCACCAATGTGCTGCGTCACGCGATTGTGTCGCTCGCCCTGCCGCCCGGCAGCGCCATCGACAAGTCGCTGGTCTGCGAGCAATTGGGTGTCTCCCGTTTTCCGGTGAGCGAGGCGCTGGCGCGCCTACAGACTGAAGGTCTGGTAGACATCGCCCCGCAACGCGGCTCGACCGTTTCGCTGGTGCGCATCGCCGATGTGCGCGAATACATGTTGATCCGCAAAGGCCTCGAGAGTGAAGCGCTCCGCGTCTTCATTGGCCGTCACGACAGCGGACTGATCGACGCCCTGCACACCAATATGGCCAAGCAGCGCGAAGCCGCCGAACGCGACGATGCCGAAACCTTTCACGAGATCGATATCGAGTTCCACGACATTATCTATCGGGCCATGGAATTCACCAAGATCAAGGGCATCATTGATTCGGCCCGCGCCAATCTCGACCGCGCCCGCTGGCTGATTGTCACACCTCGGCGCCTGGCCATTACCATTGCCGAACATCAGGCCATTTTCGACGGCATTCTGGCCGGCAAAGAGCAGCAGGCTATTGCCGCCATCCGCGCTCATATCGACGCAGTGATGGTGGAACTTTTCGCCTTTGCCCGCGAACACCCGGAACTGTTTGCCGATGGCGCCACACTGGGCACCGACAGCGACAGCTTTCCCTTCGGCTGAGGAGGCCATTTCATGCTCAAGTCCATCCCACCCATTCTCGGACCAGACCTGCTCGCAATTCTGCGCGCCATGGGCCATGGCGACGAAATCACCATTGTCGACGCCAATTTCCCAGCAGATTCATCGGGCCCGGCTCTGGTGCGCATGGACGGCATAAGCGCCACCGAGATTCTGGACGCCGTACTCAGCCTGCTGCCGCTCGACGACTTCGTTGATGAGGCCGCCATCGTCATGCAGACCGTGGGCGATCCGACCCGCCGCGAACCCGTCGTCGATGCGTTTGAAGGCATCCTGCAGCAGCACGAGCCGAGCATGAGCATTTCCTCGCTGGAGCGCTTTGCCTTCTACGAGCGCGTCAAAAAGGGCTACGCCATCGTGCAGAGCGGCGAGAGCCGGCTTTATGGCAATATCATCCTCAAGAAAGGCGTGATCCGGCCAGCCGATTGATTGTCCCAACCGAACGGATTGGACCAAGGTCGCCCTCGACACACTAACATGTTAGCCTTATTGCCATGGCAACGGCTTCCGGGACAAAGGACCTCTGCACATGAAACTGCTTCGTATTGGCGCCAAGGGCGCAGAAAAGCCCGCCATTCTGGCCGAAGACGGCTCGATCCGCGATCTCTCCGGTATCGTCGATGACATCGGCGGTGCCACGCTGGGCGCCGACGGTTTGGCCAAGATTGCTGCCGCCGATATCAGCTCCCTGCCCCAGCTTGACGCCGGCGACCGCATCGGACCCTGCGTGGCCAATGTCGGCAAGTTCATCTGCATCGGCCTGAATTATGCTGATCACGCTGCCGAAACCGGCGCCCCAATTCCTGCTGAGCCTATTCTGTTCATGAAGGCCACCAGTGCCATAATCGGTCCCAACGACGATGTGATCATTCCCAAGAACTCGATCAAGCCAGACTGGGAAGTCGAACTCGGCGTCGTCATCGGCAAGGAAGCCCGCTATGTCGATGAAGCAGACGCCCTGGACTATGTGGCCGGCTATTGCGTGGTCAACGATCTCTCCGAGCGCCATTTCCAGACAGAACGTGGCGGTCAGTGGGTCAAGGGGAAGTCTGCAGACACCTTCGGCCCCATCGGCCCCTGGATGGTCACGCGCGACGAAGTCGCTGATCCCCAGCAGCTGGGCATGTGGCTCGAAGTGGACGGCAAGCGCTTTCAGGACGGCTCGACCAAGACCATGATCTTCGGTGTCGCCCACGTTGTCGCCTATGTCAGCCAGTTCATGAGCCTGCAGCCCGGCGACATCATCACCACAGGCACCCCGCCCGGTGTTGGCATGGGCGTCAAGCCTGAGCCCGTCTGGCTCAAGCCTGGAAATGTCATGCGTCTGGGTATTGAAGGCCTGGGCGAGCAGCAGCAGTCCGTCAAGGCTTGGTCGGCCTAAGGCCTTTTGACGATCAGGTCGATTTCGACCAATGCACCCACTGCCAGCGCTGTGACCCCAATGGTTGTCCGCGCTGGCAACTTCCCTGCTTCAAAGAAGCTGGGCCAGAGCTGATTGAGACCGTCATAGTCGCGTTCGAACTGGGTCAGGTAGATGCGCGCCATGGTGATGTGCTCCAACCCAAGCCCAATGCCGGCCAACACCACCTTGAGATTATCCATCACCCGCGTGGTCTGCGCGACGATACCTATTGGCAGTTCCGCATCAGGGGCTTCTGGGTCGGTCGGCATCTGGCCGGTAACGAACACCCATCCATCGCTTTCAACGGCGTGGGAGAAGGGGGCTACCGGTCGTGGTCCGGAAGCAATCATGTGGTGCAGCAACTGGCTCATGGCATTCTCATTAGGATAAAGCTTGAGCCTCAACGTTCAGGCGGCCATAAGTCAACCTCTGCTGGACGGTTCGCCCGGCCCAAGCCCATGAGAGCCCGCCGGCATGTTCGATCTATTCCACAACATCTCGGCCGATCTGCAGATTTTTCTCAACGCCGTTTCGGGAAATTTCTGGCTAACCTTTTGGTTCATTTTCGCCATTTCCATCGGTGAAGCGATTTTCGTGCTGGGCCTTTTCGTGCCTTCAACGCCGGTATTATTGCTGGCTGGCGGACTTATCGCCGAGGGGCGCTTGCCATTCTGGGAAGTCTATTTCGCGGCCGTGCTGGGCGCGGTTATTGGCGATGCGCTCTCCTATCTGATCGGCCATTTTCTTAAGGATACCATCACCGAAATCTGGCCCTTCCGCGATCAGCGTGCGCTGATTCAACGCGGCGAGGCCTTCTTTGCCCGTCACGGCGGCAAGGCTGTTTTTGTGGGCCGCTTCATTCCGGGTGTCAAAGCCGTCATTCCCGGTGTGGCCGGGATCATGGGCATGCCCTATGCCCGCTTCACGATCATCAATGTCAGTTCAGCGCTGCTCTGGGCCGCCGCCCATCTGCTGCCCGGCCTGCTGCTCACCGCATGGCTCAAATCGATCGGGCTTTCGCTTGAACTGGTCATCATGGTCGGTTCACTGATCCTCGCCGCCCTGTTTGTGCTGCTGCATTTCCATCGCCACATTCTGCTTTTCTTTGCGCCCTGGCTGGGCAAATTTGGCCGCGCTATACAGGCGCGCTGGGGTCAGAATGACACCACCGGCTGAACCCGCTTGCACTGCGAGCTTGCCAGCCTCATATCTTCCTTCACTCCAGCAGCAAGGCCGCGCCATGAACGACAATGAAATGACTGTCCAACGCGAAGATGGCGAAACCAGCGGCCGCTATGTCATCAAGCTCTCCCCGACGGCCGAGGCGGAAATGACCTATCGCAAGACCGAGAGCGGCATCATCATCGACCACACCGGCGTGCCGCCATCGTTTGAAGGCCGCGGCATCGCGGCAAAGCTGGTGGAATTCGCCGTCGCCGATGCCCGCAAGAACCGTTTCAGGATCACCCCGGTGTGCTCCTATGTAGTTGCCCAGTTTCGACGCCACCCCAAATGGTCCGATATCAAGGCCTGAACATTTAGAAGCCTGACGCGCTGCGCTGTCGGAAGATTTCTGTCAGCCGCGCCAGCGCCACCAGATGCACATTCTCGGGAGTCTGCGGTTCCTTGAGACACGTCACATCTGTCACGACTGTGAACAGGCAGCCATTGCGCTCGCCTGACGCGGTAAATTCCAGCCGCCGTCGGTCAGCAATATAGCGGGCATGGGTGACCTTGAACTGCATGACTATGCCGCCGCCAGGACCTCGTAACGCCCCTCGCGACACAGTGGGCTGTCATAACCCTTGATAGCTGTGCTGGTGCCGCTGGCGCGCAGGACCAGCACCACGTCATAAGTCCCCGGCCGCGATTGTGCACTCATCATATTTTCGGCGATTTCGAGAACCGGCCTGAACCCATCGGGGGCCGATCCTGTTGGCTCCAGACCGCGCAGACAGACGTACCAACGTTTGGGACTCAACGCTGTTTCCCCCAGCGTGAGTCGGGGATAGGAAACCGCGACCGTCGAGCCTGCCTCAGCGCCAAGATAGCGACGCGCCCGGACTTGATAATCGGCCGGGAAGGCCTCCGCAGCGCCTGAGAACTGAATATTGTGCAAGCCCGTATTGGCGCCACTGCAGGCGGCAATGGTCAGGCAAAGCGATAGGGTCAGCGATAATCTGGACAGTATGCGCATATCATCTCCCCTCCGTTTTTTTACCTGACGTCAAAGCCTTTGCTCAGCGAAACAACTATACACCCCGGCAGTGACACAACAATTGCTAGCCGCGGGCAGCGCGCGGTTGAGCAGCGGATTCTGGGTTGAACACCACGACCTGATCGCGGCCAGCGCCCTTGGCCATATAGAGGGCGGTATCAGCCATCTCCGTGGCCATTTCGATGGACTCGCCAGCTTCAATAAGACACGCACCCACGCTGGTGGTGACCATGCAGGAGCGCCCGTCGGGTAGCGCAATGGGGCGACCATTGATGGTGGTCATTACACCCTGAGCGAGCTCGGTCAGCTTTTGCGACGACATGTTGTGCAACAGGGCGATGAATTCATCGCCACCCCAGCGTGCACAGACATTGCCGGGGCCGATTGCAGCCACGATACGCTGCGCGATCTCGCCCACCACCGCATCGCCCGCTGCGTGCCCGAACGTGTCGTTGATGATCTTGAAATGATCGATATCGACCAGTAGCAGCCCCTGTCGCTGGCCTTCAGGCACAGCGCTGAACGCCGCCATGAAGCCCCGGCGATTGGCAATGCCGGTCTGACCATCGCGGAACGCCAATTGCTCGAGTTCTTCGGTACGCGCCCGCACCCGGTTTTCCAATTCGCTGGTATTCTCCGAAACAACCTCGGCCATCTCCGCAAACGCCGTTGACAAACGGCCCACCTCGTCGGGTTTCTGCGCTGCGCCAATCGCCCGCACCGGACCAAAATCGCCGGCCTGCGCACTGCGTACCACACTTTCGAGCAGCCTAAGCCGGTCCAGCACCTGCCGTTTGAATACCAGCACCATCACCGTAGCCACCAGACCCATCATGGCTGCCAGCAGCAACCCAATCGGCACAAACAGCCGGCGATCAATAATGGTATCGATATCCATCAGCGTGACGTTGAACCAACCGAGCTTGTCCAGATAGCCCACGCCCACCAGAACATCCTTGCCGCCGACGCGCAAAAACTGGGATTTGACCAATACGTCGCCCGCCGCAACATCCTCCATCAGCAGACGAAGCGCCTCCTGATCAAGCATGCTGTCGACCAAGGAAAACACGGTGCGCTTGGCACTCATTTCCGCTGTCAGGCTACTCAGATCAATCAAATCCTTGTCGCGGTGCGCCTGCACAGCGCCAAGCCGGTCCACGAACAGCGAGGTCACACCCACTTGCGGGACATTGACCACCTCATCGATAAACGCACTCAGATCAATGCCGGTGCCCAGAATGCCGAGCACGTTGCGACCTTCGCGGATCACACAATTGATCCAAACCTTGGTGACGCGCAGATTGGCATCATTATCGACGTTGAGATGACAGCCTTCGCCCAGCGCTGAAGTGCGATAATACCAGGCGTCACGGCTATTGTCGGGGTCCAACGTGTAGCGGAACTGATCGCCCGCATAGCTATTGCTGGCGTCATTGAAATAGTAGTTGCCCGACCCACCCATGGCAAAAAAATAGCTGTGGTCGGTGAAGGACTGGCGAAAATGCTCGAGTTCGGCGATGCCGCGTCGCCGCAGGACAGGGTCGCTCTCATTGTTGGCCCAGTCGCGAATCGACTGCGATCCCGCCAGGGTTTCGGCCAGCGAAACCTCGCGTGTCAGCGCCTCAAGCCCGCGATAGCGATCATAGAGGATCTGCTTTTCCGCAAATAGCGTGCCGAGTTGGATGATGGTGGTGCCCACCATCCAGTTAAAGGCCGCATAGGCGGGAACAGCGACCGCGGCAAACCCAAGCAGCACGAAAATCAGCACGCGCACACGAAGGCTGCTGGCGATTTTGTGTCGAAGATCGGAAATGGTGCGCCTCGCTCGCAAGGGAGGGGGCGTCTCCGCCCTGAATCACACTATCTCAAAAGACCCGTCAAAAAGCCACTAACGGATTGCTCGCGCTGGCGATTTGTCACGCCTGCGCCGCCAACCGAGGCGCAGGCAGCACGATTTGGCTATGGCTGCATCGAGGCCAGAAACGTCTGGGCTTCACGCAGTTCCTCGGGACGAATTTCGTGCCCACCGGCATGCCAGCTCAACGTGGTCTCGGCGCCTTGGGCAACGAAGTAGTCATGCAAGCCCTGGGTCTGGACCGACGGGCAAATCGGATCGCGCTGCCCGCCGGTGATCAACACTCTTGCCGCGCTGAAGTCGGCCGTGGGCGGAGTAAACGGGATCAGCGGGTGCATCAGAACGGCGGCGTCAAACAGTTCGGGCGCTGCAAACTGCACCGAGGCCAGGATATTGGCACCATTGGAATAGCCGAGCCCGATCACCGTGCGGGGCTGGTTCTCGGCCTTACGAGCTTCAACAAAACCAACCATTTGCGCAGTCCGCCGGGCCAGATCCTCCATGTCATAGACGCCTTCGCCCGTGCGCCGGAAATAGCGCAACGCCCCGCCTTCACTGACATCGCCACGTGGTGCAACAATGCGCGCACCTGGCATCAACTGACCGGCCAGATCGAAAAACTGGTTCTCGTCACCACCGGTGCCATGGAACACCAAAAATAGCGGTGCATTGGCATCAGCACCTGCCGCTTCGCGATACTGGTAATCGGCCATCCTAGACCTCCTGAAAATTGCCACTCAGATATCGACGCCATCGGCGTCCGGCACAATCGCCAATACCACCACGCACTGTTGCCGATTCTGAAACGATCTGAACCAGCCGGTGCCATGCCGCGTATGAGCTAGCATGGAGGCTCCAACATGACCGCACAGCTGCAATCCTTCCCCAATGGTGGCTTGGCCGTAGTATTTGGCGCCAGCGGCGGCATTGGCCACGCGGTGCAGACTGCGCTTGTCAAAAGCGGCCAGTTTGAGCAGGTGCTTGGACTATCGCGCGCCGCAGGCGATTTTGACCTCACCGATGAAGCCAGCATCGCCGGCGCCGCCGACAGGATTGTCGAAATTGGTCTCCCTCTGCGCTTGGTTGTTGTCGCCACTGGCCTTTTGCACGACGACACCATGCAGCCCGAAAAAAGCTGGCGCCATCTGGACGCCGATAATCTGGCGCGCAGCTTTGCCATCAACGCCACCGGCCCGGCCCTTCTGGCCAAGCACCTGCTGCCGCTATTGCCGCGTCACGGCAAGGCCGTGTTTGCCGCCATTTCCGCCAAGGTGGGCAGTATCGGCGATAATCATCTGGGCGGTTGGTATGGCTACCGCGCTGCCAAGGCAGCGCTCAATCAGTTGCTGCACACCGCAGCCATCGAATTGCGGCGCAACCGGCCTGAAGCCATTTGTGTCCCCATGCATCCGGGTACTGTGGCCACTACGTTGTCCGCCCCTTTCGGCAATAATGCCTATACGCCTGTGCCACCCGAGGCTGCCGCCGACGGGCTGCTCTGTGTGATAGAACGTCTCCGCCCCATTGAGAGCGGTCAACTGCTCGATCACACTGGTTTGCCCCTGCCCTGGTAACCCCTTGCGTCGGCGCGCCGCTCTGCCACTATGGCGGCATGTTCCTGTCAATTTTCGACGTCTTCAAAATCGGTATCGGCCCCTCCAGTTCCCACACCATGGGACCCATGACCGCTGCCCGGCGCTTTCTCGATGAATTGGCCAGCAGCGACTGGCCACGCGCCGCCAATGCCCGCCCAGCGGCGCTGACCGCCAGCCTGCACGGCTCGCTGGCCTTTACCGGCATTGGCCATGGCAGCGGCCGTGCCGTCACCCTTGGCCTGTGCGGACAGGATCCCAAAACCGTCGACCCCGATGCCATGGATGGTTTGGTCGCTGCGGTCGAAGCAAGCGGGACAGTGCATCCACCCGGCCATGCCCAGTACCGGTTTCGACCCGCAGTCGATCTGTTGTTCGACAAACGCACCGTCCTGCCCGGCCACCCCAATGGTCTGCAGTTCGCGGCCTATGACAGCGATGGCCAATTGCTGCTGCGCCGCGCCTTCTATTCCATTGGCGGCGGCTTTGTGGTCAGCGCCGAAGAACTCGAAGACCTCAAGCACGCCTCACCAGCGCAGGCCGATGTGCCCTACCCCTTTGCTCATGCCAAGGATATGCTGGCCATGGCCGCAGCCTCAGGCCTGTCGATCGCCGCCATGAAGCGGGCCAATGAAGAAGCCACCCGCAAACGGGTTGCGCTTGATCGTGGCATTGACGAAATCTGGGATGTCATGGATGGCTGCATTGACCGCGGCATCGCGCAAAGCGGTGTGATGCCCGGCGGACTTAACGTGAAGCGCCGCGCCAAGGCCCTCCACGAGCAGCTCGAACCGCAATGGCAGCGCAACGAGATTACCCCGCTAATGGCCAATGATTGGCTCAGTCTTTACGCCATGGCCGTCAATGAAGAGAATGCTGGCGGCGGTCGCGTCGTGACCGCACCCACCAATGGTGCCGCCGGTGTCATCCCCGCCGTAATGCGCTACTTCCTCAAGTTTAACGCCGCCGCCACGCCCCAGACCATTCGCGACTATTTGCTGACCGCCGCTGCCATAGGCGGCATCATCAAACACAATGCCTCGATCTCTGGCGCCGAAGTGGGCTGTCAGGGCGAAGTGGGTTCGGCCTCGGCCATGGCGGCCGGCGGCCTCTGCGCCATTATGGGCGGCACCCCCGAACAGGTCGAAAACGCCGCTGAAATCGCCTTGGAGCATCATCTGGGCATGACCTGCGATCCCGTCGCCGGCCTTGTCCAGATCCCCTGTATCGAGCGCAACGCCTTTGGCGCGGTCAAGGCAGTGACCGCTGCATCACTGGCGCTCAAGGGTGATGGCACACATGCGGTGCCGCTCGACGCCTGTATCGAGACCATGCGCCAGACCGGGCTGGACATGAGCGAGCGCTACAAGGAAACAAGCCTGGCCGGCCTGGCCGTCAATGTGGTGGCGTGCTGAAAACCCGCAAACCTAGCGCGCAGCGAACCGGTCGCGCGATTCCATAATATGGCGGCGCGTTGCTGCTTCAGCCGCGTCCGGATCGCGCGCCCCGATCGCTTTGACGATCGCGTCGTGCTCGGCCAGCGCCGTGTCGGTAGCGCGCGCATTGAACACCAGACGGAACAAATGCACATGGGTGTGCAGCCGCGAGAGTGCCTCTACTACCAGCCCGTTCCCGGCGCTTGCGGCCAGCTGATCGTGAAACGCCATATCGAGCTGGGCGAACTGCGCATAGGCATCCAGCCCTTCGCTGCGCGACAGCGTTTCCATTTCCGCGCACAGACTGGCCAGATGATCGATCACCGGCTCTGGCATTATTTCCGCACACCGCCGCGCGGTGAACGGCTCGAGTAACAGGCGCAACTCATAGAGATCGGCCAGCTGTGCCGCGCTCAATTGCGGCGCCGCGCTATAGCCTATCAGATGAGTCTTGATGACCAGCCCCTCGGCCTCAAGTCGGGTCAGCGCCTCACGGATCGGAGTCTGCGACACACCCAGTTGCCGGGCCACCGCGTCTACCGAAATACGCGTGCCCGGCGCGATCTCCAGTGACATGATGCGGGCAAAGATAGCGCTATAGACCTCGTCGCCCAACCGGGCCGGTCGCCGGAGCAATCCGGCCACCGCACTTGGAACCGCCATCTACCAGCTCACAGCGATATATTTGGTTTCGCAGAATTCCATGATGCCATGATGCGCACCCTCGCGGCCAAGACCCGACTGCTTGACCCCGCCAAACGGCGCGGCCGGATCCGACACCAGCCCCCGATTGAGCCCGATCATCCCGGCCTCAAGCCGCTCAGCAACCTTCAGGCCCTTTTTGAGGTCCTCGGTGAACACATAGGCGATCAGCCCATATTCGCTGTCATTGGACAGGGCCACCACATCGTCAACTGTTTCGAACACCGAGATCGGCGCAATGGGGCCAAATATCTCGTCGCGCACCATTTCGGCGTCGCCAGACACTTGGGTGAGCACGGTGGGGGGAAAGTAGAAACCCTCGCCGCCGCTGGCGGTACCACCGGTGAGTACCTTGGCGCCCTTGGCCACTGCGTCTTTGACCAGATCGCCCATCTGATCGACCGCGCCCTGATTGATCAGCGGACCGCAGGTGACGGTCTCGTCATAGCCGACGCCGACAGTCATCTTGCCCATGCGTTCGGCCAGTCCCTTGGCAAAGCGCTCGGCAATGCCGCTCTGTACATAAAAGCGATTGGCCGCCGTGCAGGCCTCGCCGCCATTGCGCATCTTGGCTACCATGGCGCCATCGAGCGCCTTGTCCAGATCGGCATCATCAAACACCACGAAGGGGGCATTGCCGCCCAGTTCCATTGAGCAATTGATCACCTGATCGGCCGCTTCAACCAGCAGTTTGCGGCCCACCGCGGTCGAGCCGGTGAAAGAGAGCTTGCGCACCCGATCATCATGCAACATGGCCGAAACCAGCTTCCCCGAGCTTGAGGTGGTGACGACATTGACCACGCCCTCGGGCACGCCCGCTTCTTCCATCAGCGCGGCCATGGCATAGGCGGTCAGCGGTGTTTCGGTGGCTGGCTTGAGCACAACGGTACAGCCCGCGGCCAGGGCCGGACCTATCTTGCGGGTCGCCATGGCGGCGGGGAAATTCCACGGCGTCACCAGCACGGAAACCCCGATCGGCTGATGTGTCACCAAGATCTTGTTATTGCCGCTCGGCGCGGTCGAAAAATCACCATTCAGCCGCACGGCTTCTTCGGAAAACCAGCGAAAGAACTCGGCCGCATAGGTGACTTCACCGCGCGCATCGGGCAGCGCCTTGCCATTTTCAAGGCTGATCAGCCGGGCGAACATCTCAGTGCGCGCCACCATCAGCTCCCAGCACTTGCGCAGGATCTCGCCGCGCTGCCGGGGCGCCATTGCAGCCCATGCCGACAGGGCATCATGGGCGGCTTTGACCGCAGCCAGACCATCATCGACTGTCGCATCGGCAATGCTGGCAATGACCTTGCCGGTCGAGGGATCGAGCACGTCGATCCGCTTGCCTTCGGCCCCGGCGCGCCAGGCGCCACCAATATAAAGTTCTGTCTTGACGGCAGCTTCAATGCCAAAGGATTTAAGCGCTTCAGGAAGAGACAGCATAAAATAGATTCCTTAATTGGCGAGCCGGTGGCGATCGCCGGAGAAAGCCGCATTGATAATGGCCTGCATGGCAGGCAGATCGAGTGGACGCGGATTGTTCTTGACCAAACGCGCAGCCCCCAGAGATTGTTCAGCGGTCCAGTCCAGCTGATCTTGAGCCAGACCTAGCGCCGCAAGATTGGCTGGAATGCCGATGGCGCCAAACAGGGTTTCAACCGCAACAATGGCCCGCTCGGCATTGCCCCGGTCATCATCGCCCGCTTGGGCCACCCCCATCGCCACGGCGACCTCGGCCATCGAAGCTGTTGCATGGCCCAGATTGAAGGTCATGGCATAGGGGAGCAGACACGCAACGCCTGCGCCATGCGCCGTCTTGGTCAGCGCACCGACAGGATATTGAATGGCGTGCGCCGCCGAGGTGCCCGCCGTGCCAAAGGCCAGTCCGGCCAGTAGCGCGCCATACATCACGTTTTCGCGGGCGGCAAGATCCTGGCCGTTCTCGACCGAGCGGCGCAATCCGAGCGCCAGATAGCCGATGGCTTCGCGCGCATGGCCATCGCTGAGCGCATTCTTGCCGACAAACACATGCTCATGGCTGGTCCCGGCATCAACACTGCGCGGTCCCGCCGTCAGCGCTTCAATGGCATGGGTCAGTGCATCGGCACCGGCAATCGCGGTCAGACCGGCTGGCGCGCTCAGCGTCAGTTCAGGATCGCAGATGGCCACCAGCGGAATGATATGCGGACTGGCAATACCCACCTTGAGCAGGCGTTCGCTATCGGCGACCACCGCTACCGGCGTTGCTTCAGACCCTGTACCCGCTGTTGTCGGCACGGCAATCAGCGGCAGCACTGGGCCGGGCACCTTGAACTCACCGAAATAATCACGCGGCGAGCCACCATGAGCCAGCAGAACGGCCGTGACCTTGGCCATATCCAGACATGAGCCACCGCCCAGCCCGATCACCAGATCAGGCCCAAAGCTCTGGCCAAAGGCTACACATTGATCAATGCAGTCCAGCGGCACCTCGGGCAGGGTGCTATCAAACACCGCCACCGCAACTCCGGCAGTCTTGAGCGCATCGACCAGTTCGCCAAGCGCGGCGCTGCCGCCCATCCGTTCATCGGTGACGATCAGCGCCTTCTGACCCAGGGCGCGGGCATGCATGGCGAGCGAGGCCCGTTGACCGGACCCGAATTCGATTGTGCGCGGCGCGCGTTGCAGGGCGAACAGGCTCATGGTGCTTCCTTTTCGGCCAGCGCCGCATCGCGCAGTTTTTGCATGGTGGCCCAGACATTGTCCGCCAGTTCAATCCCCGCCGAGAGCCGCGTCGCCTTGCGCGCCCGGCCACGCTCGCCGGGAATGATCACTGCGTCAAAGCCGGGCATGGGCCTGGTCTTGCGCACGGTCTCGAGATACGCCGACAACGCCGCCCCCTGCCCCGATAGCGGATCAATCAGGATGAACACGTCGCCCTTATTGCTGAGGCGTTCGGCGTCGAGCGTGCCGGTGACGTGGCGGCCCAGCGCCGCACCAGTTAGTGCTGTCACCAGCAATTCAAACCCCAGACCCAACGCATAGCCCTTGGCCGCGCCGAACGGGGCAATGGCACCATACTTGGCGGCATTGGGGTCGGTAGTGGGCTGGCCCTCGGCATCCAGTGCCCAACCCTCGGGCAGCTTTGCGCCGCGATGTTCGTGGTCGTGAATCTCACCCATCGACACCAGGCTGGTGGCCAGATCGATGACGAAAGGACCGGCCTCGGTCGGCACGCCAATGGCAATGGGATTGGTACCCAGCTGAGCCACGCTGCCGCCAAACGGATGCACCAGCGCCTCGCTGGTGGTCAGGATGATCGCGACTAGCCCGGCCTCGGCGATCGCTTCGGCATACCAGGCCAGCATGCCGATATGATTGTTGTGGCTGATCGCCGCGACCGCGATTCCGGTCTGCCGCGCCCGCGCGCCAGCAACTTCTGCGGCATGTTGCGCCACCACCGGACCAAGCCCTTGTTGACCATCAACGCTGAGAAAACTGTCGCTGCGCCAATGGTGCGAACCCCGCGTACGAGCATCGGCGACACCATTGCCAATGCGCTCAATGATCCGCTGCAAGCGCAAGAAGCCGTGTGAGGGTACGCCACGCAACTCCGCGTCCAGCAGCAGATCGGTCTGCAACTGGGCAGCCTCGACATCAACGCCTGCGCCCTCAAGCGCAACCTGTGCGGCGCGCCTGCAATCTTGAACCGAAACCAGCGTCATAGGGGAAATCCGATACGATATAGGATTGGGAAAATGCGCGGTCCCCACCACGATGTCAACGCGGTCCAATCGACCCAACGATTCAGCTAGCTATTGCCTTCAGATCGGCTTGCGTGGGCGCGAGCTGTTTCGCGCAACGATACGCGGAGGCACCGTAAAATGATCGGCGGCGCTACGCCCATCGATACGCTCAACAACCAGACGCGCTGCCTGTAGCCCCAGCAATTCACCGGACTGGTCCACGCTGGTCAGGCTGTTCTGGGCGAAGTCACAGAACATCGTATTGTCATAGCCGACAATGGCAATGTCGTCAGGCACGGACAGCCCCAGATCAACCGCGACGCTGATCGCCTCGAACGCCATCAGATCAGTCCAGCAGAAGATCGCATCAGGCCGATCCTTGCTTTCGAGCAATCGCCGCACAGCCACCTGTACGTCGCGTACGACCTGTGGCGCGCGAACGATGTTGATGGTCCCGCCGCATTTCTGCTCCATCATTTCGAGCCGATAACCCAGTTCGCGCTGCTCAATGACCGTGGAGGCCGGTTGCATCAGGCTGAGCATGGCAATATTGCGAAAACCATTGCCGACAAGATGACGAACGACCAGACGAGCGCCGAGTTGGTCATCATTATTGACCGTGTCATATCCGTCGCCACTCTTGTCATGCTGGCCAATGGTCACCAGTGGAAGACGCGCGCCAGTGGCCGCCAGTGAGGCAGCACTTTCATTGGGGCCAATCAGGATCAACCCGTCCATCTGCCGATCAATCATCGCTTCAATCAAAGCGGCGGGCGTGGTGCTGAAGCCCTGCATGGCCTGATACTGCGTGCGCTCGAGCGCCGAGTTCACCCCGGCATAGACATCGGCAAAGAACGGGTTGCGCAGATCGGGGAAGATCAGCCCCAGCGTATAGGTCTTGCCGCGCATGCCGCGCGCCGATGCACGGGGGCGATAGTTGAGCTTGTCCATCGAAGCGCGCACCTTGGCACGCAACGCATCACTGACCCCATAGGCATCCCGCAGCACCTTGGACACCGCCGCAACCGATACGCCCGCATCCTGGGCAACTTCGCGGATCGTGATCCGCTCTGCGGGCTTGGGTGGGGACGATACGGTCTTGGCCATGCGACTTTGGGATTCCTCGTTTCGACCACTTCTCGCATGTTTTCAGCAAGGTGCCTATTGCCAAGCCAATCAAAATGTAGAACGCTATACGTAGAACAGTCTACAACCGGGTTTACCGGTGTCTATGGGAGGAATTCCGCGTGAACGACGCAGCGATTATGCATGCCGCATCCACACAGCCGGTCGACGTCAATTGGGCTGCGCAGATGGTGGCGCCGCTCAGCGACCACGGTGTCGGCACGCCCGGCTCGTTCCTGCGCAAGTCCTTCACGCTGAACACCCGCGCCAATGGCAAGACCCTGCATATCAGCGCGTTGGGGCTCTATGTCTGCTTCATCAATGGCCAGCGGGTCGGCCACGATATTCTGACACCTGGCTGGACCAGCTATGAAACCCGCCTGAGCTTTCAGACCTATGATGTTTCACACCTGCTGGTGGCCGGCGAAAACACCATGGAAATCTGGTTGGCGGACGGCTGGCTGCGCTCACAGATGATGTGGGGCGGTCGTCCTATTTTCAATACATGGGGCGACCGTATCGCCGCCATTGCCCAATTGCTCGATGGTGATGGCAGCGTAGTGCTGTCGACCGACGCTAGCTGGGAAAGCGGCGAACTGCCGGTGCGCAAATCCGGCATCTATTTTGGTGAAATCTACGACGCCAGCTTTGCGCAAACCGCTACCGCCGGCAGCGAGGCCATCGCCTTTGACACTGCGCGCCTGGTGGCCCACGAAACCACGCCCGTTCGTGAACTTGAACCCCTGCAGCCGGCCAAGACCTGGCGCGATGACGAGGGCCGCATCCTTTACGACTTCGGCCAGAACTGCGGCGGGTATGTCGCCTTTACCGTTATCGGCGAAGCTGGCGCTCGCGTCATCGTTGAGCACGCCGAAATCCTCGACAAGGACGGGGTCTTCTACAATGGCAATCTGCGCACCGCTGAATGCCGCATTGAATATACGCTCAGCGGCAATGGCGCCGAAGACTACCGCCCGCTCTTTACGTTCCAGGGCTTTCGCTTCGCCCGCATCACCATTGAGGGCAAGGCCGAAGTCTCCAATGTGGTCTCGGTGCCGATCAGCTCGGTGACCGAAATCAAGGCAAGCTTCACCTCAGCCAACAAGCTGGTGGATCGTCTGTTTCTCAACACCATCTGGTCGCAACGCTCCAACTTCATTGAAGTGCCTACGGACTGCCCGCAGCGCGATGAGCGACTGGGATGGACGGGCGACGCACAGGTCTTTGCGGGCACGGCCTGCTATCTGGCCGACGCCCAGAGTTTCTTCCACAAATGGATCCGTGATGTCATGGCCGATCAGCGCGAAGACGGCGCTGTACCCCATGTGGTTCCCGACCCCACCAAGATGGATGACACGCATTATCCAGGCTTTTTCGGCAGCACGGGCTGGGGTGACGCTATCGCGGTCGTGCCGTGGCAAGTCTACTTGCACTATGGCGACACAGCGATCCTCAACGAAGTGCTACCCGCCATGGTCAAATGGGTCGACTTCGTCTGGTCTATCAGCGACGGCCCGATTGTTCAGCCACCCCGCGCCTGGGGCGCCCGAGGCTTTTCATTTGGGGACTGGCTCCAGCCCAAGGGGCCCAGCGCCAAGCCGCTGCCCACCATAAGCGATGATGCCGCTGCCACGCTTTACCTGCACATCACCGCGAAACTGGTCAGCCAGATTGCCGAAATTTCCGGTGACACCAAGACGGCCCAGCGTCTGGCCGACATGGCCGAACAAGTCAAAACCGCCTTTGCCCGGGAGTTCATTACCCCGTCAGGCCGCGTCGGCGGCGACGACCAGACTTCCTATGCGCTGGCCTTCCTGCACGATCTGATCCCCGCTGACAAACACGCTGCTGCCAAGCGCTATTTCAAAAATGCCATCGCCCGCAGCGACGGCCGCATCGGCACTGGCTTCATCGGCACGCCGGCCCTGTTACCGGCCCTGGTCAAGATTGGAGAGCTGGGCCTAGCCGCCGATGTCTTCCTGCAGGAGGATGTGCCCGGCTGGCTCTACCAGGTCAAAATGGGCGCCACTACGATCTGGGAACGCTGGGACGCCATCGAACCCGATGGCACCATCTACAATCCGCGCATGAACTCCTACAATCATTATGCCTATGGTGCTGTGTGCCAGTGGCTTCTGGAAGGTGTCGCCGGATTCCGTCCCGACGCGGCGGCGCCCGGCTTTGAATCCATCATCTTTGAACCCACCATCCTCGATGGCCTGTCGCCTGTGGCCGCCCATCACGACAGCCCGCGGGGTCTGATCCGGGCTGGCTGGGCACTTGATGGCGACCATGTCCGCTATGAAGTCGAAGTGCCTCAGGGCAGCACAGGGCGTCTGCGCCTGTCCCCGGCCTATCGCAATGCCCAGCTTGATGGCGCCACCATCATGGCAGGTACCGAACCGACACTGAGCCCCGGCAAACACACCATCACCTTCGACTATTCGGTGCCCGTGCGCCAAGCGCATGATCGCCCTAACGTCAATGTGCGCACCCCATAGGGGGCGCATAGCGAGCCGACCAAGCATGCAGTTCAATAGGGAGGAAACCAATGACTGCCAATTTCACCAAGACGGCGCGTTTTGCCGTCGGCCTACTGGCCTTTACGGCACTATCTGCGCCATCATGGGCCCAGAGCGTCAATCTGACTCTGCTGATCGACAACGGGCCCCAGACGGTTCCCGTGTTCGAGGCCTACGTTGCAGCCTTTGAAGTAGCAAACCCTGATATCAGCATCGACATCGAAACCCGCCCGGGCGGCGGTGAAGGTGACAACATCGTCAAGACACGGCTGGCTACAGGCGTGATGGCCGATGTGTTCACCTACAACTCGGGCTCACTATTCCAGGCAATCAACCCCCAGCAGAACCTGCTGCCCCTGACCAATGAGCCCTGGCAGGCCAATGTGCAGGACAGCTTCAAGTCTGTCGTCTCTTCGGGCGGCGAGGTCTACGGCGCGCCCTATGCAACGGCCATGGGCGGCGGCATCCTGTACAATATTCCGATCTACAATGAACTCGACCTCGAAGTCCCCACCACTTGGGACGAATTCATGGCCAATAACGAGAAGATCAAGGCTGCCGGCAAGGTTGCCGTGATCCAGACCTATGGCGACACCTGGACCAGCCAGCTGTTTGTGTTGGCGGACTATTACAACGTACAGGCAGCAGTTCCCGCCTTTGCCGAGGAATACACAGCCGGCACGGCCAAATATGCCACCACACCGGCAGCGATGAGCGGCTTTGAACGGCTTGAGGCTGTTTCTCAGGCTGGTTACATGAACGAGGACTTCGGCGCAGCCAAGTACAGTGACGGCATCCGCATGGTCGCCAATGGGGAAGGCGCGCACTATCCCATGCTGACCTTCGCCATCGGTGCGATAGCCGAGGGCAATCCTGAACACTTGGCCGATGTCGGCTTCTTTGCCCAGCCCGGTGACAGCTCCAATGGCCTGACCACCTGGATGCCGGATTCCCTGTACATTCCCCGAAGCACCAGCAATGAAGAAGCCGCCAAGAAATTCGCTGCTTTCGTCGCCAGCCCGGAAGCCTGTGCCATCCGCAACGACACTGTTGGGGCGACCGGGCCATACCTGATCAGCGGCTGCGATCTGCCAGCAGATGTGCCGCCAGCCGTGAGCGACATGCTGCCATATTTCGCAGACGGCGGTAATAATGCGCCTGCGCTGGAGTTCCTCTCGCCTATCAAGGGGCCTGCCCTGGAACAGATCACGGTGGAAGTCGGGTCGGGCATCCGCTCGGGGGCAGACGGCGCCGCCCTGTATGATCAGGACGTACGCAAGCAGGCCCAGCAACTCGGCCTCGAAGGCTGGTAAGCAACTCCCACAATGCCACGTTCCGGGCGGAGATTCCTGCCCGGAACCACTCTTTTGACGTCTGAGGACTATCGCGATGGCCACCGTCACCAGCCCGGCACGCTCCCGCGCTACAACCTATCCGGGTTGGTTTTTCCTGCCCGCCGCCATCATCTATGGCGTGCTGTTTCTCGCGCCGACCTTCGCCTCGTTCTACTTCAGCCTGACCCGCTGGACCCTGTTCAATTCCACCTTTATCGGGCTGGACAATTTCGCGCAGTTTTTCCGCGAACCCTTCCTGATCAAAGGCCTGCTCAATACCGTCATTTACGCCGTCATCAGTTCGGGGCTCAAGGTGATCCTGGGGCTGTTGCTGGCCGTGCTGCTGACCAGCCAGATCGCTGCACGCGGCTATCTGCGTTCGGTGGTTTTCTTTCCCGTGCTGGTCTCCACGGTCGGCGTGGGCATCACCTTTACCGTGCTGATGCACCCCACACAGGGCATGATCAATGAAGGTCTGGCCGCGCTGGGCATCAAGGGCCCCGGCTGGCTGGTCGATCCCAATCTGGCGCTGATTTCGGTCGCGCTCGTTGATGTGTGGAAAGGCGTTGGCCTCGCCACCGTGATCTATATCGCTGGCATTGTCGCCATTCCCAAGGACTATTACGAGGCCGCCCGCATTGATGGCTCGACCTCGTTCCAGAGCTTTTTGTACGTCACCCTGCCGCTCTGCCGCCCAGCTACGGTGACCGTGATCACCCTCAGCTTCATTGGCGGCCTGCGCACGTTCGACTTGATCTGGGCAATGACACGCGGCGGCCCCGGCTTCTCCTCGGACACCATCGCCTCGGTGATCTACAAGCAATACCAGGCCGGCTTTTATGGCCTGTCGACCGCCGGCAATGTGGTGCTCTTCGTGCTCATCGCCATCCTTGTGGTGCCCCTAACCATGCTGCTCAACCGCAAGGAGGGCCACGAATGAGCATTCTACGCCGCTACTGGCTGACCATCGTTTCCATATTGGTTTCGGCCGTGGTCTTCCTGGTGCCCTTCGCCTTCATCCTGCTCACCGCACTCAAGGGCAAGCAACAGGCCAATCTGCTCGATTTTTCCTGGCCGCAGGGCATTTATCTCTGGGAGAACATCGTCGAGGTGGTCACCACCCGCAACTGGATGCTGCTGACCGCCTTCATCAATTCCACCATTCTGACTGTATCAAGCGTTACCCTGCTGGTGATCTTCGCCGCCATGGTTGGCTTCGTGCTGCAGCGCCGCAAGACCCGCTGGAATGGCATGATCGAATTCTTGATCCTGGCGGGGTTGATGATCCCACCGGCCATCGTTCCCACCATTGTGCTGCTGCAGGGTCTGGGGCTGTTTGCCAAACTGCATGGCCTGATCCTGATCGAGATCGCCTATCACCTGCCGTTCTCCATCCTGCTCTATCGCGCCTTTATCGCGACCATTCCACGTGATCTCGATGAGGCCGCCATCATCGATGGCGCACGGCCGCTGGATGTGTTTTTCCGCGTGATCATGCCGCTGCTATGGCCAGTCACCGTGACAAATATCGTGGTGCAGTCAGTGACCATCTTTAACGACTTCACCAACCCGCTCTACTACCTGCCGGGCAACCAGAACGCGACGGTGCAACTGACGCTGTATAATTTCCAGAGCCAGTTCAACACGTCCTACAATTTGCTGTTCACCAACATCCTGCTCATCACCATTCCACCGCTGATCGTCTTCTTGTTCTTCAACCGGCAGATCGTTGCCGGCATGACGGCAGGCGCGGTCAAAGGCTGATTGGCAATTATCACTATTCAGAAGGGGCAGGCAGATGGCCGGACTCGAACTCAAATCACTGCATAAGAGCTATGGCGCAGTCGAAGTCATCAAGGGCGTCGATCTCACCGTAAAGCAGGGCGAATTCGTGGTATTCGTCGGCCCTTCGGGCTGCGGCAAGTCCACCCTGCTGCGCATGATCGCCGGGCTAGAGGACATCACCTCGGGTGAACTGTGGATCGGTGATGTGCTGTGCAATCAGGTCGAGCCACGCGACCGCGGCATCGCCATGGTGTTCCAGAGCTACGCGCTTTATCCGCACATGACGGTCTATGACAATGTCGGCTTCGGGCTGAAGCTGGCCAAGACCCCTAAGGATGTGCGCGACCAGAAGATCCGTGACGCCGCGCGCATCTTGCAGATGGAACATCTGCTCGATCGCAAACCCAGCCAGCTTTCGGGCGGCCAGCGCCAGCGCGTCGCCATTGGCCGCGCCATCGTGCGCCAGCCTGAGGTGTTCCTGTTTGATGAGCCCCTGAGCAATCTCGATGCGGCACTGCGTGTCGACATGCGCATGGAGTTGGCCAAGCTGCATCAGGACCTCAGCGCCACCATGATCTACGTGACCCATGACCAGGTCGAGGCCATGACGCTGGCCGACAAGATCGTGGTGCTCAATGGCGGCGTCGTGCAGCAGGTTGGCTCGCCCATCGAACTCTATCAGCGGCCCGCCAATCTATTCGTTGCCGGCTTTATCGGTTCACCCAAGATGAACTTTACCAAAGTAACGATCGAGGCCATCGGCCCCGGCGCGGTCACGGTCTCGAGCAAGGACGTTGCCTCCGCCAGCATTCCCGCCACTACTGATGGTCTCAAGATCGGTGACACGGTCACGCTGGGCATCCGCCCCCACAATCTGGCACTGACCACATCGGGCAATCTGGTGGGTCAGGTCAGCCTGGTCGAGCGGCTGGGCAATGAAACCAATGTCAGCCTGCGCCTGCCCTCGGGGGAAAGCTGGCTGGTGGTGCTCGACAAGGATCACGACCTCAAGCCCGATCAGACCCTGCAACTCACCATCGCCACCGATGGCGCCGTGGTATTCGACGAGACCGGCAATTCCCGCCTGCCCGTCTGATCAAGCCTGCGGGCCGACCCTCGATGGATCTAATCGCTGTGGCCGCCCTGGCAGCCCCAGCGCGCTCAATCGGGGCGCGGTGCGCGAAATCACGCGACCCGACTTAATCACCGCTAGTCGCGTGGCCTTGAGCCGGATGGCATCAATCGGATTGGTCGCCTGCAGCAACACCATGTCGGCCTTGCAGCCAACTTCCACGCCATAGCCATCCAGATGCATGATTTTGGCCGGTCCGGTGGTAACGGCCGCATAGCACTGGCGCATGGCATCGCGGCTGGTCATCTGCGCAACATGCAGACCCATCGAGGCTACCTCAAGCATGTCGGCCTGCCCCAGCGAATACCAGGGGTCCATCATGCAGTCCTGCCCAAAGGCGCAGGTGATGTCATAGGTCAGCATTTCGGGGATGCGGGTCATGCCGCGCCGTTTGGGGTAGCTGTCGTGCCGACCCTGAATACCGATATTGATATTGGGATTGGCGATGGCAGCGACGCCAGCCTCGGCCATTAGCGGCAGCAGCTTGGACACATAGTAATTGTCCATTGAGTGCATCGAGGTCAGGTGCGATCCAGCCACGCGGCCACCCAGCCCCAGGCGCTGCGTCTGCGCGGTCAGTGTCTCGATATGGCGGCTGAGCGGGTCATCGGTTTCGTCGCAATGCATATCGACCAGCAGATTACGGTCCGCCGCGATCCGGCACAGCGCTTCGACGCTTGCCGCACCGTCGGCCATGGTGCGCTCGAAATGCGGAATGCCGCCGACAACATCGACGCCCATATCGAGGGCGCGATTGAGCAACTCCACCGCGCCGGGCGAGCGATAATATCCATCCTGTGGAAAGGCCACCAATTGCAGGTCGATATAGGGCGCGACCAGTCGGCGAACTTCGAGAAGGGCCTCAACGCCCAGCAGACGGTCATCACAGATATCGACATGGGTCCGAATGGCCAGCAGCCCCTGGCTGACCGCCAGATCGCAATAGGCCATGGCGCGCTCGATTACCGCCTCCTGCGTCAGTAGCGGCTTGAGTTCACCCCAGATCTGGATGCCTTCGAGCAACAACCCGCTCTCGTTGTAGCGTGGCAGACCAAGGGATAGCGTCGCGTCCATGTGGAAGTGACAATCCACGAACGGGGCCGACACCAGCTGCCCTTCGGCGTCGATCACCTCAGCGGCCTCGCCCTCAAGCCGGGGCTCTATGGCGGCAATGCGCCCCGCGCTGACACCGATATCGACGCCGGTGCGGCCATCAGCAAGGCTGGCATTGGTGAGCTTGAGATCGAACACGGTAATTCCTCAGGACATGAACTAGTGACGCTGGCCCTTGAACCAGGGCTGCAGCAGCGCGCGTGGATAGTCGGCCCGCCGCGCAACCAATACAAGCGCCACGATGGAGAGCAGATAGGGCAGCATCAGGAACACCTGGCCCGGCACCACCTGACCAATCTCGGCCTGCAGCCGGATCTGGAATGCATCAAAGGCACCAAACAGCAGCGCCCCCAGCAGCGCCTTGCCGGGCTGCCAGGAAGCAAACACCACCAGCGCAATGCAGATCCACCCCCGGCCATTGACCATGCCAAAGAAAAACGCGTCGAACGCCGACATGGTCAGAAACGCCCCGCCCAGCGCCATCAGCGCCGAGCCGACCACGACCGCGCCAATGCGCAGCCCCTGCACCGAGAGCCCCTGTGCCTCGACGGCAGCGGGATTGTCACCCACTGCGCGAATCGCCAGGCCCAGAGGCGTGCGATAGAGCACCAGCGCCACCACGCCCACCAAGGCAAAAGCCAGCACGGTCAACAATGTCTGCTGCGACAGTACCGGGCCGATAAAAGGCAGATCGGTCAGACCAGGAATATCCAGTGGCTGGAATGGCACAATGCGCGGCGGCGAGCTGACATCGGGCAAGGCCGTTCGATAGGTGAAATAGCTCAGACTGGTCGCCAGCAGCGTAATGCCAATGCCCGAGACGTGCTGGGAAAGCCCCAGAATGACGGTCAGGAAGGCGTGCAGCAGACCAAAGGCTGCCCCGGCCAACGCAGCCACCAGCACCCCACCCCACAATCCCACGCCAAGATAAACCGCCAGCCAGCCCGCCATCGCGCCCGCAACAAAAATGCCCTCAATGCCTAGATTGAGCACCCCGGCGCGCTCGCAGATCAGCGCCCCAAGCACGCCAAAGATCAGTGGCGTGGCAATGCGAATGGCGGCAGCCCAGAAATTTGCAGACCCGAAAATCTCAAGAAGTACATCCATTATCTAGGCGCCTCCAGCCGGCCTGGCCGCTGCTTCGTAGCGAATGCGGAAGCGTAGAAAAAAGCCGCCGACCAGTACGCACAGCAGAGAAAGCGCCACCACAAGGTCCGCTAAGTAATTGGAGATGCCCGTAGCCCGGCTCATCGAATCCGCACCGACAAACACCGCCGCCACGAAGATCGCCGCAAAGACCGTGCCGATGGGCGACAGCCCCGCCAACATGGCCACCACGATCCCTGAATAACCAAAGCCCGGCGACAGATCAGCCGAGAGATACCCCTTTACGCCGGCAACTTCGCTAACCCCGGCCAGCCCCGCCAGACCACCTGAAAACAGCGCCACTTTGAGCATGGTGGCATTGACCGGAATACCGGCAAACCGGGCCGCGGCCTTGTTCTCGCCCACCGCCTGAATTTCAAAGCCTAGTACCGTCTTCCGCACCATGACCCAAAGCAGCAGTGCCGAAGCCACCCCGATCACCAGCCCCCAATGCATGCGCAGACGCGGCAGCAGCTTTGGCAGCCTCGCCTCCGCCAGCAACGGCACCGATTGCGGCCACCCCATCGCCAGTGGGTCCTTCAGCGGGCCCTCGATCAGCATTTGCACCAGCAGGATGACGACAAAATTGAGCAGCAGCGTCACCACCACCTCATCGGCGCCGAAGCGCTGCTTGAGGATGGCCGGCACCACCATCATCAATCCGCCGGCAATGAAGCCGGCAATCATCACTGTGGGAATAAGCAGCGCCGCCGGCAGTTGTAGCAGACCACCGCCTATGAGAACCGCGGCCAGCGCCCCGATATAGAGCTGTCCCTCGGCCCCGATATTCCACAGCTTGGCCCGGAAGGCGACCGCGGCCGCCAGCCCGGTAAGGATCAGCGGCGTGGCGCGGGTCAGGGTTTCAGACAGGGCAAACATCGAGCCGAACGCGCCCTGAATAATCAACCCATAAGCCTCAAAGGGCGCGGCGCCGGCAAACAGCACGGGAATGGCCACCAGCAGCAACGCCGCCAACCCGGCGCCGCACGACACCATCAGCTTGAGCGCAAAGGAGGCATCTGCGCGGGGTTCAAGACGAAAGCTCATACGGACACCGCCACATTCCCGGACTGTCCGGCCATCAATAGCCCAACCGTGCCCCGGTCCAGCGCGCTGGAAGGACCCGCTTCGCTGACCTCTCCGGCATGGATAACCAGAAACCGGTCAGCCAGCGCAAACAATTCATCGAGATCCTCGGAGATCACCAGCACGGCTGCACCACGATCGCGGGCAGCAATTATGCGACGATGAATCTCAGATTGCGCCCCCACATCGAGCCCCCGCGTCGGCTGATTTGCCAAAATGACGCGAGGGGCACGCTCGAGCACTCGCGCCAGGATCAGCTTTTGTACATTGCCGCCCGAAAGCAGCCGCGCTTCGGCCTCTGGCCCCGGGCAGCGAATATCGTAATCGGTGATGGCACTGCTGGCGCGGGTCCGCATCGCCTTGCGGTCGAGCAGCCCGAAGCGCGAAAAACCATCTGCACGAATTTCTTCAATGGCAATATTGTCGGCCACGCTCATCGTGCCCACCACGCCGTCATGCTGGCGATCCTCGGGCATGCGGGCCACCCCCGCCGCGACCAGCGTGCGCGGGTCGGACTGAGTGACGGGCTTGCCGTATAGGCGCAACGCCCCTTGATCGGGCACCGACAACCCACAAATCAGCGCCGCAATACCGGCCTGACCATTGCCGGAAACGCCCGCAAGGCCAACAATCTCGCCAGCCCGCAGCGCAAAGCTGACGCCGCGAAGCGATTGCCGGTTTGATGATTGCCGCAAATGCACATCGTCAAATTCAAGCAGCGTCTTGCCTGGGCTCGCCGCGGTGCGGCTGACTTCGGCAACAGCCTTGCCCACCATCAGATCGGCAATGGCGCGGCGATCTGCATCTGCGGTCACCAATTCCCCGGCCTTGCGGCCGGCGCGCAGCACCATGATGCGGTGCGAGACGGCCAGCACTTCGCCCAGCTTGTGGGAGATGAAGATCACGCCCAACCCGTTCTCGGCCAGTCGACGCAGCACCACAAACAGCCCATCGGCTTCCTGCGGAGTCAGCACGGCCGTCGGCTCATCCAGTATAAGCACACGAACATCGCGATAGAGCGCCTTGAGAATTTCAATCCGCTGCTTCTCGCCTACGGTCAGACTTGCCACGCGGCGGTCAAGATCGACCTCCAGCCCGCTTTCGGCAATGATCTGCTGCACCTTCTTGCGTGCAGCAGCACGACGCCCACCCAGCGCCAGCAATGGCTCGGTGCCCAGCCGGATATTGTCCAGGCCCGTCAGGTTCTCGGCCAGAGTAAAATGCTGGTGCACCATGCCGATACCGGCGTCCAGCGCCGCACCTGGCGATCCACTGGGCAATGTCTGCAATGCACCGGCCTGATCGGCCGCGCGGACCACTCCGGCATCCTGCACATAATGGCCGAACAGGATATTCATCAGCGTGGTCTTGCCGGCGCCATTCTCGCCCAGCAGGGCCAGTATCTCGCCGCGCGCCAGGCTCAGATCAAGCCCGTCATTGGCCACGAGCTTGCCAAAACGCTTGGTGATGCCCTCAAGCGAAAGCACGACGTCAGCCTGCTGCATAAATCCCCCAGGCATGTTGTGCCGGGCGCATCTGGCGCCCGGCAACAAGACTACATTGTCGAGCTTGGCTCGGTGTCGTCGATTTCGACCTCGAAGGTCCCGGCGGTAATTTCAGCGCCCTTGGCTTCAGCGGCAGCTACCACGTCGGCACCGGCCAAATCAGCATCGGCAACCATGCTCGAGCCGCCATATTTCATGAAGGCGTAGATCCCGTAGTCGCTGGCGGAAAAGCTGCCATCCTTCACATCGGCAATGGCCTGATCGATCATGGGCTCGCCATGCCAGAGCGCGCTGGCCAGAATGGTGCCGGGATAATCGGCAGCCGTGTCGATGACATTGCCGATCGCCAGAATGCCCCGTTCCTTGGCCGCATCGGATACACCAAAACGTTCGGCGTAAAGAATATCAGCACCTGCATCGACCATGGCAAAGGCCGCTTCCTTGGCCTTTGGGGGATCGTACCAGGAGTTGATGAAGTTGACCGAGAACTTGGCATCCGGATTGACCGACAGCGCCCCGGCCATGAAAGCGTTCATCAACCGGTTCACTTCGGGAATGGCGTATCCGCCAACCATGCCGATCATATTGGTTTCTGTCTTGGCGCCAGCGATCATTCCGGTGAGATAGCTTGGCTCCTGGATGAAGTTGTCGAAGGTTGCGAAATTGGGCTCGGCCGGCGGCAGTGAGGAGCCCATCAAAAACTTGATCTCGGGATATTCGGCGGCCACTTCGCGAGCCGGCTGCTCGACGCCAAACGCCTCACCGACCAGCAGGCCAATCCCCTGCTCGGCATATTCACGCATCACGCGCTCATAATCGGTATTGGAGGTGTTCTCCGAGTAGACATACTCAATGTCGCCACGCTCATCGGCAGCCACCAGCGCATTGTGCAGGCGGCTCGCCCATTGCTGCTCCACCGGAACCGTCCAGATCGCCGCAACCTTGAGCACGTCCTGTGCCCAGGTTGGAACGGACAATGCCAGCGTTGTTGCGAGCGCCATCGTCGTAACGAACGCGCGTCTGCCCAATTTCAGTTTATCGGTCATCTGACTTTTCCCATGGTTGTGCAAATTCTGCCCAAGCTTCCCTGCCGCCTATCTAGGAGGCAAGTGCAGTACCTTGGCAAGACGAAAATTGACCTTTTAGTCAAACTTCCTGCAGCCCAGAAATTACCCAAGCGAAATTGGCCTGCTACCGGAAAATTCCAGAGCAGAGGTGTCAAGTATTACGCCCGGAGCAGCTTGTGGGGTACGGCTAGAAGGCGCTCATCTCTGTGCGGACATTATCAATGAACCCCTCCAGTCTGGTCGGCGTGCAATTGTTCATGTCGTACAGTGCCAGATAGCGTGGTCGGGACCGAAAGGTTGCCCAGCCCCAGCGCATAGCCAGCCGGCGCGGCGGATCACCCATCACCCAACTGCGCAGCCGATTGCCACCATAGCTGGTGATGAACGCGACTTTCCTGATGTTGGTCAAGCATGGAACCAGCCGCCCTCGGTCGTCGCCCCCTTCCATGGTGAAGGACACCCCAGGCACGAATACCCGGTCGAAATAGCCTTTTAGAATGGCCGGATAGCCATAATTCCACACCGGATGCACCACAACCAGCGCGTCTGCCGCGCGCAGACGCTCGACGTAAGGGGCGATGGCCGGCGTGATATTGTCCGGCACCTCGTGATAGCCCAGACGCTCTTCGCGGGTCAGCACGGCGGGGAATTCCTCATCATAAAGATTGAGCGCGTCGACGCTGTGCCCGGCCTTGGCCAGGCTATCAACCGCGGCATTGAACAAGGCGCGGTTAAAGCTTGTTTCCACCGGGTGTGCGTGAATGACATGGACACGCATCAGGCGGCTCCTACCGAGTTGGGACCATCAAACAGCCAGACCTTGCCTGCCGAAAAATCAAAATCCGGATTCTCCCAAGCCACCATCTTGCCGGGGTTCAGAATACCCTTTGGATCGGCCTGTCGCTTGAAATCGAGCTGCTTCTGGTCAGTGCGCTTCATGCCACCTTCTTCGAGCGTATAGCGGTGTGGATTGAACACATCGCACCCATTGGCTTCATGAATGGCCACAATCTCATCCAGCCGCGCCTCGGTTGTGTATCGCACCAGTGGCAGCCCCGCCAAAGTGACCACGCCATCCTGGCGCGTCACCTCGATATGCATGGGCAATTCATCGCCCAGCAGCGAGATAATCTTTTCCAGATGCTCAAGGCTGGGATAGCGCGTCTGCAAATAGGTGATGGTCGGATCCACCTTGAGCGCACGTAGCGTCGTATGGTTCCACGCCAGTTCATAGACCGGCGGCAGGCGCTTGAGTTCTTCTTCGGTCGCCTTGTCGGAGCGGTATCGCAGATCACCCTTGTGATGGCTGACAAACAGCGTCATCGCATCGGCGGCCACCGGCGCCACCATCAGCAGCACAACCGACTGACCATCCTTGAGATAGGGTTTGTGGCGATTGAAATAGGCCTCCGGAATCGGGGCCGCATAAGTCGAGACTTCCTTGACCAGCAGACCGTCCTGCAGCGCCACGCCCTGGGCAAAGCGACTGGCATCCATATAGTTGTCAAAGCCCACCACCATGTCGATCCAGCCATGGGCTGGCGCCAGCGGCATCTCTGCTTCAACGATGATCCCATTGGTGCCATAGGCATGGGCCACCTTGAGAATGTCCTCTCCCACCAGATCGAGTTCACGCGGCTCGGCCTCGCAGGTTATGACCTTGAGCCCCAATATGCTGCCCAGATTGCGCAGGCCGCCCCAGCGGACCGAACCGACGCCACCTGACCCACCGGCGATGAAGCCGCCGATCGAAGCCATGCGATAGGTCGAGGGGTGAAAGCGCAATTCACCACCCACCGCAGCGATCGTTTCCTGATCGATTTTTTCCATCACCGCACCGGCTTGCGCCCGCACCCGATCCGGCTTGATTTCGAGCACCTTGTCCATATTCATCAGGTTGAGCATGGCGCCGCCCGATAGCGGCATGGCCTGACCATAATTGCCGGTACCCGCGCCACGCGGCGTGATCGCGATGCCGTGCTTGAAGGCCGCCCGCAGCACCGTCTTGACCTCTTCATTGTTGCGCGGGGAAACAACGATCTCTGCGGTCACATGATCAAGCTTGGCCTTGAGCACGGGCGAGTACCAATAGTGATCGCGGCTGCGCTGCTGCACGATGCGGGGATGGTCTTCAACAGGAATGTCGCCGAGTTCGGCACGGAAGCTGGTTATCGTCACAGGTGTGGTCCCATCAGGTCGTCGAGTTCGCGGTAGTCAGGCAATGTGGTGTCGATGGCCGCACCGGCGCGGAGCACGGTGCGATCCGACTGGGGGCGGCTCATCAGTTCGGTCCAGTTGCGGGCACCAAACAGCACCAGATCGGCAGAAACGCCCACCGCCAGCTTTGCAGCATGCGCAAACCCGGCAATCGCGGCGGGGTCAGCGCCCACCGAGCGCGCCCAGGCAAAGGCATCAGCCTGGGGATGATCAAACTGCAGAATGCGCGCGCCTTCGCGCAGCACCTCAAAGCCGTCCAGATCGCCATAGGCATAGAAGGGATCGCGGGTATTGTCCGAGGCAATGGCCACCGGCACACCTGCCGTCTTAAGTTCGTTGAGCAAGGTGACCCCACGCCAGCGCGGTGTGCGCACCCGGTCGACATTGTCGCGGTCCTGCAAATACATATTGCACATGGGCAGCGACACGACCGCCACGCCAGATTGCGCCACGCGCTCGATCGTGGCTTGCGCCTGATCGGCAGGCTGGTTGGCCAGCGCACAGCAATGGCCTGCCACCACAGTGCCTGTGAAACCCGTTTCAATCACGGCGTCTGCCAGACTGCGCAAGGCGCTTGCGGCAGGATCAGGCGACTCATCGGTATGCAGGTCGATATCCAGATCGAATTCGCCAGCCATTTCGAGCAGGCGCCGCATGATTGTAGGGTTCTCGGCATGGACCGCTGTCGAGCCGCCCAGCACGCCACCGGCCGCCTTGGTCCGCTCGGCGATTGCGCGCAATGCAGCCGGATCCAGAATGGTGTCAGGGCCCATCAGCCCCACACCCTGCAATTCAATGCGCCCTGCCCAGCGCGCGCGTATCGCTTCGAATACATCCCAGCTGATCGTATGCTGTGGGGGTGCCATATCCAGATGGGTGCGGATTGCTGCCGTGCCATGTGCATAGGCACAGCGCAGCGCAAAATCCATGCGCCGCTCCACATCCGATGCCGCCCAGTTGGCCTGTCGGTCCTCCAGCACCGCCATCAGCGCACCGATCCAGGTGCCATCAGGATTTTGCCGACGTGGCCAGATATGTCCCTTGTCCAGATGGGTGTGCAGATCAACAAAGGCTGGCAGGACGATGCCACCGTCCAGATCAATGCCGCCTGCTGTCGGCGACGAACTGGCGGGGGTGATGGCGCTGACTGCCCCACCGGTCACCGCGATATCAACCGTGCGCAGCGCGCCGGATGCAGCGTCGTCCATCACCGAGGCGGGCACCGAAGCATTTCGCAGCGTGTAGCTGCCCGCTGCCGGAAGTGTGATCGTCATCTCAGTTCTCCCGCCGGATGGCACTCTCATGCCAGCGGTGCAGCACCAGCCAGGAGATCAGTGAGGTCAGCCCGAAAATGATGATGCCGATAGCGCTCAGCATGATCAGGCAGACGAACATGCGCGGCAGGTTCATGCGATACTGGCTTTCGATCAGCCTGAACGCCAGACCCGAGCCCTGCCCGGCCGAACCTGCAGCGAATTCGGCTACCACCGCGGCAATCAGCGCCAGACCACCACCAATCCGCAGCCCAGCCATAAAGTACGGCATCGACGCCGGAATCTTGAGATAGAACAGGGTCTGCCAGCCCGAAGCTCCATAGAGCTCAAACAGATTGAGCAGGTTATGGTCCACGCTCTTGAGCCCCTGCGCCATGTTGGACAGGATCGGAAAAAACGCCACCAGAAATGCACAGATCAGCAGGGCGGTCTGGGTATCGGGCGCATAAATCAGCAGCAACGGCGCAATGGCGATGATCGGGGTCACCTGCAACACCACCGCATAGGGAAACAGCGCTAGCTCCAGCAGGCGCGATTGCACCAGCAGAATGGCCAGGCCGACCCCGCCAACCAATGCCAGGGCCAGCGCCATCAAGGTGATTTTCACTGTCACCATCATCGCAGGCCACAGCGTGCTTGAATCGGTGAACAGGGCAATGGCCACATCCACCGGGCTGGGCAGAATATAGCGCGGGATTTCGTTGATCGTGACCAACAACTGCCAGAGCGCAATGGTCAGCACCAGGGTGGTGACCGGAATAACGATCTGCAGGATCTTGTCACTTTTGGGTGTTTGCGCCAGCAGCACGCCTGCAGCGCTATCGGTTCCAGCTTCGCTGGCTGTATTTGGAACAGTGCTCATCAGTGCACCTCCGCCGCGCCAATGGCGCCTTGCAAGGCATCGGACACATCCTGACAGGTTTGCCGATACCCCTCCGATACCCGATAGGCCTGATCACGCTCGGCCGGCTGGGTCACAGCCATATCGGTATAGACCTGCCCCGGGCGCGCGCGCATCACTACGATGCGGCTCGATAGATATGCGGACTCGTAGACCGAGTGGGTCACGAAGATGACCGTGACGCCATGCTGCTTCCATAGCCGCAACACATCGTCATTGAGCTTCTGTCGCGTGATTTCATCAAGCGCTGCGAATGGCTCATCCATCAGCAGAAGCTTGGGCTTGGTGACCATGGCACGCGCAATAGAAACACGCATGCGCATGCCACCTGATAGTTCGCGCGGATATGAAGCGGCGAAATCGGCTAGCCCGACCGAGGCCAGGTTTTCCATAATGGTTTCGGTAGCCGAAGCTTTGGAGATGCCGCGCAATTTGAGCGGCAGGAAGACATTGTCGAACACGGTGGCCCAGGGCATCAGCGTTGGGTCCTGAAACACGAACCCGACATCGCCTTCCGGCAGCCCTTTGGAATTGATCCGCGAAGACGGCCAGTCGATGCTGCCCGAAGAGGGCGCACCCAGGCCGGCAATAATGCGCAGCGCGGTGGACTTGCCGCAGCCCGAAGGGCCCAGCAGCGAAATGAACTCGCCAGCCTTCACATCAAGCGACATGCCCTTGAGCGCCAGGGTACCGTTGGAAAAAACTTTGGAAACATCATGCATGGCCACCACGAGGCGGCGCGCAGTCTGAGGCGATGCGGCGGGAGCCGCAGACAAGGCAATATCGGTCACTATACCAACCCGGATTAGGGCTAAACGGCGCGGGCAGGAGCGCCCGCACCGGAAGCTTTCAAAGGCTTATTCGGCCACGGCCAGTTCCATCCCGACACCCTTGCAGGTGAACTGCGTGGTGTAGGCCTTGGAGATATCGATGCCCTCTTCATAGACACCGGCCTCGATCATGGTCGCGTAGAAATCGCTCCAGCGCGCATCGGTCATGCAGCCAATGCCGTTTTCTTCGGCATCACCGGAGACCACGATGCCGTATTCCTTGAGCTTTTCGAGCGAATAGGCGAGCTGACCATCTGTCATTTCAGGATTGTCGGCCTTGATCAGCTCATTGGCGGCCGTGTTGTCGCCATAGAGGTAATTGTACCAGCCAATCGCGGTCGCATCGACGAAACGCTGCACCATGTCCGGATCGTTGTCCACGATGTCCTGACGCGTCTCGATAGTGGTCGAGTAGGGGTCGTAGCCATAGTCGGCCAGCAGAAATACCTTTGGATCCCAGCCAGTCTGCTTGCCGATTTCGTAGGGCTCAGACGTCAGGTAACCCTGCTGCACCGCCATTTCGTCCGCAATGAACGGCGCCGGATTGAAAGTGTAGGGTTCGTAGAGCTCATCGGTGAAACCGCTCAGCGATGACTTCATCCAGGGGTAGTAGCCCGCAAAGAACGCGTCCTTGCCCATGATGATCTTGCTCGCGCCGGCCAGACTGGCCAGATCGGTGAACCCTGCCTCAGGATGGGCCAGCAGGACCTGGGGGTCTTTCTGGAAGATCGACGCCACGGCCAAGACAGGAATGCCCTCTTTGACCGAGTCGATGGTGGACATGCCACCCATGTAGAAATCGAGCTGGCCGGCAATCAGCAGCTGCCCGTTTGGTGCCTGCGGCCCACCCTGCCGGATGCTTACATCCAGGCCATACTTCTCATAGGTACCGTCAGCCACAGCCTGATAATAGCCACCGTGCTCGGCCTGAGCCAGCCAGTTGGTGCCAAAGGTCACCGCATCCAGCTCTTGGGCTGAGACTGCTGGGGCAGCCAGCGCCATGGCAGCCAGAAGGGTCGTCTTGATCGAAACATGCATATTTGCGCTCCCTGCGCTGCGGTCTTGGTGCCGCAGCAAGAAATTGTCGCGAGCTCTCTCGCCGGTCTGAGAGACTTCCGTATTCGACCGCGACTGTGAACCCAAAAAATAGGCACATCGAGTGAATGCCTGCTATGCGTGCAGTTTTGTCGCTTTTGCACTGGTCAACTGTATGACTGCTCGATAGCCTCCGCGCTCAAGCCTACGGAAAACCATGACCACGCCCCTCAATCCCCCCAAGATTCACCCGCCCTTTGCGCCTTACAGCCACGGCGTTGTCGTCCCTGCGGGACAGCGACTGGTGTTCTGCTCAGGACAACTGGGCATTGCCGCAGACAAGCATGTGCCCGCCGATTGTGCCGCCCAGACCCGGATCTGCTTTGACAATATCGAAGCCATTCTGCGCGAGGCCGGGATGGGCATGGAGCACATCGTGCGCATCAACGCCTATGTGACGGGGCGGGAGCATCTGGCCGAATACATGGCAGTGCGCAATGCGCTGTTCGCCCCACCCTATCCAGCATCCACGCTGATGATCGTTACCGGCTTTGCCCGGCCTGAATTCGTCGTTGAAATCGAGGCCATTGCGGCCGGACCAGCCTGAGGACTACTCGCATGCGTAAAATCTGGTGGACCGACTTTGCCGCCCGCGAATTCGAAAATCTCGATCCCGAAAAGACTATCGCAATCCTGCCAATCGCTGCGGTCGAACAGCATGGCCCCCATCTGCCGGTGGGCACCGACACCATCATCAACACCTCGATGATGGAGTTGCTGGTCGCCAGCGCGCCCGATGAACTCGATATTCGCGTGCTGCCGGTTCAGGCCATTGGCAAGTCCAACGAACACATCTGGGCCAAAGGCACGATAACCCACACCGCGACCAACCTGATCGACGCATGGACCCAGATTGGTCTTGAAGTCGCCCGCGCCGGGGTGCGCAAGATCGTCTTCGTCAATTCCCATGGGGGCAATGAAGAGATCATGGGCATTGTCGCGCGCGAATTGCGCGTGCGAGCGGGCATGCTTGCGGTCAAGAGCGGCTGGCGCTTTATGCCTGACGGCGTGCTTTCCGACCTCGAACGTCGCCACGGCATTCACGGCGGAGACGCCGAGACCTCACTCATCCTGCACTTTCGCCCGGACCTTGTGGATATGGCGCGCGCCGAGGATTTTGGCTCCGTTGCTGCCCGCGACGAACAGCAATTCCGCTATCTCCGCCCCACAGGCGCCTTCGGCCACGTCTATTCCTGGATCGCTTCGGACATCAATCCATCAGGCGCTGTCGGCAATGCGGCCATCGCCACCGCCGAGAAGGGCCAGACTATCGCGCAGGCCAATGTCGCCGGCATGCTCGACATGCTCGCCGAAGTCGTCGCCATGCCCCTGCCCGGCAAACGCTAGCGGGAACCCAAAAAGGAAAAGCCCAGTAAACTCGAATGAGCTTACTGGGCTTTTTTGGTTGCGGGAGCAGGATTTGAACCTGCGACCTTCAGGTTATGAGCCTGACGAGCTACCGGGCTGCTCCATCCCGCGTCAAAGTCGATAACAATGCCTGATTGGCTATCATCGGTGCGGCCCGTGCCGCGACGTGAGGGCTATATAGGGGGAAGCGTTTGATAGCTCAACCCCCAAACGCGCTTAAGTGACGCTTTTTTGACGCCGCGGTTTTTTGCGCCCCAAACCTACCATTCAAGATGAGATCGTTTAATGTGATCCCATCCCGATACCGCACCCGAGATTTGTCACAATGAAATTGAATCCGCTTGGCCGCACCGATCTGCGGGTCACTGAAATTTGCCTGGGCACCATGACCTGGGGCAGCCAGAACACCGAAGAGCAGGGCCACGCCCAGATCGACATGGCGCTTGAATCCGGGCTCAATTTCATGGACACCGCCGAGATTTACGCGGTGCCGCGCAGTCCCGAAACATCGGGGCGGACCGAAGAAATCATCGGCACCTGGTTCAAAAAGACCGGCAAGCGCGATCAGTGGATCCTTGCCTCCAAGATCGCCGGCGGTCCCGTCGATTTCATGCGCGACAATTCCCGCGCCAGCGCCAAGACCATCCGCATCGCGGTGGATGACAGCCTCAAGCGCCTGCAAACCGATTATATCGACCTCTACCAGATCCACTGGGCCTCGCGCGGCAGCTACAATTTTGACGGCTCCTGGAATTACGCCCCGCACACCCAGGATACCGCCGACGTGCTGGCCAATATCGAGGACATGCTCGAGGGACTTGGTGCCTTGGTCAAGGAAGGCAAAATCCGTCATGTCGGCGTGTCCAACGAGACAACCTGGGGTATTGCGCAATGGCTGCGCATTGCCGAGGCTAGGGGCCTGCCCCGCGTGGCCTCGGTGCAGAACGAATATAGCCTGCTGCGACGCCAGTTCGATCTGGACATGGCCGAACTCAGCCACCACGAACAGGTTGGCCTACTGGCCTATTCTCCCCTTGCCGGCGGCTTGCTGACCGGTAAATACCAGGGCGGCGCGGTGCCCCCTGGCAGCCGTGGCGACTATCAAAAGGCGTTCTGGCGCTACAATCAGCATTCCGAGGCAGCCGTTGCCGCCTATCTGGCGATCGCTGCCAAGCATGGTCTGGACCCGGCCCAGATGGCGATTGCCTTCACCCTGACAAAGCCCTTCACCACAGCCTCGATCATTGGCGCCACCAATACCGACCAACTGGCACTGGCTATCGGGGCAGCCGATGTGAGACTGTCTCCCGAAGTGCTCGACGAGATCGACGCGGTACACCGCCAGTTCCCGCGCACGATTTGAGGCCGTCGCCTTTTTGACGGATCACGCTATAACAAGGGCGAACACGCAATTGCGGGGGCGCCCTTGTCGACCACACTGATCACGACCTTTCTGCCGCTATTGTGCTATCTGGCGTACAATATCATCGTGCCGCAGATCGAGAAGCTGCGCCCCTCGCTCTCCACCATCATGAATATGCAGCGGCGGCGCTGGGTGGCCAATGCGGCGCTTCGCGAATCGCCCTTTGATGCGATCCTGTCGGGCAACATCATGGGCTCGGTCAGTTTTCTGGCCTCCACCGCAGTATTGCTGATCCTGGCGATCTTTGCGGTATTCGGGCAGGTCCCCACCTTGATGGCAGCGCTCGACTCCCTGTCACTGGACCGCGTCTATACCTCGCTAGACGTCCAGCTCCATCTGGTCGTCATGCTGATCATGTTCGTGATGGCATTTTTCGCCTTCACCCTGTCGCTGCGCCAGTTCAACCATTTCTGCATCATGCTGGGCGCAGTCGATCACGAGAACGGCGCCTCCGAGGAAGAGATCAACGCCATTTCACGCATGAACTCGCTTGGGGCACGCAACTTCAACAGCGGCATCCGCGCCTATTATTTCTCGGTCGCAACAGTGGCCTGGTTCGTGTCCGAATGGCTACCGATCCTGGTGTGTGGCCTGACCATTCTGATCCTGGCGCATCGCGAGTTCTTTTCCTCGGCCCATCGCACTGCAGCCTCAGCTGCAGTCATTGCGGCGCGTCGCCAGCATGACAAGGGTGCGGCGGTTTCCGAAACTAAGCAGCGACGCTCTGGCGCACGTCGAGGTGCTGGTGCAGGAAAATCCCCACCTCTTTGAGCACCGGGGCGATCCTGCGCGCTGGGCGACCGAGCGCCAGCAGCGTTCCGGGATGACCAAGATTGGCGTAGTGCCGCTCGTGCACCGAAACACCGACCACCTTCAGGCGCTGCGCCAGTGCGCGCGTGTTGCGCGGATAGACCAGCGTATCCTTGTCACCACTGGCCAGAAACATTGGCGGTGCCGAAGCACTGACGAAATGAATGGGCTGAGTGCTCATGGGCTCGCTGACGGCACCAAACGTGCGCAGCGAGATCGGCCCATCAAATGGAAAAAAGTCATAGGGGCCCGACAGCCCGACAGTACACCGCACCTTCCCCAGCAGACCACGCCGCTTCAGCAAGCCTGGATCCAGCGCCAGCATGACCGCATTATAAGCACCAGCCGAATGCCCCATCAGCGCGAGCCGCTCCGGGTCTCCGCCATGCACGCCGATATTGCCCGCAATCCACTCAACGGCGGTAGCGCAATCATCCAGAAATCCCGGATACTCCACCTCGGGCAGTAACCGATAATCGGCAATCACTGTGACAAAGCCCTGCGCCGCCAGGGCGCGCCCGACAAAATCATAGTGTGCCCGGCTGCCGTCATTCCATGAGCCGCCATAGAAAAACACCACAACCGGCAAATTATCCTGCCTGTCGCGCGGCGCGTAGATATCGAGCTTCTGGCGCTCCGCAGGGCCATACGCCAGATTGCGCGCTACCTTGCGAGAGCCTGCATCCTTGGGGCTGAGGCTATTGATGATGCCGAGTATGGAGATGGCCATGATGTCCCTGTTGTATAACTCGGAAGATACGGTCCGGCTGTCAAAATTGTTTCACTGATTACCGATTGATGGCGAACAGATTCACGCACGCTTAAGGCGCTGCGACATATTGTCAGACAATCCTCCGAGCCGGAGCAGAGGGAAACCACGCGTGGACCAGCCAATACTGCGGAAGAAAACAGCATCGCCAACGGCGTTCGCTGACCCGCGTGTCCCGCTCGACCCTGCCCTTCTGGCGCAGATTGGTCGCTATGACCACGTCACGCGCCTGCCCAATCGGCTACAGTTCATCGAGCATTTCGACAGCTATGCGCAGTCCCGGTCCACTTCCATGCTGGTGTTGGTCACGCTCGCGGACGCCAGGCAATATAATGAAACGCTGCGCGCGCTGGGCATGGCGTTTTCCGAAGATTTTGTACGCTCTGGCGCCGACCTGTTGGCGTCGCTGTTGCCCGACAGCGTGACCATCTATCACGTTAGCGTACTCAGCTTCGCGGTGGTCTTGCCGGTCCAGGACACGACCACATATCCGGCGGTTGCGTCTGAAATTGCCAAGGCATTTACCAGCGCCATTACCATCAACGCCATTCCCATCAAAACCCATGTGGGCGTCGGGCTTGTTCCCCTCAGCGCGGCACAGGGTGCCGCAGAATCTCTGCGCGCGGCGCTGGTGGCTGCTCAGGACAGCCGCAATGCCACCGATGGCATGGCCTTTTACAACCACAAATCGGACGCTGCCCATCTGCGCGCCTTCCGTCTGCTGGCCGATCTGCCCCATGCCATGGCCGCGACCGATCAACTGGCGCTGCACTACCAGCCCCGCATCAACTTGCAGACCGGCCAATGTCATGGGGTTGAAGCCCTGTTGCGCTGGAACCATCCTGATCTGGGCGCGATCTCGCCCGCCGAGTTCATTCCGTTGGCTGAACAGACTGCATTGATAACCCCGCTGACCGATTGGGTGATGGTTCGCGCCATGGCGCAGAACCGTCAATTCATCGACGCTGGCCATGCCATGCGGGTCTCAATCAATGCCTCGCCCGTCAACCTGTCAGAAGGCGGGTTTGACGAAGTGCTACTGCACCATTGCGACGCCGCTGGGCTGGAACCCCATCATATCGAACTTGAATTTACCGAAGGCACACTGGCTACCAACTCAGCCTGTGCGGTCGAACAACTCGGCCGCCTGCGCGAGGCGGGAGTGGATGTCGCGCTGGATGATTTCGGCTCCGGCTATTCCAATCTTTCCTATATCGCTCACATCCCCGCCGACGTGCTCAAGATTGACCAGTCCTTCGTCCGCCCGCTCAAGGAGCCCGGCGATGAGGACTTTCTGCTGCGTCACATCATCTCCATAGCCCAGGGCCTTGGCTTCCGCGTTTGTGCCGAAGGCATTGAGACCGAGTTCGCCTATAGCCATTTGCGTGAGCTTGGTTGTCAGGAAGGTCAGGGCTACTTCATGGCCCGCCCGATGCCGGCCGAGGCGCTGCTCGACTGGCTCGCCGCTCGCCGCTGACACGTCTGCAACTAAATCTGACATTGACATTCACCTAATGAAGACGCTTTATGCGGCCAGCAAGTTTTCGCGTTCTATACGGCTGTCCCAATGCTCGTTTGCCAGTGCAATATGATCACGTCCAAAGAGATTGAGGACATCGTCCTGGATCTCCTGCGCGCCGATCCGTGGCAACTGGTGGTGCCGGCAATGGTCTACAGCGAGCTCAATCGCCGTGCCAAATGCGGCGGTTGCGTGCCGAATGTGGTGGACATTATCGTGCGGGTCACCGAAAACTACCACGCACAGCAAGCCCTTCCCGCCGGCGAACTCGTTTCACTGCAGTCTGGGCTAGAAAAACTCAAGCAGCAACGAAGCGGAGTACGTCGTGAAAGGCGAAGCAAAAGTCATCGAGCGGCTTAACGAGGCCCTCTTTCTCGAACTTGGTGCGGTCAATCAGTACTGGGTTCACTTCCGTCTCCTGGACGACTGGGGCTTCAAGAAGCTGGCCAGCAAGGAACGCGCAGAATCCATTGAGGAAATGCATCACGCAGATCGCCTGATCGAGCGCATCATTTTCCTCGAAGGTCATCCCAATCTGCAGCGCGTTGCGCCTCTGCGCATCGGACAGACCATCAAGGAAGTGCTCGAGGCCGATCTGGCCGGCGAGTACGAAGCCCGCGCCGCCTACAAGGCCAGCCGTGAGCTGTGCGAGGAACTGGGCGACTATGTCTCCAAGAACCTGTTCGAGGCGCTGCTGACAGACGAGGAAGGTCACATCGACTTCCTTGAAACCCAGCTCGAGCTTCTCGACAAGATTGGTCCTGAGAAATACGGCCAGCTCAATTCGGCATCTGCCGATCAGGCCGACTGAGCCAATCGCACCAAAGACAATTTCAAACCACCCGGCCGTGCGCCGGGCGGTTTTGTTTGGGGCCGCAAAGCCCTCAATCGGGCCAGGGTACCAGGGTCAGCTCAGGCCAGAGAGTTAGCGCCCGTTCGCCCTTCTTGGTATGGGCGATGCGATTGTTCAGCACAGGGTTGGGCACCATGCGGAACGAGAACATGTCGTCGAGCCCAAACGGCGCGAAGACCTCGAACTCCCCATCCGCCAGCAATCTCGCACCAACAGCATGGGTCTTGGATGCGTAGCGCCCCAGCATCTCGGAGGACGATGTCAGCGGCGTGAATGGACTACCGAACTTCTGCTCGAACCAGAGATGTACCCGCGCCTGGTTGCGGACCTGCACGGGCACGGGAAGGTGAGCAAAGCGCGCTTCAAGCGCCCTGATCATCTTGTCCTCGGCGCCCCAGCTGAGATCGCTCCCGTCGAAATAGAATACATCTATATCGTTGACCCCGGACAGGGCCGGTCGCCCCGTCAGATGGTTCCAGACCGTGTTGTAGATCGCGCCGGACGTCAGCAACGGATCGGGCAGCGCCAACGCGCGTAGCCCCTCAAGCACGTCCATCAGTTCGGGTTGCGACCGCATGATTTGCACCAGCGCCGCGCGTTGCGTCGCGGCATCAGCGCCGGCAAATTTAAGATGATCGCCCATGCCGCAACGCTAGCGCGATTCCCGCGCCAGCGTCAGTTCTCGATGGGTTGGAACATCGCATTGAGTTGCTGCACGATCTGGTCCATCGGCGCGATCGCCTCCGGCAATTGCTCGGGGGCATCGGGCGCGACGGCCACATAGGGCACACCGCTTGGAAAGGCGCCAAACATCTGGAAGAACGCCACCATGTCGTCCAGCACCGGCATGCGCCAACGCCACACCGCACCCATGGCAATCACGGGCTCCATATGGCCAAAGCCTTCATAGTAGCGTGTGGTCACCCAAATCCCGCTATCCTTGAGCTTCTGCGCAAACCGCTCGGTATTCTGCATGCGCACGATCGGGTCCGTGGTGCCGGTCGCCAGATACATGGGCGGGGTCTGACTGGTCACAAGGTTGATCGGCTGGGTGCCTTCCGGGTTCGGCGCACCGCCAAAGGCATTCTGTACCTCGCCATATTCGAAGGGATAGAAGTCATACGGCCCCGATAGCGCCGCCACCCCCAGAATGTTCATGTTCACCCCGTATTCGCGCAGGAATGAGGGGTCGAGCGCCAGCATGGTCGCATTGTAGGCGCCCGCCGAATGGCCTGCCAGAAACAGCCGTTTGGGATCACCGCCATAATTGGCAATATTGTCCTGCACCCATTTGAGCGCCTTGGCGCTGTCTTCCAGGAACCCGGGATACTGCACCTCGGGCACCAGACGGTAATCGGCAATCACGGCCACAAAGCCACGCGCCGCAAGGGCCCGCCCCACGAACTGATAATCGCTGCGCTCGCCACGGTTCCAGCCGCCGCCATAGATGAAGAACACCACGGGCGCCGCTGCACCCCGCGCCTCAGGCGCATAGACGTCAAGCCGATGCCGTGGCCCATCTGCATAGGCAACGCCATCCCCGACCTTGACGGTGCCACCATCCATGGCGGTGGGTAGGTTGAATGGGTCCATCACCGAGAGCGCAAAAGCGGGCACGGGCAGAACGGCCACCAGCAGCAGGAGCGCCGCGCTGGCACGACGAAGTCGGATGATCAGGGTTTTCATGAGCTTATGCGTTCGACAAGGGAAGCGGATCGGTAATGGATAAAACCGAACAATTTGTGGCAGTCCAACCATGGTACGGAAATGGGCGAGGGCAGGCGTCTCGATCACTGAGACTCGCCTGCCCTCTACTTAAGCAGGCCCAGAGTGTTCCCAAACCGTTACCGTATGGTTAACAGACTGCTAACGTTGAAGGCGCTGCAGCAGGCGCCCGGACGCGAATCCGTCAGCAGGCAGACCCACCCGGTTCTGATAGGCGATCACCGCCGCGCGGGTCTTGGGACCGATCTTGCCATCGGGCGTTCCGGTATCAAAACCGGCGCGCGTCAGCAGGGTCTGCAGCTCGGCACGCTGCGCCGCGTTCAGCGCAAAGTCCCCGGCAGGCCATGGCGTGGCAAAATCGCCGCCGCCGATAATGCGGTCCGCCAGATGACCAACTGCCAGGGCATAGCTGTCCGAATTATTGTAGCGCTTGATCACATCAAAATTGGGCAGCAGCAGAAACACCGGTCCGCTGGCCCCCGCCGGCATATAGAGCCGGCCGAGATCATTGGGTCGCGGGAAGGCCCGCCCCGATGTGCGCTGGATGCCCATGGCCTGCCACTGGCTCAGCGGCGCCCGGTCCATGCTGCGTGCCTTGGCGAAATCGAAACCGCTGGGCAGCTTGACCTCATAGCCCCAGGTCTCGCCGGGTCGCCATTTGAAACTGTTCAGGTAATTGGCCGTGGAACCCAGCGCATCCTGCACCGAGTTCCAGATATCCTTGCGTCCGTCGCCATTATAGTCGACCGCATAGCGCATGAAGCTCGTCGGCATGAACTGGGTATGACCCATCGCACCGGCCCATGATCCCGTCATGTTATCAGCGCTCACATGCCCGTCACTGATGATGCGCAACGCTGTCAGCAATTCTTCACGGAAAAAGCTCGTGCGATAGCCGCCCTCGGTCAGCGTGGCCAGCGCATGCACGGTATTTTCGCCCCCCATGAAGCCGCCGAAATTGGTTTCCATGCCCCAGATGGCCAGTACGATCTCGGGCTGCACGCCCCAGCGCTGCTGCGCCCCGGTCAGGGTCTGGTTCCACTCCTGCCGCATGGCCCGGCCCTTGCTGGCCTGACCATCGGTGACCCGCTTGGCAAGATATTGCTGCACGGTCTGGCTGAATTCGGGCTGCTTGCGCGTCAGTTCCATCACCTTGGGCTGATAGCTATAGCTGGCAAAGGCTTTCTCGAACGCCGACCGGCTGACCCCGCGCGCTTCAGCCTGCGGCCATAGCGAGCGCACGAAATCGGCGCTATTGGCCCAGGCGGGCGCAAGGCTGCCCAGACTGAGCAAAGCCCCCAGAGCCAGAGCCGACAGGCGGCGAGAAAACGGAACAGTGTTGCCGTCCGCAAAAAACATGACGAGCCTCGTGATACGCAATTTTGCAAAGCTTTGCGCCGGCTGTGCCGCAACAGGCGCGTATCACATTATTAACCCACCAAATTAAGAGGGGTTTAAGGCAAACATCTGTTCGCTTCACAAAGCTGTTAGCCGCTAGCGCTCGCTGCCACCATCATCAGCCTCATTGGGGCCGTAACTTTCCAGCGCCTTGGCGGTGCCCTCCACCTGGGGTGGCATATTGGTGGATTTGGACGGCTTTGATGGACTGGCAGGCGCCACATAGGTGACGTGTGGATAGGGGATCTCAATACCGCGTTCTTCAAACACGCTCTTGATGATCTCGTTATAGGCCCGGCCTGTCGACCACTGCTCACCCGGCACCGTCTTGATGCGCGCCCGCACCGTAATGGCGGAATCGCCAAACCCGGTGACACCATGCATCTCGAGATTGTCCAGGATATGGTCCTTGTGCTCGGTCTCCATCAGACGATCAAACGCATCAAACATCGCCTGTTTGACCGCCGGAATATCGCTGTCATAGGCCACGCCCATTTCCGAAAGATGGAAGGAGAACCCACGCACCATATTGCTGACCTGAGACACCGAGGAGAACGGGATCAGATGCACGGTGCCGCTCAGGTCGCGAATGGTCACCGAGCGGATGGTGAGCTTTTCCACCACGCCGGATTTGTCACCAACGGCGACCACGTCGCCCTCGTTCATCACATTCTCGAACTGGATGAAGATGCCCGTGATGATATCCTGCACCAGGCTTTGGGCACCAAAGCCGATGGCCAGACCGATGACACCGGCACCGGCCAGCAATGGCGCGATATTGACCCCGATCTGGGCCAGCGCCAGCATCACCCCGAACACCACCAGGGCGATGGTGAAGGCATTGCGGAACAGACCCAGCAGCGTCTTTTCACGCGCTGTCGGTACCGAGCCGAAATTGGGGTTGAGCCGGAACTCGATCCATGATGATACCGCCACATAAAGCACCAGACACACCAGAATGATCAGCGCAGCCGAGATCACCGACCCTGCAAACCCCTGCCCTTCATCGGTACTGATCCAGCCCGCGAAATCAAACACCGACCAGGCCTGCGCGATGGCGAGCACCACGCCCACGATCACTACCCAGCGTACGACCTGCATGACCTTGGGAACGAAGGCCTTCAACCGGGTCTCGAGCAGCGGCAAACGGTCCTTGATGTCGCTGGGCAGGTTGAGCCCGGTACTGACAAAACGGGTAATCACGCTGACGATCACCACCCCGACAATAACGGCAAGTACCGACTGCACGGTTGCCGCCAGCATGAAGGGCAATGCCTCCTCGGGATTGGCAAACCACACCACCAGCAGGGCCAGCAGATAGACGATGGCGATCACATGCCAGGAGCGCCCCAGCGCCACCAGAAAGTGACCCAGGCCGTCCTCACGCTTTTCCGCGCGGCTGTTCAGCCAGTTGCGGACATCATCCCGGTTCTGCATCACGATGATGATGGCAATGGTGGCCGCCGTGGCCATGACCAGCACCTTGACCGCCGCGGCCATGGCGGGGGACAGATTGGCCGCCAGTAGCGGCGCGATAAACAGGAACGTATAGCCTATCAGCGAAATGATCCGGCTGATCCAGAAAAACCAATAGGCAGCATTGTCATCCGTCACCGGCAGCATGCGCAGCGCTGGCAGTCGCGGCGCCAATACGGCACGCACCACAAGCTTGGTAATTTCCACCAGCAGGAAAGCGTTGAGCAGCAATGACTGGTTGATACCCATCCGGCCCGGCGTCGCGCCGGAAAAGTTCAGGGCCACCACATAGCCAATGCCCCAGGCCAGTAACACGGTACTCAGGTCAATCAGCACAGCGAGCAAGGCACCAACCACACGGCGTAGCCATCCCTTGCGCTCAAGGCCGGCAGCCATGCGGCCGCTCAAGAGATGCGCCAGCATGCGCAGCACCAGATAGCTGCCGAACAGCCCAACAGCCACCAGCAGAACCGGACCGACAACATCCATGAACATCGACAGGCTGGCGCCATCGGTCCCGCTGATTCCGGCCTGCAGATCCATGAACACCGCGCCTAGCGAAAGAATGGTGGCCGAAGCCCCTTCGGCCGCCGCCTGGGTATATTCCGCCACCTGTCGGACAATGCTCAGATCCGCAGACGCCGGTTCGCTGGCGGACGCACTCGCTTCGCCGCCCTCTGCCTGCTGCAGCCGCTCGATCAGCGCTGCCCGGGTTTCGTCATTCTCGATGATCTTGATCAGCGCATCGATACTGGCGTCGGTGCTCCCTGTCGCTTCAGAGGCGGTCTCACTCGCTTCCCCAAGCCCCAACAGGCTCGTTTGCGCATAGGCGGGGAACATCAGGGCCAGCAAACTGACGAGAATGAAGAAGTAGCGCATTGACCAACTTTGCATGTGTAGGAGACAGACACGACGAACGGGTTCTGATGTCACCCGCCCCCTCAACGTATCGACCGGGCAGAACCCCGTAAACTCTCAACCTGTGGCTCTGCTGCCAGTGATTTGAGAAACGCGCGCGCACGCGGCACCACGTCGCCCGCGACCGCTTCACGCAACGAACTCAGGGTCCACGGCTCAGATGGAGCAAGCGTTGCCGCTATGGTCGCCCTCTCTCGCTCACGCGCCGCCGACAGGGGCAATTGCCTGGCAGCATCAATCAGCACCAGCACGGCGTGAACATCCATCATGCTCAGGAAGGCGGCAGACATGGCAGGGGCAATGGCGGGCTCGTCCCGCCAGGAGCGACCGCCAAACAAATCCTGGGTCACCCGCTGACCCGCGCCATGGCAATCAAACTGGACACATCCGCCCATGCCCTGCGCAGATAACGAACTGTGGATGGTGCAGGCATGGCAGCCATCAAGGTTCCGGCACACCTCGCCGGCCGCCTTGTCGAAGCTGAATTTCAGGGAACGATCGAACGCCAGGGCAATGCAGCACAATGCTGCACAGCTGTCGCAGTCGGGTTTCAGCCTGTCCTGCTCCATCTCGGCCTCTCCCCTGTGCAACCCTCTGAGCACGGCGTTGTTCCAGCGGCCCTTGGCGTTTGTTTTGTTTGTTATTTTTGTTTTTTGAACGCA
>TARA_R110000751_G_scaffold107645_8_pt1 | contig 201361 bp, 177 predicted proteins | sample TARA_R110000751 | Tara Oceans TARA_R110000751 (sample SAMEA4398001) | marine metagenome | biome: Polar Biome; feature: [MES] marine water layer (ENVO:01000295) within the mesopelagic zone...; material: water (ENVO:00002006), including particulate matter (ENVO:01000060) such... | reverse complement strand
CGCCCGCTGCGTCACCCGTTTTGTCTGGCGTCTCGACCGATGCGACAGCATCGCTCTTTACCGCCTTCCTGTCGGATCGACTCACTGGATCACGAACAGAGTGGGTCAATCAAAGCAAGACATGCTCTTATATCCAGGATCCGGCATTGTTGAACTCATTTGCCGGGTGGTTGCGAAACAACCAATGGAGCGCAATGTGGACAATCGAGAAAACAGAGAGTCCTGTCGCCGCGGATGAGAATGGGTCATTCGCGCCAAAAAGGAAAAGCGCCGCAAAGAGCGGGGCATGAATCCAGATAAACACCTGCGCACCTGTTGTGTCAGGCATAAAGGATGTCAGGGGCAACACCCGCCACTCATGTCTTTTGACCGCATCCAGTTCATGGGTGATGAACAGAGCGAGCATCGTAAAATACAGGAAGGATGCCATCGTTTTTCCCTCATTGAAGCACGCTCCACCATAGCGTGACCGATTATGAAGACCACGGGTCTCAAGAAACCGGAAATTCCGCTTCAAAACTGTTCAAGGAACATTCCTGCCGGTTTTCCATGTCCGCGCTTCCAGATTGCTCACCGGTCGCGTTGCGTGCCCTTTGAGGCCGCCCGCATGGGTGCCCGGCTCAGATCATTGACGGCGCCTATGGCCTTTTGAAGAAGATGCATGAATGCTTTCTGTTCGTCTTGGCTCAAACCACGCAACATGATCTCCTGCGCCTCTTCCACCGCCGGTGCAATCGTGTCGAGAGTCTGGTGCCCCTCGCTTGTAATGTGCAATGCGCGGGCGCGCCTGTCCGTGGCGCTGGCATTTCGCACAATCAGGCCCTTGTGGACCAGCCGATCCACGACACCGGTGATGGTCGTGCGGTCATAGGCAATCAGACCGGCCAGGGTGACCTGGTCGATCCCCGGATTTGTGCTGATGGCGACAAGCGCGGCATATTGCACTGGCGTAATATCGGATCCTGCCTGACCCACCTCGGCATGAAAGATGGCCACTGCAACCTGCTGAAACCGGCGCACCAGGTGCCCGGGCATTTCTTCAACGCTTTTCACACAATTCTCCCGATTGGCTCGGCTAATTGACAAGTATGCTGATAATCAGCATACTGAGTATATATGGCATCTGTCAAACGCCTGGCCGGAAACAAAATCAACGGCCGCGTCACGGTCGAGCCAAACCAGGCGTATCACAAAACAGGCAGGGAGCGCGGTTCATGCAGTACCATCTCAACGGGTTCAAAACCGGCGATCCGACGATATCCCAACCATCCCGGCCGGACGAGGGCCCTGCCCCTTCTTCTTCTGTCCCTGAAGAAGTGGATGTGTTGATTGTTGGGTGCGGACCGGCCGGACTGACCCTGGCGGCGCAATTGGCCGCCTTTCCCGCCATTACAACCTGCATCATTGATCAGAAATCCGGACCGCTGGAATTGGGCCAGGCCGACGGCATTGCCTGCCGCACGATGGAAATGTTCGAGGCTTTCGGCTTTGTCGAGCGCGTGCTGAAGGAGGCCTATTGGGTCAATGAAACAACCTTCTGGAAGCCCGACAGCAGCAAAGACAATGGGGTTAGCCGCCACGGCCGGGTTCAGGATGTCGAAGACGGACTTTCCGAATTTCCCCACGTGATCCTCAATCAGGCGCGTGTGCATGATTTCTATCTGGACGTCATGTTGAAATCTGCCAACCGGCTGGAACCGCACTATGCGCGGCAGCTGATCGATCTGAAGATCGACCCCGCCAAAGGCGATGCAGCGCCTTCCCATCCGGTCACTGTCAGCCTCGAACGATGTGACCCTGATCACCAGGGACAGGCGGAAACCGTCAAGGCGCGCTATGTGGTCGGGTGTGACGGCGCACGCAGTGCCGTGCGAAAGTCCCTCGGTCTGGCGCTGCAGGGCGATTCGGCCAATCAGGCCTGGGGGGTGATGGATGTTCTGGCGGTCACTGACTTCCCTGACATCCGCCTGAAATCATTCATACAATCTGCCGGGGAAGGCAGCATTGTGCTGATTCCGCGCGAGGGCGGCTATCTGGTTCGTCTCTATATTGAACTCGACAAGCTCAGTGAAAATGAGCGGGTTCTCAACCGCAATATCGGCGTCGACCAGTTGATTGCCGCCGCGCAGCGGATCATGCGTCCCTACACGCTGGACGTGAAGGACGTAGCATGGTGGTCTGTCTACGAGATTGGCCAGCGATTGTGCGACCGGTTCGACGACGTGCCACAGGAACAGCTCGGGACCCGCCTGCCGCATGTGTTCATCGCCGGTGACGCCTGCCATACGCACAGCCCGAAAGCCGGCCAGGGCATGAATGTTTCCATGCAGGACAGCTTCAATCTGGGTTGGAAACTGGCCCATGTTCTGGAAGGACGGAGCCCACCGCAATTGCTCAACAGCTATTCGGCTGAACGCCAGGCGATTGCCAAAGAGCTGATTGATTTCGATCGCGACTGGGCAAGAATGCTGAGCGCACCCGTGATATCAACAACAGACCCCAAAGGCGACGGCGTCGATCCTCAGGCGGTCAAAACGTATTTCGTGCGGCATGGACACTATACTGCCGGCACAGCGACCCGTTACACAGCGTCCCTCCTCACCGGCGCACCGACCCATCAGAAACTCGCCAAAGGCCTGGTGATCGGAAAGCGCTTCCACTCCGCGCCGGTCATCCGCCTGGCCGACGCCAAAGCGATGCAGCTCGGCCACACGGTCAAGGCGGACGGTCGCTGGCGTGTGTTTGCCTTTTGCAATGATCAGGATCCAGCCGCGGATTCCAGCAGCTTGCACGCATTGTGTGATTATCTTGCCCTATCACCAGATTCACCGGTCAGAAAATATACCCCTGCTGGTTGCGATATTGATTCCGTGATCGATGTGCGGGCTGTTCTCCAGCAGGACCATCAACTGCTTGACCTAGAGGCCATGCCCGCTTTTCTTGTGCCTGCCAAAGGCCGCTACGGGCTGCGCGACTATGAGAAAATATTCTGTCCGGAGCTGAAAGACGGCAATGATATCTTCGAGATGCGCGGCATCGACCGGCAACAGGGCTGCATGATCGTCGTGCGACCCGATCAGTATGTCGCTCATATTCTGCCGCTTGGGGCCTATCAGGAACTGTCGGCTTTCTTTGATGGTGTGCTCAAGCAGCCATGACGAAAATTACAGATCCGGATAGCTGAAAAGCAGTTCACACTTTTGCGGAAATGCTTTAGGACAGCGCCAAAGCATTGCTGCCATTTTCCGCAAAAAAGGACAGATGATGGGCATAAAACCTCCGCTCTGTCTGTCGTTTTCAGAGCCCGTGGGCACTGAAGAGGCGGCCCCTCATTCGCTCGATGTGCTGTTCAAAATGGGCCAATCAGCCAGCCGCGCCGTTTCCTTTTCCTCCAATGGCGCACCCTTGAAAAGAAACGGCAATGCGCTGTTGTGCCTAGGGTTGGTCCCGGCTCTCGAACTGGGTGTGGATCTGGTCATTGACGCCAAGGTTGATGCCGAACTGCTGGACCGCTGCAACACGATACAAGCCCTCCTGTGTGCCTGGTATCCGGGCTACCGGGTGATCTCCATCACGGCACCTGTTGCAAGACCGGCCAGAGGATCCTCGCAACGAACGGCCGTGTTTTTCTCCGGCGGGGTCGATTCGTCCTATTCATTGGTGGAAAGGCGCGACAGCCTTGACGCGCTTGTGACGCTGATCGGCGCAGATGTCGATCCGCAACAACATGAACCGGCAGATCACCTTCGTGACCTTTCAAAAAATGTCGCCGAGGCCTTCGATATCGAGCAGATTGTCATCACCACCGACATTCGGCAAGTCTCAGACAGCCTTGTGGGCTGGGTCGAATATCACGGCGCACTTCTCTCTGCGGTCGGCCACCTGTTATCGGACCGTCTGGACCATGTCCTGATCGCATCGTCAGCCGATGAGTCTTCGTGGAATAGACGCTGGGGGTCACATCCCGCTCTTGACCCGTTATGGAGCACGCAGGATATGCAGGTTGAGCATCATGGTCTTGTCCATAGATTGGCCAAAATAGAACGGATCACGTCGGTTCCGACACTCATGAACCATTTGCGCGTTTGCAATTTTTCCGAGGACAATTGCGGCGTCTGTCCCAATTGCAGCTTCATGCTGCAGGCCTTGGACCTGCTCGATGCGCGAAGCCTGTCACCCACCTATGCCCATGGCGATTCGTCAAAAACAAGGCTGGAGGTTACAGGAGAAGGTTCCCTGTCTGACATGAAACATCTGCGCGCTGCCGCCCTCGAACGTAAACATGACACTCTGGTTTCGGCCATTGATCGGGCGTTGGCCATCTATGCAGCAAAGAAACGCCGGGAGCGCATTTTCAGGACGGCTGAAATGGCACGGCGTTTCAAGCGTTTCAAAAGGCAGATCCGCTATCTGCACGTCAGCAGAAAGGGAACCTGATCGTTGAAAAGCCTGGATACGATTTACCCGGAAGGCTCCTTTCTGGCCACGCGGCTATCGAAATCCGCAACAAAATGGGTTCCGGGAGGCAGTCATGGCATCGAATCCCATACGGGGCACCTTCTTGCCTGTGCCGGCGATCTGCCCCTGCTGGTTCACAAGTCTGTCATGGCTCCGGCGGGTCTGTCTGCCATGACCGCCTGTGGTGTATCCATTGCCGGAAATACGGAAACCTACCTGACTGCGCCTCATTATGAAGCCCGGGTACGCGAGCGTATGGGACTTGGGCAGACAGCCGCCTTTTCATATTCCCAAAACGATGACGATCTGATGGACAGGCCGGTATTGGTCAGCAATGACCTGCTCCAGTTCCTGAACAACAAGGGAAATATCGCGACACTGGCAGACCGGAAAAATGTGGTGGAGCGGTTTTCAGCAAACCAGCACATTGCCAACGATTTCAAAGACCTGCAGGTGCCGATCGTACTCAAAGTGGCTACAAATGCGCCCAATACGGGAGGTGCTGCTGTCTATGTGTGTCGCAAGCGTCGCCACCTCAAGCGCACAGCGGCGCACTTTCTTGATGCGACGGACATCATAGCCGAACAATATATCGACGCCGTAGGCAACTGGTGCATTCAGTTTGCTGTCCTCGCCGACGGGACCGTTGTTTATGGCGGCGCCAGCCAGCAGATCTGTTTTCCCAATGGAATCCACGCAGGCAGTCTGATCGAGGCCGGGCAGGAACCACCGGCCGTCGCCGTTGATGCCGCGCGCAATGCTGTATGTGCCGGGGCTCAAAGAGGCTTCAGAGGTGCCTGCGGGGTGGATGTCCTGCTCGATCGCACCGGCGCAGCATATGTGATTGACTTGAATTTCCGACCCGTATCCAGTACAGCCTTTGTTCATGAACACAAGCGCCGATTTGGCAAAGGCCGGGCTGGGACCGCGCGCCTTGCCTTTTGTCAATATGATGGCGCCCTCGCACAATTTCTTGACATCTGCCGGGACGGTTTCGAAAAAGGATGGCTGGTGCCGCTGGCGACATTTGATCCCGACCATGGAAATCTCGGCCGTGGCCCATCACGGATTCGCATGATGATTGTCGCAGATGATATGGACCATCTGATGCACCGCGAACGGCAATTATCAAACAGGGATATCCAATTCGATACCATTGCCCATGTGCACAAGACCCGGCATGACGGGCCGCTCTCGATTTCCAGATTTTTCAGGCGTTGATCATATGGCATCCGTCAATGACGCCCATTCCTGCAAGGTCATAACATCAATAGGCGCGCTTGCGCCCTACGAAAGGCAGTGGGAATCCCTCAACGCCAAAATGGGACCGGAAGCGCTCTTTACCCAATATGCTGCAATCCGATGCAATTGGGACCGCTACAGCAATGACCGGGGTTTTCGCCTTCATATCTTCATGATCTTTGATGCAGATGAAAGCCTTGTATTCGCGGCACCCATGCTGCGTCGATACGATTTCTTGCTGGGAACATTTGCATTCCAATGGCTGAATTCAAAAACGCCGCTTTATGATGACCTTTTACTGAGCCCCGAGGCTGACCTGCAGACAATTGCGGCGCGTTTCTACGATCATCTCCATCAGCACTTATTCGCCCGCAAACTGAAAATCGATTGTGTACGCGACGGATCCGCGCTGGATCGCATTTTACGCGCTCTCGACATCCCGCTGTTGGCAAATACGTCCGCCCCTGTGGTGGATATTTCCACCTATGCCGATTGGGATGACTATCTTGCAAAAAAGGCGGCAAAAAGCAGGCAAAAATTCCACTCCTTGCAGCGTCATTTGGCGAAATCAGGGGGCTATTGCGTAGAACACCTTGTAGACCCGGCGGAAATAAGGTCTGAAATAGGCAGGATTTTCGACAGAAAACGCCAATGGGTCGGCGAAGATGAAGGCAGGACCGACTGGATCGTGCCGGCAGAAGCGGAAAACTGGTTTCAGGACTTTTGCGCGACTTGCCTGCAGAGGGGGGAAGCATCGGTTTTGCGGCTGACATGCGGCCAGGAGTGGGTTTCCAGTGTGCTTTTTTTTGCGCGCGGCGATACGGTCTTCCTGTCTAAAATTAGTCATAACCCTGTATGGGAAAAATGGTCACCGGGATGGATCATCGCCATGGAACTCTGCAATCTGGCAATTTCAGGCGGCTATCACAAGCTGGACTTGATGATAGGAAACCATGCATGGAAGAAACGCTTCACCGGCACAAAGTCAAGGATATCGACATGCCGGTTCCCTCTGGGCGTTGGGTGGCTAGGCAAAAAATCTCGTCAAGGCCCATGCACAGCACCAAATTGAAAGACACGGGATTGTGGTAGGGTGAGCGGGACAACAATGAGGCTGGGTACACTTTGTTTTCGGCTATGACGCACTCAGAAACAAACAGGGCGGTTTTCAATGGCAATAGGGTGGCATAGGGCCAGCATACCGGCATATTTTTATTGACGTGCCATTGTCAGATAGCAATTTTACAGCATCGGATTGGAGCTTGGTTTGAGTAATTTTATTGGCTCCCTGCCAAGACAGGTCAAAGACGCATTCACTGCACATGATGGCGCCGTGCGAAAGCGTATCCGCTTTTTGCGCCTGGGTTGGAAAGCCAAATTGGCCGAAAAACGCCGCAGCAATCGCACATTCGACCACATCGTTACCGTGACCGGCAGTGTCGGCAAATCGACCACGACCCGCCTGCTGGGTGAAATTGCCCGCAGTCAGGGCGTCGTTCATGTCGGGTCCGGCTCAAACAACCCGGACGGCATTCGCGGGGCTTTCCTGAAATGTCCGACCGGCGCGCGAAGCTGGGTTCAGGAGACAAGCGGACACAACAAAGATGCATTACACTCCTGTCTGCAATTTATTCAGCCGAACATAGCCATTGTAACGCGTATCGGAATGGACCACATCTCATCACTTGGATCGATGCAGAACATCGCTGCAGTGAAGGGGCTGTCGGTTGAAGCGCTCCCTGCAGATGGCACTGCTGTATTGAATCTTGACGATCCGCTCGTTGCGGCCATGAAAAAGCGAACGGCAGCAAAAATCATCACCTTTGGTGAACATGAACAAGCCGATATCCGGCTAGTTCATGCATCTTTCAATTGGCCCGAACGCCTCAACATGATCGTTGAAGAGGCCGGGCATCAGGTTGCCGTTCATTCCAACCTGATTGGAATGCGCTGGACCACGAGCCTGTTGGCAGCCATCGCTGGTGCGCGCGCCATGGGCATACCGCTCGAAGTCGCCGCCTCCGCGGTCACGAAAGTTCAGCCGGAAATCTACAAGGATTCCCTTCATGAAAAAGCCGGTGTGGCCTTCATTCTGGATTGCTTCAAAGCCGGGTATTGGACCATTCCTTCCAGCATCGCAACACTCAAGACGGCACAGGCCCTTCGCAAAGTGGCCGTCATAGGAACTATTTCAGATTACAAAGGCAGCGCACGACCCAAATATGTTGAAACGGCGAAACAGGCGCTCGATGCAGCCGATATTGTCATTTTCTTTGGAAATCATGCACAACGTGTTCGCCGCTTGCTCCCTGACTATCCCGATCGGCTTTTCATTTTTGAAACCTATGCGGAACTGGCACAGTTTTTCAGCGGCACCGTAAGGCAGGGTGATCTGGTCTATGTAAAGTCATCAAGCTCAGACCATCTAGAACGGATCTGGCATAATTTTGAAAGACCGATTTTCTGCGAAACTGATCATTGTGGCAGAAGGACAACCTGCAAAAATTGCAAATACCTCTATCGAAAACATTGGCGTAAACGCAGCCGGAAACCGCGCGTTTCTGCGGGCTAAGAGCGGGAATTTGCGCGGAAATAACTGGATAATTCAATGTAAATATCGTCTTTTTGAATGCATTCTGATAAGCAAATATTCGATATATTTTTCCGGCGCCCCGCCACGGGGGTTTTTATACTTTGGTCTTGCCCTGCATTGCATCCAAATAGGCATTGGCGGGTTTTATTGCAGAAACGCATAGGGTTGCCAGCATGCTGGAATTGTCATCTCCCCTCTTTCTGATCAACGTTGATCGGCATAGGCAACGATTGGAGCAATCGGAAGCGGAGTTCGCTACGCATGGAATTGCATTTACCAGAGTCCGCGCTGTTGATCATCTTGATCTTACAGACGCTGAAATGGACCGCGTCGCGTCAAAAGCAGATCCGCCAGAAATAAAATACCCCATCAATTCGGGAGAAATTGCCTGTTATCTGTCGCATATCAAAGTCTGGCGCCAAATTGCTGAGGGCGATTCTGCAATGGCTTTCGTGTTTGAAGATGATGTGCAATTTGCACCCGGGATCGGCGATATCCTCAAGAGTATTGAAAACGGCCCATTGGATTGGGACCTTTTGCGGCTTTATTCAAACAAGCCAAAACCGATCATGCAGCCCAGACCACTTGGTACAAAACACGCCATCGGTTCCGTGGAGAAAATACCCATGTCGACAATTGCCTATGCGGTCACGCGATCGGCGGCCCGCCATCTGGCAGATATCTCGATACCCTTTTATCTGCCCGTTGATGCCGATCTGAAGCGCTGGTGGGCGAACCGTTTATGCACCAAGATCATCGACCCGCCGGTCGCCTGGCCACGCAATGCTGATCCTGCTTCCAGCACGCTCCACCAGGGCCGCAACGCCCAGCGCGGCCATAACCTCCTGATCCGGATGATCAATAATTTGCGCTACCACAGAAAAATTGCGCATGAAATCCGGCAAAACCGATCCGACTTTCCCACAACGCGGCAGTTCTTCGATTAAAGTGGTCTGCTTTACTGCACCGTGACCTGGTGCAGATGCTCCCGCCATGTTGATAGATAGGAACCCAGTTTTCCTGTCGCATTGTCGTAAGCGATCACGTCGCGGTCCAGCAGGTTGGCCAGTATCATGGCATGCAATCTGTCGGTTCTGACCATCTTTCCAGATCCGACCAAATCCAGGGCAAGGCGCAATTTACCAAGCGCAAGAAAATCAAGGAACCGTAGTTTCGGGCCGTGGCCGGGAACCAGAAAGGCTGCCTTTCCAAATTTGTTGAGCAGCCTCAGCCGCGCAATATCCGACCAGTCTTTGCCATCGTCCTGCCCTGAATGGCGGTGTCGGCCATTTTTTCCAAGGCTTTCCGCGTCCTTGCGATAGATCTGAATGCTGCTTCGGGTGGGGACGATTCGCGGTGCAGCAAGCATATGCGCCAAATCCGGACACAGAACGGCATCAATCCCATAATGGTCGACGAGTTTCTTTCGGCTCATATTCTCACGCGCAAAAACCGTTGCATTTCCGTGGGACGCAAGAACATCCGCCGTTTGTCTGCGGTGTTCCATATCAGGCGTTTCCCGCTCAGCCAGGCTCAGGGGCAACAATATGATCGGGTTTGCGCCCAGTTTTTCAATGGCGCTCAAGCGTCGTTGATGGTGCTTGCCATACAGATTTCCAAAACTTCCCCCGCCAAGAAAGAAGACGGTCCCGTCATCGACGGCCTTGCGGCAAAGCTCTGCGTCAAACCCACGCAGGCTGGACACGTAACCTGGCGGATGGCCGAATTTCTCCTGAAGCGCCAGCCGCGTACCGGCCCAGATCGCTGAATCGCCAGGATTGAGATAATTGGGATAATCGATAAGGGCATATTTTCCGGACCGATCGACAGACGATTGTATATTCAGAAGCTTTCTAGTGAGCGAACGCATGGGGTACGGGAAGACTTTCGGTAAAGGGTGGCTTTACGCTATAATACCCCATGACAAAGCAACTTGGTATTATTTCGGTTCGCAGCAAATCCCATTGTTGGCCCTGTCCAGTCGATAGATGTCCCGACCAATAACGCGCACAGGACCTCGAACATAGGCCGGACCATTGCCATTGCCACCGGCACAATCAACGTCGGGGGCAATCGGCACGCAGGGCGGGTTTGCATAATTTGGATCACATCCACTGGATTGCGCAATTGCGGGCTGCAGAAAAGCCATCATGCAGAAGAATGTAAGCAACAACCAAACGGTCATGTTATCTCCTGTGTTTGACGGGCTTGGGTTGGGATTTGCAACGCTATTCAGGCTGTAATACAGCCCATTATGCTGTCAGCTCCATCGGCTTTCTCAGATGATTGACGAGGTCCTGAGAAGACATGGGCTTACCGAATACAAAGCCTTGAAGAATGTCGCAATCCATGCGCTGTAAAAGCCGCACGTGACGCAAGGTCTCCACACCTTCGGCCACCACCTCGATGTTCAACGAGTTTCCGATTTCCACGACCGACTTCACCAGGTGTCTGGCCGCCTGCGATTCGATCATCGGGGTGATAAGTTGGCGATCAATCTTCAGACGGCGGGGGCTCAGCTTTAACAGGCTGATAATTGACGTATGACCGGTACCAAAATCATCGATTTCGATATCGATACCAAGTTCCTTTACGCGCTCGATATTGCGCACAACAACATCGTCGCAATCATCAAGGAAGATGGATTCCACCAGCTCGAAAGACAGCGTTCCGGGCGGAATTTTCAGGCCCTCGAGGCTTTCCAGCAATTCCGAGTCATGCAGTCTCTGGGCTGATACATTGACCGATGCATGAGGGATATCAAGCCCTTGCAGGGACCAGAATTTCATATCCTTCAATGTCTGCCTGAGAATGACCCGGTCAATGGCTGCCATGACATTGAATTCCTCGGCAACAGACAGAAATGTGTCGGGCGTCAGGATGCCTCGCTCGGGATGATGCCAGCGCGCCAGCGCCTCAACACCGGTAATGGCAAGATTGTCGGCGGTATATTGAGGCTGGTAGAAGGGTACAAATTGCCCTTCCTCGATGCCGCGCATGATTTCATCTGCAAGATTCTTGGTATGCAGCGTTTTGGCCTGCAATTCCGGGGTATAGAAGGCGAAGCGATTGCGGCCCGTGCTCTTGGCTCGGTAGAGCGCAAGATCGGCATTGACGAGCAATTGGGAAATTTCGGTCGCGCTCGAACCAGCGGTTGAAATGCCCACGCTGACGCCGAATCGACATTCCTTGCCTTCGTAAATCATCGGCTGGCGCATCTGTTCCACGATGGATTCGGCCAACCCGTTGAGATGATCACTGTCCGTATCCTGTTTGCATACAATGACAAATTCATCGCCGCCAATGCGCGCGACAAACTCTGATGGTCGCACCAGCAATGACAATATCTGAGAAACATGCACCAGCAGGGCATCGCCGGCAGCATGGCCGTAGGTGTCGTTGATCTGCTTGAACCGGTCCAGATCCACAATCAGCAGGGCATGGACGGCGGAGTCCCGATTTCTACTCAGCGCGGAGTTGGACAGTTCAAGATCCAGGAACCGGCGGTTTGGCAGTCCTGTCAGACTGTCATGCATGGCCATATGTTCAATCTGCGCCTTGGTTCTTTCGAGTTCGCCATTGCGGCGTTCCATCTCGGATTTGGCCTGTTTGAGAGCGTCTTGCAGCCGCATATCTGCCGTCAGGTCCCAATTGACGCCAATGTAACGTGCACCTGGTCCATCATCGTGAAAGGCGCCTTTTGACCGGATATTGCGCACATCCCCATTGCCCAGAACAATCCTGAAATCGGATTGGTATCGACCCCGCGTAGCCACAGCCTGTTCAGATTCTGCCTTGACGCGGCCGAGATCATCGGGATGAACAAAATGCAACCAGTCCCGTGGCTCCGGCGGCGGCGCATCTGAGCGCAAGCCATACATTTCAAGCATGCGGCTGTCCCAGTGTACTTCTCTGGTTTCGAGGTTCAGTTCCCAAACCCCGACTTTCGATGCGTCAAGCGCCATCTCGAGACGGTGGGACACCTGTTGCAACCTGTCTTCGCGAACCTGAAGTTCATCCATGGCTTTCTTCCGTTGTTCGGAAAGTCTGCCGAATATAAATATGGGTAACAGGATGAAAAACCCGGCCAGAGCGATAAGCAGACGCTGAAACCACAGTTCGGAAAAACCCTGTTGCCAACCGGTTTTGGGAACGGCTGCCAATCGCCAGGAGCCATTGGGCAGTGAGACATCGACGACAACGGGGCTGGCCCCCATTACATGTTCAGGTCCGAAGAACTGTGCGCCAGATGCCCCCGCTCCATCCTTGCCAACCATCGCAATGTCAAGAGACAGATCCGGATCATGCAGACCGCTTTCGCGATAGAGCGACTCGACATCAATGACGGCGGATACAAGCCCCCAAAAGGTTTCCCTGCCATTGACCTGATTAAACACCGGAAAACGACCGATCAGTCCCTGGCCCCCCTGCACCAGATCAACCGGTCCTGCCATCACTGCGGCCCCCGCTTCCATAACCTTCAGGGCTGCTGCACGCTGTATATCGTTTGCCCGATAATCCAGGCCGATGGCCTTCTCATTGCCGACGATGGGATACATCAGCGAAATTACCAGTCCTGGCGCCCCTGCAACATTGCGCAGTTGGGAATTTTCAGTAAACAGATTGGATGCAAGGTCGGCAAACCGATCCTGCTGCATGTCCGGTTCCGTCTTCAATGTCGAGATCAGACCGCGCACCAGATGGATATTGGCATTGATGTTGCCCTCAAGCTTGGCACGGATGAGGCTGATATGATCATGCACAGCTGTGCGCAGTGCCTGTTCGGCTGCCTTGCGATTTTGCAGGTCCGCATAGAATGCCAGAACGACAATCAGGACAATGGCGATCAGGCTCAAGGAACTGACCCGAGGCCATTTGCTATTCAGTATCTTGCCTGAGGAATTCAATGCCTGCACCACGCAAAATGAATATAGGGCGCAAAATCGAAACCGGCGCCTGCCGTCCGCAAAAAACCATCGGGATTGCCAATCTCAAGGTTTTTCAGATTGTGCGCATTGTACCTGATCATCCCACATGGGTAGTCGCAAAACAATAATATTAACTGAATCGGGTTGGTTAATACAATGAAGCGGCTCAGTATAGAGAACACTTTTACTCGGCAATATCATCAAATGTGGTATACAGCTTTCCCACCAGCCGAATGAAAAGATCAAGCGGCTGATGAGATGCTGGCTGGACAATGTCATTGCTGCAGAACAGCGGGTTAAATCAGATTTGCCTGACTGCCTCAGCCAGCAGATCACGCACCTGGCCAGCCACTGACTGCAAAGCCTCATTGTCAATCGCCGTCATCGACGCAACAGGGTCAATGGCACTGACCTCAACGCCGGCGCCAACCTGCCGGACAATGACGTTGCAGGGCAACATTGCACCGACGCGTGGCTCTATTTTTATGGCTTCAAAAGCCATTTTCGGATTGCAGGCACCCAGAATGAGGTAGGGATCGATTTCAGCCTCAAGTTTCTTTTTCATCGTTGCCTTAACATCGATTTCTGTCAGAACACCAAAACCCTTTTCCGCCAGGGCCGCCCGGGTGCGTTTGGTTATGTCGTCAAAGTCGGCAGAATCGAACAGTCGATTGATTGTATAGTCCATCATGTTTGTTTCCTGTTTGTGGACAGATGTGTCGCCAAGGCCCAATGCAGTGGGAACCGTGCGAGTGAATATTATCTGATCATAGCCATCCATGTGGTGAAGATATTGCTCCAGATCAATGCAAACATGCGCCAATAATGCATTGTGAAATCACACTGAAGGTCATTATGACCGGTCGTTGGGTGGAGAGATCATATGAACAGCCGCAAATTAATGAGAACATTGTCCGGCACCGCATTTCTGGCTGCCAGCCCACAACTGGCTTATGCTCAGGACGCCACGTCACAACGCCTCGCTCAGGATTTTTACGGGCACGGCATGATGTGGGGCGACTCTCATTGGGGTGGCTTTGGAATGGTCTTGGGAGCAATTGTCTTCTTCGTCTTTCTCACCCTGTCAATTGTTGCAGCGGTTTTGATCCTGCGCTTTTTCGGCATCAGCAAGGATGGGCTTGGTTCGCCATCAACGCAGCAAAACGCCATCACCATCCTCAAGGAAAGACTGGCCAATGGTGATATTGACGAGGCCGAGTTTGAAGAACGCAAGCGGCTGATCGAGCGTTGAATCCGCTTTATGACCTGGAGGCCGCTTCGCGGCTTGCCCGATTGCCGGTGGAAAGTTCAATGATCTCCGCCGTGATCGATTCCTGACGAACCCGCCTCTCGATGGCCGCAAGTTCGGTCAATTCCCTCTCGATCTGATTTTGGGCTGACGACATCGCCGCCATGCGCGCTTCGTTTTCAGCGGCAAATGCATAGAGCGCAACATTGCAGATCAGGGCATGGAAATAATCGGCGCTGAGCGACGAAATGAGGGCCAAATCCGGAAGGTTTGTCAAAGGCGCGTCGCCCTCTCTAACGAGTAGCGACGCCAGATCGATCGGGAAAAGCCGGCGTCGCGCCACCGTCGGCACACCGGATTGCCATATGGTGTAGAGAGCATCCAGACGGTCAATGCCACCCGCATCGATCCGCTGGTAAATTGCCCGCAGGATGGTGTCGGCAAATTTTGGGATACCTGGCGAATGCGACGGCATGGCTGCGCTCCACACGGGTGTGATCTCCTTTTCGGCAAGAATGGCCTTGCCTCTTGTGCCGACCAGGAACAGATTCCGGACCCCCGGGTCCTCGCCAATTGCGTCGATCACACGCTCACTGAATGCACCGGCGAATCCCTGTTCAGCGCAGAAAACAAGCAGCGCCGGATCAGGATGCGCGCTCAGGCGAACCGGAGGCGTTGCAATGGGTGCCATGATCTGGCCCATCGCGGCGGTGAAGGTCGCCGCATAGCTGTCCACAGAGATGATCTGATGATGGGCCTGGCGCGCACGCGCCGCCGCCATGCCAGTCATGGCATTGACCACGGTGCCAAGCTGGCGAATGCCTTCCAGCCGGGCGCTGATATCGGCCAGACGCCCGGTCATGTGGCGTCCCCTGATGCATTGCACCCTGATGCATCGTCTGAGACCGTCCCGACGGCGTCCTCATTGGCAAAGAGCGATCCCACAAGCTGCTGCATAGCGCCGATCATAACCTCCCTCTGTCCGTCATCCAGTGTCCCCGCCTGCAAGATCGATTGGACGGCCTGCGGCGCATTGTCGTCGAGTGCTTGCGACAAGAGCGCGCGGAAATCCGAGACTGCATCAAGTGGCAATGAATCGAGCAGACCAGACTGCACAGCCAGCACCATGGCCACTTCATCGGCCAGACGCTGCGGTGCATATTGCGGCTGTTTGAGGATTGCCCTTATGCGCTCGCCGCGCGTCAACTGCCGGCGCACGCGGTTATCGGGCATTCCGCCAAAGCGGGTAAACATTTCCATTTCCAGAAACTGTGCATAATCCAGCCGCAGCGATTTCGCTGCGTCGCGCAGGATCGGAGCCTGGGTCTTGCCGCCGACCCGGCTCACAGAGACCCCCACATCCACAGCCGGCTTCTGACCCTCGTGGAACAATTTGCTATTGAGCACAATCTGTCCGTCGGTGATCGAAATCAGATTGGTTGGAATATAAGCGCTGAGGTTGCCCGCATCCGTCTCGGCAATCGGCAGCGCCGTCAGCGAGCCGCCGCCTTTTGCCTTTGACAGTTTTGCGGCCCTCTCCAGCAGCCGCGCATGCACGTAGAAGACATCGCCGGGATAGGCCTCGCGACCCGGAGACTGATGGGTGAGCAGGGCTATCTCGCGGTGTGTGGCGGCATGTTTTGAAAGATCATCAATGACCACAAGCGCGTGCTGACCCCTGTCGCGAAAATATTCGGCCATCGTGAAGCCGGCAAAGGGGGCGATCCATTGCAGGCCGGGCGGACCTGAAGAGCCTGCAACGACGACAATGCAACGCTCAAAAGCCGCTCTGGACTGAAGGACATCGATGGCACGGCGGACGCTGGAGCTTTTCTGACCGACGGCAACGTAAATGCAGATGATGTCACTGGCCTTCTGGGCAATGATTGTATCAACGGCAAGCGTCGTCTTGCCGGTCGAGTGGTCCCCGACAATGAGTTCACGTTGTCCGCGGCCCAGTGCGAACAATGTATCCATCACCAAAATGCCGGTTTGCACCGGCTCGGAGACCAGATCGCGTTCAACAATCGAAGGGGCCGGGCGCTCGATCGGACTGCTGGCAGCCGCCATGATCGCTTCCTTGCCGTCCAGCGATCGGCCAAGCGGGTCGACAATACGGCCCAGAAGCGCATCGCCCACCGGCACGCGCACCACATCACCGGTACCGCGCACGCTATCACCAGCCTCGATCTGCACGGCTGAATCAAGCAGGACACAGCCGATCCGTTCATCATCCAGCACCTGAGCATAACCGAACTGTCCCTTGCCAAACAGCAAAAGCTCGTCAAGCCGCACATCCCGCAGGCCTGAAATCATCGCTACCCCATCACCGATCTCCTCGACACGGCCCATCTGCTCGGACACAGGACCAAGAGGCGTGGCCGCAACACGGGCTCGGGCAGCCGATAACCAGGTTTCGCCCTCATGCTGCATCGCGCAAATTCTTCGAAATGCGTTGCAGATCAGCCTGCCAACTGTTGCGCAACAGGAAATGCGGACTGTGCAGCTCAAAGCCGGCGATCAGGTCCGAATCCACCCGGAATGTGATTTCCGGATGCGTGCCGAAGGCAGCAATAATCTGTTTTTCGATACGGGTTTTGCCAGCAGGCTCCAGCGGTTGGGCGCTGATCAGGTCAAGCGTGCCATCTGCCACAGCCTGTTTTTCCGCCGGCGTCAGCGCCTTGATTTCATCGATCAGCCACCCCAGAAAAGCCGCCTCTACGGCAGGCCCTGCAAGTCTTGCCGCCAGCCGCTTGGCGATGTCAACGGCGAGCGTTGCAGCCTGATCACCGCTGGCCTTTTGCGCCGTGGCCGTATCGCGGGCGATCGCCGCTCTGGCCGCTTTCTGCAAGGTCTCTGCTTCCGCCCGCGCAGCCTGCAGCGCTTGCGCCTTTATGCGTTCGCCGTCAGACCTGGCCGCAGCAAGGATCGCATCGCGTTCCGCGGAAAATCCGCCGCGGGTCTTTTCCATTTCGGCAAGTGTAGCATCCGCCTGTGCACGTTTTTGCGCAGCATCGTCCAGCAGTTTCTGTGTGTCACTGCGCCGTTTGGCAATCACCGCGGCCACCGGGCGCCAGAAAACATGCTGGAGCAGCCAGACCAGGATGAGGACGTTGATAGCCTGAAGGCCGAGAGTCCACCAGTCGATGTTCATGATGTCAGGCCAGCAATGGGTTGGCGAAGAGCAGCAAAAGTGCAACCACCAGGCAATAGATCGCTGTTGTTTCGATCATCGCCAGACCGACAAACAGGGTGCGCGAGATGGTGTTTGCGGCCTCCGGCTGACGGGCAATCGCATCCATGGCAGCCGCCACAGCCCGGCCCTCAGCCAGTGCCGGACCGATCGCACCAAAGGCAACTGCAAAGGCGGCGCAAATGATGCTGGCAAGTTTCAGATATTCCATTTCATATCCTTTCATTGAGATTGCCCGGAGGCTGCTTCATCGTTGGCAGGCTTGCTTTCACCCACAGTTGCAGCAATGAAGACGATGGCGAGAATGGCAAAAATATAGGCCTGGACGAGCCCCGTCAGCAGCTCGAGTGCCATCAGCGGAATGGGAACGAACAGAGCGGCCAGTGAAGCAACGATGCCAATGACGAAAACGCCGCTCATCACATTGCCAAACAGACGCACGAACATCGAAAAGACCCGGGTGATGCTTTGCATAATATTGAGAGGGATCATCACCGGATTGGGGGCTGCAAAATCCTTCAGATAGCCCCCAATCCCCCTGCCGCGCACACCGAACCATATGATTGACAAAAACACCAATAGGGCCAGTGCCGCATCGGTTTCCAATTGCGCGGTCGGCGGCTCCACACCGGGGATCAGCGAGGACCAGTTGGCGACAAGGATGAATGCAAACAAGGTGCCGACAAAGGCGCGATAGGGCGCCGGTGCAGCCCCGGTCGTGTCGCGGATCTGGCCATCAATTGCCTCGACAAAAACCTCCAGCGCAGCCTGGCGCGCCGACGGTGTGACTGAAAGGCGTCGGGTCAAAAGCATCGACCCCAGGACGAGAACCGCCATGATAATCCATGTGACCATAACAGCCGACGTGATCGGCACAGGACCAAGATAAAACAGCGCAACGGATTCCAGCGGAGAATTCATGGCCCGCGCCTTTCCTGCGTCCGCATCACCCATTGCCGCCCCAAAATTGTGCCCACAAGCATGGCCAGCAGCGGCAGGGCGCCAAAACGGACCGCGCAGAAAAACGCCGCGCCCAGAAGCGCCAGTCGACCGATCGTCAAAGCCAATGCCAGCACTGCGTGCTCGCCATTGACCATCAGGTCGGCGCAGCGGCGCACGGTCTGGAAATAGAGCATGCCCAAAAGCACGCCCACGGCGAGGCTTGCAAGCAGTGGCGATATAAATTGCAAGGGTTCAATCATGTCGCATTCATCCATTTCCAGGCGGTCCAGCCGCCCAGTAGCAGACCCACCATTAAAAGCGGTGCGGTCCAGAAAAGGCCTGTTCCCAACAGACCATCAAGCCAGCGCCCGACAAATACGCCAGCCAGCATGGGCGTGACGATGATCCAGCCCAGCACGCCGATCTGTGCCAGCCGCCGACCGACCGACATGTCGCCTTCACGCAACCATCGCTCATGCCGTTCGTGACGCAGGCGGGATTGACGGATCAGCGGATCGGTTTCATCGGGCTCGCTCATCGAAACGTCTCCCTGTCCTGACCGGGCTGCAGGCGGGAGATCAACTGACGCACGGCGCTGAACTGCAGACGCGTGGCCTCAACATGTTCAAAGCGCTCTTCTTCCAGATCGGCCCGAAACCTTGCAAGCACCGTCTGATCAAGTGTTGCCAGATCGTCACCGGCAACGGCTTCGCGGGTGGCAATGGCGATCCTGTCACCGCCAGTTACTGTCAGAACGCCGCCGCGCACGGCGCAATAATGCGATGTGCCATCAGATGTCATCCAGCTGACCACCGAGACAACGAGCGAGGTGAGAAACGTCGCATGTCCCGGCAAGATGCCGAAGCTGCCACTTGCATCCTCGGCCCGCAGGCTCTGCACGGTTTCGTTGACCACGACCGCCAATGGTGTGACAATGTGCAAATTCATCGGGCAGCCTCCTCGCGGCGCGCTGCCATTTCCTTCTTGCGTGCATCGTCCAGCGTACCGATCATGTAGAGCGAGCTCTCTGCCCAATCGTCGGCTTCGCCATCCAGAATGGCCCGACAGCCCGCCAACGTATCGGCACGGCTGACAGACGCGCCCGGCGTTCCGGTAAAGGCTTCGGTCACCTGGAACGGCTGGCTGAGAAATCTCTGCAGGCGGCGCGCACGCCGGACAATCAGCTTGTCGGCAGCACCCAGTTCTTCCACGCCCAAAAGCGAAATAATGTCCTGCAGATCCTTGAACCGGGCCAGCACCTCACGGGCTTCCTCGGCAATCTCGTAGTGCGCCTTGCCCACCACCAGTGGATCCAGCAGCATCGAGGACGAGGCAAGAGGATCAATTGCCGGGTAGAAACCTTCTGACGCCAGTGCGCGCGACAGGACCACGACACAATCCATATGGCTGGAAATGGTGGTGACCGCCGGATCGGTGAAATCATCCGCAGGGACATAAACCGCCTGAATGGCCGTCACCGATGCGCCGGCAACCGAGGCAATGCGTTCCTGCAGCCCGGCCACTTCCGTGGCCAGCGTCGGCTGATAGCCCACCCGGGAGGGCAGGCGACCCAACAGGCTGGAGACTTCGGCGCCGGCCTGGACGAAGCGAAATACATTGTCCATCAACAGCAGCACGTTCTGGTGTTTGCTGTCACGAAAATATTCGGCGATGGTGAGGGCTGTCATCGGTGCACGCCAGCGCGCGCCCGGCGGTTCATTCATCTGGCCATAGACCAGAACCGTGCGCTCCAGAACACCCGATCCCTGCATTTCAGTGAGCAGTTCATGGCCCTCGCGCGAGCGCTCGCCAATACCGGCAAAGACCGATATGCCTTTGTATTTCTCAACCATGGCATGAATCAGCTCCATCACCAGAACCGTCTTGCCGACACCGGCGCCGCCAAACATGGCAGCCCGCCCACCCTGCGCCATCGGGGTCAGGAGATCGATCACCTTGATGCCGGTTTCAAACACTTCGGTGGCAGCGCTTTGATTTTTCAACAAGGGCGGCGAGGCATGGATGCTGCGCCGCGGCACATCGTCGGGAAGCGGTGGCCCAAGATCACGCACCGTGCCGATCACATCGACAAGGCGCCCCAGAACCGCGTCGCCGACCGGCACACAAACCGGCGCACCGGTGGAGCGTACCGGCACACCACGGGCCAATCCGGCAGTTGCCTGAAAGGCAACGGCGCGCAATGTTCTCAGATCAAGATGGCTGTGGACTTCCAGCACCAACGGATCGGGATGGTCCCAATCAACGACGAGCGCCGTATCAATGGCAGGCAGATCCGGGACATCATAACGCACATCCACAACAGCGCCCCTGACCACATGAATATGTCCCATTGCCGGGCTCTCAGCCCTGTTTGCCGCAGCATCCATCGCGCGATCCAAGCACCCTGTTCGAAGCGAAAAAACAAGAATACCCAAAAACAGGAAAGGCGCGTTGATCTACATCAGTTGACGACAGGCGAATCGGCAATGCGCAGAGGCGCGGGGCCGGACAGCCTGAGGCGGGGCCGCCCCCGCGCGCGGCTCAAGACGGACAAGCCCGTACCAACCCTTAGGCAGGGCAGGCGTGGGGGCGGGCCTGATGACCTGCATCCGCGGTATGAAAGAACCGCCAACAAGAGCAATTCCATAACGCAAGACGCACCCATGTCGTCGCCCGCACCCATATCTTCGACAACGAGTCGGACCGCAACAAACAGGCAGATTACGGACGAATTTCAACCTCCTGCCATGGCCGAATTTAACCAGATAGCGGGTTTCACGCGGCATCACATCGAAGATCGGCCTGCATTTTTCAGCCGCATCGCGTTTGCCGCTGGCCATATAACCAGATCTGCCGCGATCGTCTGGCGCCGTGCCACTGACCGGTCAGTTGATCGGGATAATTGCCGGGTTTGAGCCACCATCAAGCGGACCGCAAGATCAAATTGTCGATGATCGATAATTTCAGAAATCAAGAGCGGATTGCTGCTGCTATGGGCTTTTCGGTGGATAGCGAGGTCTTAATGCGCCTCATCCCAATTGGATGCGGCGCTGGCCTCGACCTTCAGGGGCACTTTCATGGAGACCGCCGGCATGGCGGCGTTTTCCATGACATCCGTGACCAGATCGATGGTCTTTTCCACCTCGTCTTCGGGCACTTCGAAAATCAATTCGTCATGCACCTGCAAAAGCATGCGGGCGCCAAGGCGCTTGGCATCAAGGGCCGGCTCCATCTTGACCATGGCGCGGCGGATGACGTCGGCAGCAGAGCCCTGAATGGGCGCATTGATGGCGGCGCGCTCATTGAAGGCGCGCATCTGCGGATTGCTGGAGCGGATTTCCGGGTAATGGGCCCGGCGCCCGAAGATCGTTTCCACATAGCCGTGTTCACGGGCAAAGGCCTTGGTCTCGTCCATATAGTCCTTGATGCCGGGAAATCGCTCGAAATAGGTCTTGATATAATCGCCGGCCTCGGAGCGGCCAATGCCAAGCTGATTGGCCAGACCAAAGGCGGATATGCCGTAGATAATACCAAAATTGATGGCCTTGGCGCGTCGGCGCACTTCCGGCGGCATGTCCTTGATCGGCACGCCAAACATTTCGGATGCCGTCATGGCGTGAATATCCAGGCCTTCGGCAAAGGCCTGTTTGAGCGCATCGATATCAGCCACATGGGCCAGCACGCGCAGTTCAATCTGGGAATAGTCGGCCGAGACCAGCTTGTTGCCGGGCTCGCAGACAAAGGCCGTGCGGATCTTGCGGCCTTCCAGCGTGCGGATCGGAATATTCTGCAGGTTGGGGTCCGAGGAGGACAGACGGCCGGTCGTCGTGGCGGCCAGCGAATAGGATGTGTGGACGCGTTTTGTCTGAGGATTGATGAACCCCGGCAGCGCGTCTGTATAGGTTGATCTCAGCTTGCTCAATTGCCGCCAGTCGACAATCTTGCGCGGCAATTCATGCCCTGCAGCAGCCAGATCTTCCAGCACCTGCGCCGATGTCGACCATTGACCGGACTTGGTCTTCGAACCGCCCGGCAAGGACATTTTGCCAAACAGGATTTCACCCAATTGCTTGGGCGAACCCACATTGAAATTTTCCCCGGCCAGCGTGTGGATTTCACTTTCCAGTGCGGCTGCGGCCTGCGCAAATTCGCCCGACAGGCGCGACAGGATCTGCCGGTCCACCTGGATGCCGCGGGCTTCCATGCGGGCAAGCACAGGCACCATCGGCCGCTCCAGCCGTTCATAGACGGACGCCAGGCCTTCGGCCGCCAGACGCGGCTTGAGCACCTGCCACAGGCGCAGGGTGACATCGGCATCTTCCGCCGCATAGGCGGTGGCCTTGTCTATCTCGACAAAATCGAATGTGATCAAGGATTTGCCGCTGCCTGCAACCTCCTTGAAGGGGATTGGCTTGTGGCCCAGCCAGCGCTCGGACAAGGCGTCCATGCCCTGCCCGCCAAGCCCCGCATCCAGCGCATAGGACAGCAGCATCGTATCATCAAAGCCCTGCACCTCGATGCCGTAGCGCTTCATGATCAGCCAGTCGTATTTGAGATTCTGGGCGATCTTGAGGATCGACGTATCCTCAAGCAAGCTCTTCAGCCGGCCAATGGCCTCGTCCATATCCATTTGGCCGTCCGCCTTGCCGCCGCCCAGCAGATCGTCCATGCCGCTCTTGTGCGCAAGAGGCACATAGGCCGCCTGAATGGGCGCGCTGAAAGGCGACGTGGCATCCTGTGGCTGATAGGCCAGCGAAAAGCCGACCAGTTCGGCCTGCATCGCGTCGAGCGACGTGGTTTCCGTATCGAAGGCCACAACGCCGGTTTCGCGGGCTGCAGCAATGAATGCATCAAGCGCCGCAAGGTCGCGGATGCATTGATAGTTGCCATGATCGATCTTTGCGGTGGAGGCCGCTGTGGCGCGGGCTTCAGCCAGCGCTGCCGGCGTCCAGCCGCTGTGCTGCTCCTCGCCAGGTGCGAGATCTCCATTGGCGGCGGAATCGCCTGCCTGAGCGGCGGCTTCCCCGTTGTCACCGGCGTCCAGATCAGGACCGTGCGCCGCCTTGCCCCATTCGACCTCGATAAAGGCCGGTTCAATGGCCGCAGCATCCGTATCGGTTGCTTCGGCCACCCGGCGTGTCAAAGTGGCAAAGCTCATGGCTTTCAAAAAGGCGACCAGTTTTGGTCCATTCTGCGGCTCCAGATGGAAACTGCCCAGATCATCGACGACCGGTGCATCGGTCCGCAGCGTCACCAATTGGCGCGACAGCCGTGCCTGATCGGCAAATTCAATAAGGTTTTCGCGTCGCTTGTTCTGCTTGATCTCGGCTGCCCGCTCGAGCAATGTGTCGAGGTCCCCATAGGTATCCAGCAGCTGCGCCGCCGTCTTGGGGCCTATGCCGGGAACGCCCGGGATATTGTCGGTCGAATCACCGGCGAGCGATTGCAGGTCGATCATTTTCTCCGGTGCAACGCCCCATTTCTCGATAACGTCCGCCACGCCGATCTGCCGATCCTTCATCGAATCATACATGCTGATGTGATCGGAGACCAATTGCATCAGATCCTTGTCGGACGAAATGATGGTCGTGTGGGCACCCAGCTTTTCCGCCTGGCGCGCAAAGGTCGCGATCAGATCATCGGCTTCAAAACCTTCCATCTCGATGCAGGGAATATTGAAAGCCTGCGTTGCCTGCCGGATCAGCCCGAATTGCGGGACCAGATCTTCGGGCGGAGCGGAGCGGTTTGCCTTGTATTCGGGGTAGAGTTCCTTGCGGAAGGTCTTTGACGAATGGTCAAAAATTACCGCAAGGTGAGTCGGCGTCACACCCACGGATGTGTCACGCGCCTCTGCAAGCAGCTTCCAGATCATGTTGCAAAAGCCGGCAACGGCCCCAACCGGCAAACCATCGGATTTGCGCGTCAGGGGCGGCAGGGCGTGATAGGCCCGGAAAATATAACCGGAACCGTCAATCAGGAAGAGATGATCGTCTTTTTTCATGGCGACAGGGATAACGCAGCCATTCGACAAGGTCCATGCCGATCAATGGGGAGACGTTAAAAATATACTGAAGCATTTGCCCAGTCTGATCATGAAGTCGGTCTGGTCGTGAAACGAGTTTGTTCTTGCAGGCATCCGTTGCCAAGCCCATCCGATCGTGGCCCATCCGATCGTGGCCCATCTGATCGTGGCCCATCTGATCGTGATCGTGAGATTGGTACCTGTACTTGGGACCCTTTGACACGGCTGCAGCGGTTTGCAATCGGACCGAATCGCATTATTTTGATCATGAACTCCCAAACTGGGAGCCGTGCGTTTCATTACAATTTTAAACTATGCAGTAAAACCCGCCAAATTAAGGGGGTAACTATGCAGCACAAACACTCTATAACGCGGTTGTGAGCTTTTTCTTTGATTGTGTCCTTGAATTGCCACAATTTTTCACCCAAATTCATAGGACCGGCAAGCGAATATGCCGATGTCTGGCGAGAGGCATGTCCCCCGCCACGCCGGACAGGAGCGGCGACCTCATCCCCCCTCTCCGGGTCGCCGCTCAAATACCCAACGCCACCGTGACTAACCCCCCTCCAGTCACGGTGGCGTTTTTATATAAGTTTTGCGCTACGGGACGTGAGACAATCGCGCCGCAATATTTAGCACCTCCCCCGTTTCCACTTGCCGCTGACCAAACTACAATCGCCGCTCTGATTCCCATTTCCAGGAGCACCGACCATGACCGATCTTACCGCTGCGCTTTCCAAGGCAGACAGCAATCTGGACGCAAGCATCGAGCGACTGTGTGAACTGGTGCGGATCAAATCCATATCGACCGATCCGGCCTATGCACCGGAATGTCGCAAGGCGGCGCAATGGCTGGTGGACAGGCTGAATGAACTGGGCTTTTCAGCCAGCATTCGCGATACGCCAGGCCATCCGATGGTTGTTGCCCATCACGATGGACCGCAGGGCGCGCCACACGTACTCTTCTATGGCCATTATGACGTCCAGCCCGTCGATCCGATCGCCTTGTGGTCAAACGATCCCTTTGAACCGGAAATAAGGGAGGTCTCACCGGGCCGCAAGGCAATCTTCGGGCGTGGCACCAGTGACGACAAGGGACAGTTGATGACCTTTGTGGAGGCCTGCCGTGCCTATAAGGAGACCCACGGTTCACTGCCTTGCCGCGTCTCGATCCTTTTTGAAGGGGAAGAGGAATCCGGTTCGACATCGCTCAAGCCGTTTCTGCAAGCCAATGCCGATGAACTCAAGGCCGATCTGGCCATGGTCTGTGATACGGGCATGTGGGATGCACAAACGCCGGCGATCTCCGTCAGCCTGCGCGGCCTGACGGGTGAGGAAATCACCGTCAAGGCGGCAAACCGTGATCTTCATTCCGGCCATTATGGCGGGGCTGCGGCCAATCCCATCCATATTCTGACCCGCATTCTGGCCGATATGCATGACGATGACGGGCGGGTGACGATTGCCAATTTCTATGATGGCGTCAAGGAAACACCCGAGGATATCAAGGCGATGTGGGACGGTCTTGGGCGCACGGCCGAAGACTTCCTCGCCGATATCGGCCTTTCTATACCATCGGGCGAAAAGGGGCGCTCCCTGCTGGAACTGACCTGGGCCAGACCCACCGCTGAAGTCAATGGCATAACGGGTGGCTACACCGGCGAAGGCTTCAAGACGGTGATTGCCGCCGAGGCGTCAGCCAAGGTGTCGTTCCGGCTGGTTGGCGATCAGGACCCGGATGCCATCCGATCCAATTTCCGGGACTTCGTAAAACAGCGCATTCCGGCAGATTGTTCCGTCACATTCACCAAACATGGAACCTCCGGCGCCATTCACCTTCCCTTCGACCTGCCCGAACTTGTCAAGGCAAAGGCTGCGCTGCAGGAAGAATGGGGAAAGCCCACAGCGATCATCGGCATGGGTGGTTCGATTCCGATCGTCGGCGATTTTCAGGCAAGGCTCGGCATGCAATCGCTGCTTGTCGGCTTTGCCCTGGAGGATGACTGCATCCACTCGCCCAACGAGAAATATGACGTGCGTTCCTTCCACAAGGGTGTGCGCTCATGGATCCGCATCATGGACGCGCTGGCGAAATAACCTTCCGGGCTTATGTCTCAGCCAATGCTGTCTCAGGCCTGTGTCGGTTTTTCACGGCCTGATCGGTTGGCATCGGGAAGCTTTGCCCATTGCGGCCGCTCGAACAGGAACCGGCCATAGCCGGTTTTTTCCACGAGCCAGAACAGGATGATCGGCCCGATGACCGCTGCCATCCAGACCATCAGGGAGACGGTGCCCGTATCGGAAATGATCCCGAGTTTCAAAAGGATGGCGCGGCTTGTCGCCATGGGCAGGAAGAAAGCCAGATAGATCACGATCGAATGGCTGCCGCACCAGCGGATAAACCTGGCCTGCTGGCAGTTTGCCAGCACGGCACTGATCGAGACCAGCGCGACAATGCCCGCCATGCCCAGAAGCAGCGAAACCAGCGGCATCTGCGAAAAGGGCAGGACCTTGCCATCCATGCCGGATGTCACCCAGTGCGGCCAGCCGGCAAGGGGCATCTGCCAGCGCGTGGCGAGCCAGGTCACCACAATGATGCCAAGTGAGGCCGTCAGCATCATTGCCGGTCTGTTTGATGCGCGCTGTGCCAGGTCAAAAAAGCGCCCGGAAAAGGCATAGCCGGCGTAAAACCAGACAAAATAATGGGCAAATTCGTTGACCAGCATGGATGGCGTGTGGATCGGCAGGACCTGCAACAATGCGGCCAGGGCAACGACCAGCAGTGGTGACACCGGCCGCAGCCAGCGTGTCACGATGAAAAATACCGGCAATGCATAAATGAACCACAGGGTTCCGAAGGGCTGGACAAAGGCCAGCGCATAATTGGTCAGGGGCGCCGCAATGCCGCCTTCCGACATCATGCCGGGCGCCTTGAAAGCAAACTGGATGGTCAGCCACAGCACATAGAAATAGGCAAAATGTACAATTTTCCGGTCAGTAAAAACGGCCATCGGCCGATCAATGGTCCGCATGAGAAACAGACCAGAGGCCATAAAGAACGCCGGCATGCGCATAGGCTGGGCGACCTCGACAAAGACATGCATCCAACCATCGGCTCCGACTGCCTTTTCGACGCCGGCAACGGAATGCAGCATCACCACGAGCAGAATGCAAAAGCCCTTCAGGTAATCAACCCAGTCGACACGTCCGGATTCAATATGAACATAGTTTTTGGCCGGTTTGGCGGCGGCCGACACTGTCGATCGCATGTGCGCATTTGCCATGACTGGACCCCGATCTGATCGCTTGAAATTCGGCGCAAGCCTAACAAAGATGATCCAAGGAAGTCTTAACGCCGCAGATGAAGGCTTTCTATCAGATGAAGGCGGGGCACCAGATGAACACGGGGTATTCGCAACACAATTAACGCCCCCTTAAATGGCCGCATTTAAAGTCCACTGACGCATCACGCACCAACCCTATGGAACCCATGGCCGGAAAACGTAAAAAACCAACCCGCATCGAGCCCACAATCGACAGGCAGGACGATGCCAGGGGTGATGACCTGCGCGCCAGTTCCAAGGACAGGATTGGCGCTGCAGGAAAGAAGCCTCGTGGCAAGAATACCTCTGGCCGGGGCAAAGGCAAACGCGGACCGAAATCGCGGTCCGGCGCGGCCCGCAGAGCATTTCCCACCTTCGTCAAGCGCACCTTGTACTGGTGTTTCGTGGTCGGTATCTGGCTGTGCATCGGCGTTGGCGGGCTTGTCGCCTTTTATGGCGCGCGCATGCCAAGCGCCACGACCTGGAGTGTTCCTGACCGTCCACCCAACGTAAAAATCCTCTCCGCCAATGGCAAATCGATGGCCAACCGCGGTGCCACCGGTGGTGAAGCCCTGACGCTGGCGCGCATGTCCCCCTATATTCCGCAGGCCGTCGTGGCCATCGAGGACAGACGCTTCTATTCCCATTTTGGAGTCGATCCCATTGGTCTGGCCCGTGCCATGATCAGCAATGTCATTGCCGGCCGGATGGTGCAGGGTGGGTCCACGCTGACCCAGCAACTGGCCAAGAACCTGTTTCTGTCTCCCGAACGCACGCTGGAGCGCAAGGTACAGGAAGTGTTGCTGGCCGCCTGGCTGGAGCACAAATTCTCCAAGGACCAGATCCTGGAAATGTATCTGAACCGGGTCTATTTCGGCTCCGGTTCCTATGGGGTGGAGGCTGCCTCCCGGCGCTATTTCAAAAAGCCCGCCAGAGACGTCAATCTCGCCCAGGCAGCCCTGCTCGCCGGATTGCTGAAAGCACCGTCGCGCCTGTCACCGGCACGCGATCCGGATGCGGCTGAAGCACGGGCGCAGCTGGTGCTCGAAGCCATGCGCGAAGAGGGCTTTGTAACCGACCGGGAAATCACCACGGCCATGACGCGGGCTCCCACCAAAACCAAGAGCTACTGGAGCGGCGCGGAAAATTATGGTGCAGACCTGGTCATGGATCAGATCGAGAGCTTGATCGGCGGCAAGGTGACGCGCGACCTGATCGTCGACACGACCATCGATTTTTCCCTGCAGCAGCAGGCAGAACACGCCATCCGCAGCGCCATTGATCGCGACGGCGGCAAGCTTGATGTTTCCCAGGGTGCGCTGGTCTCCATTGATGGCACCGGCGCCATTCGTGCCCTGGTGGGAGGCTATGATTATTCCACCAGTCAATTCGACCGGGCAACCAAGGCCAAACGCCAGCCAGGCTCCGCCTTCAAGCCCTTTGTCTATGTGGCGGCGCTGGAAATGGGGCGCACGCCGCTTTCGGTGCGCAATGACGCGCCGATCCGTATCGGCAAATGGACGCCATCCAATTATGACGACAAATACCGCGGGCCGGTCACCCTGTCCGATGCCCTGTCAAAATCGCTCAACACGATTGCCGCCCAGCTTGTGATGGAAGTTGGACCCAAAACTGTTGCCAAAATGGCACGGCGACTGGGGATCGAATCCGCTCTGGAAGCCAATGCTTCCATTGCCCTTGGCACGTCGGAAGTCACCCTTACCGAATTGACGGCAGCCTATGCGCCCTTCATGAATGGCGGCTACAAGGCGACCCCGCACATCATCAAAAGGGTCAGCACAACCGACGGCAAGGTGCTCTATGAGAATACCTACGACAATCCCCCCAGGGTTCTGACACCTCACATCGTGGAAATGATGAATGCCATGCTGGTGCGGGTGGTGAGCGATGGTACCGGGCGAAAGGCACAGCTGATCAATCACCAGGCCGCCGGTAAAACCGGCACCAGCCAGGCCTTCCGCGATGCGCTCTTTGTCGGCTATACGGCAAATCTGACAACAGGTGTCTGGTTTGGCAATGATGACGGCAAACCGACAAAAAATGTAACGGGTGGCGCCCTGCCGGCTGTTGCATGGAAGACTTTCATGGAAGGCGCGCACGAGGGGGTCGCAAGCGCCCGACTGCCCGGCCAATACGTTCTGCCGGATAATCCGGCAAGCATCGCGGTGCCGGTCACCCGTCCTTCCACGAATCAGGTGCGAAGGCCTCGAGGCGAAATCGCCGAGGGTGCCACACCGCTTGAAGTTCCTGTTTCAGGCGTTTCGCATGACCTGACCGGCTCAACGCGAAAGCGGCTGCCGCCTGCCAATATTGGTGGTCCAGAGGCTGCGGGCGAATCAACAACGCTACTGGACATTCTGCTGGGCAATTAAACACGTCGCACAATCCCGAATGTGCAGACTGCTGTCATTCCTGCGCAGATTCTGCCGTTACAAGTCTGGCCTGCACAAGTCTGGCACAGGCGTTTCTCGCGACAGTTGCCAGGAACACCCATCAATGTTTACGTCTGATTAACCATACCAGTATTCATGACGCCCGATTGCAACGAATATCGGTGTTGTCACGTCAGCTCATTCTGATTGCAAACGCCGGGTGACCATTGCCCTGCATGCCGCGCGCTTTGTCGTCCCTGACTGCGTCTGCACGATTCCCTCGGGAACGGTGCCTTGCTGATCAATCGCACGCCAGGGCCAGACCGAATGAGCAAAGATCTGAGGCGAAAGGCTTGCCGTTCAGGAATGAAACAGGTGTCTTCATAGCCATGATTGGCATTCAGTCCGAAACGCAATCAACCGCCTACCAGAAGAATACTGCCGCCGATGTTGAGACATTGTCGTCCTTTGCGTCGGGACCAATTCTGGACACGCATAGCAATTTTCAAAAATCAAACAAACGTTTGACATAACAAAAGAGGCCAGCTAGCTTGATAGGCGTGTGGGAGGACCGCACGTAGAATGAATGTCTTTTTGGGAGGAAACTATGCGCAAATCGCAGGATAAATCAGGTGTATCCCGTCGCAACGTACTCAAGCTTGGTGGGCTCGGCGTCGCCAGCGCAGCGGGTGTGGCAGGTGCCGTGTTTACGCCGCACGTATCGAAAGCCGCTACCGGCATGGCTGACACGTTGATTTTCAAATGTCACGGTGCCGGCTCGGGCAATATCATTGCAACGGCAGTTGCAGACGCCTTGCAAAAGACGACATCCGCACGGATCCGAATTTCGCCGGCAGCCAATGGCGTAGCGCTGGTATTGCCGCTCAAGCTTGGCGGCGCCGACTACACATTCGCCGCCAACGAGCTGTTTTTTGCATCGGAAGCCTCCTATGAATTTGGTACGCGTGACTGGGGCGGCCCGCAAAAATTGCGCATGGTGCTGGCGCCGCCGAAAGCTCTGGCTCTGGCCAGCGCGAAGGACGCCAATATCTTCACGCCGAAGGATCTCAAGGGCAAGCGCATTGGCTATGTGAAAGGCAGCCCGTCGGTCAACGTCAAGACCGATGCCTATCTTGCCTTTGCCGGCCTGACGCGCGACGATGTCGAGGTCGTCTGGCTCAGCAATTCGTCAGTCGGCTCGAAAGAGGGGCTGATCAACAACCAGATCGATGCCGTGACCTACACCACCAACTCTCCGGTCATGAAAGAGGTTGAAATGTCCTCGCGCGGCCTGCGATGGGTCGAGTTCTCGCCAGATGACAAGGAAGGCTGGGCGCGGCTTCAGGCGATCATGCCGGCGATTACGCCGCGCCGCGATACCAACGGCGAAGCCATGTCTGAAGAGCATCCAGTCGACATCATGGGCTGGAAATATCCCCAGATCGCTTGTTACGATACACGCGATGCCGATGAGGTTTATGCGTTCACCAAGGCGCTGGACGAGTCCTTCGACATTTACAAGACCGCACACCCCGATATCGGCAACCTGCATATCTCCAAGGCTGGGCATGCACCCGCCGACGTTCCGTTCCACGAAGGAGCGGTACGCTATCTCATCGAGAAGGGCGTGTGGAACGATGCGGACCAGGACTGGCAGGACAAGCGCCTGGCCCGTCAAGCTGTTTTGCAGGAGAAATGGGACGCGGCGAGCGATGCCTTTGGGCCTTGGCTTGCCAAGCAAAAGTCTGAAGGAAAGGTCGAGAGCGACGATGCAGCCTGGGAGGAATTCTGGGAAGGATTCCGCACCGGCAAGATCTAGCACAACTGTCACCCGCCGCTTTTCACGCGGCGGGTGACTGGGCAGACGACATCGATTTATCGTGCGGATTTTCCACATTTTTTGCGACCGGCGATGCAGAAAAAACCGCTATACCGACCGGCAGGTTAAGGAATCTCAAATTGAAGCCTGATGAATTTGCATTTGAAGCGCAGGAACGCAAACTCCCGCAGTTTGCCGACGCCATCGCGATGCTGCTGGGGCTGGCCGGAATCGTGGTCGGGCTCAATCACATCCTCGGCCTCCGCATTATGGGCATCGTCCTTATCGAGAACGTCTTTCTCTACATCGAAATGGTGCTGTTCCTGTCCATCACCTTCCTGCTCTATCCGGCTCGCAGAAATCACCGCGGCGGTGTTCCATGGTACGACTGGATTCTATTTGCCTTATGCGCAGCCACTTGCAGCTACCTGGCCTGGAACGGTGAAAACATTGTTAATCTGGGCTGGGTGTACCGCGCCCCGACCACCATGACGCTCGCCAGCGGCATTCTGTGCATTCTTGCGCTGGAGGCTGTTCGTCGGGTTGGCGGCCCGGTCATCCTGATCGTGTGCACGGTTTTTGCAGTCTTTCCGATGATCGCGCATGTCATGCCCGGGTTCCTGTGGGCACCGCAGCTGGAAATCGGCACGGTTTTGCGTGAACACGCCCTTGGCAGCGATAGCATCCTGGGGCAGCCAATCAAGGTCGTGACAACCGTCCTGATGGGTTTTCTGATATTTGGCGCCGCACTGATCGTCACTGGTGGCGGCCGATTTTTCATGGACATTGCCATGGCGCTGCTGGGACGCACGCGCGGCGGCACTGCCAAAGTCTCTATCATGTCGAGTGCTCTTTTCGGCTCGCTGAGCGGCAGCGTCCTGTCGAACATCGTAACGACAGGCCGGCTAACGATCCCGGCGATGCGCCGGGCAGGCTATCCTGCCAGCTATGCGGCGGCAGTCGAGGCGTGCGCGTCAACCGGCGGCACCCTGATGCCGCCGGTGATGGGTGCAGTCGCCTTTATCATGGCTGATTTTCTGCGCATCTCCTACGCGGACGTCGCGATTGCCGCCATCGTTCCATCAATGCTGTTCTATCTGGCGCTGATCCTGCAGGTCGACATGTTTGCCGCGCGAAACAAGCTGCAGGTGCCGCCGGCCGATGATCTGCCAGACTTGTGGGAAGTGCTGGCGCGCGGGTGGCATCATCTCGCCGGGCTGGTGCTGCTGACCTACCTGCTGATTGGCATGCGGCTGGAAACCTATGCACCCTATTATGCGACGGTCTTTGTCATCGGCGTGGCACTTCTCCGCCGCCAGATCGGGCTGCGACACCTCATCAATCTGTTGGCCGAGAGCGTGCGCACGATCGTCAATATTTTTGCCATTCTGGCCGGCATCGGCATGGTCATTGGTGCGCTGACCTTTACCGGCATTGGCGCTGCATTCTCGCGTGAACTCATCTTGTTTGGCGGCCAGAATGTGTTTCTCCTCCTGGTGTTCGGTGCGATCACGAGTTTCATTCTCGGGATGGGAATGACGATCACGGCGTGCTATCTGTTGCTGGCCACGATCCTGCCGTCCGCGCTGATCCAGCAGGGCCTTGATCCCGTTGCTGTGCACCTGTTCATCTTGTACTGGGGGATGTTGTCTTTCATCACACCGCCCGTTGCACTGGGCGCGATGGCCGCAGCCAGCATAGCGGGAGCCGAAACCATGCCGGTCGGGCTCAAGAGCATGCGGATCGGCGCCATCCTGTTTGTGCTGCCATTCATGTTCGCCCTCAGCCCGGAGCTGATCCTGCATGGCGCGTTTGTCGACTGTCTCATTGCGATTGCGACGGCAAGCATCAGCGTGCTGCTGATCTCCCAGTGTCTGGAAGGTTGGGCCTACCGGATCGGGGTCATTGGCGCTGTGCCGCGCGCACTTTTCCTGATCGCCGGTGCTACGCTGCTTTATCCGGGTGTCTACACCGATCTGATTGGTGCCGGCTTTGCAGCGCTGGGCTTTGGTAGCGCCTGGCTGAACCGCCAAAGGTCCGGCAAGTTGCCTACACTCGATAGCGCCTGATCGCCGACCGAAATACGAGGAAGCGAATCACCCGCCATTGCGCAAAGGGATTTGCAGGGCGCTTGGGCTGTAGCCGGACGTTGAAATTCTGGTATCATTGCTTCCGCCGCAACTGAAAGTCTGTCCGACTGCGGTGAAACAGGCAATGTCCAACAGGGCCCGTCATCTGGAGAGAGAACCCAGACCTGTTCATGTCGATTCCCATGCGCCTCAAGGCGCATTGAGCGCATCCGGAAGCTTGGCCATTCGGAGTGAGTACAGCCCCATTATGGCCAAGGCCAGCGCTCAGTAGCGCTGCCGGAGGGCGGTTCCAAACAACTTTTTGCAACCGCGACCTGTCGGTTCCTTCAAACAGAAAATCCATTCGTCACAGGTCGGCGCGCGGCGACCGAGTACATTGCCAAACAGCAATATTCCCAGACTTGATGCCGAACAGGCCGGCCTGCAGGCTTGTTTGGCCGGTTTGCCTAGCCGGTTTGCATTGGCAGGTCGGGATCGGCCGCCCACTCGTTCATCGAACCGTCATAGACGCTGACATTATTTTGGCCGGTCATTTTGAGGGCAAGGGCGACACAGGTGGCCGAAACACCGCCGCCGCAATAGCAAATAATCGGTTGATCGGCCGAAACCCCGGCTGATGCGAAAATTTCGGCGAGCTCGTCATGGGGGCGCAGAACACCAGTCTGAGGATCCAACAGTGTGTTCGCCGGAATATTGATGCTCGAGGTGATACGTCCGGGCCGACCATGGTGGATCGTGTCGGGATCGCCTCGAAATTGCTCTGGCGGCAGAGCGTTGACCAGCAAAGCATTCCGCGTATCGATCGCCGACAGGACCGCGTCCCTTGCAACAAAATGCGGTGGTGCGGAGGAGACACTCAAAGATGCAGGCGGATAGAGCGTGATCGCACTGGTAACAGGCCGCTTTTCGGCAAGCCATTTGGGCAGACCTCCGTCGAGCAGGAAGGCATTGGTAAATCCGATGTCCATCAGCATCCACAGGACGCGCGTTGCCCACATGTAGTGGGTTGCACTGTAGAGGATTACCTGTGTGTCATCGCCAACACCGAGGGCCGCCATTGTTGAAGCAAAATCGCTGCGCGCGGGCATGGTAAAGCGCAACGGACTGACCGGATCAGAAATGTCCTTTTCCAGATCGATATGGCAGGCTCCAGGGATGTGCTTCATTGCCCATTCATCGCGCCCACTTTGCACACGAAACACCGTTTCAGGGTCGGGCAGAAGATAGGCCGTACAATCGTATATTCTAATTTCCGGCGCATTCAGATTTGCCGCGAGCCAGTTGGTGCTCTTGAGCGGCAGGTTACCTGGGTATTCGGTCATGGGTGGACTCCTTCCTCATTCACACCATGCCATCACCGACAAATTTATTCAAACGTTTGTTTACATTTTTTTGATCGTAGCCTATGTTTCCTGAGATCACGCGCGTGATCGCTATTGGAAGTCGTCACGCGGGGATTTATGGGAGGAAACAATCGCGTGAACATCTTTCAGACGCTGAATTGGCATGCCGGGCGCCGACCCGAAAAACCCGCCGTCTGCGACAAGGACCGGTGCCTGAACTTTCAGGAACTTGTGGATATGACGCAGGGCATAGCAGCCAGACTTGATGGCGATGGAATCGGCTTTGGCGAACGTGTCGTGATTCTGTCCGACAATTGCATCGAGACAATTGCCTTTCTGCATGCAACCGCCTTGACCGGTTGCATCATGGTGCCGGCCAATACGCGCTACGCCGCGGACGAATTGCGCTTTCTGCTTGAAGATAGCGCATCGGCGCTGGTGTTGTTTGGAACGGCCCATAGGGACCTTCTCAATGCGGCACTAGAAGGACTGGCGACAAAGCCGCGCACTGCTGAAATCGGCGATTATTGCGCAACGCCCACAGCCGCCGCCATAGCCGACTGGCGCGAGCACAAAGGCTTCGAGCATGCCGATTACGGCTGCATCGCCACAGACGATGTCGCCATGCTGATCTATACCTCGGGCACCACATCGCGGCCCAAAGGCGCCATGCTGACCCATGGCAACCTGCTTTGGAATTCGATCAACTACATCATGGAAAGTGAACTGCATCATACCCATTCGGCCATCGTTGCGACGCCCCTGTTCCATATTTCTGGTTTTGGCGTATTGCATGGGCCTTTGCTGCATGCCGGCGGAACGCTGTTCATCATCGACCGGTTTTCGAGTGAGGCGGTAACCGGCGCACTCAAGACTTTCTTGCCCAGTCACCTGTTTCTGGTCTCGGCGATGTGGGTAAAGATGACCGAGGATGAGGGCTTTCTTGCGCAAACCTATCCCGAGACGACCTTTATTTCGACAGCGGCCGGACCGTTGAGCGAGGCGCGCCAGACGTCCATACGCGACCAGTTCCCAAATGCCGAATTCGGCTGGGGTTACGGCATGACTGAAAGCTGTGTGACGACAATCAAGTCGCAACGCACGGCAGAACTGGAAGGCCACCCAGGAACCCTGGGATATGGCTGGCGTCACGTCCAATACCGGCTGGTTGACGAGGCGGGAACGGTGCTGGAACCGATCGGCAACAGCGGTGAACTGCAGGTCAGGGGCCCGGTGGTGTTCAAGGGATACTGGAACAACGAGGAAGCCACAGCGGAGGCTATCATTGATGGCGGATGGCTGAAATCCGGTGACCTGTTCCGGTTCGATGAGGACGGGTTTGCCTATTTCATCGGCCGATCCAAGGACATGGTAAAGACCGGCGGCGAGAATGTCGCGGCCCAAGAAGTCGAGCAGGCAGTCATCCGGTGCCCCGGCGTACTCGATGCAGCCGCGTTCGGCGTGCCAGACGACCATCTCGGCGAGATGCTGTGTGTTGCGATTGAAACAGTGGCGGAAGCGAATTTGAGTGAAACCGCGGTGCGCGATTTCTGCCGAACGCAGTTGGCGGGTTTCAAGGTGCCCAAGCGGGTTCACTTCGTGGATGCGCTGCCACGCTCGTCATCCGACAAACCCCAGAAATTCAAACTGACGGAAATGTTCAAATGAGCGAGCTTGCATCAGAAATCAACGGCGAAATCCTGAAAGCACATTCGGCAGACCTGGTCGGTCTGTTACGCCTGCGCACCGAGCCAATCGGGCTCAAGCTGTTCGAGAGCCGGGACAATTTGATGAAAGTGCCCGGCGTTCGCCTCAAGATCGGCGAGCGGCGTTTGACCACCTGCCAGCTTGTCAGTCAATGTCGTCTGGTGGGTTATACGCTCGGGATCGTCGGCGACTCGGTGATCCGAAACTCAACCTGTTCGGATGTCATTGGCCTGGCGGCAGCCAGCGAAGACCACCTTTCGGGGCGACGTATGAACGGCCTGTGGTTTGGCAATGGCGAAGCGTCGCGCCAGCATCAGGACCAGATGCCGCGCGTTGAAAAAGACCGCTACGAAGGATTGGCGGCTTCGCCCCTGGCAAAGGGGCGCCTGGATCCGCCCGACATCATCCTGCTTTATGCAAATCCGGCGCAGATGATCCTGTTTATCAATGGCCTGCAGCGCAATGATTACCGTCGCATCGAAATGAGCATTACCGGCGAGAGCGCTTGTGCTGACTCCTGGGGGCGCGCGCTTTCCACCGGGAACTCGTCGCTGTCGATTCCGTGTTTCGCCGAGCGTCGTTTCGGCGGCGTTGCCGATGACGAACTGCTGTTTGCGCTGACACCTGAGGACTTTATCGAGGGTGTGGTCGGACTGGGCGAACTCTCCAAGGTGGGGATCCGCTACCCGATACTGCCCTATGGAACCACGATGGATCCGGCTGAAGGCCTGGGTGCAAGCTACGATTAATACCCCATGCGCGGAGAACACACTTCCGCAAACCTGATTGAATAGTTGGAGAATCGAATGTCCGGGTTAAAAATTGCACTGGTGACTGGCGCAGCCAGCAATATCGGCAAAGCGACTGCGGAGGATCTGGGCCGCGACCATCGCGTGATTCTCGCCGATATCGCTGATACCAGCGCGTTGGCCGCGCAGATTGGAAATGGCGCCATCTCCGTGAGCGGCGACGTCTCGAAAGCCGACGATTGTCAGCGCTGGATTGAGACTGCCAAGCAAGCAGGCGGGCTTCACGCCCTGATCCATGCGGCTGGAATTACGCGCGAAACAGTTCCGGCGGGGAAGGTCAAGCTGTCCGACTGGGAAGATATCATCCGCATCAACCTGACCGGCAGCTTCATTCTCATGCAGGCCGCAATGGAATTACTCGCGGCAACGGCAGATTCGAGCGCGGTGCTGCTTTCTTCGCGTGCGGGTCAGGTAGGGGCCTCCGCGCATGGCGTCAATCCGCAAGCGACCAAGCCACATTATGTGTCATCGAAGGCCGGTGTGATTGCCTTGACCAAAGCATTTGCGATGGAACTTGCTCCCAGGGGCGTCAGGGTCAACTGCGTTGCGCCTGGCCCGATCGAGGGCCCGATGATACCGCGCGAAAAATGGGGCGCAATCGCAAAAATGGTTCCGCTGGGCCGCCTTGGCCGACCGACCGAAATCGCTGCTGCCATCCGATTCCTGTCGAGCGATGCGGCCAGTTTCATCACCGGTCATACGTTGAACATCAATGGTGGCACCTTCATGGAGTAGCAGGCTGGCGATGCCGGTCGGCGTCCACTGTCAGCCGGTTTCCATGGGCAGGCTCGCGTCCCTCGCCCATTCGTTTAGCGAGCCATCATAAACCGCCACATCAGCATGGCCGGTCATCAGCAAGGCAAAGGAATCGCCGGTGGCAGAGATGCCACCACCGCAATAGCAAATCACCCTGTCCTTGTTCTTGACCCCTGCCGATGCAAATAGGTCACGCATTTCTTCGGGTGAGCGAAAGGTGCCGTCAGCGGGATTGATCAGGTCGAAGGCATTGACATTGACGCTCGAACTTATCCGTCCCAACCGTCCGTGATTTATCTCGGTCTCACCGCGATGCTGATCAGGTGGCAGTGCGTCAACAATAATCTTTCCGGTTCCACCGATTGCAGCCAGAACCTCACTTTTGTCAGCAAAAGCGTCCGGCCGCGAGTGTGTAGTGAGGATAGCGGGTGTGTACAGGCATGGTGTGTTTGAAATAGGCTTGCCTTCGCGCTTCCATTTGCTGAATCCACCGTCCAGAACTGCAGCGTTGTCAAATCCGATGGCGCGCAGCATCCACCAGACCCGCGTTGCCCACATCACCTGTCCGGCGGCGTAGAGCACGACGCGCGTGTCGTCACCGACGCCATAGGCGGCCATGCGTCTGGCGAATTCCTCCGGCGGCAACATGGTTAGCCGCAGACCACTGGACTTGTCGGAAAGGGCGTCGGGAATATTCAGAAACCCGGCACCGGGAATATGTTCGTTCCACCAATCGCTTTCGCCCGTATATTCACGAAATGTCGTATCCGGATCTCGGGCGAGGTAGGTGCTGCAATCAAATATGCGCACATCGGGATCGTCGAGGTGATCGCGGAGCCAGTCGGTTGCGACAAGCGAGTCAATTGATGGTTTTCTGATGCCGTTCAATTTCTTTCTCCGCGATTTAATCAAATTTCGCCATAATCAAACATACGTATAAAATATTTGCCCATATGCCTCAACTTCGGATCGCTATATCCATTATATTCTGTAATAGATTTACGCAATACGCAGACCGAAATATATTCAGCATAAAACAAACGATTGATTGAATTTGCAAAAGTTGGTAACGTTGATATCAACCTGATTCATGCAGGTAGAGGAGCCGTGCCGAGCGCACATTACGAACCGTGGAGGTGTGGTTGTGAAAGTCGTTCTAACAGGTGCCGGTGGATTTCTCGGGTCACATGTCGCGCGGGCGCTGCTGGAAAAGGGCACGCTCACCGATTCCGCAGGCTGCGTGCTACCCCTTCAGGAACTGGTTGCAGTCGACCTGCACCCGATCACCCAGGCATGGAGCGCTGACCCGCGTGTCAAACAGGTCACTGGCGATATCACTGACCCGGCCATTCTGGCCTCCGCCATTACGCCCGATTGTGTGAGTATTTTTCACTTTGCCGCCATGCTGAAGGCGGATGCATCAAAGGATTTCGCCGCTGCAATGAACTTCAACGTGCGGGCCACGATCGACCTGCTCGAGCGCTGCAGGGAAATCGGCACGAGACCCAAATTCTTCTTTGCCAGTTCGATAGGTGTCTATGGTGATGGACACACACAGGTCGACAATCTCACCCGGCATGCGCCGGTCAGCTCCTATGGCAGCCACAAGGCGATCGGTGAACTGCTGGTCGATGACTATTCGCGCGCAGACGCGGTCGACGGACGCGGTTTGCGCTTTCCCATGGTTCTGGTCCGACCCGGACGCAACAGCACAGCGGTTTCCGGCATCATGTCGGGCATTATCCGCGAACCGATGCTGGGCGCGGATTTCACCATTCCTTTTGCTTCGAACCTTCGCATGCCCGTTACATCGGCGCACAATGCCGCTCAGGTTTCGGTGCAGGTGAACGATATGCCGGCCGACAGGTTCACGGAGGGGAGAACGGTCAATATGCCGTCACTCAATCTCAGCGTCGCTGACCTGGCCGATGCCGTGTCGACACGCGCGCCACTCGACAGCAAGGTCGGCACGTTGAGTTGGCGGATGGACTCGGCAATAGCGGGTATTTTCAACGGTCGTCCGGAGGCAATCGACAACCGCTGGGCGCTCGACAACGGCTTGATGCCCGATGCAAACGCGGCGACGATCGTCGACCATTTCATCGATGATTTAGGCCACTGAACAGGAGTTTCAAAATGCCCTCTGTCGTAAGCGAACGTCAGGAACTTGTGACGACTGTCATGAATCGCATCAATGGCATCGTTGCGAGCGGTGCAGTAGAACGCGAAGGTCTCGACCTTATCAGACTTGCGCTGCTGGAACTTACGCAGCGGCCTGATCTGTTCACGGTGGAGCATTTCCACCCGCCCCGGGATCCGAAGCGCAACTCCAACATGTTTGAACTGTATCGCAGCGATGGCGACGGATCCACGTTGTATGTCAGCATTGCCCCGGCCGGACTGACCACCCCTGTGCATTATCATACCACCTGGGCTGTCATTGCCGGATTGCGCGGCGCCGAGTTCAACCAGTTCTATACACGAGACGACGCGGGGCGCCCGGTTGCCAGCAACAATTTCATTGTGGAGAACGGAACTGCGATCACGATGATGCCGAACGACTTGCACTCTATTCGCATTGTCGAAACTCCCGATCGCTTCTTCAGCTTCCACCTCTATGGATTGCCGCTGGAACAGGCCACCGAACGGATGTTCTATGTCGAAGATTCCGATGAATGGAAATATTTTGCCCATCGCCCGAACATCCGGCAGTTCAATTTGGCAACCGGCCTTGCGGACGGTTAAAGCGCGCGACGTCACCACGCGCTATCGCGATGGCTGTGAGATTTCCCTTCTCGACGTGCGGGAGCAGTGGAGTTACAGCCGCGGCCATGCGCTGCTGGCCTCCTCCTGCCCGTTCAGTTCCCTGGAGCTGATGATCGAAGATTTGGTTCCCCGCAAGTCTGCACCGATCGTGGTTATGGATGACGGAGCCGGGACAGGGAACAATCTGGCCGTACGAGCCGCTGCGCGTCTTTCCGAATTGGGGTACGACAATGTTTCAGTGCTTGCCGGCGGTGCTCCAGGCTGGGCTGCAGCGGGATTCGCGCTGTTTACCGGCGTCCACGCATTCAGCAAGCTGTTTGGCGAAGTGGTGGAGCATGACGACGCCCCGCCAACGCTGACGGCCGATCAGCTTGCAGAAGACCTGACACAGAATGCCGAGAATATTGTCATCGATGTCCGGCCGCCAGAGGAATTCCAGCGCGCCAGTCTTCCCTGTTCGATCAATATACCAGCGGGCGAATTGTTGCGATCGTTGCAAACAATCGCGCCGGATGCCAACACGCCGATCGTTGTTCATTGCGGCGGGCGCACGCGTGGTATCATTGCAGCGCAAACCCTGATCGCGGCTGGCGTACCCAATCCGGTCCTGCTTCTTGAAAACGGGACGATCGGCTGGCGGCTAAGCGGGCGCGATACCGTTGCAGGGGTCGGCAGTTCGCGGCGCATAGCGATAGCGCAAACGACGCCCGTGAATGGGCAGTCTGGTAGTAATTTTGTGGCGGCAAGCGGAGCGCGTGCAATCGACTCTACAGAACTTGCTGATACTATCGCTCAGACGCCAACGCGAACGACTTACTTTCTCGATGTGCGTTCGCGGGCAGAGTTTGATCGGGGACATCATCCGTGTGCGCGGCATGTTCCCGCCGGGCAATTGGTCCAGGAAACCGATCAGTTCCTGGCGACGCGCAATGCGCGGCTTGTTCTTTTTGACGACGCCGGCGACCGTGCCGCTTTCGCTGCCTATTGGTTGCGCCGCATGGGTTGGCCCGACATCACCTGGTTTTCCCTGGCGGACTGCACCCCAACGATGCTGGTGGCGTCGGTCGACGATGAGCCGGTGCCTGCATTGCCAATTGACCGCGTTGATCTGGTGACGCCTGCTGCTGCAAAAACGATGCTGGCGCTTGGCAACGCAGTCATCATCGATCTTTCGTCCAGCCTGGCCTATGAGAAAGGGCATGTGCCTGGCGCTCACTTTGCCATTCGCGCGCAAATACGCACTGAAACCATGACCAGACTTGGCTCGCAGTCAGACCTTATCCTGACCAGCGAGGACGGCGCACGCGCGGCCCTGGCAAGCGCCGATATCAGCGAAATTCATGCGGGTCGGATCAGGGTGCTTGAAGGCGGCAATCAGGGGTGGCGTGCAACAGGCTTCGCCCTTGAGACGGGCCCCACCTCAATGTTGCACAGTCCGCGCGATGTGCGCCGCTCGATCTATGAGGGGTCGTCGGACCTTTCTGCGGCCATGCAGGGTTACATCGATTGGGAAGAAGCGCTTGTCGAGACTGCCAAAGGGGAGAACTACCTGCCATTCGATTTGCCATAGGCGTGTGGCTCAGGTCAATAATCGGATCCGGCTTTTGGTTTGGCCGCGCTCTTCTGATCATCGCTCAAGACGGGCGGCGCCAGAAAACCTGCGGCCAGGAACCCGGCTATGAGCTTGATGTCGCGCGGGCGATTGTGTGGTTCGAACTCAAACCCCATCAACTCGGCGATCTTGTGTGTGCGTCCGGTGTCTGCCTGTGTGTAAAACATCGTTCCGTACAGGCAGTTTAGGCGCCAGAAGAATTCACTGTCCGACAGATGGGGGCAGTGAACCTTCAGCATCCGCCCGAAGCGAGTGCCGATCTCATCGTATCCGCGGTCGATAACGCGTCGCACTTCGGGCGACGGGTCGACCGACAGCTGCGCTTGCAACCGCGCGAAAAGACTCTTTGGCGGTTTGGAACTCGCCGGATAGCGCAGCGAAGGCATGATATAGGCTTCGATCAGGTTTCTAACGGAGTTGAATTGATCCGCATCCTCGACCAAGCACCTGTCAAGAAGTTCGTGGCGTTCCTGGTTGAGCGGAACGATGTGCTTTTCAAACAGCGCACGCAAGACGCTTTCCATACCACCAAAATGATAGTGCACCGCAGCCAGATTGACCTTGCTCTCCCGCGTCAATAGCCGCATTGAAACGCCCTTGAACCCGTAGCGGACAAACAAGCGTTCGGCAGTATCGAGGATGCGCTCCTTGGTGGATGGGGTGCCACTCTTGCTTGACGTTGCCTTCTTGCTGGGGGCCTTCTTTGGCTCTTTGCTGCCGTCACTTTTGCTTGTCATAAACCCAAATCCCGAAAACATGCAGCTGCAGGTCTGAAATCGTTGCGGCACCGCAGACCGCCTCTAAAAAAATATGCGTACTTACGATAGTTTAAGCTGTTTTCCTTGGGAAACCAACCTCTCTCCCTGACAAATTTGCGCAGACGCATGAGCAGCAAAAAGAGCGGTCCCGCCTCCCAGACTGGCCGCAACACGGCAAGATGTGCCGCTTGCACATGAACCCGGTCAAACGTCGGTTTACCCGCCAGGCAAAACAACTTTGGCCATCGTTCCGACCCATCTTCCATTCAAAAAGCAAACAAACGTTTGAAAGAATACTGGACAAGATATGGCAATTCAAATAATGATTGGCTTCATTCGAAATGCGCGTCTGCAAGTTATGCAGGGGGCGTAAGGTGCTATTCAAGAATTCGCGAGGCAATCCAATGAAACTGAAAATGTATCACGACTCAAACTGCCCCTATTCGCGCAAGGTGCTGATTCTCGCCGCCGAGCACGGGCTGGATGATATTTTCGATTTCGTGTCGCCGTTCACGCCAGAAGGGCTGGAGGGTATTACGCGGGAAAACCCACTTGCCAAGATGCCAGCTCTGGTGATCAAGCCAGGTTTTGCGATCTTCGATTCGCGGGTAATCTGTCGCTACGTCGATACGTTAGCTGACCAGAGCAATTCATTTTATCCTGAGGAGTCGTCCGAACTGTGGCAGGCACTCCGTTACGAAGCACTGGGCGACGGTATGGTTGATGCCGCCATTTTTGCGCGTCAGGAACTGACACGGCCAGCTGACAAACACATGGCGGAGCGGATGAAGAAGCAGCTCGGGAAGGTTGACGAGGGTCTCGCTTGCCTGGAGCGCGAGATCGATATGCTGGAAGCCTCAATGACGATAGGAAGCATCGCAACGTCCAATGCGCTGGCCTATCTCGATTTTCGCTGGCCACAGATCGACTGGCGTGACGGCCATCCCCGCCTTGCAGAATGGTATGCGCAGATCAAGGTGCGTCCAACTTTTGCAGAACACGACTTCGTAGAATCCGACCTGCTGGTCAAGAAGCTGGCCGCAGCTACTCAATAACCATTTTGTCACCCTTTGACCTTTAGGGCCGGCTTATGCCCGGCCCTGGGGCAGAGAACAAAATTGAATTAGGGAAGGATGGGTTTTTGAGTAACGAAATCAACTCCGAGTTTGAATGCATAACCTACGAAAAGCTCGACACTATTGCACGGATTTCACACAATCGCCCGAAGGCGAGGAATGCTGAGAGCCAGCTTCTGCTTGACGAAATGGATGCCGCATTCAGGCGCGCGGAGGCTGACGATGACATCCGAGTGATCATCATCGCTGGAACGGGTGATCATTTCTCCGCTGGCCACGATCTCAAGGAGGCGCAGGCAAAGCGTGCCAACTTTACGGTTGAGGAGCGCTGGGCGTATGAGTCGTTGCGCTATTTCGATTATTGCATCCGGATCTGGGACAGTCCCAAGCCGACAATCGCCCAGGTTCAGGGCGCTTGCGTGGCCGGCGGTTTCATGATGGCGAACATGTGCGATCTGGTGGTCGCCTCTGAAGATGCATTTTTCTCCGATCCGGTCTGCCACACGCTGGCTACCGCCTCTATCGAAGTATTGATTCATCCTTGGGTTATGGGGCTGCGCCAGGCCAAGCACATGCTGTTTACAGGTGGCCGGCTCAAGGCAGCTGATGCTTTGGCGATCGGCATGGTAAATCTTGTCGTTGCGCGCAGTGATCTTGAGGCGACGACATTGGCGGAAGCTGCCAAGGTGGCCGCTGCGCCACCTTTTGCTTTGCGGCTGCTCAAGCGCTCGTTGAACCGCACTTTTGACGTGCAGGGCATGCGATCGGCGCTGGAAGCCCATTTCGAGATTCACCAGTTGTCGCATGTTACAGAAGAATTTGCGACCAAGCGTTCCGAAGGCCTTGCCGGCGCTATCCGAAGCGCAAAAACGGTAAGTGATCGCAGTTAGACTATTCGGCAGGAATTTCCGGCATCGCAACCAAATGCCAGCTGGTTGGCGCCCTGTCGGTCCGTGCCCGGAAGTTCGTGCACAAGTCTGGCCTGCACAAGTCTGGCAGAGGCACTTCTCGCGACCGCTGACAGGCATATCCGGCAATGTTTACGCTTTATTAACCATGCCTTGAATTATGGTGCGTAATTGCAACAAATCTTTACTTTTCCTCTTTTGCAGTTGCAAAGCGCTTGAAATTTCGTCCATTGCGCGGTCTTCTGTCGCCAAATGAGAAGCGTTGGAGATGTTGAGACAATGCCGCTTTGGAGCAGATTTGCGCTGGCCGCTTTGCTGGCTGTCGGTCTGGCGGGTCCTACACTGGCAGCAGACGATACGATATTGGGCGAGATCAAGGTCGGAAAATATTCCGATATCTGGGAAGTCCGCTTTGGCGGTGCCGCTTTTGATACCGGGCCGGCCTCACCCAATAATTTCTCCGGTGCAATCATCAATGCAGAAGTGCTGGCGCCCTCGCCGGACTTTCTTGACGTCATTGGTTCGCCGCGTCCCCTGCTGGGTACGGAGATTGCCATTTCCGATGACCCGATCCATGTTGTCTATGCCGGATTGAATTGGGAAGCACACGTGACGGAGCGCCTTTATCTCGGATTTTCCGGCGGCGGTTCGTGGAACAGTTCTCAGGTGACCACCAACAGTATATCCGGCTCGACAAAGGATCTGGGTTCGTCCTTTCTGTTTCTCCTGCAGGCGAGCATTGGTTATGACGTAACCGAAAAAGTGACCCTGCAGGCTTTCTACAATCATTTTTCCAATGCCTATCTTGCCGCCAGCAATCCGGGACTTGAGTCCGTCGGCGGTCGGCTCGGCGTCCGATTCTGAAGGCGCAATGCGTTGGGATGATGAATTTTTCTTGTAATTTCGATCGGTTCGGGTCGATTGCGGAAGACGGGATCGTGTCGCCGGTGAGCGGTCTTTGAATGGCAACACAGGTAGCAAAGCACTTTCAGTGCAACCATATCGCATTGATCTGCTTTATGAATTCGATTGACGTAAGGCGGTTTTTTCTTGTTAAAGGGGCTGAATTCGCAGAAATATCCTGCTCAATGGATTCAGGGCTTTTCAACAGGCTGTCTGTAATGCTATCGGCGGAAACGCAAAGAGCGAAAGTCGAATCCGTATCCTGCCTTGCAGTCCCATAACGGCTTTCTTATATACGGCTCAACACGACGCCTTTCGGGGTATCGAGGGACCATGCCGCTAGGGACTGTCACATGGAATGCCGTTTCGGGTCCGGACAGTTCGCTTCAAGGAGAATGTAGAAAATGGCAAAAGTTATTGGTATCGATTTGGGAACGACCAACTCCTGTGTCGCCGTCATGGACGGTGGAGACGCGAAGGTCATCGAGAATGCCGAAGGCGCGCGTACAACGCCTTCAATGGTTGCGTTCAGCGACGATGGTGAACGCCTGACCGGACAACCGGCAAAACGCCAGGCTGTCACCAACCCTGAAAACACACTGTTTGCAGTCAAACGTCTTATCGGCCGTCGTTACGACGACAAGCTGGTGGAAAAAGACAAACACCTTGTGCCTTACAAGATCACCAAGGGTGATAATGGCGATGCATGGGTTGAAGGCGGCGGCACAAGCTATTCACCTTCTCAGATTTCCGCAATGATCCTTCAGAAGATGAAGGAAACGGCGGAAGCCTATCTTGGTGAAACCGTTGAAAAGGCCGTGATCACCGTTCCTGCCTATTTCAATGATGCACAACGTCAGGCAACCAAGGACGCCGGCAAGATCGCCGGTCTTGAAGTTCTGCGTATCATCAACGAGCCAACCGCTGCCGCACTGGCCTATGGTCTTGACAAAAAAGAAGGCAAGACGATTGCCGTCTACGATCTGGGCGGTGGTACCTTCGATATTTCCGTTCTGGAAATCGGCGATGGCGTCTTTGAAGTGAAATCGACCAATGGCGATACGTTCCTTGGCGGTGAAGACTTTGACATGCGTCTGGTTGAATATCTCGCGAAGGAATTCAAGAAGGATCAGGGCATCGACCTCAAGGGTGACAAACTTGCGCTGCAGCGGCTGAAGGAAGCTGCTGAAAAAGCCAAGATCGAATTGTCCTCTTCGGCTCAGACTGAAATCAACCTGCCGTTCATCACCGCTGACAAGAGCGGTCCCAAGCACTTGACCATGAAGCTGACGCGCTCGAAGTTCGAGAGCCTTGTTGATGATCTGGTTCAGCGGACTGTTGCGCCCTGTAAAGCGGCCATCAAGGATGCCGGCATCAGCGCCAGCGATATCGACGAGGTTGTTCTGGTTGGCGGCATGACACGCATGCCGAAAGTTCAGGAAGTCGTCAAACAGTTCTTTGGCAGGGAGCCGCACAAGGGTGTAAACCCGGATGAAGTGGTTGCCATGGGTGCAGCCATTCAGGCCGGTGTGTTGCAGGGCGATGTGAAAGACGTTCTGCTGCTTGATGTGACACCATTGTCGCTGGGTATTGAAACATTGGGGGGTGTCTTTACCCGCCTGATCGATCGCAACACGACGATCCCGACCAAGAAGTCGCAGACGTTCTCGACGGCCGATGACAGCCAGAGCGCCGTGACTATCCGCGTCGCCCAGGGCGAACGTGAAATGGCCGCTGACAACAAGATGCTTGGTCAGTTTGATCTGGTTGGCATTCCGCCGGCACCACGCGGTGTTCCGCAGATTGAAGTGACTTTCGATATTGATGCCAACGGCATTGTCAATGTGTCTGCAAAAGACAAGGGCACAGGCAAGGAGCATCAGATTCGTATTCAGGCCTCGGGTGGCCTGTCCGATGACGATATCGAGCAGATGATCAAGGACGCCGAGAGCAACGCCGAGTCTGACAAGGCCCGCCGTGATGCTGTTGAAGCCAAGAACCAGGCAGAAAGTCTGATTCATTCGACTGAAAAATCATTGGCTGATTACGGTGACAAGGTTGGCGAAGAAGAGCGCAAGGCAATCGAGGACGGTCTTACGGCCCTGAAAACTGCTGTCGAGGCTGAAACGCCTGATGCGGAAGACATCAAGGCCAAGACACAGACATTGTCCGAGGCTGCCATGAAGCTTGGTCAGGCCATGTATGAGGCCCAGCAGGCAGAAGCTGCCCAAGCGGATGCGGCGGCTGACTCAGCCTCTGAAAATGACGATGTTGTCGACGCTGATTTTGAAGAAGTCAACGACGACGACGACGAAGAGAAAAAATCGGCTTAAGCCGGACTGCCGGTGTGGTTTTGCAATGCAATGCCACACCGGCCAATCGCCCCAAAGGGTTTTCCGGAAATCAGTGTTTGACACTGTCGGGAAATAATTCCAGTCATTTTACAATGGTTCCCATGGAACCCCTACGAAGCGACCGGATCAAGTCGGGCGAAATTCGTTCTGCGGAGCACATTTATGGCCAAGGTTGACTATTACCAAATTCTCGGTGTTACAAAGAGCGCCAGTGCAAAGGACCTGAAAAGTGCCTTTCGCAAGCTGGCGATGCAATGCCATCCGGACAAAAATCCGGATGATGCCGATTCTGAACGCAAATTCAAAGAAATCAATGAAGCCTATGAAGTGCTCAAGGATCCGCAAAAACGTGCGGCCTATGATCAATACGGCCATGCGGCCTTTGAGCAAGGTGGCCCAGGTGGATTTGGCGGCGGCGGCGGTGCCGGTGCTGGCGGATTCTCGGATATTTTCGAAGATATTTTCGGTGACATGATGGGGGGTGGCCGTTCGCGCCGTTCCTCCACTGCGCGTGAACGCGGCGCTGATCTGCGTTACAATATGGAAGTTACGCTGGAAGAGGCCTATGCCGGCAAGACCGCGCAGGTTCGCGTGCCATCTTCCGTACAATGTGATCAATGTTCGGGTTCCGGCGCAAAGCCCGGTACCAATGCGGACACCTGCAGCATGTGCCATGGGGCCGGACGTGTCCGAGCATCGCAGGGATTTTTCTCGGTCGAACGGACCTGCCCGACCTGTCATGGGCGCGGCGAGACAATCTCTGATCCCTGTACAAAATGTTCCGGTCAGGGCCGGGTCACCGAAGAGCGGTCGCTGTCGGTCAATATACCGGCAGGTATTGAAGACGGTACGCGCATACGGTTGGCCGGCGAAGGCGAAGCCGGCATGCGGGGCAGCCCATCGGGCGATCTCTACATCTTCCTGTCCGTCAGGCCGCATGAATTTTTTCAACGCGATGGTGCCGATCTTTATTGCAATGTTCCCATCTCCATGACGACCGCTGCACTTGGCGGCCAGTTTGAAGTGGTCACGCTGGATGGCGCAAAGACGCGAGTCAAGGTTCCCGAAGGCACGCAGGCTGGAAAACAGTTCCGGCTGAAGTCAAAGGGCATGCCTGTTCTTCGGTCTCCACAAACCGGCGATCTGTACATCCAGATCTCGATCGAGACACCACAGCATCTGACCAAAAAGCAAAGAGAACTGCTGGAAGAGTTTGAATCCTTGTCATCCAAGGAGAACAATCCAGAATCTTCCGGTTTCTTTTCCAGAATGAGGCACTTTTTCGATACATTGAGCGACTGATGTCCTGAATCTGAAGTTTGCCGCCTGGTTCAACCCAGTGTGGGCGAACTTCAGTTTTACCTCACGCGCTCTATTGTTGCTTCCAGCAGGTAACAATAGAATCCGGCGAAGGTTGAAGGATGCGCCAAAAGGGAAAAATGCCCGCATATATTTTCGTTCGGACCGGCTGGCAACGGCCGGGCCACGGTTGCAGGATTTTATCGCTCTCATAGAGGAATTGCGTGAATGCGGCATCACTTGCCACAACATGTCGCCAGGCACCTCAACCGGAATCTTCGTTTTTTCAAGGGCCTCGTTTCACAACCAAAAAGCGTCGGCGCGATCGTGCCGACCTCAATCTATATGGCAAGGCGCATGGCAAGCGTTGCCAATCCGGCCTCCAATCTACCGATACTCGAGCTTGGTCCCGGCACAGGCGTTGTGACAAAGGCCCTGCTGCGGCGCGGAATTGAGCCGCAGAATATCGTCGCAGTGGAATATTCCCCCGAATTCTGCAAGCATCTGGCTTACGAACTCCCCGACATCCAGCTCATACGGGGCGATGCATTCCAACTCAATGATACGCTCGGCGCCCTGAAAACCCAGCATTTCGACTGTGTGATTTCCGGCATTCCGCTTTTGAATTTTCCACTTGAGAAGAGAATTGCATTGCTTGAGGATGTGTTGAACCGGATCCCCCGGGGGCGTCCCATGCTGCAGTTTTCCTATGGTCTGGCATCGCCCGTACCAGCCGGCCTTGGGCACTATTCAGTGACACGGTTCGGCTGGGAGATCCGCAACATTCCGCCAGCGCAGATGTGGATGTACCGGCGGACCTGAAACGCCCCAGAGGCCGCAAATACAGGAGTTCGACAATGACACCCTCCATACTCGTGGTTGCCGGTTCGACCCGATCAGGTTCCATCAATGGCAAACTTGCCGACGCTGCTCAACTGACACTGGCCCAATTCGGCGGTGATGTCACGCGCATATCGCTGCTGGATTATCCGCTGCCCCTCGTCAATGAAGATCTGAAGAAGCAAAAGGGTATCCCCGAGAACGCCATGAAGCTTGGGCGCATGATTGCTGCGCACGATGGCCTGTTTATAGCCAGTCCGGAATATAATGCTTCCATTGCGCCACTGCTCAAGAACGCCATTGACTGGGTCAGTCTCATTGCGCGTGACGGGGAAAAACCATTCAAGGCCTGGAATGGCCGCTATATTGCTCTCGGTTCGGCCTCCAATGGCAGGCTGGGCGGCATTCGCAGCCTCAACCATTTGCGCTCGGTCATGATGGCCGTCGGCACCCAGATCATTACCGAACAATGCTCGGTCAGTGACGCAGCCGCTGCATTCGATGAAGATGGCAGGCTGACCGATGAGCGAACGGCGGGCATCCTCAACAGGACCTGCAAATCCCTGATAGACCATTGCAAACGCCACGGTTCGCGCAATTGACCATTGCACGGCCCAAAGCCATCGCTTAAACCAGATTCTTGAAACACAGATCCACCAACTCTGTGATCAAACCATCAGAGGCAGAACCATGCAGGATGCAAAAGACCGCCTGATCGTCGGACTTGATGTCGCGACCACAGACAAGGCAGCAACACTGGTCTCACAACTGGGTGACGCCGTCGGTTTTTACAAAATCGGTTACCAACTGGTTTTTGCCGGTGGCCTGGAATTTGCCCAGGAGCTGATTGCCGACGGCAAACGTGTCTTTCTCGACGTGAAACTGCTTGATATTGACAATACGGTTGCAAAGGCTGTCGAGAACATCGTCAGAATGAATGTGTCCATGCTGACCATCCATGCCTACCCGAAAGCCATGAAGGCCGCAGTGGAAGCGGCGCGCGGTTCGGATCTTTGTCTTCTGGGAGTGACCGTGCTGACCTCGATGGACCAGCAGGACATGATCGACGCCGGTTATGGCGATGATCCACAGGCATTGGTAGCACGCCGCGCGAAACAGGCGGCGCAGGCTGGCATGGGCGGCATTGTCTGCTCGGCGGCAGAATCGGCTCTGGTGCGCAAGATCGTCGGGCCGGATATGGCTGTCGTTACGCCGGGTATTCGCCCCAAAGGCGCTGACCATGGTGATCAGAAACGGGTTGTAACACCCGGCGATGCCCTGCGTGACGGTTCCAGCCATCTCGTTGTCGCCCGGCCGATTGTTGCTGCCGATGATCCGCTGGAAGCGGCAACTGCGATTTTGTCAGAAATGAACATGGCGCTGGGTAACTGAGTGCCGGGTAACTGAGTGCTGGGTAACTGGGCGCTGGATAACCGAGCAATCAACGACAGAAAAGACCTGCACCCTTGAGGAGGATACAATGGCAAAGGCTTACTGGATAGCGCGCGTGGACGTCAAAGACCCGGAGCGCTACAAGGATTACGTCTCGACGGCAAAACCTGCCTTTGAAAAATATGGTGCAAAATTCCTTGCCCGTGGCGGTCCCTTCGAGGTGCTGGAAGGGCAAGCGCGCGCCCGCAATGTCGTGATCGAGTTTCCTTCCATGGAAGCTGCGATGCAATGTTACAACAGTGACGCCTATCAGGCTGCACGGGCGATCCGCATCACTGTGGCCGACGCCGAAATGCTTGTCGTGGAAGGTCATGACGACTGAAATCGGGGAGCCTTTCCCCGGCGGCTATCATCTGCGGTCCATGGTCCACGGTGAAGAGAGCCGCCTGCACGACATAGACCGGCAGGCCGCTGGTCTATTCACAACGATCGCCGTGGCGGATATTGCCGCCATTGCCGACAGACCCTCCATGCCTCTGGCGCAATTTGTTGCCATGTTATCGGGGTGTACTGTCATCGTTGCCTGCCATCGACAAGGCCTGGCGGTTGGATTTATCGCCGCTGACCGGGTCGGTGACGATCTCTTTGTCCGCGAACTCTCTGTTGCGCCCGATCATGGTCGCCGTGGTGTCGGATCAGCCCTTTTGCGCGCCATCATCAGCCATGGCCGGCAGAATGCGCTCCGGGCCTGCCTGCTTTCGACGTTTCGTGACGTTGCCTTCAATGCGCCTTTCTACCGCAAACACGGTTTTGCCGAATTGCCCTTGGCTGATGCTTCGCCAGCAATCCGCCAACGCTTCCAAGAGGACATTCCCGCTGGCATCAGGCCCGGGCTGAGACTGTTGATGATCAATATGTTAGATCAAGACAGCTCAAACAGGGATTGAAAGACATGCGCCGACTGTCTGTGGGATTGCTCGTCATCCTATTGCTTTTGATTGGCAGCGCGACAATGGTGATATTTGGTTCACCCTTTGCCGATTGGCGCCGGGCAAGCGCCGAAGACTATCTGACTGAGATGCTGCATCAGCAGGTGACGGTCAATGGAGACGTTGCTGTCAATATCGGCCGCAATATCAGCATCAATGCGACCGATGTCATCGTCAAGGATCCGGCGAGACCTGCCGCCAAGGCTCAAAAAATTGACACGATCGGCATTACCTTTGCTGCAGCTTCAGCATTTGCCGGACAAATTGTCGTCAAGGCATTTGCACTTGATGGAGCGCGCCTCGACATATTTGCCGCCGACAGACAGATACCCGACGATGATCTGCTTCAAATCAAGCAAATCAGCAAGTTGCTGTCAGGCTTCCTGAACAACCCGGTCTCCGAAGATTTTGTTCTTCGCAATATGACCATCGACATCCATGATGCGCAATATGGTTGGAATGAAAACATCACAATCGATCATCTCGACTTTCACAGTGCAGATGATGGAACGGCTATCCAGGTCCTCGGCAAGGGTACATATAATGCGGCCGCTCTGGCGCTGAAGGGCTCGATAGGCGCGTCGAAAGGAACTGCGCAGCGTGCGCTGGCTCTTTCGCTTGATTTTCCCGGCTCAACAATCGGCCTGTCGGGTTCACTCAATACATCGGCTGAAATAGCGGCCATCGATCTGAAGATTGATTCTCAGGCGCAATCCCTTGGCGATCTTCTCGATACCTTGCAATTGGCCCGGGTGATTGAGGGAAAGGGGCATTTCAAGGCGCATGTTTCCGGACCGGTAAACAACTTGCGAGCGCAGATGATCGATGCTGCCGCCACCAGCAAAGACGGCGCGTTGCTGGATTTTTCCGGCCAGGTATCGGATGTCAATGCGCTGCAGGGGATTGATCTGTCTTTTCAAGGAAAATTGCCCGAAAAGATCACCAGGACACTGGCGCAAAACACGACTTTCGATCTGGGATTGAAGGATTTCAACGGCCGCATCAAGGGCAGCGCCAGCGACTTGAAGCTGGAACAACTGGTCCTTCATACCGATCTTGTAGCCGCCGAGCTCAAGGACATCGGCCCGATATCAGTGCGCAGCATTGCAAGAGATCCCAAAGGCAGGCTTGAAGTGCTGGGAATCCATGTCCTGAACGGACCGCCGGATGCACGCACACTGGATATTACAGGCGATATCACCAACCTGCTGCAGTTCAGCGGGATTTCGCTGCAGGGCAAACTCGATATCGAGACTGCGGGTTTTTTCCAGGGGTACAATGCAAAAAAGGCCGCTGAACTCGGGCGCTTGCAGGGCACCATGTCCATTGACGACGCCGACGGCAGCCTGGCAATCAAGGCGCTGAAAGCCTCTGTTACCGACAGTAAACTGATCAACATGACCCTTGAGCAAAAGGCGGGTGACGCCGATGCGCACAAGGACATGCGGCTCGATATCAATCTTGCCATTCCGCAGGTCGCAGCCTTTTCTGCCGCACTGGACCAGAAATCGGACTTCAAGGGTCCTCTGACATTTGCAGGCCAGGCCACGCTCGGAAACGGCGAACCGAAGGTCAATGGTCATGTCACCGCCGGCAAGACGACCGTCTCAGGCACGTTTGAAGGTGTGCTGCGGGACCAGAAACCTCACATCATCGGCACCGTCAGTTCCGACCTGCTGTATTTGCGTGATATGCGGGCACTCTCCGGTCTGCCGCGTCTGCAGATCGGGCGGGAAAACAAGACCGTGGATCTGGAGGCCACATTGTCGCGTGAAATTGGCGCCGACCTGACCTTGAAGGTTGGCAAAATCAGCGGGTCCGGCGAGAGTGTCGGCCAATTGGACGGACGATTGATCTATGCAAACAGGATCGCCAGGCTGGATCCCTTTCGGGTCTCGTTTCTTGGCGGAACGATCCATGCAAATACAACCATCGATTTGACGACAAAGACACCACAGACAAAGTCATCCGGTCGGGTTTCGGAACTGCCGATCGGTAACCTGCTTGGTGCGCTGGAGGTCGCGCAAATGCTCACCGGAAATTTGACCACACGATTTGATATTTCCGGCAGCGGAAGCAGCGTCGAACCATTTTTGAAAACCCTCAGCGGTGAAATCAACGTTGCCCTGCGGGATGGTTCGGTCAAGACCGACCTGATCGATCTGACAGGCCTCAATCTGGTCACATGGCTGGCCACCCGGACCGACAAACACAACGTCAAACTGGTCTGCGCCGACATGCCCTTGCAATTCAAGGACGGCAAAGGCGCAATCAATGCGATGGCCTTTGAAACCGAAAGTGTAAAGGTCGTCGGCAAGGGCACGGTGGATATGCGCAACGATACGATTGATATGGATTTTGAACCGGCCCCGAAACTGAAGCAGCTGGTTGATATCGTGTCGCCATTTCATGTGGGTGGCGCCTTGTCGCACCCGTCCATCACCCTCAAACAGGGTGTGGTTGGACGGGCCGCAGAGGAAATCGTCACATTGCCACTCAATCTCCTGGGATTGCTGACAGCGGGCGACAATAAGGCTGCGACAACCCAGAAACCCTGCATGGTCCCGGCAGTGCACAAAAAGGGCTGAGCAGCCCGATGCGTCACCTTGCCAGGTGCGATTGCAGGCAAATCATTTCACCGCGACGGTGTGAATGACACAATAGTTGCGAAATGCCGCATATCTGGTACTTCACCTTGTTGGCCACTTTGGCTATGTAACGGTAAATAAGCCTATTGATCGTGGAGACGAGCATGACAAAGAGCAACGTACCGAAGCTTGTAACAGTATTTGGCGGATCCGGATTTGTCGGTCGCCATGTTGTTCGGGCACTGGCACGCCGCGGTTACAATATCCGGGTGGCGGTGCGTCGTCCCGATCTCGCGGGATTTCTGCAGCCAATGGGCAATGTTGGCCAGATCGCCGCAGTTCAGGCAAACCTGCGCAATCGCGCATCGGTGGATCGCGCCGTGCATGGGTCGGATCATGTCATCAATCTGGTTGGTGTGTTGTTTGAAAAGGGCCGCAACAATTTTGACAATGTTCAGGATTTCGGCGCGCGCGCCGTTGCAGAAGCCTGTCGCGCACGCAAGGTCACACTGACGCATGTTTCCGCCATTGGCGCAGACAGTGAGAGCGGATCGCAATATGCCCGCACCAAGGGGCTCGGAGAAGATGCGGTTCGGCACATTTTACCCGATGCAACCATCATCCGCCCATCCATCATTTTTGGTCCGGAAGACGAATTTTTCAACAAATTTGCCGAAATGGCGCGCTTTTCGCCTTTCCTCCCGCTGATTGGCGGTGGGGACACGCGGTTTCAGCCGGTCTATGTGGCAGATGTTGCCGAAGCCATCGCCAAAAGCGCTGATGGGGTGCTCGAGAGCGGAAAAATATGGGAACTTGGCGGCGCCGAGGTTCTGAGCTTCAAACAGTGCATGGAATTCATGCTGGAGACCATCGCACGCAAACGGGTATTGATCTCGGTTCCCTGGTCTGTGGCAAAATTTCTCGGCAGCGCCCTGTCGCTGATACCTCTGGTGGATCCACCGCTGACGAAGGACCAGGTCATTCTTCTGCAAGAAGACAATCTTGTGTCCGAGGCGGCGCAGAGCGAAGGCCGCACCCTTGCAGGGATGGGCATTGAGGCAACGACACTGGAAGCAATTTTGCCATCCTATCTGGTTCGCTTTCGTCCAGCGGGACAATTTACCAAGGACCAGCCGGCCTGAGCGGCATTTTTGACTTTGTCGCACAGCTTCTGCCGGGCGCCGTCACGCCGCTTCAGGCAATATTGCTGATTGCCGCAAGCGCCCTGACATCCCTGCTGACCGCCTCGGCGGGAATCGGCGGCGGCATGGTGATGATTGCCTTGATGTCTTACGTCGTGCCGGCCGCCGCGCTGATACCGGTTCATGGAGCTGTCCAGTTTGGCTCCAATATCGGCCGAACCGGCGTGCTGCGCCACCATGTGGACTGGGTCCGCTTTGCCGCATTTTCCATCGGCGCCTTCATCGGTGCGGCCGTCGGTGCCGCGATTGCGGTTCGCCTGACAAACAGCATCCTGCTATCGGGTCTTGGCCTGTTCGTCATCCTGTCTGTCTGGGTACCTCTCAAACGGCTTGCTGCGGTCAAGCACAGCAGTTTTGCGCTGATCGGCGCCATCACCACTTTCCTTGGCATGTTTTTTGGCGCTACAGGCCCGATCAATGCGGCCTTGCTTTCCAACAGTTTCAACAATCGGCAGGTTCTGGTCGGAACGCTCGCAGCCATCATGAGCGCCCAGCACGGCTTCAAAATCATCGGCTTTGCCATTGTGGGGTTTGTTTTCTGGCCCTGGTTGCCGCTGATAGGTGCAATGATCTTGAGCGGGTTTGTCGGAACATTGTGCGGTTCACACATTTTGCACCGCCTGCCTGAAAGGATTTTCCGCAGATTACTGAAAATAGTGCTGACTGTTCTTGCCCTGGACATGATTTATCGCGGTTTGGGCATGTATTTGTAATTTTAACAAATGAAACATTGAAAGTGCGCGAGACACTTGTTAAATGCCCTCACAAATCATTAGGAAATGGCTGCTAGATTGCCGTGATGACCACTGCGTCATCATGCAACAGATGACTGTTGGCGGGATCGTCAGCGTTAAAACAAGAACATACTGAGGGAACTATGACGGAACAGAAGGTGATGGGCCGAACGATTTTTTCATCGTTCATCCTGGCTGGCGCAGTCATTCTTGCCGCGGCCTTTCTGGCGCCAGGTGCCGGACAGAGCAGCGATGTCGCCTGCAACAGCGCGTATGGCATCAATACATGTTCGGTCGAGAACAAGACCCGCTAGACACTCACTCTCCTATCCCTTCAAAATCCATCGTCTTCACCTGAAGTCATATGGGCCTGAGTTCATGTGGTCCTGAGTTCGTGTGGACCTGGGTCAAGGCCTCATCGCGCCGTTACACGCATGGGCAGCCCACCATCGGGTTGAAGCGTCAGTTTCTGGACCGGCCATGGGTTTGTATCTTGCGTGCAGTCGAAGCGAAAACGGCGCATCAGGACCCCCAGTGCAATCACGGCCTCCTGCAGCGCAAAGGTCGCGCCGATACATACACGCGGGCCACCCCCGAAGGGCAAATACTGAAACCGCCCGATCGTGCCGCGATTGGCGGGAAGAAAACGCGCCGGCATGAAAGCATCGGGCTGCTGCCACAAAAGCCTGTGGCGATGCAATGTCCAGGGCATGACCAACACCGTCGTCCCGGCGGAAATTTTTGCATCCCCCCACTGATCATCCTTGATGGCCGCCCTGCTGATGGAAGGCGCCGGCGGATAAAGACGCATCGCCTCCTCAAAGGCAGCGCGCGTATAGGGCATGAGATCAAGCCATTTTACCGGATCGGGTTCGGATTCCAGCACCGCATCAATTTCCATCTCGACCCGTTCGCGCTCCTGCGGCGCATTGGCCAGGCAGTAGAGTGTCCAGCCCAGCGCCCGGGCCGTTGTTTCATGGCCGGCGCCGATGAATGTGATGATATTGTCTTCGACCTCGCCACGGGTCAGGCCGCCGGGTTTTTGCTGGCGCAGCAAAAGCGTCAGAAAATCCTCAGGTACGCCCTGCGGAGCGCCTGCCATGAGGTCTATGCGCTGCTGAACCGTATCGGATACGATCTTGCGGAAATAGCCCAGCACCCGGTGTCCGCGAATGCGGCTGAGTCGCGGCAGCCATTGCGGCGCCTTGAGCAGGTCGAACGGATCGACCCTGCCCATGGTTTCAAGCAGGCGTTCCACCCGGTGCCCGAAGTCTTCGGTCGAGGCGGAAATCTGGTCTGAAAAAAGCGTCACTGCCAGAATCTGATAGGTCAGCTCGGTCATTTCCTGAGCCATTTCATGAACATCGCCATTGCCGCTGAAACGGCTGGAAAATGTTTCGGTCCGCTTGAGCATCTGCTGCGCGAAACCCTGTGCGTGGCGCGGTGTGAAAACCGGTGCGACAGCCTTGCGCGAGCGCTTCCAGACATCGCCTTCGGCCGTCAGCAGGCCATCGCGCAGGATGGGGCGCAAGACCAGTTGCCTGATTTTTCCCATCTCATAGTTTGATGCATTGTCGACCAGAACATGTTTGATCAGTCCGGGCTCATTGGCAAGCAGCATGCGTTCATTGAACAGAGACGCGAAAATCCATGGTTTGGTGTAAACAAGCTCCCCCCACAATTCGATCGGATTGCGGTGAACAATGCGGATTGCTTCCAGCCGACCGGGCGGTTTTGTGCGCGGCTTTGGGGCGGGCGGTGTAAACGGCTCGACGAATGCATCCATGGCTGAAACCTCTTCTGGTCTTAATATAGGCGCAGATTGGGGCAGACCAATGGTTAATCCATGCTCTGGGGCATTTGCTGCTTGTGCACCGCCGTTGAATAAAGCTAGCGTAAAGTTGGATTTCCCTGTGAAAATCACTATATTTCCGAGATAAAGCGCGCGTGATTCGCCAGGGGATCATGCTGCGGACATTCCTTCAGGAAAGAATACAGCACAATGAGCGACATGCCCGAAAACGAAAGCCCGGCAGCGGCTCCCGAAAACGCGGAATATGGCGCTGATTCCATCAAGGTTCTGAAAGGTCTGGATGCCGTGCGCAAGCGCCCTGGCATGTATATCGGCGATACGGATGACGGCTCCGGCCTGCATCACATGGTTTATGAGGTTGTCGACAACGCCATTGATGAGGCGCTTGCAGGCCATGCGACCCTGGTGACCGTAACACTCAATCCGGACGGCTCCTGCACGGTTACCGACAATGGTCGCGGCATCCCCACCGATATCCATACCGAAGAGGGTATTTCAGCGGCCGAAGTGATCATGACGCAGCTCCATGCCGGTGGAAAATTCGACCAGAATTCCTACAAGATCTCCGGCGGTCTGCATGGTGTTGGCGTGTCCGTGGTCAATGCACTTTCCGTGTCATTGAACCTGACGATCCGCCGCAAGGGTAAAATCCATCAGATGAGTTTCACCCATGGTGTTTCCGATGGACCGCTCAAGACAATCGGTGACGCCGGTGATGAAACAGGAACGGAAGTGACATTTCTGCCGTCCACCGACACCTTCACCATGACAGAATTCGACTATGGCACACTGGAGCACAGGCTGCGCGAACTGGCATTCCTCAATTCAGGTGTGCGTATTCTGCTAACCGACAAGAGGCACTCGGACGTCAAGGAAACCGAGCTGGCCTATGAGGGCGGCATTCAGGCCTTCGTCAAATATCTCGACCGCAACAAAAAGGCGCTGGTTGAAGAGCCCATTGCCATTTCAGGTGAAAAAGACGGCACTACAGTGGACGTCGCGATGTGGTGGAACGACAGTTACCACGAGAATGTCCTGTGTTTTACCAACAATATTCCCCAGCGCGATGGCGGCACCCACATGGCCGGGTTCCGCGCCGGCCTGACCCGACAGATCGTCAGCTACGGAGAACGCTCCGGCCTGACCAAAAAGGAAAAAGTGTCGCTGACCGGCGATGATTGCCGCGAAGGCCTGACCGCCGTGCTTTCGGTGAAAGTGCCCGATCCGAAGTTCTCCTCACAGACCAAGGACAAGCTGGTTTCATCCGAAGTCCGGCCTGTCGTGGAAAGCCTTGTCAATGCCACACTCAGCCAGTGGCTGGAAGAACATCCCAAGGAAGCCAAGATCCTTGTCGGCAAGGTTGTTGAAGCAGCTGCAGCCCGCGAAGCGGCGCGAAAAGCCCGTGAACTGACCCGGCGCAAGGGCGCTCTGGATATTGCATCCCTGCCAGGCAAACTGGCCGATTGTTCCGAACGGGATCCGGCAAAGTCCGAAATATTCCTGGTGGAGGGTGATTCGGCTGGCGGCTCGGCAAAACAGGGACGTTCGCGCGAAAATCAGGCCATCCTGCCACTGCGCGGCAAGATCCTCAATGTGGAGCGGGCACGTTTTGACAAAATGCTTTCCAGTCAGGAAATCGGCACGTTGATCACCGCGCTTGGCACGGGCATCGGCAAGGACGAATTCAACGCGGACAAATTGCGCTACCACAAGATCATCATCATGACCGATGCCGATGTCGATGGCGCCCATATCCGCACTCTGCTGTTGACCTTCTTCTTCCGGCAGATGCCGGAGCTGCTGGAGCGCGGCCACCTCTATATTGCGCAGCCGCCGCTTTATAAGGTTTCCCGCGGCAAATCCTCGCAATATCTCAAGGATGAGAAGGCGCTGGAAGAATATCTGATCGGCAACGGTCTGGAGGAAGCATCACTTGAAACGCAAAATGGCGAAGTGCGTACCGGTGCGGATCTGCGCAGCGTCGTCGGCGATGCATTGAAGCTGCGACAGCTCATTGACGGGCTGCATTCGCGTTACAATCGCGCCATGGTTGAACAGGCTGCCATTGTCGGCGCTCTCAATCTTGAACTGATGAATGACAAGGACAAGGCGCTGGCGAAAGCCACTGAGGTGGCGCAGCGGCTGGATCTGATTTCGGAAGAGACAGAGCAGGGCTGGGAAGGCAGTATCAATGATGACGGCGGGTTGCGCCTGGAGCGCACCGTGCGCGGCGTGAAGGAATCCCATCTGATTGATGCCAGTCTGATCGGATCTGCCGATGCAAGACGTATGGACCAGATGTTCGAGCGGCTGCAGGAAGTCTATGCGGGACCTGCCAAATTGCGGCGCAAGGATGATTTCACAGCGGTAGCAGGCCCGATAACCTTGCTTGATGCGGTTTTTTCCAGTGGTCGCAAGGGTCTGTCCATGCAGCGTTACAAAGGTCTGGGCGAGATGAATGCCGACCAATTGTGGGAAACCACACTTGATCCCAATGATCGCACCCTTCTGCAGGTCAAGGTCAATGATGCCACCGATGCCGACAGCCTGTTTTCCCGCCTGATGGGAGATGAAGTGGAGCCGCGGCGCGATTTCATCCAGGAAAATGCCCTGAATGTCGCCAATCTGGATTTCTGATAGACTGCAGGCAATTGCATAAAACTGCACGGCTCAGGACAGCTTGAAGGATTTCGCGTTTTCAGTTTTCAGCGCTGAGCGCGTTTTGTGCAAAAGCGCTGTTTCCTGAACGTGGTCGATCTCATCCGACTCAATATGAGATCGGCCCCTGTCACCCAACAATCAATCAACGGCCATTGCCGATGACATGACGGGTAGGACCCGATCAAACCCCATTGCGGGTTCTTCCGGCCAATCTTCCAGAACCACCGGCGGGCGGGCTTGGTCAGCAATGCCCCTTAACGCGCACTTTCTTGCTCGGTTTGTCCAGGTCCGTGGTGATCCAATTCCTGATAACTTTGTCACGATCACAATCAGACTCCGGCTGTTTGCAACGTTATAGTGTTCGGCCTCACATTTGAGTGATCACTCAATTATTTGTTTGAGCAATCGCTCAAAGATACCTATGTGTGTGTCATCGAACACGAAAATCGCGCCTGAAAGGACACACCATGGCAAACTTCCCGATCCACACAATCGAATCCGCCCCCGAAGCCGGTAAGCCGCTTCTGGAAACCTCGCTTAAAAACAACGGTCGCATTCCCGGCCTGCATGGCACAATGGCCGACGCGCCACCGTTGCTGGCCGCCTATAACTTTGCCCACCAGCAGTTCATTGCGACCACGCTGACCGATGAAGAGAAAACCGTTGTCTGGCAAACCATCAACGTCGAAAACAACTGCCACTATTGCGTGCCCGCCCACACGGGAATTGCAAAGATGATGAAGGTCGACGATGCCATTACTGAAGCTCTGCGCGACGAGACGCCCCTGCCGACAGCCAAGCTCGAAGCACTGCGCACATTCACTTTGGTGATGCTCCGTGACCGTGGATTCGTGTCTGACGCCGATACGCGGGCATTTCTCGACGCCGGCTTTACTGAAACCAACATCCTCGAAATCATTCTGGGCGCTGCGCAAAAGCTGATGTCCAACTACACCAACCACTTTGCAAAAACCCCTGTCGACCAAGTGTTCCAAAAGTTTGCCCGGCAAAAGAAATCAGCCATCGCCGCTGAATAGCAAATTGCCGGGGTGGGCGACCACTCCGGCAATCCAGCCCCTGCGCGTGGATATCCCTGCGGACCTTGCGGCTTGCCACTGTCATTTGACCTGAAATTTCGTGTATTTTTTTGGAAAAGCATTGAGTGATCGCTCAAAAACACCATATGGTTGGCATGAAGAGGCCCACCCGTATGCCTGGAAACAGTGTACGTGTTGACGCTGTAGCGCTTGAAAGGCAAGCCGCACACCTATGGAGACATCATGAACAGCAAAGCCGAACCCTTGCGCATCGACATTGTGTCGGATGTGGTCTGCCCCTGGTGTATCGTCGGATACCGCCAGATTGCAAAGGCGCTCGAAGCTACAGGCACCGCCCATGAAGTGCATTGGCATCCATTCGAACTGAACCCGGCCATGCCACCTGAAGGCCAGAACCTGCGTGAGCATATCACCGAGAAATACGGCACGACGCCCGAACAATCCGAACAGAGCCGTGTTCAGTTGGCAGCGCTTGGAACCGAGCTCGGTTTTGACTTTCGCTTTTCAGCAGATTCGCACATGCACAACACTTTCAACACCCATCAGCTTTTGCATTGGGCGGATGGCTTCGGTCGCAAACACGACCTGAAGATGGCGCTTTTCACCGCTCATTTCACCAACGGGCGCAACCTGTCGGATGACAATGTTCTTGCCGATGTGGCGTCCGAAATCGGGCTCGACAGAGACGAGGCGCTGGCAGTGCTGGCCGACCAGCGTTTTGCACCGGTGGTGCGCGAAGCCGAGAAATTCTGGACGAGCCAGGGCATTCAGGGCGTCCCGGCGATGGTTTTCAACCGCCGCCACCTTGTCACCGGTGCGCAAGGCGTCGACAATTACACCAGCATCCTCAACCAGCTGGCAGATATGCAGGACTGAGACAATGGTTCGTGCCGCACCCTATGATCGAGAGATCGCACTTGATGCCGCCATGTCCCTGTTCTGGGACAAGGGCTATCATGCGACGTCTCTGAAAGACCTTGAGGCCACGCTTCATATGAAGCCAGGCAGCATTTATGCGGCATTCTGCAGCAAGGAAAACCTGTATCTATTGTCCTTGGAACACTATTTCGAAACCGCGCGCGCCCGGCTGCGCACGCAATTGCAACAGGCATCTTCTCCACTGGCCGGCCTTGGCGAACATTTACGATCTTATGCCCGGCTGTCACAGGGCGACACCGCCCGGCAGGCATGCATGTTGACAAAATCACTGGTGGATACGCGCAGCACGGATCCGGTGATCGCACAAAAGACCCAGGAATATCTTGGTCAAATCCGCAGCGATTTTGCAGCCACCTTTGACCGGGCCAAAGCCCTGGGCGAGCTGCCTGCCGACGCAGACAGCAACCGTTTGGCCAGGCGCTTTCAGGCGAATGTCACGGCTTTGCGGTTCGAATTGCACCAGGGAACACCGCAAGATGAGATCTTGAATCTGGCCGAAGACATGGCCAGAGAGCTTGAGCAATTGCGGATTTAGGCCTCACATTTTCTTAAACGAAGAAGCAGGCCCGTCACAGGGACCTGCCCCAAACACCAACTAGGGAAACCATGATGACTGAGACAACTACCTATGAGCCGCCCAAGGTCTGGACCTGGGACAGCGAGAATGGCGGCAACTGGTCAAAGATCAACCGCCCGATCGCCGGTGCCACGCATGAGGCTGTACTGCCGCGCGGCAAGCATCCGCTGCAGCTTTATTCCCTCGGCACACCCAATGGCCAGAAGGTCACGATCATGCTCGAAGAGCTGTTGGAACTGGGCGAAACCGGTGCGGAATATGACGCCCATCTGATTCGGATCGGCGATGGCGAACAGTTTTCGTCCGGGTTTGTGGCCATCAATCCGAACTCTAAAATCCCCGCACTGTTTGACACGGGTACCGGCAGCCGCGTGTTTGAATCCGGCGCGATCCTCCTGTATCTTGCAGAAAAATTCGGTCATTTCCTGCCAAAGGATGCGGCCCATCGCACGGAAGCCCTGAACTGGCTTTTCTGGTTGCAGGGATCGGCCCCCTATCTGGGCGGCGGTTTCGGCCATTTCTACGCCTATGCACCGGAAAAATTCGAATATCCGATCAACCGCTTCACCATGGAAGTGAAACGCCAGATGGATGTGCTTGACCGGGAATTGGCGCAAAACCGTTTCCTTGGTGGTGACGAATACACAATTGCCGATATGGTCACCTGGCCCTGGTACGGCAATCTTGCGATGGGCGATGCCTATGGGGCAGGGGAATTCCTGCAGGTCGAGTCTTACAAGAACCTGCGCCGCTGGACAGACGACATTCTCGCACGCCCGGCAGTGCAACGCGGTCGCATGGTGAACCGCACCTGGGGACCGCTCGAACAACAGCTCCATGAGCGCCACGACGCCTCGGATTTTGACCTGAAAACACAGGACAAGATAGCGCCCCAGACTGCCGAATAGCCAAAGGGCTTGCCAAGGACGGGCGGGTCAATCCTGCCCGCCTACCGGGGCGTCGGATGGCGGTTTGACTGCAGAGCTGATCGTCATATGGTGCCGATCAGCTTTCAGCCAAAGGCCATTGCCGACGTGCAAGAGCATGCAAACCCCTTGCGCATTGTCCTGTTGCTGTCACAGAAGAGACATGTTCCTGTTGCGTCGCAGCAAAAAACTGCTAGGCTGCGACGCAATGACACCGCGTTGCACAATTTCACGAGATGACAGCCGACTGCGGCAGCAGGCCGCAACACCTGTTCGGCCTCTCTGCCAAAGGTTCTCCTGATGTTTTACCAGCTTTATGAATTGAATCATGCGGCAATGTCGCCTTGGCGGATTGCCGCCGACGCCATGCGAATGGTCTATACGCACCCTTTGAACCCAATGGCAGAAACGCCTGTCGGGCGCGCCATGTCCGCCGGACTTGAAGTGTTTGAGCGCACGACACGGCGTTATTCCAAGCCCGCATTCGGACTTGACGAGACCACAGTGAATTTCCAGACTATTCCGGTTCGCGAAGAAGTGGTCTGGAAAAAGCCATTCTGCAATCTTATCCACTTCCATCGCGCTCTGATCAAAGAGCAGCGCAATGATCCCAAAATCCTGGTGGTTGCCCCCATTTCCGGCCATTATGCAACCCTGCTGCGCGGCACTGTGGAAACCCTGTTGCCCAGCGCCGACGTCTATATCACCGACTGGGTCGATGCCCGCATGGTCCCCAAAAGCGACGGTAGCTTCGATCTGGACGATTGTGTCGACTATATTATCGAGATGCTGGACGTGCTGGGCCCGGACACCCATGTGATGGCGGTGTGCCAGCCCTCCGTACCGGTTCTGGCCGCCATCGCCCTGATGGAAACACGTGGCAACCCGAATACGCCGCGCTCCATGACATTGATGGGCGGCCCGATTGATACACGCATCAATCCGACCGCCGTCAACAAGCTGGCCGAAGAAAAGCCGATCGAATGGTTTCGCGACAATGTCATCATGCAGGTGCCCTGGCCCCAGCCGGGTTTCATGCGCGAGGTCTATCCGGGATTTCTGCAATTGTCAGGCTTCATGTCAATGAATCTCGACAAACATATGACCGCGCAGAAGGACTTCTATCAGCATCTCATTGAAAATGACGGCGATTCGGCTGAGAAACACCGGGAATTCTACGATGAATATCTCGCCGTGATGGATCTGACAGCTGAATTCTATCTGCAGACTGTGGATGTCGTCTTCATCAAACATGCCTTGCCGAAGGGCGAATACATGCACCGCGGCGAACTGGTCGATCCATCGGCCATCCGCAACGTGGCGTTGCTGACCGTCGAAGGCGAGAACGACGATATTTCAGGTGTCGGCCAGACACGGGCAGCGCACGATATATGTACACACATTCCTGACGACATGCGGGCCCATTACATGCAGCCGAAAGTCGGCCATTATGGCGTGTTCAACGGTTCACGGTTCCGCTCCGAGATTGCGCCGCGTATCCTGGACTTCATGGTTACGCACAGCACGGAAACATCACCGGGCAAAAAATCTGCCCCTGCTGCAAAGGCCGGAAAGAACGGTGCACCGGACAAACCACGCCTGGTGAAGTCCGCCTGAACCGAAATGAAACCTTACGTATTTGATCCAATCGGGTGAAGACCCCGGCCGCAGTGTTGCATGCACTGCGGGGACACTGGTTTCGTGCAGACGATTTCAAGCTTTGCTCGATACAAATATATATTTATATTTTTCTTTATTATCAATGACTTAAAAAATGTGATGTGTCACATTTCTTGAATCCTGACCATTTACCCCCACATCAAATAGTGTAAGCGGCAATGTCTGCCGTCTGTTTTAACAAGGGGTAATTGATGACCAATACTGCAATGCTGCGTCCGGCATGGACCCCCCTCACGATCGCGATGATGGTTCTTGGCTTTGTCGTATTCTGGCCTCTGGGTCTGGCGATGCTTGCCTATATTATCTGGGGTGATCGGCTTGACGGGTTCAAACGTGATGTCAACCGGGCAACCGATGACGTCTTCTCCGGCTGCAAGCGCGCGACGCGCGGATCAACACATGCACGCACGGGAAATGTGGCCTTTGACGATTGGCGTTCGGCAGAACTGGATCGCCTTGACGAGGAGCGCCGCAAGCTTGAAGAAGCACGCGAAGAATTCGATGACTATGTCCGCGAACTTCGCCGCGCCAAGGATCAGAAGGAATTTGATCGCTTCATGGCCAGACGCAAGGCTGACAAAGATCGGCCAGACGTAATCAATCTTGACTGATACGCCTCCCAGGCACACCACGAAGGTAGACGGCGCCAATTCGGCGCCGTTTCGCGTTTGAGGGTGAACTGCCCTGGCCCTGGACTGCCCTGGCCCTGAACTGGCCTGACACTGCATTTACCAATATTTTTGCCGACAAGAATCACTTAAAGTACGCCCATGTTCGGATTTACAAGAAGCAGCCGGAAACCGGCGCAAAAAATCTCGCGCGGTCGCGACATTGCCGTGGGTGGACGCCGCCTGCCGTTGACCATTCGCGAGAATGTCCGGGCAACACGGATGACCTTGCGCATAGAACCCGGTGGCAAGACGTTGAAAATGTCCGTTCCGACCGGAATTTCCGATCAGGAAATCGACCGCTTCTTGCACCGCCACCACGGCTGGCTGACAACGAGGCTCGACAAATTACCGAAGGCGGCGATGATTGCCGAGGGTCATTTTGTACCGGTGCGAGACATTCCCCATCGCATTGAACGTACCGGCAAATTGCGCGGTATCAGCAAGGCGGAGATGGTGGGCGAGGAATGGGTTTTGAGCATCGGCGGTGCGCCGGAACATCTGGCGCGGCGCGTCGCTGATTACCTGAAAAAACAGGCGCGTGCCGATCTGGAGCCCGCCGTTGACAGACACGCCCGTTCAATTGGCAGATCGGTTGCCGCAATCCGCTTCAAGGACACCAAAAGCCGCTGGGGTTCATGTACCTCCGATGGCCAATTGTCCTTCTCGTGGCGCATTGTCATGGCGCCGGATTTTGTCATTGATTATCTGGCGGCCCATGAGGTGGCCCATTTGCAGGAAATGAACCATGGTCCGAAATTCTGGGCGCTGTGCCACGCTCTTTGCGCACGCACCGACGAAGCAAAATCATGGCTGAAACATCATGGCTCGGCACTGCACGCGGTGGATTTCAGCTGATAGAGCCGCAATAAAGGCAGTGCAAAACCTCGACTCTTTTGGCAATTCATGCGACGAGCAGAACATGGATATCAGTGTAAAAATATGCGGGTTGAAAACCGATCGTGCGCTGGAGGCCGCCTTGTCAGGCGGTGCTGCCTATGTCGGCTTCATTTTCTTTCCAAAGAGCCCCCGCCATATTGCGCTTGAGGACGCGTCGAGGTTGTCTGCGCTGGCGCGCGGCCGCGCTAAAAGCGTTGCTGTTTCGGTCAATGCGGATGATTCAATGCTGCAATCCATTGTCACCAAGGTTCAGCCGGACATGCTGCAATTGCATGGCAGCGAAAGCCCGGAGAGGCTGGCGGCCATCAAACGTCGTTTTGGCCTTCCCGTCATCAAGGCTCTGGCCATTCGTGATCGTGCCGATCTTGATCTGGTCAATCCCTATCGCGGTATCGCTGACCGCTTCCTGTTTGATGCAAAGCCGCCCGTCGGATCGGACCTGCCAGGAGGCAATGGTGTGTCTTTTGACTGGACCCTTCTATCGGGGCTTGATAGCGATATTGACTATATGCTCTCCGGTGGGCTTAATGCCGGCAATATCGCAACTGCTCTCAACCAAACCAAAGCCAACAGTATCGACGTTTCTTCCGGCGTGGAAAGTGCCCCCGGAAGCAAGGATATCTCACTGATTGCCGAATTTTTTGAAGCGGTGGCTGCTGCCCGCCAGCGCCTGTCCGCCTGAACATCTGGAGTACCATGTGAACCAGCCCGCAAAAGTCAATTCGTTTCGCTCAGGACCTGATGAAGAAGGCCGTTTCGGCATATTCGGCGGTCGATTTGTAGCAGAAACCCTGATGCCCCTGATCCTTGAACTGCAGGACGCCTGGGACTTTGCCAAAACCGACCCGGCCTATCAGGCGGAACTTGCCGATCTCAACACCCATTATACCGGTCGTCCGAGCCCATTGTATTTTGCCGAGCGGCTGACAGAAGACCTTGGCGGTGCCAAGGTCTATTTCAAACGCGATGAGCTCAATCACACCGGCTCGCACAAGATCAACAATTGTCTGGGGCAGATATTGCTGGCGCGCCGCATGGGCAAGACCCGGATCATTGCAGAAACCGGCGCCGGTCAGCATGGTGTCGCCGCGGCCACGGTGGCCGCGCGTTTTGGATTGCCCTGCGTGGTCTATATGGGTGCAACAGACGTGGAACGGCAGTCACCCAACGTGTTTCGCATGAAATTGCTTGGTGCAGAGGTCATTCCGGTCACGGCGGGCCATGGAACGCTCAAGGATGCAATGAATGAAGCCCTGCGCGACTGGGTCACCAATGTGGACGATACCTATTACCTGATCGGTACGGCTGCCGGCCCGCATCCCTATCCCGAAATGGTGCGCGATTTTCAATCGGTGATCGGCGCAGAAGCAAAGGAACAGATATTGGCCGTCGAGGGGCGTTTGCCGGACCTGCTTGTTGCAGCCGTCGGCGGGGGGTCCAATGCCATTGGCCTGTTCCACCCTTTCCTGGACGATGAGAGCGTTCACATGGTGGGTGTCGAAGCCGGTGGCAAGGATCTTGATACCAAAGAGCATTGCGCATCACTGACAGCTGGAAGCCCGGGTGTTTTACACGGCAATCGCACCTATCTGCTGCAGGACGGCGACGGGCAGATTGAAGAAGGTCACTCGATTTCTGCCGGTCTTGATTATCCCGGCATCGGACCGGAACATTCCTGGCTGAAGGACAGTGGACGGGTGGAATATGTGCCGATCATGGATCATGAAGCGCTGGAGGCCTTTCAACGCCTGACGCGTCTTGAAGGTATCATACCGGCACTTGAACCGGCCCATGCGCTGGCTGAAGTCATCAAACGGGCACCACAAATGGGCAAGGACAAGATCATTGTCATGAATCTTTGCGGACGCGGCGACAAGGATGTCTTTACTGCCGCCAAACATCTCGGCGTGGAGTTGTAATCATGACAGCCAGAATGGACCAATGTTTCGCAGCGCTCGCACAGGAAGGCCGCCCGGCGCTTGTCACCTATTTCATGGGCGGAGATCCCGATTATGATACGTCCCTGGCGCTGATGAAGGCCCTGCCGGGTGCGGGTGCGGACATTATTGAACTGGGCATGTGTTTTTCCGACCCGATGGCCGACGGTCCGGCCATTCAGGCTGCCGGGTTGCGAGCCCTGAAAAAAGGCCAGACCCTGGCCAAGACCCTGCAAATGGCGCGCGATTTTCGCCAAAGCGATGCCGATACGCCGATTGTCATGATGGGCTATTACAATCCGATCTATGTCTATGGCGTGAAGCGTTTCCTTGACGATGCTGCTGCCGCCGGTGTGGATGGCATGATTGTCGTGGACCTGCCGCCGGAAATGGACGACGAATTGTGCATTCCGGCGCTGGAAAAAGGCATCAGTTTCATCCGATTGGCTACGCCGACAACCGACGACAAGCGATTGCCGAAAGTGCTGCAGAACACCTCGGGTTTTGTCTATTACGTCTCCATGAACGGCATTACCGGCTCGGCCTTGCCTGACACGGACACGGTTGGAGCCGCGGTCAACCGGATCAAGGCCCATACTGACCTGCCTGTCTGTGTCGGCTTCGGTGTGAAGACCAAAGAACATGCGCAGGCCATAGGCGCCTCTGCCGACGGCGTTGTGGTCGGCACGGCCCTGGTCAATGCGCTCGCCGCTTCTCTGGATGGCAATGATGGTGCAACCCGTGATACTGTCGCAAACGTCTGTGATCTGGTTCGTTCCCTGGCATCAGGCGTGCGGACCGCACGTCTTGCAGCCGCCGAGTAGAATGCCCACATGATACTATTAGAGATGACCTGGAGTTTTATGCCGTGAACTGGATTACCAGCTTTGTGCGTCCGAAAATCAACTCGATGCTTGGGCATCGTGATGTGCCGGACAACCTGTGGATCAAATGTCCGGAAACCGGTGAAATGGTTTTTCACACGGACCTGCAGGAGAACCAGTGGGTCATTCCCACATCCGGTTATCATATGAAAATCTCGGCCAAAAACCGGCTGACCTATCTGTTCGATGATGGCAAGTTCGAGGAGTTGCCGCGTCCCCCAGCCGTTCAGGATCCGCTGAAATTCAGGGATTCAAAAAAATATTCCGACCGGTTGCGCGATGTGCGCGCCAAGACCGGCCTGGAGGATTCCATCCTTGCGGGGATCGGCACCGTCAAGGGCCTGCGCCTCGTGGCCTGCGCCCATGATTTCTCCTTTATCGGTGGCTCGCTTGGCATGGCGGCGGGTGAAGCCATTATCCGCGCTTTCGAGATTGCCATCGAGAACAAATGTCCTTTGGTGATGTTTCCGGCCTCCGGCGGGGCGCGCATGCAGGAAGGTATCCTTTCACTGATGCAATTGCCGCGGACAACCGTTGCGGTGGAATTGCTCAAGGAAGCCGGTCTGCCCTATATTGTCGTCCTGACCAATCCGACCACCGGCGGGGTCTCTGCGTCCTATGCGATGCTTGGCGATATCCACATTGCCGAACCGGGTGCGGAAATCTGCTTTGCCGGCAAGCGGGTCATCGAGCAGACCATTCATGAAAAACTGCCCGAAGGCTTTCAAACCTCGGAATATCTGATGGAACACGGTATGGTGGACATGGTTGTCCCCCGTCAGGAACTGCCTGATACGCTGGCACGTCTGCTGAAGATCATGATGAATGAACCGATGCCTGCAAGCAGCGATGTCGCCAAGGATGGGGCCGCGGGCAAACCAGCCAATGTTGCCGAGGGCATGACAGACAGCGTCAAAGCAAAAACTGCAGCGATCCCCGAGAAAATCACAGCCGATGGATCGGAAGATGGCGATGCAGACAACCGCGGCTGACGAAATTGAACAGCTGATGCGGCTTCACCCGAAAGGATTTGACCTTTCGCTTGATCGCATTCGCGCCCTTCTGGACAGACTTGGAAACCCGCAGGACCGCCTGCCGCCAACCATTCACATCGCCGGGACCAATGGCAAGGGTTCCGCCACGGCCTTTTGCCGGGCCATGCTGGAAGCTGCCGGCCTGAGCGTTCATGTCCACACGTCTCCCCATCTGGTGAACTGGCACGAACGCTTTCGCCTCGGTCAGAAGGGCAAACGCGGGGCGCTTGTCAGCGATGCCGTACTGGTTGATGCCATCCGCCGGGTGGCTGACGCCAATGGTGGTGCTTTCATCACCGTCTTCGAAATTCTGACAGCCGTCACCTTTGTGCTGTTTTCCGAGCACCCGGCCGACGCCGCCATTATCGAGGTGGGCCTTGGCGGACGTTTCGATGCGACCAATGTCATGACACATCCGGCGGTCAGCCTGATCATGCCCGTCTCGCTGGATCACCAGGCCTATCTGGGCGACCGGGTGGAGCTTATCGCTGCTGAAAAAGCAGGCATCATCAAACACGGCACGCCGGTGATTATCGGCTATCAGGAACAGGATGCCGCGCGCGATACCATTTTGGCCACAGCGCAGCGGCTGGGTTGCGACGTCAGCGTCTATGGTCAGGATTTCCATGCGCATGAGGAACATGGCCGTCTTGTCTATCAGGACGAGAGCGGGCTGGATGATCTGCCTTTGCCGCAGCTTCCCGGCAGGCACCAGCTGGCCAATGCGGCCGCTGCCATCAGAGCGCTGAAGGCTGCCGGTTTCGATCTGCCCGTCCAGCATATCGAACAGGGCCTTCAAAACGCCGAATGGTCGGGGCGCATGCAACATGTCTCCAGCGGGCCGATCATGGATCAGGCACCCGAAGGCGCCGAGATCTGGATTGATGGTGGCCACAACCCGGCTGCCGGGCAGGTCATTGCCGAAATGCTGGCCGAACAGGAGGAAAAGCGACCACGGCCGCTCTTTCTGATCAGCGGGATGATCAACACCAAGGACCCGGTCGGTTATTTTTCTGCCTTTGCAGGCATGGCGCGACACGTCTACACGGTGCCGGTCACCGGCTCGGATGCCGGCATTGACCCGGTGCTACTGGCCGAGGATGCCGCCAGTGCCGGCCTGTCAGCGCAGCCTGCGCTGAATGTTGCCCAGGCCATGCGGTTAATGCGGAAAGATTGGCCGGATCTGGAAGCGCCGCCGCGCATTCTGATCGGCGGATCGCTCTATATGATCGGTGATGTTCTGGCCGACAACGGTCTGACGCCGACATAGAGCGCTTCACAAAAAACCGCACCATTTTCAAAATGATGCGGTTTGCATTTCGTCTATTCAAGGTGTCACGATGACACGATCAGCCAAGAGAGCTGCCGATCCAGCTGGTCAGCGCTGATTTGGGCGAAGCACCGACTTTGATATCAGCCACTTCACCTTTTTTGAACATGGCAAGCGTCGGAATGGAACGCACGCCATATTGAGCAGCAATATCGGGGTTTTCGTCGATATTGAGCTTGGCGACCTTCAGTTTGCCGGCCAGTTCGTTGGAAATTTCTTCCAGGCTGGGTGCAATCATCTTGCAGGGGCCACACCATTCCGCCCAGAAATCAACGACGACCGGTTCTTTGGAATCAAGAACTTCTTGCTTGAAATTGGATGAATCGACCTTAATGGTGGACATTGATGCTGCTCCTTCGCGATGGGTTTGACGGCGTGCAGAATCAGCACGTCACACTATGTTAGTTGATGCTAATATCAGGTAGGCGGACGCAAATTTCAAGGACTGTTTCCTCACTTTGTCGTCAGGCGGTCATTTGTCGCTATTGTCCGGGCTGAATATTTGCGCAAAGGCAGCATCGAGAACATCGCTGTCCAGCACTATGAGCAAGGGCGCTTCGGTGAACAACAGGGCGGCCTTGACCGGTAAACCCGGGTAAAGCGGTTGCAACAGGGCGCGATAGAGCGCCAGTTGCGCCCTGTAGCTCGGCGGCACCTGTTCGAGGGTCCGGGGCGGTGGTCGATTGGTCTTGTAGTCGACGATCAGAACACGGTCATCAGCCACGACGATGCGGTCTATGCGGGCCGACAATGCCCGTTCTTCACCGGCAACCTGCAGCGTTCCCATCAGTGAAACCTCGGCCTGGCTACCGGGTGCAAAACACTTTGAAAACTGATTGTCATTGAGTATCGCCAGCACGGATGTGACGACGTCCTGTCGTTCGCTGTCCGACCAATTGCCCACCAATCGTTGAAGATAACGCACGGCGGCAGGCTGCCGCTGCTGCGGATCGACCTGCGGCAGCAATTGCAGCAGGCGATGTATGATGCGTCCACGCTCCAGTGGCTGACTGACGGCAAGGGTCGGGTCCAACAGGGGCGAGCGGCCGGAATGAGCGCCGGTTTCGGCTTCGATGATGGCCCCGGCTGCCGAGGGGACCAGTGGGCGCGGCAGATGCACCGGTCGGGCAAGATGTTTGCGCAAACCGCCCGGCAGGGGCAGTGCTTTGGCCGGCTCGTCTGTTGCACTTTGTACATCAGACGCCGGGTGGGGCTGTGAAACCTCAAAATGCAGGCCCTGCCAGTCCTGACCGCCAGCCTCATAGGTTGCAATGGAACAGGCGGCGTCCTCACCAAGCGCCTGAGCAATCATATTGTGCCAATGCTGATAGGCCGGTTGGTTCAAACCGTGATAACCGCAGACGACCAGCCTGTCGGCGGCGCGGGTCATGCCGACATAGAGCAGGCGGCGGTATTCTTCCTCGGATAATTCAAGTATCCGCGCCTTCAGCTCCTCCGTCGTGGCATTTGCAAAAGGTTTTCCAGGCACCCACAGGATGGCAGGCGGCAGGGGCCCCAGGGTCTTGTCCAGCGGCAATTCCTGCAATTTCGGGACATGCATGGCGTTTGCCGGTTTTCCCCCTGAATCCACCAGGAAGACAATGGGGGCCTCAAGTCCTTTCGACGCATGGACGGTCATGATGCGAATTTCATCGCGGCCCTGTTCGAGTTCCCGCTTGATTTCGGGTGAGCGGGCTTCCAGCGTTGTCAGAAATGCTTGCAGGCCGGGCAGGCTGGTTCCTTCATGCTCCAGGGCAAAGCTGAGGAATTCATCCAGAATATCGCTCGCTTCACTGCCAAGCCGGGACAGGAACTTATTGCGCCCACCGTCCCTGCCAAGAATCTGCGCGTAGAAGTCGAAAACCGGTTTGCGATCCGCCTGTGCCATGAGGCCGGTCAGATATTCATGCGCCTTGGCCCAATGGGCGCCTTCACTGCCCGCCAGATGGCCGAGGTGGGCAAAAACGCTGGCTTTATCTGCCCGCTCCGCGGCAAGCCGGTAAATATCGTCCTCGCTAAAGTCAAACAAGGGACTCTTGAGCACGGCACAAAGGGAAAGGTCATCCTGGGGAAGCAACATGACCCGGCCAAGGGCCATCAGGTCCTCTATGGCAATATGTTCCACCAGTTTGAGCCGATCCGCTCCGGCGACCGGTATATGGTTGCGTTTCAACTCCCGCAGCAAGGCACCGACAAAACCATCGCGTTTGCGCACAAGCACCAGAATATCGCCAGCGGTAATGGGGCGCCGTTCTCCCTTTTCGACCAGGGTTTCCCCCTGATCGATCCAATGGCGGATGGTCGCGGCGACACGCCGCGCCAATTGGGCGGGTGGCGCGGATTCCGGCGTGGCGTCAAAGGCTGTTTTCCAGTCGACATGATCGTCCGCCGCCTGCTTGCCGATCATCTCCCAGACATCCACCATGCCGGGCTCACGGTCCCTGTTCGAAGCATGCGCCACGGCGTGATTGCCGGAGGTCAGCCCCTTGCGGTTCTGCTCGGAGGCAAACACCGTGTCGACGGCGGCAAGAATGTCATTTGTCGAGCGGAATGACAGGTGAAGATTGAGTGCGTCAAAATGTTTTTCCGCATCGAAGGCACGTTTTTGCACAATCCGACCCGTCGTCATGAACAGTTCCGGCCTGGCCCCCTGAAAGGAGTAGATGGACTGCTTTTCGTCACCCACGGCAAACAGGGTTCGATTGTCGACACGCGACGTATCGCCGACAAAGAACTCCTCAGCCAGCTTGGCCACCACCGCCCATTGCGCCGGGCTGGTGTCCTGTGCCTCATCGACCAGAATATGGTCAATGCCCTGATCGAGTTTGTAATGAACCCATGGTCCGGCGCCATCGCGCTCAAGCAGATGGGCGGTCCGGCTGACCAGATCGTCAAAATCCAGGCTGCCATTGCGTCTTTTCAGCGCCTCGTAACCCTGGTCAAAGCGGCCCGCCAGTTCAAGGGCTGCCTGCGTGCAGCGCACCATGCGCAAGGTCCGCAAACGGTCCGATGCCATCACCATATGGGCGCCGGCATCCTCAAGTTTTTCCTGTATCCGCGCGACAACAGCATCGATGCCGGCCGTGGCTGCATTCTTGTAGGATCGGCATGTCCCATCCTGTTTCAAAAACAGCTCCAGCAGACCTTCGAAACGAAGCTTCGGATCCGTTTCATGCGCTATTGCTTCCAATCCCGCGGCAAACTTCTTCGGTGTCACGGCCTTTTGCCCGGCTGCCGCATCGCAGTAGAGGGATATGTCATCTGCGTTTAGCGAAGGCAGCGGCCAGACCCGTTCATATATGTCCTCTTCGCTTTCGCCCGGTGACAGCTGCAGGGCCTTGTACAGAACCGTTTCCACCCCACCATATTGTTTGGCGGCGGCCAGAAAATCGCGAATGGGCTGGCGCTTGCGAACAATTTCCGACAGCAGACCGTCGAGCCCCCATTCACCACCCGCTTCCAGCACGACCTCGAAGGCTCGTGTCAGATTTTCATCCGTCCCACTGGCAATTGTGGTCAGCAATGTACGCTGCACTTCATCAAGCAATCGCGCCGTCGCAGCATCATCCATCACTTCAAAATGGCCGGCAACATTGGCTTCCAGCGGAAACTGGTGAAGCACGGCCTCACAGAAGGCATGAATCGTCTGAATTTTCAGCCCTCCCGGCGTTTCCAGTGCGCGGGCAAAGAGTTGACGGGCAAAAGCCAGCTGCAGGGCATCAGGCCGTGGATTGCCCAGGGCGATGATTTTTTCCGACAGCGCCGCATCATCCAGCCGCGTCCATTCGGCAAGCCTTTCAAACACCCGGTTGGCCATCTCCGAAGCTGCGGCCTTGGTATAGGTCAGGCAAAGGATGGCCGATGGCCTGCAACCGGCGAGCAACAGGCGGATGACCCGCTGTGACAGCACATGGGTCTTTCCCGAGCCCGCATTGGCCGACACCCAGGCGGAACGGGCCGGATCGGACGCAAGCCCCTGTTGGCGCGTCGTCCAGTCGAGGTCTCGCCCGGCAACTTCATCTGATGATTTGTCGGGCTTGCCGGCGGTATCCGAAGGCATCATGTCTCGGCCCCCTCGGCTTCATCGGTGTCGGCGGTCGACCATTCGCGCACCCGCGCCAGATGGTCATAATCATGGCCGTATTTGGCCGTGGGATCGGGAATAATCTGCGAGGCAAAGCCGATTTTACCGGTCGAAAACGCCGTGACGAGATCTGTCAGCCGCTGGATGGATTCTTCAGCCAGGTCTGCGGCGGACTTGTCTTCTTCCTGACCCTTCACCTTGCCTTCAATCCTGTCGACTTTCAGCATCGGGTCGGGTTTGAGGCGAACATAGGCAAGGCTTGCAGGCTGCATCGGCCCGAGTTCCTCAAACGCCCCGGCCTGCAGGGCGGCGGCCTCCAGTGGCAATTGCGGATCCAGCAAAGTCCAGGCGATTTTGCGGCTTGGCGAGGCCCCGGTCTTATAGTCAAGGATCTCGGCCATGCCCTCCTGTGTCAGGTCAATCCGGTCGGCAATGCCGGACAATATGATACCGGCCTGTGGCAGTTCCATTTTTGCCCGGCTCTCGGTATAGATACGGGTGATGCTGCTGCGGCGACCACGCTCCCAATCGACAAAGGCACCGGCCACCTTGTCAAAATGGGCGCGCCAGACCAAGGTGATGTGATCGGGCAAATCGGCGCCTTCAAAGGCCTTTGCTGCGATCTCTCGCAATTGCGCCAGAGCGTCCGTTGAAGCCGGATCAATCTGCTCGGTGACAAATCGCTCCAAAATGGCGTGGTAGAGCGTGCCCTTTTCTGCAGGCCCCGGATCGCTGGTCAGCGCTTCGGGCGGATCCAGTTTCAGCACGCGTTTTGCATAGATGGCATAGGGGTCGCGCCTGAGGGTGCGAATCTCGCTGAAGGAATAGCGTTTGGGTTGGCTTGATGATGGTGGTTTGGGTGCGGGACGCGACGCCAATGGTGTTTCTTCGCCCACATCCAGCATCGTTGCCCAATCGAGATAACGGCTGCCACGGGCCCGCAAACGCCCGGTTTCTTGTTTGCCGATGACAGCCGACAGGCGCTGCAGCCAGCGGGACGCCACGGTTGGGGCATTGGCCGAACGGGCGGAACGGCTGAGGATCACGTGCTGAGTGCCAAGGCCCATCTGAAAATCATGGGCGGCAAGACCGATGCGCCGCTCCGGCGGATCAAGACCGATGGCAGTCTTCATCGAACGGGACAAGAACGGGTCACTGGACAGGCTGCCGGGCCAGGTTCCTTCATTCAGGCCGGCAAGCACAAGCGTATCCACCTGTTGCAAGCGTGCCTCCAGAGCGCCCCAGATGAAGATATGCGGGTGTCCACCGCCACGCGGCTTGACCATCTCTCCGGCAACGAGCGCCGGAACCATATTGGCCCACTCCGATGGCAGGCAGCCAAAACCCGAGCGGTTTTCCATGATGGAGCCCAGAAGCGAGGCCAGTTTTTCTCCAGCCTCGTCACCCCACAGTTCAGACAGGCTGCCGATCTCGTCGCGCGCCACAGTCTCAAGCAGAGATGTCGTCAGGTGAACCCATTCGCTGACCGGGCGCTGACCGGGCGTGCCATCATCCGGTGACGCTGATGGGACTCTTTCCATGAGTGGTTTGAATGCCTGCTCGATATCAACCGCCAGATCACGGGCCAAGGCGATATCAGCTTCGCTGAGGCGCTTTAGCCAATAGAGTGCATGACGTTCCTGTAGAAGACGCTCCTCCAGACGGCCCTCAAAAAGGCTGGAAAGTTCTGCGGCATTTGCATCGGCGACGCCATCGCGCAAGGCGACCCGCTCGATGATACGCCCTGCCTTTCTTGCCGTACCCGCATCGCGCTGAAAACGCATCAACGGATGCTTCAGCATGGATACAAGGGCCAGCGTGCGTTCTGAACCGAATGCGCTTTGCAGCAGCAATTGCAGCAATGTGCCCTGCGGCGTCAAGGCCAGAAAGGCCCCGCCTGAATCATTGGCATCAATACCAAAACGCTGCAATTCACTGGCCACACGCCGCGCCAGGTTACGGTCCGGCGTCACCAGTGCAATATGCCTTGGCTGGCTGCGATGGGGATCAGAGCTGGAGGCTTGCGCGCCATCGTCGCCTTGCGGTTCTGCGGCGAGACGCATGGCCGCGGCAACAGCCAGCGCCTCTTCGCGCTCGCTCGCCGCTTCGATGAGTTCGACGCCTTCAAAAACATCCCGGATCGTATCGGCATCCGTCTTGTCTTCAGCCCAGAGTGCTGTCGCCTCAGCCGGCATCAGCGCACTCGATACCAGTTGGTTGCGGGCGCGCATCGGCGGGGACAATTCCCCCAGTTCATGCACATCGGACCGGTCCGCAGAAAAGCGGCGCAGCAGAACGCTCAATCCATATTGCGGATGGGCGCAACGGGTTGGATCGACACTCTGTGCCAATTCATCTCCACCCACCAGAGCCCAGATACGCGCGTCGAGCGCAACATCCAGACCGGGCAGAACAATGGCACCCTGGTCCAGGCCTGCCACGACTTTCATCAATTCAGCCGTTGCCGGTATCGAACCGGTGGAACCGGCAATGATCACCGGGCCAGCGGGGGGAACCTTGCGCAACCGTTCGGTTTCGGCGTGGAGAACGGCATTTCGATGCGCCGCAGGATCCGAGCTCTTGAGTTCAGCCAGCCGCGCCGGCCAGAATATTGTTGCGATTTTCAAGAATTCCAGCGTGAGCTGCCACCAATGGGCATAATCGTCTGCGACCAGCTCTTGCAATGCAGACCAGGGCCTTTTTTCGGTTTCCATGGCTTCCAGCAGGTCAGCCAAACTGCGGGCCAGCCAGACGGCATCCGCCGGATTTGCCGGCGCTATCAGCCTGTTGTCTCCATGAAAGTCCGCTATGTTTGTGGGCAGGTTCTGCTTCCACACCATGATGAGCTGCGCCAGTTCAAGCAGTCTGCCGGGTCCGCTGATTGGCGGCAGAAGGTCAAGCAGCGCCGGTTGATCTTCTTCAAGGAAGCCTGAATCATCGTCATTTTCACCGAGCGGCCTGATCGTGGGCAAAATGGCGCTTTTGCGATTCAGCAGATCGACAAACTCCGAGCGCAGCGCCCGCGCGGCGCGGCGCGTCGGCACATAGATGGTTGCTCGCGACAACCCCAGAGGATCATCATCGCGGTGACAAAAACCCTCAACCAGTTCTCCATTGCACAGAGATTGCGCCAATTGATGCAGAAAGGGCACGCCTGGCGGAATTGAAAATAGCCGCGAGCCGGTCATGACAGGACAGTCGCTTTCGAGACAGAAGATGATTGATACTCGCGCATGGCCGTTTCAGCCTCGCTGATCGCCTGCGGCGTGCCGACCGTCAGCCAAAGGCCATGCGCAGCGGACGCAAAGAGACGTTTGCCGGCGATGGCCTGATCAAAACACAGGTTGAGAGAAAAGGGCTCTGCGGCCCTGCCATGAAATATTTGCGGATCCACAATGGCCACGCCGGGATAGATGACAGCGTTTGGCGCCCTGGCGTCAAAACGCGTCAGCCTGCCCGCATCGTCGCGATTGAAATCCAGCTTGCCGTTGTGACCAATGAACCGGCCAAGTGTCACCGTCATCAGCAGAAGGTCCATACGGGCGCCATCCCAATCCCTGGCCAGCGACGCCAGGTTTGCAGGCTGGTCAGGGTCTTCCAGCCAGAAGGTATCGGCGTTCAGGAGATAGAACGGCTCGGCTCCAAGCAGGGGGAGCGCCTTGACGATTCCACCACCCGAATTCATCAATTCTGCGCGCTCATCGGATATGACGACCGTGCAATCGGAGCGGTTTGACAGGTGCTCAATGAGCTGGTCGCCCAGATAATGGACATTGACGACGATATTGTCGACACCCTCGGCCACCAGCGCATCAATGGCGTAATCAATCATCGCCCTGCCACCCACTTCAACCAGCGGCTTGGGTATGGTGTCGGTGATCGGGCGCATGCGCGTTCCAAGACCGGCTGCAAGGATCATGGCTGATTCGGGCATAGTGCTGCTGGCTCCGCTGGACACTTTGGGCAAACCATCATGATTCGCTCAGAGCAAATCCGATCTTATCGTAGCAGTCACGCAAGGGATACAGAACCGGATGATCAAGTGCGCGGCGAAGATAGGCTTCGATCCGCGGCAAATGCTTCAGATAGGCCGGCTTGCCGTCTCTCTTGTCGAGACGCACGAATATGCCCAGTATCTTGGTGGCACGCTGTGCTTCCATCATCGCCAGCGCCTGCCGGAAAGCAAGAGGATCAAAACCCGGCTCGGCGGCGCGTGCATTCTCATAACGCGCGACCAGTTGGTCGTGCAGTTGCGGCTCGACGCTGACCCGCGCATCCTGAACAAGTGATGCGACATCATAGGCGGCAGGTCCGATCATCGCATCCTGAAAATCGATCAGACCAATTCTTTCAATCCCCGCACAAGCGCTCTGCCACAAAATATTGGGCGAGTGAAAATCGCGCAGCACAAGACTTTTTTCTGCTGCCTCAAGACGATCAATAATGTCATTCCAGCAGGCCTGAAACGCATCTTCAATTTCCGCTGAAGGGCCCTTGTGGTGCACCTGCGGGTAATACCATTGCAAAAACAGCGCAACTTCCACCAGCATGGCTTCGCGGTCAAAGGCCGGAATATCATAGGGCGCCTCACCCGGCAGGGGTATGGAGGCTGGAATGTCGATGCGATGCAGGGCGACGAGACAATCAATCGCAGCCTCCCAACGCGCCGGGACGGGTTTTCCAGACGCATCCAGCATGGTTTGCCTGCCGAGATCTTCCAGCAGCAAAAAACCGGCATCCATATCGCGGGCAATGATTTCAGGCGTGTGAAACCCCTGATCTTTCAGGAAATCTCCAATCGCAACAAAGGGCCTTACATCCTCGGCAATATGGGCAATTTGCGCATAGCGCCTGCCTCCGGCCATCAATGGGCCAAGCAAACGCTTCGGCGCATTCATCAAAAGACGATCCGGGCGGCCCTGCAGTCGGATGGTTTCATAGGTGCGGGTAGAAGCGTCTCCCTGAAAATGACACCGTTGCGCATCGCCATATCCTGCGCCGTCGATAAAGGCACGAGCTGCCAGGGTTCGGTTGATGCGATCCATGACCTCGGGCCCGCCGGAAACATGCGCGCGCCGGCCGCTGCCATCTTCTTCAAGCACGATGGCAATGGCGTTGTCCGGAAGAAATGAGGCGGCACGTTCAGGCCATTCGATCAGCACAGCCCCCTCCTCAAGGGCATCATCCAGACCGAGCTCGATCAATTCATCCGGGTCGGCAATACGGTAGAGATCGAAATGAGCAAGCTTGATGCGCAGTTCATAACTCTGCACAAGGGTAAAGGTGGGGCTTGGAACATCGAGTTGCGGATCATCTGCCACAGAGCGGATGAGCGCTCGGGCCAGAGTGGATTTGCCAACGCCCAGGTCACCGTAAAGAGCCAGGCAATCTCCCCTGGCGATCGCCAGCGCGAGATCCTGGCCGAAGCGCATTGTTGCCTGATCATCGGCCAGGGCAACGTCAAGCGGCAATCCGTTCAAGGCGGCTTACTCTGCCGCCTGCGAGGGAAGATGCGGTTTGGCGGGCAGGCGACAGACCACGCTGGTGCCACGGCCCTCATCACTGTTCACCGACACGGAGCCATGGTGCAGGCTGACAAAGCTGTCGACGATTGACAGGCCGAGACCGGCACCACTTCTTCGCCCGGCAGCGCTGTGTGATTCGAACCGGTTGAAAACCGATTGCAAGATATCACCGGGGATACCCGGTCCGTCATCACTGACCTCAAAGACAATCTCATCGGCTTCGCGCCGGCAGGACAGCCGCACTGTGCTGCCCTCGGGGGCATAATTGGCCGCATTGCCGAGCAGTTTGAACAGAATCTGCTTGAGGCGTTGTGAATCAGCCACAATGGACCCAACGCTGTCGTCGATCTTCACATCCAGAGAAATGTTGTTTTCCGCAAGCCTTCGTTCAATGAGTGAAGACACTTCTTCAATGAGCATATGCAGGTCCAGATTGCGCATGTCCAGTTCCATGATGCCGGCATCAACCGTGGCCAGATCAAGGATGTCGTTGACGATGGTCAAAAGCAGCGAAGACGATGTGGAAATGTGGTCAACATATTCGGACTGCTGTGTGTTCAACGCACCGATCTGCGGTGTTTTGAGCAGGTCGGTAAAGCCGATGATATTGGTCAGCGGCGAACGCAACTCATAGGATACATGCTGGACGAAATTATTCTTCAGTGCATCGGCCTTGCGCAAAGCTTCATTCTTTTCCGTCAGCGCCTTTTCCACACTGGCACGGTCCGTGACATTGACAAAAGTCAGCAGCATCTGCGCATCGGGTAGCGGAACGATCGCATAGTCAAGGACAAGACCACTGTTGAGCTCCAGGCGCCCCTCATGGGTCTGACGCCCTTCGTCATAGCCGGTTATGATCGCTGAAAAATATTCCCAGCCATCCGGACCCTCGTGGGATGGTTTGCATATCTCGGCGATTTCATTGACATGGGTACCTGTCGTGGCGGCTTTCTGCGGGATCGCCCAAATGGCCCGGAATGCCGGATTTGAAAGCCGCAGTTTGCCATCGGCGCCAAACACACACACACCTTCGGCCAGGTAATCGATGGTTTCGCCCTGAACCTTGAGCAAAGTATTGTAGCGTGTCTCGAGATCATATTTCTCCGTCAGATTCTCGAAGACCCAGGTCACGCCGCCACTGGGATGAATATTGGCAAAGACGTTCAATGTCTGTCCGTCGGGCAAATGCCAAAGATGTGGCTGGGAATCCACGGATTGGTAGACGGAGAGGATCGTTTCTTTCCAGTCCCGCCAGGAGGTCGGCTCGGGCAGTTTTCCGGTGGCGCGCAAGCGCTCCAAAAACTCACCGTTGGATGGTTTGGATTCAAGAAATGGCGTGTCGAGTTCCCAGATGTTCTGAAAGGCCTGATTGTAAAACTGCAACCGCTGAGCGCCATCAAAAATGGCAACCGGTGTTGCCAGGTGATCCAGCGTCTCGGAATGGCTCTTGACTGTGCGCTGAAATTCCTCGCGCACCGCTTCCAGTTCGCTGATATCCTGCGCCATACCGGCGGAACCGGTTGCGCTGGCAGCATCCGTCACTTCAAAAAACGCCCGGTTGCCATGCACAACAGTCGAAACCTTGTCGATGAAGGGCCTGTTGGAAAGCCGCTCCGCCTTGATCCGCTCCCTTGCCTGGGTGCCAAGCAATTCCAGATTTCGTTTTACCACATCGGAACTGTCTTTCGCATCAACCGCATGCGCATAGGATTGGTTGACCCAATTGAGTCGGCCCTCATTGTCACGCAGCCATACCGGCATATCGATCATGTCGAGCAACGCATGCAATGTTTCGGTTGCAGCAACAAGCCGGTCTCTGTCGGCTTTCAGGCCGGCAATGTCTGCCCTGGTATTGGTAAGCGCGGCGAAACGCACAAAGGCGCGTCCACCAGACGTGCGGCCCTGCACTTCCAAAAGATGGCCGCGCTGGGTTTCCACTTCGATATCAAAAGCGGTCGCACTGGATCGCAGGGATTCGATCGCATGATCAATGCGTGAGGCGCTCGTCGGTTCGAGCCAGCGCCCAAATGCGAGCAAATCCGCATTGGAAAGCGGTGCACCCGAATGCGGCGGCAGGCTGCCGAGAAACTGAACCGGAGACTGTCCATCCCAGATCACATGGCTACGGTCTTTTTCAATGATCAGCGACCTGTAGCGCGCCAGATCCGCATTTGCATCACTGAGAGTCGCGCGCAACCGCACATTCTCAGCGGCAATCTTGGCCCGTTCGCGAATCATCCAGATTGCCGACATCATCGCAGCTGACACGGCGCCGATAACAAGTGCAAAACTCATGACTTCAAACGAGTTGGTAAACAGGTCGCCGGGCTGTCGGTCTGCCGTGGCTGAACTGTCAGAAAAGCTCTCGAGTATGGATTGCGCCCATGCCGGCGCGGAGCACACGACCAATGCCAGGGGCATCAGCAGAGAAATCGGCGTCAGTAGACCCAAAGGGTCCCGCCGGCCCCTGAGCGCAGGTGTTTTTGTTCTGTTACGTTCCCCGCACGTTGCTTGACCAACGTCCGCCGATCGAGACGATAATGTCTCCGGCATGTCTTGTTCCTTCTTGCCGCATACTTCCCAAGACAGCCCTGCGAGCGCCCCGTCTGTTTGCCAACGGGTGCGCGAATCAATGAATTTCATAGTAACTTGTATGCGAATCAGGGTGAAGACTTGAACGGCAAAAAAAAAGCCGCACTCAAAGTCAAGAGTGCGGCTACCATATCTTGTGGGTAACAGAGTATAAATCAGTACCTATAGTGTTCCGGCTTGTAGGGACCATCGGTCGTGACGCCGATATAGGAGGCCTGTTCTGTTGAAAGTTCGCTCAATCGCGCACCCAGTTTATCCAGATGCAATTTGGCGACCTTCTCATCAAGGTGTTTCGGCAGCACGTAGACTTCATGACCGTATTTGCCCGTATCGCTATAAAGCTCCATCTGCGCCAGCACCTGATTTGTGAATGACGCCGACATGACAAAGGACGGGTGCCCGGTTGCATTGCCCAGATTGAGCAAGCGGCCCTCGGAAAGCAGGATCATGCGTTTGCCGCCGGGAAATTCGATCATGTCGACCTGCGGCTTGATGTTGTCCCACTTGTAATTGCGCAGGGCCTGAACCTGAATTTCATTGTCGAAATGGCCGATATTGCCAACGATGGCCATATCCTTCATTTCACGCATATGTTCCAGACGGATCACGTCCTTGTTGCCGGTTGTCGAGATGAAGATGTCGCCTGTCGATACGACATCCTCAAGCTGAACCACCTCAAAGCCGTCCATCGCCGCCTGCAGGGCGCAGATCGGATCGATTTCTGTCACCTTGACCCGTGCACCGGCTCCGCGCAGCGACGCTGCCGAGCCCTTGCCAACATCGCCATAGCCGCAAACAACAGCCACTTTGCCTGCCATCATCACATCGGTTGCACGCCGAATACCGTCGACCAGTGATTCCCGGCAGCCATATTTGTTGTCGAATTTCGATTTGGTGACCGAATCATTGACGTTGATGGCCGGAAAGGGAAGAAGGCCCTTTTTCTGCAGCTGGTAAAGCCGGTTGACACCCGTGGTGGTTTCTTCCGTTACACCCTTGATCTCATCACGCTGCTTGGTGAAAAAACCCGGTGAAAGCGCCAGCCGTTTTCGGATCTGCGCAAACAGCACCTCTTCTTCTTCTGTTTCCGGATTGCTCAATACATCCTCTCCGGCTTCAGCGCGCGCGCCCAGCAGAATGTACATGGTGGCATCGCCACCATCATCGAGGATCAGGTTGGACAAGCCGCCATCCGTCCACTGGAAAATTCGATCCGTATAGGTCCAGTATTCTTCCAGGGTTTCGCCCTTGATGGCAAAAACCGGGGTTCCAGTGGCAGCAATGGCCGCCGCTGCGTGATCCTGCGTTGAAAAGATATTGCAGGAAGCCCAACGGACTTCAGCGCCCAGTTCCTGCAGCGTTTCAATCAGCACAGCGGTCTGAATGGTCATATGCAAGGAGCCGGTAATGCGCGCGCCCTTCAGCGGCTTCCTTGCCCCGAATTCTTCGCGACAGGCCATCAGGCCCGGCATTTCTGTTTCAGCAATATTGATTTCCTTGCGGCCGTAAGCGGCCTGCGAAATATCTGCGACGATGTAATCTTTATCAGTGCTCATCAAATTCTCCGAATGTGGTTCCAGGCTGCGTGCCTGCGTCCAACAAGGGTCAATACCGGGTTCCCAGGTATCAGATGAGCGCATTTAACAGGCTATGCCGCAAAGGGCAACAGGATATAAAGAAGTCTTTATGTCATATAAATGCATGCGATGCCCTTGGGGCATATGCAATCCGTGCAAACAATCAGCGTTGTTGTCGGCAAATTTACCAAACGCGGAGGTCAACTGACACTTACGGTGTGACGGTCAGGGCCGTCAGCATTCCTCTCCGAACCGGTCGGTGACCAGTTGGTCCAATGCATCCAGTGCCTTTTCTGCGTCCGGGCCGGATGCGGAAACCATGATGCAGCAACCGGGGCTCGCCGCCAACATCATCAGGCCCATGATCGATGTGCCACCGACACTTGAGCCATCTTTGGTGACCTTGATCTCTGCATCAAAACTTGCGGCGAGTTTGACGAATTTGGCCGAGGCACGGGCGTGCAGGCCGCGCTTGTTGATTATATCAAAGTTGCGCACAAGTGTCCCTGACGACATTTCGGTCATGCGTCACTTTCCACTGAGAAGCCTGCTCGCGACATTGATATATTTGCGGCCGGCGTCCTGCGCTTCTGCAAGTGCCTTTTCCATGTCATTTTCATTGCGGACACTGGCAAGCTTGATCAACATCGGCAAATTGACCCCGGCAATGACTTCCGTGTGGCCGCTATCCATGACCGAAATCGACAGGTTGGAGGGTGTGCCGCCAAACATGTCCGTCAGGATAATGACACCCTGTCCATCCTCGACCTGGGAAACAGCCTCAATGATATCCATGCGCCGCTGGTCCATGTCATCTTCGGGACCAATGGAAACTGTCTCGAGCAGCTTTTGCGGCCCTACGACATGTTCCAGCGCGTTGCGGAATTCCTCAGCGAGCTTGCCGTGTGTGACAAGCACTAATCCAATCATGTATACCTGCTCCTGCTGCCGGCTTGTGCCAGATAGGCCTGCCCGATCAGAACCTCCACCATTCTGCACCTTGTGCGTCACATTTACCAGCCGGAACGATGTGGACCGAGCGGGAGAACATAGCGATGCAAAGTTAACGCTTAATCGCGCAATGCATGCATTTCAACAGATTTACGGTTGTTTTACAAAAGCAATCGATTTTCATCGAAAGCAGCCAGCAATTCAATCGGGTTTTTCATTTGCCCGGGAACCATGTGAAGCAGGGGCATCGACAGGCCGGGCAAAACGTCTTGACGCTGGTGCAGATCGGGCAACCTATCACCCTGGCCCGCGCTGGCGGTTGAGATGACCAGATGCATTATTGCCCTGTCCATAGAGGCAATTTTCATGATTGCCGAACCTCTGATCTCGATGAGGCCGCGTGTCGGCGCCGGCGCAATGGCCATCAGCCGGTTTTCAAGCTGTTCCAAAAACACCTGATCATCTGCAACCAGGGCGGCAAATTTGCCCGCGATCACAGCTGACTGCAGAAAATCCAGCGCCAGCCGGCTCTTGCCGCTTCCCGACGCGCCGGTGATCAGCACACCTGTTTCGCCTACAACAAGCGCCGTTGCATGGATGTTTTTTGCTTTATTGCCCAACCTGCAACCCCAATGTTGCGGACCATGTTAAAAAGCGTAACTGTTTTGCAGCGGGGATCATGATTGATGCAACGGCAGGGTGACGATGAAACGCGCGCCCAGACGCTTGCCACTGGTTTCATCGATCATGTTTTCGGCTGTCAACGTGCCGCCATGGGCTTCGATGATCTGCCGGCTGATGGACAGGCCGAGCCCGGAATTCTGCCCAAAGGCCTCACCTTCCGGCCGGTCCGTATAAAAGCGCCTGAAAATATGATCGATATTTTCCGTACTGATGCCCGGACCATTGTCTTCAACATAGATAAGGCAATCCTCCCTGTTGGCACTGAGACGAAGCGTGATGCGGCCGTCCTTTGCGGGGACAAATGAGCGGGCATTTTCGATCAGATTGGTAATGACCTGACCGATACGCAGGTCATAGCCGTCGACCATGAAGCGCCCCTTGGGGGCGTTGGACGGAACGATCTCCAGTTTCAACTCAACAAATTTGGCCCCCTTGCGGGTCTGACTGGAGATATTGACCATATCTTCGAGCAATTGGCGAAGATCAAGGGGCGAGGCATCCTGGCGCGCCAGTTCGGCATCAAGACGGGACGCATCGGAAATGTCGCTGATCAACCGGTCCAGACGCCGCACATCATGTTGAATGACGTCCATCAGCCGGGTGCGCGAAGCTTCATTCCGGGCCAGAGGCAATGTTTCGACGGCACTGCGCAGGGACGTCAGTGGGTTTTTCAACTCATGGCTGACGTCGGCTGCGAAACTTTCAATGGCATCAATGCGATCATACAGCGCGTTGGTCATGCTGCGCAGCGCCACAGAAAGATTGCCGATCTCGTCCTGGCGGGCAGAGAAATCGGGAATTTCCTCACGCGCACTGATACCTCTGCGCACCCTTTGCGCTGCATCGGCCAACCGATGCAGGGGATTGGCAATGGTTCCCGCAAGCAGCAGCGACAACAGGATGTTGACCGAGGCTGCGACGATGAAAACCCGCACGATGGCCAGCCGCTCTGCACGCACGATCTTGTCAATGTCACCGGCCTGTGTCGACAGAAGCAGAACACCCAGCACCGCCCGGAACCGCTGAACAGGGACCGCAACCGATACAATCATTTCACCCTTGTTGGTGGCCCGCACAACGGTGCTGGGCCCGCCTGTCAGCGCGGTCAGCACCTCTTTGTACAAAGAGCCGTCACCACCGGGCTGCTCCTGATACAATGGCAGGTCCGCCCGCTGGATCAGCCGGTTCAGCATAGCCATGAGCTCTTCGGTAAAGGGCAGTTTTTCCTGCTCCAACGGAGGCAAATCATATCGCAGGATTTGTCCGGCTGAATAGAGCTGCTGCGAATCAAGCAGCAGGCTGGCATCACGATCATAGATGCGGGCCCTTGTGCGGGTGGGTGAAATAAGACGACGCAAAACCGGCGCCACCCGTTCCGGGTTGATCGGAAACTCCAGATCCTCGATATCACCACCCGGTGATACACTTTCGCCGGCCTGCAGTTCCAGCAGCTTGGCCGGATCAATGGTAATGCTGTCGGTTTCAACGCTGGCAGAACCGGCAATGGCCGCAGCGATGATTTCGCCCTGCGTCAACAAACTTTCAACGCGCGCATCAATCAGCCCCTCACGGAACTGGTTGAGGTAGAGAATGCCGGAAAGCAGCACGACCAGCGCCGCAAGATTGAGATAGAGGATGCGGCGGGTCAGGCTGGAAAAAATGCTGCGGCTCAGCGTGCGTCGGATCACCAGGAACGGATAGGTCCAGGATCGCGAATCAACGGTCTTTTGCGCCGTGCCGGATTCTTCGCTCACCTGCTTTACCTGGGCCTTTCCATCATGGATATGCGTCGCCATCTTTCAGACCGGACCGGTTTCAATCTTCGCGGAACCGGTAACCGACCCCGTAAAGCGTTTCGATCATATCGAATTCGACATCGACCATCTTGAATTTCTTGCGCAACCGTTTGATGTGACTGTCAATTGTGCGATCGTCCACATAGACCTGCTCGTCATAGGCTGCGTCCATCAAGGAGTCACGGCTTTTGACCACACCGGGGCGTTGGGCAAGCGAATGCAATATGAGAAATTCCGTTACCGTCAGGGTGACCGGCTGGCCCTTCCAGGTGCAGGTATGACGCTCCTGATCCATGACCAGCTGTCCGCGTTCCAGCGACGCACTCTCGATGCTGCCGGGTTTTGGAGAAGGGGATGTCTCGCGGCTTGAAGCCCTGCGCAATATGGCCTTGACGCGTTCAACCAGCAGACGCTGTGAAAACGGCTTGGTGATAAAATCGTCGGCGCCCATTTTCAGGCCGAACAATTCATCAATCTCCTCGTCCTTGGACGTGAGAAAAATCACCGGTGTATCCAGTTTCTGACGCATTCTGCGCAGCAGTTCCATGCCATCCATACGCGGCATCTTGATATCAAGGATGGCAAGATGCGGCGGATGGGCGACCAGACCCTCGAGTGCGGAGACTCCGTCCGTATAGGTCTCGACCCGATATCCTTCCGATTCCAGTGCTATGGAAACCGAGGTGAGGATATTGCGGTCGTCATCGACGAGCGCGATTGTCTGCATAGGTGATTCTCCGTCTAGAAAAGTCCAGGCGCATAAGCTGTAACCGGTTCAACGCCCGCCGAAAAGTCGATCAGGCCTCTCATGAGGCCAAAGGTAGAACAAAATGTGGCACAGATCGACTTGCTTATCATATATCCCACACGCGGCACAGGCGGGCTGCTCGGCCCACATCTCACTGCTGGGCAGTCTCGACGATAATCTAAAACGATTTAATTTTTTAAGGATTTTTTTAAATCGATTAATATCTTGAATTTGTTCAGTTTTCCATGAACACCCAGTTGTATATTTAATTTTCGGTCCCTATGGTCCGGAAAATTTCAAACCAATGAGCCAGAACAACAGGGTGGTTTCAGCCATGCAGAAAACCGGACAGGAAACCGGAAAGCGCAATCTTTCCAAAGGTGTCGATACAGTTGGGCTCAAGGAGCTTCTGCATGTCTATTACAATCTGAATGAAGCAGAACTTTATGAACACGCCCTGGTTCGCGGTGAGGCAGAGCTGACTGCCCATGGCGCGTTGCGCGCCCTGACCGGACAACATACCGGTCGTTCGGCCCAGGATAAATTTGTGGTTTGTGACGACACCACCCGCCCGCAGATCTGGTGGGACAACAACAAATCCATGACCCCGGAGCATTTCGATACGCTGCTGGCCGATTTTCAGGCCTACGCCAAGGGCAAGGAATTGTTTGTCCAGGACCTGATTGGCGGTGCCGAGGAAGCCCAATCACTGCCGTCACGCATCATTACCGAATATGCCTGGCATTCGCTGTTCATTCGCAATCTGCTGATTCTTCCCGAAAGCGACAGGCTTGAGAGCTTCGCCCCGGATCTGACGATCATTGCTTTCCCCGGCTTCAAGGCAGACCCGACACGCCACGGCAGCAGCAGTGAAACAATGATCGCGGTTGATCTGGTGCGCCGGATCGTGCTGATCGGCGGGACTTCCTATGCGGGCGAGATGAAAAAATCCGTTTTCACCGCCTTGAATTACCTTTTGCCGGAACGCGGCGTCATGCCGATGCATTGCTCGGCCAATCAGGGGCCGGACGGGGACACGGCCGTGTTTTTTGGCCTTTCGGGCACCGGTAAGACAACATTGTCCGCCGATCCCAGCCGCACGCTGATCGGTGATGACGAACACGGCTGGAGCAAAGAGGGTATCTTCAATTTTGAGGGTGGCTGCTATGCCAAAACCATCCGCCTTTCCCCGGAAGCCGAGCCGGAAATCTATGCCACCACCCAGCGTTTTGGCACCGTTCTGGAAAATGTCGTGCTGAATGATCAACGCATTCCGGATTTCGATGACGATTCCCTGACGGAAAATACGCGCTGCGCCTACCCGATGCATTTCATTCCCAATGCCAGTGCGACCGGAAAGGGCGGGCAACCGCGCAATATCATCATGCTGACAGCCGATGCATTTGGCGTTCTGCCACCCATTGCAAAAATGACACCGGCGCAGGCCATGTATCACTTCCTGTCCGGCTACACGGCAAAGGTAGCCGGAACGGAAAAGGGCGTCACCGAGCCTCAGGCGACGTTCTCGACCTGCTTTGGCGCGCCCTTCATGCCCCGGCACCCGTCGGAATACGGCAATCTGCTGCGCGACCTGATCGCTGAACACAATGTTGATTGCTGGCTGGTCAATACGGGCTGGACAGGCGGTGCCTACGGCACAGGTTCACGCATGCCCATCAAGGCGACACGGGCGCTGCTTTCTGCAGCGCTTGATGGTTCACTCAGCCACGCAGAATTTCGCACCGACCCGAATTTTGGCCTGATGGTGCCCATGGCCGTTGCCGGTGTGGACAGCGCCATTCTTGATCCGCGCTCCACCTGGGCCGACAAACAGGCCTATGATGCGCAGGCAAGACGCCTGGTTGACATGTTTGTGGAAAATTTTGCCAAATTCGAAGAGCATGTCGGCAATGATGTGCTCGGTGCGGCGCCACGTATTGCAGAGGCTGCTGAATAATCCATTCACCGAAATGACAAAACCCGCGGAGCGATCTGCGGGTTTTTTGCCTTCAGGCTTTGCCACCGATGCGCGCTGCCATGAGGAAACTTGCGGCGTTCAGACAAACGCTTTAAAAGCGGGGGAATTCTCTTCAAACCCATCCCATCTCAAACCGGGCGCCACCATGGCCAGCGATCCGCTCCCCATCACCCAGTCGATCACCATCGCCGGCTGGGAACTGGTTGAACAATTCGTTCGTGCGTCGGGGCCGGGCGGACAGAATGTCAACAAGGTTTCTTCTTCTGTTCAGCTGCGGTTCGATGCACGCTCCTCGCCCTCCTTGCCGGAACGGGTGAAGACCAATCTGGTCGCGCTTGCCGGTCAGCGCATGACGAAAGACGGCGTCATCATCATTGAAGCCGATCGGTTTCGCACCCAGGATCGCAACCGCAAGGATGCGCGAGACCGGTTGAAGGATCTGGTGGCAAAAGCAGCCGCTCCACCGCCGCCCTACAGACGCAAGACCAAACCCACCAAGGGATCGGTTGAACGACGGCTGAAAGCCAAATCCAGCCGCTCGGGCATCAAGAAGCTCCGGGGAAATATTCCACCCGATTAGCATCCTTTGGGTTGCTGATGAAATCAAGGCTCCAGGCACAATGGCAGCAGGACTCCCCGAGGGCATTGCCTATTTTCCGGATTATTTTGACCGGCAGGCCCAATTGGCGCTGGTTGACGACATTCGCGCGGCAATCGGGCAGGCGCCTTTGTTCGTGCCGTGCATGCCGCGCACCGGCAAACCCATGCAGGTGCGCATGAGCAATTGCGGTCCGCTTGGATGGGTTACAGACAAGGCGCATGGCTATCGCTATCAGGCCACCCACCCTGACACGGGCCTGCACTGGCCACCCATACCCGAGCGTCTCATCGACCTTTGGCAATCGGTTTCCAATTGCCCGCAACAGCCCGAAGCCTGTCTGATCAATTATTACAAGGACACGGCAAAGATGGGCCTTCATCAGGACCGCGATGAAGCCGAATTTGAAGCGCCCGTCGTTTCCGTATCCCTGGGTGATGATTGCCTGTTTCGCATCGGAGAAACCAGCCGGGGTGGCCCGACGCGATCGATGCGTCTGCGCAGTGGTGATGTGATCGTCCTTGGCGGTCCGTCCCGGCTGCGCTTCCACGGTGTGGACCGGATCTACCCTGCGACATCGACCCTGCTGAAGGACGGTGGACGGATCAATCTGACATTGCGACGCGTGTCGAAAATGAACGTTTAGGAGAGGCCTGCCTCACAGTTTGCGCAGTGCAACCTGTTCAATCAGATGATTGGTACCCTTGCGCAGGATGAGGTCTGCCCGTGGCCGGGTTGGCAGGATATTCTCCCGCAGGTTTTTCAAATTGGTATTTTCCCACAGGCCATTTGCGATCGCCAATGCCGCTTCCTTCGAAACGGAGGAGTGGCGATGGAAGAATGATTGCGGATTCTTGAAGGCGGTATCACGCAACCGCATGAAGCGATCAACATACCATTCGTGAATCTGATCTTCCTGAGCATCAATATAGATCGAGAAATCGAAAAAATCCGAGACAAAGGGAATCATCTGGCCGTTTTCCGGCAAGTCACGGACCTGCAAAACGTTGATGCCTTCAAAGATCAGAATATCCGGCCTGTCGATCGTCACGAATTCTCCTGGAAGGACATCATAGGTCAGATGCGAATAACAGGGCGCTTTCACATCAGGTCTGCCAGCCTTGATGTCCGAGAGAAATTTGAGCACGGCCCCGACATCATAACTTTCAGGGAAACCCTTGCGTTCCATAAGATTGGCCTGCTCCAACTCCGCATTGGGAAGCAAAAACCCGTCCGTGGTGATCAGATCGACCTTCGGACTGCCCGACCACCGCCGCAAAAGCTCCTTGAGGATACGCGCTGTCGTTGATTTGCCCACCGCCACCGATCCGGCAATACCGATGATAAACGGTGTCTTGAATTCATTGGGCAGCGCCAGGAATTGTTTTCGCTGATCGAAAAGCATTTTTGACGCTTCGACATGGGCATAGAGCAGGCGTGACAGCGAAAGATAAATGCGCCGCACCTCGTCAAGATCAATCGGATCATTGAGCGAGCGCAGCCTGGACACCTCGTCTTCGCTCAGCGTCAGCGGCGTATCGGCACGAAATTCCGCCCAGCGTTCCGCCGAGAAAAACCGGTAGGGTGAATATTCACCGGGTTCAAAATGATTGAGTTCTCTGACCGGTCGGACTTTTCTGGGTTCATTCATGATGATGCGCGACCGGCCTTCTCTGCGAGGCCGGACTGCGCCGTTCGCCGTTCCAGCTCTGCCATGACATCCGACAGGGGAATATCGGCAATGCGAAGAACCACAAGCAAATGGTAGAGCAGGTCCGCTGATTCGGCGGTCAGGCCCTCACGGTTGTCGGTCACGGCCGCAATCGCTGCCTCAACAGCCTCTTCACCCAGCTTTTGGGCGGCTTTTTCCTGGCCTTTGGAAACCAGCCGGGCTGTCCAGGACTCTTCAATGGAAGCCGCAGCCCTTTGGGCAACTATCTTTTCCAGATCTGCAAGTGCAAATTGCGTCATGGGCTTTTCCGTATCATTTCGTTCTCCGCAGCAACAGACACAATATCAAGTGGGTGCCTGCAGTTCCGTCATTCTTACCGTTCAATGGGTGCAAAAGCGATTGCCACTCTTACAACCTGCGATTCTGTCGCCCGATTTGTCCAAAACCGGTTCCCACTTTTTGGATCTCAGTTTTGCCTGTCGCTCGATTTGTCCAAAAACCGGTTCCCACTTTTTGGATCTCGCTTTAATCAAGCCGCATGGCAATTCCCGCGGCGGCCATGTGCTCCTTGGCTTCGCGGATCGTGTAGGTGCCAAAATGAAAAATCGATGCGGCCAGGACCGCACTGGCATGGCCATCACGCACGCCTTCGACAAGATGGTCCAGATTGCCCACACCGCCCGATGCAATGATCGGCACATGAACAGCGTCGGCAACGGCGCGGGTCAGCGGGATATTGTATCCCATTTTCGTTCCGTCACGGTCCATCGAGGTCAGCATGATTTCGCCAGCACCCAATTCCACGACCTTGCGGGCGAACGCAACGGCATCAATGCCTGAGGGCGTGCGACCGCCGTGGGTGAAGACTTCCCAGCGATCGGGCTCACCCGGCGCTGACACGGTTTTTGCGTCAATCGACACGACGATGCATTGATTGCCAAACTTGTCGGCCGCCTCTGCCACAAAGGCCGGATTGTTGACGGCCGTGGTATTGATGGACACCTTGTCGGCCCCGGCCAGCAACAGTTTGCGAATATCGGCAATGGTGCGTACACCGCCGCCGACCGTCAGCGGCATGAAACATTGCTCCGCCGTATGGGCTATGACATCAAAAATCGTATCGCGGTTGTCCGAAGACGCCGTAATATCGAGAAAACACAGTTCGTCGGCCCCCGCCGCATCGTATATTTTTGCCGCTTCGACCGGATCGCCGGCATCAATCAGGTCAACAAAGTTGACACCTTTGACCACCCGGCCATCCTTGACATCCAGACAGGGAATAATACGCGCTTTGAGCGTCATGTGCGTTGCTCTCCCGCTTCGGCCAGCAGCCGCAGAGCCTCACCGGGATCAATGCGTCCGTCATAGAGCGCCCGGCCGGAAATTGCTCCTTCGAGACCGGCGGCATCCGGCATGGTCATGCGCAGGATATCGGCCATGGACGCCAGACCACCCGAAGCGATGACCGGTATGGCTGTCGCATCGGCCAGTTGCAGGGTGGACTGCCAGTTGATGCCCGCCAGAACACCATCGCGATCAATATCGGTATAGATGATGGCTGCAACACCGGCACCCTCAAAACGCTTTGCCAGCTCCACCACTTCAAGCTGCGACGCCTCGGCCCAGCCTTCAACGGCAACCTTGCCACCCTTGGCATCGATCCCCACGGCAACCTGGCCGGGAAACAGCTTGCAAGCCTGTTTGACAAGATCGGGGTCGCGCACGGCAATGGTGCCCAAAATGACCCGCGCCAGACCCTTATCAAGCCAGGTTTCGATATTTTCGAGCGTGCGAATGCCCCCACCCAATTGGACAGGGTTGGAGGTGGCCTGCAAAATTGCCTCGACGGCGGCGCCATTGACACTTTCGCCGGCGAATGCGCCGTTGAGGTCAACCACATGCAGCCAGTCAAAGCCCTGCTCTTCAAAGGCGCGTGCCTGGTCCGCCGGATTGGCATTGTAGACCGTTGCAGCGTCCATATCACCCAGCTTCAGGCGTACGCATTCACCGTCCTTCAGATCAATGGCTGGAAAAAGTATCATGGTGCCCACTTCAAGAAATTTGCGATCAGCGCCAGACCCAATGCCTGGCTCTTTTCCGGGTGAAACTGCGTGCCCGCACGATTTTCATGGACAACGGCAGCCGTGACCGGGCCGCCATAGTCCGTATGGGCAATCACATCCGCACTGTTGTCAGCCTGCAGGGCGTAGGAATGCACGAAATAGGCATGCAGCCCGTCTTCTCCGGTGCGAATGCCCTCGAACAAGGCATGCGGACGCGTCAACGTCAGGGTATTCCAGCCGATCTGCGGAATTTTCAAATCCGGATCAGCTGGTTCCATCAGTTTGACGTCGCCGTGGATCCAATCGAACCCTTTGGTGACGGTTTTTTCCAGGCCCCGTGTTGCCATCAGCTGCATGCCGACACAGATCCCGAGAAACGGACGGGCCTTTTCTTCCACCGCCAGACGCAGCGCCTGTTCCATTCCGTCGACGGCGGCAAGGCCGTCGTGACAATCGGCAAAAGCCCCGACGCCCGGCAGCACGACGCGATCGGCCGTGGCCACGACATCCGGCGCGCTGGTCAGCAGGATTTCAGCGTCCAGACCGCTTTCACGTGCGGCGCGCTCAAAGGCCTTGGTGGCCGAGCGCAGGTTGCCCGAGCCATAATCGATGATTGCAACACGCATGGCGTTCAGCCCTTGTTCTCATAATCCAGCAGTCCGAGTGCCGGACCGGCATTGGCCGATTGCGCCCCAGTCTGCGCACCAGGAGTCTGCGCACCGGGAGTCTGCCGACCGGAAGTCTGCCAGCCGGCGGTCTTCTGGCCAAGAGTCTGCCGCGCCAAAAGCGCGGACTCCGGCTTTAGCGACGCTGTTCCAGCCGCTTTGTTGGTTGGCGCGAAATAGATTTCTTCGGCTGTTTCCCGGTTCTGGGCTTCAACAATTGCGCGCAATCTCCAGCCCTGCCGTTCTTTCGAGGCAATGCGCATCGCGTTGCCCTCCAGAGCAATGAACAGGGACAAAAGCATCGAGGCTACGGCAAAGACCGTAACCCAGTCCGGCAGCAGCTGCATGGCCGCCCCCAATCCAATGGATGCCAGAATAACCATGGCAGCGGCGAACCAAAGACGGTGCCACAGGAGCCACAGAAAGGGCAGGATCAGCGCCAGAATGGAAAATCCATCCCGGATGATGACAGCCTCTTCCTCGTTATCATCGGGTGCCAGAACGACAAAGCTTGCCATGATCTTTACGCCAAAGTCCCTTTGGTTGATGGAATGCGATCGGCCTGACGTGAATCAATTTCCATGGCCACCCGCAAGGTCCTGGCGACGGCTTTGAAACAGGTTTCGGCAATATGGTGACTGTTGGAACCATAATGGTTGGTGACATGCAAGGTGATGCCGGCATTTTGCGCAAAGGCGTGAAAGAACTCCTGGCACAATTCAGTATCAAAAGTGCCGATTTTTGCAGATGGGAAATCCACCTTCCATACCAGATAGGGTCTGCCGGAAACATCGATGGCCGAACGGGTCAATGTCTCGTCCATGGCCAGGTCCAAAGATGCATAGCGGGTGATGCCGCGGCGCTCACCCAGGGCCCTGGATACGGCAAGGCCGAGCGCGATCCCGGTATCTTCGACGGTATGGTGATCATCAATATGCAGATCGCCCTTGGCCGTTACCGTCATGTCCATCAAGGAATGACGTGACAATTGTTCCAGCATGTGGTCAAAAAAGCCGATGCCGGTGGCGATGTCCGAAACACCACTGCCATCAATATCGATTTTCACCGCGATGTCGGTTTCATTGGTCTTGCGGGATATCTCGCCGCGTCGATCTTGCCTATTATCGACCATTCGGTCTACTCCATGTCATGTTCTGCACGGCTGCATAACAGGGCAAAGACAAAATTTCCACAAAAGCATAAATTTGGCCAAACAATTTGCAAACCGTTCGTTCCGTCTTACATAGGTTTTCTGATCGGCGCATCTGCCAATTGTCAAAGGAACAATATCATGAGCGAGCATGATCCCTACGGAACCATGCATGCAACGACCATTATCACTGTTCGCAAGGGCGATCAGGTGGTGATGGCTGGAGACGGACAGGTCAGCCTTGGACAGACCGTCATGAAAGCCAATGCGCGCAAGGTCAGGCGGATTGGCACCAACAAGGATGGCGGCAATGAAGTGATTGCCGGTTTTGCCGGCGCGACGGCCGATGCCTTTACGCTGCTGGAAAGACTGGAAGCCAAGCTGGAACAATATCCGGGCCAACTCATGCGGGCCAGCGTGGAGCTTGCCAAGGACTGGCGCACCGATCGCTATCTGCGCAGGCTTGAAGCCATGATGCTTGTGGCTGACCCGACGATCACCCTGGCACTGACCGGAAACGGCGACGTGCTGGAACCCGAACACGGCACAATGGCCATCGGTTCAGGCGGCAATTATGCCTATGCGGCAGCACGTGCCTTGATGGATACCGACAAGAGTGCAGAAGAGATTGCCCGAAGGGCCATGGAAATAGCCGGCGATATCTGTGTCTATACCAATGGCAACATCATTGTTGAGTCCATGGAGAGCACGGCATCGTGAGCCTGACTTCACATGATCTGGACCAAGCTGTTTTCATGGATATCATCACTGAAGAACAGCGTCTGGCATTGCTGGACCTTGCCGGCGAACAGGTGCCGGACGACGTGGAGCCATCGTCGGAAGAAGAAGAGTTTCGTTTCATTTCGGGCTTCAACGACATATTTCTGGCGCTCGGCGTCGTGCTGTTCATTTCCGCTGCGTCATTGGCCGTCAACCTGCTTGACAGCAATTATCTGGGATATGCGCTTGCCGCAGCGGCCATGTGGCTGATCTCTGAGGTTCTGACGGCGCGGTTGCGACGGGCCATTCCGAGCATGCTGGCTGCGGGTGCATTTGTGGTTTTTGCATTGCTGGCCACAGATGGCGCCCTGTCAGGATTGTCGACGCCCGAACAGGCGGAGCCGCTGAATGTCTATCTGCTGGTCATCTCGGCCTGTCTTTGGTCCGCTGTTTATTTCTACCGGTTTCGCCTGCCGTTTTCGATCCTGCTTATCGGCGGGGCGTTTGTCACCCTTGGCTTTCTGATCTGCATGACGGTTGTTGCCGGTATCGGCTCCCTGGAAGATCCTTTCGCAACGCCCCTGCTGCCGGCCTTCTATGCATTGATAAGCGGCCTGGTGGTTTTCATTGTCGCCCTGCGGTTCGATCGCTCGGATCCCCAGCGGCATTCGCTGCGCGCCGATTACGGCTTCTGGCTGCATTTGCTGGCTGCACCGCTGATTGTCCACGCCCTGATGTATCTGGTCGCCGGTTTGAACATTGGCGGATTTTCCAGCGTCGGCACCGTGGCGACCGCTCTCATGGTTCTGGCAATCTTTGCCGTGCTGTCGATTGTCGCCCTGATCATCAACCGGCGCGCCATTCTGGTGGCCGCCCTGACCTATCTGGGCGGCGCATTGTGGTACCTGATGTCTCAAAATGACGGTATTGCAGGCAACGCCGAATTGCTGACCATGCTGCTGATTTCACTCTTCGTCATCGGACTTGGTGTTGGCTGGCATCCGATCCGGCGCCTGCTGCTTCAAATTCCGCTGCTCGCCAGCATTGACCAAAACCTCCTTTCAAAACAGGCTTGAATTCCATGACAAACTTTTCGCCCCGGGAGATCGTTTCTGAACTTGACCGCTATATCATCGGTCAAAAAGATGCCAAGCGCGCCGTTTCCATCGCTCTGCGCAACCGCTGGCGCCGTCAGCAATTGTCTGATGACCTGCGTGATGAAGTCATGCCGAAGAATATTCTGATGATCGGGCCGACAGGCGTCGGCAAGACTGAAATTTCCCGCCGTCTGGCCAAATTGGCCGGTGCGCCATTCATCAAGGTCGAAGCCACAAAATTCACCGAGGTCGGCTATGTCGGCCGGGATGTCGAACAGATTATCCGTGATCTGGTTGAAAACGGCATTTCTCTGGTCAAGGAGAAAAAGCGCGAGGAAGTCAAGGCCAAGGCCCATGTGAACGCCGAGGAACGCGTGCTTGATGCGCTGGTCGGCTCTACGGCCTCGCCGGCCACACGGGAATCCTTCCGCGCCAAGCTGCGCGATGGGCTGCTTGATGAGAAGGAAATCGAAGTCGAGATTGCCGATACCGGATCCGGCGCGCCGAATTTCGAAATTCCGGGCATGCCCGGCGCCAATATCGGTGTGCTCAACCTGTCAGACATGCTGGGCAAGGCCATGGGCCAGACTTCGAAAAAGATCAAGACGACGGTCAAGGAATCCTATGCACAGCTGATCAATGACGAATCGGAAAAACTGCTCGATCAGGATCAGATCAACCAGGAAGCCATGCGCATTGCACAAAATGACGGCATCGTTTTTCTCGATGAGATCGACAAGATTGCTGCCCGCGATGGCGGAATGGGCGCCGGCGTCTCACGCGAGGGGGTTCAGCGCGACCTTCTGCCATTGGTCGAAGGCACCACTGTGGCAACCAAATATGGCCCGGTGAAAACCGACCATATCCTGTTTATTGCATCCGGCGCCTTCCACGTTTCAAAGCCCTCCGATCTGCTGCCGGAACTGCAGGGCCGGCTGCCGATCCGTGTGGAACTCAGGGCGCTGACCAAGGAAGATTTCAGGCGCATATTGACCGAAACCGAGGCCAGCCTGATCAGACAATATATCGCGCTCATGGCAACAGAGAAGGTGACGCTTTCCTATACGGAAGATGCCATCGACGCCATTGCCACGATTGCCGTTGATCTCAACAACAGTATCGAAAATATCGGCGCACGGCGGCTGCAGACCGTTATGGAACGGGTTCTTGATGATATTTCCTATGAAGCGCCGGACAAATCCGGCAGCGAATTCGTGATTGACGCGGAATATGTGCGTGAACACGTGGGAGACATTGCCAAGGATGCAGACCTGTCGCGTTACATTCTGTGACTTTTACGCACCGCTGACCGACCGAACTGGCTCCTGAAGGCTTAAAACCGCCCGTCCTTTGAGAAGATGCTCGACATTGCGGGCATTTTTCATAGAGTCGGGGCAGTTTTGTGCGTAAAGGGGGCCAGTTCATGGTACGCCGCCACCTGATACATCTATTCAGTCTATGGATTTGCCTGACGCTGCTTGCCGTGCCGATGGCCGCCAGTCGCGTGCTCGTTGTGCCGGAAGGCAATCGCAACGCTGAACAACCGCGTGTTCCAGGATCCTCGGTCAAACGCACCAAACAGACGAAATCCACCTTCGAACGCAAATACCAGAAAATCCTGGCCCTGCTGCAAAAAGATGCCAAGCTGCGGGGCAAGATTGCCCGCGCAGCGCAGGCCTATGGTATCAGTCCACTTCATATTGTTGGCGCTCTGGTGGGTGAGCACACCTACAATGTGGATGCCTATGACCGTCTTCAGTCCTATTACGTCAAGGCCCTGTCCTATGCCACCGGTGGCATCAGCTTCGACTATGACGGTGAAGACATCAATGACTTCATACAGCGCAGTCAATTTGCGCAATGTAACGGGCTGTCGGATTCGTTTGAATTGTGGTCCTGCCGGGAAAGTGTATGGGAAGCGAAGTTCCGGAACCGGAAGGTAGGGGGAAAGCGGTTTCCCAATGACCGCTTCAGTGCTGTTTTTTTTCAGCCCTTTTATGCCGGTCAGACATTTGGGCTGGGCCAACTCAATCCGCTCACAGCACTCAAATTGAGCGACATGGTCAGTCGCGTTTCGGGTTACCGAAAATTGTCGCATCAAAAAGGTGACGATGTCTACAAGGCCATCATGAACCCCGATATGACATTGGCCTATGTCGCTGCTGCCCTTCGCAATTCCATCGAGGCCTATCAGGACATTGCCGGATTTGATATTTCCACCAATCCAGGCGTTACGGCAACGCTTTACAATGTCGGCAATCCACAACAGCGCGCCCAGGCGCTTGCCAGAAAAAACCAGCAACGCAGAGCCAAGGGGCTGGCCCCACAATACCCCGAAGAAAATTATTACGGCTGGCTGGTCAATGACAAGCTGGACGATTTGAAACGATTGTTCTGAGCTCCTGCTTTGTTAGAGCTGCGTTCAACCTGTTTGAATTGCCGATATCAGACGAATATCGTATAGATGATTCTTCCAATTCCAAAAGCGGAGAGTCACCTCAATGCAAGATGCAACAATCAATTGTTCAAAATCGAAGCGAACCTATGAAAAACCGACCGTGGTTCATCGTTCCAACCTGCTGACTGCTACGGCTTCGTCTCTTGTGGCCATCAGCGGATCATCGTCCGGTGGGGGTACCGTGTCTGATCGTCGGCTTAAAACCCATATCCGTGCCCTGGAGAAAACGGCAAACGGAATACAGCTATACGCTTTCCGCTATTTCTGGAGTGCGCAGACCTTTGTCGGCGTCATGGCGCAGGACCTGCTGGATCAGCCAGAATTTGTGCATGCGGTAATCGTCGGCAAGAATGATTTTTATCGGGTCAATTATGACGCGCTTGGACTGCGCATGGTTACGCTGGAAGAATGGGAAGCCACCCCTATGGCTGCCATTGCAGGGCCGGCGCAGGTTCCGCTTGCGGTAATCTCATAATTCAAACGCATCCAGAACCGCTTGAAGCTTGCGAATATCGTCCGCTCCAAGATGTTTGATGGACGATGATAGTCTGTTGGCAAGCGCTGTTGCCTCCGGTGACAGACCGGACGTGTCAATGGTGACACGCGGATGAGACAGCGCTGCAAGGCGCTGCAATTCCTCCGCATCATCCCAGATGACATTGAAAAAACCGATGATACGTTGCAAAAGGTCCCAGCTCGGCTGGCCGCGGTGCCCGTGTTCCAGGGCCGACAGATAGGCCGGTGATATGCCGATGGCCTTTGCCATGTGTTTTTGCGTGATACCACGCTCGGCCCGCAACCTGCGCATTTCCTCTCCAAAAGGGGTCACCGATCCTGCGCCTTCCGTTTGATCCGGATATAGAGAGCGCCATCACCGCCATGCCCGCGAGCGGCCGGTTCGCAGCCGGATGCCAAGCCGCGGAATTCAGGCAGATGGAGCCATTGTGGAACGGCACGGCGCAAAACCCCTTCACTGCCGAAGGAAGCGCCCTTGCCGGTAATCACCAGAACATGGCGTAGCCCCCGTTGATGGGCACTGATCAGGAAATTGAGCAACAGGTGATGGGCGGCATCCTGGGTGAGCCCATGCAGATCAATGCGGGCCTCCAGCGGCACGCGACCCCTAGCAATCTTTTTGTGGACCGGTTTGTCAATCGGATTGAGGCCATGCTTGCGTGCAGCCGGTTTTGGCACAGATAGGGCAGGAGAACCCGCAGCCTTTTTGGCAACCGGATTTTCGAGGCTCTTCTTTCTGCGGTTTTCAGGGTCGCTTACCGGCGCGTCATCCAGTGAAAAAAGTGCGTCCATACGACCGGGAAAGGCATCTATGGTTTTGGCAACCTGCCCCCACAAAACCCGGTCTTCATCACTGAGCTTTTTTTTGCCTTTGCTCATGAATGCAATCTCTGTGCGGCGGCTTTGGGAACAAGCAGAAAAAACCGCGCTTGATGTTTGATCGCGCCAGCCAGATTTCCAGCTTCCTGCCCCGAGCCGGTAAAAATGTCACCACGGGCCGGGCCGACGATTGCTGACCCGGTATCCTGAGCCAGCATGAGCCTGCGAAAGGGTCCGTTGCCCAGATGTGTCAGGCTGTCTGCCTGCACATAAATCGGTGTTGCGAATGTGTGGATGAGCCGGTCAACGGCCAGCGAGCGGCCCGCGATCAGCGGAACCTTTGCAGCTGCGACAGGTCCTCTGTCCAGATCCTCGACATCGGCGCGACGAAAAAAAATATAGGATCGGTTGTGCCAGAGGATTTCATCGACACGCTGCGGGTTGTCGTGAAGCCAGCGTCTCAGGCTTTGCATGGTGACCTGGCCGGATTGCTGTTCACCCAGATCGATCAGAATCCTGCCAATGGCCGTAAACGGGTGGCCCGTTTTTGCCGCATAGGTGATGCGATGCACCGTTCCATCAGCGTAGTGGAGCCGCGCCGAGCCCTGAATATGCGCAAAAAAGACATCAACCTTGCTGGCAGCCCAGGCGATCTCAAGGCCTTTGCCGGACAGGGCACCCTGATCAATCAGACGTCGATCAGCAAATTCGACAATGGCATTTCCCGTCCTCCTGCCAAAGGCGAATGCCGGATCCATCGAGGCGGGCCTGTCTGCTGGATCGATTTTCACCAGATCACCCGGCCTTGCATAAAATGGATATTGGAATGCGCCGGTCTGCACGGGTGATACATCGATCTCCGGTTCATAAAAACCGGTCACAAAACCGCTGGTATCACCATCCGGCGTCACAACAACGGGCTGAAAATGGCTTTCAAAGAATGCACGAGCGTCAGCCGCATTGTTGGGGCGGACGGTCGCAAGGTCATCAAGGGCAGGCTTGAAATCCGACCAGCGCAGTCCAAAAGAGCCTGTGCTGTAAGGTTTGGTCGATTTGACGTGCCGGGCGCAGTCTTGCAGACCGGCGAGGATCTCAACCGGATTATCAAGATACCATCCCGGCAGGTCATCGAAAACAACCGGGTTCAGAGCGGCTACCATGCAACAATCCGATCAGTCTTCGGATTCAGTCGCGATCAGCTTCCAGTTCGGATCTCGTGATCCTGTATCGCGGGCGAATGTCCAAACATCATTGACTTCACCCACACTGTCGGGATCACCGTCAATAACTTCGCCATCCTTGTCATAGGTGGCTGTAATGAGCTCACTGACGATACGCAGCGTTATATGCGCGTCCGAACCCTTCATTTCCGCCTGCACGATATCGGCTTTGTCTATGCCGACGAAGGTGGACTTGATCGTCTCCGAGCGGGACTCCCGGTCCTTGATTGCAGAAACAAACCCTTCATAGACCTCTCGTGACAAGAGCGACTTGAGGGTTTTCTTGTCGCCTTCCGCATAGGCCGTGACAATCATCTCATAGGCTGTCCTGGCGCCATTGGCGAAACTTTTCGGATCAAAATCCGGATCAGCCGAAATGACATTGCGAAGGGAGGTGTTGAGTTCCGTTCCCACTGGACTATAGGCATCAGCCGCCGCAAATTTGTCGCTGACTGCCTTGTCACCATCTCTGCGGGGCAAAGTGATGATTTTACTGTCGTCGTCGCTGTCAGGCGCCTCAAGGTCGCCTTCCCTGGCGCTATAGGGATCCATGGGCGGCCGTTCGTTACCGGTCCGTCGGCCAAGCACATTACGCAACTGCAGGAAAATAATCACTGCAGCAACAAAGAAGAAAACCGTTACAAAATCAAAAGAGCCCATTTTTACCTGTTACCAGTACCAAAAAACTGAGTTCAGGGCATGCACCCCCACACACACCATATAGTCTGTTGCTGCCAATCATTCAAATCCTGATTGCAGCTAGTTTTGACTTGTCCTTGTAAGGGAAATTTGCTCCGTTTCGACATATTTCCACTCCAGACCCGTCAAATGGCCCAAAAGCAACCTATATGTTAGTCAATGGGGCAGATGACCGGCTGATCATGCGGCTCAGCCGACTATGCAAACCCTGAATTCAGACAGATATTGGAATTTTTACCCATGCGGTTTTCTTTCGTTCCCCTTTTGCTGCTTCTCATACCCCTGGCGGAAATAGGAACATTCATCGTTGTTGGCGGAGAAATCGGTGTTTTCTGGACATTGGCGATGGTCTTTGCAACCGCCGTTCTGGGAACCATTCTGTTGCGCGTTCAAGGTTTGGGGCTGATGAATAAGATACAGCGGGAAATGGCCGAGGGGCGTGTGCCGGGCCGCGAATTGGTTCATGGGGTGATGATCATGATTGCCGGTGTGCTTCTTCTGACACCTGGATTCATCACCGATACCATCGGATTCCTGCTGTTCGTGCCGGCGATACGCGATGCCGGATGGAGATTGGTCAAAAACAGGATCTCGCAAGTATCCGTCAACGGTTTTGCTCAGGGAGGTTTTGCTCAGGGAAATTTCACGGAAAGCAATTTTTCCCAGGACAATTTTACAGAGCATGGCGTCAAGCCGGGATCGGACCCCGTTGAATCGCCGACAATAGACCTCGACGAAGAGGAGTTTCACCGCGACCCCGATCCCAATTCACCATGGAACAAGAAATAACGACACCATGTCCCCGGTCAGATTGCCAAGCCACTCCGATTGCCATGCCAGGGGGCACCGCGATGGCAGAAGGTTTCGCATTCAAAGCGGTTTGGCAGATTTATACGGTGGTTTTCTATTGTAAGGCGCATGATGAAATGTTAGCCCATTGCCGATTAATGGCCGGTTGCGACTGCGACCGTATCAATTCAAGTTTCAAGTAAGGACAGTTTTATGGCTAAAGAGCCCAGCGCAACAACACCAGAGACACCGGCCGCGACAGGCGCAGAAGCAGCCAACGGCAAAGCACCCATGCTGAATGTTCTGGCCCAATACATCAAGGATCTCTCCTTTGAAAATCCCAATGCGCCACAATCTCTGACGCAGCGGGAAAGCGGCCCGGCGATCAGCATCAATGTCAATGTGAACGCCAATCCCCTGACGGGCACGGATTATGATGTTGTCCTGACACTCAATGCCGAAGCCAAGGATGGCGACAAGGTCGTTTTCAATATCGAGCTTGTCTATGGCGGCGTCTTCCGCATCGAAGGTTTTCCGCAGGAGCATATGTTGCCACTGCTGTTTATCGAATGCCCAAGGCTTCTGTTTCCCTTCGCCCGGCAGATTGTCAGTGATTCGACCCGCAATGGCGGCTTCCCGCCACTGATGATCGACCCGATTGATTTCGCCCAGATGTTTGCCCAGCGCATGGCTGAAGAGCAGGCCAAGGCCAAGGTCGAAGCGCCAACCGTTACCAACTGATTATTGATAATTCTTCCAGAGGGCCTTTTCACCGAGGCCCTCTATCAGTTTTGCATGGGCAAGACGTTCATCATCGCTGATCAGAGACGCCAGCGTCTCCGGCCGACTTCCGGTTTTGGCCACAATCCTTTTGCGGCTGGCCGATGTGTTGTCTGAATCATCCGATCCAAGGCCAAGGGCCGCCTGGCGGCCACCATTCATTTCGATATAGACTTCTGCAAGCAGTTCGGCATCCAGCAATGCGCCGTGCCGGGTCCGGTGGGAATTGTCTATTCCATACCGTTTGCAGAGTGCATCAAGTGAGTTGGGGCCCATCGGATGACGTCGTCGCGCCAGCGCCAGCGTATCGACCACCCGGCCAGGATCAATCGGCGGCAGACCCAAACGGGCATATTCGGCATTGAGGAAGCCAATGTCGAAATTCGCATTATGGGCAACCAGCAGCGCTCCATCGAACAGTTCAGCCATCTCGCCGATTATTTCGCCAAAGGGTGGCTTGTCGTTCAAAAATGCATCCGTAATGCCATGAACGGCCAGGGCTTCAGGATGCACCTTGCGACCCTGCGCATTGATATAGACGTGAAAGGTGCGGCCGGTGGGGAACTTGTTTTCGAGTTCCAGACCACCAATTTCAATGACCCGGTCACTCTGATTATCAAGCCCGGTCGTTTCCGTATCAAAAATGATCTCACGCATGATTGTCCGTCTGCTCCGTGCTCTGTGCCAGCAATGTATCAATGATCGTATCGACCTGCGCGCGCATCTCATCCAACGTCCCTGAAGTATCAACGATAAAATGGGCACGCTGGCGTTTTTGCTCATCGGGCATCTGGCGCGCGAGGATGGCCGCAAATTTTTCTTCCGTCATTCCCGGTCTTTGCAAGACCCGCGCCTTCTGCTCATCGACATCGCAGGAAACCACCACAACCTTGTCCACCTGATCTTCGCCATTGCCCTCAAACAGCAGCGGGATATCCAGAACAACAAGCGGCCGGTCGGCTTGCCGATGACTTTCCACAAAGCGTTGCCGTTCCAACTCAACGAGCGGATGAACGATGGCTTCAAGTTTCCTGAAAGCCGCTTCATCGTTCATCACAGCCTTTGACAATTGCGCCCGGTCGACAACGTCGTTTTTGACCGTGCCCGGAAACGCAGCCTCGATCAGGGGCGCAGCCTGCCCGCTATAGAGTGCATGTACTATTTCATCGGCGCTGATGACGGGTATGCCGCGATCCGCGAACATGGCTCCGGCAGTGGTTTTTCCCATGCCTATCGATCCGGTGAGGCCGAGCACGATCATGTCCTGTTCTCCAGGTCAGCGACAATCAGCTGACGCAGGTCAGCCGTGACGTCCGGGCGGACGCCAAACCATTTCTCAAAACCCGGCACCGCCTGATGCAACAGCATGCCGAGGCCATCGACTGTCTTGAAACCCTGGCTGTCGGCCATTGCCATGATGGGCGTGACAAGCGGCGTATAGACAATATCGGTCACAATGGCATGACGTGTCATGGGCGAAAAATCGATTTCGGGCACCTCCTGGCCGCCCATTCCCAGCGACGTGGTGTTCACAAACAGGCCGGCGCCATCCAGAACAACGCCCAGTTCGTCCAGTCCATGGGCCTGGATGTTGCCGCCGAAATGATCGGCGATTTCACGGGCCCGCTCCACGGTGCGATTGACAAGAAGGATCCGACTGAAACCGCGATTTTGAATGATCTGGACAACGGCGCGGCTGGCACCACCGGCACCCAGAATGACAGCGGTTTTTTCGCTGTCCCATCCCGGTGCTGCATCATCCAGATTGGCAGCAAATCCATAGCCATCCGTATTGGTTGCCATAACCCTGCCATCCTCGACCCACAGCGTATTGGCCGCGCCCAGTTCGCTCGCCAGTTGATCGGACCTGGTGGCGTGTTCAAAAGCCGCCTGTTTGTGAGGGATGGTCACATTGCCGCCGACAAAATCCGTCGAACCAGAAGCCAGGTCCTGCATGAAACCGGGAAATTCTTCCGGGCTGACTTCAAGACGTTCATAGGTGCCGTCGATTTTGAATTTTTCAAGCCAATGGCGATGGATCATGGGGGATCGGGAATGTCTGACCGGATAACCGGTGACAAAGGCTTTGAGAATGCTAGACATCCAGTGCCTCCAGGGAGCGCAGGGCTGCCAGAAGCGGCAGCATTGGTAGTCCTATTATGGTAAAATAATCACCACGTATCTTTTCAAACAACTGAATGCCTTCACCTTCGAGCTGATAGGCGCCGACGCTGGTCAAGGCCTTGTCACCCACCCGGGCCAGATGCCGACCGATGAATCCCGGATCCAGCCGGCGCATGGTCAGATAGGCTGTTTCAACCTGACTCCAGCATATTTCTCCATTGCGCGCCAGTGCAATGCCGCTGTTGAGCTGATGGGTCTTGCCCGACAATGTCAAAAGATGTTCGCGGGCGGCCTGCATGTCTGCGGGCTTGTGAAAAACCGCATCACCCAGTGAAAGGGTCTGATCACATCCTATGACAAGGGCACCGGGAAACCGTTCGCTGACGTCCAGTGCCTTGGCCTGCGCCAGAACCAGAGCGATGTCTTCGGGCAGGGCGCCGCTTTCGAGCAGAGGCGCCTCCGCCACACGCTCATCTATTTCGGCCGCCTGAACCTCAAATGTGATACCGGCATTTTCAAGCAAGGTTCTGCGAAAGGGGCTGGCAGAGGCCAAAATCAGATCGGCAGGCATGTATTTTTCCCTGTTGCGCACTGTCGTGTGCTCTATCGCGCATTGCCGGCAAGAGCAAGAATGGCGGCGGCGGTTTCCTCAATGGAACGTCTGCTGACATCTATGATGGGCCAGTTCTTGCGGGCGCAGATGTTGCGCGCAAATTTCATCTCCTCGGCAATGGCGACACGATCAACATATTCGTCACCGCTATAGCCCTTGGTTGTCCCCAGAACCCGGCTTTTGCGCACCTGCGCAATCCGTTCAACCGTTGCCACCAGACCTACGATCAAGGGATGTTGTGTCGTGTCGAGGACCTGCGGCAGCGGGACATTGTAGACAATCGGAATATTGATGGTCTTATAGCCGCGGTTTGCCAGATAGATGCTGGTGGGTGTTTTGGATGTCCGGCTGATGCCGACAAGCACAATATCCGCCTCTTCTATATCCTCCGGCAATTGACCGTCATCATGCTCCATGGTGAAGTTCAGCGCTTCCATGCGTCGAAAATACTCAGCGTTCAATGAGTGCTGGGCGCCAACGCGGTGTTTGGAAGGGGGACCAAGGAAGGACTGAAACAGTCCGATGACCGGTTCAAGCACGGATACACTGGGTATATTCATCTTGCGGCAACGTTCATGGATCATCAGCGACAATTGCGGATCAACCACCGTGTAGAGCACGATTCCAGGTGCGCCATCGATGGTATCAAGTACCGGCTCCAGCTGTTTTTGACTGCGAATTAGCGGGTAAATATGCTCCAAAGCCCGTGTACCGGTGAATTGGGCCGCAGCCGCCCTGCCGACGGTGATCAGGGTTTCACCGGTCGAATCAGAGATCAGATGCAGGTGAAAATAGTTTTTTTGGTCATCCACTGAATACACGGGGTCCTGTTGATAAATGTGAAGAAGATCGATCCAAGCAATCCTGTCTGTCCGAAGCAAGGGATAAGTTGCGACTTTATCCACACGAGGCGAGTCCGGGAGAGGAATCTGCAGCCATTTGTGTGTTTCTGAGTATACACATTTTATCAATTGTTATGCACAGGTTATCCCCCGATGAGATCTGGTGTCGGCATCGTCCAACATGCGGTAATTATGGATATTCTTCAGTTTTTCTCGTAATTCACAGGCAGATGTCTCATATGGGGCTTGATCGGTTGTGGATTTATCAACCTGTGGAGTTTGCTTGAATTATTTTTAATCCCTGATACCCACCGACTCTAAGAATAAGAAGATTCAAATATCCACCTTATTTATTTATGTATGAAGGAAAAACGGATGTCAGAAGAACGCAAGGTCATGCGGGTGTTGAGTGGTGAAACCGTCTTCCCCCCACCCATCTGGCTGATGCGTCAGGCAGGACGCTATCTGCCGGAATATCGGGAAACGAGAAAGACAGCAGGGAGCTTTCTGGATCTTTGCTATTCACCGAAACTGGCTATGGAAGTCACGCTGCAACCGATACGAAGATTTGGTTTTGATGCGGCTATCCTGTTCTCCGACATATTGGTGATTCCCGATGCTCTCAAACGCGATGTTCGCTTTGAAGAAGGTCGAGGCCCCTTGATGACGCCCATTGATGCGGCTGGAATAGCGAAGCTGGATGGCAGCAGGCTGCTGGAGCATCTTGCACCGGTGCTGGAGACGGTTTCTCGGGTGAGGCAGGCATTGCCCCATGAAACGACGCTGCTGGGCTTCTGTGGGGCTCCCTGGACCGTGGCAACCTATATGATTGCCGGTCACGGAACGCCTGATCAGGCGCCGGCCCGTTTGTTCGCCTATCGCGAACCGGAAGCTTTTGATGCTTTGCTTGATCTGCTTGCCGATCTTTCGGCTGAATATCTTTGTGCGCAGATTGAAGCCGGCGCCGATGCCGTGCAGATATTTGATTCCTGGGCAGGCGTTCTGGGTGAAGTGGAGTTTGAGCGTTTCTGTGTCAAACCCACTGCCAAGATCATCAATCTTGTGCGGCAGCGGCATCCGGCTGCGCGTATCATCGCCTTTGCCAAGGGCGCCGGACTGTTGCTTTCAACCTATCGCCAGAAAGTCGGCGCTGATGCAGTCGGTCTTGATTGGTCTGTTCCCCTGTCATTTGCCAAGGAACTGCAAAAGCAGGGGCCTGTGCAAGGCAATCTCGATCCGATGCGTGTGGTTGCCGGTGGCCGTGCGCTGGATGAGGGGGTGGATCGCATTCTTCAGGAACTGGGAAATGGACCGCTTGTTTTCAATCTCGGCCACGGCATAACGCCGCAGGCAAACCCCGATCATGTGAAACAATTGGTTGAGCGGGTACGTTCTGCCTAGCTGCAACGCACTGTGCTGAATCCTGGAGACGCAATGAAAAATCCGGCAACTGACAAACAGATTGCATCATCGGGAAAAAAAGCCTCCGTGCGTGCGCGGCTGGCTGTAATCCTTGTCTGCGCACTGGTGGCTGGCTTGATGGTGTGGAATCCGCCGGCTTTGTATGTGTGGATCAAGGCCATTCATGTCGTTGCCATCATTTCCTGGATGGCCGGGCTGCTTTATCTGCCGAGATTGTTTGTCTATCACAGCGACAGCGCGGTTGGTTCGGATCAATCGGAAACCTTCAAGGTGATGGAATCCAGGCTTTATCGTTTCATCATGACGCCTGCCATGCTGATTTCCTGGGTATTGGGTCTATGGCTGGCCTATGAGGGTTTCGGTTTTTCCGGCTATTGGCTGTGGCTGAAGATTGTTGCCGTTTTTGCTCTCACCGCAACCCATGGCTATTTCGGCAAGTCGGTGCGTTTGATGGGCCAGGATCAGCGTCCAGCCACGGCGCTACACTGGCGCAAGGTCAATGAAATACCCACCGTCTTGATGATTTTCATCGTGATCATGGTGATCGTCAAACCTTTTTGAGGCTTGCTGTTTTCCGGAAAATATGCGACAGGCCTTTTACCGAATGCGTTTTGTAGCGTTTCACGTGAATCGCTCGAACAAAATCCCTTCCCAGCAAACGGTGACGGCTCACGGGCTGTCCATGCATTCCCCACTCGTTGTATCCGACCATATCCCTGAATAGAAATCTGGAAATCCCATGCAGGAAATGAAGCTTCAAGAGCTCAAGAACAAGACGCCAACCGAATTGCTGGAGTTTGCCGGTACGCTGGAGGTCGAAAATCCCAGCACATTGCGCAAGCAGGAGCTGATGTTCGCCATTTTGAAAAAACTGGCTGAGCAGGATATCGAGATCATCGGTTCGGGTGTTGTCGAGATACTTCAGGATGGTTTCGGGTTTTTGCGCTCGGCCGATGCCAATTATCTGCCAGGTCCGGATGACATCTACATTTCACCTTCGCAGATTCGCCGATTTTCACTGAAAACCGGTGATACGGTCGAGGGACCCATTCGTGGACCGAAGGAAGGTGAGCGCTATTTCGCTCTGCTGAAGGTCAATACGATCAATTTCGATGATCCTGAAAAAATCCGCCACAAAACGCATTTCGACAATCTGACGCCGCTCTATCCCGACGAGCGCTTCAATATGGAATACGAAAACCCCGTATCCAAGGATATGTCGGCACGGGTGATTGATCTTATCGCTCCCCTGGGCAAGGGACAGCGTGGCCTGATTGTCGCGCCGCCGCGGACCGGTAAAACCGTGTTGCTGCAGAATATCGCCCATTCAATCACCACCAACCATCCCGAGTGTTATCTGATCGTTCTATTGATTGACGAGCGGCCGGAAGAAGTCACGGATATGAAAAGATCGGTCAAGGGTGAGGTCGTTTCTTCAACTTTTGATGAGGCAGCTGCGCGCCACGTACAGGTCGCCGAAATGGTGATTGAAAAGGCCAAGCGGCTGGTCGAACACGGCCGTGATGTCGTCATTCTGCTTGATTCGATCACCAGGCTCGGTCGTGCCTATAATACGGTCGTGCCATCATCCGGCAAGGTTTTGACCGGTGGTGTGGACGCCAATGCTCTGCAGCGGCCGAAGCGCTTTTTCGGTGCAGCCAGAAACATTGAAGAGGGCGGTTCCCTGACCATCATTGCAACGGCGCTGATCGATACCGGCAGCCGGATGGATGAGGTTATCTTTGAGGAATTCAAGGGTACCGGCAACTCGGAAATCGTGCTCGACCGCAAGGTAGCCGACAAGAGAATCTACCCATCCATGGATATTCTCAAATCGGGCACACGCAAGGAAGATCTGCTTATTCCGAAACAGGATCTGCAGAAGATATTCGTATTGCGCCGTATTCTTGCCCCGATGGGCACAACGGACGCCATCGAGTTCCTCATCGACAAGCTCAAGCAGACCAAGAACAATGCGGAGTTCTTTGATTCAATGAATACCTGATTGGGAATACATGATCGGGTTTAAGGGCGCTCCGCTTTCAAAGCGGCGTCCAGTTCCTTGGCATTAAATATGGGCGGCAGGCACTGTGGCCCATAACATAGATAGGCTGCGGATCCCGATTGTTTGCCGGATTCATAAATCGATCTGTCCGGGATAAGGGCTTCTGCGCCCTGATTGCTTTCCAAGACGATGTCCATACGGGCCGGATCAGGGTTGGTACGGATCGTATCCAGCATATCATTAGCCGGATTCACCAGCACCAGTTTGGCTGGCTGGAGCACGGAATGTATTGCATTGACCCCGCCACTGGCGGCCATGGCGATCGGATTGATCCGTCCCCATAGGCCAGCGGCCATTGTGTTGGCCTTTTCCACGAGATGTTCGCTTTGTGAGATTAGTGACAGGCGCGCCAGCGATTCCAGTATCTGAGCGGTTGCTGAAGGCGTGGCATCATCGTGTTCATGCCGGGCACGCAGAAGGATGTCGTTGGTATCGTCTGCCGTATAGAAGTAGCTGCCTTCTCCATCGCTGTAATGGCGATCCAATATATCGACCCAGACCTCTGCCTGGTTAACATAGGACGTGTCGAGAGTGGCCTGATACAGTGATAGGGACGCGTTGATCATCGCGCCGTAGTCGCTGGCAAGTGCGGGATAGGTGGTGACACCGCGGCACCAGGCATGGGCAAGACGATTATCGCGCATCATTGATTCGGTTACGAAATCATAGGCGTTACGGGCCATGGTGACCCAATCAGAGCGATCCATGCGGTGGCCGGCTTCTGCCAGCGCGCGAATCAACAGTCCGTTCCAATCAGCAAGAATTTTGTCGTCTCTGTCCGGGCGGATACGGTGGCTTCGCGCATCAAGCAATGTTATACGGTTTTCTGCCAGGCGTTGTTCTTCGCTCACGCCTAGTGGTTCGGACGTTTTGAGCCTGTTCAATATGTTGTTGTGTTCCCAGTTTCCGGTTTGACTGACATCATAGGTGGAACAGAATAGCTCGGCGTCCTTGCCCAATATGTGATCGATCTCAGCTTTCTGCCAAACGTAGAAGCGTCCCTCTTCCCCCTCGCTGTCAGCATCTAGACTTGAAGCGAAACCTCCACCCTCCATAAACATCTCTCGTTTCAGCCATTCAATCGTTTCTTCGATTCGGCTTCGAAACAATGGTTCACCGGTCTCTTCAAAAGCCCACAGGAGTGCCCGCAACAATTGTGCATTGTCGTAGAGCATCTTCTCGAAGTGAGGTGCGAGCCAGATCGAATCGACGCAATAGCGTGATAGGCCACCGCCCAGATGATCATAGATGCCACCATTGATCAGAACCCTTATCCATTGCAGCGCGGCTTGCCTTGATACCTGTGAGCCAGTGGCACGCCAGTGTCGCCAAAGCGTCTCCAGCATCGACGCATTGGGAAACTTGGGTGATTGGCCAATTCCTCCGTTTACCTGGTCAACGATGGACAGAATGCTTTTGGCCTGTCTGTTCAAAATATCATTGGTGGGCGTATCCGGTGAGGCGTTCACGGCCAGCGTCTTGTCCAGGTGCTCGCGGATGTGGTGGGCATTGCGCGTCACCTTGTCCGGTTCCAATTGATAGACAGCCGATATACTGCGCAGAACCGAGATAAAATCCGGTCGTCCGTAGGTCGGCACGCGTGGAAAATAGGTACCGCCCCAAAATGGCTCGCTTTCAGCGTTAAGAAACATGGTTAACGGCCAGCCACCCTGCTCTCCCATGGCATGCAGTGCGGCCATATATATCTGATCTATGTCGCTGCGTTCTTCCCGGTCCACCTTGATGTTGATGAAGAGATCATTCATGACATCTGCGGTCGCCTCGTCTTCAAAACTTTCATGAGCCATGACATGGCACCAATGACAGGCCGCATAGCCTATCGAAAGAAGAATGGGCTTGCCGGTACGTCTGGCCTCATTTAATGCAGTCTCACCCCAGATTTGCCAATGCACCGGATTGTCCTGATGTTGGCGCAGATAGGGACTGGCAGATTGGCCAAGTACATTCGTCAACGTGTCATTGGTCATGGAACACCAGCCTTGGAGTAATGATTGGAACCGCTAGAACACTATAGAGACACAATTTTTGCCTTGTCGAGTGGTGCCGGCATAGCTGGCGTGGCTGTCATCCGTATTTCCGGTCAAAACGTTCGATTCGGGCTCGAAACCATCATAGGCCAGTTGCCGCAACCGCGGCGGGCGGAACTGCGAACAATCCTTGGTTCTGATGATCGGGTACTTGATCGTGGTCTTGTGTTGTATTTTCCTGCTCCGGCCTCATTCACCGGTGAAGATTGCGCAGAACTCCATGTTCACGGGGGTCGGGCCGTTATCGAATCCGTTTTGCAACGGTTGGCGGATTTGGAAAACTATCGCAGCGCCGAACCGGGAGAATTTACACGGCGGGCCTTTGAAAATGGCAAGATGGACCTCACCGAAGTCGAGGGCCTGGCCGATCTGCTGCAGGCCCAGACTGAAATGCAACGGCGGATGGCGCTGGAACAATCGACCGGGTCGCTTTCCAAGCAATATGATCTGTGGCGTAAACAGTTGATCAGAGCCCGTGCAATGATTGAAGCAGATTTTGATTTTGCCGATGAGGAGGATGTGCCTGGTTCTGTCGTTGATGTGATATGGTCAGACCTGGCAATCCTATCAAAGGACATAGTTGATCATCTGGAAGCAGGCAAAGCCGGCGAGATTATTCGCAATGGTTTTCGGGTGGTTTTACTTGGCGCCCCAAACGCAGGAAAATCGAGCCTCCTGAATGCTCTGGCGCAGCGTGACGTTGCCATCGTTTCTGAAGAAAAGGGGACGACGCGTGATATGCTTGAGGTCCATCTCAATATGGATGGATACCCGGTCATTATCCATGATACGGCAGGCATTCGAAAGACTGAAAGCCCAGTTGAAGCAGAAGGCATGAAAAGGGCTCTCGAGGCAGCGGGAAAGGCGGATCTCATTATCCTACTGGTGGATCCCGGGGAAGATCATGTTTTATCCAGCGATCTACCCTTTGGCGTCCCCGTTCTGCGGGTAGGCTCGAAGGCTGATATCAACACAATGGTTGACGCCACACAATTCGACTGTCTGATATCTGTAAAACAGTCCAATGGGTTGGAATCACTTTTTTCACAACTCAATGTCCATTTGAAAAATGCCACTTATACTAGCGTAGACGCGCTTCCAAACCGTCAACGCCACAGAGAATATTTGCATCGCTGCGTAAAACACATCGATGAGGCAGTTGAAGGCGATCGCATGCCTCTCGAGTTACGGTCTGAATCACTGAGGAGTGCCAGTGATTCGCTGGGTAGATTAACGGGTCGCATTGATGTTGATGACTTGCTGGATGTTATATTCGGCGAATTTTGTATCGGCAAATAGAGCTGACTCACGTGAAACAGGATGAGTCGATCCCTGACTCACGTGAAACTATGCGAGACTCGATGATTCACGTGAAACAGCATCAGAATTATGTGGATTTATGTTATGGAAAAACGGCATGTTTCACGTGAAACAATATTGACTTGACAATATTGGCCACACCAACGAATTGTCACGCATAATCAGGAGCGATTGAAGTCCTTGTCAGAAATATCCAAATTCGACGTCATCGTGATCGGTGGCGGGCATGCAGGTTGTGAGGCCGCAGCTGGGTCGGCGCGTATGGGTGCCAAAACAGCCTTGATCACACATAAACGCGATACGATCGGTGTTATGTCTTGTAATCCCGCTATTGGCGGCCTTGGTAAAGGCCATCTGGTGCGTGAAGTCGACGCGATGGATGGTTTGATGGGACAGGTCGCTGACGCCTCGGGTATTCAGTTCCGTTTGCTGAACCGAAGCAAGGGGCCAGCCGTCCGTGGGCCGCGGACCCAGGCGGACAGGAAGCTTTATCGCACTGCCATGCAAGCCGCAATCGCTGCCACTGACCGCCTGCACATTGTAGAAGCTGAAGCCGATGATTTCATACTGAAGCAGGGGCGGGTGGTTGCCGTCAAACTGGCGGATGGCCGTTTGATTGAATGTGGCGCTGTTGTTTTGACCACGGGCACCTTTCTGCGGGGCCTGATCCATATTGGACAGAAGCAGATACCTGCAGGGCGGATGGGAGAAAAACCCGCCAATGGTCTATCAAGAACGCTGCTATCTCAAGGTTTCAAACTTGGAAGGTTGAAGACCGGAACACCGGCCCGTCTGGATACCAACTCAATTGATTGGCAGTCCGTTGGTCGCCAATCGGCTGACAGGGATCCTGTTCCCTTTTCGTTCATGACGGACAGGATTACTGTTCAACAGATTGATTGCGGTGTTACCCATACAACGGCTGCAACACACAAGATTATCGAGGAAAATATCGGGCTGTCAGCCATGTATTCGGGGCGTATCGAAGGGACGGGCCCGCGTTATTGTCCGTCGATCGAAGATAAGGTTGTTCGGTTTGCTGACCGGGACCAGCACCAGATATTTTTGGAGCCAGAGGGTCTGGATGATATCAATGTCTATCCCAATGGCATATCCACCTCATTGCCTGAAAATGTTCAAAAGGCGTTTATAGCCACTATACCAGGTCTGGAGAACGCGAAAATACTGCAACCTGGCTATGCCATCGAATATGATCATATCGATCCTCGAGAACTTCATCCCAGCCTGGAAACGAAAAGGATTGCTGGGCTTTATCTGGCCGGTCAAATCAACGGCACCACTGGATATGAAGAGGCGGCAGCGCAAGGTTTGGTCGCCGGGGTCAATGGAGCTTTGTCTTGTGTCGGATCGGACCCGATGATTTTCAGCCGGGCAGAATCCTATATTGGGGTCATGATCGACGATCTGACAACGAAGGGCGTTACGGAGCCCTATCGCATGTTTACATCACGCGCCGAATATCGTTTGACATTGCGGGCTGACAATGCGGATCTAAGGCTGACACCAAGAGGCATCGCCATGGGCTTGGTAAAAGGGGAGCGTAAACAACGGTTTAACGCTTGGCTAGGCGATGTCAATCAACTGCGGGATCAACTGAAATCGCTGCGTATTACACCAAGTGCTGCTCAGAAAAACGGGCTGAAGATCAATCTGGATGGCCAGAGACGATCAGCGTATGAGCTCTTGTCGTATACTGAGAACACTATCGCCAGCCTGTCTTCGGTATGGCCCGAACTTGATTCATTGAACAAAAAAGTGTCGGAACCAATTGAGATTGAAGCTTCCTATGCGGTTTATCTGGATCGGCAATCGCGCGATATTGCCGTTCAGTTGAAAGAGGAGTCACGACTCATTCCCGAGGGCTTTGACTATTTGCCTCTGCCAGGTCTGTCCAATGAATTGAAACAAAAATTGACGAATCAGCGGCCGCGTACGATTGCACACGCCAGCCAGATTGAGGGAATGACACCGGCGGCAGTCACACTGATCCTGGCGCAGCTTCGTCGCTCCGAGAGCGCGGACGCGGAACAAATCTTAAAGAGCCACAGTGCGTAAATCTGTGTAATACAGCCGAATTACTATCCCTGTCGGCATATTTTGCTCTATAGCCTGATGGTGGGGTATTCGCTTGTGGTCGCCATTTTGCCCCGGGATGTTTTGAGTCGTTAGGAATGCCTACAGTGTCGGAGTTGAACACGCACAAATTGAATGCGGTCTTTCCTGTTTCACGTGAAACATTGGATCGACTGGAACATTTTGTTCGGCTGTTCGAAAAATGGTCCAGGGCGATTAATCTTGTCGCTCCATCAACTTTGCCTGATATCTGGAATCGCCATATCCTGGATAGTCTGCAGCTCTACGCGCTCAATTCCGGCGCCAAACGTTGGGTTGACCTGGGGAGTGGCGGTGGATTTCCCGGTATCATAACGGCAATTTTGTTGTTGGAAACAGATGATGGTCATGTTGATCTCATCGAAAGCAATCAGAAAAAGGCAGCCTTCCTCCGTCAGGCGCTTCTGGAAACCGGGGCAAAAGGCGCTGTCCATGCGGTGCGAATTGAAGAAGCGTCGCAAAAACTCAATGGTTACGATGCAATATCCGCTCGAGCAGTGGCCAGTCTTGATGCGTTGCTGGCCTATTCAGCCGACTGGATGGCCCAGGGTGCGACGGCTTGGTTCCATAAAGGCCGGGATTATCAAACTGAGATCGAAAAAGCGCGTGGTGGTTGGGACTTTGATCTGGTAAAACATCCGGGAAAGGTGGACGCGGACTCCATCATTCTGGAAATTTCCAATCTCAGCCGTCGCAATTAGCAAACAGGTGGGTGTTTTGTTGGTAAAGCCATGAAAACACCAGAAAACGGGGCACCAAAACATGCATGGTGAGCAAAATAGAATTATCACCGTCGCGAATCAGAAGGGCGGTGTTGGTAAAACAACCACTGCTATCAATCTGGCAACGGCTCTGGCGGCCATTGGTGAACGGGTTCTGATCATTGATCTGGATCCCCAGGGAAATGCCAGTACAGGGCTTGGTATTGCGCGGCAAGATCGTCTGTTGTCATCCTATCACCTGATGTTGGGCGAAGCAGGTATCGGGGACATTGTGATGAATACCGATGTGCCGAACCTGTCGATCATTCCATCTACTATGGATTTGCTGGGCGTTGAAATGGAGATATCCGATCAAAAAGATCGCGTTTTCAGATTGAAGGCTGCTGTCAATACGCCGGAAGCGCGCTATTTTGACTATATCCTGGTCGATTGTCCGCCTTCACTGAATCTTCTGACAATCAATGCGATGGCCGCCGCCCATTCTGTCCTGGTGCCGCTGCAATGCGAATTCTTTGCGCTTGAAGGTCTTAGCCAGTTGCTTGAGACCGTCGGTCAGGTACGCGCGACGCTCAATCCAACGCTGGATATTCAGGGTATCGTGATGACAATGTATGATTCCCGCAACAATCTGGCGCAGCAGGTGGTCGATGATGTTCGTTCTCACCTCGGTGACAAGGTATATCGGACACTCATTCCAAGAAATGTGCGTGTTTCCGAAGCACCGTCCTATGGCAAGCCAGCAATTTTGTATGATCTTCGTTGTTCAGGGAGCCAGGCCTATCTCAAATTGGCTTCCGAGGTGATTCAGCGCGAGCGGGAACGCAAAGCAGCCTGATAAAAGATGGTTAACGAAATATAAACAACAAGTTAGTGATGACGACATGAGTGACGACAATTCAAAAAAGAGACTGGGACGCGGTCTGGCAGCGCTCATCGGCGACATGGACCAGCCGCTTGATCCGGAAAACAATGGGCCATCAAAGGCGGATCAATTGGTACCAATTGAATTCGTCAGTCGTAATCCCAACAATCCTCGACGTCAATTTGATGAATCCGACCTGGAAGATCTTGCGCGCTCGATTGTCCAGCACGGTATTGTCCAGCCTGTGGTCGTCAGGCCCCTGGGAAAAGGTCCATTGGGTGAGGCGCGCTATGAAATCATTGCCGGAGAACGGCGCTGGCGTGCGGCGCAACGGGCGGGTCTGGTGGAAATACCCATTCTGGTGCGTGATGTTGATGATCGCACGGCGCTTGAGATCGCCATAGTCGAGAATGTGCAACGCTCGGACCTCAATCCGCTTGATGAGGCGCTCGGCTACGAGCAATTGATCGCCGGGCATGGTTATACCCAGAATGATCTCGGTGATATCATTGGGAAAAGTCGGAGCCACGTCGCCAACTCCTTGAGATTGCTGAAACTTCCCGATGCCGTGCGCGATATGTTGTCAGGTGGCGAGTTGACGGCCGGCCATGCGCGGGCGATTGCCTCGACAGCCGATCCGGAAAAACATGCCAGGCAGATTGTTGCCAAAGGCATGTCGGTCCGCGATGCCGAACGACTGGCGCAAAGAGAAGCTGAAAATCCATCGGGCAATAGCAATCGTGCGGAGCCCAAGGATACGGATACTTTGGCGCTGGAAAAAATGCTGACCGACAATCTCGGGCTGAAGGTAACGATAAACCACAAGGATCGTGGTGGTCAGATCCGGGTGGATTACCGTTCGCTGGAACAACTTGATGAATTGTGCCGTCTGTTGCAGGCTGATCGTTAAGCTTGGCCGTATTATTGCTGTCAAGGCACTGATTCAATTGCAATTATACAGATTGCATTTGAAGCATGACCCTTACCCTATTGTCGATTGAAGCGCGCGGATCGCACAGCAACCGCAAGCAGGGCTTGTCTTGCAATGCTTTCCTGCAGGGCGGGCTGTTTACGCGTTTCCAAAATGGCGTTTTGCAAGTGTTGCAAGACTTCGCCGGTCGCCTTTCCATTCCAGCCTCGAACCGCTTTTTCAAGAGCCGGTTTGCGACGAAAATGGATGCGGCGGCTATATTCGGCAACGACCTGGGATATCTGTTTGCGCTCACCTTCGATCTGGCCGCGCATGATATCAATCATCTGAAATTGCCTCAGACATGATTGCAGCACCAGAAATATCTGCATCTTGGATGCGATAATACGCGTCACAGCCAGATCAAGCCCGGGCAGATCTCCTGTCAGGATGCTGTCAATCGCTTCATCAACAGACAGTGCAGAGGCATCACCGATGATCGCAAGGACATCGGCTTCATCAATCTGTTCCTTGCCGAGGCAATAGAGGCACAATTTTTGCAATTCACCGCGGCTGGCAAGGCGGTCTCCACCCAGACTGTCAGCCAAATGCTGGCGCGCACCCCTGGTAATGGAGAGTTTGGCCTTGCCCAGTTCTTCGTCAATCAGTGTCTGAATGTTGCGACTATCATCACCATAGCAGGGAAGCGCCATGGACGTGCGGCCGGTCTCGACAGCTTTGCGTAGCGCAGAGCCTTTCTTCAGATCACCGGCTTCGATCAGCAAGGTGGTGTTTGCAGGAGGGTCGGAGGCAATGGCCTTGACGGTGTCAAGGACGGGTTTGTCGTTGCCCACACCACGCAACCAGACGAGCCGGTCTCCGCCGAACATGGCTATGGAATTGACTTCGTCCAGCAGGCGACCGGGATCTTCCCTGATATCGCCAAGTTCGAGCTTTGTGACGTTGAAATCATCAGTCAGATCGACATTGAGTTTCTTCGATACTGCCGTGGCTGTTTCCGAGACCAGGCCACGGTCCGGCCCATAGACCAGAATGGTGCGATATTGCGCATCGGGTCTTTTTACGAATTGAGCAACTTCATGTGCTTTTTTTTGAGCCATGGCCTATCTGGTGAGGATGGAAGCCGTGTCGGCCCGGACAATCTCCGCCAGTTCACGCGCTGCCCTGTTTTCGGCGTCGCGAAGAGCACGCCGGTTGGCAAACTCCTGCGTGGTTTGATCATAAAACGTCACGATGGAGCGTTTGCCGCTGTCAACGACCTGTTTGGTTTCATTGTCCCGCAGCGTGAAGGTCACAGTTGCTGTGTATCGTTGCGCGGTAATGCCGTTGGTCAGCTGTTCACGCAAGACCGAACTGGCCACACCCTTGAGAGAGAACGTCAAGGTGTAGTCCGGGTTAGCAGGTTCGCCCTTGCCACCGGAATAGAGAAAAATCAGATGGTTGCGCAGTTCCTGCTCCACCCGCGTATCCACCGGGTCAACACCAACAGACATCAGTTTCGATTCGGCACCGGACCGACTCGAATAGAGCGGCTTTACCTGGCAGGCCTGCACAGCGAAAAGTCCGAACGCCATCAGCGCGGCCAACACAACATGTCTCATCCGGGTGCTCCCATCATACAACAATATTAACAATCCTCAGCGGGACAACAATGATTTTCCGCGGTGTCTTCCCGTCCAGGGCCGCCTGAACCACTGACAATTCCAAAACGGCCTTTTCCACTGCCACTTGATCGGCATCGCGGGCAATTGTCAATTCGCTCCGCTTCTTTCCGTTGATTTGTACCGGCAGGGTTACAGTGTTCTCGGTGACGAGATCTTCGTCATACTGCGGCCAATCCATTTGCGCCACCAGTGTTGCATTGCCAAGCAACCGATTGCATTCCTCACACAGATGCGGTGTCATCGGCGCCATGATGGCGATCAATATGCCGACGGCATCTCTCAAGGCGCCCAGTGTTGCTGGATCGGATTTGCCCTTGGTGGCCGCCGTCAAAGGCGCAGACAATGTATTGACCAGCTCATGAATGCGGGCAACAGCCTTGTTGAAGGCCAATTTGTCGATGTCCTCACCAACGAGCTTCAGTGTCTTGTGTGCGGCACGGGAAATGGCGGAAGAATCTCCATCCGTGGATGCGCATCCCTCGATGTCTTTCAAGAAAGGTGCTGCCTCGCCAACCAGACGCCAGACCTTTTGAACAAACCGGTGTGCACCTTCCACGCCGGATTCCGTCCAGATCACATCGCGTTCCGGCGGCGAGTCCGACAGCATGAAAAAGCGGGCCGTATCTGCGCCAAATGAATCAATGATGTCATCGGGGTCGACGACATTTTTCTTCGATTTTGACATCTTCTCGATCGCGCCGATTTCAACTTCGTCGCCGGTATCGGTCAAGAATGCGCGGCGCTGTCCACCCTGTTCGTCAATGCGTATTTCCGCAGGCGTCAGCCAGCCTTCGGAACCCTTGTATGTTTCATGCACGACCATGCCCTGGGTGAACATGCCCTTGAAGGGTTCCTTCAGATCAAGATGTCCGGTTATCTGCATGGCGCGGGTGAAGAAGCGCGAATAAAGAAGATGAAGGATCGCGTGTTCGACACCGCCGATATATTGGTCCACCGGCAGCCAGGCATTGGCCGCTTTGGGATCCGTCGGCCCATTTTCCCAGGGTGCCGTAAAGCGCGCAAAATACCACGATGAATCGACGAAAGTGTCCATCGTATCGGTTTCACGCAGGGCTTCGCCAGCACATTTGGGACAGGCGACGTGGCGCCAGGTCGGGTGCCGATCCAGCGGATTGCCGGGTTTTTCAAAGTCGATGTCGTCCGGCAGTTCAACCGGCAGGTCCTGTTTGGGGACCGGCACCACACCGCAGGTATCACAATGCACAACGGGAATCGGGCACCCCCAATAGCGCTGGCGTGAGATACCCCAGTCACGCAGACGGTAAACCACCTTGCGTTCACCCAGTGACCGGCCATCCAGATCCATTGCTTCCAGCCGCTGGGCCACGTCAGCAAAAGCATCCTTTGGGGTCTTGCCATTGAGAAAACGCGAGTTGATCATCACGCCATCGTCGACATAGGCCTCTTCGGTGATCCTGAAAGTCGCCTGATCGGCGTCCTCGGGCATGACAACCGGGGTGACCGGCAGGCCGTATTTATTGGCAAAGTCCAAATCGCGCTGATCGCCAGACGGGCAACCGAATATGGCGCCGGTGCCGTAATCCATCAATACAAAATTGGCGACATAGACGGGCAGAACCCAATCGGGATCAAAAGGATGCCGGACCTTGATACCGGTATCAAAGCCTTCCTTTTCCGCGGTTTCAAGGGCGGCAACAGAAGTCCCCATGCGTCTGCATTTTTCACAGAAAGCAGCAAGTTCCGGGTTTTCTCTGGAAGCCTTGACAGCAAGCGGGTGATCGGCGGCGATGGCCATGAAGGATGCGCCGAAAATCGTATCCGGCCGGGTGGTATAGACTTCGAGAAGCTTTTCATTGCCCGGCGCCGTACCCGCAGGGATCTCCCAGCGAATATGCATGCCCTCGGATCGACCGATCCAGTTCTTCTGCATCAACCGGACTTTTTCCGGCCATTGATCAAGCCCATCGAGGGCTTCAAGCAGATCCTGGCTGAAGTCGGTGATTCGGAAAAACCACTGGGTCAGTTCGCGTTGCTCGACCAGAGCTCCGGAACGCCAGCCGCGTCCGTCAATGACCTGTTCATTGGCCAGAACCGTGCGATCCTCAGGATCCCAATTGACCTTGGATTCCTTGCGATAGACCAGATTGCTGTCGAGAAAATCGAGAAACAGGTGCTGCTGCTGCTTGTAATAGGCGACGTCACATGTGGCGAATTCGCGGGACCAGTCCAGCGACAGCCCCATGGATTTGAGCTGACTGCGCATTGTGTCGATGTTTTCATAGGTCCATTTGCGCGGATGGACCTTGTTTTTCATCGCCGCATTTTCAGCAGGCATGCCAAAAGCATCCCAACCCATCGGGTGAAGGACGTTGAAGCCCCTGGCCCGTTTGTAACGTGCAACAACATCGCCCATGGCGTAATTGCGCACGTGTCCCATGTGGATACGCCCGGAGGGATAGGGGAACATTTCCAGCACATAGTATTTTTCTCTGGGATCATCGTTGTTCGTTTCGAACAGCTTTTTGTCGTCCCAGACTTTGCGCCAGCGCGGTTCCGCATCGCGCGGATTGTAACGTTCAATGGCCATCAACAGGAGGTCCGTTATTATCAGGAAACTTTGCGGCGAGCTTCATCATGAAACCAGCCAAGCGTCAACACTTGGCGGCCCGATTAGGGTCAAAATGACCGGTTTCAATTGCAGCTTCATGTCATATTGTACATATCAGGGACCATGCCGTTCCATCCTGTGTTCATCACGGGTAATGGTCGGTTCGTATTCGAGGCTGCGACAAGGCAGCCCATGGCTGAGCAGGTGAGACAGATGAGCGTTACGGAAAATTTGCATAATGTGCTGGCCGACATTGCCACTGCGGAGAAAGAAGCAGGGCGCTCGCCGGGTTCCGTCACGCTTGTTGCTGTTTCCAAGACCTATGACGGGCCGGCGATTGCTCCGGTAATTTCAGCCGGCCAGCGTGTCTTTGGTGAAAACCGTGTGCAGGAAGCTCAGGGCAAATGGCCGGAGCTGCGTGCCATGGCGGATGATATCGAACTGCATCTGATCGGACCGCTGCAATCAAACAAGGCCGCAGAGGCCGTCGCGCTGTTTGATGTCATCGAAACGGTGGACCGGGAAAAGATTGCCCGTGCGCTGGCAAATGAAATGAAAAAGCAGGACAGGCACCCGAAACTTTATATCCAGGTCAATACGGGTATGGAACCACAAAAGGCGGGTGTCGAACCGGATGCTCTTTTGGCCTTTGTAAAAAAATGTCGCGACGATTTCGGCCTGTCCATTGAAGGACTGATGTGCATCCCGCCGGTTGACGAAAATCCAGGGCCGCATTTTGCGCTTTTGAGGAAACTGGCCGAGGAAGCCGGTATCGACCATCTGTCGATGGGCATGTCGGCTGATTTCCCAATTGCTGTTGCCTTTGGTGCGACCAGTGTGCGGGTAGGCTCGGCGATCTTTGGCAAGCGCGATTATCCCGCAGCCTGACACATTGGTCCAATGTGTCGCATGATTCTATCGACGGATTTACCCGATCCGTGCAGATTGGTTAAAAATAGTGACGTGCCTCAGGCAAACGCGCGTGCTGAGGACAGACGCCAATGTGCTACAAACTGGGAGCAATCGCGGGCAGTCCGGACGGCAGGCATGACAGGCCGGGGCAGCCTTGCAATGGGAGGAGATATGATGGACAGCGGATATCAGGCGATTTACGACGGCTGGAAGGCGGATCCGGAGCTATTCTGGTCGAAGGCTGCCCAGTCCATTGACTGGTTCACACCCCATGACAGGGTCTTTGAGCCGGATTCGGGAGCCTATGGCCGCTGGTTTGCCGGGGCTACAACCAATACCTGTTACAATTGTCTGGACCGGCACGTCGAACGGGGACGCGCAACGCAGCCGGCGATCATCTGTGACAGTCCGATCACCGGTACGCAGAAAACCTATAGCTATGGCGAACTTCTCACCGAGGTTCAGGCGCTGGCCGGGGTGCTTCAGGATCACGGTATTGGCAAGGGTGACCGGGTCATCATCTATATGCCAATGATCGCCGAGGCCATCATGGCGATGCTGGCCTGCGCACGCCTCGGGGCCATTCATTCGGTGGTTTTTGGTGGTTTTGCCGGGCATGAACTGGCGACACGGATTGATGATGCAACGCCCAAGATGATCATTGCCGCCTCCTGCGGCATCGAACCCAACCGGATCGTGCCCTACAAGCCGATGCTGGATGAGGCCATCAGCCTGTCTGTTCACAAACCGGAAAAATGCCTCCTGCTGCAAAGGGAGCAGCACAGGGCCGAGATGATTGACGGACGGGACGTTGACATGGCCCGAGCCATGGATGCTTCACGGATCGCTGCGCGGGATGTTGCCTGCACGCCAGTCAAAGCCGAAGACCCGCTCTATATTCTTTACACATCCGGAACGACCGGCCAGCCCAAGGGTGTTGTGCGCGACAATGGCGGCCATATGGTTGCACTGCATTGGTCGATGAAGGCCATCTATGACATCAATCCGGGAGAGGTTTTCTGGGCAGCGTCCGATGTCGGTTGGGTGGTTGGCCATTCCTATATCGTCTATGGGCCGTTGCTGAACGGCAATACGACCATCGTGTATGAAGGCAAACCGGTGGGAACACCGGATGCCGGTGCGTTCTGGCGGGTCATTTCCGAACATCGCGTGGCGGCGCTGTTTACCGCACCCACGGCCTTCCGGGCCATCAAGAAGGACGATCCCAAGGGGCAGTTCATTGGCAAATATGACCTGTCAGGGTTCAGAACGCTGTTTCTGGCCGGGGAACGCGCCGACCCCGATACAATTGTGTGGGCGCGTGACAAGCTGGGTGTTCCGGTGATCGACCATTGGTGGCAGACGGAAACCGGCTGGACGATCGCCGGCAATCCGGTGGGATTGGGAATGCTGCCGGTCAAGCTGGGTTCGCCCACCGTGGCAATGCCAGGCTATGACATAAGGGTGCTGGACGATGCGGGTCACCCTGTCGCGCGTGGCCAGCTTGGCAATATCGTGATCAAACTGCCCCTGCCGCCGGGGTGCCTGCCAACCCTGTGGAACGCTGATCAGCGCTTTCATGACGCCTATCTGGCAGAATTTCCCGGCTACTACAAAACCGCGGATGCCGGTTATATCGACGAGGACGACTATCTGTTCATCATGGCGCGCACGGATGACATCATCAATGTGGCCGGGCATCGCCTGTCGACCGGCGGCATGGAAGAGGTCATTTCCTACCATCCGGATGTTGCCGAATGCGCCGTGATCGGCATTGCAGATGATCTCAAGGGCCAGGTGCCGCTGGGACTTGTTGTTCTCAACTCAGGCGTGGAACGCAGCGTGCAGGAGATCGAAGCCGATATCGTCAAGCTTGTTCGTGACCAGATCGGGCCTGTCGCCGCGTTCAAGCTGGCGTTGGCGGTTTCCAGACTGCCCAAGACACGCTCCGGCAAGATCCTGCGTGCAACAGTGCAGAAAATCGCCGATGGCCAAAGCTGGAAAATGCCTGCCACCATTGATGATCCCGCTGTGCTGGATGAAATTGGTGAAGCCCTGAGTGCGCGCGGATTGAAAAAGCCTGATTGGAGCGCGTGATCCGGGTTTGCACATACAGTGTGAACCCGTGGAGAAGATGATTGGACGTTGACCTGTTGGCCCGCACGGTTCAGTGTCCGGCGCTTAATCGTAATATCTGACCGAAGAAGAGTTTGACATGGACGGAAAAATTGCAATCGTTACCGGTGGGGCCAAGGGCATTGGATATGCCATTGCCAAGCGTTACCTGATGGACGGGGCAAAAGTGGTCATTGCCGACCATGATGAAAAGACGGGTGAAAAAACCTGCAAGGAATTGTCAGAGCTTGGTGAAGTGCGCTTTGCCGCTGTCGATGTTGCCCAGCGACTGGATGTTCGCAATCTGATCGCCACCACGATCGATGCATTCGGCGATATCGACATTCTCGTCAACAATGCCGGAATCGTGCATAGCGCGGATTTTCTGGATATTGAGGAAGCTGATTTTGATCGTGTTCTGGCGGTCAATCTGAAAGGCGGTTTTCTGTGTGGCCAGGCCGTTGCGCGTCATATGGTTGAAAAGGTCAAAAAAGGCGGTGAGCCTGGCTGTATCATCAACATGTCTTCAGTCAATGCCATCTTTGCGCTGGCTGATCAGGTGCCCTATTCAGTCTCGAAAGGCGGGGTCGGGCAATTGACCCGGGTCATGGCCGTTTCGCTCGCACCCTACGGAATTCGCGTCAACGCCATCGGACCGGGATCCATCATGACCGATATGTTGTCATCGGTGGTGAGCGACAAGAATGCGCGCAGCAAGATATTGTCACGCACGCCTATGGGGCGCATTGGGGAACCTTCGGAGATCGCGGGAATAGCGGCATTTCTGGCTTCCAAGGACGCCAGCTACATGACCGGCCAGACATTGTTTGCCGATGGTGGACGCCTGCCGCTCAATTATACCGTGCAGGTTGCGGCCGGCTGACCCTGTTCTTTTCGATTCCCATTTGAGTAATCAGCCTGAGGCTCCTGACAGAATGCTGTCAGGAGGGGTGTGCGACAAGACCTTCGTTGTTTAACCACGGAGAAAGTCAATGTCCTCATTCATACCTGAACATGCAACGATCTGGTTCGAGATTCCGGTAACCGATCTGAAGGCCGGTCAGGCGTTTTATAACGCGGTCCTGCAAAGCGAACTTTCCGAGATGACCATGGGACCGAATGTCGTCGCCATCTTTCCCAACAAGGATCCGGCCACCGGTGTTGCAGGCCATATCTATGAGGGAAAACCCGGCGAACCGGGCAAAGGCAGCACGATCCATCTGCCTGTCGCAAAGCCACTGGAAGCGGCGATGGACCGCGTTGTGGAAAATGGCGGCAAGGTGATTTCCGATATTGTCACAATACCGGCTGGCCGCTTTGCCTATTGTCTCGATCCTGACGGCAATTCCATCGGTCTGTTCAACTGACGATGATTGCAATCGTCTGAAGATTTCATCTTCTGTGTGATCCGGGCCCTTCGGTCCGGATACCGCTGCTGACATTTGACTGACATGCTCCAAACAAGCACCGTCTTTCTGTCAGACTGAACGCGGTCTGGATGGTATGCTGTACATACGATTGCAGCCAATAGGGACGAACCGCCGCCCAGAGCCGGCAATTCAGAGAATCAACCATGCGACGTGCAGACCGACTGTTTCAAATCGTGCAATATCTCCGGGGTGGCCGTCTGGTTACGGCTGCCATGCTTGGAGAACGTCTGGAGGTGTCGGAACGAACGATCTATCGGGACATAGCGGATCTTCAATCGACCGGTGTGCCCATCGATGGTGAAGCTGGCGTTGGCTATATCATGCGCCAGGGCTATGATTTGCCGCCCCTGATGTTTTCCAGAGACGAAATCGTGGCGCTGGTGACCGGCGCGCGTCTGGCGCGGGCCTGGGGTGGGGCCAGTGTCGCCAGAGCCGCCGAAGAGGCATTGATCAAAATTGAAGCGGTTTTGCCGGACAGTGAAAAAAGCCGAATCTCCAGAACCGAAATTCATGCGCCGGAATTCATGATGTCGCAGGACAATCGCAATCGTTTCGATCTGCTTGAGCGTGCGGCTGACGAGAAAATGATTCTGCAAATCAGTTATCTCGATGTCAACGGGACTGCGACGGGCCGCCGGGTACAGCCACTTGGACTGTGGTTCTGGGGAAAGGTCTGGACCCTTGCCGCCTGGTGTGAGTTGCGCACTGATTTCAGAACATTCCGTCTGGATCGGATTGAAAGCATCCTTGAAACCGGCGAGGCGTTCCGGCCGGAACGCGGACGCACCCTGGCCGACTACTATCGGCTCATGGAACGTGGTGAAGGCCGGCATGATCGGGGCCAGTGTCCATGACAAAGGTATCGCAATATTGCGGTTGAACTTGTTCACATTGAATGAAACATTTGACCTTTCGTGAAGCAGAAGGGCTCGGCATCTTGAGACGATCACAATGAAGAAGGTCATTGTCATAGGTGGAGGCATCGTCGGCATATCGACCTCCATCTGGCTTCAGCGGGCCGGTCACAAGGTGACGATCATTGATCGGGGCGTGGCCCTTGATCGCGCCAGTTACGGCAATGGTGGCGTTCTTGCCTCCAGTGCGATCGTTCCGGTCAATGTGCCGGGTCTCATGCGCAAAGCGCCCGGCATGCTGCTGAATCCCGGCCAGCCTCTGTTTGTCAAATGGTCCTATCTGCCGAAACTTGCGCCGTGGCTCATGCGTTATATCAGCCATTGCCGGCCAGAAGAGACCTTGCGCATTGCCGCGGCGCTCAATGCGATCATTGGTGACAGTCTGCAAGATCACCAATTGCTGGCAGGTGGCACGCCGGCCGCGCGGCGTATCAGGCCTTCGGATTATGTGTTCATCTATGATGACAAGGCACATTATGACAGTGATGCATCAAGCTGGTCTGTGCGCCGGTCTTTGGGATTTGAATGGGATGAACTGCAAGGGGATGCATGGAAAGCCCATGATCCGGTCTTTTCACCCGACCTGAAATTCGCAGCCTGTTTGAAAAATCACGGCATGATTGACGATCCCGGCGCCTATCTGGCGGACCTGACGGCCTATTTTGTCAAACAGGGCGGGCAGGTTCTGAAGGGCGAAGCAGACGATGTTGTTCACGAAAACAGAACGGTCAGCGGGGTTCGAATCGGAGGTGAAACGATCCCTGCCAATGCAGTTGTCATCGCCGGCGGTGCCTGGTCAGCGGAGCTGACTCAAAAACTTGGTCTGAATATTCCCCTGGAAAGTGAACGGGGTTACCATCTGGAATTATGGGAGCCGAACATGATGCCGCGCGGCCCGGTGATGATTGTCGGTGGAAAATTTGTGGTCACGCCGATGGAGGGCCGTTTGCGTGTGGCGGGAATTGTCGAATTCGGCGGCCTCAAGAAGCCGCCGTCAAAAGCGCCTTTCAGCCTGCTGAGAAACAGCATCCGTGCCGCGCTGCCCGGCTTGACCTGGCAGCGCGAAACCCGATGGATGGGCCACCGTCCGGCACCCGCCGATTCGATACCGCTGATCGGCGAGGTGCCGGGTCTGGCTGGCGCCTATCTGGGGTTTGGGCATCATCATGTCGGCCTGACCGGTGGGCCAAGAACGGGCCAATTGCTGGCCCAGCTGATATCCGGCAACCGGCCGAATATCGATCTGTCGCCCTATGCACCGGCCCGATTCGCATGAATTTGCAATTGTGCGCGCCAGTCTGACGGACACAGGGTGCAAAGCTGCACGGAATGGAAATTTCCGCAGAACTTTCAGTAATCGCCGAGTTTCATCCCAGGATTGTATTTTGTTCCCGTAACGGTTTTTATCACCGCCTGGGCGCACTGCATGGACCCTGTCTGCGCATTATAGGCGTAGCAGGGGTCACCATGCAGTTCCCAGCTGTCATCAAGGGCTTTGCTGACCTTGTGGCAGAAGCTGGCATCATCGGGTCCGGTCAGCAGTCTGTATAATCTCATTTACGTGCTCCACAATGGGCCCGGATGGGCCGGATTTCAGGGCATCGGGCGCTCACTCATTCAGAGGCTTGTGTATAGCAAACGACTTCGAATTCAATCCCGTCATCATCACGAAAGTAGAAACGGCGTCCCGGTTCGTAATCGGCGTGAGAGTGCGGTTCGAAGCCGGCGGCAATGACACGCTCTTCGATCAGATCGAGGTCGTCGACGACGACACCAATGTGATTGAGTCCACCTCGGGTTGAATAGCTGTCCCCATTGGGAGAGGGGGGCGGTCCCATCGCATAGAGCGCGACATAGGATTCATCAGTGCCCACGTGAACACTGGTACCGCCATGGATGGAATCGCCTTTCCAGCGAACATGCCAGCCAAACAGGTTACAAAGGTTGTTGGCTGTCCGGTCCAGATCGGTGACAGTAAAATTGACATGTTCGAGCATTGTTTGTCCCATGGGTTTCTCCTTGAATTGAACGTTGATTGACAGGTTCATTCAGGCAGTATAATTGCTCAAGTTAACTTGAGGTCAAGGTATTTTCTCAGCCTTGTAAAAGGAGCTTTCGCGATGCGCGCTTCGGACAGATTATCAATCGGTCAGCTGGCAAGCCGCACTGGCCTTTCCGTCTCGGCAATCCGGTTTTACGAAACGCAGGGGCTGATCGCGGCGGAACGCAATGCCGGCGGGCAACGGCGGTTTTTGCGATCGGATATCAGACGGCTGTCCTTTGTCCTGATTGCACAGCAGTTCGGATTTACAATCGAGCAGATCCGAACCCAGTTGCAACTGCTCCCGCAGGAGCGCACGCCCAACAAGGGCGACTGGGAACGCATCAGTCGGAACTTTCGCCAGACGCTCGACGAAAAAATTGAAACATTGACCCGGCTGCGTGACAATCTGGACGGCTGTATCGGCTGCGGTTGCCTGTCGCTCAAGACCTGTGCCCTGTACAATCCGCAGGACCGGGCCCGTTCCGGCGGTGCGGGGCCACGTTATCTGATGGGTGATCGTCCGTAGAGCGTTTCGCTTGCACGAACCTTCAGGTACGCGCTTTGCGAACCAACTTGATCCTGAGCAAAAACAACTGGCAGAGTGAATCTATCAAAGCCTGCCATGCTCCAAAGCCTATATCGAGGTAACGGATTTCTGCTGCAGGGCTGCCTTTGCCAGCAGTTTTTCGGCCTGTTCCAGATGCAGCCGTTCAACCATCTTGCCATCCATCTGGATGACGCCCTTGCCACTGTTTTGCGGCAGCGCAAAAGATGCGACAATGGCCGAGGCATCGGCAAGAGCTTCGGCGCTTGCTCCAAAGGTGGCATTGGCCGTATCGATCTGTGAGGGATGGATCAATGTCTTGCCGTCAAAGCCCATGGATCTGCCGGTTTCACATTCGCTTCGGTATCCATCGAGGTCACGGAAATTGTTGTAGACACCGTCCAGCACATCCAGTCCGGCAGCGCGCGCTGCAAGTATGATCTGCATGAGCCAGGAGGTTACCAATTGGCGGCCGTCTGAAAGGTCCACACCGGTTTCCTTGGCCAGGTCATTGGTTCCCACGATCAGGCAGTCCAGCCTGCCGCCGGCTTCCATGCCGGTGTCTGCGATGTGTTGGCAATTGACCAGGCCGCGTGGCGTTTCAATCATCGCCCAAAGCCTGGTATCGGCCGCTGCGTTCAGATCATCCAGGGCCTTCTGGGCCGACCGTATGTCAGAAGGGGTCTCAATCTTCGGCAGGAGAATTGCATCCGGCGCACAGGCGGCGGCCATCTCCAGATCATCCATGCCCCAGGCGGAAGACAGCGCATTGATACGGATGATACAGGCCATATGTGGCGGCCTGCCTGCCCCGAACCAATCCTCTATTGCCTTGCGGGCTGACGGCTTGTCATCAGGACCGATGGCATCTTCCAGATCAAAAATGATGGCATCACAGGCAAGCGTTGCAGCCTTTTGCATGGCACGATGGTTGTTGGCCGGCACATAGAGCGCTGAACGCCGGCTATGAACGGACCGCATGGCATCCGGCCGGTGAGAGAGTGCCGTTTTGTCCTGCAACTGGTTCATGTTGTGATCATCCCGATGTCGCCTGAAAGCCGGGTCAAGCCGGCAATTCTGTCGTAATTGTAATATCCATTTGCTTGCATTTTGCCAATGCAATCTCCATTTGTAGGTCAACGCCCGGTCAAAGGATCGGGGATTTCAGGCATCAAACATGTCGTTTGATGCCAACAGACAATTCAAGCGGGGGCACTGTAATGCAAAATCTTCGCACACTTATCGTCGGGGTCATTGGTGTGGCCATTGCCGCTTTGACCGTGGTTGTTCTGGCGACCGTCGGGCTGGCGATTGTCGGCTTTGCCGCCGTTGCCGGGGCTATTGGTTTGCTGGTGGCGAAATTCAGTCGCACGTCAAAGGTTCGCAAAAACCGCGATTCACGGGTCTGGAATGATGGGCACGGCACCATAATCGACCTCTAGCTGCGATAATCGTCGCAAGGCTCTTCTTTTTCTGCATGACCTTTGGTAAGTGCATGGCGAAGCCATTGATTGGTCTGACGGCGAAAGACGGACAGACCGTACCCGGCACAAGAACATGAGGTTTTCGCGATGAAGAAATTCTCCAGACACAGCGGCGTTGCGGCGCCACTACCGATCGTCAATGTCGATACCGACATGATCATTCCCAAAGACTACCTGAAGACGATCAAACGGACGGGCCTGGGTACCGGGTTGTTTGCTGAAATGCGTTTCAATGAAGACGGGACCAACAATCCGGACTTCGTTCTCAACAAGCCTGCCTATGAAAAGGCCAGCATACTTGTTGTCGGCGACAATTTCGGTTGCGGCTCCTCTCGCGAACACGCACCATGGGCGTTGGAGGATTATGGAATCCGATGCATCATCTCCACCAGCTTTGCGGATATTTTCTACAACAATTGCTTCAAGAACGGTGTTCTGCCGATTGTTGTCAGTCAGGAAGAGCTGGACCTTCTGATGGACGATGCGTCCCGTGGTGCCAATGCGACGCTTAGCGTTGATCTTGTCGCTCAGGAAATACACGGCCCGGACGGTGGTGTTGTCAAATTTGATATTGACCAGTTCAGGAAGCATTGCATGATCAATGGTCTTGATGACATTGGCCTGACAATGGAAAAAGATCAACATATCAACAAACACGAAAACCAGATGTCAGAGAATCGTCCCTGGCACTAGGTATTTGAGGCATCTGTGCCTCGCCTCCTCTGGCGTCTCAATGGCAACGGAAATTAGAGAGCCGACATGCGCAAATTGATCTCCACCGGCTCGCCAATGGAAAGTGCTGCCGGATACTCCCGTGCCCTGGTTCAGGGCAATTGGTGCTTTGTTTCCGGAACAACCGGCTATGATTATCAATCGATGCAAATGCCCGAAAGCGTTGAAGCACAGACCAGAAATGCGCTTGCAACCATTGAAAATGCACTGACAGAGGCGGGCTTTGCGGTTTCTGATGTCGTCAGAGCGCAATATTTTCTCACGGACGCGGCCGATTCAGGGCGCGTTTTTCCAATTCTTGGAGAGTTTTTTGCGGATATCAGACCAGCGGCAACCATGCTGGTGACCGGATTGATCCGGCCTGAAATGCGTATTGAAATAGAAGTGACTGCCCTGCGCCAGGATGAAACCTCCTAGAGCGCTTCGCAACAACCGACGAAAGCAAGGGACAAAAAATGGCAACGCGTAAACTTTTTCTACTTCCAGGCGACGGTATTGGTCCGGAAGCCATGAACGAAGTCAGAAAGCTCATTGCTTTTATGAATGACGCTCTTGAGGCCGGCTTCGAGACGGATGAAGGTCTTGTTGGCGGCTCAGCCTATGATGCGCACGGCCAGGCCATTTCCGATGCGGACATGGAAAAGGCGATGGCGGCTGATGCTGTTCTGTTTGGCGCGGTTGGTGGTCCGAAATGGGATCATGTTGCCTATGACGTGCGGCCGGAAGCAGGTCTGTTGCGTTTGCGCAAGGACATGCAGCTGTTTGCCAATCTGCGCCCTGCCATCTGCTACCCGGCGCTGGCTTCGGCTTCCTCCCTGCGCCAGGAAGTGGTTGAGGGTCTGGATATTCTGATCGTGCGTGAGCTGACCGGTGGCGTGTATTTCGGTGAGCCAAAGGAAATCATCGATCTTGGCAATGGCCAGAAGCGTGGCATTGATACGCAGGTCTACGACACTTACGAAATTGAGCGCATTGCAAGCGTGGCTTTCGAGCTCGCCAGAACCCGTGGCAACAAGGTCACGTCAATGGAAAAGCGCAATGTGATGAAGTCCGGCGTTCTTTGGAATGAAGTCGTTACGGCGTATCATGCGGCACATTATCCCGATGTCAAACTGGAGCATATGCTGGCCGATGCCGGTGGCATGCAACTGGTGCGCTGGCCAAAGCAGTTTGACGTGATTGTTACAGACAATCTGTTTGGTGACATGCTTTCTGATGTGGCCGCCATGCTGACAGGTTCGTTGGGCATGCTTCCTTCTGCCTCGCTCGGCGCGCCCGATCCGGTGAGCGGAACACGCAAGGCGCTTTACGAGCCCGTGCACGGTTCTGCGCCTGATATCGCTGGCAAAGGCATGGCCAATCCGATCGCCATGCTGGCGTCTTTTGCCATGTGCCTGCGCTATTCCTTCAATATGGTTGACGAGGCTGAACGGCTTGAAAAAGCCATTGCCAATGTTCTCGACAGCGGTATCCGCACCGCTGATATTGCCAGTGAAGGCGCCGACACGGTCAGCACCGCAGAGATGGGTGACGCCGTTGTAGAGCAATTCCGGACCCTTTCTATCTGACCGGTCGGATTGCGTCTGAATTGACAAAAGCCGCTCGCGCAAAATTGCGGGCGGTTTGAAAAGCGCGGGCCGATGGATCAAGACATGAAGGTTGTGAAATCAGACAGGATGACCAACCGGCTGCGTAGCGCTGGTGGTGTGCTTTCCGACCGTTGGCGGTCCAATATTGAAACCAGCCGCAGTTTTCTGAAGAATCGTCGGCTGCAGGGCAAAACCGGCAACCCCACCCGCGTGCATGGGATACGCTATTTCATTCTTCTCACCATGATTGTGGTGCTTGTTGCCACGGTGCTCGACCTGCCCGTTGGACAATATCGCAATCAGTGGCCATCGTTCATCTTGAACTGGGCGCGTGAACTCACCGATATCGGAAAATCAGGCTGGATATTGGTTCCCACCGGTGTCGTGGTGCTGGTTGCCTATACGCTGGACTGGAGCAGATTTCGCGCACGCACACGTCTCTTGATGGCAAAATGGGTCGCCCTGAGCGCCTATGTATTTCTTGCGGTCGGCGTTTCCGGCCTCATCGCCACGACTCTCAAGCGGGTGATCGGACGGGCCCGGCCCGTTCATTTCGAAGAACTGGGGGCTTTTGCGTTCCGGCCCTTTTCGGCCGATGCCAGCTTCGCCAGTTTTCCATCGGGCCATTCGACCACCATAGGCGCCTTTTGTGCAGCGGTGGCCATCTTCTTCCCCCTATTGCGCTTTCCAGCTCTGGTTCTGGCTCTCTGGTTGGGCTTCAGTCGTATTCTGGTGGGCGCGCATTATCCCAGTGACGTGATCGCTGGCGTGGCATTTGGTGCCTGGTATGCCTATTTTTCAGCGCTCTTTTTTGCGCGCTACGGTATTATTTTCACCACCGACGCATCCGGATGGCCGGTGCGGCGGCGCGGTTATGAATTGACGAAAATTCTGCGCTGGTCGAGGAATTGATTCTCTTTGCCCCTTCTTGGCGCTGCTCTTTCTGTCTGGTGATGATTGACTCCATCCACAGGTCATGTAAATACCGCTGAAACACAGGAAAGAACCATGAAAACGTCGTATTTGACATTCATGAAATGCGTTGCCTCGGCAGGTCCTGCCGAAGGTGCGCTTGCCTGTGCCTTCCCTATCAAAACAACGGCCAAGAAGACGACCAAAACGGTCTGACGTCTCTGGCTTGTCCGCATTCTTCCCGGCCCAGCCGGGGAAGAGGCCCGCGACTGGTCGGCGGGTTGCGCACAGGAAGAGAGACAGGAGAACTTTCAAATGGGATTTAGAATTGCGATCGTCGGCGCCACCGGCAATGTGGGCCGGGAAATGCTTGATATTCTATCGGAACGCGATTTTCCGGTTGATGATGTGGTGGCGCTTGCCTCCAGCCGGTCTGTCGGCAGGGAAGTGTCCTTCGGCGACAAGATGCTGAAGGTCAAAAACCTGGAAAATCATGATTTTTCCAAAACAGATATCTGTCTGATGTCGGCCGGTTCAACGGTTTCGCTGAAATGGTCGCCAAAGATCGGTCAGCAGGGCTGTGTCGTCATCGATAATTCATCGGCCTTTCGCTATCATTCAGATGTGCCGTTGATTGTCCCGGAGGTCAATCCGGATGCCGTTGCAGGGTTTACCAAGAAGAACATCATTGCCAACCCGAATTGCTCGACGGCCCAGCTTGTCGTCGCTCTCAAGCCGCTTCACGATTTTGCCGGTATCAAACGGGTTGTCGTGTCGACCTATCAATCGGTTTCCGGTGGCGGCAAGGATGCGATGGACGAATTGTTCAACCAGACCCGCGCCGTCTTCGTGGCTGACCCGATGGAGACAAAAGTCTTCACCAAACGGATCGCCTTCAATGTGATTCCCCATATCGATGACTTCATGGAAGACGGATATACAAAGGAAGAATGGAAGGTTCTGGCCGAAACCAAAAAAATGCTGGATCCGAAAATCAAGGTCACCTGCACCGCCGTGCGGGTTCCGGTCTTTGTCGGTCATTCGGAATCGGTGAACATTGAATTCGAACGGGAAATTTCGGCGGATCAGGCACGCGATATTCTGCGTGAAGCGCCCGGTTGTCTGGTTGTCGACAAGCACGAAGATGGTGGCTACGTCACGCCCTATGAATGTGTCGGTGAAGACGCCACCTATATTTCGCGCATTCGTGAAGATAACACGGTTGAGAACGGTCTCAATCTCTGGGTTGTGTCCGACAATCTGCGCAAAGGTGCAGCGCTCAATACCATTCAGATTGCCGAACTGCTATTGGCACGCGGTCTGATCAAGCCAAAAGCTCAGGCTGCCTGAGGGGCAATTTGTTTCCGGCGTGAAGCAGATGGCCAACAGATGTGCACTCAACTTGAAGACAGGCCGGCCTGCCGGCCTGTCTTCCATCTGACTGATAGGCCAAAGCTGTCGGTGGATTTCACTGAACAATTGTTGCAAACCGAAAAAGTCAAAACACCCTCCGCAAACGGCTTGTCATCCTGGGCAGGCAGCGCATTATGTCGCCATGGCACAACATGGTCTTCGTATTTTAACATCACTTTTTTCCCTGCCGCTGTGGGTTCAGGTCTGGATGCTGCTGATCTTGATTCCGGCGAATGTATCCGGCCTGTTTTTTCTTGAAACCACCAGTGGGCAATGGATCGCCCTGCTCGGCTCAGGCGCACTTGCTGTCAATACAGTTCTTGTGCTGATCAATGGCGGCTTTACCCGGGTGCTGGCATTGCCACACCTGTTGTTCTGGATACCGCTGGAAATGGTTTTGCTGTTTCGCATTTTGCGGGTTGAAATGGATTTTGTTGAATTTTCCCTCACGCTTGCTGTGCTGATCGTCAATGCCATCTCTCTGATTTTTGATGGTCTGGATGCGAAGCGCTGGTACGCTGGTGAAAAGGGCATTATTGGAATGGACGACAATCTGTTTTAAGGTCCGGGCATAAAAAGCATGTACAATTTTAAACAAGTATAAACCCTTCTATAAGAATATTTCGACATGTATGATTCGTTTGGAATCAGCACAGTGTGTCCATCCATTGCAATTGAGGGTCTGTCGGTGAAAAAGGTTTTTGGGAATCTGTTCTGTTGCCTGGGTCTTGGTCTGGGCATGCTGATGATCGCTGCACCGGCGGCACAGGCAGCCAAGTGCGGCAACACATCGGCAGGCTTTTCAAAGTGGGTCGTTGAGGCAAAAAAGGAAGCGGCGGCCAAGGGTTTCAATCAGCGCACCATCAATGCAACGCTGGGGAGCGTTTCCTACAGGAAAAACACCATTCGGCTGGATCGCAATCAGAAAAGTTTCAGATTGTCGCTCGATCAGTTCATGCGCAAGCGCGGTGCCAATGCCATTGTAGCGAAGGGCAGAAAGCTGAAGCAGCGCAACAGGCAGTTGCTGGCGTCCATTGAAAACCGATATGGCGTGCCGCCTGGGGTAATCCTTGCCATATGGGGCATGGAAACCGGATTTGGTGGATTTCTCGGCAATGAAGATACGATTTCGGCACTGGCAACCCTTGCCTATGATTGCCGGCGATCGGCATTTTTTACCAATGAGCTTTATGCCGCCATGACGATCATTCAGCAGGGCCAGATGTCACGCAAGCAAATGCGCGGCGCAGCCCATGGTGAACTGGGCCAGACCCAGTTTCTCCCCTCAAGCTATGTTCGCTTCGCTGTGGACGCCGACCGCGATGGACGCAAGAATCTCATCAGTTCGCGTGCGGATGCCCTGGCATCAACGGCCAATTTTCTGCGCGGACACGGCTGGAAAAAGGGCGCCGGCTATCAGAAGGGCCAAACCAATTATCGGGCCATTCAGGGCTGGAATTCCGCCGGTGTCTACCAGCAGGCCATCGCCATCATAGCCTTGAAGATCGATCAATAGGCGCAGGCTTCAGGCTGAGAGAAACCCGGTTTCTCTCAGCGGTCCGGCCGTTTGAAATCACCGGTCTTGCTGTCCATCAACCACAATTCACCCGATGAAATATCGAACCAGGCGCCATGGATGCGCAGTTTTTTGCGCTCTTCCAATATGCTGACGCAGGGGAATGTTCTCAGATTGCTGATCGAATTGCGGATGGAAATCCGTTCAAGCGCTGTCTGTCGCTCGCCTTGCGTCAATACGGTGTTGGAGTGCATCTGTTCTGCAACCGGTGCCAGCAGGCTCATCCAGCGGCCAATAAAATCTCCTGGCGATAGCGGCTCTGCATCAATTTCAAGTGCCGCCGCGATACCGCCACAACGTCCATGACCCATGACTACAATATCCCTGACCCGCAGGGACTGAACAGCAAATTCAAGGGCTGCGGAGGTGGAATGAAATTCGCCATCCGGTGCATAGGGTGGCACCAGATTGGCCACATTGCGCACGACAAAAAGCTCACCGGGGCGGCTGTTGAAGATGGTTTCAGGCGCGGCGCGTGAATCACAACAGGCAATGATCAATGTTTCGGGTTTTTGCCCGGTTTCTGCCAGAACGTGGTAGCGATCCCGCTCCAAATCGTAACTGCTGTCCATAAAGCGTTTGTAACCAGTCAGAAGTCTGTCGGGAAAACTGTTCATCGGATATGTTCACTCGAATTTCTTGGGTGGTGCCAATCTGGTTCAGGATCGCCGGATATGCAACTATTTTGACAGTTTGGCGGGATTGTGCAAATGGCGAATCTGTACCATGGCAAAGGGGCGCGCCAGACTGGATGTCTGGCTTTCCAGGGTCAATTCATCGGCGCCCTGCTTTTTCGTATGGGCCAGGATCTCGAAAACCGAAGCCGTTGCATCCTGCAGCGCCTTTTCATTGCTGTGACCGTTCATGATGTGGGCAAGAAAGATGGCCGCCAACAGGTCACCGGGGCCATTGGGTGGATCGGCGATCTCCCGGTGTTCGGCGATCAGCGCTTCCTTGCCGGCCAGCAACAGGCTTCCGGTGCTGTTTTCCATCATGGCGATTGCTGATGTGACCAGCATACGTTGCGGCCCCAGCGTGGCTGCGGCCCGCATCAGGGCGTTGTTGTCCGGCAGACTGGCGTTGCACAGCCATTCAAGTTCATAGCGGTTTGGCGTCGCAATGGAGGCCAGGGGAATCAGTTGATCACGAATGGCCGTTGCCGTTGCCTCAGGCACATAGAGACCGCCCTTGTCACCAATCACCGGATCGCAAACATATAGGGCGTCGGGGTTTTTGGCGCGGACAGCTTTGACAAGCCGGGCGATATCAGCTGCCTGTTGCGCATTGCCCAGATAACCGGACAGAACGGCGCCGATCTCGCCCAGCCAGGGTGAGCGGCACAAATCGTCGACAATGGCTGAAAAATCTTCGGCCGGCAGCACGGATCGTGTTGAAGCACCATGTCCGGGATGCCAGGGCAGAATGACGGTTGGCAGCGCCCAAACCGGATGCCCCAGAGTTTCCAGTGCAAATACGGCGGCGCGATTGCCCACCGAACCGCGTATGACATGACTGGATATTACCAGAACGGCGCGGTGTTCGCTGCGCACATTGTTATGGGCCATCGCTGTTCCTAGCTATGTTCTTGAAATCGACAAGCCGAAAGAAAAGCGCGCCGAGAGCAATCAGAAAAATACTTTTGTCTTCATTATCTGTCACGCACCACAACACGATTGGATAGGGTGGATATTGTCCGGGCGATTGTGCACAGGGGCTTTCCTAAGCGCCTGCTTTTTCGCCTGAAGTACCCGGCCGTAAACACATCCAGAGGCGTCGTGGTTGCATTTGTCATTCTAGAATCATTTGATGCCTGTGTGAAATGGTTTTCGGGGCCAAAACCTGAACTTGACACCGTCTGCTGCCGATACTCTGGTGTCTGTTGTGGCGCAATCTACCATGCTGTTCCGGTATGGTCATTGAACAGGTTATGGTACCACCGACGACGCCCCGCGCAGTTTCCGTTTGCCGCTGGACGATGATCCGATATGATCCAGGCTGAAAATCAAAAAGGCATTTCATGATGACGCTTAATCTTTCAGCTGACCGATCGCGATACGGTCTCGCCGCCGTGCTGCTATCGGCTCTTGTGTTGCTTTCCGGCTGTGGCGTCAACGCCATTCCGACCTATGAGGAGCAGGCCAAGGCGGCCTGGAGTCAGGTGCTGAACCAGTATCAGCGACGTGCGGACCTCATTCCCAATCTGATTGAGACAGTGAAGGGATATGCGGCCCATGAAAAGGATGTGCTGACATCGGTTGTCGAGGCAAGGGCCAAGGCCACGTCGGTTCAGATACCCGCCGATGTCCTGACGGATCCGAAGGCCTTTGAAACCTTCCAGCAAAACCAATCGGAACTCACCTCTGCGCTGAGCAGATTGCTCGCCATATCTGAAAATTATCCGGATTTGAAAGCCAACCAGAATTTTCTTGCCTTGCAGTCACAACTGGAGGGGACGGAAAACCGTATAGCTGTGGCGCGCCGTGATTATATCGAAGCGGTACGTCTCTACAATACGGAGCTGCGGACCGTGCCGGGTCGCTGGTGGGCTGCATTTATCTATTCGGACGCCAGACCCATGCAGACATTCAATATCGATGCCGAAAGCCGCGCGGTACCCAAGGTGAGCTTTGACTGAAGCCAATTCCGTGAACGGCGCCATGCACGCGCCCATGAGATCGATGACATTCGGTTTTCGGCGCCTGTCAGCGGCTCTCTTGCTGCTTGCCCTTGTCGTCGTCAGTCAGTCTGACGCCAGGGCGCAGGATTTTCCTGCACTGACGGGACGGGTGGTTGATGAAGCCCATGTCCTGTCTTCCGAGACAAAAGCGCAATTGATTGAACAGCTGGCGGCTTTCGAAGCCAAATCCTCGGATCAGCTTGTGGTTGCGACGGTAAGAAGCACCGGCGAAAGCCACATAGAGCCCTATGCCAATCAGTTGTTTCGTCATTGGGGTCTGGGGCAGGCCGGAGAAAACAATGGCGTGTTGTTGCTTGTTGCCATTGATGACAGGAAAATGCGCATTGAAGTCGGCTACGGTCTGGAAGGCATTCTGACAGACCTGCTTTCAAGGCTCATAATCGAAAATTCAATGGTCCCGGAATTTCGAGCGGGCAATTATGAGGCGGGCATAAAGCGCGGCGTTGATGACATCATATCCGTTCTTGAGGGCAACGCCAATGAACTGAAGGCCCGCGCCGAGCGCAATGCGGAAAAATCCCTTGGGCAGGACACCTGGGGCAATGTGGTCTTTGTTCTTTTTGTTTCGTTTTTCGTCAGCATATTCGGCTTTTCCATCCTGGCATCCATATTTGGCAAAAAGCTGGCGCCGGGTCGATACAAATGGCTCGGCATTGCTGTTTCCTACGGGGGCGGTGCCTCTAGTGGTTCTGCGGGTAGCAGGGGTCGATCCGGTCGTTCCGGTGGCGGATTTTCCGGTGGCGGCGGATCATCAGGCGGCGGAGGGGCATCGGGAGGATGGTAATTTTCACCCATGAGGAACATAAGCAAATCGCAGCGGCCATCCAGTTGGCGGAGCAGCAGACGAGTGGTGAAATCCATTGTGCCGTCTGTCGCCAGTCTGACAGCTATTTTCTGGCGGCAGGCTTTGTGTTTTCAGCCGTCACACTGATAGTGGGCCTGCTCTTTGCCTGGCTGTTTTACTGGTTGTGGATTGATATTGATCTGCGGATCTTTGTCACCGCCCAGTTCATTGCCTATGGGGCCGGGCTGTTGATACTCTATCAGATACCCCGGCTAAGGCTCCTGCTGGTGCCCAAATCCCTGCGCTATCGCCGCGCTCATGCCAATGCGATGCAGCAGTTTTTCGCCCAGAACACCCACCGGACGCAAGCCCGCACCGGGGTGCTTGTCTTTGTTTCACTGGCAGAGCGCTATGCGGAAATTGTTGCCGATGGTGGCATATCCGACAAGGTTGCGCAGGATCAGTGGAACACCATTGTTGCAGACCTGATCGCGGGTGCCGCCGAGAAGAAGCTGGCCCATGCATTGATCAATGCCGTGGAACAGATCCAGACCATTTTGATCGTGCATTTTCCCCCTTCGGCGGACAATCCCAATGAATTGCCCGATCACGTCATCGAGATATGATGCAACCAAAGGCGTTAGCGCGCCATGGAATGATATTCGTCATTGGGTCGCATGTCAGTGGCGGAGGCCATGCGGTTTGTCATGTTGAAGAAAGATGCCGTGGCACCGATGTCCCAGATATCGCGGTCGTTGAAACCAACCGCGCGCAGGGCTTCACGATCCTGCTCCTCGATCCTGCCGGGTGTTTCGGTCAGTTTTACGGCAAAATCCAGCATTGCCCGCTGACGCTCATCCAGATCGGCAGAGCGATAGTTCATGACCATCTGTTCACCCAGTTTCGGATTGCCGGATAGCTGTCTGACCGCTGCGCCATGGGCAGCAAGGCAGTAAAAACAGCGGTTCACGGACGACACGGCAACGGCGATCATTTCCCGTTCAAGTTTGGACAGGCCTGAATTGCCCAGCATGAGATCATTGTAAAAGGCGCTGAAAGCCTGAAGTTTGACATCGTCAAAGGCATAGGCCAGCAACACATTGGGGATCATGCCGAGTTTTTCCTGGCATTTATCAAAATAGGCTCTGGTTTCCTCTGAAAGCTCCTTGCTCGGTGGCAGATCCAGGGCCGTGGCATTTTTTGCTTGGGTGGTCATGTCATTCTCCGGTGACTGTAGTGATGTTATAAATATTTGCATCACATCGGGCTGTTGTTCTGCTACCATTGAATGCAAGGCTAGGTCGAGTGCCTTAACTTATACCGGGAGAGAGACATGGGCACCCGCCTGCATCCTAAACGTGACAAACAGATCGCCAGAATTGCCGAAATTTTGCGCGGGTCAAAATCCAAATACATAGAGCCGGACCAGTTTTATGGTCATGTCAGTGCCGATGACGTGCTTGCTTTCAGGCCGGAATCGCTGGCTGCCTGCTGCATTCACGCCCATGAACAACTCAGTCAGTGGAACGGCAAGGATGCCATTGTGCAGGTCGGACCGATTGATGGTCCGCTGGGAAGTGTCGATCTTGCCGGGCGTGCTTTAAGCGTTATCACGATCATCGATCGCAACATGCCGTTTTTATATGATTCGATCATGGGCGAAATTGCTGACAGCCACCGGGATATCTGCCTTGCAGCCCATCCGATTCTCAATGTGCTTAGAGCCGATGACAATTCCATCAAGGACATAAGCCTGGCCGTTGCCGGCAAAGAAGATGCAAGCCGGCAAAAGACCAGTTTTATCCAGATTCACGTTTCATTGCTTTCAGAGACGGAAATCGCCGCCTTGCAGAGCAATCTGATCATGGTCCTGGATCAGGTCCATCGTGCTGTTGCCGATTGGCGACCGATGCTGACCAAGGTAGACGCCATTGTATCCCAGTTGAAGAATGCCGGTGGCAACCAGCATCTGGCGGAACGCGAAGAAGCGCTGGCCTTTCTTGCCTGGCTGCTGGATGACAATTTTACCTTTTTGGGCATACGGGAATACCACTATCGCGGCAGTGGCAAGGACGCGACAGTCGAGCGTGTTGATGAAACAGGCCTTGGCATCCTGTCTGACCCGGATGTCCGGGTTCTCAGGCGCGGCAGCGATCATGTGACGACAACACCGGAATTGCTGGCTTTCCTGCAGGGACCGGACGTTCTCATTGTTACCAAGGCGAATGTGCGCTCGCTGGTCCATCGTCGAACCTATATGGATTATGTCGGGGTCAAACGTTACGACGAGAGCGGGCGCGTCACCGGCGAATTGCGCATTGTCGGGCTGTTTACATCCAGCGCCTATACGCGCTCCGTGCAACGTATCCCGCTGCTTCGATCCAAAACCCGTGCCGTGGTCGAGAGTTTTGGCTTCGACCAGCACAGCCATTCGGGAAAAATACTGCTGAATGTTCTGGAGAGCTATCCACGCGACGAACTGTTCCAGATCGACGCGCCGATGCTTGCCGGGTTTTGCGAACAAATTATCGAGTTGAATGACCGGCCGCGTGTGCGGGTTCTGCCGCGCATTGATCGTTTTGACCGGTTTGTATCCGTGCTCGTCTATGTGCCGCGCGACCAGTATGATTCGATTGCCCGCGAACGTATCAGCGCCTATCTCAGGGACGTCTTCGAGGCACGGCTGTCAGCCTATTATCCGGCGTTTCCGGAAGGCGGCGTCGCCCGCGTTCACTTCATTATGGGCCGTTCGGCAGGGCGCACGCCGCGCGTTTCGCAGGACGTGCTGGAGCATAATGTTCGCGAGATCGTGGCCCGTTGGGAAGATCGCTTCGCCACTCTGGCCGGTGAAAACAGCCTGTCTCTCCACACATCGCATGCCTATCGGGACAATTTCACACCCGAGCAGGCCGTTGATGACCTGCCGAGCCTTTTGCAATGCAATGCTGACAATCCGATCAGCATCGATTTTTACCAGCGTGCCGGAGAAGCCAGTGAAAATCTGTCGCTGAAGATTTTTCACCACGAGGAACCGGTTTCCCTGTCGCGCCGCGTGCCGCTGCTGGAAAATCTCGGCTTCAGCGTGATCAGCGAACAGACCTTTGATCTGAGCGTCGGCATTGAGGAAACCGAATCCCATGGGGTTGTCGTTCACGATATGGAACTGGTGCAGCGTGAAGGCCGGGCCGTTGATCTGTCTCGTCTGGTCAATATGCTGGACGACGCCTTCATGTCGACCTGGTTCGGCGAGATCGACAATGACGGTTTCAATCGACTGGTGATCAATTGCGGCCTGCCGGTGAGGCACGTCACGGTGCTTCGCGCCTATGCGCGTTATCTGCGTCAAACAGGCATTACCTTTTCGCAAGGCTATATTGCCGACACGCTCAATCGATACCCGGACATAGCGTACAATCTGTTCAATCTCTTCAGCAGCCGTTTTGATCCGGAGATGATTCCCGAGGAGGCTGAAAAGACCTTTGAGGAGACAAGCGCGGCTATCGAAGAGGCTCTTACACGCGTTCCAAGTCTTGATGATGACCGGATTTTGCGGCGCTATGTCAATGTCATATCAAGCACCCTGCGGACAAATTTCTATCACCGGGAAGAAGACGGATCGTTCCGAAGAACACTGGCCTTCAAACTCAATCCGCGTGCTCTTGATGGTCTTCCCGAGCCGCGTCCCTACCGTGAGATTTTCGTCTATGGATCGGAAGTGGAGGGTGTTCATCTGCGCTTTGGGCCGATTGCCCGCGGCGGTCTTCGCTGGTCGGACCGGGCGCAGGATTACCGCACCGAAGTTCTGGGTCTGGTGAAGGCCCAGCAGGTCAAGAATGCCGTCATTGTTCCGGTCGGATCAAAGGGTGGATTCTATCCCAAACAGCTTCCGTCCGGCGGCACGCGTGACGACATATTCAATGCCGGGCGCAATGCCTACAAGACTTTCATCACCGCATTGCTGTCGGTCACGGACAATATAGTCGACGGCAAGGTTGTCTTTCCACAAAGCACCCGTTGCCACGATGGTGAGGACCCCTATTTTGTTGTTGCGGCTGACAAGGGGACAGCGACCTTTTCAGATACGGCCAATGCGATCAGCCAGGCGCACCATTTCTGGCTGGATGATGCCTTTGCCTCCGGTGGTTCGGATGGCTACGACCACAAGAAAATGGGAATCACCGCCCGCGGTGCCTGGGAAGCGGTCAAACGCCATTTCCGGGAAATGGATGTGGATATCCAGAAGAGTGAATTTACCGTCATCGGCGTGGGCGACATGTCGGGGGATGTCTTTGGCAATGGCATGTTGCTGTCGCCAAAAATCAGGCTGGTGGCCGCCTTTGACCATCGCGATATTTTCATTGATCCGGATCCGGTATGCAAAACGTCCTTTGCCGAGCGCAAGCGCATGTTCGCCCTGGGCCGTTCCAGTTGGCAGGATTACGATCAGTCCAAACTGTCGGAAGGGGCGATGATCATTTCCCGTTTGGAAAAATCGGTCACGCTGACAAAACAGGCCGCAGCGGCCATCGGGCTTTCCACACTGAAGGCCTCGCCGCTGGATATCATAACGGCCATTTTGAAATCAGAGGCCGATTTGCTGTGGTTCGGCGGCATCGGCACCTATGTCAAGGAGGCAGGCGAAAGCGATGCGGAGGTTGGCGACCGGGCCAATGATGCGGTGCGCGTCACGGCAGATCAGTTGCGTGTCAAGGTTATTGGCGAAGGCGCCAATCTGGGTGTCACGCAACGCGGACGTATTGCCTTCAACCTGCGTGGCGGCCGAAGCAATTCCGATGCAATCGACAATTCCGCCGGGGTGAATTCGTCTGACGTCGAGGTCAATATCAAGATCGCGCTGGCCAATGCGATGCGCGATGATCGTCTGACGTTGGCAAACCGCAACAAATTGCTGATTTCGATGACGGATGAAGTGGCTGCGCTGGTGTTGCGCAACAATTATCTGCAAACCCTTGCCATCTCTCTTGTCGAACGACGCAGCACCCGTGCCACAGGCGATCTCATTCGGCTGATGGCGCAGCTTGAAGCCCGGGGGCATCTGGACCGGGTGGTTGAGACCTTGCCTGACAATCAGACCCTGGTGGAACGCGTTGCTGCCGGCAAGCCGCTTACCAGAGCTGAAATCGGTGTCCTGCTGTCCTATGCCAAGATTTTCCTTTTTGATGACCTCAGCAGGAGCGCCTTGCTGGATGACGGCTATTTCGAAACCGCGCTCATGGCCTATTTCCCGAAGGGAATGCACAAGGCCCATGGCAAGGATATCAAGGAACATCGATTGCGTCGGGAAATCATTGGAACCTTGCTGGCCAATGATACGATCAATCGGGGCGGACCGACCTTTGTCAGCAAGTTGAGCGACGCCACTGGCATGTTGTCGTCCGATATTGTCAAGACCTATGTCATGGTTCGCGATGGGCTGAACCTGTCGTCACTCTATGATGCAATAGATGAGCTGGACAATTCGATACCCGGTGACGTTCAAAACCGATTATACGCCGGTGTCGGGCATGTCATCCTGACGGTATCGCGCTGGGCTTTGAAAACCGGCCTCTACGCGATGAACCTGGAGGCAACGGTCAAGGAACTTCAGACCGCCGTTGGCTCGTTGGAGGCGACGTTGCCATCACTGCTGCCTGGCTTCATGCAGGAGGAGACAGCGCGACGCTATGCGGAGGGCATCAGCAATGGCATTCCGCCGAAGCTGGCCACACGTTTATCTCAATTGCCAAGCCTGTCACTTATTCCCGAGATCATGCAGATTGCGGCGGTTTCCGGCGCCGATCTGAAGAAATCAGCCAAAATATTCTTCGACGTATCCGAATTGTTCCGGATCGGACGTATCGATGTGGCCGCCAATAACGCAAGTGTCTCGGATCATTATGAAGCGCTTGCCATTGCGCGGGGTCTGGATGAAATTACCGCAGCCCGGCGATCGATCACAGCGTCAGCACTGGAAAAGTTCGGATCAGAAGAGGATCCGGTGGCGGGCTGGCATGGGGCTGATCGGATTCGCATCGACCGAACCCAGGAGCGAATCAGTGAATTGATCGAGAGTGGCGACATGAATATTGCGCGCCTGACGGTGGCAGCGGGCATGATGAATGACATCGCAAAGACCAGAAATTAGCGCTGCATGCGGCGGTTGGGGGAATTGACGAATGAGCGTACGGGAAGAGGATGCCGGTGTCGTCGGCGCTGATCGAAAGGGTATATTCGGCTGGATGATGTTTGACTGGGCAGCGCAGCCCTTTCACACATTGATCATTACCTTTGTCTTTGCACCCTATTTTGTCTCGCAGGTGGCGGAAACACCGGTCAAAGGCCAGGAAATATGGGGCTATGCCACCGGCCTTGGCGGCCTGGCAATCGCCTTCATGGCACCGATTCTGGGCGCCATAGCCGATACAACCGGTCCCCGAAAGCCGTGGATCCTGTTCTTTTCGATACTGGGAATTATCGGCTGCTGGCTTTTGTGGTTTTCGCCGCCTGGCAGCGCCAATATTTCGCTGATCATTTTTGCGCTGATCCTGGCGCTGATCGGCATGGAGTTTGCCGCTGTTTTCAACAATGCCATGATGCCCGATCTGGTGCCCCGCTCACGGCTTGGCCGCCTGTCGGGATCGGCCTGGGCGCTGGGATATGTGGGCGGCATTATCTCCCTCATCATTGTTCTGGGTTTCATGGCCGGTGAGCCATCAACCGGCAAGACCCTGCTTGGCATCGTGCCATTGTTTGGTCTGGACAGCGCCACCTATGAAGGCAGCCGCGCATCGGGTCCCTTGACGGCAATCTGGTTCCTGATCTTTGTTCTGCCGATGTTCCTGTTCACGCCTGACATACCGCGCCGGGTGTCGGCAAAGGGGGCTGTCGTGCGCGGTCTGCGCAATCTTGGACAGACATTGCGATCATTGCCCGGCCAAAAGAGCTATTTCTCCTATCTGATATCCAGCATGTTTTATCGCGATGGGCTGAATGCGCTTTATGCCTTCGGCGGTATCTATGCAGCCGGTGTGCTTGGCTGGTCGATTACCCAGATTGGCGTTTTCGGCATTCTGGCAGCGTTGACAGGTGTCATCGGCGCCTATTTCGGCGGGCAGATTGATGATCGTCTTGGACCCAAAAAGGTCGTCTCGACCAGTATTGTCGTGCTGGCCGCCTGTTGCATTGTCATTGTTTCAACGTCGCCCAATGAAGTGCTGTTCATGACGGTCGGCAGCGCCGATGCAGCGTCTTCATTGCCCGATATTGTCTTTTATGTTGCGGGTTGTTTCATCGGGGCTGCAGGCGGGGCCCTGCAGGCCGCTTCCAGAACATTGCTGGTTGATCAGGTTCCATCGGAAAAGGTGACGGAAGCCTTTGGCCTCTATGCCTTGTCAGGCAAGGCGACGACCTTTATCGGGCCATTGCTGATCGCCCAGGCAACAGGTATTTTTGCCAGTCAGCGTCTGGGCATTACACCCGTGATCCTGCTTCTCGTGCTGGGTTTGCTGTTGTTACCCTTTGTCAGCAGCAAACGGGCGGAAAGTGCCGGATCCTGATAGATGACGGGCTCTCGGGCCCATCATCCTTTTCGGTCTTTCTTTCAAGACATGCTCTCTAACTCAATTGAGCGGCCAGGAATTCCTGGGTGCGCTGATGGGCAAGTTCCGCGGCATCGGCATTGTAGAAAGTTGGTCGTGCGTCATTGGCAAAGGCATGACCGGTGTCGTAGCGATAAACCTTCAGGCTCTTGAGATAGTGCACCGCCTTGTCAAGCATTTCAGCAGGCACATGGTCATCGTGGATACCAAAATGGCCGAGGACCGGCGCCTTGAGCGGGCTGTCGAGATATTGCGACAGACGTGTGCCATAGAACGAAACTGCGGCGGAAATATCCAGTTTTTGAGCGGCTCGGATGGCAAGACCGCCACCCCAGCAAAAGCCCATGGCCGCAATCTTGCCGCTGCCGTTGGCAACCAGCATGTCGACCGTTGCAGCGATATCGAGCATCGTCTGGTCGAGATCGGCGGCGAGCATCATGTCGCGCCCCGGCAAAGCATCATTGAAAGGAATTACGGCGCCAGGTTTTTGCCGGTCAAACAGGGCTGGAACGGCAACATTGTAGCCAAGGGCACCATAGCGCGCGGCCAGACCCTTGAGTTGGTCGGTTACGCCAAAGATCTCTTGCAGGATGACCAGACCACCGCGTGGGATGCCGGTGGCGTTCTCTATCCAGCAGTCAAATTCGTGTCCATCTTCAGCGGTTAGCTTGAGGTTCATCGGCAAGTCTCCTGTGTTGTATCGGAACGTATTGCAGTGGACCCTTATAAAGACAATTCGCTGCAGATCTGGTTAATGCGCGGGCGGATGGTTCCGCCCGCACCACTTATCGAGTCAATCGCCGACCTTGATCCCGGCTTCCTTGAAATAGCGCAAGGCGCCGGGATGATAGGGCACCACATTGGCCGGGGCCATTGTTTCCGCCTTGGCCAGTCGGAACAGACCGAAGCTTTTGGTCAGGGCATCCTTGTTTTCGACGATGGCTTTGGTGAGATTATACACCAGATCATCGCTCACATCGCCATTGGTCAGCATCATCCAGGGAATGCGCATGATGGTGGCGGGACCATTTTCCAGACCGAGGATGTTTTCGTTCTGTTTCAGGCTGGCAAGACTGCCTGCGGGCAGAAATTTCTTGAAGGCAGAAGCGCCGGCTTCTGAATTGTCCAGAGAGACATAGCACAATCCGCCCCTCGACTGCAGCTTGACGGCCGCCTGTTTGCCAGCGCCGGCGTTCAGACTGACCAGCGCAATATCAACCAGATTGTCGCCGAGAGCTTCCATGCCGGCAACAAAGCTGCTGACAGGAACCTGCTGGAAATCATCATAGGTCATGCCGCCATTTGCCAGCCCGCCACTGATGTAGAAGGGGATAATGGTCGATGATGTGTATTCGGATGCGATCCGCAGATCGCCTGCGCGCGCTTTGACATCTGCAATGGTCTTCAGACCGAGATCGCACGGCGCCATCAGGCCGGTGGTCAGGGGGAACATCACACCGACCAACCGCAAATTCGCGCTGGCGCGGTCATAATTGCCTGTTCCGGTCAGTGCATAGCCGGCCTCGACGGCATTGGAAAATCCAAAGTCGACTTCGCCGGAACTGATCAGGGGCAGATAGCCCACCAAAGGCTGGGTCCGCGCCGTGATGCCATTTTCATTGGCAATCTTTGCAACCGCCTGGCCTGAATTGAAGGCGATCGTGCCCTGTTGACCGGTGGCGATCGTCACCACCTGGGCTTGCGCGCCGGTCGCGGCCAGTGCAAGGCCGAAAAGTGTTGCGGTGAGCTTGTATTTGAGATGTTTCATGGTTTCCTCCTGTTGAATTGATTATATCGTGCCGCCATTTCCGGCGGTGCCTGCTTTTGTAATTTGCAACATTGCGACAAGTGCGAAGAGACAGACAGCCGCCACGATATGGGGCGTATTGTCAAAGGGCAGAAATCCCAGCGGCAGTGTTGCAAGTCCCAGCAGGATCGCAAGACACCGGACAGCCGTATTCAGCCCTCGCGACCAAAAGCCGACAATGCCTGCCGTCACGCCGAGGATCCCGATCGCCGAAAGCGCCAGGACCAAAGCGATATCGGCAGTGCCACTGCGCATCAGCAGCGCGGGTGATGCAACGAAAATGAAGGGCAAAAGGAAGGCAGCCCAGCCAATGCGCATGGCAGCCAGGCCTGTCGCCAGAGCATCTTCCTTGGTGATGGCAGCAGCTGCAAATGCAGCCAGAGCAACCGGTGGTGTGATCATCGACATCATGCCGAAGTAGAGAATGAACAAATGCGCCGCGATCGGCTCAATGCCTGCCTCAACCAGTGAAGGCGCGACCAGGGTTGCCAGCAGGACATAGACACCGGATGTCGGCATGCCCATGCCCAGCACAATGCAGATCAAGGCCGAAATGCCGAGGAGCAGCAGGATGTTGGACCCAACGGCGTCTATCAGCACCAATGTCAGGGCAAAACCAAGTCCGGTGATGTTGAGTACACCGATGACGAAACCGGCGGCTGCCACAATCAGGATAAGGTCGACCATGGCGATACCGGTCTCAACGAAGACACGCCCAAAAGCCGGCAGAGTCAATTTCTGGCCGCGATAGCCACGCAGAAAACCGACCGCGACGATGGCGACAGATGCAATGAGGGCGGATTTCTCAGGGTCCAGACGCCACCAGAACAGGGCGGCGAACAGAATGCCGAAAGGAAAGACGAAGTGCCATCCCTCGGCCAGCACCTGGCGGGTCGTCAAACCATCGGTTTCGGTGGCTTTGATGTGGTCACGCCCGGCAATCAGGTCGACCTGGGCAAAAACACTGAAATAGTAAAGCGCAGCAGGCAGCAATGCGGCTGTTGCCACCGTGATGTAGGAAATTTCCAGAAATTCGGCCATCAGGAAGGCCGCGGCGCCCATGATCGGAGGGGTCAACTGGCCACCTGTCGAGGCAACGGCCTCGATGGCGCCGGCATCCTTGCCGGAATAGCCGCCGCGCTTCATCAAGGGGATCGTGATGACACCGGTGGTCACCACGTTTGAAACTGCGCTGCCGGAGATGGAACCGAAGAGTGCCGATCCGACAACGGCAATCTTTGCACTGCCGCCCCTGGCACGCCCGGTGGCGGCCATGGCAAGATCGGTAAAGAATGCGCCGCCACCGGCGGCAAACAGCAATTGTCCGAAAAACACAAACAACAGAACGATGATGGTGCCAACGGCAAGCGGCGTTGAAAAGACAGCGGTCGGATCAAATCCGACATATTGTACCAGACGTGTCGGGCTCAACGCCTTGCCGATCAGTCGTCCAGGCGCCAGATCGGCAAACAGCGCATAGACCAGAAAGACCGAAACAATGGAAAACAACATCCAGCCGGCACGCCTGCGAATGCCTTCCATGACGGCCAGGGTGACGACGGCACCGATCATGGTAATCTGCCAGGGCCGATAGGATTGTTCATAAAGCAGCCAGGCAAAATCCCATGCGGCATACATCAGGACCGAAAAGGCAATCAGGCCGAAGGCGCCGTCGACCCAGCCGACTTTGGCTTTGAGCGCCCCGGTCGGACCATATTTGAGGAATGTGATGGCCAGCACCAACCCAAGCTGAAAGGCCATATATTGTTGTTTGAGTACCGCCAGACCGATGCGCGTCGGGGCCTCGATGTTCCACAGGATACAGGCAACGCACATGGTCGTCGCAAGAACGGCAATGGCCCATTCGGTGCGCGTACCCTGTCGTTGCTGGTCCGGCATCAACCGGTTTCCTCGGGCCAGTACAACCGCATGGGATTATCAACGAGCAGGGCTTTTTGTTGTGATGGGCTCAGGGCAATACGCGCAATGACATTCACCAGTTCACCATCATCCGGCATGTGCGAGCGCATGTTGGGATGCGGCCAGTCGGTTCCCCACAGAACCCGTGAAGGATAGCGTTCCACCAATTCCCGGCCAAAGGGGATGACATCGTGATAGGGTGGCCCGGCGATCGTCAGACGTTCAGGGCAGGTGACTTTCACCCAGATATTGGGATTCTCGTCCAGCAGTTTCAAAAAGGCCTGAAACCCCGCGCCTTCAACGCCCGCCGCTACATCGGGGCGGCCCATGTGATCGACCACGACGATACCGGGCAGAGATTTCAAAAAGGGAACCAGTTCGGGCAGATCGGCGGCTTCAAAATAGACGACGATGTGCCAACCGAGTTTCACGACCCTTTCGGCTATGGCCTGGAACACTTCCTTTGGGGTCTCGCCGACAAGGCGTTTGACAAAATTGAACCGCACCCCGCGCACGCCGGCATCATCCAGCGCCTGCAATTCGTCGTCGGTGACTTCCGCGCCGACAATCGCCACACCGCGGGCGCGTCCGCCCGAGGCCTGCATGGCGTCGACCATGGCACTGTTGTCGCGCCCATGGCATGTTGCCTGAACAATCACATTGCGGGCAAAGCCCAGATGATCGCGCAGGGCAAACAATGTTTCCTTGGGGGCATCGACGGGTGTGTATTTGCGTTCGGGCGCAAAGGGGAAGGTCGCCGCCGGACCAAAAATATGGCAATGGGCATCCACTGATCCCGCCGGTGGCTCAAAACGCGGCACCGATGGTGCTGCGCAAAATGGCAGATAATCCTCACTCATGGGGCAAAGTTACGACCCTCTTTAACATTATACAAATTGATATTCGTGTTGTAATTTATCATTCAAAATGATGGTGAGGTCCCGGGATGCTGCGAAATTTCGACATGAACCTATTTCTGGTTCTGCACACTTTGCTGGAAGAGCGCAGTGTCACAAGGGCTGGGGAACGATTGGGGCGTACGCAATCGGCGATTTCCAACTCGCTCAAACGATTGCGCGATATATTTGATGATCCGCTTTTTGTTCGGATGCCGACAGGCCTCAGCCCGACGCCCAAGGCCATCCAATTGGGGCAGGCATCGGCAGACATCATTCGCATGGCCAATGATTGCCTGGCGCCGGGAATCGCCTTTGATCCGAAAAACAGTGACGCGCGCTTTGTCATCGGGGCACCGGACCGCCTCAGCTTGCCGGTGTTTCTGCCGTTTCTGGAACGCATCAGACGGGTTGCACCCGGTATTGCGATTGACCTGAGAACAACAGACAGGACCTATGCGCTGCAGTTGATCATGGATCAGGAAATCGATATCGCCCTGGGATGGTTTGACAAGACGCCCCCTCAAGTCAATCAGGTGCATGTTTCCGACGAACAATTTGTTGTACTTTGCCGCCCGGACCATCCAATTCTGGACGGTCCTGAAGATATCGGTTTTGCCACGCTGCTGAGCTATCCCCATCTCGTTGTCAGTTCGGGCGGGGATCGCCGGGCGGCATTTGACGGCGCATTGGCGCGCCGTGGGCTGAGCCGCAATGCAGCGACCTCATTGACAAATTTCACAGTGGTGCCGGAACTTCTCAGGCGCAGCACGCTGATTGGTGTTTTTACCCGCAAGACCGCTGATTACTTTGCCCGCAATCATGGACTGGCAATGCGGCCTGTGCCATCGGAGATCGAGCCGATTTCCAACAAGCTGATCTGGCATCGCCGGTTCGATGCCGACCCCAAGCACCTGTGGTTGCGCAAACAGCTCATCGCCATTTGCAGCTAGGACGTGTCAGGCTAGGTCAACCCGGTAAGCACGTATTGCGGATTTTCCTCTAATGCCTGAAATGACGTATTCCGGTCATGACCATGGCTATCCCGGCCTCGTTGGCGGCGCGGATGACATCATCGTCACGCATGGAACCGCCCGGCTGAATGACCGCTGTTGCACCGGCTTCAATGGCAGACAGAAGGCCATCGGCGAATGGAAAGAAGGCGTCCGAGGCAACCACCGAACCCTTTGTCAAAGGTGCGGGCAACCCCAGAAGTTCCGCCGCATCCTGGGCCTTGCGGGCGGCAATGCGCGCAGAGTCGACACGGCTCATCTGGCCGGCACCAATGCCGACCGTTGCGCCGTCGCGGGCGTAGACGATGGCGTTGGATTTGACGTGTTTTGCAATGCGGAAAGCAAATTTGAGGTCGCTGAGTTCTTTTGCTGTCGGTGCGCGATCCGTCACAACCTTGAGGTCCAGATCATCTACCATGACGTTGTCGCGCGACTGGACCAAAAGGCCGCCTGCAACGGTTTTGGCGGTCAGGCCAAGAGCGCGCGGATCCGGCAGCGCCCCGGTTGTCAGCAGTCTGAGGTTCTTTTTCGAAGCGATGATGGCCTTTGCCTCGTCCGTGATGTCGGGCGCGATAATGACTTCGGTGAATATCTTGATGATTTCCTCGGCCGCTTCAGCATCCAATGTTGCGTTAAAGGCAATAATGCCACCAAAGGCGGAAACGGAATCACAGGCCAGCGCCTTTTGATAGGCTTGGGCAAGGCTGGAGCCGGTGGCGACACCGCAGGGGTTGGCATGTTTGATGATGGCGCAGGCCGCTTCACCGTCAGATGCAAATTCCCCGATCAGCTCGAATGCGGCATCCGTGTCGTTGATATTGTTGTAGGAAAGCTGCTTGCCCTGATGCAGTTTCGCGGTGGCAACACCGGGACGCGTATCGCCCGAAACATAGAATCCTGCACTCTGGTGCGGATTTTCGCCATAGCGCATGACGTCTTTCAAAACACCGGCAACGGATCGGTGTCGGGGGTGTTCGATGGCCAGTTCGCTGGCAAACCAGTTGGAAATGGCAGAATCATAAGCCGCTGTTCTTGCATAGGCTCTGGCCGCCATATTCTGCCGAAAAGTGTAGCGTGTTGCGCCCTCGTTGGCAGCCAGTTCATCAATCAGGCCGTCATAGTCGCAAGGATCAGTGATGATGGTCACATAGGCATGGTTCTTTGCCGCAGCGCGGATCATCGCCGGTCCGCCTATGTCGATATTTTCAACAATCGTCGGATAGTCGCCGCCCGCTGCCATGACGGTCTCAAAGGGATAGAGATTGATGATGGCGATATCAATCGGTCCGATGTCATGGCTTTCCATGGCGCGCGCATGATCGGGGTCGTCGCGAATTGCTAGAAGGCCGCCATGGACAGATGGGTGAAGGGTCTTGACCCGGCCATCCATGATTTCAGGGAATTTGGTCAGATCGGAGACGTCGCACACCGGCAGGCCTGCCGCGTCAATGGCAGCAGCGGTGCCGCCGGTGGAAACAAGTTCAATGCCCTGCGCAACAAGAGACCGGGCCAGGTCAACAAGCCCGCTTTTGTCAGAGACAGACAATAGGGCGCGGCGGGGTTTGACGAATTCGGGTGCCGGAATATTTTTTGATGCAACGGCCATTGCTGGATCCTGTTTGATTGATGAGACGATATGCGGTCAGATGACGGTCGGAACGACCATGGCCACCTGTTATGATTGGGGGGGAGCGGCTTTTGCGATTGAGCGAAACAAGGACCAATTTATCTGAGAGGTTTGCGAAACAACAAAGGTGAGCGTTATCTGCAATGATCTGCGGGCACCGGCAAGGTCAGCAAAATATATGTCTTCTTCCACTTCGGGCTTCACATCGGGTGAGTGAAATGTCCAGCTTTCGCCATTTCCTGCCGTCAGCACAATGTCGTTTTTATAGTTGTAGGAGAGCTTGACCTTCGGGTGGATGTGAAAACGTATGACAGCCGGTGTGTTCTCATTGATCGAAATTTTCTGGTTTGCAGCCTTGGCCAGCCGATCACGGCCATTGACCACATTGCCATCGGCGCTCAGCAGAATGGATCGTTCATGGACAAGGCCCAGAATCTTTGCATATCCATCATGGCGGGCTATGAAACCCTGCCTGCCGGTTGCATCGTCCTTCCGCTCCACATCGACGTTTTTTGGCCCATCGGTCAAAATCGGGCCGAGAAAAGCTGAATTGGAAATGGTCGCGGAGGACCGATCACCAACAATCAATGTTGAATGTGCCGCTGTTGTACGCGCGAGGTGGGCATATTGCGCATGAAAATAGGACGGCGTGCCGGAGTTGACGATGAATCGCTGACGCCCTGATGACAATTCAAAGGAAAGACAGCCGGCATGGGCGGTGGCTGACAATTCGTCCTGCGGAATGGGTCCGGTGTCTGCAATGATGATCGTGCCCTTGGCGGAAAGCCGCTGATAGTTCATCTGCGGTGTGCTCTTGAGCGGCATGCCGGTTGCTTCGTCGTAGCGCAGGACCGACAGGAGGCGGTCGGCCGGCTGGGCGGTTGCGCCATTGAACAATGCCAGCGAACCATCCGCATGGCGGAAAAACTGCAAGGTCTGAAACATCCGGTCGATAACCGAGACAAGTCCCTTGGGTGGGGTATAACCCAGATTCAAATAGGTTTGACGCAAGGGCAGCAGGTCGGCCAGCAAAATCAACGTGACCTGAGGATTTCTTGAGATGTGGCCGCCATCCGCCAAAATCTGCTTTTCAATCTCGTTGTCCAACTGGCGGGCTGCTGATTTGATGGCTGCGGGATTTGCCGGCAAGGCCAGAGTGGCCATGGCCAATGCAATGCGCACGCGAAAGCGTTTCTCGCCATCACGCACAGCTGGTGCCACTTTGTGCAGGTAGCGAATCTGCGTCGCCAGACTTTTGACAAACCGCCGATAGAAGTTGCGATCCTGGTTTTTCAGAACAATGGGGGAGTGCGAGAGCCAGGCAATAACCCTTTGCGCGGTGACATCGGGCTCCCAGGCGACCCCGGAGGCGCGGCGGCCGCACTCCTTGATCCATAATTCCGTGAACTTGCGGGCATCGCCATAAGCTTCTGCATCATTGGCGGCCCGCAAATGCCGAAGCCAGCGGAAACTGTGCAATATCTTGTCGAAGCCTACAGATGGACCTTCAAGGGAAAAGGGTGAATGCCCCCCGGTATCAAGGACCCGGCCGTCAAGCGGAAAGCGGCCCTGGTGTATTTCATGGGCAATATAGGGGTCGGCAATACGCAAATCGGTTGGTGCGACAACGAGCCTGTCGGGTGCCTTGCCCAGAAATGGCCAGGGACCACCGCGCCCAATCGCAATCCGGCGTGCACTCCGACGCCAGCATTCCCGCAAATACAATGGCAAAAATTGCCGGAACTCCACCAATACCGCCGCCAATTCTGGTCCCCGCATACCCCTATTCCAAAGGAACTGGATATAGATTCATGTCACGCAAGTGGTTCTGACCTGTCAGCAAGTTGCTTTGGGCAGGATATGAATCAATATTCAGTTCCTTTGGTATCATCTGGGGTGCCCTTATAACAGCAATATCACAAGACCTATACACCGGCGGCGACAAAAACAGCGATTATTGCTTATTCATGACGCATCAGTACGCTGGCAAAAAAGCCATCCATGCCCGACCGACGGGCAATTTCATGCGGCAGCATGTCAGGTGTCGTGCGAATATCGCCACGATCTGTGATTGCAGTTTCCAATCCGGGCCAATCTGCTGCCACAACAGGTCTGCGTTTCAGGTTTTTCTCAGAAGCCAGTACGCGCTCCACCATATCTTCGCCCTCCAGGGGGTCGAGCGAACAGTTGGAAAATACAATGATGCCGCCGGGCTTGATCAGGGTTGCCGCGTGGCGCAGCATTTTTTCCTGCAGTTCAGAGAGTTTTTCAATATCGGCCAGGCTTTTTGTCCAGGGGATATCCGGGTGTCTTCTGACCGTTCCGGTTGATGAGCATGGCGCATCCAGCAAGACACCATCATAAAGGTTATCGGGCTGCCATTTGAGAAGATCCGCCTCGACAATGTCAGCCTCGTATCCCAGGCGGGCAAGGTTTTCCGACAAGCGTTTCAGGCGGTTACGCGACAGGTCAACAGCCGAGACTTTCGCACCGGCCAATATCAATTGTGCCGTTTTGCCGCCGGGTGCCGCACACAGGTCAGCAATGTTTTTGCCTACGATGTTTCCAAACAGTTTTGCCGGAATAGACGCGGCCACATCCTGCACCCACCATTGTCCATCAGCAAAGCCCGGCAGGGCGGTGATTGAACCTTCCACCTTGTCAAGGCGAACGGACCCGGTCGGCAATACGATACCGCCCAGCAGTTCGGCCCAGTGTTGCGGGTCGGATTTGACGGTCAGATCAATAGAGGGTTCACAAGCCTGGGCGGCAAGTATCGCCTTTGCCCGCGCGCCATAGGCTGATTGCAGTCTTTGATAGAACCATTGCGGGGCATTGATTGTCGTTGCTTCGATCTGCGGCACCAAACGGGTTTTTTCGCGTACAAGACGGCGCAATACTGCATTGACGAGGGAAGCGAAACGCCTGTTGCGCGGGTCGCGATTTGCCTGTTCCACGGCGATGTCAACGGCCGCATGGTCTGGCACCTCCAGATAGATAATCTGTGCTGCCGCAATATTGAGAACATGATTCAAAGCACGCGCACCCGCTGGCAAAGGCTTTTCGACAAGACTGGCCAGAACGGCTTCGATAATTGGCAGATGGCGTAATGTCGCCAGCAAAATGGCGCGCACCAGCCCCTTGTCGGCATCACTCAGACTGCGAAATGCCGGATTGCCGTTTGCTGCATCCATCAGTCCGTCAAGGGACGTCGCGCGGTCAACGACAGCCGATAATAACTTTGTCGCTGTCTGCCGGGCGTTCAGTCCGGGCTTTGCCTCATTTTGTGACATGCCTGCTTGTTCATTGTTGCCGTGTCTGCGTTGATTCAAGACCAAGGTCCTCTTTGATTGCGTTTGCCCGGATTGCGTCCCCAGGGTGTGTTGTCATGTGATCGGGCATCTCTATCGCGGACAGATGCTGCCGGTATGTTGTTCTGCCCTATACCAGCTTCCATCGCCCGAAGCGCTTCTATTCGCTTTTCAGTTGGTGGATGGGTGGAAAACAACCCGTCCATGCGCAGGCCTGAAAGCGGGTTGATGATGAACATATGCGCAGTTGCAGGGTTTCTTTCGGCGTCTTCATTGATCACATGATTGGCTGAGCTGGCAATTTTTCCAAGAGCCGACGCCAGCCACAGAGGATGCCCGCAAATCTCGGCACCACCGCGATCGGCGGAATATTCCCGCGTTCGACTGATGGCCATTTGCACGATCATGGCGGCCAGAGGGGCCAATATCATCGCCGCCAATGTGCCGATGATACCGGCGCCGTCGCGCCGCCCACCGCGAAAGAAAAAGGCAAAATTGGCCAGCATTGAAATCGCGCCTGCCAGGGTTGCGGTGATGGTCATGGTGAGTGTATCGCGATGTTTCACATGTGCCAGTTCATGTGCCATGACCCCGGCAACCTCTTCATGAGACAGCCTTTCGAGAAGGCCGGTTGTTGCTGCGACGGCAGCATTGTCCGGGTTGCGACCGGTCGCAAAGGCATTGGGTTGCTGGTTCTTGATCAGGTAGACTTTTGGCATCGGCAGCTCGGCTCTCTGGGCGAGTTGTCGTACGATGCCGTAATATTCCGGCGCTGATTGTTCCGTGACTTCGACTGCATGATGCATTTTGAGCACCATTTTGTCGGCGTTCCAGTAGGAAAACATATTCATCGCAGCCGCTGCAACCAGCGCGATGAGCATGCCGGTGTTTCCTCCAATCGCGTAGCCAATGGCCATGAACAAAGCAGTCATGACAGCCAAAAGCATTGCAGTTCGAACCATATTCATGGCAAATACTCCAAGAGAATGACCGGTCTTTGACCGGCTTATACCCTTGATATAATGGGTATTGGTAGTTGTTTGTGCAACGTGAATACGGGTTTGGAACAATGATGGATGATCGGTCACGGCAGGCTGCAGTGCGTAAAAATGATGGTGTGACAGATTCCGCAACGTCTGGCGCGCAGGTACCCGGTCGCAAGCCTGTGGAGGATTTACCACCTGCTGCGCAAAGAGCACTGAGAGAGGCTGAAGCGCGACGACTGGCGAAAAAAGCGACTGGTTCCGAGACCAGCGGACCGACGGAAATCGGTGGTCGCGGCGGAAAGGACCCCTCTCGCTTCGGTGACTGGGAGATTGATGGCCGTGCCATTGATTTTTGAACAGGCTGGGGTTTTTGAACAGGCCGGGGTTTTTGAACAGGCCGGTTCAGGCGGCATAAATATATCAAGGCCTGTTTGCAACTTCCAATGCTCCATGTCTTTGAAGTAAGTAGACTGTGCAATGGGTCTTTTTTAACAATATAGAAGATATTTTGACCTTATATTTGGCGGTTGATTTGCGCCGGTGAATATAAATGTCTTGAGTATTTTATTGAAGCAGCTGGTTTTTCGTCATTTCCATGCTCTGATCTGGTTGATTTTCACTGGTATTTATCCTGCAAAAACAACGCAATACGATATTAGATAAAATGCAATCAATCGGTTTAAACCCGTTTCAATTACCTTCAACTAAAACAAGGCAACTGGAATCCGCTTGCAATCTCCAATCAATGGACGATCGGGCTCGGTTCCCTGGGCAGTCAATCTGTTGGGAAGAAAAATATGAAGATTGGAAAACTAGGCAGCATCTGGAAAAAGTTCCAGAGCGACAGGAGCGGGAACTTTGCCATTACCTTTGCTCTTTCTTCTGTTGCGATCTTCTTGTCCGTTGGACTTGCCGTGGACTATTCACAATCGATCGGCAACCGAACACGGGTTACCAACGCACTGGATTCAGCAACACTTGCGACGGCCAGAGCCTTATCGATTGGTGATGTCAGGGAAAGAGACGCCGAGGATTATCTGAAGGTCATATTTGCATCCAATCTGGGAATTGACAGTCTCGAGGATTTGAACAAAAGCAAATTCAGGGTCGAAAATATCAATATCAACAAGACCAATCAGACGGTCACTGCGTCGGCAAGTTACGATCAGCAGATGATGTTCATGCCGATCGGGTCGGAAGAGACGCATCTTGCCGTGGCGGGCATATCGGCGGCAAGCTACGGCCAGTCTGAAATTGAAGTTGCCATGGTGCTGGATGTGACCGGCTCAATGGCCGGCTCGCGTATAAGGGCGCTGAAAGAGGCTGCTCAACTGGGCGTGGAGCAATTGTTGGCAGTCAATACCGATGAGGATGAATATGTCCGTGTCAGCCTCGTTCCCTATAGTGATTCGGTCAATGCCGGACCGCTCGCCAAATATGTCTACCCGGATTACAACGAGGCCAAGAGCAACGCTCCGGTCTATGATCCGGACCTCTATTCCGATACCGGTATCGGATATGACGTGGAACCCTTCCAGGAAGATCTTGAGGAATGTGAGACAACAAGGAAAAAGCAAGGCCGTGGAAAGAACAAGCAATGGGTCACCACGACCACCTGCGATCTGCCGGATGATTATGTGGGCAAGGACAATGGCGCCAGTGAGGATGATTGCGCAACGGATCGCAAGGCGCCGAAAAGCGGCACCTCCTACCAGTATACGGATGCAAATCCTTCCTACGGCATGATCAGTCGCGATTCGCGCCTTTCCAAGAATGCCTGTACCAATTCGGAAATCGTGCTTCTCACCAGCAATGAGAGCAAACTGAAAAATGCCATTAGCAATCTTTCGACGGGTGGTTGCACGGGTGGCCATATGGGCCTGCAATGGGCCTGGTATACGATCTCCCATAGGTGGGCGGATTTCGTGCCCGCCTCATCGGCTCCGGGAAACAGGGACGAGAATGCCGATCTGACCAAATTCATCATTCTGATGACGGATGGAGAGTTCAACAAAGCCTATGCCGGTACCGATTCACAGGACACAGGCTGCAACCAGAGTTCCCTGTCTGAAACGCATACGGACTATCTGTGCGACGCCATCAAGGCGCAGAAGATCAAGATCTTCACCGTCGGCTTTCAAACCTCCAGGTCCGCCGAGAATCTGCTGAAAAGCTGCGCCACGCCGGATGAAGGTCAACTGACCTATCATTATGAACCCGATACGACGGCTGAACTGGAACAGACCTATGAGGATATCGCCAATACGATCCGTTCCCTGCGCCTGACGCTATAGATTTTGCCGATCGCCAGATTTGGGCCAGTCGCTTGCTGCGGCTGGCCTTTTTGATTCGAGGCTTTACAATGTGGCCAAAGGGGCTGCATGCTCCAGGCGCCACCGGGCATTTGACAATTACTGTGGGAAGCATAATGGGCCCTGAAAACAAAGCCGCCAAGATGATCAGAACCATTGTCGCGGTTCTGGAGCCACAATTTGCGGTCCGTCTTTGGTCGGGCGAGCGCATTGGACCCGATGCGGGTCCTGTTCTTGTCATCAATGACCCCTTGGCCATCCGGCGGCTGGCGCTTCATCCGCGGTTGGATTCAGTGATTGAATTGTGGATTTCCGGTCAGGTGGATGTCGAGAATGGATCCCTGTTCGATCTGGTCGAAAGGGGCACAAAAACAAAACTCAAACATCGGTTGAAGGAATTGCCCAAATGGCAACTTCTGAAGGATGTGCCTTCCATATTGTTTGGCCGGCGAAGTCCGGATTCAGGCCTTGCCGGTAACAATCCTTTTGATTTCGGCTCCAGCAAAGAGGCCATTGGCCATCATTATGATGTGTCGAATGCGTTTTATCGCCTCTTTCTGGATGAGGGTATGGTCTATACGTGCGGTTATTTCAAAGACTGGGGCAATTCCCTGGATCAGGCGCAGGAAGACAAGCTTGATCACATATGTCGCAAGTTGCGGCTGAAACCCGGTGAACGCCTGCTTGATATCGGCTGCGGCTGGGGATCCATGCTGATCCATGCGGCGCGCCATTATGGCGTTACCGGTTACGGTGTTTCCCTTTCCGAGGAGCAAACGGCTCTGGCACGCGAGCGGATCAGTGCGGCCGGCCTTGATGACAAGATCAAAATTGACATCAAATCCTATGAGGATGTGACGGGAACATTCGACAAGATCTCCTCCATCGGCATGTTTGAACATGTCGGCAGTGTCAATTACGGAACCTATTTTTCAAAGGTCGCGCGTTTGCTGAAACCCGGCGGCCTTTACATGCATCATGCGATTTCCCGTCGTGCCAAGCGCAGCAAGAAGGCATTCGGCAAAAAAAGCGCGGAACATCTGGCTCTGGTCAAATATATCTTTCCTGGTGGTGAGCTTGACCACCTTGGCATGAGTGTTGAAAATCTTGAAGGATATGGTTTTGAGGTTCACGACGTGGAAAATCTGCGTGAACACTACGGTCGGACCTGCCGTCTTTGGGCCGAGCGCCTGCAGGCGCATTTCGATGAGGCGATCAGGGAAGTGGGTGCTCCAAAGGCGCGTCTGTGGTTGCTTTACCTGACCGGCTGCGCCTTGGCTTTTGAGCGCGGAACGGTGCAGATCAACCAGACCCTGGCAAGCAAGCGTGTTCGCGGCCCAAGCGGTTTGCCGCCAACCCGTGACGACATCTATAGTAAGCGCACATGAACAAGGGGGCAGTGCCCCCTTGAAAATTTCGATCAATGAAAAATACGGGTAGATTCTATTTCAGATTCTGCCGGTTTTCGACCAGATCATCAACAACGCTGGGGTCTGCCAACGTTGATGTGTCACCAAGCGCGCCGAATTCATTCTCGGCGATTTTGCGCAGGATGCGACGCATGATCTTGCCGGAACGGGTTTTCGGCAATCCGGGTGCGAACTGGATTTTGTCCGGCGAGGCGATCGGGCCGATTTCCTCACGCACATGGGCGACCAGTTCCTTGCGCAATGCGTCACTGCCTTCCATGTCGGCCATCAGGGTCACATAGCAATAGATACCCTGCCCCTTGATATCATGCGGATAGCCGACGACGGCGGCCTCGGACACGGCCGGATGCGATACCAGCGCCGATTCCACTTCAGCCGTGCCCATGCGGTGCCCGGACACATTGATGACATCGTCGACACGGCCGGTGATCCAGTAATATCCGTCTTCATCGCGGCGACATCCGTCACCGGTGAAATATTTTCCCTTGTAGTTTGAAAAATAGGTCTGAATGAACCGTTCATGATCACCATAGACCGTTCGCATCTGGCCTGGCCAAGAGTCGACAATGCACAGATTGCCTTCTGTTGCGCCATCCAGAACAATGCCTTCGGCATCGACAAGCTGGGGTTGAACGCCGAAAAAGGGCCGCGTCGCCGAGCCGGCCTTCAGGTCCGTTGCGCCCGGCAACGGCGCGATCATGATCCCGCCGGTTTCAGTTTGCCACCAGGTATCGACAATCGGGCACCGTTTTTCACCGACGATATTATAGTACCATTCCCAGGCTTCCGGGTTGATCGGTTCCCCGACTGTCCCGAGGGTTCGAAGTGAAGCGCGTGATGTGTCGGCGACATGTTTGTCGCCGGCGCCCATCAACGCACGGATGGCCGTTGGCGCCGTATAGAAAATATTGACTTCATGTTTGTCGACAACCTGCCAGAAGCGTCCTGCATCAGGGTAGTTTGGAACGCCTTCGAACATCAATGTGGTCGCGCCATTGGCGAGCGGCCCATAGACAATATAGGAATGGCCGGTCACCCAGCCGACATCAGCCGTACACCAGTAGATGTCGCCGGGATGGTAATCGAAGACATATTCGTGGGTCATGGCGGCATAAACGAGATAGCCGCCGGTCGTGTGCAATACGCCTTTCGGTTTTCCTGTCGATCCGGACGTGTAGAGAATGAACAGCGGGTCTTCCGCATTCATTTTTTCCGGTGGACAGTCCGGCTTTGCGGCCTGAACGGCCTCATGATACCAGATGTCCCTGTCTTCGACCCAGTCGATCTTGCCACCGGTGCGGCGCACAACCAGAACGTCGCTGACGGTGACGCCATCTTTTTTGGCAATCTCCACAGCGCGGTCGGTATTTGCCTTCAGGGGAATTTTCTTGCCGCCGCGAAGACCTTCATCGGCCGTAATGATGAAGGTCGATTCGCATCCGACAATGCGCCCGGCCAGCGCATCGGGTGAAAAGCCGCCAAAGACGATGGAATGAATGGCGCCGATGCGCGCGCATGCAAGCATTGCATAGGCTGCTTCAACAATCATCGGCATGTAGATTGTGACGCGGTCACCTTTTTTCACGCCCTGCTTCTTCATCACATTGGAGAGACGGCAGACCTGATCATAGAGTTCGTTATAGGTGACTTTCTTGTCATCATAGGGATTGTCACCCTCCCAGATGATGGCCACCTGGTCGCCGCGTTTCTTCAGATGGCGGTCGATACAATTATAGGCAACATTGGTGATGCCGTCTTCAAACCATTTGATTGATACATCGCCGGAAAAGGAGGTGTTCTTGACCTTGGTATAGGGTTTGAACCAGTCAATGCGCTTGCCGTGCTTGTTCCAGAACTTGTCGGGGTTCTTTATGCTCTGCTCATACCAGTCGAGATAGGTATCATTGTCGATCAGAGCGCGTTTTTTTGCAGCCTTGAGCACCTTGTGGGTTTTTGAGAACATGCGTTCCTCCTTCGCTTGCAATCGTACATCCGCCTTTGCAGGCAATGTGTTGGCCCCTTAATAGCAGGTGTTTTTGTCAGGGCAATTAGACAATGGGCTGTTATTTGGCCTGATGGTTACTTTGATTGCAATTCTTTTCAAACGGCGTTATAGAAACGGCATATTTCCCGGAAAACATGAAAATACCCATTGCCTGCCAGACCGGAGCGGGCGGACAGGAGAAGTTTATCCATGACTCAACAATTGCTTATGCCGAAAGCAACCGCTGTCTGGCTTGTTGATAATACGGCTCTGACATTTGATCAGATTGCACAATTCTGCCAATTGCATGTGCTTGAGGTCAAGGCGATTGCTGATGGAGAATCGGCGCAGGGTATCAAGGGTCTTGATCCGATTCAGACCGGCCAGTTGTCGCGCGATGAAATCGCCAAGGCAGAGGCCGATTCGTCGCACAGGTTGAAACTGTCGACCCCCAAGGTGCATGTGCCGGAATTGAAGCGCAGAGGACCACGTTATACGCCGGTATCCAAGCGACAGGACAGGCCCAATGCCATCTTGTGGCTGGTGCGCAACCATCCGGAACTGCGCGATGCACAGATTTCGCGGCTTGTCGGCACCACCAAATCAACGATTGCACAGATTCGTGATCGCACCCACTGGAATTCCGCCAATCTGACGCCGCTGGATCCGGTCACGCTGGGACTGTGTACGCAGATTCACCTTGATATCGAGGTTGAAAAGGCTGGCAAGGATCGTCCGGACCAGGTTGTTGTGCGTGAAGACAGCACGTTGCTTCCGACGCGTGAAACCGAGACATTCGCATTCGATACGACCATGCCGGCAAAGAAGAAGGAAGATGTCATCGATGCCGATGCCGTTTTCGCCAAGCTGAATTCGCTGAAAAAAGAAAGATCAGACGAGGAATAGCCGTTGGCTGTCTTTCTTTTCTGATCGAGACTTTGGTGGCACCGGTTTGCGGTGTGAAAACTATCCGGCCGCATTGTTGAAAAACGATGCGGCTTTTTGGTCACAAGATTTCCCGGCGTTCTATTTTTCCCAAACCTCATATTTGGATTTCATGTAGGTCACGCCGTCTCGCACGATCTCTTCCAGCACCGTGAGATCAATGTCGGACAATTTGTTTATATAGAGGCAGCTTTTGCCGATCTTGTGCTTGCCGAGGCGTGACAATTTTTCCGACAGGTCGCGGTATCCGGGCATGATATAGACGGACAGGGCTGCTTTGCGCGGGCTGAAGCCGGTAACGAGGAAATCTCCCTGTCTACCACTATCATACTTATAGTGATAACGTCCGTAACCAATGATGCTGCTGCCCCACATTTGCGGCTCGTAACCTGTGACACGGTGAAACAGCGAAAGCAGAATCTGTGCATCTTCACGACGGCGCTGATTTTCAATGATTGCAATGAAATCAGCTGCGCTTGTTGTGGTGGGCTGTGTTTTATTCGGTGATTTTGACAAGGACCATTCCGGAAAAATTCTGTTACCGGCTCATATTGCTGGTTTGCGCGGGCGCGTGTTCAGTATCCGTGAGAAAACGCTAGCAGAAATTGGCCGGGTTTTCCACAGCCATCGCTGGCTGAGGAAATGGCGATTTTGGAGATCTGATTCAGATCGCTTGACTCGCGGTGGCATTTTTGGAATCTATATAAGAACAAAACAAGAACAATTGGATTGAAAATGCAAAAGACCAGAGTGCTGCAGAGGCTTGAGACATTGCAGGAGGCTGTCGCCAAGATTGACGGGCGCCATGCTTCCTTTGCACGGCGCGCCCGATCGCGCGGGCACAATGACGGCAGCATTGTTGATTTTGACATTGCTGCCATAGATGGTGTTTTTGACGGCGGTTTTCCGGCTTTTGCCCTGCATGAGGTGCGGTGTTCGCTGACCCGTGACATTGGTGCGGCGACGGGGTTTCTGGCGGGCCTTCTGGCCGGATGCATGCAGCAGCGACAGGGCCGGATTGTCTGGATCTGCGATCCGGCGTGTCGGCTTGATGGCGGGCAGCTTTTCCCTGCCGGGCTGGCCATGTTCGGGCTTGATCCGGCGCGCCTTGTCGTGGTGCAGCCGGTCGATTTGAAAGCCGCTCTGTGGGCCAGTGACGAGGCGGCAAAATGCCAGGAACTTGCAGGCGTTATCTTCCAGGTAAAGGGCAATCCACGCAACTTTGACATGACGGCGACACGGCGCCTGATGCTCAAGGCACAACAAAACGGGCAATTCATCGCCATTCTGCGGCAGGGTGGTGAGGAGGAGGCCAATGCGGCGGCAACACGCTGGCATGTGCGCGCACAGCCATCCACGGTCGATCCGGATATTCAAAGGGGCATCGGGCTTTTGCGGCTGAACCTTGTCCTTGAACGCAACCGCCATGGTCAAACGGGGCACTGGACCATTGCATGGAACCAGAAAACACACGGTTTTGAACATGCCCCAACGCATTATGTCGATCGCCCTGCCCTGTCTTCCGACCGATCGGATGGCGCGTCGCAAATGGGGCAAGTCATGGCGTTTGAACGGGCGTCCTGACGCCCCGCCCATTGTTGCCATAGCAAAGGTCAAGAATGCCATGCGGCTTGTCGCGGTGGATGCATGCGGCCGTGAAGCAGGCCTGCGCATGGACCAGACATTGAGCGATGCGCGGGCTCTGTTTCCGGACCTGGATGTTTTTGATTACGACCCGGCGGCGGACGCTGTTTTGCTATCGGCCATTGCCGCCTGGTGTGATCGCTATACGCCGCTGGTAGCGCTGGACCGGTCTTGCCAGAGCGATGGCAGCGCCGGGGGAAATTGTGCAGGGCTTTTGCTGGATATTACCGGCTGCGCACATCTTTTTGGCGGCGAGGAAGCCATGCTGCTTGACGTGGTTGGCCGATTGCGGGCTGCTGGTCTGATGGCCAGCGCTGCCATTGCCGACACGCCGGGCGCGGCCTGGGCATTTGCCCGTTACAGCGACCGGCAGATCATCACGTCCGGCGATCACCAAAGGCAATTGCTGGACCTGCCTCTGATCAGCCTGCGCCTTGATATGCCGATGCTTGATATGCTCAAGAAACTCGGATTGCGGACCATAGGCTGCATTGCCGGCTTGCCGCGTGCGCCTCTTGCCGCGCGTTTTGGCAATGGCCTTCTGCAGCGCCTTGACCAGGCGCTGGGGCGGCAGGAAGAGGCGATTTCCCCGCGCCTGCCGGTTCCCGAACTGTCTTCGGAGCGGATTTTTGCCGAACCGATCATCCTGCAGGACGATATCGAGCGAACGGTGGGGCAGTTGGCCGGCCATCTCAGGCAGCGCTTCGACGAACGCCAGCTTGGCGCGCGCGCATTGGAACTGAAACTGTTTCGTGTCGACGGTCATGTGGCATGCGTGCGGGTGCGGGCGGCGAGCCCGGTCTACAGCATTGATCGCATCGTCATGCTGTTTCGTGAACGCATAGCCGGATTCCATGATGATCTGGAAGCAGGCTTCGGGTTTGACCTTGTGCGGCTGAATGTTCTGGAAAGCGAGGCGCGGCAAAGTGAACAGGGTGATCTGACCGGCGGCTCGATGCGCGGCGAGGGTTTCAGCAACCTTGTCGACAAGCTGGGCGCGCGCCTTGGCACAGACCGGGTGCAGCGTTTTGTGGCCGCCGGCACCCATATTCCCGAGCGCAGCTTCGGACTTTTGCCGGAAGCCTCCTGCGGTCAGAAAGATGCGGGTGCGCAGGCGGTTTTATGGCGTCAGGACAATCACGGCCATGAGGGCGATGGGCCAGCCGTTTTGACCCGTCCTGTCATCCTGTTTGAACGGCCCGAACAGGTTGAGGCAATTGCCGAGGTGCCCGATGGCCCCCCCGTCCGGTTCCGCTGGCGGCGCACGCTCTACAGGATTGAGCGCTCGGAAGGTCCCGAACGCATTGCCTGTGAATGGTGGCGCGATGGGCGCGGTGGTTATAGCCGCGACTATTTTCGTGTCGAGGATGATCAGGGTTATCGTTTCTGGATGTTTCGTCTGGGATTGTTCGAGCGCGAAACCGGCAATCCGAAATGGTTCATGCACGGAGTTTTTGCATGAGCGAGCACATTTCGGGCGCCGATTATGTCGAGCTTGCCGTCACGACGAATTTTTCCTTTCTGCGCGGCGCGTCGCATCCGGAGGAAATGGTTGTCGAGGCAGCCCGTCTTGGCCTGGCCGGGTTGAGTGTAACCGACCGCAATTCCCTTGCCGGTGTCGTCAGGGCCCATATGGCTGCAAAGGAGGCCGGGCTTGCCTTTGCACCGGGATGCCGCCTGGTCTTTGCCGATGGCACACCGGACATTCTTGTCTGGCCGCAGGACCGGGATGCCTATGGCCGTCTGTGTGAATTGCTGACCATCGGCAAGCGCCGGGCGCCGAAGGGAGAATGCCACCTTGCGCTGGATGATCTGCTGGCCCATGGCGATGGCCTGATCATGGCCATTGTACCACCCATGACGCTGCCTCTTTGTGCCCCCGATTGTCTGCAGGTTCTGGCAACGCGCTTTGCCGGGAATGTCTATCTTGCCGCTGCCTGGCGTTATGACGCCTTTGACCAGCGGCGCCTGGTGTCCCTGGCCCGTCTTGCCCGGCACAATCATCTGCCGCTTCTGGCCATTGGCGATGTTCTCTACCACGGACCGCAACGGCGTTTTCTGCAGGATGTGGTGACCTGTATCCGCGAACATCTGACCATTCGTTCCGCCGGCAGGCAGCTTGAACCCAATGCCGAGCGCCATCTGCGCAATGCTGCCCAAATGCAACGCCTGTTCAGGGATCATGAATATGCCATTGCCGAATCCGTCAAACTCTTTCGCCGGCTTTCTTTTTCCCTTGATGAGCTGAAATATCAATATCCCGAAGAGCCGACGGGCAGCAAAGCGCCACCGCAAGAGACGCTCGCACGGCTGACGCATGAAGGATTGCACAGGCGCTATCCGGACGGTCCGCCGCAAAAGGTCATTGCTTCCATCCATCATGAGCTGGGGCTGATCCGCAAGCTGGACTATGCGCCCTATTTTCTGACGGTCTACGACATTGTGCGCTTTGCCCGCGCAAAGGGCATCCTGTGCCAGGGGCGCGGTTCGGCGGCCAATTCAGCCGTTTGCTATTGTCTCGGCATCACCGAGGTGGATCCGGGAAAGGTGGATCTGCTGTTTGAAAGGTTCATCTCCGAAGAACGCAATGAGCCGCCGGATATCGATGTCGATTTTGAACACGAAAGGCGCGAGGAAGTCATCCAGTATATTTATGCAAAATACGGGCGGGAACGGGCCGGACTGGCCGCAACGGTCATCACCTACCGCGGCCGCTCGGCCCTGCGCGAGGTGGGCAAGGTCTTTGAACTGTCCGATGACGTGATTTCCGCCATTTCCGGCACGCGCTGGGGGCATTCCTCTTCCGGACTGGATGAGGAGGATGCGCGCCGCGCCGGGCTTGATCCGCATGACAGGCACCTGATGCAGATCCTCGATATGGCAACACAGATCATCGGTTTTCCGCGTCATCTCTCGCAGCATGTGGGCGGGTTCATCATCACCCGTGACCGACTGAGTTCGGTGGTGCCGATTGAAAATGCCGCCATGGATGATCGCACGATTGTCGAGTGGGACAAGGATGATCTGGAAAGTCTCGGCATTCTCAAGATCGACATATTGGCGCTTGGCATGCTCAGTTGCATCCGCAAGGCGTTTGAATTTCTGGACCGGCATTACGACCGCCGGGAGAGCCTGTCTTCGCTGCCCGATGATGCGGATGTCTACGACATGATCTGCCGGGCCGACACGATCGGCGTTTTCCAGATTGAAAGCCGGGCGCAGATGTCGATGCTGCCGCGCCTGAAGCCGCGCTGTTATTATGATCTTGTCATCGAGGTGGCGATTGTCAGGCCGGGCCCTATCCAGGGCGACATGGTACACCCCTATTTGCGGCGCAGGCAGGGAAAGGAGCCCGTGTCCTATCCCAAGGAAGAACTGAAGCACGTTTTGACAAAAACGCTTGGTGTGCCGCTGTTTCAGGAACAGGCGATGAATATCGCCATTGTCGCGGCCAATTTCGAGCCGGGCGAAGCCGACAAGTTGCGCCGGGCCATGGCAACATTTCGCCGGGTCGGCACCATTCATTCCTTCCGCATGAAAATGGTCGAGGGCATGGTGGCCAATGGCTATGAACGCGATTTTGCCGAACATTGTTTCGGTCAGATCGAGGGATTTGGCGAATATGGTTTTCCCGAAAGCCATGCCGCCAGCTTTGCCCTGCTGGTTTATGTTTCCTGCTGGCTGAAATGCCATTATCCCGACGTCTTTTGCGCAGCCATCCTGAATTCCCAGCCGATGGGTTTCTATGCGCCTGCCCAGCTTGTGCGGGACGCGCGCGAACATGGTGTCGAAGTGCGTCCCGTCGATATCAATCAATCCGATTGGCTGTCAGCGCTGGAAACAAGGGACGCGCAGGCCGGTCGGCCAGCCATCGCATCGCGCCATGGCAGCATGGAAAAAATCATGAAAAACACCCATGCGGTGCGGCTGGGCCTGCACCGTATCAAGGGTTTTGGAAAGGACAATGCGGAGCAACTGACGCGGCACAGGGGCGCTGGCTATGACAGCGTTCGTGATCTGTGGATGCGTTCAGGCCTGTCACGCCGCGCCATGGAACTTCTGGCGGATGCCGACGCCTTTTCATCCATCGGTCTTGCTCGCCGCGATGCGCTTTGGGCTGTGCGCGCGCTTAATCCGCTGGGCGCTGCGGAACGCTTGCCGCTTTTTGCGCTTGCCGGTCCTGGCGCCCTGCAAAGGGAAGCCGAGGTCAGCCTGCCCCCCATGCCGCTCGGCGAACAGGTGATCAATGATTACCGCAGCCTGTCCTTTTCACTCAAGGCGCATCCGGTTTCCTTTGTGCGACAGCAATTGAAGCAGGCCGGATACCGGCAGAATGCCGATCTGCAGGATGCGCGTTCCGGTCGTTTTGTCAGCGTGGCGGGCCTGGTGCTGGTGCGCCAGCGGCCCGGCACGGCAAAAGGCGTGGTGTTTGAAACCATCGAGGATGAGAGCGGCGTTGCCAATGTGATTGTCTGGCCGAAAATATTCGAGCGCTATCGCACCATTGTGCTGGGCAGCCGGTTTGTCGGTATACGCGGCACCCTGCAGTCACAGGAAGGGGTCATCCATGTCATTGCCCGCCAGCTGGAGGACCTGACGCCCCTTTTGACCAGATTGTCCGATATTGATGGACCGATTGATGGTTTTGCCCGAGCTGATGAGGTGCGGCGTGGATCGATTGATCCGAAGCGCAAAAAGGAACGGGAATCGCGATTGCAGCATCTGATTGAACAGGCGCCGCAAACCCGCCAGATGGGCAGCAAGCTGATTGCTGCTGCCCGTGGCATCCTGCCCAAGGGACGCAATTTTCATTAGAGCATTTTACTGATCGTCTGGCGGCAACGGGCGGGTCAGGATGAAGAGGCTGACAGCCGAAAGAACGACAAGCTGAATGATGATGATCCGGGTCGGGGCGCCCAGCAGCAGGCTCGCGGCAAAAACACCAATGATGGATGCAACGGCCAGCTTTCTGGCGCGCCGTGATATGGCGCCATGGGTCTGCCAGTCATCAATGGGCGGCCCCAGACGCGGATGGCTGACGAGCCAGTCATGCAGCCGTTTGGAGCCGCGGGCAAAACAAAAGGCGGCCAGCAGCAAAAAGGGTGTTGTCGGCAGGAGGGGCAACAGGATGCCAACAATGCCTGCCATCACGCTCAGACAACCGGCCAACAGCCAGAACAGCCGTAAAATCCGGTTGTCGACGATCATTGCAATGATCTCGCAATCTCGCAGATTGTATCGAAGGCAATGGTGATATCGGCCTCTTCCATCTCGAATGCCCCGGCGGTAAAGCGGATGACCTGCTTGCCGTCATGGATCGTCTGGGTCAGGTAAATGCGGCCGTCGTCATTGATGGCGTTGACCAGCTGGCGATTGAGCGCATCAAGATCACCGCTGAATCCGGGCGGTGCGTAGCGAAAGGAGAACAGCGACAGAACCGGCTGGGAGGTCAGTTCGAAATCCTCTTCCCCGTCCAGTTGGCGTGCCAGGTCTTGCGACCAGGCCACATGGTTGCGGATCATCGTGCGCAGGCCTTCAAGCCCGTAGGCGCGCAGCAGAAACCAGACTTTCAGTGCCCGGAAGCGACGGCCAAGCTGCACCGACCATTCGCTGAAATTGACAAGGCCTTCCTTGCCATGGGTCTTGAGATATTCCGGCTGAATGGCAAGCGTGCGGACCAATGTTTCCGGTTCACGGACAAAATGCGCCGAACATTCCATCGGCGCACCCAGCCATTTGTGGGGGTTGAAGACAATGCTGTCGGCCATTTCAACGCCTTTCCACAACGTGCGGAATTCCGGACAGATCATGGCGGATCCGGCCCAGGCCGCATCCACATGGATATAGAGATCCTCCTTGCGGCCCAGCGCACAGGTTGCCGCCACATCATCCGTGGCGCCAACGGACGTGCCGCCGACACAGACAACCAGACCGGCCGGCAGATAGCCGGCCTGGCGATCGGCCGTTATGGCTTCTTGCAGAAGATCGAGCCGCATGGCGCCGTTGTCATCAAGCGGAATATGGACCAGATTGTCCTGTCCCAGCCCGGCAACCCACATGGCCTTGTCGATGGAACTGTGGGTGCCCTTCGATGCATAGACGCGCAGGGTCTTCTGGCCGGCAAGGCCTTTGGTGTTGCCGGTCCACTCCAAAGCGCGCTCGCGCATGGTCAGAACAGCGCAAAGGGTTGTTGAGGACGCCGTATCCTGGAACGTTCCGCTGAATCCCTCCGGCAGGCCAAGGGCCTGGCGCAACCAGTCCATCATCTTGACTTCCAGCTCGGTTGCCGCCGGCGAGGTCTGCCACAGCATGCATTGCGCACCGATCGTATTGGCAAGCTGTTCGGCGATCAGTGCGGCGGGTGCGGCATTGCTTGGAAAATAGGCGAAAAATCGAGGATGTTGCCAATGGGTCATGCCGCCGGGAATGATCCGCTCGAAATCTCCAAAAATGGTTTCCATATCCTGGCCGATTTCCGGCGGTGCAGCATCGATCAGCCGGCCAATATCGCCGGGCTTGACCTGGGCGCGAACGGGTCTTTGGCCGAGTGTCTCCTGATAGTCTGCCGACCAGTCACTGGCGCGGTGTGACCATTTGCGAAAATCGCGCTTGTCCATGATGATAATTCCTGTTGACGGGCGGCGCGACACTACAGCGGATTGTCTTCAAAAAGAACCATCTGATGATGGAAAATCCTCTCATGAGGTCCGTCATCTTTCCTTTGCCCGGCGTGTCTGGCAGCGCGCCCATCAAGCCCGATGATGGCCGAATCGGTCAAAAACAACTATTTGATGATCATCTGCCGTAAAGTGCCCACCTCCAAAATGAAGCCAACTGATGGAACATGAGCCATCTTGCCTCTTTCCTGTGCATCCGGCTGGCTTAAACAATTGTTCCTCTGGGCAAGAGCAAGCAAAGACGCGCGATCTGGAAAAATCTCGCGAAAAAAACGTCCCTGGCCGTCATGATGTCGGGAAAGGACTTTCGCATTGCAGCGTGATCACGTTATGCTCGCTTTGAAATCTCCAGTGGATGCAATCTGATGCCTCTGGAATTGGCGTTCCAACAGGCAGATATCCGGCTCGAGCATCATGAGAAATTGGACTTTATCGTCACGTTTGAAGAGTGACCTGATTGAGCTTATCGGGTCCATATATCCGCAACAGGACAGTGAGGTTCTGTTAGCCCAGATCGTTGAGGCCTTCTGGAGCGGTGATCATCTGCCGCGCCGCAAGTCGCGAACCTTGAGTGCGGCACCCTGGAGCGAGAAGGATTCCTACCTGATCGCCTATGGCAACTCCATCGTGGATGGGGAACACAAGCCCCTCGATCTGCTCCATGATTTTCTGCTCGCCAATCTGAAGGGCGTGGTCAATGGCGTGCATATTCTGCCGTTTTTTCCATTCACCTCGGATGACGGTTTTGCCATTACCGACTATCGCACGGTCAACAGCACCCTGGGTGATTGGGAGGACATCAACCGGATTTCACACAATTTCCGGCTGATGTCGGATCTGGTGTTGAACCATTGTTCCAGCCAGAGCGCCTGGTTCAATGACTATCTGCAGGGCCATGAACCCTATGATAAGTTTTTCTTTGAAGCGTCACCCGACGATGATCTGTCCGAAGTGGTGCGGCCGCGCGCCCATGCCCTGCTGCGTGCCGTCGAGACGGCCAATGGTACCCGTCATGTCTGGTGTACTTTCAGCCACGATCAGGTTGATTTCGATTTTTCCAATCCTGAAGTTCTGCTGGAATTCCTGCGTATCATGCGCTTTCACATTGACCAGGGCGTGCGCACCATACGGCTTGATGCCGTGGCCTTCATCTGGAAGGAAATCGGAACGTCCTGTATCCATCTGCCGCAAACCCATGCGATTGTCCGGCTGATGCGGGTTCTGGCCGACTACAGCGACGTGCCGCTGGTGCTGATCACCGAAACCAATGTTCCGAAAAATGAGAACCTGAGCTATTTCGGCAATCGCAACGAAGCCCATGTCATCTACAATTTCTCCTTGCCGCCGCTCATTTTGCAGGCGCTTCTTCATGGCACCTCAAAAACGCTGAATGCCTGGCAGATGACGATGCCGCCAGCGCAGCCCGGTTGCACCTATTTCAATTTCACCGCCTCTCATGACGGCATCGGCTTGCGGCCAGCGGAAGGCCTGCTCACGGACGATGAAATCGACGGGATGATTGATACGGTGAAGGGTTTTGGAGGGTTGGTCAGCATGCGCGAGGCTGCCGGCGGCACAAGCCGGCCCTATGAACTCAATGTGTCGCTGTTCGATGCCCTGTCAGGAACCGTCAAGGGCAAGGATGAATGGAATATCAGCCGGTTCCTGTGCGGGCAGGCCATTGCCATGGCGCTGGAGGGCATTCCGGCCTTCTATATCCACTCCCTGCTTGCGACCCCCAATGATCTGGCCGGTGTGGAAAAAACCAACCATAACCGGGCGATCAACCGACACCGCTGGCACTATCCGGAGTTGCTTGAAAAACTCGCGGATCCATCATCGCAGCAGGCGCTTGTCTTTGCGCAAATGAAGCAATTGATCGCCATCCGGATCCGCCAACCGGCCTTTCACCCCAATGCGACGCAATATACATTGCAGCTGGGCGACAGGATGTTCGGCTTCTGGCGGCAGAGCCGTGACCGGTCCCAAAGCATCTTTGCGATTCACAATGTGACAGACGAGACCGTGAGCATTCCGACCCGTTCACTCAATCTGTTTGACGGGGAAAACTGGAAGGATCTGGTTTCAGGGCAACAATTGCAGGAATTTGGCGGTGACATCACATTTGCACCCTATCAGGTGCGCTGGATCACCAATCAGTAAGGTCCTTCCCGGGGCGCACTCACCCCGACTATTTATTGCTATCGCAAAGTCTTTGAATCAGAATGCTTCGATGGACATAAAAGACGTCACCTGATCATCCCGGGCTAGCTTTGGCTGACTTCCTCCAGCCGATCGGTGGCAGGTGGCGGCGTCGGCGATAATGCGCTGATGCGTGCATAGAGGTCCGGCGTCATTGTGATATCGCTGGCAGCCAGACTGGGCTTCAATTGCTCGACATTGCGGGCACCGATGATCGGACAGGTAATGGCCGGATTTGCTCCGACCCATGCAATGGCAAGCGATACCGGATGCATGCCTTCGGATCTGGCAAAATCGGAGAATTGACCCGCCACCTCAAAGACCTGTTCATCACCATAGCGCACGGAATAGGCGTCGCTGTCGGTGATCCGTCCGGTTCCGGCCTTGCGGCTGGCGGTATATTTGCCGGTCAGCAGACCGCCGCCGAGCGGACTGTAGGAGATTACGCCGAGGCCTTCTGCTGCAGCCATGGGCAGCAATTCAACCTCGGCCTGTCGTTTGACCAGATTGTACATCGGCTGGATCACGTCAAACCGGGTCCAGTTCTTGCGGTCCGAAATGCCAAGGGCTTTTGACACCTGCCAGGCCGAATAGTTTGAAGCGCCCAGATAAAGCACCTTGCCGGAACGCACCAGATCTTCCAGGGCCCGCAACGTTTCGTCGAGGGGCGTGTTCTTGTCCCATCGATGCATGAACAGAACATCAAGCCGGTCGGTCTTGAGGCGGCGCAGGCTGTCTTCAACCGATCGGGCGATATGGCGGCGGTTTGCACCGCGCGCGTTGATATCCTCGCCATCGGGAAAATAGCATTTTGAGGTGATCACCAGTTCATCGCGTTCAGCCTGCATGAACTGGCCGAGCATCTCCTCGGCCTTTCCGTTGCTGTAGATATTGGCACAGTCGAAAAAGTTGATGCCCGCATCCCGGCAGGTCTTGAACAGGGCAGCCGCGGCGTTGATATCGGCATCACCGCCAAAGGACATGGTTCCAAAACACAGTTCGGATACCTTGACGCCGGTGCGGCCCAGAAATTTGTAGTCCATGTTCACTCCTGCTTGTTGGCGATTGCCTGTTTGTTCTGGTTTTTCGCCATCGCTGCCTTCATGTTGACAATCAGTCGTTTGCTGTCAGCATGATCAGACGATGCATTTCCTTTGTGAATTCAGCGGGCCTGAGACGTTTGCCAGTCAAGGACGTCTGTTTGATCTTCCCGATCCGGTGATTGTTTGTCCACTCCGCTTTCGTTTACTCTCGTTAGCATGCCCTGACCCAGACGATTCATCAAATTAGGCATGATCAATCATGCCGCGCGAGAAGCCAATGACAAAAGAGACAAAGGCAATTGAACCACGGGATGATATGCGCCTCGATTCTTTCTGCATCCTGCCATGGATTTCCCAGTATGTCGCAACGACCGGCAAAATTGCACCCTGTTGTGAATATGATGCGGATTTCGGAAATATTGCCGATGTGACACTGGAGGAGGTCTGGAAGGGAAAGGAGACGCAGGAACTGCGCCGTAAATTTCTTGCCGGCGAAAAGGCACAAGCCTGCTGGAAATGTTTTGATCGGGACAAGAATGAGGGCGACAGCCAAAGACAGATCAACAATGCGCTTTTTTCCGACTGGGTCGACAGAATCGCCGGACATCAGCTGCAGCCCGATAGCGGGCCGCAATATCCGGCAACACTGGACCTGCGGTTTTCCAATCTGTGCAATTTCAAATGCCGAAGCTGCTGGCATGGATCAAGCTCAAAATGGTTTGTTGATGGAAAGGCCATTCGCGTAACGGCTGGTGATACGGCGGAAATTCGCAGTTTTGACAAGACCGAGGACATTGCTGCGCACCTGTTGCCCTATATTGCTGGTCTCGAGGACATCTATTTTGCCGGTGGCGAACCGCTGATGATGGCCGAACATTATACGCTGCTCAATCTGCTGATTGAGCACAAGCGGACAGATGTGCGCCTGCGATATACCACCAACATGTCCTTGACGCATTTTCGCGGCCAATCGATATACGACCTATGGCAAAAATTCGACAATATCCGTGTGGAGGCGAGCGTGGATGCGTCGGGTGCACGCGGCGCCATTATCCGCAATGGTTTTGACTGGGAAACATTTGTTGAAAACATTGTCGGGTTGCGCAGTCAATGTCCCCATGTGGAACTCCATTTCGGCATGACCATTTCCGCCTTCAACATTCTTGAACTTCCTCAACTGATGGAAGATCTTCGGGACAAATGCGCAGCCAGACCTGCCGAATTCCATACACACTCTCTGCAGGAACCGGGCTTTCTCCGCAGCCAGATACTCCCGCCAAAACTGAAAAAGAGGGCCTCGGCAAACATTAACGATTATATCGACAGGCTGACGGAAGCAGGCGACATGAATGCGCAGGACCTGGAAATCATGCGTGAGAAGCTTGATGGCATCAAGGCCTATATGAACACGCAGGATCTTCAGCAGCATATCGGAAGGTTCAAAGCGCGCGTCGAAAAACTCGACAGCCTGCGCGCTGAAAACAGTCAGGAGACCTTCCCGGAATTGCGTGAAATATGGACTTATAAATCCCATTTCTGGAGTAAAGGGTCAAAATTCATGCGTTTATTCGGTCAAAGGAAGCCGGCTTAAGAGGATCTTGCCGGTCCGTCTATTGGCTGCGCGCCGATCTGATAGGGGGATTTCAAAGGTTCCGGCAGGCTGAGAATCACGATATCCTGCGGCGCATCAAGATCGTCAAGATTGGCAACCTGGAATGTCGGCTGAAGGTTGCCGTCGTAGTGTTTTTCCAATGCTTCGCGATAGGTATTGCCTGCCGCAATCAGTCGGGAGCCCAGCACCTTGTTATATTTTTCCAGCTTGGCCGAATAATTCACCGCCGATCCGATCACCGTTATTTCGAGCCGGTTTTCCTGACCGACAGCGCCAAAGGCGACCGGTCCGGACGCCAGACCGATGCCGATGCCCCTGTTGCCGATGGCATGCAGTGTCGGTTCTTCGTCAGCCCATTTGTCAACATCGAGCAATATGCGTTCAGCCGCCTGGATGGCGTGAAGCGAACTGGACGCCTGGTCATTGTCGATGCTGAAGGTGGCCATGATGCCGTCGCCCATGAACTTGTCGATCACACCACCGCATTCCTGGACGATCGGCACGATACGGCTTTGATAACGCGACAGGGTCTGCATGACATCGGATGCTTCCATGGTGGTTGCCATTTGGGAAAACCCGCGAATATCGACAAACAGGATTGCCGCATCGCGTTTTTCGCCCTTGCCGGCCTCCAGTCGATCAGCGTTTTCTCGGATGCCGCTGGCTATGCTTGTATCAAAAAACCGCGACAGGTCCTTTGCCGCCACCTGCTCCGTGACAGCGGTGACCAGCAGGTTGTTGGAGGCGTTGACCACAAGTGTCAGGACACCGGTCACCAGTAAAATCGACAGCATCTTGTCGATTTCGGCGCCGATCAAGATGGAGTTTGATGTCAGATAGTCGACATAGGAGCGGGTCAGCATGTTGTCGCCGGGATCAAACCGGGTGACATAGATGATGACTGCGGCCCAGCCGGCCACCGCCACAAGGCCGGCGGTGATGACAAATCGCGCTTCGAACCGCAGGGCGCGAATGGCGATGAAGATGAAGACGTAAAGCAGGGTGGGGGCTTTCAGTATGAAAGATGCCGGTTGCATGTATTGAATATGGAAGCTGACCATCAGCCCATACAGAAGGCCGAAATCGAACAGGATTGATCCATAGACGGACCAGTGCGGCAAAGGTCGACGAATCGACCAGATCAGCCCGATAATACTGATGCCGATATAGGCGCCCAGAACATAGGGCACCGGCGAAAAGGCTTCGTCAGGGCTGGTTTTCGGGCTGATTGTGTAAATGAACGAGAAGGTCACCACGATCGACAGCTGAATCAGGCGCGCCATGATTTCACTGGCGCGTTCGCGCTCGCTCAGCGCTTCGCGTATGCGTCTGGGCAATTGATCGCGACGGGTAGCGGTGCGGAAATGTTTAAATACGAATTCAATCAGCGCCAAGGTCAATCTCCATCCGGCAGCAGCACCGCCTGACTGGTAAGGGTAATACGCATTGAAGCAATGGCACAATAACAGTTTGCCGAGACAGCGATGAACAATTCTCATGAATGCTGCGTGATGCAAGGTTTATCAGGAGGCTGGAAACCGGTGCTCCGGCATTGGCTGTTCATCGCTGCGCAATTCTCGGCGCCTTTTGGATGGGAGGCGGAGCCTATTGTAGTAGGGCCTTCAAATCTTCAGATTTGGCAGGCTTGGTACAGCGTCCAGGAGCGTGCGTGTGTATTCATGCGTCGGGTTTGACATGACGCGCTGTGCATCTCCCTCTTCCACGATACGCCCCTTTTTCATCACCAGTATCCGGTCGCACAGGAGGCGCACCACATGCAGGTCGTGACTGACAAAAAGATAGGTTATGCCCAGATCTGCCCGCAAATCGGCAAGCAGATTGAGAACGATGGCCTGAATCGATACGTCAAGGGCTGCCGTGGGCTCATCCAGTATCAGCAGTCTGGGACGTGATGCCAGCGCCCGCGCGATGCCGACGCGGGCGTTTTGCCCACCCGACAATTGATGGGGAAACCGATCCAGCAATTCCACCGGCAGGCCTACCTGACCGGCCAGTTCCTCAGTGCGGCCGTCTGCATTCTCGCGCGTCAGGCGCCTGATGGGATCGGCAATGGACTGGCGCGCCGTAAACCTCGGATTGAGGCTGGCGAGCGCATCCTGGAAGACCATTTGCAGGCTGGTGCGCCGCGGATCGCGGGCAAAACGCGATGCGGGCGTATCGGTCAGCGAACGCCCGTCGAGCAGAATCTCACCGGAGGTCGGATCGGCAAGGCGCATGATCATGGATGAAGTGGTTGATTTGCCACATCCCGATTCACCGACCAGACCGAGCGATTCGCCCGCATGAATGTCGAATGATACGCCATCAACGGCGGTGACCGTGTTCACGCCCTTGCCAAAGGTCTTGCGCAAGTCCCGGACCTGTAAAAGGGGAGCGCCGATTGCCGGCCTTTGCGGTGCCTGTCGTGGTGGATCGACGAGATCACCAATGCCCATGCCACCGCATGGTGTTGCCCGGATGAGCCGTTTTGTATAGGCGTTGGCTGGTGCATGGAACAGGCTGTCGGGTGTTCCCGTTTCCACCACTTCCCCCGATTTCATGACCACAATGCGGTCGCAATAGCGCGCGGCAAGGCCCAGATCGTGGGTGATCAGGATCGAACTCATGCCGCGGCTTCTGGTCAGTTCGGCAATCAGGTCCATGACCACCTTCTGCGTGGTCACATCCAGGCCTGTCGTCGGTTCGTCGGCAATCAGCAAACGTGGATCACAGGCCAGCGCCAGAGCAATGACAATGCGCTGGCTCATGCCGCCGGACAATTCGAATGGATAGCTGTTATAGCGCTTTTCAGGCTGGTTGATATGGACGGCCCGCATCGCCTCTATCGCCGCGCTTTTGGCGCCGCTGGCACTGGTGCGCGCATGACGGCGCAGCACGTCTTCTATCTGATGGCCAACCTTGCGGATGGGGTTGAGCGCGGCGCGAGGGTTTTGAAACACCATGGATATTTCGCGGCCGCGAATATCGCGCATTTCCCGGTTTGTGTAACGGTTCAGCTCCATGCCGTCGTACTGGATCCGGCCGCTTTCCAATTGTCCGCCCCGGTCAAGAATCTGCATGATGGCATAGGCGCTGACCGATTTGCCGGAGCCGCTCTCGCCGACAATGCCAAGTGTTTCGCCCTTGGCCAGCGAAAACCGGACATCGCGCACGGCTGCAACCTTGCCGCGGCGCGTTGCAAAGGAAACAGCCAGATGATCAACCTCAAGGAACATGGCTATGTCCTCTGCCGGGGGTCGACAATGTCGCGCAGGCCATCGCCCAGAAGATTGAAAGCAAAGACCGTGATCATCAGGGCGAGCCCCGGAAAGAAAGCCAGCCACCATTCACCGGAGACGACGAAATTGGCCCCTTCGGCGACCATGATCCCCCATTCGGGCGTCGGCGGCCTGACCCCCAGGCCGATGAAGGACAGGCCGGCGGCATTGAGAATGGCCCAGCCCATGTTGAGGGAAATCTGCACCATCATTGGCGGCAATGTATTGGGGAAGATATGAAGGGCCAGGATACGCAGATCCGAATTGCCGGAAAGGCGCGCCGCCTGCACAAAGCCGCTGTCGCGGCGTATGCGGACTTCGGCGCGCGCCACTCTTGCGTAGAAGGGCAGGTTGATGATGGCCGTCGCGTAGATGATGTTTTCCACCGTGTTGCCGAGGGCAGCAACAATGCCCATGGCAAGCACAAAGAGCGGGAAGGCCATGATCGTATCGATCAGCCGTCCGGTGACAATATCGATCCAGCCTCCCCAATAGCCGGCGGCAGAGCCCATGGCCGCACCAACGACAAAGGCCAGCGCCACGGCGGCAACCGAAATCATCAGATCGAGGCGGGTTGCGATGATCACCCGCGAAAACAGGTCGCGCCCCAGATTGTCGGTGCCGAACCAATTGTCCAGGGAGGGTGGCATCAATGCCCGGCTGGCATTGGTCTCCAGCGGGTCGAAGGGAATGAGAAGCGGTCCGAAGACAGCCACACCGATGATCAGGGCGAACAGGGCGAAGGCGATCGCGGTGATGGGGTTGTCGCCGATTACATAAACAGCATGGCCAAGCAGGCGCCGGGTCCGTGCAGGGGCGATAGGTGGTGCAACGCTTTGCCGATCAGCCATTCAGGTGGTGCTCCGGGTGCGTGGATCAACGAGCGTATAGACAATATCAATGACCAGATTGAGCGCGACAAAGAGGATGGCCATGGCCAGCACGAAGCCCTGCACGGCAGCATAGTCGGAGACGACAAGGGCCTCCACAGCATAGGAGCCGATACCGGGCCAGGAGAAGACCTTCTCAACCAGAACATTCGCCCCCAGCGTGAAGGAAAACACCATCCCGAGCGTCGTTATGACCGGCAGCATGGCGTTCTGGAAGGCATAGAAATAGACAATCTTGCGCTGGCTCAAACCCGCAGCCTTCGCCGTGCGTATATAGTCCGATGACAGGGCTTCGAGCATTGCGGCGCGGGCCATGCGGGCGATCGGCGCCAGCGTGAAAAGCGCCAGCGTGGATGCAGGCAGGATCAATTGCCGCATAGCGCCGCCCGCTGTCTCGAAATCCCCTGCCATCAGGGCATCGACCACATAAAAACCGGTGACATCCGGGGGTGAGAGATAGACGAAATCAAGCCTGCCCAGCGGTGCCGGAGCCCAGCCAAGCAGGTAATAGAAGACATAGATGAGGGCTATCCCGGTAAAGAAGGTTGGCAGTGAGACCCCTGCCGTCACCAATGCCCGGCAGGCATGGTCAATCCAGCTGCCCTGATGGACCGCCGCCGTCACCCCGAGCGGCAGGGCGATGGCGCAGGACAGAAGGAGCGCTGTCAGCGTCAGTTCCAGAGATGCGGGCAGTCGCCTTGCCAGTTCTTCCAGAACCGGCTGCCCGGTTGACAGGCTGTTTCCGAGATCTCCCATCAGCAGATCCCGGGTATAATTCAGGAACTGCAATGGCAAGGGCAGATCCAGGCCCATGGCGGTGCGAATTTGCGCAATCGATTGCTCCGTGGCGGCGGGGCCTGCGAAATAGACTGCAGGATCACCCGGCAGCATGCGGGTCAGCGCAAAACTGACAATGACAACGCCGGCAAGTGCAGGCAATGCTTGCAGGATGCGTGACAGGACCAGTCTGGTGCGCGGACCCATATGCCGTTACGCCTTGAACTTGCGGGCATCCAACTGGCGGTGGAACCAGTATTCGTACCCTCCCATGTCTCGTGTGCCGACATTGAGTGCGGGCTGGAACAGGGCAATGCGCGGCACTTCATCCCAGACAATTTCGATCATGCGCTTGATCTTTGGCGCATAGTCGGGATGGTCCACTTCCATGTGCAGGGTTTCATTGGTCAATGTCTCAATTTCCTCATTGCGGTAGTTGGAGGAATTGAACAGATGGCCGTCCTGATAGGCCCAGAAGAAATAGTAGCAGGGGTAGTTGAGCCAGCCCCCGAATGTCTCCAGATGCAGGGGAAGCCGCTTTTCGACCAGCGACGCCGTGCGCCAGTTGGCCCCCGGTATTTTCTCGATCGTTGTTCTGATGCCGATCTTGTTCAGATTTTCCTGGATCAGCAGTGCTGTGGGTTCCATCCAGTCCGACTGATCAAGGGCAATTGAAAGCGGCACGTCAAAACCATCTGCGTAGCCGGCTTCCGCCAGCAGCGCCCTGGCTTTGTCCAGATCGGTGGAATAGGGAAATGGCTGCGGCCAGGCGATATCCGATGGCGTGGCTGACGAACCACCCCACATAGGTATGCCTCGGCCATAGGCGGCGGCCTGGAAAACATCCTCATAGGGCACAGCCATGGCTATGGCCTGGCGTACCCGTTTGTCCTTGAAAGGCTCAAAGGCGAGATTGGGGTTCAGGCAATAGATCGAGTTTTCGATGGCTGATGAATCAATGCGCAGGACCTCGACTCCGGAAAGCTCCTTGGAATCCTTGTTGGGCATGTCGAAATTGACTTGGATATCGCCGCGTTCAAAAAGCGCCCGGCGTGTTGCAGGACTTGGAACTTCGCGCACGATAACCCGTTTGACGGCAGGCGGTGGTCCGGATGTCCAGTTTTCATTGGCGCTATAGACAAGCTGCTGGCCGGGATCCCATCTTTCGACCTTGTAGGCGCCCGAACCTGCGGGGGTGTTGTGCAGATATTCTGTTGCCCATGGATCGTCGGTTGTCGCCTTGCTCTTTGCGACCTTTGAATTGATGATCATGGGAACCGGAACGGCAAGATCTGGCAGGGTCAGTTTTGAGGGCCTGATCAGATTGACCTTGAATGTCAGGTCATCGACCACTTCAAACTGGTCCGGACTTTCCAGTGACCCGGCTTTCATCTGAACGGCAGGAAAACCACCCAATGTGACGGCGCGGTCAAAGGACCATTTGACATCATGGGCCGTGATGGGAGATCCATCATGGAAGAGGCCATGGGGCTTCAGCTTGAAGATGATGGCCTTGCCGTCGGGCGTGACGTCCCAGCTTTCGGCCACTTCCGGCTTGATGACGGAATAGTCATAATAAAGTCCGCCGTCTTCGGTTGTCTTTGTGCCGAAGCTGACGAGACGGTCATAGACATTCACCGCGACCTGATAGCTGGGCCGGTTGGTGCCCTTTCGATGAAGATCCAGACTGTTGATCGTCTGGCCCATGGCCACGACGATCGTGCCGGATGGCGCAGCGCTGGCGGGCAAGGATCGCAGGAACGGCAATGTGGCGGCAGATACAGCCAGGGTGCTCTTGAGAAAATCACGTCTTTCCATGTCATGTCCCTTTCAAAGGTTGCATTTCAATCACGTACTGAAGTCGTCTGGTCCAAAAGGTAGCTGCGCCAGCCGCAGAATGGCGTTATGTCGCGGGCACCGGCAAGGCCGCTGGCCTCGCAGATGAAGCCATTGACGGTCTCGCCGTTTTCAAGCTCCACCGTGCCAATGCCGAGCGGCGACGGAATGCCTTTCATGAAGGAACCGAAGTTGCGCAGGGGCAGCGCCCATATTTCCAGTTCTATGGAGGCCCCGCCTTCATCGCGCATCAGGCCCGGGCGATGAGGTGGTCCGCCGGCCAGGGCATAGAGGCGATAATCGGGCACCGTTCTTGCAGCCTTGATGAAGCGGCCACCCAGCCGGGTCAGGTCGCCGTTCAGCGGCAGCCCGGACATATGGGCACCCACCGCCGCGATGGCAATTTCATGGCTTTCAAGCGTCTCGCTGGCCGATGGAGCGGGCGGCAATCGCCACGATGTCGCGCCAAGCTGACTGCCGGACTGTTGATGCAGAGCGCTGGCAAGGGCGGCAGGTTTTGCATCTTCACCCTTTCCGGCCAGAATGGTGACGCTGCCCGGTCTTCCGTCAGCGCGGTTTGCGACAGGCACTGCAATGCCGCACATATCCAGAAGATTGACGAAATTCGTGTAGGTACCAAGCTGATTGTTGGGCCCGATCGGATCGGCTTCCAGGTCGGCCAAGGTACAGAAGGTCGGTATCGTCGGGACACATAGAAGGTCGACGGATGCCAGTGCCGGCGCAACCCTTCGCTTCAGATCGGCCAGACGATAGGTATCGCGAAAGGCATCGGCGGCGGAAAAGGACTCGGCCTTGCCGATAATGGTCCTTGTGACCGGGAAAATACTCTCCGGACTGGCTTTGAGATAGTCTTCGATGACGGTATAGCGCTCGGCAACCCAGCTGCCGGCATAGAGCAACCCGGCGATTTCATAAAATGGCTCGAAATCGATTTCGACGATACGGCCGCCCAGATCCTCGATGGAACGCAACGCAGCAGAAAATGATTGCGCCTGAATGTCATCACCAAAAAAACGGATGCTTTCCTTGCTCGGCACCCCGACAGAGAATTTCTGTGGCAAGGATGCCAGGCCAGGGGCTGCAATCGGCCGGGAAAAGGAATCCGCCGCATCATGGGCGCAGGCCACCCGGAAAACCTGCCAGGCATCCTCCACATCCAGAGCAAAGATCGATACGGTATCAAGGGTTCTGCAGGCCGGAACCACGCCGCTGGCCGACAATGCACCGAGGGTTGGCTTGAGGCCGACGATATTGTTGAGGGCGGCGGGCACCCGGCCGGAACCGGCCGTGTCCGTACCCAGCGAGAAGCTGACAATGCCATGGGCAACCGCAACAGCTGAGCCACCGCTGGAGCCGCCCGGCACGACCAGCGGATCAATTGCATTTCTCGGCGCCGGATAGGGTGTGCGCACACCCACCAGGCCGGTTGCGAATTGATCGAGGTTGGTCTTGCCGATCAACAGCGCCCCGGCCTTGCGCAAGGCGTTGACCACAAAGGCATCTTCCTCGGCTACATAGGTGTAGTCCGGGCAGGCGGCGGTGGTGGGTTTGCCTGCAGCGTCAATATTGTCCTTGATCACAAAGGGAATGCCCCACAGCGGTTTGGCCTGTGCATCAAAGGATCCGAGCGCCTGAGCCTCGGCCAGTAGTTCCTGTTTGCTGATAAGATGGATAAAAATGCCGGGATCATTGACAGCAGCGATGCGACGATAACATTCGGCAATGATTGCTTGCGCACTGATCCCGTTTTCATAGGCAGAATGGAGAGATGCGATGTCGAAAGGCAGGTCACGCATTGTCGGTCGTCCCGTCAGTGGCTGTTTCGGGTTCATCCAGTATTTGGATTGGTTTTTCCCATTGGATGAGCACGACGCAGCCTTCGTCGGACCAGACGGAATGCTGTGAACCGGTCGGATTGGCGATCAATGCGCCAGCACGGCTGGCTCCGTTCTCGTCGCTCTGGGCGCCGGACAGGACCAATATGGTTTCAAGACCGGTATGGCGGTGGCGCGGCACGCTTGCGCCCGGTTCATATTTAAGCAGCGCCAGCCGCGGCCAGCCTGCCACCAGTTCACAGATTTCGACGCCGGGACGGAAAGGTTCAAACGGCAGGTCCTGCCAGCCGTTTTCAAGCAAATTGGGAACGAGAAGCGCATTATTCATGGAAGGCTGCCAATATGTCTGCGGTGTCAGCGGCCCAGCCGACGATGGCGCCCTGGGCAGTCATCATGGTGATGGCTGACTGTTTGAAATGCGGGAAATAGCTTGCAGTGGCATCCTGCGCGAGCAGGCATTCAAAACCCCGGTCATTGGCCTCGCGCATGGTGGTCTGGACGCAGACCTCCGTGGTCACACCGGCAAAAACAAGCTGGGTAATCGCGCGCTGTTGCAAAATCTGCTGAAGATCTGTTGCGTAAAAAGCACCTTTTCCAGGCTTGGCGATCACTGTTTCGCCGGCTATGGGCTCAAGATCCGGGACAATCTCGGCACCCGGTTCGCCATCGATCAGAATGCGCCCCAGGGGTCCGTGATCACCGATGCGCAGGCTCGGCGTGCCGCGGTTGCGTTTGGCAGGCGGACAATCCGACAGGTCCGGCTGGTGGCATTCCCGGGTGTGAATGATGGTCAGCTTGGCCGCGCGAAACCCCTCCAGCAATTGCCGAACGATCGGCACGATCGCCTGACAGGGTGCGATATCATTGCCGAGGGTTTCGCCAAATCCACCGGCCTCGACAAAGTCCCGCTGCATATCGATCACGATGAGCGCTGCCGAGGATGGGTCGAGCAAAAAGGGAAAGGGTGTCGCCTGAACCGGGCGTTGGCCGGTGTCGGTGCGCGCGGCTTGAGGCATGCTCATGGCAATGATTTCAAAAAGCTGCTGCTGTCGGATATGGAACCGAAGACGCCGCCTTGCATTTTGACCATCTTGATCGCGGCGGCATGATTGCCGGGATCCGTCGCTCCGCAACAATCTTCCAAAATGAGGCATTCAAAGCCGCGATCATTGGCCTCGCGCATGGTTGTATGCACACAGACATCCGTGGTGATGCCGGTCAGAACCAGATTGTCTATGCGACGCGTACGCAGAAGCAATTCCAGATCGGTCGCGCAGAAGCTGCCTTTGCCCGGCTTGTCGATGATGGGTTCGCCGGCAAGCGGTGCCAGTTCCGCGATGATCTCCCACCCAGCTTCCCCGCGCACAAGGATTTTGCCGCAGGGGCCCGCGTCACCGATGCCGGCGCCAATCTGTTGTGAACGCCAGCGCTTGTTGGCCGGAAGGTCCGACAGGTCCGGCCGGTGTCCCTCGCGGGTATGGATGATGTGATAGCCTTTTTCGCGCATGGCCGAGAGTACGGTACCGATGGGCTCGATAGGAGCTCTGGTAAAGCTCAGATCATATCCCATGGCGTCCACATATCCGCCCTCGCCGCAAAAATCGGTCTGCATGTCAATGACGACAAGCGCCGTGTTATCGGGTCTGAGATCTCCATTGAATGGCCAGGCATAGGGATCTGCAGGAATGGTTGTCATGGTAACGCTGCCTCTTGCCCTGATCCGGCGGTCAAATCCTGTCGCTTCAACGAATGTGCCGGGTGATCAGGGTCGCGGTGCCCCTGAGTTTCGTTTCACCAGACGCTCGTTTCAGCATCTGGCCGGACTGTGCACCGCTGGCATTGCATCTGTCTTCTGCTATATTCGCAGCAATGTGCTGCAAAAAATGCAGCACTCGAAAGGTTACCGCATGAGACACCTCACCACCCTTCGCTATGTGGATGCCATTGCGCGGGCAGGATCGATCCGCAAGGCAGCAGAAATGCTGGCTTTGACGTCCACAGCGCTCAACCGCCGCATTCTGGCAATGGAAGACGAACTGGGCGTGCAGATTTTCGAACGGCTGCCGCGCGGTGTGCGCCTGAGCAGTGCGGGCGAAATATTGATCCATCACATCCGCAACCAGATTTCCGATATGGAAAGGGTAAAATCCCAGATTGCGGATTTGTCGGGTGTTCGCCGCGGCACTGTTTCCATTGCCTGCAGTCAGGCGCTGCTGCCGTTTTTCCTGCCGGAACAGATCACCCGCTATCGCCGTGAGCATCCGGGGGTCAATTTTCGGGTACACCTGCGCGACCGGGCAGCAGCCGAGCAGGCGCTTGTGGATCACACGGCTGATCTGGCGCTGGTCTTCGAACCCATCCGCATGGCCGAATTTCATACGATATTGTCCGTGCCCCAGCCGCTATACGCAGTCATGCCCGAAGATCATCCACTGATGGCGGGCGATACGATCCGCCTCAAGGAGTGTCTGCAATATCCTGTGGCCCTGCCAACCCGCAGTTATGGCGTCAGGCACATTATCGATACCGCCCTGATCAACTCCAACCTGCCTTTCGAGGCGGTTGTCGAGTCGGACAGTTTCGAGTTCCTGCGCTCCCATGCCGTTGAGGAGGGCATCATATCGTTTCAGATTCCGATTGGTCTTCCTCAGGCCAATACGGTTCCGGGCGTCGCCATACGGCCGGTGGATGAACGCGATGTTCCCTTGGGCCTTCTCTATATGGGTCAGTTGCGTGACCGCACATTGCCGGTTGCCGTCGCACGATTTGCCGAGCAGGTCGCCAAAGTGCTGGAAGAAAGATATGGCCGCTGAGGGATGCCAGAGGGTCTTTAGTGCCCTAACCGCATTCCGGACAGACGTTTCCGTCAGCCCAGATGCATCAGGGCCTTGAGATGGCTGACAACGCTTCTGGCCAGCGCGCCATGGTCATAGCCGCCTTCCAGCATGGAGAGTATGCGTCCCTGGCTGTGGGTTTCGGCGATCGAACTGAGTTCTGCAGTGATCCAGCCATAATCCGCCTCAAACAGACCAAGCCCGGACATTTCATCCAGAACATGGGCATCAAAGCCCGCTGAAATGAAGAGAAATTCCGGCTTGAATGCGTTCAGAGCCGGAAACCACCGCTCGGCGATTGCACGGCGAAATTCCGGCCCGGTCGTGCCGCTTGGAAGCGCGACATCAACCAGGTTCTGTGTATCGGAATCAAAGCCCGTATTGGGATAGAACGGGTGCTGGAAACTTGAACAGAACAGGACCCTTTCATCTCTGGCGAAAATATCTTCCGTGCCATTGCCGTGATGCACATCGAAATCGACAATGGCGATGCGCTGCAAGCCATAGGTCTCAAGCGCATGGGCAGCGGCCACTGCAATATTGTTGAACAGGCAAAACCCCATGGCCTTGTCATATTCGGCGTGATGGCCGGGCGGACGAATGGCGCAGAAAACCGGATTGGCATCACCCTTGACGATCATGTCTACACCCAGAATGCCGGCGCCGGCTGCCCTGCGTGCGGCGGCAAGTGAATGGGGTGTCATGATTGTATCGCCGTCAATTTCAATTGCTCCCTCGCTGGGCGCCACGTCAAAAATGCGTCTTACATAGGCCGGGTCGTGCGCCCGGGACAGCTGTTCGACAGTGGCCAGCGGAGCATCATGATGCTCAACGAGCATGTCGAGGCCGCTGGCGATAAGCTGATCATTGATTGCATAAAGGCGTCCTGCATCTTCGGGGTGGTGCTGACCGGCATCATGCATCAGGCAATCGGGGTGTGAGATTATGGCGAGCATTTTTCCTGACCGATCTTTAAAGTTGCCGCTCGACAGCGACAAGTGATGGATCCTCATCCACACGTTTGGTGGTAAATCCGAGCTCACTCATGAGTTGCAGCATGCCCTTGTTGGTTGAAAGAACCGTTCCTTCCATGACCGAAAGGCCATGGGCACGGGCCGCATCCATGAGAGATTTCATCAATCGTGTGCCTATGCCGCGATGCTGGTGCCTGTCGGAAACCACGATGGCAAACTCACAACTTCTTTCATCCTGGTTGATGGCATATCGCGCAACACCCAGCTGCACGGGCTTGCCGGCCTCTTCGGTCAGTGCCACCAGCGCCATCTCACGGTCGTAATCAATCTGGGTAAACCGCGCCAGCATGATCGGCGACAACTCGTCGAGCGTATACATGAAGCGGAATTGCTTGACCTGACTGGAAAGATCGCGAACGAATTTCTGTTCACTCTCGGCGTCTTCGGGCCGGATCGGCCTGATGGTCAGCGCCGTTCCGTCTCCAAGGTCAAATGTCTGCACCAGATTGCGCGGGTAAGGCACGATGGCCATATGGTCATAGCGACCCGTATCGGGTTTCTGTTCGCTGACGCGTATGCGTGCATCCATGCCGATGACCCCGTCCGGACCGGCAAAAAGCGGATTGATGTCGAGTTCTTCGATCTCCGGCAGTTCGCAAAGGAGGTCGGAAATCTGCTGCAGGACCTGAACCACCGCATCACGGTCCACGGCAGGCTGGTCGCGAAAAGCCGCCAGCAGGCGCGAGACCCTGGTGCGATCAATCAGCCGGTTGGCCAGCACTTCGTTGAGCGGCGGTAATGTCACCGCACTGTCGCGCAGAACTTCCACCAATGTGCCGCCGGCACCGAACAGGATGGTTGGGCCGAATACGGCATCGCGGCTTGTGCCGACCAGCAGTTCACGGCCCTGTCGCATCTGGATCATCGATTCGACCGTGACGCCATGAAGCTGCGCATCGGGCACGGCGGCCTGTGCATTTGCGGTGACCTCTGACCATGCCGTTGCCACGCCATCGTCGTCCATGATGTTGAGTCGCACACCTCCGACATCGGACTTGTGGCTGATTCCGGTTGCGTTGATCTTCACGGCAACGGGATAGCTCAGGCTTCGTGCAGCATCGATTGCTTCAGCCAGGCTGTTGGCGACCAGAGGCAGGTTGACGGGAATGTCGAACGCCTGGAGGATCTGTTTCGACTCATTGTCCGTGAGCATCGACCGATTGTCGGCAAGGGCTGCCCTGATGATCCGGCGTGCGCCGTCGATATCCGGCACATTGTTTTGGGAAAGCGGGTCCGGTGTCTGCAGCGCCAGTTTGCGGTTCTGTGCGTGTCTGGCAAGATGTGAGAAGGCTTCAACGGCCAGTTCCGGCGTATGGAAATCGGCGATGCCGTTTGCACTGAGGATCTGTCGTGCCTCTGCAACGGACGTTTCTCCCATCCAGCAGGCAAGGATCGGCTTTTTGTTGTGGCTTGGCACAGCGTCAACCACGGCGCGGGCCGCTGCGCTTGCATCCGTCATGGCCTGCGGAGTCAGCATGACAAGCACACCA